>Ga0172380_10000054_pt1 | contig 245487 bp, 269 predicted proteins | sample Leawe162metaG_FD_119747 | JGI IMG/M metagenome (GOLD analysis project Ga0172380, IMG submission 119747) | Leachate microbial communities from a municipal landfill in Southern Ontario, Canada - Leachate well 162 metaG | ecosystem: Engineered > Solid waste > Landfill > Unclassified | place... | reverse complement strand
GCGCTATTCACACTCGGTTTCCCTGCGCCTCCGGGGGACAAACCCCTTAGGCATAGGCCGCATACATTAACTCGTTGGCTCATTCTTCAATAGGCACGCCGTGACGGACATAAATGCCCGCTCCGACTCCTTGTAAGCATATGGTTTCAGGTCTATTTCACCGCCCTTATCGGGCTACTTTTCACCTTTCCCTCACGGTACTAGTTCACTATCGATCTCTAAATATATTTAGCCTTACCGGTTAGTCCCGGCAGATTCCCCCGAGCTATTCATGTCTCGAAGTACTCAAGAACAGAAACAAAGAAGATGTTAGTATTTTCACTTACGGGACTATTACCCTCTAGGGTTATGCTTTCCAGCATATTCTGTTAACACAACATTTTGTAACTTCTCTCATTTTAAAAATGACGTTTCTGCCTTACAACCCCACCCTACCATCCTTGATCCCAAAAAATTGGAAATCAAAGATAGGAGGGTGGTTTGGGCTTCTTCCTTTTCGCTCGCCGCTACTAAGGAAATGTCGTTCTTACGAACATTGTTTTCTTTTCCTCCAGGTACTGAAATGTTTTACTTCCCTGGGTGAGCACCCCGCCCAATCGGCGGGGCGTACTACCGAAGTAGTACAGGTTTCCCCATTCAGAGACCTCCGGATCAAAGGTTGCTAGGCACCTCCCCGAAGATTATCGCAGCCATGCCACGTCTTTCATCGCTATTTAGAGTCAAGGCATCCACCATATGCTCTTAAATTTCCCATTAGGAAATTTAAAAACCACAAAACTTCATCCTGTTACATGAAATTAATTTCTGTAACATTTTTTACTTTTTACAATTCTAATCAAATAAATTGATTAGCTTACCTTTCCACCTACACCGAATTAAGACCTCAGAAAACATTGGTGTGGTGGTATTTAAATGTCAAAGTTCTTTCGTTCAGTATGTTCACTTTTGGGTTATAAAAACCCCGCTTTGAGAGCGGGGTTTTTCGACAACACTTAAGAAAGCATTATCTATTCCGCTCCAAAATTAAGTGAATTTTTAACATATTCTGCAATGTTTAGAAGTATATACGAACCAAATTATTTGTCAACAATTTTAGACTTAAATAAAAGACTCCTTTTGGGAGTCTTTTATTTTGGCTAATTTGTTTAAAAAATTAATCCCTATGAGCGATCTCATTTTGGATTTTCTCTATTGTTCTTCCCGCAGCATTTTGTCCTCCAAGACCAAATGCAAGTCCTAGAGCAAGTGAAACCGCAACTACAAATCCTGTAAACAGAGTTTGTATAAACGCTCCAGCAATACCTACTTGTGACAGAGCTACTAGTATGGCAAAAATCCAAATTGCCCATCTTGTTACAGCACCCAAAAGATTTGCTGAATGTAGTCTAGCTGTCCTTGAAGAAGCAACAACTATTCTACCCATTACATCTCCAACAACAACCCCAACTAGAAGTATAAGTACAGCTATTATAAGCTGTGGCAAATAACCTAGAACGATTTGTTGTAGAAATGATGTAACTTGTCCCAGACCCAAAACATCAAAAGAAGCTATAAGGAAGACAAGTATTATAAAATACTTCACTAAGCTACCTAGAAAATGTCCTGAGTTTAGATTTAGTCCAGCTCTTTTAACGAATTCTTCAAAACCCGCTTTCTTTAGAGACTCATCAAATTTAATCATATCCATGAATTTTGAAATCCCTTTAGATATGATCGCTCCAATAGCCCAACCGATAGCTAGTATAACTAAAGCTACAATAAGACTTGGAATAAACATGATGATTCCAGCCCACAAAGCCTGAAAGGAATTAGTTAAAACTTGACCCCATGTGTCTACAATCATGATAAATTAAATTATTATTAGTAATAATTATATTATATCACTATATATTTGCCATTTCTATACAAGCAAGACCAGTGATGTGAATAAGATATAGGACTTATTCAATAATACCAATCTTATTCAAGACCTTTCTGTGTGGGTAATCCAATATATCTCTAATAAGCTTATCAAACATTCTTATGCGATATTTAAAATCTTCTGTGGTAAAACAGACATATTTAAGTTCTTTCCCTATTTCAGCTTCCAAAGCTTTTATTGTATTTTCTAGAACTCCATTTCTTATATTATCCCCTACAATTAGAATATCTATTCTACTCTCTGGTTCTTGTATAAAAACACCTGCTACAATAATTAATTTTATAGAACCAATTTTACTGATTTTTCTTATTATTTCTTTCTGATCAAATGGTTCTACATTTATCAAAAAATTTTGAAGGGGTGTCAAATAACCAAATTGTTTATTTAAAACAAATCCTACTTTTTTAGAATTCTTATTTGTCTTTTTTCTTATCAACCCAATCTTTTCCAAAAGATTTACTTCCTTTCTGACTCTAGAAACATCGGTTTTTACCCTATCAGAAATTTCCCCTGTGTCAAAAACAGTATCTTCATTAAAAAGAAACAATCTCATGATTTTTACTTTTGCTTCATTTCCGAAAAGTTTTGATAATATTTCCATCCTGTTAGAAATAGAAGATTATAAACCTGATTACAATCTCATATTAAAATTATTGAATAAATCTTGCTGCGATATTTTTAATCTCCGTTATTTCTAACGGGGTCCATCGAAGGTATTATAGGAAAAAATAGAGGAAAAAGCTAACATTGACACTCTCTCATCTTTGGGCTAGTTTTAGAGCGGAGGTATGATGTGGTTTTATACTTTGTCCCACTAGCTTACGACCGTATCCAAAATGGAGGAGGTCACGGCTCAAAGAGTCGATGTGATGTTCTAATAAAAAAAGCTAAAGAGCTAATCAGCATCTATGGTAAGTACCATATCTTGTTTTTATCTTTTGCAGGTTATTCAAAAAAAAGCTTAGGCGATAAACAGTCCAAAAAAACTCTCAGCTATCAACTAATGAATTACACAAAAAGAGAAATCGAATGGGTAGAAACATATTCAAATCCCCTAGCTTGGGGCACATACGAAGAAGTTAGATATGCCCTGCAGTATGTAAAACAAGAAATTAAAAATTCTTCTTGTTCTAATGCCAAAATTTATTTCTCAACAAACCTCGGGCACTCTCCCAGAGTAAGAATGTGCATCTGGTTCTTGAGCAGACACTTAAAAATTGATGGCTACAAGATAGAGGTCGTGATAGCCGGTCACTCTTTTACAAAAAAAGAATATGCCCAAGAAATAGTAAAATTTTTTGTTTATCTCTATAAATTTATGTTGATGGAATTCTAAAAATAGAACCCTCTAATAAACAAAAGCCACTCTCGCGAGAGTGGCTTTTATTTTTATTTAAAACTTAGATTACTTAAATGTAACTTTTCCACCTGCAGTTTCTATCGCTTTTTTCAAAGCCTCTGCATCATCTTTCTTCATTCCTTCTTTTAGCATAGATGGAACAGCATCTACCATATCTTTTGCCTCTTTAAGTCCTAATCCCAAAGCTTCTTTAACAGCCTTGATCACAGCAACTTTCTGAGCACCACCATCTGTAAGTTCTACATTGAATGATGTTGCTTCTTCAGCGGCACCTGCACCAGCACCAGCTGGAGCGGCCACTGCAACTGCAGCAGCTGATACACCGAATTTTTCTTCTAAATGTTTTACAAGTTCATGCAAATCAAGTACTGACATTTTTTCTATTGCATCAACAATTGTTTTAAACTTTGAAGGAGTCTCCACTGACTTCTCCTCTACTTTTGATTCCTCTTTTGCAGAAGCCGGAGCAGGTGCAGGAGCTTTAACTTCTTCTACAGGAGTAGCAGGAGTAGCTACTGTTTCTGTAGTTTCTACCGCCGCATCTGCATTTGTATTTTTTGTTTCGTCCATAATAATATTTTTAATTTAATAATCTAACTTTATAATTTTTCCGTTTTATAAAACCTACAAAATTGCTTTAGATGCTAGGCGCGAGAGAATTTGTGAGCTAGTCGTACAAAAGTACGGTGAGCGAACAAATTTGAATCGCAACAACGCAGATGAAGTGATTTTGTTGGTTTTAAGCTTTTTTCTTTGCAATCTGATCTAATGCCATAACAAATCCCTGTATAGGAGAATTGATAAGGTTTACAAATTGAGCTTGAAGAGTTTTCATACCAGGAATCTGAGCAATAGTCATCATATCTACTTGATTCTTGTATTCCCCTTCAAATATTCCACCTATGATAGAAATTTTCTTATCAAACTTCTTTTGAAATTCATATATTTCACGAGCAGGATCTAGTAAGTCTGTACCGTAAACTATTCCTAGTTCTCCCGGCATATCTGGAGCTTCTCCAGAAAACCCACTTTCACCCAAAGCTTTTTTGGCAAGAGTTTTTTTTGCTACAATATAACCAACTCCTTTACCTCTCAAAGTTTTTCTCATAAGAGAAGACTCTGAAACAGGAAGCCTGTGAAAATTTACAAAAACCAAAGAAACTGAACCCTTGATAATTTTTTTCAAATTATCAAAAATTTCTACCTTTTTATCTTTTGATATCGGCATTTGTAATTTGTATTTTTTTAATAAAAAAACGACCTAAGGTCGGAGAAATAGAAAAAGTGTAACTTTTTCGTGTCTCGGTAGACAGAGCCAGTGGCCCAATTGAGAGAAAAACCTCATCTACTGTCTTTGACCTTATGAGCTACATATTATATGAAAACAACTTTTTGTCAACAGATAGTAACGGCTAAATGATGTTTTCTAACAAACCTTTATCTAAGATATCTTTAACATAAATATCTAAATCTTCTTTGGTTGTTAATTCTTCCAGAGTTAACCATTGATATTCAATATTTTCCTCTAAATCCAGTTCTGGTTCACCTTGGGTATCTCCAATATATGAAAGTCTGACAACATGCTTTTCCTCGTTTGAAATTATATCTTGAGCATATACCAATCTTGGTTCAAAGGTTATTTGGAGCTTTGTTTCTTCCATAACTTCTCTACGAAGATTTGATAAAAGATCTGAACCAAGATCTATTCTTCCTCCTACAATATCCCACTCGCCTTTTACATTTTTATATTTATCAGAGTTTCTTTTAACCAAAAGAAACTTGCCTTCTGGATTTTTTAAAAAAATCTTTACACCTACCTGAAGTTTTATATCTGTCATATTAATTTTCATTATATACCCAAAACACCTTTGACAAAACTAAACCCCTTCATTGGCCAAGAAAAAATTTTACTGACCATTCCTTTTTCTTCTGGGGCTACAAAAACTTCAAAAGAATTTGCTACTAAATTTTCTGGAGTCGTAGAACTGGGAGAGAAAACTGGTGCGGGAATATTTGAAAGAACACTTTTTGGAGCCGGAGGAGTTTGAGGAGTTTGTGATTTTGAAGGAGTCAGCACTGGTGGAGGTGCATAAGCGACAATTGATTGAGTTACGACTTGTGGTGAGATTTCGTTTAGGGCTAGCTGAATCTTATTCACTTCTCTTTCAACATCAGATAAAGAAAGATCCTGTGGTTCAGAAATAAAAGAAGAAGGTTTATCTTCTAGATTTGCTTCCATACCATACTCAGCAAAGAGTTGCCCAAGCGGATTATAAAGCTCTATTTTTGCAGAGTATAGTCCGGTCAATTTATCAGAAAAAATTATTTTCTTCCCCGTCGGAAGAAGAGTATCTTTTGGAATAATAAACTGCTTCACCCCACTCTTTAGGTACCAGTCCCCTAGATTTATCTCTGCACCAGATGTCTGATAAACTTCTAGTCCACCATCTATTTTGCTTATAGAAACCACAGGAGCTACTACTTTTACTTTCAATCTAGATACACCTTGATAGTCAGAAATACCGGCATTCAAAACTACAATATATTCCCCTGGAAACTCATATGAATGACTTGGACTAATACCTGTACCAGTTGAACCATCTCCGAAAGACCAACCATAAGAAATGTTCGAAGAATCTATGCCTGTAGATTTTACTGGCACAGCTTTGAAAGCAATACTATTACCCACTGTGGCGAGTCTGTCCCTACCAGCAGAAACCTCAAAAGAAACCTTTTCCTTTGTGGAGTTTAAGGGCGCAGGACTTGAATGAGCAGAAGAAGATGTGTCCACACTTGAATCCGTTTCCGAATCACTTTCTGTAGAATCCCCATCGTTTGTTTCTTCCACCACTACAGCAGTACTACTGATAGTTATGTTTTGGGTAGCAGTAAAAGATTTTTGACTATCTCTTCCTGTAGCTTTTACAGTAAGAGTAAAACTGCCCTCTGAAGAATCTCTGTAATAAAAAGTTCTATTTGAAGTATTTTTACTCATTGTAGTAGATACTGGATTACCAGAAGAATTTAAAAACTCTCCTGTTCCAGATGTAGAAGTAAAAATCAAATCATTAGTTTCAGATATTGGCTCCGATATACCGGAACTATTTTGGGATTGTACTGTTATTGTTCCAGATATTTCTCCTGGCTTTATTGTTTGAGGATCTGTCGAAAAAACAAATTGAGATGTCTCTGCTAGCAAAATACTAAAATTTGATAAAAAGACTAAAAGTGAAATAAAAATTATTTTTTTCATGTTTTTGTAAATAAAAAACACTTGGGCAAGACCAAGTGTTTATCTTATTGTGTGATTGGGTTATCTTCTGCTTTTACCTGATTCTCATCAAAAATCTTAGCAAAGGAAAGAAGGGTGAAACTTATGGCAATAATAGCCACAAAACCCAAGAGAAACTTGTAAAAGCTTTTATTCAGATATTGTGACATATACAAATTATATAAATCAAATATTAAAATGTCTAGTGCTATTGCTCTTTCGTTATAGATTTATTAAATAAAATTTATTGTAATTATTTAGAGTACTTCCTATCATCAGCTATTAATAAATAAATAAAATATATTAATGAAAATAAAGAAGACAACCAAAGAGCCACCATGTTTCTACTGAAACAAATCATAGGTGAACATGTTGTATCAATATTAAATAAAACGATAAATTCAATTATTCCGAATACAAATATTGTTGTTACAATATTTCTTATATCAATTTTTTTAAACCATGAAATAACCAGAAGCAAGATTGATATAGGTAATAGTGCCCAAAAAAAAGGATGAATAAATTCTGTGTTATAAAAATTTATATAAGGATTTATATAATACACTAGTCCCAATATCACAAATGAAAAGATAAATGCACCGAAAATTTTAGTATTCATTTTATTCTAAATAATTTAATAAATTTTCTAACATAACTAATAAATCTTCTGCTTGTTGTTTAGTAAGTCTTCCCGGTTTTGGTTTTTCAGAATCTTTTTTATCCAATCTTTTTTCTAGAACTTCAGTAAATTTTTCTGCCCTTAATCCCGCTTTATCTATTTTACCTTTATTTATTAGTTTTATCACCCTGTCTATCCTCTTTATAAAATTATTTTTTCTATTTTCTTTTAAGTCTAAACTTTGGACAGTTTTCTTCATTATTTCCAAGTAGAAAATTGGATCAAAATCGTCCTGAGGATCTATTTGAAAATCATTTATCCCATCACCATCTACGTCTATATGAAGCTCTGGTCCATTCATTTGACTTAAACTAAACTCGCCTTTCATTTGTGGAGTAACCAGAATATCTTTAAAGTAGTAAGTCTCTGATGTTTGACCTGGTAAAACCTTTTCAACCTCAAAAGTAAATGTTCCCACATCAGTACCCTCTAAAACAACTTTGTCTAACTCTTCTTCAGGCAGGTTCAAATATTTTCCTTCACCAAATTCCATATATGAACTATTTACTATACCTTCTTCTATATAACAAAAATCCACACCTTCTTCACAAACTTTACCTGTAAAGTTTCCTTCATTATCATATGCTCCAATTTTTACAGGAGAGTGGATAGATAGTCTTAATCTATTTTCATTATAAAATGGGGTTGAATCTTTTATGTAAGAATTTGTAGCTATTTCTTCTCTATTTAACACAGATTGAATTAGGTTATTTATATAACTGGTCTCTAAAACATTTTTATGTTCTTTACCAAATATACTAATATTGTCTTCGTTGTACCTATTTAAATCCACCCAATACTGCTCCACGTTATCACCTGACATATATTGAGCACTTGGTACCACTACCGTCTTATCTCCATCTATTGTAAATACTGGTCTGGAATCTAATATATACCCATCTTTACAATTTTCTTGTGTATTTTTACACCCTGTGTATTTAGAGTAGTAATTAAATCCAGCTACAGTATCCAATCCCCAACCGGCAACTTCTATAACTCTCATACTTTCAGGTGGTATCCAATTGTCTATTTGATTATGTAAATCCTCTGCTTTATTAAACAAACTCTGTGATAATCTTATAGGATAACCTGTATTTTCTATACTTGGGTTTTCTCTGCCTTCTCCACCAAAAAGAAAATTTTTATACTCTGCATAAGAATCAATAACATTACCATAAGCATCATTAAAAATATTTGTTGTAACTCCAAAATCAAAAGAAATAGGTGAATCAGTTACTCTGTTTATATATTCTTTACTAGGCAAAAGCCCATAAGCACCTGGCATATTTACACCTAGGATTCTTGCTTGAGATTCGTTCATAATTAAACCTCCTAATAATTTTTGATCATAGCCATGAAGTAAAGTTGGCACAGCCTTACCTGTCCCTATCTGTGGTACAGCGACTAGCACCAAGACATCCACTTTATCTATCAAATTACTCAGCCCAGCATTTTTATTATCTTGTAATTTTTTAAGTAAAGCCTTTGCTAAAAGCCCTCCATTGCTATGAGCTATTATTATCACTTTTCCACTATCTGAATTTTGAACTAGATTTTCTAAAACATCTATGAGATTTTTAGTTTCATTTTGATATTGCGTTCCAGTCTCTAAAATATCGTCCACACTATAACGCCAATCATAAGGGTAAGATTTCCATTCTTTTATCAATCCATCTGAAACTAAACTATCCATCATATTTGAAAAACTTTTATAAATATTTTGTCCGGAAAAAGGAAGGTTTATTTCTTTTATTATTTCTCTAGTATAAATATTTGGATTTATACTTTGGCCATTTTCATCCATGTACAATTCTGCAACATCATATCTACTTATCGGTTCCCATAATTGATCTTCTAAACTATTACCTTGCTTATAGAGCCTGCTCGCCATAATACCCGGGATAAATAAAACACTAGAATTGCCTTCCGGCTCAGGAGTATACTCCCCTGTAAGTATTGCCGACACTTCAATTTCATTTAATACATATGTTTGCGCATAAGCAAGACTACTACCGATAAACCTCTTTACTAGAGGAGGTCTTTCAGTTGACTCAACCACGATATTGCACTTAAAAACCTGACCCTTAAGGGATTGAGGTAATGGATTACCATTTGAATAGCTATCATAGTTGGCAGGACATTGTCCTTCAAAACAAGGTGATGTAATAGTAAGCCCCCAATTATCCAGCAAGTCATCTGGACTACTCAGCTGTCCTTCTGCCAAGCTCGAAAAAAATGGAGGTTGTTTAGAAAAACCAATTTCTGTAGACTCTTCACCTTTAGGGCTAAGTGAAATATATGGACATAAATTTGGAACTTGATCTGTACATTCCCAATCTTCGTTATATTCATTACATATATCATATCTACTTATTTTGTATGGGAACTCCATGGTCTCACCTTCATCAAAAGACCCTCGTGGAGTAATAGCTAAATCCAAAGTAGCACTCTCAAGAGATGCTAAGGAAACTGAAGAAGATGGGGTTGTTAGAATAAATTGCGCAAAATATGCAGAAGTAAACAAAAAACCAGCAAAAAATAAAACTAAACAAGACGCTAAAATTTTATATAAATTTTCATAATTCGTTGAATATTTATCTATTTTTTCTTTTTTCATAATTTTTATAAAACAAAATCCAAGACAGTGCTTGGATTTTTGTTTTTTTACTTTTCTAGATTTTCTTTGAGATTTAGTAATGCGGGATTGTTTGGATTTGCTATAAGTCCCTGGTTTACCACCTCTAAAGCTTTGTTTTTATTGTTCCCGACATCTCTATAAGCCTCAGCTAGTTGGATATAAAGGTAAACTTGCGAAGGATCTTTAGAAATAGCTTGTTTATAGTAGACATCCGCTTGTGCCATATCTTTTAGGTTATAAGCATAGATATTTCCTAGATTCCCTCTGGACACGAAATCTGTAGGCGAAAGTTTTGTAGCATAAACCCAAATATCTATTGCCCCGTTGAAATCTCCAATCATTTTGTAGTAAATACCCAAATCAATCCATGTAGGAAAATTAGTTGGATCTGCCTTTAAAGTACTTTGTAGTCCTTTTATTTTTTCTATCAAAGTATTTTTGACTGACTCATCAAAATTTATATTTGTTGCGAAAGAAATCTGTCTATCCAAGTTTGGCATTCCAGAAGGAAGTCCTCCTCTTTCATCGTTTATTGGGACTTGTTCGATTTTATAATCTCCTGAACCAGTAAAGACAATGTCATTTGTCTTTATTTCAGAATCAGAAGTAGTTGTTGCAAATAGATTTTCTTCTGCCATCTTATCTTTCTCTCCTCCTCTGTCAAAAATCATATACAAAGCAAACAAGACTAAAATCCCAAGTAAAACTAATAATGTGTTTCTATACTTTGAACCAAAGTTTTTCGTCTTAATTATCTCTTCCATATGTGGAATATTCTAACACTATATAAAACAAAAAACCACCCGAAGGTGGTTTTTTGTTGAGTGTAAACCCAAACTTCTACCAATCAAAGATTAATTAGATCTTGTTTGGATCAAGCCAGATGATGGGAAGCCTGGAAGGGCTGCACCGTTTGACCAGTCAGCATGTGTTGCTGATGAAGTTGTTGTAGCGTTACCTGACCATACAAAGTTTCCTGAAACTGCTGAAGCAGCCTTTAGACCATCGTATGATGAGTCACCTAGAAGTGAAGTTACTACAGATGAACCTGTTGTAACACCTGCAACTGAACCTCTAAGTTCAAAGTAAACTGTTTGACCAGCTGAAACTTGAACTGGGTTTGTTGTAGGACTAATTGTAAACGCTGCATTGTTTGGAATTGTAGAAGCTGTAGATCCAATTTGTCCACTTGTACCTTGTCCAGATATTGGAGAAGAGTAAGAAGCGTCATTGAATGCATACAAAGCTACGTTTGTAACTGTTGCTGATGTTGTAGCTACAGAGAATTTCATAGTCTGTATTCCTATAGAACCAGCTGAATTAGCTGTGACTTTGAATCTCATAAGTCTTCCATCTGCAACACCTGTAGAACCAAGTGTATCAAGTGCTAGTGTTGGGAATGATTTGAACAATCTTATACCAGCAACTGATGTTGAACCTGAAGCGTTGACTGTGTTTCCAGAACCAACTCCGGTACCTCTTGTACCTGTTGTGTCAGATCCGTTAACATCAACCTTGACTAGGTCTCCTTGTGTTCCAGGGAATGATGAACCAATTGAAGCAAGGTCAACCTTGATTGTCAAAGTCTTATCTTGATCTTTTGGAAGCAACACTGGTGTATTTAGAGTTGATGTAGCATAACCACTTGTTCCAGTGAATACTGCTGAACCAACTTGTGTACCACCATCCCAGATAGAAACTGAAACTAAGTCAGAAGTTGAAGCAAAGTTTGTATCAAGCTTCAAGCTTATTCTATTTAGGTTTACAGCCTCATTTGTTGCTCTAAATTTAATCACATTAGCTATATTACCAGTTGAACCTGCAGCGGCTACTGTGTATGAAGGGCTTGATGAGTCTGAAGAAACTGTAAGTGATCCAGAACCAACTGTCATAACTTGACCGTTAGCTGGGAATGTACCTGTAGTTCCTACAGAAACTCCTGAAGTCACTCCTGTTACTGTAGGAGCAGAAGTTATACCAATCTGGTATGTACCAGAAGCTGATGAACCAACATTACATCTAAATGTAAGTGATTTTACTGTTCCTTTAGTAACTACTAATTGTTGATCAAATGTAATTGTTGATGCAGCTGCTGTAGGGTTCAATGTATTTGAACCTGTATTTAGAGCTATTGAACCATCAAACAATTGGCATGATGTCAAATTGCTGTATGTTGAAGATCCTCCGAATGTTACAGGCAATGTTGAGAATCTTACATCTTCACCTGATTGTGAAGCATCAAACTGGAATGTTGAGAACGCAACATCTTGAGCACCAGCAACAATATTTTGTGCTGATGGTGAAGTCGCAGCAGTCACATTTAGAGCTGCAGCTTTCACTGTCATTGTATTCATCTGGAATGTTCCAGTACTGATTGTAATTGTATTTCCAGTAGTTTCTCCTCTAACATTTGTCCATGCTGAAGGTGTTGTAGAAACTATGATTGTAGCAGCATCTCCGAATGATGAAGGAAGTCTACCTTTTAGAGTATATGTCCTTGCACCTACTGGGAATGTAACTGTATCAGTAAATGTTACTGATTGAGTTCCTGCTCCAGAAACTGTAGCGTCAACTGGGCCCGCAACAACAGCACCGTTTTGGTCAACTATAGTGATGTTTGTTATCACTGAAGGTGTACCGACAGCAGTACCTGTTGTAGCAAGTGAGAATGTCATTGACTGAACTGATATAGGTTCACCCTTGATATCAGTTTGGAATCCACCAAGTACTTGATTAGGAACATTTACTGCGATGTTCTGTGCAGCTACAGAAGTTGCCTTCTGGATAGTTGTTATAGAACCTGCAGAAATTGTTACTGCATAACCTGTATACCATGGTGTACCAGCTGAGAATCCTGCACCAGAACCTGTAGGTGTAATACCGTACATATATGTCTCACCTGTTAGGTAAAGATCTGTTGTTCTGTCAATATCAAACTTAACTGTTCTGTTTGCAGCATCTGTTCCAACGATATCTCCTTGGATATAAATATCTTTTGAGTTACCTTTGTCAATTAAGATACCACCTGCGAACATAGCTTGGTAATACTTACCATCAGCAGAAACTGTTGTAGGGTAAGCTGTACCATCAACGTATACCATTACATTAGCAAGATCATTTGAAGAAGCAGAGCCTGTTTGGTTGAATCTTATTGATCTTAGTCTAATTTGTTCAGCTGAACCTGCTGTTATTCTAACTCCAGAGAATTTGTAACCTGTTGTTCCAATTTCTTTTGTCTGAGTTGAAGCAGGATCGAATGTTGAACGATCTACTGTAGCAGATCCTAGTGTTAATGTTGCGTTTATTGTATGCATTGCACCCATTATTGGGAATGAACCAGCAACTGAAGCTGATGTATTAACACCCACTACATTTAGACCAGCAACTTGACCAGCATATGAACCCAATGAAGAGTTCATGTTACCAGCAACTGTTACTGTCATAGATGTTCCTGCTCTAACTACAAATGGCTCACCAACCATTGCTTGGTTGTTTGAGTTAAGTGATTTTTGTACACCTATTTGTGTTCCGTTTGAGTCAAGAAGAACAACTCCTGAAAATACAGCGTTTTGAGCAAATCCTGATCTTTCAACTGTAATTGAATTTACAGTTACATCAGAAGTTCCTGCTGTAAGTGTAAGTGTTGTGAAAGGAACTCTTGAAGCACTTTGTGGTGCTAATGAGTTTGCAGGTTGTGAACCAGCAAATACTGATAGGCTACCTCCTGTAGGAAGTGTTCCAGTTCCTGTTCCTGTACCAGTTCCAGTACCTGTGCCAACACTCATAGAGTTCAATTTTGCACGTGTTATTGGACCAAAGTATCCAACAGCTGGTGTAATACCATATTTTTGTTGGAATTTGATCACAGCTGATCTAGTTGCAGGACCAAAGTATGAAGTTTCATTACCTGGTGAACCTGCTCCTACTGTTCCAAGCTGTGTTCCGTCAATGCCGTTTAGGGCTTTTTGCAGATTCAAAACATCTGCTCCTGTACTTCCAATAGTTAGGTTAGTATTAAATGTATAACCTGTACCTGTTGTTGTACTTCCTGCACCTGCAAGCTGAGATTGCAATGATTGAATCATCGCAAGCAAGCTAGTTATTTGAGCCTGTAGTTCTTCTGCTGTAGCAGCTTTAGTTGTAGCTGGTGCTACAAGGAAAGAGAAAGCCATAGCTAGACCTACAAAAGCTGAAAGAAACTTTGCAGTTTTTGATTTTGTTAAATTCATATATATGTTTTTAATACTAGATTCCTCGTTTCGTTACTATTAAAAAATAAAACGAAAAATCTTTAAAACGAAAACTTAATAATACTTAATGAAATAAAAACGTCTTTAAAATGTTTTTATAACACTTATACTAATTTCTTCACTTTATATTTCGCTCACACGGAGCCTTTACTTTAATTTGCTTTCGCTCAAAAAATAAAGGCTCACATCTCCACATATGGCAGAGCCGAGCAGATCGACACAAAGCGAAGAAATAGTGTCGAGAATTGGTCTGAGTTTCTAGATGAAGCAGTCAAAAGCAGAACTAGTCTTTCGGAAAAATAAATCCATATTTAATTGTCAAGGTACTTATTCTTACTGAAAATTTAGAAGTAATATTCTGTCTTTAATAAATGTGTTTTAAACACATTTATTAAAGCAATTATATCTTCTCTCTGTGAGACTTCCAAATTATGATGTGGATAACTCTGCATATAAAAACGCTGTTTTAACAGGTTTTTAACAGAAATATCCACAAGGTCTATTATTTCATAAAATAGGCCAAAAAGTCAACCTCTACAAAGGATTAATTCAATCTAACTTAGTTAAATTGAATTTAAAATTTTTGTGTATTCAAAAATAAAAATAAATGACCTTTAGGCAAGTGAGTATTTACTCCATCTCCTTTGTCCAGTCTTCTTCAAAACACCAGAATTGATAAGAGATATTAGCTCTCTTTGTATAGTTTTCTCACTACAATCTCTAATGACTTGTGTTATGTCTTTTATGTCTATTTCCTTCTTTTTCTTTAGTAAATCAACAATAACATTCTGACGATAATTCCTCTTTACTACAGCGTTGTCTGATACGGATTTTGTGTCCTTTACATTATGTCCTTGAGAAATCTGTACTTTCTCTCCAGTATTTGTATTTGAGTTTAAAGCTTCTTTATTGCTTCCACTTGAACTACCGTAAACATTGAAAAAGTTATCAGTCAAAACACTCTTATTTGCATATTCATTATGAGTACCTTCAGCTTGATCCAAAGTCGATACAAGTTTTGAAAATTCTTGTTTTAAGATAGAGAAATTCATAGGAGACACAAGACCTGACCTAGATGAAACTTCAAGCAAAGAAACTATTTCTAAAATCTTTGTTTTTATATTGTGCACAAAATCATAATAATGAGATTGAGGTAAATCTTTGTAGTCCAAAGTAAAAGACAAAAGGTCGGACATTTTTTTACGCAATGTCCATTTCATCGGCTCACTGTCCGAGAATAGATTTGTTATCATATACATCGCTGTCGTTAACTTTTCTGTCTTTTTGTATAGAAAAACAAAAGTCTCATCTTTCTGAAAAAATGATATAGGGTCTATATTATTATTAGACAAATTTGCATTTTTGGAGATATTGTCTTTTATATTCTTGTCTTTTTCTATATCCATAATATGACTTTTATAATTTTGATAATGTCCTTTTCTGTCCTTTAAGTTAATTTTGTCTTTTAGCAGTAAAACTAGAGTATGTCTATTATACTCCATTAAAAGACATCTTCGCAAGTCTCATGGCTAGTTTTCTTTATGTCTGCATATTTGTTAAAATGAAATCATATGTCACGCAAGAATAAAAAGAACTCTAAAGTAAAGAAGGATAAAAACAATAATTCTGATTCCGTTGTTATTACTTATTTGAAAACAGAAACTTTCCAAGGAGTTTTGGCTATTTTATTTTTTTTAATCTCCATTTTTTTTCTACTTGCCGCTTTCAATATAGGAGGTCCTGTTGGAAAAGGAACTTTTAAACTCTTCTCATATTTATTTGGAACTGGGTACTATATAATACCAATCCTATTTTTTATTTTAGGAGTATCTTTTTTTAAAACTCTAAAAAACAAGCTAGCTATGACTCATACTATAGGTGGCTTACTTTTTTTTATATCTTCACTAGCTGTAATAAATATTACTTTCCCAAACAAAGGAGGAATATTGGGAGGGTTCATTTCCGAACCACTTTTAGGAATGTTTGATATTTATGTCAGTATTATTTTGCTTTTTGGTTTTATAATAATCTCATTTTTGGTGATGTTTGATACTCCACTAAAACTCTCTTCCTTTCCTACTTTTTTTGGAAGCAAAAAAGAAGAGACTTCGGATGATTTAGATGATGAAGATCCAGAGATTATTCTCTCCCCAGAATCACAAAAAGCTGTAGCAATGGCAGAAGCAGAAAAAGCTACAACCAAAGCTCCAGAGCCACCAAAACCTTCCGATAAAAAAGATGATGGTTTCTTTATGAATGGCATAACATTTAACGGTAGAGAATTTACTCCTCCCCCTCTTTCACTTCTAGAGAAAGACAAAGGTAAACCTGGAGTTGGAGATATAAAGGCAAACTCAAATATAATAAAAAGGACTCTGGCAAACTTTGGAATCAGTGTAGAAATGGATGAAATATCTATAGGACCATCTATTACTAGATATGCTCTAAAACCTGCGGAGGGAGTAAAGCTATCTAGAATTGTCGGTCTTCAAAATGATCTGTCTCTTGCTTTAGCTGCTCACCCAATACGTATAGAAGCTCCTATTCCTGGAAAATCTTTGGTTGGTATAGAAATACCAAATAGTACAAAAACAACTGTTGGACTTGGAACACTCCTTTCGTCACCAGAGTTTCAAAACTCAGACAAAGCTTTACTTATGTCACTTGGTAAAGGAATCTCTGGAATGTCTTATTTTGCAAACTTAGCTAAATCCCCTCACCTACTTATTGCTGGAGCAACTGGCTCAGGTAAATCTGTAACAATACACGCAATTATAAACTCTCTTCTTTTTAGAAACTCACCGGACAATTTAAAATTTATTATGGTTGACCCAAAGAGAGTTGAACTGACTTTGTACAACAAAATACCTCACCTACTAACTCCTGTCATAACTGATGCAAAAAAAGCTATTCTATCTCTAAAATGGGCTGCCAAAGAAATGGATAGAAGATATGATGTTCTCCAAGCAGAATCCTTACAAAACGTTGAATCATATCATAAAAATATTGTTGAACCTCAGATAAAGAAAGTAAAAGATAGATCTGCTACCGATGAGGAAAAACGAATAGAAACAATGCCTTACATCATTATAGTTATAGATGAACTAGCTGATATTATGCAGGCTTACCCTAGAGAATTAGAATCCGCTATTGTCAGACTAGCTCAAATGTCTCGTGCGGTCGGTATACACTTGATACTATCCACACAAAGACCTTCTGTAAATGTCATTACAGGTCTTATAAAAGCAAACATCCCTTCTAGAATAGCCTTGCAGGTTTCTTCTCAAATAGATTCAAGAACTATCTTGGATATGGGTGGAGCTGAAAAACTACTAGGTGCTGGTGATATGCTCTACCTCTCAGGTGAAATGTCTCAACCTCAGCGTATACAATCTGCATATATTTCTGAAAGTGAAGTGAAAGCAGTTGCGAAATATCTTGCTCAAAGTTACGAAAGTGATATGCCTGATGAAATAGATCTAACTGGAGCAAATAATAAAAACTCTATTTTTGAAGCAACCCTAGGAGAGGAAAGGTCTATTGCAGATGAAGATGATTTATACGAGGATGCCCGTATGACGGTCTTAGAAGCCGGTAAAGCTTCCACATCATATCTACAAAGAAAACTTGGTGTTGGCTATGCTAGAGCCGCAAGACTCATAGATATGTTAGAGGAAAGAGGTGTTATTGGACCGGGTTCTGGTGCTAAACCAAGAGAAATACTAGAAAAGACAGAGTCTAGTGAAGAAAATCATGAATAGAAATGCCTCATCAATATTAAGAATTGGTATATTATCTCTTTTTGGACTTGTTTTATTCGGATACACAGCTTTTCAAGCAAATAAAATAATAAGGGGGCCGGTCATAGAAATAGAATTCCCAAAAAACGGTAGTACTATCCATTCCACATTAGTCCAAATATCAGGAAGAGCTAAAAATATTGCTTATATAAACCTAAATGATAGAAAAATATACACGGACACAAATGGCTATTTTGAAGAGGAATTGCTCCTATCTACAGGCTATAATATAATTAAGCTAGATGCTTCCGACAAGTTTGGCTCCTATACGGAAAAACAACTGAAGCTTGTACTGAAAGAATATTAACAATAATTAAAAACAAGACTTTCTTAAAACATCAGTCTTGCTTATTTGGAAAATTATGAAAAAAACAAAAACACCAAAGAAAGATAAGGATAAAGTTGGCACATCAGAAATAGAAGATACTTTAAGAGAAATAAAAACAAAATTTGGAGACGACTCTATAATGATGCTCGGAGATAAACCCCATGTAGATGTAAACGCCATCTCTACTGGTTCCATTGGTCTAGATGCTGCTCTAGGAGTCGGAGGTCTACCTAGAGGAAGGATAATAGAAATCTTTGGCCCGGAATCATCAGGAAAGACTACCCTATCACTACACGTCATAGCTGAAGCTCAGAAAAAAGGAGGTATATGTGCTTTCATAGACGCTGAACACGCTATGGATCCTGAATATTCAAAAAGACTCGGTGTAAAAATACAAGAATTACTTATTTCTCAACCAGATACAGGAGAACAAGCTTTGGAAATAGTGGAATCCCTTGTTAGATCAGGAAAATTGGATGTTATTGTAATAGACTCAGTGGCAGCTCTTACACCAAAAGATGAAATAGAGGGAGATATGGGAGCTCATCATGTTGGAAAACAAGCTCGCCTTATGTCCCAAGCTCTTAGAAAACTCACAGCCATAGTAGCAAAATCTAAAACTGTTGTTATCTTTATAAACCAAATCCGTATGCAAATAGGTGTGATGTTTGGAAATCCAGAAACTACTCCAGGAGGAAAAGCTTTGAAATTTTATACATCTGTTAGAATAGATATTCGTCGTATCGCTCAAATAAAAAAAGGTGAAGAAGTTATGGGAGGTAGAATAAGAGTAAAAGTAGTAAAAAATAAAGTAGCAGCTCCGTTTAAACAAACAGAATTTGATCTAATGTACAACGAAGGAATCTCAAGAGAAGGAGAAATAATCGCCTTAGGTGAAAAAATGAAAATAATCCAAAAATCTGGATCTTCTTACTCTTATGGTGATATAAAACTTGGACGAGGTTATGACTCTACAAGACAATTTCTAAAAGAAGATAAAAAAGTATCAAGTGAAATCTTGAAGAAAATTAAAGATGAGCTACATAAAAATGGAGGTTCTGTATCTCCTACTCCTACCGGTGAGAGTGAGGAGAGTGGTGAGTAAGAATTCATTTAAACTACTTTATATAAAAAATAAACCTTAAAGGTTGAAAAACTTAGGTTTTTCCGCTATACTGCCCTAGTATTTAAACTTAACTAGAAAAAATATGGCAATGCTAGAATACAGCGAAATAGTAGAAAGAAAAGTTATCATTTTAGATGGTGACCCTTATGAGGTTATATCATCTCATGTATTTAGAAAACAACAGAGAAAACCTGTTAATGCCACAAAACTAAAAAATATGATCACAGGGAAAGTGACTGAAAGGTCTTTTCATGTGTCCGAAAAAGTTGAAGAAGCTCAGATAGAAAATAGAGAAATAAAATATTTATATAATAATAAAGGTGAATACTGGTTCTGCGACCCAGAAGACCCGAAAAACCGATTCAAAATCGACGAAAATACACTGGGAAATCAAATAAAATTTATAAAAGAGAATGATACTCTTACGGCCCTAGAGTTTGATGAGAAAGTCATAGGCATCAAATTCCCTATAAAAGTAGATTTAAAAGTTACAGAAGCTCATGAAGCCGTAAGAGGAAATACTTCTTCTGGCGCCACAAAACAAGTAAAAGTTGAAACAGGAATCATGATAAATGTTCCTATGTTTATAAAAGAAGGTGAAATCGTTAGAATAAATACAGAAACAGGAGAATACACCGAAAGAATTGGAAATAGTTTTTAATTGACTAACCTACAATAAAATAATATCCTACCTTAGGAGGTGTTCTTTGGACACAAATACAGAAGTTGAACGGATGGCACTTCTTTTGGGGTGGTCACTGGGAAAACTCCTTGTCCATATTGTTTACAATGGGCATGGAGAAATCCAAGCGGGCGCTCCGGTACTTTATAAGAAAGTTGGAAGTGGTGGAGGAGTGTTTGTCTGCCCACTCAAAACCTTCTTTGCACTAATAAAAAGTATAAACCCCAACGATACAGGAGCATTAAATCGTACAAATATAGCTTTAATGGGAGAATCTAAAGTTATCTCCTCATCGTCCGTTAAGCCCATCGAAAAACTCGCCAAGTAGCGGGTTTTTCTCTATCTAGATACAAATGGTACGAGACCCATAAAACGAGCTCTTTTGACTGCCAAAGCTAGCTTTCTTTGATTCTTTGTGGCCACTCCCGTCTTCTTTCTTGAAAGGATCCTAGCGTGTGGGTTTAGGAATTTCTTCAACATATCTACATCTTTGTAGTCTATGTGTTTTATATTATTTTGAGTAAAATAGCACTGTTTCATATTTCTTTTATAATTTTATTAATTTATTTTAATTTTCACTTAGGTTCTAATTTTCATAATCTGGATGAAATCCGAGGCGGACAAGGAAAATAATTTGAGCTTTATAAGTATAAAGTGAAAATTATTTTACCGAAGTCCAACAAAGGAGTTCGCCAGATTTGGAAATTTAGAAGGGTATGTCTTCTGGGTTAATCTCTTCTTCTGGATACTCTATAGTATCCAATGCTTTCTTTTCTTCATCTTGAGAACTACTTCCAGCATCATAGCTAGGTGAACCTCCTTCCCTTCTAGGACCAAACTGTACCCTATCTGCAATAATCTCTGTTCTGTATTTTTTTGTTCCTGAAGCATCATCCCAGCTTCTAGTCTGCATTCTGCCTTCAACTAAAACTGATCCTCCTTTCTTAAGATATTGTCCCACAATATCAGCTTGTCTACCGAAGACAACAACATTGTGGTAGTCAACACTTTCTTGTTTTGCTCCATCTTTATTTTTCCAAACTCTATTTGTGGCCACAGAAAAACTAGCCACTCTAATACCAGACGGCAAAGACTTTAATTCAGGATCTCTAGTTAAATTACCTATAATAAGTGCTTTGTTTAAGTACATAATCTTTTTTATTAATTAATAACAAGATCATCTATACTTTTGTCTATATCCCCCTCTTCTGAAACCTTATCTGATTCTGGTTCTGATTCTGAAACCTCATCAGAGTCTTCAATAGTTTCTTCTGAATATTCCCTCTTTACATCTTCCTTCTTAAGCATCATTTTACCTTGCAAAAGAGTATTTTCTTTTACTGTCTTTACTAATAAATATCGCAGGATATTATCATTTGCGTCTAGTGCCTTTTTCACCGCCTCCATACCATCCGCAGTTAGTTCAAATTTTGTCCAGCCAAAGTAACCTGAATCACACTTGTATCTTTGGGTCTGAACAATTTTTGTCATTGTATAAGCGAGATCAATCAAAATCGGATCTTCGCCTGAAACAACCTCACCGCCTGCTGTATTTATTGAGTTTTTGATTTCCCCAACAACAGCAGGAACTTGCTCTAAAGCAAGGGACGGAAGAAGCAAATATGACACTTCGTAAACGGTCATATCACTACCTTTCTCTTTGGTTTTTTCTTCTTTTTCCATACCGGTTAGACTATCATAAAAGTCCTTCTATGGCAAATATAAATTTTTTGACCTAAATAAGACCAAAAGAGGAAATAGCGGTATCTACTAAGGCTTTTTTTACCTTTTCCAATGGCTCACTTTTTATCTCGGCTATTCTCTTTACTACCTCTGGTATATATAAAGGAGAATTTCTCTGCCCTCTGTAAGGATTTGGGGCCACAAAAGGAGAATCTGTTTCTGACATTATCTTTTCATTTGGAATATATTTTATAAATTCATCATAATCTTTTACAAAAGTAATAACCCCTGTAAAAGATGCTGTAAAACCAATATTCAAAAATCTTTTAAGAATATCCATATCACCAGCAAAAAAATGTGCGTTGCCTTTTAGTTTATCTCCAACTTCTTTGAATTTACTCTCTAAAATCTCTAGGGCTTCTAAATAAGCATCAAAACTTTTTGGACTTGGTCTTATATGAAGCATTAAAGGTTTACCAGTCTCAACCGAAAGATTTATATGATCAATAAAAATACTTTTCTGTATTTCTTTCAAAATTTTATTATCTACAGGAAGTCTAAAATAATCCAGACCACACTCACCAATAGAAACAACTCTCTTGTTTTTGGTCAGCTGAATTATATCTCTATCAAAAATAGATGCAGTATTTAAATCACCCGGATGCTGACCCACGCAAGCAAAGATGTTTTGATTTTTCTCTGCAAGGTCTATACACATTTTGGAAGTCTCAAAATTTGTGCCAATAGAAATCGTAGCTATTTTAGCCTTCTTCATTTCTTCTATTTGTCTTTCTCTATCAGGCTCATAATCTGGAAAATAGAGATGAGAATGTATATCTATATATTCAAAATCCATAAAATAATATTAACACTACTATTTAATAAGTACTCATATTATAACTCAGTATTGTTTTTTAAAAACATTGCGAGTGCAACGGCGCGAACACGAGGAAAATTTTAGCAAAAATTTATCCGTTTTTTAAAAGACAATACTGAGTTACTCCTTTCTTAAAAACAGAGGCTTTTCTGGAGATTTATTTAATTTTACAAGTCCTTTTATTTTTCCTGATGTTTCTGGCATAATCGGCTCTAAAAGAGTTGCCACCATATAAAGTTTAGACACAAGCTCTTTTATCATCTTTACTCCCTCTTCTTTGTTTTCTTTAACAATCTTAAATGGTTTATTATCTTGAATGTACTTATCTATATCTCCTATTTCTTGCCAAACAAGATCACAGGCCTTATTTATTTCAAAATTTTCTAAATATTTTTTGTATTCATCAGATAATTTAAACTCTGGTATTTCTATGGGCTTGTCTAGATTATCTTCTGACATTTTCATTATTCTGGAAACCAAATTACCAACGCCATTTGCTAAATTTGCATTGTAGCTTTCTTTAAATCTCTCAACAGTTAAATCTCCATCTTCAAATGGTGAAATTTCTCTAGCAAAATAATACCTAACAGCATCTCTACCATACTGATTTATTAAATCATAAGGATCAACAACATTACCCAAAGTTTTTGACATTTTTACTCCACCAGAAGTTATAAGACCATGAACAAAGACTGATTTTGGAAGAGGAAGGTTGGCTGACATAAGCATTGCCGGCCATATAGCAGTGTGAAAACGAAGTATATCTTTACCTATTACATGCACATCAGCTGGCCAAAATTTCTTAAACAAATCATCATCTCTACCAAAACCTAAGGCAGAAATATAGTTAACTAAAGCATCACACCAAACATAAATAACCTGTTCTGGATCATTTGGTACAGGTATTCCGTGTGGAACATTTTTTATAGGACGAGAAAAACTAACATCTTCAAGTCCTCTATCGAGTAGAGCAAGAATTTCATTTTTTCTTGATGTTGGAACAATTTTTATTTCCTCGTTTCTTATTTTTTCTTTTATCTTAACAGAATATTTTGAAAGTCTAAAAAAATAATTATCTTCTTCTATTTCTTCTGGAATTGTCTGATGAATTGGGCATTTACCATCCACCAAATCTTTCTCTTTATAAAAAGTCTCACAACCGACACAATATAAACCCTTGTAAGTAGCTTTGTATATATCACCAGAAGAAACAAGCCTCTCCCACATAGCCAAAGCTCCAGGCCAATGATTTTTTTTATCACTCGTTCTTATGAACTGGTCATAAGAAATGTCCAAACTTTTATATAAATTTTTAAAATTTTCTGATATTGCATCTAAATAATCTGAAACTTTCTCACCTCTTTCTTCTACTGCTTTCAAAATCTTTCCCGTGTTTTCATCTGAACCAGTTAAAAAATAAGTTTCTTCTCCTACAAGTTTGTGGTACCTAGTTAAAATATCACAGACAGTTACTGTGTATGCATGACCCATATGTAAATTCGCATTTGGGTAAAATATTGGAGTGGTTATATAAAAGGTTTTAATCATAATCTAAATCTCTTCTTTAGATTTGGAGAGTTTATCTTTTTCCAAATCATCAAAATATTCAATCAAAGCTGCGGCTATGGGTACAGAAAGGATAAGACCCAGAAATCCTGCCAAGGTATAACCAATAACAAGAGAAAGAATTGAAACTATAGGTGACACTCCTACAACATTTTTTACAACCAAAGGATATATAAGATGATTCTCAAATTGTTGAACTATAAGATACCAGCCCATTACTAAAATAGCTAAAGTTATTCCTCCATCTACAAAAGCCAAAGCAATAGCCGGTATTGCAGACAGAACAGGTCCAAACAGAGGAATTATTTCGAAGGCTGCCGCTAAAAATGCTAAAAGAAGCGCATTTTCAACACCAAGAAGAGTCAGTCCTAAATAAACCAACATACCAACTATAACAGCCAAAACTAACTGGCCTTGCATCCAAAGTCCTATTTTTCTTTGAGACCTATTCCATAAATTTATGACATATTTTTCGTGCTTTAATGGGGTAACCATTCTTAAAAATTTAGCCACACCATTTTCGTCAACAGAAAGGTAAAATGATAAAACAATAATCAAAATAAAACTCAATATACCGCCAAAGATAGAAGACACCGTACTGAAAGTACTGGAAGACAAGCTACTAATAAAACTATTCATATTTTTAACAACATCCCCAACATTTATAGTATCTTTTAGACTGGAAAATGGTTGGAGTAAATCATTTTGGCTTATATCGTTTAATGTTTTTTCATTAAAGTATGAAGGAAGGTTTTTTAAAAAATTAGTTGAGTCTGTTAAAAGAGGTAAAATTAGAAAATAAACGATGCTTATTATAACAGAAGCTATCATCAAATAAACAAGTATGACGGCTAATAATCTAGGAGCTTTCCTTTTTACAAACCATTGAGTAGCTGGTTCTACAGCAGAAGCTACAAGTATAGCCATCAAAACAACCAATATTAGATCTTTAACTAAGAAAAGTACAAAAAAAACAATACAAATTAATATAAATCTAATTATTGTACCGGAGCTTATTTCTAATGTTTGTTTATTAGATTGCATATTACTAATATAATAACACCGAGTCCACCATTTGTAAAAAACTAAAAATGCAGTTCTGCTTCAATCTCTTCTCTATTTTTTATATTTCCTACAATAGCCATATTTAAACGAGAGTCAATCATTATCTCTTTTGCCAATTCCATAACCTCCTCGGCTGTTACAGACTGAATCTCTGAAGCCAATTCGGAAGGGGTTACAAGTTTAGATGAAACAATTTTTTGCATAGCATAGTACTCTGCAACAGAATCAGAAGATTCAAGTCCTAAAAAAGTACTACCAACCAGATAGTCTTTAGCTTTCTTGAGCTCCGCCTCTAAAACAGGTTCGACTACAAATCTTTTTAATTCAAAAATGATTGCTTTTACCACTTCTACAACTCGACTTGTATCCACACCAGTAGATATAGCTAAATATCCATGATCAATATATTCGTCTGTTTCAGATCTAACATAATACCCTACTCCCATTTCCTCTCTGAGTTTTTGAAAAAGTCTAGAGCTCATACCTCCACCCAAAATAGAGTTTAGTACACTTAAGGTACTATTTCTCTTATCATCCCCACCAAATGTTTTAACTCCTAAGACAAGATGAGTTTGATCTGTATCTTTATCTCTTATGTTTAGTTCTGGTTTTGTTTGACTCTCCACAACTTTTTTAGGTGCCTCTTTTGGAGATACTGGAATACTACTAAAATAATTTTCAACTAGAGCAAGAACTTTTTCTTCGTCTATATCTCCAGAAACAAAAACAGTCGTACCCTCTGCCACATAATGTTTTTTTCTATAAGCTAAAAAATCTTCCCTAGTAATTTTTAGAATATTTTCTTTTGTTCCAATCACCCAGTAACCAGCAGGTTGATCTTTATACAAAGTTTCCATAAAAACTTCTTGGACCAATCTATGAGGCATATCTTCGTACATATTCATTTCCTCTATTATTACTCCTCTTTCTCTTTCTATCTCAGCAGGATCAAAAGTGGGATTTAAATATATATCGGAAACCACATCCATAATAGATTCTAAATATTGTGGATGAGCTTTAGCATAATATCCTGTAAATTCTTGAGCAGTGAAAGCGTTATTTTGAGATCCTATGCTATCTAATTCTCTAGAAATATGAAAAGCTGTAGGCCTCTTATGTGTTCCTTTAAAACACATGTGTTCCAAAAAATGAGATATTCCATTTATACTTCTATCTTCATATTTAGAGCCAGCAGATACCATAACTAAAACAGTCACAGATGGACTATCTTTCATAGGAGATGTGATGACTGTTAAGCCATTTTTAAGCACTTTTTGGTTATAATTCATATAATACCTTTATTTTAAGCCGTTTTTATAGACACATGACTATACCAAGTGAATATACCACAATTTAAAAAATAAAAAAGTTAAGATATATTATACTACCAAACAGAGATTATGTCAAGGTTAAACCATTCTTTCTTTTATATAGGCTATAAGCTCTGAAGTACCCACCCTCGTCTGCACACCCGTATCTCTATCCCTAACAGTTATTGCATTATCTTTTTCAATTGTTTCAAAATCGATAGTTACACAAAAAGGAGTTCCTATCTCGTCTTGTCTTCTGTATCTCTTACCAATATTACCATTATCATCAAACTCAACTGAACTGAATTCTTTTTTTAGAATTTTATAAATTTCACGAGCCTTCTCTACAAGCTCTGGTTTATTTTTAAGAAGTGGAAAAACAGCTACTTTGATAGGAGCAATGGATGGTTTAAAAGCTAAATAACTTCTTACCTCTCCGTTCATCTCATCTTCTCTGTATGACGAAACGAGAACAGCAAGCATTGTTCTGCCATGACCCATTGATGGTTCCACAACATGAGGAATAAATTTTTCTTTTGTGCTCTCATCAAAGTAACTTAAATCTGTACCAGATCCAGCTGAATGACTTTTCAAATCATGATCTGTTCTATACGCTAGTCCATACAATTCCTTTCTTCCAAATGGCCACTCAAACTCAAAATCGATTGTACGCTTTGAATAATGAGCTCTATCCTCAGAAGAAACCTCCAACTCATAGACCATTTCTTTATTTATTCCCACTCTTTCTACCCATCTCCACATTTCACTTCTCCAAAACTCAAAATACTTTTCCCAATCCTCTTCCTTTAAAAAGAATTCAAATTCCATAAGATCAAACTCGCGAACCCTAAAGAGAAAATCTCTTGGAGCTATTTCATTTCTATAAGCCTTACCTATTTGAGCAATACCAAAAGGAAGACTTGGACGCATTGTGTCTAATATATTTTTAAAATTAACAAACATTCCAGGAGCGATCTCTCCACGCAAATAAGCGATACTATCTGAACTACTCCCCATATTCAAAGGGAACATTAAATTGAAAGCCTTTTCTTCTCCCAATTCTCCACCACAATCAGGACATTTTTTTGATTCAAGATTTTTTTTATCTAGATGGTCCGCTCTAAAACGATGGTGACATTTTTTACACTCTATCATTGGGTCTGTAAATCCAGAAAGATGTCCGCTGGCTCTCCAAACAGCTTCTGGCATTATTGTAGGCGTTGAGATTCCAAAAATATTTTCCTGTTCACTAACAAAATGTTTCCACCACAATTCCTTTATATTATAAGAAAGAGAAGCTCCATAAGGACCATAGTCCCATGTGCCGGCCAAGCCACCATATATTTCTGATCCTTGGAATATAAATCCTCTCCTTTTGCAAAGAGATACAATCTTCTCCATTAATTCATTTTTATTTTCTTTTGCCATATTTATAGACAGTATACTACCTCAAAACTACCCTAATTAACAACCTTTTCATCTCCTGGCTTAAAGCTTAAGTCAGAGAAAAAGGTGTTCACAGAAGAAGTGCTGCCTGATAGGTTTTTACCTGTATACAAATCTTTACCAGAAATCGTCGAAGGGAAAAGGATCTCAGGACTAGATCCAACCTGGTTAACGCTTGGAATTAATCCGACCTTAAAAGAGACTTGCTTTGGAGAGTATACAAAACCTGTTCCAAAAGAGACATTTCCAACATTCCATATAACCTTACGGGTACTTGGATCATAACTTATACTCTCTGTATTTGGAGAAGTTTCCCCTTTCCAAGAAACATATACTGGTAATTGAGCTGAAATAGAAACATCTGAAGTATCATTAACAGTATTGGTTAGTGTCCAAGAAATAGTATATGTTGATTCAACATCAGCCTTGGGAGGAATAGGCCCACTGTTCTGCATACCAGTAAAAGACCTGTACACTCTAGAAGTTAAATTTAATAAAGTAGAAAATTTAACAGAGACATCTTCTGTCGAAGAGATTGTTTCTCCACTGTTAGACCTATCTCCGAGCATAGTAACTTTCATATCTATATGTGGATTTTTAATATTTCTTATATTGGAAATATCAGATAAAGGTTTAACAGAAAAAGATACCTTACCAGAACTACCTGAGACTAACTCACCAAAAAGTGGCGTAGTATTTTTATCCCATATAATACTGCTATCCAATGACCTATAATAACCACCTGTTACAGCAGAAACACCGTTGCGGTCAAACGCATTTCCAGACAAAACTATCTCTATACGATTGTTTGATAATTTCTCTGGTAAAGTATTTTGCCAAGATACATCCATAAATGCAGTCTCCCCTACATTATAAAATTCGCTAGTTGATTTTATACCAAGGTTAAAAAAAGATTTTCTGATACCGACAGTAGCCTGTTCCACAGCTAAATCTGTATCAAATTCTCCGACTGAGTTATTCTGACTTCCAACTGATATTCTAAAAGACCGGTCTTCTAAATCTTGTCCTATCAAAACACCGGTCACTTTCAAAGTCTTCTTATCTCCATCTTTCATTGTTCCCAAATTCCAAACCGAATCATCTCTAACTGGTTTTAAACTAGACTCTTTATAAGAAAAACCATAAGGATACTCTATTTTTAGTAAAGTATTTTCAACCGGCACAATTGAATTTGAAGTTACGTCCAATGAAAGAGTAATAGGCTGCCCAGAATTTACTTCTTTAGGGTAATTTACTTTTAAGAGAATAGGAGAAGAGTTTATGACAATTTCATATGTTTTCTCTTTAGAGAACACAGCATTTGAACCAGAAACGCGGTAATTAACTTTCATCACTATAGGTCTTATAGAATCCTTTTCACCAAATACAGAGACCCTGAAAGACGAATCTTTTGTTTTTCCTTTTTCTAAAGTTCCCAAATCTATCTTATCTCTGACAATAGGTTCTCCATTATCTCCGGCTAAACGAGTCCCTTCTGGATATTCCAAAGATAGTGTAACTTCATCCAAATCAGTTCTATTTTGATTTACTACAGATACCACAAAATCTAGTTCTTCCCCAGATGCAACCGTACTAGGACCAACGACTTTTATATCAACATTGTTTGAAGAAATGAGATTTAATCCTCCAAAAAATATAAAACCAGCCAACCCAATTGATATAACAAAAAATAGAAGAGAGAAGGCAAAAAATTTGTTGAAAAAAGAGTTATTTTTTTTAGACATTTCTTCTGTTGAAAATTCAAAAGAACGATCATCTCCCCAATTTTTCGGCGCAGAAAATTCTTCTTCTCTAACTGGAGTGCGTTTTTCTTTTGGGACCAAGGATTCGTCTCTTGAATAAAGAGATCTTTTTAATCTTTCTATACGACTTTTATCAAATTCCATACTCAACAATTATATCACAAATGGCTTTCTTTCAAACCTTTATTTATATAGCCCAACAGGAGATTTTTATTTTTTAAAACCTTGCAGAGTAATAGCTCGTCCCATTTATCCGAAGATCCCAAAAATACTTCTGTACCAGGGTTTCTATCCACATACCCCAGGTTATGTAAAACCCTTAAATTGCAAAGTATCTCAAACGAATCTATACTTTCCTTGCTCAAATTCTTTAACCAAGAAAAAGATCCTTCAACTAAATAAAAAATATCTTGGTTATTTTCTTCTCCTGGCATCATACGAATTAAAACTCTAGACAAATTCGTAATGAATTTCTGAACATAAATAGGTTTATCAAAGAAAAAATTTTCTCTGGCTATAGAGTTTGTTATTTTCCAACCCCCTTTACCTTTAACACAAGAAAGGGTTACTAAAGAAAATTCCTGCAAAGAACTACCTAACTTTGAAGACTGGAGTCTAACCCCTTGAGCAGAAGCAATTATTAGTCCCAAATCTTCTGTTAAGATATAGAACAAAGAATTAGCCTCATTAAAATGATTCTTTTTCAAAACTATACCAGCTGTTGTATATATATGATAAGACATTAAACTATGACAGAAATAGACCTTTCGTCACTTTCTTCATATTCAACTTCTGAAACCAGGGTTACTTTAGATATCATCTCAAGATATTTATCAAAGATATTTTTTGTTTTTTTATCAGATAGTAATTTTATTTTTACTTTTTGATTTGGGTCAAAATTTTCCTTTTTCCTTAAATCCTGAATCTCTCTTATTATCTCTCTAGCTAAGCCTTCTTCAAAAAGATCGTCTGTTATATTTGTATCTAAAAACATTTCAAAATTTTCCTGAGACGGGCTTGGAGAAGGGCTGACCTTCTTAACATTAACCTCATCAGCAATTATATTAAAAAATTCTTCTGATAAATTATCCTCTACAATCAAAGATGCTAATGGTTGTCTTACTTTTATACCTGAAGCTTGTCTCAGATCTAAAGCTTTTGAAACAATTTCTCTAGTTTTGGACATATTATCTAAAACATTTTGGTCAATAACTATTTCTTTCAAATTTGGCCACTTTTCTAAATGAACACTTTCCTTTTTTAAACCTTTTGTTATTTCCAAATAAACCTCTTCAGCAATAAAAGGTGTTATGGGAGCCATTATTTTTGATAATTCTTTTAAAATATATGATGTCGTATCAGAAACATCTTTTCTATCTTGAAAGTTATCTGATTTAAATCTTTCCCTAGATCTCCTTATATACCAAGTAGATAAATCTTCAACAAAATCCATTATAGGTCTTGCTGCTTTCTCTATTTCGTAACTATCTAAATGTTTAGTAACTGTGTCCAACAACTCTTTTAACCTATAAACAATCCATTGGTCCAGTACATTTGAACTTTTTTCATATACAGAAACATAATCTGTAGAATACATCTGATAAAAAGATAGGACGTTATAAATCTTTTGTATAAGTTTTTTATATATCTCGTCTACACCTTTTTCCGAAAAATTTAGATCTTCAGTTCTAACAACAGAAGAAGACATGAGGTAATACCTTAAAGCATCTGCTCCATATTTATTTATTATATCCATCGGATCTGGATAGTTTTTCAAACTCTTTGACATTTTTCTACCGTCCTCAGCCAAAACCAAACCGTTCACAATCACACTATTGTATGGAGATTTATTAAATAGACCTGTGCCCAAAACAAGTAGTGTATAAAACCAACCTCTAGTCTGGTCCAATCCTTCAGCTATAAAATCCGCTGGAAATAGAGAATTATTTTTAGACTCAAATAACTCTTTATTTTCAAAAGGATAATGTTGTTGAGCAAAAGACATAGATCCAGAGTCATACCAAGTATCAAAAACCTCTGGAACTCTTTTCAAAAGATTCCCTTTTTTATCCTTAAGAACGACATCATCTATATAAGGTCTATGCAAATCTATTTCATATTTTTCATTATGAGGGAGAGAGACAAAATCACATTCTTTTATTTCAGCATTACTAAAGATATCGCTATGAAAATACTTAATCATCTGATTTGTAGAAAAACCTCTAGACCCCATCATTATAAGATTTAGAGGAGCTCCGTGACTTACGATCAAGATATTTTTACCTTCATATTTTGAATCTATATCATAAATAAAGCTCATTGATCTTTTTCTCACATCTTCCCATGATTCAGCTTCCCCAATGTTCTTTTCAAACTTCTCTTTTATAGAAGAAAAGTTTTCTATAAACTCTTCCCATGATTTCCTATCATATTCCCCCGCTTGTAATTCCACTATTTTTTCTTCTTCCAAGACAGATTCTTTGGGTATACCCAATTCTTCGGCAATTATTTGACTTGTTTGTTTTGTGCGAAGAAAAGGAGAATGAATTATTAGATCTATTTTTTTATCTTTTAGATTTTTGACAGAGGCTTTAGCTTGCGAAATACCTTCTTCGGTAAGAGGATTTATGGTCGTATCTTTAGAATTAATTAGGTTGCCATGGGCATTGTCTTCTGACTCAGCATGTCTCATTAGAAAATATTTGTTTTTTCTTCCTATATAATTTTTTAGGTCTTCTACTGAACCTATAACAAATCTTTCTTCAGATTCATTTTCCCATACAGGAAGAGGTGCTCCCCAAAACCTTCCCCGAGAAATACTCCAATCTCTTGCTCCCTCCAACCAATTACCAAATCTACCTTCCCCAATAAAAGCCGGCTTCCAGTTTATTTTATTATTTAAATCTATCATCTTATCTTTCAAGAGAGTAACCTTAACAAACCAAGAAGAGGTAGCGTAATTCAAAAGAGGTGTAGCACATCTCCAGCAATGAGGATAAGAGTGAATTATTTTTTCTTTAGCAAACAAACTTCCTTCTTTCGCTAGATATTTTATTATTTCCACATCTGATTTTTGATGATCCTCTATGGGTTTAACTTTTTGCCCAGCTAAAAAAGAAACCTCCTCTTTAAAAGTTCCATCCATACCAACATGTTGAATAAAAGGTAATTCATTTTTTTTACCCAAATTCATATCATCTTCACCAAAAGCACTAGCGATATGAACAATTCCTGTTCCTGTTTCTACATCAACAAAATCCGCATCATATATTTTCCAAGCATTTTCTAAATTATCCAAGTTTGAATTTTTATAATACGAGAAAATTGGCTCATATGATTTACCTACAAGCTTCTTTCCCTTAAATTCATCTACGATTTCATAGTTGTCTTTCAAAACTTTTAGAGCAAGATCTTTTAATAAGATAAAAAAAACATCACCTTTTTTCGCTTTTACATAATCAAAATCTGGATTTACAGCCAAAGCTACATTTCCAGGAAGAGTCCAAGGAGTTGTTGTCCATATCAAAGCAAATGTATTTTCTTCGTCTAAAAGTTTTACTTTTACGTATACAGAAATATCTGTTATGTCTTTGTAACCTTGACTGACCTCTAAATTTGAAAGAGTTGTCTCACAATGCGGACAAATATGCATTGTTTTGAAATCTTTATAAATTAGTTTTTTATCATAAAGATTTTTAAAAGACCACCAGACAGACTCAGTATAAGTTGAATCCATTGTTCGGTAATCATTTTCCATATCAACCCATCTACCAGAGCGTGGAATTATTTTTTTCCATTCATCCCTGTATCTAAACACAGCATTTCTGGCAGCCAAGTTAAATTTTTCTACTCCATATTTTTCTATGTCTCTTTTACTAGAAAGACCGAGTTCTTTTTCTATCAAGTTTTCTATTGGTAATCCATGACAATCCCAGCCCCAACGACGCAAGACCTTCTTCCCTTTCATTGTCTGATACCTCGGTATTAAATCTTTTACTGTTCCAGGCAAAATATGCCCGTAATGAGGGAGTCCAGTTGCAAAAGGTGGCCCATCGAAAAAAACAAAATTGCCTTCTGGATTTTCTTTTTCCAAAGTTTTTTCAAAAATTTTGTTTTTTTGCCAAAAATCTAGTATTTTTTCTTCTTTTTGGACAACTTCACTTTTATTAGACTCTTCTTCTTTCATAAATATAATACTAGCACCTTAGGGTATTTTTTCAAAAACTACATTCTTTCAGGAATTTTAATACCTAAAATATTTAAACCAGAAGTCATAACATAAATAAAAGCTTTAACTATAGCTAGTTTATAAGATGAATTTACATTTTCATTATCAATTATTTTTTCTACTGAATAGAAAGAATTAAATTCTGAAGATAAAGCTGTCAGATAAGTAACCAAATGATGTGGAGCATATTCATTTGTTGATCTCTCCAAGATAGATGGAAATCTTTCAAGTAATCGCTCCAAAAGAGTAACCTTCCAACCTTCGGGTTGTTTTCCCGATATTTCTATCTGACCTCTAGACTTTCTCAAAAGAGCTTCGGCTCTAACCACTGAATATTGTAAGTATGGTCCCGAGTCTCCATCCAAAGACAATGCTTTATTTATATCAAAAACAATATCTCCTCCTATAGCTTGGCGCAATATAGAAAATTTCAAAGCACCTAAAGCGACCATCTCAGCTATAATCTCCTTTTCTTCTGGAGATATAAGTGGTTCACGTATTTTATTTATTGATCCCTCTTTAAGGGTATCTATAATCCACTCTGCTGTTAAGACATCTCCTGTTCTAGAAGACATCTTTCCAGAAGGAAGTTTTATCAGACCATGAGACAAGTGAAGTAACTTTCCATTTAATTCAGGAAAAACTTCTTCTAGGGCTTTTTCTACTACCTTGAAAAATGCGTCTTGTTCGTTTGCCGTAACAGTAATAGAAATATCAAACGGAGAATATTTTTCTTTTTTTATATACATCAAACCAATTTCCTTTGCTTCATATGTGGGCAAACCATCAGAATTTAAAAAAACTCTTGTATGAAGTCCAACTTTTTCTCCTTTAAAAATAATAGCTCCTTCACTTTTTTCAAAAACACCTTTCTCTAAAAATTCCTCTACCAATTTTTTACCAACTGGAGCTGATTCACTTTCATAAAAGTGATGATCAAAATGACTACCCAATCTTTCATAGATTTTTTCAAAATCATCCAAAGAAATTTGACGACCTTTATCATACAAAATATTTATCTCTTGATCAGATTTATCGTAAATTTTTTTATTTATTTCAATTATTTCTTTTTTAACAACATCATCATCTTCATAAAATTTTGCTCCAAGAGCATAAGCTTGACCCAAAGTTTTTATATTTAAATTTGTACCAACACCTAGATTTATTACTCCCCAAATAGTTTTAGCCACATGAAGACCAACATCTCCATGATATGAAAATCTAACAACTTCATTTCCTTGGCTTTCAATAAGTTTAGCTACAGACTCCCCTATGACATTATTCATCATATGACCAATATGAAATTCTTTGAAAGGATTTGGTTGGGCATATTCAATCAAAAACCTAGAACCTGCATAGTGCTTATTTTCACCAAAAGTTTCCCCTACTTTATCTATCTTTTCTATAGCCAAAGCAAAAAGTTTTGGGTCTATTGTTATATTTATAAACCCAGGACCAGCTACAAAAACTCCGGAAACCTCATCTATTTTATTTTCTTCTAATATTTGTTTATACTTCTCTGCTAATTCTCTTGGATTATTTGCTTCACCTACCCACCTTAATCCATCTTCTTTATGTTTTCCCTCTGGAACATTAGAATCAAGGATTTTTGAGATTTTTCTATATTCAACCATAGCTACGTTTGTAGCAAAATCACCATGCGATGGATCTGCTGGATATTCCAAAACAAAGTCTTTATCAACTTTTAATGTTTCTTCTATCCATTTTTTTATCTTATGATGTATTGTCATTTTATTATTTTCCCGTACTTCCAAAACCTTTTTCTCCTCTATCTGTGAAAGAAAGTTCTTTAAATTCCACAACCTCTACTTTTTCAACCTTCTGAATAAGCATCTGTAAAACCTTGTCCCCTTTTTTAAAAGTATAATTTTCTTTTCCTAGGTTAATTACTCCAAAAATAATCTCTCCTCTAAACCCAGAATCTATCACCCCACCCATAACTTTTATTGAATGGTTCATAGATAAACCACTTTTATCCCAACAAAGACCAACAAAACCTTCTGGAATCTCTACGGCTATACCACTTTTTATTTTACCTATTTGACCAGGAACTAGTGTAACATCTTCAACTGAAAACATATCTATCCCAGCATCCCAACTATGCGCATAATTTGGCAAAATTGCTTCTGAATCAAGTTTTTTAACCTTTAAAATCATAAAGCCATAATATCATTGACTTTGATTTTTATAAAGGATAGCATTCGGATCAGAAGAAAGGAATAAAGAAATGACCCCGGCAACGAGAAAAAGAAAAACTGTTCATTATGAAGATTTAAACAATATTAAGACATCCAAACTCACAATAATTGTAGCCATGGCAAAAAGAAATGTTATTGGAAACAAAGGTGTTGAGGGTATGCTCTGGCACCTACCAGAAGATATGCAACACTTCAAAAAAACCACTTTTGAAAATATTTGTATCTTTGGAAGATCAACTTTCCAAAATATTTTGGAGATCTTAGGAAAACCCCTCCCGGGAAGAATTTCTATAGTCTTAACAAAAAACAAAGAATGGAAATGTGATTACGATAATGTCTTTATTGTACACAGCGTGCGCGAAGCACTTGCTAAAGCACGTAAAATCCAAAAATATGGACAAAAGATCTTTATCTGTGGAGGAGAAGATGTCTACAAAATTTTTCTTCCTTTTGCAGATAGGGTTATTGCAACCCACATAAATACAGATATAGATGGAACAGCCTATTTCCCCGAACTCGGAAAAGAATGGCGGGTTGATTCATCCGAAGAACATCTTTCCAAAACAGGGATGTCTTACAAATTTGTTACTTACAAAAAGCGCCCATAAAGCGCTTTCTTTTTGACTAAAAACAAATAAATGATCGTATCTCGCTAGAGTCGATCTTTGAAAGGAGATGAAAATGGAACCGAATTATTTACCCTTAAACAAGAGGGTGCCTGACACACAATACAAAAACCGTCTTAGAATGATAAAAGAAACTGGAGTTTTTACAAAAAGCAGGTTCCAAACAGACGGAACATATACTTCTTTAACTGTTCCTCCTATGGAATTTGATCTCTGTAACGGCTTCCCTATACTGACTGAAAGAAAAATTGGTTTTTGGAGAAAGCCTATCTCTGAACTGTTTGCATTTATAAACGGCGTAAGAGATGCCAGAATACTAGCAGAAGATTGGGGTGTTGACTGGTGGCAAAAAAGTTGGGCGACACCTGAAAAATGTGCCCAATTTGGTCTTGAACCATACGATATGGGTCCAGGATCTTATGGTCCAGCATTTGCATCTTTCCCCCATTTTGATTGGCAAAACATTCTGGGATATCCAGATGGAGGTAAGTGGATACCAAAACCATTTAACCAAATAGTTAATTTGATAAAACAGATTAAAAAGTATCCAGAAATAAGAACTCACAAGGTAAGTACATGGATACCTCAATACTGTCTTCAGCACGAAGAAATGGTTAGAAAGGTTGTGGTGGCCCCATGTCATGGTGATATACAAATCACCATCCTAAATGACAAACTTAATCTACGGATGGATCAAAGGTCTGCTGATTTCCCAATTGGAGTTCCTTCAAATATGATTCAATATGCAGCACTGATGCTTGCAATATGTAATATTACTGGTCACGAACCGGGTCTGTTTATCCATGCTCCGCATGATTGTCAGATATACGAACGGCATATGGGAGAGGTCGATGAAATAATCAACCGAACATCATTTCCCTTTCCTAGTATGCATCTAACAGAAGAGGGAAAAAGAATAAAAAACATCCTTGATTTTCGTTCTACTCATTTCGACCTAAAAGACTACAAGTATCATCCGGCAATGAAACTGGCAGATGCTGTGGTCTAAAAATAACACAAGTCGCCGAGGCGTAAGCCGAGGCGACTTGCTTTTTTAATAAAAATGATAAAATATGATTACTTATGATAAAAATGAACTTAGATAACAGTAGACATCCTGAACAGACTCGTAAAATGCAGGAACTTAAAAAAAATAATGAATGTCATTTTTGTAAAAATGGATTTAAATTAACTCACTCCTCTCCAATAATACATAGCAACAAATACTGGTTTATAACAGCCAATGATTTCCCTTATCAGGGAGCAGAACACCATTACTTAATAGTAAGTAAAAAACATATAAAAGATACCGAAGAAATCAGTGATAAATCTGGATTAGATTTTTTTAAATCAATAAAATGGTTAAAAAATAAATTAAAAGTAAAAGGCTATTCAGTTTTTATAAGATCTGGAGATATGGCTTACACAGGCGCAACTTTGGATCATCTACATTTTCATTTTTTAGTTGGGAAAAAGAAAACAAAAAAAATGAACCAAGAAAATAGATTACTTGTTACCCTTGGGCACAAAAAATAGACCCCAGTCAGCCTTAGGCTGATCTGGGGTCTTTTACATGCACAATCCTTATACCTTTACTGGAAAGGACATCGAACCCTTTAAGGAAGCTATATCCTTCTCCAAAAAAAAGTTCTTTGACGCCTGTCAGAGATAGTGCTCTTGCACATCGGCCACAAGGAAATGTATTTATGTATAGAGATGCTCCTTCAAGTGAAATCCCTTCCCGAGAACAGAAGGCAATTAGATACTCTTCAGCATGAAGAGAAACATAAGCATCCATGCCAGAAGGATCACCTGCATCGAAATTTAGACGAGGATCTCCAAAAATGCCCGTTTCATACTCTGTAGGAAAGTGTTCATTCCAACCACAAGCCAACAGTCTGTCCTCTCTAAACGCTATTATTCCAACCTGTCTCCACCAATCCGGAGATCTTTGAGAAATCTGGTTGGATTGAAAAATTCTAGAAAAATCAGTTTCATCCAGACTGATTTCACAGTCTGAAATAATTGGCTGAGATGCTTTAACCGCTGTCATATCCCATCTAGACCAAATCCTTTCAAAATGAGATATAGAATCTAATAGGTATCTTTCTGCTACTAGATGAGAAATATCCTCATCTGGAAGAATGAACTCCCGTCCAGCAAAAAATCCTATTTTTGAGTTAAAATCACAGACTCTTCTGCAAAGTTCATTGGCAATAATTGATTTAGCCGTAATGCCCGTGGGCACAGCAACCATGTTCCTAGATAATCTTGGGAGGAGACTTTCGGCCATTTCTTGCGAAATCAGATGGAGACTGCTATTAGAATGTTTTCTAAACCACTCTATGTGCCGGTAGTTTAGGACTGGAATATAAGCTACAAGATTAGCCATCTTATTTTCCTCCATTCACAACCACTTGAATTTTTGCTCCAAGAGGCTCTAAAACAGGGTTCATAGCCTCAACAATTCTCTTGGCTGTTTCTAAACCGTGCTCATCAGCCATTCGTCTGAGTTTAGCTGTGGTTGTTTGTGCTGCTTTTGCCTCTAACCACTCTATTTTACCACAGAAGTCTTTTAGATTTTCAACGTCTTCTTCTCCAAAAGACCGAGTTGTTTGAGACATAATCAAAACGTCTGGTTTAACAAGTTTAATAAGATCATACTTATCTTGACCCAGATCTCTTTTTACAATGATATTAACCGCAGAGAGCATTGCTAGGACTTCAATCCTCTGATCGAAATCATCAAAAGGACGACCAGGTCCTTTCATTGACTTAGTCAATTCGTCAGAATCTACTCCTATGATTAAAATATCGCCATGAGAAGCTGCTTCAAGTATGTATCTTCCATGACCAACATGAAACATGTCATACACACCTTGGGTCAGGACAATTTTGTATCCAGAAGCTTTGAATAGAGAAACTACTCCACCCAATTCTTCGAATGAAGCCATGTACTTGCTTTGTACAGAACTTCCTGCATTCAAAATTTCTTTGACTGTCGCCATTTCTTCCTCCTCAATGAACAGAATCTGAACTAGTCATACCATATAAATATGCAATTAAACACTTTTCAAATATTAGTATTTATTCTTTAATATAAAAATACAAAAGGTACCCGAAGGCACCTTTTGTCTAATTAGTATAATATAGATCGATGTAAAAAGTCAAGTATATTATCCACAACACACCTCAAAAGATCGGCTGATGTTCTTTAATTCACATCAAATCCTTACAGGATCAGTACATCCTTTGGGTCTTTTGTTTCTAATCGAACAAAACACCTCAAAAGATCGGTTGATGTTACCTATTTCACATCAACCCCCATGCTTCTAGCAGAACCAGCAATTATTTTCATCGCTGCATCAATATCGTTAGCATTCAAGTCAGCCATCTTCTTCTCAGCAATTTCTTTCAACTGAGCCTTTGTTATTGAACCTATTTTAGAAGTGTTTGCTTTTCCTGAACCTTTATCTTTTCCTAAGGCCTTAAGTATTAGGTTTGTCGCAGGAGAAGTTTTAGTAATAAAAGAGAAAGTCCTATCTTCATAAACAGAGATTTCTACAGGAATAACCTCACCCATTTGTTTTGAGGTAGCATCATTGAATTGTTTTACAAATTCACCAATATTTACACCAGCTTGACCTAGAGCTGGACCTGTTGTTCCAGCGGGAGTAGCTTTACCCCCTTCTATGATCAGCTTTAGTCTTTTAATAATCTTTTTTGCCATGATTTTTATATTTATTTAATGTTTTCCCGAGAAGCACAGGAAGCCAAACTATATACTAATAATCTTATATTTTCAACATCATCCCAATCAAGCCTTTTTGACCTGTAAAAAATCTAGCTCTACAGGGGTTTCTCTTCCAAACATAGCCACCAATACCTTTATCTTTCCTCTTTCTTCGTCCACTTCTGAAACTTTACCCTCAAGATCTTTAAATGGTCCGTCTACTATCATAATATTGTCATCCACTGACAAATCAATCTTGTGTTTTAAGGTATGAGAATTCATTCTAGAAAACAAATCTTCTATTTCTTTTTTATCTACCGGTACTGGGTAGACTCCAGAGCCAACAAACCCGGTCACACGAGGAGTATTTCTAACAACATACCAAGAATCATCAGTCACCACCATATCCACTAAAATATATCCTGGATATATTTTTTCTTCATCTTCTACTCTTTTTCCACCTTTTATTTTTATTTTCTTTTCTGTTGGAACAATAACATTAAAAATCTTGTCGTTCATTCCCAAAGACTCTATACGCTGTTTTAAATTTCTCATAACAGCATTCTCATATCCAGCGTATGTATGTATAACATACCAATTTCTACCTTCTGATATTTGTTGTTTAGACATATTTTTAAATAACGAATTTATTAAGAATTAGTTGAAATATATAATCAAAGAAACCCAAGAAAAAGGCTGTGAATACAGAAATAAGTACCACCACAATACTAAATATTATAGCTTGTTTTTTTGATGGCCAATTTACATGCTTCAACTCTCCTTGTGTGTCTTTAAGATAATTTATTATGCTCATAAATGTAATGTTTGTTTAGTAAAAAACCCCCGAGGGGCAATGAAATAATAGTACTCTATTATAAATGGATAGTCAATACAACAAAAAACCTCTAGAAATAGAGGTTTTTTGTATTTTAAAGACACGATGTCTTTCTATCTTATCTCATAGGTTATAGAGACATTTGAAACATATTTGTTTTCACCAACGGGTAGTTGTGGCACGACAGGAGAGGCTGACATTAGTTTTTCATCATAAGCTTGACCTCCCATCCCTCTACCGTATATGTCGGAAGGTTCCATTTCATAAAAACTTACAATATCAACAAGTTTTACATTGAGAGATTTTGAAAGAGCTTTTGCTTTATCTTTAGCATTAGCTATGGCTTTCTCTCTAGCTTCTGCTTTTATAGCATCCATATCGTCAACAACAAAGTCTAAACCACTTATATTTGAAGCTCCTAGATCTCCAACCTTTGTCAAAATTTCTCCTGCTTTATCAGTCTTTCTAATTTTTAAAGTGATTGTCTGAGAAACTTCATAACCTATCAAGACTTGTTTACTAGGTGGGCAAGAAAATTCATTACAAAGAACCCTTGTGTAGTCATATCTAGGATAGGCATTGTACCCTGTTGTTTTTATATCTTTATCCTCAACCCCCATAGATTTTATAGAGTCAATGATAGAATTAATTTTCTTGGCAGATTTATCTCGTGCTTCTGCCACATCTTTTCCTTCTTCAACTACAGAAAAAGAAAGAGAAGCTGTATCTGGTATAGCAAAAACTTCAGCTGTTCCAGAGACTGATATAGTGTTTGAAGGGTAAATACCTTTTCCTATATTAGAGTATTCTTTTACAGCATTTATAGCCTTGACCGCTAGAAATAAAGACAAAAGTATACCTATAGCAATAATGATATTAAAAAATTGTTTTTTCCTTGAATCGTCTAAAAATTGATACATGATATTAATTATTACCTTATAACCCACCTATTATACCATATCTACCTCTTTGAGGCATCCAGAAGATTTTGAAATAAAGAGATAACGGTCAAAGGCCCTACTCCCCCTGGAACCGGTGTTATACCAGAAACTTTTTCTGAAACTTTTTCAAAATCAACATCCCCACAAAGACCTTTTTCTATTTTATGTATACCAATATCTATCACAATAGCTCCTTTTTTAATGAAGTTTTCAGTAATCAATTTTGGCTTACCACAAGCCACAATTAGAATATCTGCCTTACTTGTTATTTGATCTAGGTTTTTAGTATGAGAATTACACACAGTTACAGTAGCATCTCTATGTATACAGGAAATAGCAGTGGGTAACCCTACTAGATTTGATCTACCGACAATTACCACATCCGTACCACTTAATTCTACTTTGTAATAATCCAAAATAGACAAAACACCTCTGGCGGTAGCTGGCACAAAAGCTTTTGGATTTTTGGTTAAAAGAAATCCTGTTTGAATAGAGCCAAGGCCATCTATATCCTTTTCGGGTTTTATAGAATCCAAAATCTTTCTAGTATCAAATTTATCTGGAATTGGTAGTTGAACAATTATTCCTAGAGTTTCTTCATCATCATTATATCCAGAGATAACATCCAGTATTTCATTTTCTTCCACTTCTTCAGACAAATTTATACTCAAAACTTTTACCCCTAAAGAATCCCCGATTTTCTTCTTTTGATTTATATAGACAGAAGAAACCTCGTTTTCACCTATTTGAACTATAACTAACTGAGATTTATACTCTAGCAAAGAAAAACCCTGTCTTAATTTAGGTATTATTTCATCTCTAATTTGTGTGCCAGAAAATATCATAGGTTTGTATAATCATAACACTATACCTTGCAAACTAGAATAATCAATGATAATTTATAAAAAGAAAGGATATTTATGTCAGTTCATGAAGATGAATTTCTAGCGCGTCTCGCGCCAGTACCAGAAAATAACGTTGATAATATCCTGGGGCCCCTTCCTTCTATTAAAAGAAGGGGTCCAGAGAAACCCAGAAGCGAGAAGACCGAGTCTCGTACAAAGGAAAGCAAATAAACCGCCCTGAACTGGGCATTATAAAGACAGTGGTTTGATACCACTGTCTATTTTTTTATTTCTCCCACTTAGAAAAAATACCGACAGGTAAAAGCCTTCCGGATGTCTCCTCTATATAAATCTCATCAGAAGAGTATTTTCCCTCTAAAGCCATGTTTGATTCTAAAACTTGTTTATATGTTATATGAGAGTAGTTTGAAGCGTATCCATTTAACAAAACCGCTGATTTATTTTTTGAAAGAAGCTTGGGTATTTTTGAAAGAAGTTTTGGTAAATCAGTATTCAAATTCCAAACTTCATTTTTTGTTCCCCTTCCATAAAGAGGTGGGTCCATTATTACAATGTCGTAAGTTTTTCCACGACGAATTTCTTTCTCTATAAATTTTTTAACATCATCTACAATAAACTTTATTGGTGCTTTCTCTAAATTATTTAAATCACAATTTTTAAAAGCCGTATCAACTGATACTCTTGAAGCATCTACATGACAAACCTCTGCTCCACATTTTGCGGAAAATACAGATGCTCCGCCTGTATAACCAAATAAATTTAAAACAGAAACCGTGTCATTTTCTTTTATACCTTCTTCTATTTTATCTTTAAGCCACTTGAAATGCACAGACTGTTCAGGAAAAATTCCTAAGTGCTTAAAATTCCCCATTGTTAGGTTAAATAAAATTCCACTTAGACTCATAACCCAATCTTTTGGTACTTCTTTATTTTTTCTCCATTTACCATTTTGTCCTTTCTGAATAAACTCAAAATCCGCCAAAGACCATTCTTCTTTCAGCTTTTTTTTCCAGATAGCTTGAGGGTCTGGTCTTGATACCAAAAATGCGCCAAATTTTTCCAGCTTATATCCTTCTCCACTATCTAGGAGACTATAATCTTCTGATGGTTTTAATGTATACATATCTTATTCCTTAATACCTTGTATTAGAAAAGATACCGTTCTTTCCCTATCATGGTCAAGCTCAACTAACATTATCTGTTGCCAATTACCTTTCAATATTTGACCATCATCTACTATACAAGAGAGAGATGGATGAATAAGTAAGGCCTGAGCATGAGAGTGTCCATTTATACACTCGTGAATAACCCCATTTTCATCTGGCTCACACAAATGAGTGTTTCTTTTACCTTCTGGATTTTTTGGATCACAGACATCATTATGTCCATACCCCAAAGTTGGACTAGCAAAATTATCTAGTATCTTTCTTAAGTCTGCTGTATATCCGAGCTCCTCGGATGGCCCTACTAAGTTTTTTTCATCCTCATTTATCCATACCCCACAGGTTGTGTGATGAGTTTGGATGGTTACTGTTCCTCTTTTTATACCAGATTTTTTTATAGCCTGATTTATATCTGGAGTTATGGTAATAAAATGAGCCCTATACTTTGTCTGGTATTTTTTTGTTTCTAAGTAAGAGGAATAATCACTCATATTTTTTAATAAACAACGACTGAACCTCTATGTGAAGGAATTGCTCCGTTGTAATAAACCCATAGACCTTCTTTAACAAAAGAAAATGTATAGGTTGAACCCTTTCCTACTGTTTCAGACTGAGTTAATTCACTAAAAGTTGGAGAAGCTTTTTCATCTGAAGAAACTCTCATTCCTTTAGAAGAATTATTTATAAAACGAATACTTTTACCTCTAGGTATTTGTAGATTGCTTGGTACAAAACCCTCATCTGTATATTTCACAACATAAATACCGTCTACACCAAGATAAGCCTTGTCCTGAGAAGCTGTATTTTTTGTATTTGTATCTTTTGATGTCGTATTTTGATTAGCATCCTCTGTATCAGTGTTTTCATTTAAATCTAATACCCCACCATTTTGGTTTACACTATAAGCCAAATACACATACATAATAAAGGCTAAAACTAAAACTGAAGCCAAACCTATAATAATATTTTTTGAATTTTTCATATAGTCTATTATACCAAATAAAATTTATTTGCACCTAAAGTTATCCCGAAATGTTACAATTAGACACAATGACACCAATAATAAACATTCTAATCTTTGTTTCCTCCTGTGGTCTACTTTATATATCAGGAGAAATAATGGTCAACAGTCTAGTCAGATTATCCAAATACTTCGGTTTAAAAGAATTCGTTGTGGCGTTTTTTGTTATGGCGGTTGCCTCATCTATACCAAACTTACTTATAGGTATAACTTCAGCTTTGAAAGGTATCCCCGAGCTTTCTCTTGGTGATATTATGGGAAATAACTTAATAGATCTGACTATAGCTGTAGGACTGGCTGTACTCTTTTCACCAACAAAAGAAATCTCAGCCGAAAGTAAGACTATCCAATCAACTTCTATGTTTACACTTGGAGCAGCTCTCTTACCTATTATTTTAATAGTAGATGGAATCCTTTCTAGAGCAGATGGTATTATCCTAATATCATTCTTTTTTATTTACATTTTTTGGTTATTTTCTAAGAAAGAAAGATTCTCAAAGGCTATTGAAGGAAATATTCACCCCAATGCAATAAGTGGGACCAAAGAAGGACTGAAGGATGCTTTTAAAATTTTTTTTGGTACTAGTCTTCTTTTTATTGCCGCCCAAGGAATAGTTTTATCATCTACCTTTTTAGCCACAAGCCTTGGTCTGCCTTTAGTCATAGTAGGTTCTTTGATCATAGCTTTTGGCAGCGCTCTACCCGAAGTATATTTTGCTATTTATTCTGCTCGCAGAGAAGAAACATTTATGATTCTTGGAAATCTAATGGGTGCAGTTATCATTCCCGCTTCACTTGTTCTTGGTATAGTTACTTTAATAAGTCCAATAAATGTAACTGGTCTCGGTTCTTTTTTCATGAACAGGATATTTCTAATTATAGCAATATTAGCTTTTTTTATGTTTACAAGAACACAAGAAAAAATAACTAGAAAAGAAAGCTATGTCCTGATAGCAATATATTTAATATTTGTTATTACAACATTGATAAAATACTAAATTAAGGTGTATAAGGAGGAAGAGTCAAAACCAAATAACTTCCATTTTTTTCTGCTATAAACACAGTGAACTCACTAAATCTCTGACCATTATCTTCTTCTCCGCAACAAGGACCTATTTCAAAAAGACCTCCACCTATTTTTTCAAAAGTGACTGTGTATGGAACTATTCTGTCATATAAACCATTTTTATTTAAACCATCAACTGAAACAGAGGGGTCAACAACAATACTTCTAACAGGTAAACAGTTTAAACCATTTTGTTCACATCCTGTTTTTATAAGCTCTATTTTATTTAGGGAAGATATTTCAGGATTCCATGTCTCTAAAGTTTCAAAGCTCCCTCCGTAATATTCTAAAGCCTTCTCATAATTTTTATCTGAAAGATTTTTAAAAAACATTACAACCACAGTCTCTGGTGAAACATATTGTTTTTCATTGTTAAAACTTAGCCCAAACCAAAAAGCTAAAACTAAAATAATTAAAATAAATAGAAATATTATTACTTTTTTCATAATAAAATTATACCAGTAGATTGTTTTTTAATACACAAAAATCCTCCATAATAGACTTACAAGAAGCAGACCAAGCATTAAAATTATAAAAGAGTTATTTTGCAAAAAAGTTTTTTGAGTAATAAAAGATTCTCTCGGAGGAAGACCTCTCCAACTACGAATATAGTGTGCGATACAAGATTTATCAAATTTTTTATCTGGATCAATTCTTCTCCTAAGATCAAATTCTATTTTTGTTAAAGCACAATATCCGAAAGCAATTTCAGAAATAAAAGTCAGTACAAAAAAAGTCAAAAAAACGTAAAAGAATTTTCCGGGAATGAGCCAACCAAAAGCAACAACTAAAACCAGCAAAAAATGTACAACGAAAATAAGATTAGCGGAAAACAAGTATTCATTTCTCATATATTCTTTATAATCAATCGTATCATAAAACAGATTAGTCTACTCGTATTTCTTCCTTAATTTACTTTGGGGTGGCTACTGGGAGTTGAACCCAGACAGAGAGCTCCACAAGCTCGCGTGCTACCGCTACACCATAGCCACCATTATTATTTGCCCTTATACACAAATATAAGGCTTCTTCATTTATACCAGATAAACGCTTGAAAAGTCTAGCTAGTACCCACAAAATACCTGAAAAAATCCTCTTTATCGTGCTCTTTTTTCCACAAATCATCCACCTTACTTCTATTTTATTATATAAGCCAATAATGCAATAACCACCATATGAACTGGATAAATATAATAAAACCAATTTCTATAACCATCTGGACCTTTTTGTCCATTATATAGATACATAAAAGGTATTGCTCCCAAAGCATATATCTGTAGATGTGTCGCTAAATACACGATACGATAGAATACATTAAAAATACTTATAAAAAATATACTAGCCAAACCTTTTATATGAGATTTAATAAACAAGTAGCTAGAAAGAATAAGAAGTACTCCATAAGCTCCGTACTCAAACCTAAAAAGCATAGCTACTAAAAGCACAGCCCCCACAATAAATGTCCTCAGATAAAGGTCTTTATATCTATCTACCAAAATCAAACAAAGAAGACCTATACTTAGGGTAAAGAAAATATTTAACTGAGTTCCTTCTCCTCCCCCAGCACGTATCATATATATGTACGGGATATGAGAAATTATGGCAAAAGCAGTAAGCCTAAAAAAATATCTTCTCCTATTACTTGTTTTTATAAAACCTTCGCTGACAAGAAATGCAAACAAAGGAAACGCCAGTCTGCCAATTATCCGAAGTACTGTGATTTGAGGAAAAAATACAAAACCAATATGGTCCACTATCATAGCAACTACAGCAAGGACCTTAATCTGAAATGAATTCATAAGGTCTCATTATATAAAATAAGAACGAATTATGAAAGGTTGTTCTGGTGCCTAGGAGAGGACTCGAGTCTTACATACTCAGTATCCCAATTAGCTGTTTTATTTCGCAAACTCATAAAACATCTCAATCGGGCTTCGAGTCCGTCTTACGGATTTTTGAAAAAATCCTAGACCTCCTAGTCAAAATTTATTTCATAAATTTGGTGCCTAGGAGAGGACTCGAACCTCCACACCTTTCGGCACACCCACCTCAAGGGTGCTTGTCTACCAATTTCAACACCTAGGCAATCCTGTGATTATATTCTGAACTTTAATTTTTTACAACAAAAAATCCCTCTCGGGATTTTTTGTTTATTCTTTCACTTCCTCTTCTGTCTTTTCTATTTCAACAGGAACTTCTTCTTCCAAAACCACATCTTCCTCTGAAACGACATCTGGCAATTCTCTAGTGTTTCTCATCTGCCTTCTTATTTCCTTGGCTGCTTTATCTCTAATGTGATACAGCTTTGCTCTGCGCACTTTTGATCTTTTTATTACTTCAATAGAATCTATCATTGGAGAATAGATAGGAAATATTTTCTCTACACCAACTCCTGAGGCAATCTTTCTAACTGTAAAAGTCCCCCCGGCTTCTTTTCCGTGTTTTACAGCGATAATTAAACCTTCAAAAGCTTGGAGTCGAGTTTTTAGTTTACCTGTTTTTTTATCTGTCTCAACAATTCTTTGTTGTATACGAACAGTATCCCCTGAACGAATGTCCAAAGATTTTCTTTGAGATATATTTACTGGTGATAACACTGCTCTTTCCATAGTGACTACAAATCTAACATAAGACTACTCACTTTGCAACTTTTCTAAGGCTAGTTCAAAATCAGCTGGGTAAGGAGCTGTGGCGGACATCTTCTCTCCCCGAAGATCTACAAAAGTTATGGAGTAAGCGTGCAAAGCCAACCTTTCAAAACCTAAAGTATTTTCTTGTCTTCCAGAATACAGTTTATCTGCAACCAAAGGGTAGTTTATAGCTTTAAAATGCACTCTTATTTGGTGTGTTCTACCTGTTTTAGGAAATACATAAAGGAAAGAATAATTATTGGATCTAAGGATAGTTTCATACTCTGTAACCGCTTCTCTAGTCTGTCCCCTAGATCCTCTCTGCGCTGTCTTTTTTCTGAAATCTTTACCGCTACGGCCAATTGGTCTATTTATAATACCCTTATCCAATTTAACTTTTCCATAAACAAAAGCATGGTATTCTTTTTCTACATTACGAGTCTGAAACTGAGATTTTAAATTATCAAAACCCGTCTGAGTCTTAGCTAAAAGTAAAACGCCTGAGGTTTCTCTATCTAGTCTGTGTACAACGCCAGACCTATCTATTTTTTTACCATCCTTGTCTACCAAAGACTCACCGATGTCCTTACTTTCTGGATATTTATAAACAAACCAGTCCACGAGAGTCTTCTCTTCTGTTCTCCCATCACCATGAACAACCAACCCTGAGGGCTTGTTTATGGCTAAGATATCTTTATCTTCGTATAATATTTCTATGTCCATTCTGCTCTAATATAGCACACTAATATGCCACATTAAATCTTGAATTAAAGATAGTAATAGTGTATAAATATCTATACGCGCGATTAGCTCAGTTGGTAGAGCAACCCGTTTACACCGGGAAGGTCATAGGTTCGAGTCCTGTATCGCGCACCAGAATAGATTCTAGTATGCAAAACAATAAAACTGCCTAAATGGCAGTTTTATTGTTTTAAGTTTTCAGTTTATAAACTCACAGTCATCTTATTTATTTAATGAAGCTTGTGCATCAACATCAGCTTGAACTTCTGCAATAACAGCTTCTACTACTTTTGCTTTGGATTCTGCAGAAGCATTTGCTTTGGCGTTTGCCTTTACAGTTTCGTTATTTTTTATTTTTGACTCAATATCTGTTTTTGAGTAATCTACCTTACCCACCAAGAAACTCCACCAAGGCATTCTTGTCTTTACCACGATTTCTGAATCTGAGTTTGCTTCAACACTTGTAGTTGATTTTAGAGTTATTGGAATAAATCCTAATAATCTACCTCTGTGTTTATAGACCACTTCCACCTTTGATTCACCATCCTCATCAGACTTAATCTCTACCTTATCAACTTTTTCTTTCTCTACAGAAACATTTGAGCTAAATATCTCAAGATCAGCATCAGACTTCACTTGTGAAGATGAAGTAATAGCAATACCGAGAGTATTAATTTTCAAAGCAGAATTTGTATCTGATTCTGCTTTTACTTGATTTGAAGTACTCCCTGAACTTGTATCAACCATTACTTTTCCATCATTATCTGTATCCACAGATGTGCCAACATTTGTGTCAGTATCAATTTTTACATCTAATACATTATCATTAGTTTTTGACACTAAATCCACACTTCCTATGACATTGGCATCTAACTCGGCGTTAGAAACAATCGGTGCAAATACAAATGCTAATAAAGCTAAAAGACTCACCCCTTTTATCATTAAATTTTTCATAAAGTTATATTTTATCTATGTTTTATCAGTAATTTCGACTTATTCTACTGTACTTTTATTGTACATGGTCCAAGACTTTATTTTTAAAAAAATCTTACAATTGAGGTATTTTAGGTTCTATATCCTGAGTTTCTTCAATATTCCTTATCACATTATCAATAACCTTAATTTCATCTTTTTCGATAACATCATTCTTGATATTTAAACTACCACTATCATTATCGGGCTTATTTGTAACATCTTTTAAATCATTTGTTTTCCCATCAATTACTCCTGTATCTTTTTTTACTTCTAAATCACTACCTAGTTCAATCTCAATTTTTGTGTCCACTTTCAAATCATCCCCCATTAGACCATTATAAATTTTAATCTGCTCGGAAACACCTTGATTTTCACCTTGTTCGTTGAAGATAGAACTCTTTTCAAGAATTTTTATGTTTTTTACTGTAGCTTTAAAACTTTCTTTCTGCGAGTTTAAATCTAATGCACTCTTGCTATTTAGTTTTTCTAATTCCTCGATTCGTTTCTGAAGCAATTCTATCTTGTACTCATTTTTAGACTCTTCACTAAATTTAAAAGCAAGTACTGTAGGCTCTATCATATTAACCTTCATCCTATAAAGTAAATCTCCTGGCAAACTTTGGGCAGAAGCATAGGCTGTGCCCGATAATAACAATAAAAAGCTCGCCATAATAACAAAAGTTTTATGCTTAAAAAAAGAAAAATAGTAATTTATAGGACTATCCACCACAGAACCCGGGATTGATTGAAATTCAGTCTTCCCCACTTCTCTATAAATAGTCGAGAGTATTATGTTTTTTTGATCATCAGAAAGAGACCTTTTAGAAAAAGTTTTTTGAATTTCATTAAATTGTTCTTCTGTCATTTTCATATTATAAAAATTTATCCTTCAACTTTTCTTTACCCCTACTGATTCTGACTGAGACGAGATTCTCAGAAATATCTAATATTTCAGATATTTCTGAGACTCCCAAACCTTCTACAAATCTCATATATATAACTTCTCTAAATTCTGTATCCAGACTCTCAATGACTTCTTTCAAAAGAGAAATCTCTGACAAAATTTCTGGTGAACTTTGTTCTATTTTCGGATCAAAACCTTCTTCCTGCAATTCATCTAAAGAAATGGTTTTATTTGACTTATAATAATCTACAATCAAATTCCTAGCGATTTGATAAATATACTGTTTTGGTTTAAATATTTCTTTACTAGAAGACATTGTCTTCCACAAGCGTAAAAAAGTTTCTTGAGTTAAATCCTGTGCCACTATTTCTTTGCTAGTTTTATACAAACAAAGACGATAGACCACAGAAGAATACTCTTGAAATAAGCTTTCAAAAATTTCCTTATTATTGTTTTTTTCTTTTTTCTCCAGGTCTTTCATATTTCAAGACTAAATTTTATGATATTTCTTACAATATTTCTTGCACCGTTAAAGTAAGTAGCATAACAAGCAAAAAATTATCTGTTTAATAATTTTAACATAAAATAACATGTCCTCGGCAGGATATCTCCCTCGAAAAAACACTTGCCGCCCCAAGTGTTTTTCTGGGTACCGGTTTGTCGACAAACCGTTCGATTCCTGACAAAACAGTCTCCCGGACTATTTCTCCGAGAGCACAATTAAAAAAATCCCCAAGGGGATTTTTTTAATTGTGCTCTCGGCAGGAATCGAACCTACATCAAAGCCTTAGAAGAGCTCTGTTCTATCCATTGAACTACGAGAGCAAACATAGACAGATTAACATATTTTTAAAAAACAGAAAAGATTACTCTGACGGGTCAGACATTGCCATTCTCCCGTCTTTTATACTTTGAACAACATCTTTTTTATCATTTATATTTTTTACAAACCTATCTAAAGCTTTATTATTTAAAACAGTAACACTAGATTCTTCGTAATTTTCTTTAAAAAGAGAGCTATTGTTTATTTGAATATAAAAATAAATAGTAAAGATCCCTCCTAAAACCAAAACAATAAAAACTACGCTTAAAATACCTATCCAATCTTTTTTAGGATTTATACCCTTCTTCTCATAAGAAATTTTTTTATTTGAACTATAAAAACTCTTTATTTTTTTAATTAAATCTTCCATATTATTTATACTTTAAGACTCTAATATCAAGAGTCATTTGCCACTCAGACTTTATACCATTTTGGGAATCTGAAGAAGAAGATACGGCAGCCATATTGTCTACTCTAATAGAAAAAGGTAATGCTTCTATCTGGGATAAAAATGTATATATATTGATCCAAGAACCCTTAGTCAAAGCCTTTATCTTAAAGAAAACCATTTCATCTTTGTTTAAAGTCGGATCTGGTTCAAAAGACAAAGATTGTATTTCTATTGAGAGATTATTATTTTTTGCCAGAGATTCCATTGTTTCTATAAACTCTACATTACCATTTTTTGATACAACAGAATTTTTTATTAAATCTATTTCAGTTTTATTTTGATCAATAATTTGATTCATATAAAACATCTTTTCCTGCCTATCCTTCTGGACGATTAGTTCGTTTTCAAAAGAAGCGATACTTTGATTGTAATTTTTTATTTTTAAAAAAACAAAAATATGTAAACCCAACAGAGCTATCACTATTATAGAATAAATGGCTATTGTTTTTTTGAAAAAATAAGTATTCATTTTTATTCTTTAAAATAAAGACTCACAGAAAAATCAATGTTTCTATCTTTTGCTAAATTACTCACTGGCAAATCAACATTATAAAAAACTCCTGATTCTTCAAGATTTCTCACAAGCAAAACCAAAGAGTCTCTGGTACTAGCTATCCCCCTCACAGTTATTAGAGAGGTTGAAGTACCTGTAGACTGGTAAAGAAAATCTGTAAATTTTAAAGACTGGTTTTTATAAGAAATTATTTTATTTATCTGGGGCACCACCTGAGGATAGGAAAAAAGATTTTCGTACAAATCTAAGCTTGTATTTGTAGAAGTAATAACTTTAGAGATAGCTGCGGCATCTTTAGATAAAACTGACTCTTTTGCAGACTGAACTTCTTCTGAAAGATCTTTGTCTTTAAAATATGATAGAACCAAAGATGGTAGCAAAAAAACCATAAGAGAAAGCTGAACAAATATTACAAAAGTTAAAACAACAACCCATCTCCTTATTTTATAATCCTTTGAAATTATCTTTTTTGCTGATTTTGGTATTAAATTAAACATTTTTATTTAAATTAAAAGATCTTCAGGCAAAGCCAAGCCTATAGCCGGAGCAAATTTTAAAGAATCCTTGAAAGAAATATCTGGGACAGACTTATCTAAATTATATACATTGGTCCACACATTACCAAGGACTACCGGCATTTTTATATTTACCGATATCTGTGATATGACATCTTCTTCTACAAAATCTCCACAAATTATAACCTCCTCTATACTGTCTTCAGAAGAACTACCCTCTAAGGATTTCCAATATGTTCTAATCTTTCTTACTTCTTGAGAAATAAAAGGGACATTATCTTTTATATTCCCTTTTATAGAAGTAGTGGAGGTAAAATGGACTATAGAGTTATTGACAACATAGACAGACATCTTTTCATCATTAAGATAAATTATTATATTAGTATTTCTATCATTACGAGATAAAAGAGATTGCGAAATAGCTTGTGATTCAATTTCCAAAGAAATCATTGAAAGTCCGGCTTTAGAAACAGCTTCTACATAAGAGTCAACTATTTTTACAGGAAGAGCTACCACAACAACATCTAAACTATCATCTAAATCCGTCTTGTCATTTACAACAAAATCAAAGACAAGCTCTTCTGCAGGCACAGGGACATTGTCTTCTAGAGTGGACTCTATTGCATCACGGACCTCTTTTCTCTTCACTATTGGTATTTTAGTTTTAAAAAGATAAGCCTTCTCTTCAGAAATAGACATTCTTACATAATTTAAACCAAATTCTTTTTTTATTTTTTTCAATATATTGGAAAACTCGTCCATATTTTCTATATGACCTCCAGATATAACTCCTTCTGGAATAGAGTACTCCGAGGATTTTACAAGTTCTATCTTTTGACCTCGATTTGAAAGATATATGCAACGAATATTCTTATCAGAAACAGACACCGCAAAATATGGTATGTTTAGTAATTTTGGAGGAGGGAGTGTGTCAAAAATTTTTTTAAAAACCATTAACCTTATTATACTAAAATACTTTTAATAAGTGTACTTATTTTTATCTTATAGGACTGCCCGGTAAAACTTTTACCGAAACTTCTAACAATGAAAAAAAATTATCTCCAGAAACAGCTAGGATCATACCCTGACTTTCTAGCCCTTTTATAGTGCGTGGCTCTAAGTTTGTAGCAAATGCACATTTTCTGCCAACCAAATCTTTTGTGTCTTCAAAATAAGAAGATATTCCTGAAATTATTTGCCTAGGAGCTTCTTCCCCAAAATCAACAGACAATTTTAACAACTTGTCTGTATCTTCTACTTTTTCCGCACTCAATATTTGTCCTATTTTTATTTCTATTTTTTTAAAATCATCAATTGATATCATTTTTTTGTGTGTCTAAATAACTTTGTAACATAATCGTTGCTGCCGAAGCATCTAACATATCATTTTTACCCTGTATCTGCTTGGCCTCTAAAGAAGTCAAAAACTCTGGATGAAAAAACACTGGAATATTTATTTTTTCTCTGAAATCTGCAACAAAAATATTTACATATTTCATAACCTGATTATCTTTCATAGAAAAATCCTTTGAATCCCCCACCACAACACCTCTGACTTCTTTTTCTAAACAAATTGAAACAATATCATCTACCAAATGATCTGAATTTTCTATAACAGAAAGAGGAAAAGCTATGTTCTCTTGATCATCTGATATAGATAGCCCAACCCTTTTTGTCCCAAAATCTATGCCTAAATGCCTCATAAAAGCCATTGTATACCAAAAACTAAAACATTGCATTAAGCCTTATTTCTGGTATTATGTGTGCATGTCAACAGAAATGTTAACAATAAATCCTTGGCTAATTGCAGCAGTATTAGTATGGACATTACCTTGGAAAGGGCTTGCTTTATGGAAATCAGCGCAACTTTCCCAGAAAAAATGGTTCATTATTTTATTGATTATAAATACTTTCGCCATATTGGATATTATTTATATATATTTTGTGGCAAAAAAATATACAGTAGAAACAGTGGAAAGATAATATAAAATATGGAGGAGTGGCAGAGTGGCCGATTGCACCTGTCTTGAAAACAGGAGTCTCTTTACGGGGACCGTGAGTTCGAATCTCACCTCCTCCGCAAACAAGAACACCGTTAGGTGTTTTTTGTTTGGGTGGAAGAAAAACTGAAAGTTTTTCGGGTGAGATTCGAACGGTTTGTCGGTCTACGAGCCCAGCAGGGCTTGTCGACAAACCGGTGCCCAGAAAAACCACTTGCGACGGCAAGTGATTTTTCGAGGGAGAAACTCTCACCTCCTCCGCAAATTAAAGACACCCTTCGGGGTGTTTTTAATTTTTTGAGATTGAAGTAAAAAAACGGTACCTGACACCTATTCCTATTCCAGTCAGCTCATCAGTCATCCGATACTTTTCGAGTAGTTGATATATGCGAGTGAATAAAGAAACGTAATCCGAAGCATAGAGAGAAAACTGTTCAAGTTTCAGTACTCGCTCTTTATGGAAAAACAAGGGTGCTATTGACATAGTGGCATTAAGTGTGCTAAAATAGGCATGGACTAAATTCTTTGTAACCATCAAATTCACCACGAAAAAGAGGAGAAGAAATGTACGATCCGTATGTAGGTTTCAACAAATGTGCTCTTCCGAACGGTCTTGAAATTCATTCGATGTCCCAGGATCGTCCTTGGATTAGAATGGAGATCGTCGTTCACAGCGGAGCACGCGAAGATCAGGTCAAGATGCCTGGTGTCGCTCACTTCGTTGAACATTGTGTCAGTCAAAACATTCCGAATCGTACACACGACTCGGTGAAGCAGTTTATCGAGAGCGTTGGTGGTCGAGCGGAGTATGGTAGGACCAACTACCTCTCAACTCGATACAAGTTTGCTGTTCCAGCAGATTTGTCGACATTTCGAGAAGTAATTTCAATTTTCGGTTCGATGCTTCTCGAAGCTCGTCTCGAAAAGGATATTGAAAGAGAACGTAAAGTCATCTACCGCGAGTTCAATCAGCGGTACCCATTCCTTGAAAAATTGGAATGGGATATGACAATACGACGATCGCTTTTCAAAGGGCATCGTCTCGAAACGTACAATCGTCCACTTGGTCGTCCTGAGGGTTTTCTTTCGGCAACGGAAGCTGACCTGCAAGGTTTCTACGACCAACACTACACGCCAGCCAACATGAGCTTGGTAATTCTCGGAGGTCTCACGACCGAAGAAGTAATCGCCGAGCTTGAACGGAGTCCGTTTGGAAAGCAAAAGGAGGGACGGAGAAATCCTATTCCTTCAATGTTCAATCAATTTGCAATCCCAATGGAACAGTCTCACACAGTGAAGATGTCCGACCACGTCAACTTCAAGGTTGATCAGACGGGCTACAAAGCAACGTGGGCGTTTCCGTTAGATTTTCCTCGACAAGCACGCAGGGTGTTCAACAATGTTCTCGGAAAGATTCTGTTTGACGAAGTTCGCGAAAAACGTGGACTCGCATACAGCATCGGTATCGACTTCGAGGATTTACAGGATGTCTGCGAGTATCGGATCGAGGGGCAGATCAGTCCAGAAGCTACGCCATATATCAACGAGCTTGTACGCAAGTGCATCTCAATGGTTCCATCACGGCGTGATCTCTTTGATCGCAAGCTCGAGTCCTGCATCAAGCAGTGTCTCATGATCGATCATTCTGGAGCAGGTCTGTGTGGAGAATGTGCGGGTGAATTGGTTAACCATCATCGAATCATTCCCATGCAGGAGGTCTGGGACAATCTGCAAAAGGTTACGTTCGAGCAGATGGAGGAAGTAGTTGCTCTCCTCAGTCCCGAACGCCAGTACACTTTCATTACTCATCCGTAAGGATCGGCCGTGAATCAAGTTCCACCTAGTAGCGAAATGCGAACGGTGGGACTTTTTCTTTATCAAAAACTATGTGCTAATATGCAACTATGTCAGAAAATACTTGGAAAGAATACTTTGAACGGACAAAGGACATAAAGCCACGACCTCTACTCGTTAAGGCGGTGGATTTTGTGAATGATAAAAATGAAGCATTGGATTTAGGCTCTGGTGCATTGAATGACGTAAAGTTCCTCGTTTCAAAAGGTTTTAAACATATTAATGCTGTAGACAGTAAACCTCTTGCTCAAGACATCATTCAAAACTTTCCACCAGAAATTGTCTCATATGTTATCAGTACTTTTGAGGATTTTGATTTTGTTGAAGACAAATACGATCTCATAAATGCACAATACTCTTTACCATTCAATCCACAAAACACTTTTGAAAGAGTTTTCAAATCAATCACTTCTTCACTTAAAACCGGTGGAATACTTACCGGACAATTTTTCGGTGAAAAAGATGAGTGGAATGTTCCAGATCACAAGATGAATTTTCAGACTCGTGAACAGGCAGAAAAGTTTTTGAATGGTTTAGAGATTATTGATTTTAAGGAAGAAGAAGCAGACAGACCAACAGCAAAGGGAGATATGAAGCACTGGCATGTTTTTCATTTTATTGTGAGAAAATAATATAACAGTAGAAACAGTGGAAAGATAATATAAAATATGGAGGAGTGGCAGAGTGGCCGATTGCACCTGTCTTGAAAACAGGAGTCTCTTTACGGGGACCGTGAGTTCGAATCTCACCTCCTCCGCCAAATGGGCAAATTAGAATTATGCATAAATTTTTTAAACTATTTCTGATTGTAATTGCGATACTGCTTGCGGTGATAGTCGTCTTGTATGGCACTTACAAACTCATGAATTCCAGGACGTATCAGGTCTTTGGAGTGTTGATAACAAGAGTAGACACAGATGAAAAAGTGGTCGCACTCACCTTTGATGATGCGCCGACTGCTTATACGAATGAAGTGCTTGATGTGCTCGCACAGAAACAAGTAACCGCGACGTTTTACGCAATTGGTCAGCAAATCGAAAAATATCCCGATCTAACAAAAAAGATAGTTGCCAACGGAAACGAGCTTGGAAACCATTCATATTCTCACCAAAGAATAATCTTCAAATCGCAAGATTTCATAAATAATGAAATCCAAACCACAAATCGCCTTATTCGACAGGCTGGATATGAGGGAAAGATTACATTCCGTCCTCCAAACAGTAAGAAACTCTTGGGCTTACCGTGGTATCTGGATAAGCACGATATAGCAACGGTTATTTGGGATGTTGAGCCTGACACTTATGGCACTACCACCGAATTCTTCGTGAGCAATGCAATTGAGAACACAAGGCCTGGTTCCATTATTCTTTTACACCCCCTGTGTGATACCTGTGGCGAACAACGCCAAGCTTTACCGCTTATAATTGATGCGCTTAAGCAGGAAGGATATACGTTTGTGACAGTGTCCGAGTTGTTACAGAAAGCTCGTCCTCAATAGATTTTCTGAGCAAATCCGGGGATATCAAAGCAGGTTGGGTTTTCTCTGTAAATTTGCCGTAAATCACGTACAATTTTATCAACACGGCTGAAATGAAGCGTTCTCATTGGTTCTAACTTCGGGACATCGTCACCGCCAGTAGTTTTGAAAAGTGGCAATTAAAATTCCCTTATTTTGCGCTACATTTCAAAACCGAAAAGTGATAAAATGAGTGAACCCTGATGGGATTCGAACTATGAACGAACAACTTACAAAACAAGGAGATGAAATCACCTGTCCGATTGCGGTCATTGTAAAAGACGGCAAAGTGTTAACCGGACATCGCCACTATACGCCCGACAAGTGGAAGAAAATTTCCGTTTGGACAATTCCAGGAGGTAGATCAGATTTGGGAGAGACCATCGAGCAAACTCTTCGCCGAGAGACGGCTGAAGAGGTTAATATTACAGATTTGAAAATTTTAGATTTTATTGGCGAAGTTCCTGGAGCGAAAGAAGGAGATGTGGTGTTGATGTTCTACTGCACAACTGATCAAGAAGCCAAGCTCATGGAACCGGAGAAATTTTCTGAATGGCGTTGGGTTCCGATAAAAGACTACATCGCCGGAGAAGCATATAGTGGTTTTAATCCGCCCGCGCGAAAGATGATCACTGATTATCTTTCGAAACTCCAACTGACGGAGCTCAAGCGTGCCACTCTTATAGCCTCCACTGGTGCCTCTACCCGGCTTGCAGGATCCAAGCTTTCTGAGACGAGGAGGTTGAGGAAATTAGTAAATCTTCTGAGCAAAAGTAGGAATATCGAATAAGTCCGGCTTTTCTTGGTATATTCGCCTTAATTTTCGTATAATTTTATCAACATTGCTGTAACTAAGCCGTATTATCGGTTCAAAGTTCCAGCAATCGTCACCGCAACAAATCGGAATTCAAATTTCCGCAAAGGGTTGGCTTGTGCACGACATCATGAACTGCACTTCTGCCACAAGATATCGACTCACGTCTTTTTTAAAAGTAAGAAATGGACAAATTATATATTCTCAAACGAAGTTTAAAAAATAACCATAAAAATAACATGATATACAATATAAAGCTCACAAAAAAAGAAGAAATTGCAAACGGTACAATGGCTTTCTATTGGGAAAAGCCAGCCGGATTCGAATTTGTCGCCGGACAATTTTGCGATATTACTTTGATCAATCCTCCCGAGACCGATGAAGAAGGAAATACAAGAGGTTTTTCTCTCGCTCACGCACCATACGAAAGTAATATCGTGACAGCAACGCGTATGCGGGATACCGCCTTTAAGCGTGTACTTAAAAATCTTCCCATTGGTACGGAAGTAAAATTTGACGCTCCGTATGGAGATTTCAAACTTCATAAGAACGAGACCACGCCAGCCGTCTTCCTGATTGGCGGCATCGGCATCACGCCAGTACGAAGCATTATCGCGCAGGCATCGCACGACCACCTGCCACACAAGATAACACTTTTGTATTCTAACAAAACCCCAGCTGACGCGGCCTTTACGGCAGACATGGTAGGCTTTGCAAAAGAAAATCAGAATTTCATATTTATCCCCGTCTATACCGATACTCCCGAAACCGAATGGAGTGGAGAGAGTGGGTATATCGACGACGCCATGTTAAAGCGGTACATACTGGACATCGCCATCCCGATCTATTACTTGTCCGGGCCTGTCGGCATGGTCAAAGCAATGCGCGAGATGCTGATGAAAGCCGGCGCCAATGAAGACAATATCAGGACTGAAGAATTTAGCGGATATTAATTACACTATGATAAGAATTAAACGCGTATACGAGAAGCCTACAAAAAACGACGGCAGAAGAATTTTAGTAGATAGGCTTTGGCCACGTGGCCTTACGAAACAAAAAGCAGCGATAGATATGTGGCTTAAAGATATCGGCCCGAGCACCGAGTTGCGGAAGTGGTTTGGTCACGATCCGAAGCGATGGACGACGTTCCAAGTGAAATACAGGCGCGAACTCAAGTCAAAAACCGACCTGCTCGCGGAACTCAAACGCCTGGGCAAGAAAGGAATGGTCACGCTCGTGTACGGTGCGAAAGATATGGAGCACAACGAAGCATTGACTCTAAAAACCATTTTGGAGAAATAGCAAAGACACACATAATCCTTTATAGATACAAAAAACCAAAAATACTTTTTGTCGGAATTAATCCGCATCCTAAGTCGTTTAGTCGGCATCAGGGTTACTTTCAAAATACATTCGAATTTTGTACAATGAATACCACAAAAAAATTATACTTATTTAAATGTCTTATCCATATGCATATATTACAGGCTGTTTTATTCTTTCGCTTTTTTGGCTATTCATTTATATAAAAAGAAAAGATTTGAGGAAAGAAATGTTGTGGGCAAGTTTTATTGGCTTACCTTTTGGCTTTTTTGACTATTTTTTGGTTCCACAATACTGGAAACCCGACTCCCTTTTTGGTTTGATAGAAAAATACGGTTTTGGAATAGAAAGTTTCATATTCTTTTTCTTTATGGCTGGTATAGCATCAGTTATTTATGAATTCCTATTTAAGAAAAAATTAGTAAAAATAAATCGCTCTGCTACCAAAAATTACTACCCTGTACTAACTACAGCTATTTCAATAATAATCTTTTCTATTTTTTACCCCACAAAAGCTATTTACGGCCTAGTAGTCATCTCGGGGTTAGGATCTATATTTATAATTTATCATCGTAGGGACTTATGGAAGCAAATATTTGTAACCTCTGTTGTTTTTAGTTGTTTTTATTTTTTAGTTTTTGTTTTAATAAATTTGATTTTTGAAGGTTTAGTAGAATATTCTTATAACCTGGAAAATATCTCGGGTTTATTTATACTAGGTGTACCAATAGAAGAATTAGTTGTAGCCTCTTTCGCTGGAGCTTTTTGGTCATCTCTTTACGAATATACAAAATCCTATATAGAAAAATAGAAAAATTAAGGTATAATTATTCAATTATACTTAACTAAAAAATATGGAAACACTTTATTTATACATAGATTACGGTCTGATTTTTCTTAGACTGGCTATAGGAGCTTCTTTTCTAGTTCACGGCATACAAAAACTTAGGATGTGGAAAATGAGGCCAGATGAGCAAATATCTAAATCTATGATAAACATAAATAGACTTCTGTCTATTGTTGAGCCTCTAGGTGCTATTGCCTTAATGATTGGTTTTCTAACTCAATACGCTGCCTTAGGTCTTATGATAATAATGCTGGGAGCAATCTATATTAAAATAAAAGTATGGCGAAAAAAATTTTCTGAGAAAGGAGGGTGGGAAATGGATTTAATAATATTGGCCGGTCTTTCTGTTCTATTTTTAGTTGGAGCTGGTTATTATAGTTTGGATATTTATATTCTAATTCGCCAATTAGGCGCCTAAATTTTTATGTCTACTAAACCGCATATCGTCATAGTTGGGGCAGGTTTTGGAGGTCTTTATACGGCAAAATACCTTATTCCCTATGTTAAAAAAGGTGTTTTAGACATAACCTTAATAAATAAAACAAATTATTTTTTATTCACCCCACTACTTCACGAGGTAGCCACAGGAGGACTTCATCCAACCAGTATTTCAGAAGCTCTAAGAGAAATATTTAAAAAAACAGGTATAACAATATACCAAGATATTGTTATTTCAATAAATACTTCAAAAAAGGTAATCCAGACAGAAAACTGTGAGATACCTTATGACTATGTTGTTTTGGCTACAGGAGCTGAAACAAACTACTATAACATTCCAGGAGCAAAAGAAAACTCTCTCGGCCTAAAAAACTTAGAGGATGCTGTAAACATTAGGCAATCTATTATTGATTCTTTTGAAAAAGCTACTTTGACCAAAGATGAGAATGAAAGGAAAAAACTTTTATCTTTTGTGGTTGTTGGAGGAGGTGCTACTGGAGTAGAAACGGTATCTGAAATAGCTGAATTTGCTTGTGAAATAAAAAATAGATATTACAAAGGTGATAAAAAGTATCATGTTAAAGATATATCTATATCTCTTATAAATACAGGACCTGAAATACTAAAACCTTTTCACCCAAAAATACAAAAAATAGCTGCTAAGAGATTGGAAGAAATGGGAGTAACTCTCCTTCTAAGCAAAATGGTTTCATCTGTATCTCCCGGAACGATCCACTTTTCAGATGAATCAACTTTATCTGCCAATACTATAGTTTGGGCAACAGGAGTTACTCCCTCTACTCCAAAATGTATGGAGCATAATGCGAAATTCGTTGGAGGAAGACTTGAAACAGATGAGTTTTTGAGAATGATAGATATGCCAAACATTTTTGTCCTAGGAGACAGTGCCTGCGTTACTCAACTAAATGGAAATCCTCCACCACCAATGCTTGCTCAAGTAGCTGTTAGTGAAGCTAAAATTGTAGCCAGAAACATAATAGCTAGTATAAAAAACAAAAAACTTTCCAAATTTATTTATAAATCAAAAGGAACACTGGTCTCTTTGGGACAATGGTTTGCCGCTGGAAAAATATTTAGTTTTGTGATTTCTGGAAAAATAGCATGGTGGATCTGGAGAACGGTTTATTTGTTCAAATTTTTGTCGTGGGAAAAAAGAATACATATTGCTTTTGAATGGACACTAGATATTTTTTACCCGAGAGATATAACAAAAATAAGATAATATGAACATACAATTATTAGATATACATTTAATAAATTTCTTTAAAAAAATATCTGTCCCCGTGGCTAGACTGAGTTTATTTATAATATATTTCTGGTTTGGGTTCTTAAAAATAATAGACCAAAGTCCTGCAAACCCTCTTGTAAGTGATTTATTGTCAAAAACACTCCCTTTTATGTCTTTTGAACTATTTATTATTTTATTTGGCCTATTTGAAATGCTAATAGGTATTTTATTTTTGGTTCCAAAGTTAGAAAGAGTTGTAATTCCCCTACTTTTTATACATATGATAACCACCGCCTTGCCTCTATTCTTTTTACAACAAATATCATGGAGCCGTTTTATGATTCCAACTTTAGAGGGACAATATATAATTAAAAATATTGCACTTATAACCTGTGCCATAGGCATAGCTTCGCACATGAAACCCTTAAAAGTGCTAAAATAAATATATGGAAAAAATAAATTGGATTGCTCCTGAATATATACACTCAGAAAAAAACTCTGATTGGTATTGGATAGTTGGGATAATAACAGTGTCTATAGCTTTAGTAGCTATAATCTTAAACAATATTATCTTTGCTATTTTGATAATTGTCTCAATGTCTATATTAACCCTATACGCATCAAGAAGACCCGAAAATATTGAGATAAAGATAAATGAAAAAGGAATAAATATGGGACAAACATATTACCCTTATAGCGACTTAGAATCATTTTGGGTTGAAACAAAAGACAAATTCCCTAGGATAATAATCCTGCCAAAAAAAACAGTATCCTCTTATATAATTATATTAATAAAAGATGTTGAGCCAGAAGATGTTAAGGATCTACTATCCAATTATTTAGAAGAAGTTACTCACACTGAATCTTTTTTAACAAAATTTTTGATTTATTTTGGTTTTTAGTTTGTTTGTGATAATCTTTTTCCACTTGCTCCCGTCGTTCAATGGATAGGACATGACTTTGCGGAAGTTAAAATGTAGGTTCGATTCCTACCGGGAGCACAATATAAAAAAACCCATCTCTGGGTTTTTTATATTGTGCTCCCGGAGAAAAGCAATGTTATTGCTTTTCGTTAGGAATCGAAAAGCGGAGCGGGGTACCCATCGAACACGATGGGTCGCGAGCTGCGGACACGAGAAAATTTTGCGACGGCAAAATTTTACTCGCGGAAGATTCCTACTGAGAATCGTTAGCCTATTTTTCGTTAGGGATCTAATGTATTTTCATTGCCAAAGCACCCTTTCAGAATCGAAGAGATTTGAGGTCTACAAAATCGGCAGAGCTTGTCGACAAACCGGTGCCCAGAAAAATCACTTGCGACGGCAAATGATTTTTTGAGGGAGATTCCTACCAAAAAAACTACCCTAAGGTAGTTTTTTATTTATGCGACTTCTTCTTTTGCCTGGTCATCTTCCAATCCTAAATCTTGTTTTATTTCATTTATTCTTCTTTGTATATGAACCATATCTTGTGTTTCTCCATATTCAGGATCATTTTTAGCTTGCTCTACTTTTTCCTCTAATGTGACCAGCTCTGCTCGCAAAGATTCTTCCTGTGTCACTTCCTTCTTAGCTTCTCCCCCAAAAAAATTCTTAAAACTTTCTCCAAATCCCATATTATTTATATTAATTTTAATAACTCAATTATATCAATACAAATAACAAAAAACCACCTCGGGTGGTTTTTTGTTATTTAGCTTTCTTTATCATTGCTGAGATTCTACTTTTCTTTCTAGCAACTGTATTTTTCTTCAAAAGTCCTGTTTTTGCTGATTTGTCCAAAACTTTTTGAACCTTTGACATAAGAGCTTCCGCTCCCTTTACATCTTTTTCAACAAGTAATTTCTTAACTTGTTTTATAGTCTTACTTACTTGCTCTTTTTTTCTAAGGTTAAAAAGCCTCTTTCTTTTAGAACCTCTTAGCGCTTTTTTAGCTGATTTTATAATTGGCATATGAGCTATAGAGTATAACATAAGGAGAAATAAATCAACCTCGTAGTAACTTCACCCAAAATAGCTTCTATTTAGCCTATTATGTATAATATGCCTATGATAGGATACCTTAGTGGAGAAATACTACACACTGACCCAAAGTATATTATTCTGGATGTCTCCGGAGTCGGTTACAAGATATACACTAACATAGCGTATTTACCCTCTAACATTAAAGAGAAGGCTTCTTTTTGGACATATTTAGCGGTTAGAGAAAATTCTTTAGATCTATATGGTTTTTTACAAAAAGAAGAGTTAGATTTTTTTGAGCTTCTCCTATCCGTCTCAGGTATAGGTCCAAAATCCGCCTTGGGTATTATATCAGTCGCCTCCCTCTCAAACCTAGTTCATGCAGTTTCTATGGGAGACACTAGTCATCTTATAAAGGTTTCTGGGGTTGGCAGAAAAAATGCAGAAAAAATCGTAATAGAATTAAAAGATAAGATCTCCAACTTCTCGAATAAAACAGATTCTTCTTTATCACAAGATATCGATGCTCTTATGGCTCTAACCTCTCTAGGTTATAGCGAAAAGGACTCCAGAGAAGCTCTAAAAAAAGTTACTGATATAGAGGATGTTGGTGAAAAAGTTAAAAAAGCTCTTAAACTACTCTCTTAAATAGATGCCTGAATTACCAGAAGTTACAACAACAGTAAAAGGACTAAGAAAGGTTTTGCCAAACCTTTCCATAAAAGATGTATGGACAGACTATTATATTGGAACAAAATACAAACAAAAAGATACACTTAAAAATAAAAAATATTTTAAAAAATTTAAAAAAGAAATAATCGGTTCAAAATTTAAAGATGTAGAAAGAAGAGGAAAATACATACTGGTACATCTAAACAAAAATAAAACTATTCTAGTCCATATGAAAATGACTGGACATTTTCTTTACGGAAAATATATTTTTAAAAATAAAAAATGGCAAAGTGATGAAAAAAATCTAAAAGACCCTTTCAATGGTCACTTGAGATTTGTTATTAGCTTGTCTAACGGTAAAAATTTAGCCTTTTCAGATATGAGAAAATTTGGGACTGTTAGGCTTTTTGAGACAGATTTTGTATATAAAAGTATTCACTTAAAAGAACTTGGGGTAGATCCTTTAAACAACTTATCATTTAAAAAACTTAAATCTCAGCTATTAAAAAAACCAACACTTAAAATAAAAACTGCTCTTATGGACCAATCCTTAATTGCTGGAATTGGTAATATCTATTCTGATGAAATCCTTTGGGAGTCGTGTATACACCCAGAAAAAAAAGTTTTGTCTATCTCCGACAATCAGTACAAGAGAATACTAAATTCAATGATAAAAATATTGAAAAAATCTATTTCTATGGGAGGAGACTCAATGTCTGATTATAGAAATATAAATGGAGAAAAAGGAGGCTTTCAAAATTCACATAAAGTATACCGAAAAACAAAAGAGATTTGTTCTAAAAGAGGTTGTGGAGGGATAATAAAGAGAATTGTTATCGGAGGAAGAAGTACACACTTTTGTGATAAACACCAAAAGATGTAGAATATATAAATGAGTAAAGATGACTATACAGGAATAGGTATTCTTCTTCTTATCATTGGTATTGCTCTTTTCGGTGGTACAAAAAACAACCTAACTGGTCCTCCTGTAGACAACACTCCAAAAACAGAAGCAGAGCAAAGGGTGGATATTCAAAAACAACTAAACGAAGCAGAAAAACAAGCCCTGGATATACAAAAACAAATAGACGAGAAAGAAGCTCAGAAAACAGAATCAAAATACAAAGGGTTGGTATTTATAAGATATGTTAGCCGTTCAACAAAACCGGGAAATGAATATATAACAATTCAAACAGACAATAAAGCCACAACAAGCATACCTATAACCGGCTGGACAATAAGAAGTGCTAGTTCAGGAAACTCCATCACAATACCTAGAGCATCTTATTTGTTTTTTGCTGGACAAGTAAATTCTGAAGAAAACATAATTCTATCTGGAGGAGAAACTGTTTATATTGTCACAGGTATTTCACCAAATGGAGCAAGTTTTAAGGTGAATAAATGTTCTGGGTACTTGTCTCAATTTCAAACATTCATACCCTACCTAACCACAAGTTGTCCTAGACCTAGAGAAATGGATCTATCCTCTATTCCAAAGTTAACAATAAATGATGCTTGCCTTGATTATATTGAATACTTCCCCTCTTGTAAGATAGAAACAAAAACACTACCTCTAAACTGGAGTTATGAATGTAAAAACTTTATATATGAGAAAATAAACTACAATTCTTGCATAAACACATACAAAAATGATCCTGATTTCTATAAAAAAGAATGGAGGGTGTACCTAAAAAGAAGCGATATTTTGTGGAAACAAAGAAAAGAAAATATTATTTTATATGATAATGAAGGAAAAATAGTTCACAGTCTAACCTACTAAATCTCCAAAATCCTAAATAGACCTACACCAAAAGCAATTGAGACATTGAGTGATTCTTTCTTTCCTTTCATTGGTATTTCAGCTACAACATCACAAATGCCTAGCATTTTTTTATCTATCCCTTCTACTTCATTACCCACCAAAAAAATTACTGGAAATTTTGTTTTTATTTTTTTATAGTCTTTAGACTTTTTAAACTGCTCAAGTCCTATTATCTGAAAATTTTGTTTCTTTAGTTCTTTTAAAAGCTTTGTTGGTTTTTCTACATACTCCCAATTTATTTCGTTTTCAGAACCGAGAGAAACCTTTGCAAAATCTTTTCTTTTTTTATTGAAACGGTCCAAAGGTGTAGGAGTAAAGCCCGAAAGGTATATTTTATTTATACCCAAAGCGTTTGATGTGCGAAATATAGAACCAACATTATGAATACTTCTTATATTATGAAGTAATACAAAAACCTCTTTTTTCATAGAAATGACTATACCATATTGCATATATAGAAAAAAACTTCTAAAATAGAGTCTATGCTTTCACTTTTTCCTTTCTTATTATCATTTGGATTGATTTCGCCTTTTTTGCTTAGAATAACCGTTGCTCTTATAGGATTAAAATACGGTATAAAAAGATACAACAAGTCATTAAAATGGCTTTCTATTTTGTATATAGTATTTAGTTTTTTTATATTTATCGGACTTTTTACACAAATATTTGCTCTCCTTGGAATTGCTCTGGCAAAGTTAAACTACTATTTAGATAGAAAATATTCAGACAAAAAACCAGATATGGGTATGCATATAGTGGTTATAATAATTCTCCTTTCTCTTGTTTTTACAGGTCCAGGATTTTTAGCTTTTGACTTACCTCTTTAAAAAGTTGTTGGACTTTTTAAGTTTATTTGGTATATTTCTAAGAGTTAATATTTTGTAGTAATTTTGGTCAGGGATAGTTTTCCAGCTGTCGCTCGAAAATTTCCACGACCCCGCTTCAACTGTTTTTATCGTTTGATTACTCAAGCATATGCGCCCGTAGCTCAGTCGGTAGAGCAGCTCCCTTTTAAGGAGATGGTCGCAGGTTCGATTCCTGCCGGGCGCACAAAAATATCCGCGTAAGCGGATTTTTGTGTGCCCGAGCAAAGCACTGCTTTGCGAGCAGGAATCGAACGACGGAGCGATTCTTGAAACGTCCAGCACAGTCATTTTGACTATGCCGGACGTTTGTTTTTTCCTGGAAGTTTAGAGACAAGCTCTTTGGCTTTTCTCCTCATCTCCTCAGCTATTTTTTTTGGATCGACAGGTATGGTCCGATCCTTAACTTTAATTTTTTTATTCATTCCTTTTATATAATATAATATTATTAATTATTTGTCAAATATCAAGATTATTTACTATTTAAAACTTTGCCCTTTGCCCCTGTCTCTATTTCCCTCTCAGAAACTGACCTCGCGCCAACACATACAATAGATTTTATATTTTTAACTACTGTTTGGGATTTAGGTAGATGAAATTTATTAATAAGATTTTCTCTCAAAGTGTTTAAATAGAACCATACCTCATCTCTTGTTTCTTTATCTAAATCTCCAAGAGAAACAGCTTCTTCTAAAGAATCTTTTATCAGATCTATATATTTCCATAGAACCCACGCCCTCTGTCTATCAACCAAACCAGACATATTGAGAAAAGAGGTAAGATCATCTAAACCTTGTTCTGACGGACTAGTCAAAAACTCTAAAAGAGCTTCTTCTACCTTTTGTTTGTCCATTAAAAAATCCAAAAGCTTCTCTTTGGTAGCCTCTTCTATATACGAATTATCATAATCCTCAATATTAAGCCACTCTTTCTTTGCCCATCTTGCGTGGTTTGCATGTATACGCTCTATTTCTTCTTCAGACGGTTTAGATGATTTTATTTGAACAAGACTTATGGCTGGGCCGTCCTCCCCATCTATTTCCTCTATAACATCAATACTGTATCTACCATCTAGTTTATCATTCCAATAAAAAGAATGTTTCTGAGCAGGCTGACTAGATAAAAGCAAAGCTCTTGCCCTTAGGAAAGAAATAACACTTTGAACCCCTCTAATATCTATGTTTTTTTCTCCATGAGTATATTTACCCAAAGTAATACTACCACGAACTCTTTGATCAACTTGCCTGCCGTGACTGTATTCATCAACAAACCACTTTTGAACAGAACGATTAAACTGATCTAAAATAAGCTCAGTATCGTGTTCAGAAAGATTAACACATTCTCCTACAATACGATTATGTAAAAAAGACAAAGAATCGTTTGAACCGATAGTCTCTTTTTCTGTAACTGCCCTGAGAAATAGCTTAAAATTTTTCTCACTTATCAGATTTTTTTGAACTTCAGCAAAAAGCTCATTGTATTCTGTCCGATTATCCTGTACTTCTTCTTTAGGTCTAGGAGAAGAGAATTTTCTTAGATCTTCCTCACCTTCAGGACCAGCAAATGACCTTCTTGAATTATCCGGCTTTTCAAACATAGATATATTATAGCTCAATATATCAGATTTGACATATAATTTTATTCAGTTAATATTGATTTTGGAAAGGGGAACAAAAATGAAGCATTGGATGATTCCTGCAGTAGCTCATTGCAAGGATGGTTGCTGTACGGTGGGTGGGACACATTTGTCCCACCCGCTTTTTTTATTATTTTTAACCTTGGCTTTACTTTTAATTAAAAATATGATTTAATAGCAGGAGAAAAAGGAGATCTGATGAAAAGTGTAAAGTTCGTTCTGGTGATGATTGCCCTCACCGTTGTGGTGGGGTTTATGATAATCATAAATCTAACATTATTTAACTTGGCAATTCTCAATAAGAGACTAACTAAATATTTCGTTCCGAAGGAGGCCATTTAGGGCCTCTTTTTTATAGCCTCAAAATCCATTTTTCCAACATAATATCCAAATCACCTTCTCCTGTCCTCACTTTATGAGTCATAGAAACCAAATCCGACATCATAGAAACAAGCTCATTTTCTTTGTATTTTCTACTTCCAGTCAGTGCATTTTTATAAGGATATGGTGCCAAACCAGAATCTTTTTGACTATCAGCTTTTGAAGCCAAGACCATATTTTTTACCTGCCAAAAAATAATACCATGAAGTTCTTCTGGACCTGCTCCTTTTGAAATGAGATCTATATAAGAAACCCAAAATCTTTTTTTATTTTTTTCCAAAAGACCATCTGTGATATCAAAAACCGGTAACTCTTTCTTTTTCCCAAATCCGTCTTCTCTTTTAGTAAATTCCTGTGTCTTTTCAGAATTTTTTTCTATTTCTTTTAAAATTTTTGCGTCTACTTTGCTCTCTAGCCAAACGAAAACATTTAAAGAATCTTTCATTTCAACAAATCTCTCTGCCAAAAATTCTTTAATGCTCTTTTCTTCCAACAAATTATCCAGAACAACAATATATTTAGAATCAAAAAGTCCCTGTGAATATATAAGCTCATCAAACCTTTCCTCATTAAAACTTTCAGAATTTATTTTAAATATTTCCGAATCGGGTCTTTTTTTACACAAGACATCCAATATGCTGTGCATTTTTTTTCTGGATGTATAAATGTCTGTTCCATACAAAAAATAAATCATATTTCTTTCATCTCTACCCAATTATCTCCGAAAGAGGCGTTGGCCACACAAATAACCCCGCTTGTTTTTTTAGAATCTAAAACACTTTCCATTATAGATTTTATTTCAAAAGCCACAGAATCTACTATGTTTTCTTTTATTTCATAAACAAGCTCATCATGGACTTGAAGCAATAATTTAACATCATCCCTCAGCCCTTTTGTCTTTAAAAACTCTTCTATCTTAACCATAGCTAGTTTTATAATATCAGCCTCTGTGCCCTGTATAGGAGCATTTATGGCCATTCTCTCGGCCGAAGCTCTCATAAAAGGAAGCTTGGACCTAATGTCTGGAAAATATCTTCTTCTACCAAAGAAAGTTTCAGTAAAACCTTTTTGAGCCGTTTCTCTTTTAACATTTTCCAAATACTCTGCTAGGCCAGAAAATTTATTGAAATAACCATCTAAAAATTCTTGAGCTTCCTCCTTAGAAGTCCCGAGGTTTTGTTTCAAAGCTAAAACACCCATACCATACATAACACCAAAGTTTATAACTTTAGCGTGCCCTCTCATTTCTTTTGTTACTTCATTTTTTGGTACACCAAAAACTTCACTGGCTACAGAAGTATGGATATCTTCTTTATTATTAAAAATCTCTATTAGTTTCTTATCACCAGAAAGAAAAGCTGCAATACGCAACTCTATTTGAGAATAATCAAAAGAAACAAGCTTCCACCCTTTTTCTGTTATAAAAGATTTTCTTATTTCCCTACCAAGATCTGTTTTATTTGGAATATTTTGTAGATTTGGATTTGCTGAAGCCATTCTCCCTGTGCTAGCTCCCATTTGCAAAAAGTCAGCATGAAGCCTGTCTTTTTCATCTGTTTGGGTTGGAATAGTGTCTATATAAGTACCTAAAAGCTTAGCCAACTCTCTGTACTCCAAAATATATTTTGCGATTTTGTATTCATTTTTTAATTTTTCCAGCTCAGATTCTTTAGTAGAAAAACCTCCTCCAGCAGTCTTTTTTTGATTTTTTATTTTCAAGCCAAGTTTAACAAACAAAATTTCTCCAAGCTGTTTTGGTGAATTTATATTAAATTCTTCTCCGGCTATTTTCCATATATCTTTTTCTAATGAGTTTAATTTTTTATGATATTCTTTGGACAATTCTTTTAGTCTTTTTGTGTCTATTTTTATACCAACCTCTTTCATTTTTTTAATTATAGGTATCAGAGGTTTTTCTATCTCATCTAAAATAAAACTAAGTTTTTGGTCTTTTATCATTTTTTCTAAAACCTTTTTTGCTTCACCCAAAGTATGACTGTGTGTAAAAGACAAAATTTCATCTAAACTAGGACTGGATTTAGTTGAATCTACTACCCACAAAAGAAGACTTGCCTCGTATATATCTTCTGGTTTTTCTTCTTTACCGGTGTTTTGAGCCACAGGAATAGATAAAGAATCAGCAAACTTTGCCCCCAGCGTCCTAAACTCTAAATCTCTAAATAAATCATGAACTTTGCTCATAGAAACATCTTCTTTCCAAACATTTTCTTTTAAAGAAACATGTATTGGAGCGTCTCTCCTTATTGTGGCTAGCATTTTAGAAAACATAGCCTCCTCTTCGTTATCTTTTAAAAGCTCAATCACCCTTTTCTTGATACCAGCTTTCAATAAACTATCTTCGTCCTTTTTTAATTTTTTATAGATATCTTCCAAACTTCCAAATTTTACAATAAGTTCTGTGGCTATTTTCTCTCCTATCCCAGCAATACCGATTATATTGTCCGATGGATCCCCTCTAAGACCCTTGAAATCTGGTAAAAATTTTGGGTCAAAACTAAATCTTTCAAAAACAGCATCTTCATCGTATAAAATTGTATCTTTGATTCCTTTTTTCAAAGTATAAACCTGAACTTTTTTTCCAGAAACAAGTTGCATAGTGTCCATGTCTCCAGAAGCAATTATTATGTCGTAATTTTTATCTTTCAATTGTTCAACAATTGTTCCAAGCATATCATCTGCTTCAAAACCTTTGGAAGAAAACATTGGGATACTGAAAGCAGTAAAAACATCTTTGGATTTTTCAAGTTGAAATATTAACTCGTCGTCAGTTTTCTTTCTCCCAGCTTTGTATTCTTTGTAGAGCTCGTGTCTTTCTGTAAGTTCAGGTAAATCAAAACAAGCCAAAATATAATCTGGGTTTACATCTTTTATGAGCTTAATGAGAAATGTGCAAAGACCATACAAAGCTCCTGTTGGCTCACCTTTACTAGAAACAAAGTCAGGTAAAGCGTGATAAGCTCGGTGAAGTATAGCGTGAACATCAAGTAAGGCTACTTTTTTATTTTTTTCTTTTGACATAAAAAGGAATTTCTCTATTTTTAAGAAAATTACAGGAAACATATACATTATAACACCTATTTTGAGATTTCTATTTCTCTATTATTTTCAGAAATATGTCTCAAATCTATACGAATATGTTCTGGCATTATGTCAGAAATCCTTTCAGGCCACTCAATGACTATTAGATTTTCGGGGTCAGATATTATTTTTTTAAAACCTAAACTTAAAAGCTCCTGTGACTTTTCTATTCTATAAGCATCTATGTGTATAAGGTGTTTAAAAATATTATTTTCCAAATGATATATTTTTTCTATAACAAAAGTAGGGCTAACAACATTTTCTTTTATACCTAAATACTTGGCCAAACCTTGAGTAAAAGAAGTTTTACCTGCCCCAAGATCTCCATATAAACCAACAACTGTGGCATCATTTTCTGTTTTTTTTATTTTAGAAATAAAATCCAATGCAACACTTTGAGTTTCATCAAGGCTTCCTGTTTTATATTTCATAAAAAGCATTTTAACACAAAAAAATGCCCCGATGCTAAAATGCATCGGGGCTTGCCTTGCGAGGGCGAACAAAAAAACTAGTTACGACATCTGCTCCCGCGCAGACAGATGTCCCAAGTCTCCTGTTTGGACAACTCTTGCTCTGCCTGCCAAACACTAAGATAAACCCGTTTCTCGGAGGTGGCGACGGTGCCATCCTCCAAAGTTCCTTGGGCCGAGAAGATTATTCTCGGCGAATTACCATCCTGCCAGGTATTGAGCTTCCTGGTCAGGGTAAGCGCCCCACCGGGGCACAGATTTTTGACCGCTGGTATCCCACCGATGACGATTTCATCAATGGTAACCCCACTAGTGTTGCGAATCAGAATCTTGGCGTTTACACGCCAAGTCCTAACCGCAACGAAGTCATCATTGACCCAGACCTCTTCTGGTTTTTCACACCCAGAAAGGTTTGACTCAATCCGAGCTCTCATGTCTCTGAGCTCTCTTTTTCGCCTCGCTTCTGCTTCCTCTTTGAGTTGTCTGAAGGCTTTCCTCTCAAGAGGAGTGAGAGATTTTTCAAGCTCATCGATATTTTTTTCTCTTTTTTCTAATTCTGCCAAAGCTTCAGCTCTGGCAGAGATATGAGCCTTCAGCTCGGAAAGAGGATCTGGGGAGACTCCAGCCTCAGAAGCATTTTTAGCCTCTGACTTTTCTCCCTCTTGAGGAGTTTCCCCGGCACCTTCTGCCGCCGGCTCAGACGGCTCGGCCTTGGCTGGAACAGTCTTCCAGCCCCCAACCCGGCTCTCCTGAGCCGAAACTGTAAAAATCATGGTGGTGCTCAAAAAGAGCACCAAAATCAAAAAACTATTAACTTGGCGCATCTTGCACCTCCTACCCATATTATATCATACTTGGTGTCATTTTGTCAATAGGTAAAATAGCAAAGGTTTTTGTTGGAAATCCCCCATTTTTTCACAGTTATTAATCAGTTTCATATGTTACAATATTTTTATGGTTATTTTTGATGAAGACAAACAAAACAGAAGACTTGAAGATCTTCGTAAAAAAGAGGAGGAGGATCTAGCTCAAATCTTGTCTAGTAAATACGGAGTATCCTACCTAGATCTCACCGTCACTCCTGTAAACATTGACTCTCTTCGTATCATTTCAGAAATAGAAGCTCGCGAAGGACAACTGGCGGTCTTTAATGAAGTAAACAAAATTGTAAGTATTGGAGTATTGTCTCCCAATAACACAAAAACAGTAGAGATTCTAAACAACCTAAAAGAAAAAGGTTACTCTCTTGAGATATATATGGTTTCTCGTACAAGTCTAAATAAAGTTTGGGATAGATACAAAGACCTATCTTATTCTTTTGAGACGAAGTCAGGTGCTTTAGACATTTCCAATGAACAAATAACTGAATTCCTTTCAAAAGTTCAGAGTATTGCTGATGTTCAAAACTTGATTGGTGAAATTTTGCATATGAAAAAAAGCTACAGGATTTCTCGTATACTTGAAATAATTTTAGCTGGAGCCATATCCATAAAAGCTTCAGATATCCACCTAGAACCAGAGGAAAACTATGTCAGACTAAGGTACAGACTAGATGGAATACTAACTGACATTGTAGAATTTGATCTAAATACCTTTAGACTTCTTTTGTCTCGTATAAAACTTATTTCAAATCTTAAATTAAATGTAAAAGGCGCTCAGGACGGTAGATTTAGTATAAAAATAAATGATGCAGAAATAGAAATCAGAGTCTCTTCTATTCCCGGAGCTTACAATGAGTCTGTAGTAATGAGAGTTCTAAACCCAAACTCAATCTCTGTCACATTAGAAAACTTAGGTATTCACCCAAAATTACTAACTCTCATAATGAGAGAAATCAGCAAACCAAATGGAATGATTTTAAATACCGGACCAACCGGTTCTGGAAAAACTACCACTCTTTATGCTTTCCTAAAAAAAGTTCATACAAAAGAGGTTAAAATAATTACAATAGAAAATCCTATTGAGTACCACTTGCCTGGTATTGTTCAAACCCAAACAGATGATTCAAAAGGTTATGGTTTTAGTGAAGGTTTGCGTAGTGCCTTAAGACAAGACCCTGATGTAATAATGGTTGGTGAAATTAGAGACTCCGAAACAGCTGAAATTGCCATAAACTCTGCTTTGACTGGTCACCTTGTTTTTTCTACTCTTCACACAAATAATGCCGCTGGAACTTTTCCAAGACTAATTGATCTCGGAGTTAACCCAAAAATAATTTCTTCAGCTGTAAATATGGCTATGGCCCAAAGACTTATTAGAAAACTTTGTCCTGATTGTAAAAAACAAGTCCTTTTAGAAGGGAAAGATAAAGAAATTGTTGATTCAATTTTGAGTACCTTCAAAGACAGATCTTACCTTGAAGGATTGGATGCAAACTTAAAATGGGAAAGTGATGGTTGTGAAAAATGTAATTTTACAGGATACAAAGGAAGAATAGGTATTTATGAAGCAATTTTAATGAATGAAAAAATAGAACAAGCAGTCAAAGAAAATCCTAGCGAGAGAGAGATAAGAAAAGCAGCAGAAGACCAAGGAATTCCAAGTATAAAACAAGATGGTATTTTGAAAGTTTTGAGTGGCACTACAACACTTAGTGAATTAAAAAGAGTGGTCGATCTAGAATCCTAAAAATATATATTGCCATATAAAATTTTTAAGGTTGTAATGTAAAAAAGTCTTGCGAAACATTATTTGTTGTGAATAATAATACATATGAGAGAACAAAAATCTCTCATACCATATGATATGAGAGATTTGTTCCAAAACATAAATCTCTAAGCAACACTTTCAATACTCAATACCAAAAGCTAAGTATTTCACAAAGGATAATTCCAGCTAATTACACAAAGTAATAACCAGAATGTCCTCGTAGAGACACTCTTAAGCTAAAAGCTTAGTTGCTTAGAGATTTATATTTTGGAGCTTTATGATAATACCAAAACTCACTTTTTTCAACTTCATTGGAAGTCTAGCATAAAAAACTTTTTATGTCAAGTAACCTAAAAAAGGCTAATAACATAGAGGAATCAGACGCATTATTTTTAGATACAACACTGCGTCCTTCTAGGTGGGACGATTATATAGGACAAAAACCAATAAAAAATAACTTACACATACTACTGACAGCAGCCAAAGAGAGAAATCACCCTCCTGAGCACATACTCTTTTACGGACCACCAGGACTTGGTAAGACTACTTTGGCACATCTTATAGCAAAAGAAATGGGGGCTCAAATGAAAGTGACATCTGGTCCTGCTATAGAAAAAGTTGGTGATCTTGCTTCTATACTAACAAACCTTTCTTCTGGAGATATATTGTTTATAGATGAAATACATAGGCTAAATAAAACAATTGAGGAAGTTTTGTACCCTGCTATGGAATCAGGATCTCTGGATATAATAATAGGAAAGGGTCCTAGTGCCAGAGTCATACAATTAGAACTTCCGCCTTTTACTTTGATAGGTGCCACTACTCGTATAGCTATGCTCTCTTCCCCACTTAGATCTCGTTTTTCAGGTGGTATATTTAAATTGGATTTTTATACAAATGAAGAAATAAAACAAATAATAACAAGATCTGCAGATATTCTTGGAATAAAACTTGAGGATCAAGCTGGAGAAGAGATAGCTAAAAGAAGTAGGTTTACTCCACGAACAGCAAACTATTTTATAAAAAGATGTAGAGATTATGCCCAGGTACACAAAAAAGATTTGGATAAAAAATCTGTAGATGTAGCTCTCTCACTTTTAGGTATAGACGAAAAAGGTCTTTCGCCTTCTGATAGAGACATTATGCATACGATCATAAATAAATTTAACGGAGGTCCAGTGGGGCTAAATACCCTAGCTGCGGCTATGTCAGAAGAGCAAGCAACCATAGAGGAGTTTAATGAGCCGTATCTTATACAACTTGGTTTCCTTGATAGAACAGCTAGAGGAAGAGTTGTCACAGCTTCCGGCTATGAGCATTTAAGCTTAACACCAAAAACATTATTGTAATTCTTTATAAAGCATTTTTATTTTATAGAATGAACTTATATGTCAGGTCACAATAAATGGTCAAAAATAAAAAGACAAAAAGAAAAAACTGATTCACAAAAATCAAAGATTTTTGGAAAAATGGTCAGACTTATAACTGTTGAAGCTAAAAAAGCTGGTGGAAACCTACAATCCCCTGGCCTAAAGAATGCTATAGAAAAAGCCAAGGCTGAAAATGTACCAAATGACAATATAGAAAGAGCTATTAAAAAATCCACAGAATCTGGTGAGGTTATGGAATCAATAACATACGAAGCTTATGGCCCAGGTGGTTGTGCAATGGTTATTGATGTTTTGACAGATAACAGAAATAAATCTGCTCAAGAGGTAAAACATACTCTTTCTAAAAATGGCTTTGCTTTGGCTGGAATAGGAGCTGCAACCTGGGCTTTTGATAGAACTCCTGATATGGAATGGGAACCAAAAACGACAGTTCCTCTCTCCGAAGAAGACGGTGAAAAACTAGGAGTGCTTGTAGATGAACTAGAAGAAAATGATGATGTCCAAAATGTGTATACAAATGCAGAGTAGTTAAAAAACTTCTTCCTCCTCATCACAATTTTAGGGCACACAATAAGTCTTGCTAGACTTTGGCTCAATCTCGCGCCGATGCGCTCCGAAGTCCCTAAAATTATAATGAGAGAGCGGAGTTTTTCCTAAAACCCCGTCGAAGGTGTATGTTTTTTGGAAATTTCCCTAATTTAAAAACATTCGCAGATTTTTAGCTAAAACAACAGCGAGGAACGCCAGCCGGAGACACTGTTTGAGCGTAGCGAGTTTGGCGGAAGGCAAGCGACGAGTGCGTTGTTTTATAAAAAGCGAGGACGGTTTGAAATTAGGAAAATTTATATACCTATAAAAGCTTTCAAGTTTATGCTACAGTTTTTGTATGAAAATCCTATCTATTGATCCTGGTTATGAGAGACTTGGTTTAGCTATTTTAGAAAAAGAAGGTAAGAACAAAGAAATTTTGATTTATTCAGAATGTTTTAAAACAGATAAAAAACTTCCTCATCACCAAAGACTAACTCTCATAGGCAATAAAATTAAAGAAATTATAAATAAATATAAACCTGAAGCTTTAGCTACAGAAAAACTTTTTTTTAGTAAAAATCAAAAAACAGCTCTTTTGGTTTCGGAGGCTAGAGGGGTTATTTTATACACAGCAAGTAATTTAGGGTTAAATATTTTTGAATATACCCCTATAGATATAAAGATTGCTGTAACAAGCTATGGAAGAAGTGAAAAAAAACAGATTATAGACATGATAAAAAAACTAATATTTATAGATAAAAAATCAAACTCTGATGATGAATTTGATGCTATCGCAATAGGATTGACCCACCTAGCAACAGTCAGATAAAACTTATCCACATATTTGACCTAAAGTACAGTTTGCAAAAAAAATATAATCTGGTAAAAATATGGAATCCTGTGAAATATTCTATTTTACAGCAATATTTATAAGATATTTTTAAATAAAATATGAATGATGAATTAGACCCAAAAGATTTAGAAGACGATGAATTAGATGGGGAAGCTTTAGAGGATGACGAAGATCTTCTTCTAAAGAAAAAGAAAAAAGATTTAGATGATGATGAATCTTTAGAAGATCTGGCTGATGCAGAAGACCCAGATGATCAAGATTCATTTGATGATACCTACGATCTTTAGTTAGTAAATTAAAAAAACCATAACTTAAGTTATGGTTTTTTTAATTTATGATTTGTATAAACCTCCTTTTGCCTATTTTATAGATACCGGATAATGAGTTTATATTTGAATCAATTATTTTTACCCCGTCTTTAGAAACAGCCCCGTCAGAGACAAGTCTTCGCCATTCTGTTTTTGATTCTATTATTTGTTGATCTATCAAAACATCTACAATTGGAGTATTTTCAGAAATTGATATTTTTAAGATGTTTTCTGGAGTGCCTTTTTTAGAAAAAGTTTCTTCAAAATTTTTCTCTGCTTTTTCTCCGTAATCTTTTCCATGATATATGGAAACCACCTCTTTGGCTAAACGAGATTTTGCTTCTTTATAGTTTTCTTTCTCTTCTAATTCTTTAGAAATATTATTTATTTCTTCCAAGCTTAAATCTGTACAAGATACAAAATAGTTGTATATCAGATTATCGTTTATAGACATAATTTTTCCATACATCTCATAAGGGTCATCAATTATGTTAATAACATTTCCCCAGCTTGTAGACATTTTTCTTCCATCTGTACCCTCGAGCATTTTGACCGTCATAATATCTTGCTCTTTTTTCCCATAGTGTTTTTGGATTACCCTTCCAGCTTTAAGATTAAATAGTTGATCAAAACCACCTATTTCCACATCAGCAGAAACCGCCACAGAGTCATACCCTTGCATAAGTGGGTATAAAAATTCTCTGATAGATATTTCAACCCCTTTATCAAAACGGTCTTTGAAATTTCTTCTATTTAACATTTGTTGAACAGAAAAACTTTCTGCCAGCTGTGTAACTTCCTCAAAACCAAGTTTTGATAACCATTCGCTATTAAACAAAAACTCTACTTTTGAAATATCTATTATCTTTCCAACCTGATCTTTGTAATTTTTTAAGTTTTCTAATATTTGTTCTTTAGAAAGAGTTGGTCTTTTTTCCAATTTATCTGATGGGTCACCAATTTTTGCAGTAAAGTCACCAACAATAAAAATTATTTGATGGCCTAAATCCTGAAAAGACTTTAATTTTCTTAAAATAGACGCTCTTCCTATATGGATATTTGAACCTGTTGGATCAAAACCTAGTTTAATCCTGAGTTTTTCTCCAGATAACAATCTCTTTTTTAAACTATCTAGAACAAAAACTTCTTCAATGTTTCTAGATAGAATTTCTTCTATTTTTTTTAGGTCTGTATTTATTGTTTTTCCAGAAAAACCAAACATACTACCACTTTATCATATTTGTGATAATATGAGAATAATTATGAAAAAAATAGGTTCTTTAATAAAATCTATTAAAAAGACTTATGGTAAACATTCTTTAAGAAACATATCTTTGTTTCTTATTTCTTGTTTAATCCTTTTGGGAGGGTTTGGTTTTATATGGCTCTCTACATTTAAAATTCCAGCATTGGATACTATTAACGCTAGAAATGTAAACCAGTCCACAAAAATATACGATAGTACAGGTAAAATTCTTTTATATGATATTTATGAGAACTCAAAAAGAACTGTTATTCCTTTTGATAAAATATCTCCTTATATAAAAAATGCCACCATATCTATAGAAGACAAAGATTTTTACAAACATAACGGCATAAAGCCTTTGGCTTTTTTAAGAGCTATTTTAATAAATATTTCTACTCTTAGTTTTAGACAAGGAGGCTCAACAATAACTCAACAGGTTGTAAAAAAAACAATACTAACAGACAACAAAGATATATCTAGAAAAATAAAAGAGTGGGTTTTAGCTGTTAAGCTAGAGAAAATTTTAAGCAAGGAGCAAATATTTTCTATTTATTTGAATGAAATACCTTATGGTGGAGCTATTTATGGTGTAGAAGAAGCTAGTCATAGTTTTTTTGGTAAAAGCGCAGGTGATGTAACTTTAGCTGAAGCTGCTTATATAGCCGCTTTACCACAAGCTCCTTCCTTTTATTCTCCTTATGGTAAAAATAAAAAAGATTTGGATGAAAGAAAAAATCTAATTTTAAAAGAGATGTTAAGTGATGGCTCTATAACTCAAGCAGAATACGACTCCGCTGTAAAAGAAGAGGTTGTTTTCTTACCTAAAGAAGAAAAAGGTATTAAAGCCCCACATTTTGTTATGTATGTAAAAGATTATCTTGAAAAAAAATATGGTGAAGATGTTTTGATTCAAGGAGGTTTACGGGTTACAACAACACTAAATTATGATTATCAAGAGAAAGCTGAAGAAGTTGCTAAAAAATACGGTTTGATAAACAAAGAATCTTTTAATGGTGAAAATGATGCTTTTGTGGTTATTGACCCTAAAACAGGAGCAATTTTAACAATGGTCGGTTCTAGAGATTATTTTGATAAAGAAATAGATGGTCAATTTAATGTAACTTTAGCTAAAAGACAACCAGGATCAACCTTTAAACCTTTTGTTTATGCGGAGTCTTTTATAAAAGGTTATACTCCGGATACTGTTCTTTTTGATTTAAAAACTCAATTTTCTACAAATTGCCCACCTGAAAACGAAACTAGTTTAGGTGCCTGTTACTCTCCTAGTAACTACGATGATAAATATAGAGGTCCTGTAACACTTAGAAATGCTTTAGCTCAATCTATAAACGTGCCTTCTGTTAAATTATTATATCTTGCTGGATTAAAAGACTCTATAAACCTAGCTTCTGATATGGGAATATCTACACTTGGAGATCCAGGAAGATATGGTCTTACATTGGTACTCGGAGGTGGGGAGGTTACTTTACTTGATATGACATCAGCTTATGGTGTTTTTGCAAACGAAGGTATTAAAAATCCATATTTTAGTGTATTAAAAATAGAAGATAATGATGGAAATATTATTGAGGAAAATAAACCAAAACCATCTAAGGTAATGGATGTAGAAGTTACTAGAAAAATATCAGATATACTGTCTGATAATGTTGCTCGTATACCACTTTATGGAGCAAATTCTGTTTTATATTTCCCAAGTAGAGATGTAGCTGTAAAAACAGGTACAACTAATGATTATAAAGATGCTTGGATAATAGGTTATACACCAAATATAGTTGTGGGTACTTGGTCTGGAAACAATGATAATAGTCCAATGGAAAGAAAAGTTTCTGGTCTTATTGTGGCTCCTATGTGGAGAGAGCTTATGAACGAAATACTACAAACTCTTCCTCAAGAAAATTTTATAGAACCTTTAAAAGAAGATTCTTATGATTTAAAACCTGTTTTAAGAGGAAAATGGCAGGGTGGTATATCAAACATAGTACAAGGTGAGGATACAGACCCTAGTGTGCCTTATAGCTCAATACAAGAGGTTTTAACAGGTGGTGTACACTCAATACTATATTGGGTTGATAGAAATAATCCTAGAGGTCCTCAGCCAATAAATCCGGTTGAGGATTCTCAATTCACAAGATGGGAATACGCTGTTAGGTTATGGGCTCAAAGCCAAGGTTTTAATCAGTAAACTAGCGAATATCAGTTATGTTACTAAAAGGTGACAACTCAGAAATTATTTTTTCTTTATTTATAAAAATCTTACTTTTATAAGTTGGTGAGGTGTTTATATAGACGACATTATCTTTCACGGTAAAATATTCTGGTTTTATATCAATATTTGTATTTTTATAAATATTTTCAGAAATTATCTTTTTAAGATTATCTGTATCTGAAATATTTTTAGATATTTTAGATAAAAAAGATGAGATATTAAACATTTTACTTATTCATTGGCATAACTAAATATATAAAAGTATCATCTGAAACACCTTTTATAATCATTGGTTTATTTATATCAAAAAATTGCAGTGTAATACTATCTGAATCTATTGATTGAAAACAATCAATAATATATTTATAGTTAAAACTTATTGATATATCATCACCTTTTATAACAGAGTCTATTATGTGTGTGTTTTCACCTATATCTAGATTTTTTGTATTTATTGTAAAGCTTTTGTTTTTTTGAGATATATTAAAAACAACTTTACTAAATTTATCTGAAAAGATGTTTGATATTTTTAAAGCGTTTATTAAGTCTTGTTTTAAAACAATAACTTCTGTTTTAGTATCTTTTGGAATTATTTGTTTATAATCTGGAAAATTACCATCTATCACTCTTGATGTTAAATACATATCATCATAGATAAATGCTATTTGGTTTTGATTTATTAAAACATTTACATTATCTTTTATATCCTCTAAAGACCTTATTATTTCAGGTATATTTTTAAATGGTATAAGTATTGGTTCTATATCTATATGTTTTTTAATCTTAATATTTTTTTCAGCTAACCTAAAAGAATCTGTTCCAACAAAAAATAATTTATCTTCTTCTGAATAAACCAACACACTTGATAAAACAGGTCTTATTGTTGAAACTGAAGCGCTGTACATAACAGATTTTAACCCTTTTATTAAATCAGGTGTGTTTATATTGAAAGAATTTTCTTTTGAAACCTTAGGAATTAGAGGAAAATCATCAATAGGAAATGTTTTTATTTGTGCTTTTGAGTGTTTTGTTGAAACATTTAAAATATTATCAATTAATTCTAGATTAATATTCTTATCATTAGTTAAATTAGATATAAAATTATTCAAAACAAAACCAGAAACAGCAACTTTACCTGGTTTATTAACCTTGACTGGTATTTTTATTTCAATACCTAAATCAAGATTTGTAGATGTTATTGTTAGAATTGATTCAGAAGCATCTAATAAAACACAACTTAGAATAGGGAGGGTTATGTTTTTACCTGTTATTTTTTCTGCTTTAGATAATTCTTTTAAAAGTTTATCTTTTACACATTCTATATTCATAGTATTTATATTTTAATTTTATCTTTTTAAAGACTTTATTACTATTAGGGGTGTTAACAACTGAATAAATGAATAATATTTATATTTTAAGCCATTATTTAATAAAATATATGTGTATATTCTATTTATAACTTTGTGTATAAACTATATATATCATTAAACAGTTATATTTGTACACATCTTGTAAATAAGTAATCTTCAACTTATCTCCATCTTATACACATACTTTTACACAATAATTGCTCTCAACTGAGATATCTCTTGATTTAAAGAATCATTAATTTTTATATCATTCTTAATTTTTTCACACGAATGCATAACAGTCGTATGATCTCTACCACCTAACTTCTCCCCTATTGCAGGATAAGAAATATTAAAATCTTCTCTCAAAATATACATAATTATTTGTCGAGGTTTTATAATTTCTTTTTTTCTTGTTTTATCATAAATTAGTTGTTCATCTATGTTGTAAAACTCTGAGACAGTTTTAACAACCTCTTTTGTAGAGACAATTTTTTTAGGTTTAGCTATATTTTTTATAAAGTTTTTAACTTCAGAAACAGACAATTCCCTCTCTTTTAATTGAGATTGACATAAAATAGAGTTTAAAACCCCTTCAAGCTCTCTTATATTACCATTTATAGAATATGCTAGATAATCTATAACTTCTTTAGATAGGATATAAGGAAAATTAGTTGTTTTTGTTCTTATTATAGCTGCACGGGACTCATTATCTGGTGCTGGAATATCTACTATCATCCCAGCGCTAAACCTTGATTTTAATCTTTCTTCCAAGTCTTGTATTAGACTTGGATGTTTGTCTGATGAAAATATAATTTGTTTATTATTCTCATATAGATGATTAAATAAATGAAAAAGTTCTTCTTGAATTTTCATTTTTCCAGAGAAAAACTGGATATCATCCATAATTAAAACATCATACTTTCTATATCTTTCTTTAAAGAAGTTAGGTTTATTCAACTGAAGAGCATTTATGTATTCTTGAGCAAATTTTTCTGAAGTGGTATAAAAAACTTTTCCATTACTAGAGTTTTTTATACTGTTACCAACAGCTTGTATTAGGTGTGTTTTTCCGTGACCAGTATTTCCATATATAAAAAGTGGATTATAAACAATACCAGGTTTCTTTATGATTGCTTGAGAAGCAGCATGAGCAAATTCATTAAAAGGCCCTACAACAAAAGTTTCGAATGTATATTTTGGATTTAAATTATCATCTTTATTTATATAGAAATCTTGTATAGGTAATTCTTTATTAATAACAATGTTTTTGTTAAGTTCTTGTTGTTTCATCTTACTCTCATCTTTTGATATTACATAATGGAGAGATTGAATATTGGAGGATAAATCACGAATAGCTTTGAGAATTACATTATGAAATTTATTAAATAACCAATCTTGAACAAATGTATTTGGTACACCAACGTAAACAGCACCATCTTCTTGTTTTACAATATGAGTATCTTTAAACCATGTGTTAAAATTTGGCTTGGAAAGGTTTAGTTCCATCTCTACCAATACTGAATCCCAAAGTTTTTTGTTATCTATCATGTAATACATTATATAAGTAATAAAAAAATATCACACTTGTTAAAATGATTAGAATATGTTAATAATATGTGCATAAGCTGTTAATAAAATTTTATGTCCCAAACATACCAACCTAAAAAAAGAAAAAGAGCAAAAACACACGGTTTTTTAGTTAGAAGTAAAACTACAGCAGGTAGAGCCACTCTTTTAAGAAGAAGAAGAAAAGGCCGAAAATCACTAGCTGTTTCTTAATAAAAACAAACAAATGCTTCCAAAAGGAAGGAGAATTCAAAGGTCATATTTTAAGGATCTCTTAAAATCAAATAAACGCTTTAATTCAACACATTTTCTGCTTTATGTCGCTTTAAAAAAAAATAAAGGTCCAAGCCTTTTTTCTTTTTCTATATCAAAAAAGAACTGTAAAGGCGCTGTCCTTCGAAATAAATATAGAAGAAGAGGATATTCTGTTATATCTAAAAATATAAAACACATAAAACCAGGTTTTATGTGCTTCTTTGTGTTTAAAAAAGGATTTACAGAGCTTGATTATACTAATCTAGAAAAAGAAATAATAAATTTACTCACATCAGCTAGCGTGCTATGATAGCAAGATATGATTTCTTCAATATTTAACACAGTTATCTTTCAACCATTATACAACGGACTTATTCTTCTAATCGACACTTTACCTTTTGTAGATGCTGGTATCATAGTTATCATATTTACAATAATAGTTAAAATTTTTTTATTACCCCTTTCTATAAAAGCTTCAAAATCTCAAATAGAGATGAAAAGTGCTGAAAAAGATTTACAAGTCTTAAAAGAGAAACATAAAGATAGTAAAGAGGTTCTAGCTCAAAAAACAATAGAATATTATAAAGAAAAAGGTATAAATCCTTTTGCTGGTATTTTTATACTAATTATTCAACTTCCTATAATTATTGGTTTATATAGAGTGTTTATGAAGTCAGGTTTACCTGAAATAAACACACAAATGCTATATTCTTTTGTTGTTATTCCAGATTATGTAAATATGATGTTTTTTAACATTATAAACATTGCTCAAAAAAGTATTGTTTTAGCTGTAATTGCAGGTGTAACAACTTATTTCCAAATAAGTTTGGCTAGTGGTGTAAGTAAAAATGATGTAAATAATAATCAAAAAGGGTTGCAAAATGATATTGCTAAAGCAATGTCCGTTCAGATGAAATATGTTTTTCCTATAATAGTAACTTTTATTTCTTATAGTATATCAGGAGCTTTAGCACTATATTGGATTACAAGTAATATCTTTTCTATAGGACAAGAAATATATATAAAAAATAAATATCATAAAACTCCACCAGTTGTTGTATAATTTGCATTTTTTATTGTTCTAAATCTAAACTCCAAAGAGAACCATCTTTTTTATTTGTAAAAATTAGATATTTTTCGGAATCATTTAAAGTTGGTTTTATTACATCTATTCCCTCTTTATCTAAACCATCAACAATTTCAGCAGAAGCTTTTTCTGTACTATATTTCCAAATTGAATCATTAAAAGATGTCATACCAAAGTACCAAGAGATAAGAGAGTTTGAAGATAAACTTTCTTTTGGTACAGCACAATAAAATATTTTTGTATCCTTTTTACTCCAAACACATTTTTCAGGAAAAGTTACAGGGTTTAACCTCAAGTTTTCATTTTTTGATATATTGTAAACAGAGAAAATATTTGAATCGGATTGAGTAAGTGTTACTACATTTAAAGCGTCTGGACTAACTAAAACTGTAAGTCCCGGCAAATTTCCAAGTATTTTTTTAGAAGATCCTGAATTTGTATTTATAAAATATAGAAAACCTCCTATGTTTGGATATGGTTTAGTAAATATAGCCACATTAGTTGAGTTTATATTTTGAGTCTGGAAACCTGCTATAGGTGAATTCCAAATTTGTTTTATGTTTCCTCCTGTAAAACTAGATGTAAAACCTTTTGAACCTGACAGAACATTATCTAAATAAAAGATTCTATTATTTCCTACAGAAATATTATCTACAGATTCACCAAAAAGGTTACCAGAACTAGTCCCCTCTGTTGTGGATGCGGTTGGCTCATTTATTTTGACTATAAAAGTGCTTACAGACTGGTTATCATCTCCCAAATATTGAGCAATAAAAGAGGTTTTACTCATCCATATAGCATCATATACTTTTGGGATGGTTGTATTTGAGATTCTTTTTGTTTCTGGTGAGTACAGACTAACTTCGTATACATGACCAGTGGATCTTTCAACTAGACGCACTGTAGAGCCTTCTATGGCATCATAAATATAGGCTCCAGCTACCGGTTCTAACCACAACTTTCTAAGTTTTACAGCGAAGTTTATATCTGGGGTATTTTCTTCAGGTTCTGTAATTGGGTTTTGCTCAACAGGTGTTGGTGTATCTCCTCCAAACGGAAGGAAACTTTTAAAACTAAAAGGTTCTCCGTTTGTTGCATTCTCATTTGATTGTAATAGAAAATAATAACCAGCTAAAGATACAAAGAAGATAAGTAAGACTATTGTGGATATTATTATAATTTTTTTAGACATACTATTTTTTGGTTTGCCCATCTTTATAAACTGAGAAATGGGAGTCAAAAGGTAAATTTAAAATTACCCCAGCATAACCAATTTCTTTTAATTGTTTAATTAAATTAGTATCACTAGTTTCAAACTCAACATAAAGACCAGCAACTTGAGATTGATCGTAAAATTTCTTTATATTTTCAGCAGTTAAATCTGATTTTTGTGGTCTAGCATCAACACATGTACCAATTTTATGGCAAGACTGTATATGGTTTATTGTAGGAGGCCAAGCTTCTGTGACAACAACATTTAAACCATCTTTTTGTAAGCTAGAATTTAATGTTAATAATTTTGCTCCAAACCCACTATTAACTTGAGGGGCAACATTAGCTCCAGCAGATACATTGCCCACTGAAAGTTTTAAGTCACCTGTAACTGTCACACAAGGAGATTCACAGCTATTGTAATAAACGGTTTTACCAGAGGTGTTTGTATAAGAATAAGTTCCTGTTGCAGAACTACCCCCTGTTGCACTGGATCCTGAAACTGTTGATGTTTTTGAAAAATCTATTCTTTTTACATTTAAATTAAACTCAAGTATTTTTGGATTTATTGTGTATAAAATAGCATATGAAGCTAAAACAAGAAGAAGCCCGCCTATAGCGCTTGTTAAAGTATTTTTCGCATCAGTTTTCTTAAAAACAGCATCTGTTGTCATATATTGAATACCTGCATAAGTGATCATTACAAAAGCTAAAACAGCAGATACTCCAAGGATTAGATTAAACATTGCCGGCAGATATGTAGCTAAAGTTGTTTTACCTGAACTATCAACTGTTCCAGGAAGAGGTGTTAGTACGGTATAATCCGGTAACTTTCCTGTGTCTGGACCTGCGTATGTAATAATAGGTAAACTTCCATATAAACAAAAAACCAAAGAAAGGATCGATATCGTCTTTATGGTGTATTTCTTTAGTTTGCTATTCATAGATTTTATTTGAATTAGTTTGTTTCTTTATTAAACTCTAAATTAAAACCAGTAGATGCTGTTTGAAGTATTTTGTTAGCATTTTCTGCGGATAAAGATATGTAAGATGTTCCAGAAGTACCCTCTATTGGTCTAAAAACTTTACTCCTTTCTAAAGTTTTTGTGTCTATATTTGAATTATTTATTTTCCAATCATATAAAATACTATTACTTGATAATGATTCATCTCCAAAAAATATTGGTAAAGCGACAACCTCCATTTCCTCTTTATTTTTTAAACTAATTATTCCAGATAAACTTTTTTCTAAGCGAAGTCCATACAAAGGATCTTTTTCATACATTAGAACAAGAGGGTCCACGGGATAAACAATGGTTCTTGCAAAACCAACTGCGTCTGTAGTTGGAGAAGTGACAGTAACAGTCATCTCTAGTGGTACAGATATGATAGACCCTTCCATAGAATAAGTATTTTTTCCATAGCCAGAGAAATTATTTAAAACCTTACCATTTTTATTCCAAGTATAAATTAGGTTTGACGGTGATAACAGGTTTCCATTTTGGTCTGTTATATGTGGTAGAGCTAGAAAAGTAATAATACTCTCGTGACTAAATAAAGCCTTTCCTTTGTAAAAAGGAGGTGTATAAGTTCTAGCTTGCCAAATAATATCCACACTAGATGGTCTTATGTTGAAATCTCTACTAGCTGAAACACCCTCAGCAGTTATTATTCTAAGAGAAATAGTTGTTTTTGTATTCTGATTACCAGAGTTGAAAGTAAAGGTTTTATTTCCTGTTCCACTTGATTTTATAGAACCATTTACAAGCCATGTTATTTTGGCTTTGTTTATATCAGTTTCATAACTTATAACCTCTAAATAGACATCTTCATTTGGTCCTGGTATTTCGGGGATAAATTTTACATCAAAACTCAATCCTGGTATCTGGCTAAATTGAGCATTAACCGTCTTTTGTGTATTAACTAGAAAAGAGAAGACAAATATCACAAAAAATAATAAAAAGTATTTATACTTCATTATGTTTATTGTATCATACAAAAAAAAGTTCAATATTATTTTATACACAGAAAACTAAGTAACATAAGATAACCTTAATTGCTTGTGGGGAGGGTTTTAGATATTTCAGGCAAGCGTTTCTTATTGACTACTTTAGGTGTAACAAGCGGTATATTTACATTGGCATTTGTAGTCAATACAGTTATAGCAACAAGTATTGTCCATCCAGGTAAAGCATCAATAATAGGTATGTATTCTGCCACGAAAGAAATTGCCGTTCCAGCAATCTTTTTAGGGTCTTTGATTAAACTAAGTTTTACCCCTATAAGTCTAAACCATATAAAAAAAGATAATCCAGCAGCAAAACTAAATATAGGAGGTAGTATTTCCCCTACTACTGGTATGAAAGTTAGTATAACCTGAGTTATATCAGCAAGGATGGCAACATAAAATAGTAAAACTATCATAATCGTACCTATTCTTTTAGGTTTCTCTTCCATATTTATATTGTACTACGAATTTTCTTCAAGTTCACGCTTAGCTTTTTTTATTGATAGTATTTGAGAAGGGTCAGAAGTTATAATCTGGTCTTCTGTATAAGAAGCTATTATTTTTATAGCTACATGTTTTAATCCTGCAAAAAAGATTCCTTCTCCAACATCTGATTCAAGTAAAAGATATTTTTCCTCTTCTGTCAGGTTAAATACTTGTTTTAGTCTATCCATAGAGGTTGGTGACTGTTTCAAAAGTATTTGGATAGAAGAGTTTGTAATGATGGGCATACCATAAGGAGATTTTAGGAAGTCATCCACATCTTGAGTAATTGTAGCTAGTCCAAGGTAGTATTTTCTTCCTCTTTTGGCTAAAGAAAGAAGGAAAGAAGCGGTATCTTCCGATCGCATCATCCACCAAGCTTCATCTACAACCAAGAGTCTCTTTTTTATGTTTTTTCGTATAACATTCCATATATACTGTGTAACTATATACATAGCTATAGGTTTTAGTTCATCTTCCATATCTCTAAGAGAGAAAACAACCAGTTTTTTATTTATATCAATATTACTTGGTTTGTTTATAAAACCAGCCCATGTACCACGAGTATATTTTGTAAGTCTTTGAGCCAAAGAGTCTCCCCCTTCCATTCCAGAGATAACAAGTTCAAAATCAGACATCAGAGGGGGTTCTATATTTGTAAAATCAGAATCCGGAGTAATATCTTTTAAGGCATAAGTTTCTGTAATAGCCTTATCTACCAAAGCGTCTTCTTCAGGAGTTAAACCTCCCATCATAATACGAAATAATCCGACAAGGTTTATAACATTTGATCTGAAAACATTTGCAAAAGACTCCCCTTCTCCAGGAACAGGAAGTTCAAATGGATTTATATGGTGCTCTGAATTTAAGGAAATATTAAAGTATCTGCCACCAACAGTTTCAGCTAGGTATTCATATTCTCTTTCTGGGTCAATAACAATAACATCCACATCAAACATCAAAGTTCTGAGTATCTCTAGTTTTGTAGCATAAGATTTACCGGCTCCAGATTTAGCAAAGGTTATGGAGTTATAGTTTTCCAAAGAAAATCTGTCAAATAGAACGAGGCTTGAGTTGTGTCTATTTATTCCATAAAGAATTCCTCTATCAGAAGTTAGGTCAAAAGAAATAAATGGAAAAAGGGATGACAGTGGGGAGGAGTTTAATTTGCTATATATACGGAGTTCATCTGTGGCTAAAGGGATATTAGTTTTGAAGCCTTGTTCTTGTTGAAATAAGGCTGGTTTTACATAAACAAGCTTGGATTCTAGTATGGATTTTATTTCTGATTCAGTTTTGTCTATCTCCCCTTCAGAATCACCATATATTGTTATATACAAACCAACATCAAAAAGTCTTTCCTGGGCTTGCTGAAGTTGATCTCTTAAGTTTTCTAGGTCTTGGTAAGCGGTATCAAGCATCGGGTTTCTAACCAAACCTTTTTCTTCTCTAACATTTATCTGACTTTGAACCTCTGCCACTTTTTTTTGAAAATTTCTAAGTACAGTGCCTGTTTCTAGGGGTTGGATAAATATTGAAACATCAAATATTTTATCTAGGTTTATTATTGGAGCAAACCATCCTTCTGACAAAAATCTAGGATATGAAATTACAAAAAAACTTCTAACTATTTTTTCACCAAGGTTTATTTCTTTTGGAGTTATTTTTAAGGCACTTGGAGCAATAATATCCTTTAACTCCAAAGCTCCAGCATCATATATTTCGTGAGGAAGTATTGAAGTTATTTCCTGTTCTTTCTTATTATTTTTTAAAAAATCAAATAATCCCATATTAGTTGTTTAATTTTATAGGTTTTTCTGTGTCACCAGGGTTAAAAGCTTTATAGAATAGTTCTATAACCTCTTCTGTCCCCAATCTTATAACTCTTATTCCACACCTGATCAAACCCTGTTCAACCACAGAAACCCTTTGTTCTATTTGAGTTCTATTTTCTTCAAAAGATGCCATTTTTATTTTTGTTTTATCTTCTTCTGTTTTCTTTTTAAATAAATTTGAAGAAAAACCACCTTTAATATCCACCAAACTCGGATCATAAGGTACGACAATAAAGAAACTTTTTGTCATTATATTTGTAGATTCTGTAAACCTTTGAACAAACTCAATGTATTCTTTTGTTTGAATTTTCATCAAATCATTTATCTGTTCCTTGTATCTTTCTTCTAAAAGGGCTATATAAGGCCTTATGTCAAGTCTTCTTGATTGAACGGATATTTGGACATTAAAATCTAAGGAGTTTAAAAAATCTTGAAACTGTGAGATTATTGCGTTCCTTTCATCATCTGATTTCAAGGAGAAGTTTAAAGAAGAAGCTAAGACAACGGCACGCATAGAGTTATCTTTTAAAATAACAATACCATCACGTACTTCTTTTATAGGAACAAATTCTTGTGTAGCTTTTGAAGAAACGACCATAGGTTCAGTATATCATAAAAAATAATTTGAATTGTTAAATATGTTGAAAATTTTCCTATTTTGTTGTCTTTCCGTTTCTACCAGTCAAAGGATTTAAATTTTCATTTATATCTAAATTCCAAGCTAAATCTTTTAACTTGCTGTCTGACAATTTGGGCACATACATTTGGTTAGGTAAAACCTCTTCTTGTTTTTTAGGCTCTATTTTTTTAGGTATTTTTTTCCAAATATACAATCTTTCTTTTGTGTAGTAAGAAAAAACTGATTCTAAAAATTCAACAAAGTTTTTATTGTTTACTTTATAAAAAGTTAGAGCCAGAGAAAGTATTATTATTGCAGGAATAACAAAAATAGATAGAAATAACGGTAAAAGAGTGTAAGCTATAAAAGCCATTCCTCCTCCACCAGCAAGATAAAGAAATTGTTTTATAGTGAAAGGTCCAATTATTTTATCTTCAACTTCAATAAATTGAGGGATTTGATATCTCATATTATTTATTATATCTCAAATTTATTTTAAATTACAAAATTAGTTTAAAGGCTCTCTGTATGGATCTACTGTGTAGCTGTGAGCAGGTTTTTCTGGAGCGTCATCTTCGGTTTTAGGTTTTTCTGGAAAATCAGATGGAGATTCTTTTTTATAGCTCAAATCAGGTTTTAGGTTTGTAGATCTGTTTTGTTCGTCCATATGTTCAGGATATATACCAGATTTTTTCAATAAATATTCTCCTTTATCTTCATCACTTAGGTCTGCTGTATATCTAGGTACAGAAATTGGTCTTTGGACAAAATCTTTTGTACTTTTAGCAGAAGGTATTTCTTTGGCGGTGCTTTCTGGAGAAGTTTTCGGAGGATTTTTATCCTCTAAAACCATAGCTCCAGGAAGATTGGTAGGGATACTGTTTTCCTCCTTTTCTTTCCTTGTCTTATCTTCTTCTATATTTTTCAAGTCACCAGACATACTTCTAAGTCTATCTAAACCACCCATATCTTTTTCTGGTTCAATCTTTGTTTCTTCCTTTAAAATATCTGAAACTTCTTTTGAAAGAGAGTCATCTTCCACAAGTTCTCCTTGTGGTTTTTCTTCATCAACCCCCTGACCAATCCCAATTGTTTTTATGGCATAGTCAAAAACTCTACTATCCAAATCATTCATAATCTGCTCGGCTAGAAGTCTTGAGATTGATAATTCACTTATTATTGTTTGCAAAAAATCCTCAGGTTTTTCTAATCCTATTAAGATAAACAGTACTTTATTTGCTAGATTATCTAGCTGGACGCTATCTAGGGAGTATTTCAAACCTATTTCCTCTACTCTTTCTTCCCAAACACCATCAAAAACGAAATCCTGTATTTCTTTTGGAAGTTTTCTAACATATTCAGGCATTTCTTTTAATGTTTCTTCGTTCATAATTTTATGTTGTTTTTGTTGTGTCTTCAGGAGTTTTATTATCTTCAGGTGGAGTTTCATTGTCTGACTCAGTGCTTTCTTCTTTATCATCTGAAAGATCTATCCCTAAATCTTTTAATGATTTTTTTGTAACTTTTTTGTTTTCTTTTATAACACCTCTTACTTTTCTAGCAATAATTCTATTATCTCCTTTTGTATGTCCAGTTGAGCCACCAATTAGTCCAGCACTAGGTATTTTCAAGAGAATATCTTTTACAAATATAGACATCTTGCTCTCATCTTCTAATGCGTTTGCATATGTATTAACTCTGTCCTTATATATTTCTTTAATGACATCTTCCTCTTTAGATTTATAATCATCAAAAGCTTTCTTAGCTTTACTGTAATCTTCATTATTCTTTTCAGTAGTTTCTTTTAGCTTTTCTAACATTTTTTCCTCCTGAGGTATTTGTTTATTCAATTCTTCTATTCTTTTTCTTATTCTAACCTCTTCGTCTGCGGAAACATTTTTAAACTCAGTTTTTTGTTTTTCTTCTAATTCTTCCCTTAGTTTTTTGACATTCTTCTCAGTGTTTTTTAGATTTTCATTAGATTCATTTTTTACGGTCTCACTAGAATCCATTGAGGTTTTTAACTTATCTTTTGCTTCTTTATCTTTTGCTCTTGCCTCATCGTACAAATCTTCACCAGGTTTTAGTTTTTCAGCGAAGGCAGCCTCATCCTTGCCTTTTTGTTCTTGGATTGCTCTTAAGTTAAATTTCTTTCTATCCAGGCCTTTTCCTAGATCTAGTCCGATATTCTTTGCTTGTTTTGCTAGCTCTGTTGACCTTACATCAAATGAGCTTGTAGCTGTTCTATCAGCAGATTTAATAACATTTTTAGCAAAAAATCCTCCCACACCACCAGCAGAAGCTGCATCCTTAAGTCCTTCTCTTTTGGAAATCCAATCTGCTCCCCTACCAATTGTATTCCTACCTGCCATAGCCGCTCCGCCTAGGGCAACTCCACCAGCAAAACTTGTTATTTTACCTGTCCATTCGCCCATTTTCACCCCACCCTTACTTGCTTGTTCTTTTGCTACGGTTAGTGAAATAAGTGTTAGCACAAGTATTACAGCAAAGTTAATAACTAGTCCAACACTATTTATATCTCCCTTCAAAAATAAATCAGACCAACCTTTTCCGTTTGTAGCTAAAGGATTGAAGCCCGGGCTATTTATCAGGGTTAATATTACCCAAGTCATTATCATATAAGCTGGGGCAAATAGACTCTGTCCCAGTAAGGCCTCCCACCATCTATTTTGAAGACTTTGTATTTTCGGTATACCAATACCCATCACAGCTAAAGGTGAAAGCATCATAAGTATAATAAGGACAGCATATCTTATGATAAGCATTACAGCTATTACAAGGAATATAACTGAGACCATTAAAAACATTATAGAACCTCCGAGTGTTATTGTAATTATGGAAACTCTTTGGTTTGGTTTTAGAGCGGTTATTACTTTTTTGTCATAAAAGTTGTTGACCCCCAAGGAGTTTACATAAGCACCTGAAAGACCTTTTTCTAGTTTTGATTCCCCACTACCGGCGTCTGTTACACTTTTTATTTCAACAATTTGACTACCTTCTACTATGGCATTGTAGAAACCTACTGTTACAACATTAGAAGCGTCTATAATAACTTTTGTCATAAATAGACTAAAGTTTACAAGTATAGAAGCCAGCACAATACCAAATATAACATTTTTAGCGTTGTTTGACCTACCCAGGATCATTCTAAGCCCTTGGTATAGAAGTAGAAATACAAAAGCCATATTCATAAGGTCTCTTATGAGTATCCATGCCGTTTGGATACCATCCATTTTTTTTATATTTTCTGAGAAATTTACTATGGTCAAGAGGAGAGCTTTGTCTAAAACCATACCCGCAAGCCAAAGAAGAAAGGCTGTTAATTGAAGAATCCAATAACTAATTTCTTGTATAGAGACTAAAATACCCCAACAAATAAAACCACAAGCATCTTGTGACTGGATTTGAAGATCATCTTTTTTGTCACCAGCTTTATTATCCTGTTCATTTGAGCCCAAAGTTCCAGATGTTGCAGAGTTTGGAGTATCAGGACTTGTCGGCGTGGGGGCTTCTACTCCATAAGTAACAGAAAAAGGTGTAAAAATACCCACCAATAAAATAAATATAAAAATGTAAGAAACTAATTTTCTCATGGGGTTTGAGTTGGTGATGTTGGTGTAGGTGGATCAAAGCTATTTGAAGCTTCCTCGAAGTCATTTTTTAACTCCTGTGCATCTTCTTTTGCTTTATTTATTCTCTCTGCATCTTCAGCAAGGGTTTCCGGTGATTCGTTGGCCAAGCTTTCTATATAAGCCCTATTGTTTGTAGCGGGACTTCCTTGAGATAATCCTTTAAGTCCAGAAACAGCTCCACCAATAATTTTGTTGGTAAGCTGAACTACTAGAGCAGAAACGATTTCATTTATTTCATCTGCAGCTTCAAGTTGTTTCCAAGAATTTCCTAATGCATTTGAGAGTTGGTCGTCTATAACTTTACCTGGAGTAACAGTTTCTTTGTCTTGAGGAAAACAGGTAGGCGTATCTTTGTCTATATTTAAATTTTGGCCAGGAAGACCAGTCGTTATTGTCGGTATTTTCTCTGTTCCCGGTTTACATCTTTCATAAGAAAGAAAACCATTTCCCCAGTCTAGTTGTTTTTGATACTTGTCTTGTTGGGTTCCTATCTTAACAGCAAGTTCGTTTCTAGCCCCTAGATATGCACCGTATGGATTGTTTTGAGAATTCTGGGTTATAGCAAACCAAGAAGACCATCCTCCTTGATTAAAATCATTTACAAAATTATCATAGTTGTTTGCTACCTGTCCTAAGGTACAAGTGTATCCATACGGGTCTTCCTGCAAGTAATTTTTAGCTAGACTTACGCGTACTTGAACATTAAAAGGAGAACATAGGTTTTTAAGAGCTGTATTTGAAAGGAAATCTGAAGCAACTGTATTACCTACACCAGAGAAAAATTGTCCAGGGTCTGTAATAAAAGCTGGACTACCTTCAAATCCTGAGTTGATCCAATTTACAGTTTGAGCTGTCAATTTTCTAATTATTGTTTTTGCTATTATGTTTGCCAGTTGATCGCCGACATACTCCTTTACTGTTCTTGCTATGTTTGTAAAGGTGTTTCCAGGGTCGGTGACAACCCATTGAGCATTAGTTTTTTGAGGGAAAGAAAAAAAGGTAAAAGGTAAAATGAGAGAGAAAAGCAAAACAGAACTGAATAATTTTTTTAAAAAAAGTTTTTTGTAAAAAGACATAGTATTATATAGGTCAATTATATAACACTATGTCTTTTAAAAGCTAGCCAACTGTGTTGAAAAGTTTTATTTTTTCGAATCAAAATACTTGTCAAGTTTCTGGACAGAAATAGTTATGTTTTCAAAGACATCTCCGTATGTTGAAGTGGCGATAAAAGCTCTAATAGGGTCTTCATATATTTTACGCATAGCTTTTATGTGTTCTAACATTAGACTTGCGTTATTTATGCTTTCTAAATGTAGACCAACAGCATCTATTGGGACAGAAATCTTTGTCATTTCTTTTATAAAATTCTCATAATAAACTATTATAGGGTCAAGTTTTTTTATTTCCTCCTCATCCTCAAGTTTTAAAGAGTCTTCCAAAATGAGCAGTTCTCTGCCGACTTTTCCTGTGAAATTTCTACTCACGCTGTCTTCAAAAGCTTTTTCGTATGCTCCTGCTGTTGCTTTGTCAGTATTTTTAGTGATATTTAGGTCACTTGATATGTAAATAACTCCTTTTATTTGGTTGTCTGGGTTGTCTAAACTCAGTTCAGCTATTTGACCTGCTTGGTCAGAACTTATTTGTCCTCCGGATTGTTTAAGTAGCATATATCTACCTAAAAGATCTTTAGAAACTTCATCTGTCAGTGTATCATCTTGGCTTGTTTTGGTTGTTGTAGCTTTACTTGGGGCTACTAGATTATTCATTATATACGGATTTTTATCATTTGGCCCTTTTATTCTAGGATCTCTTCCCTCTCTGACTTCTTTTCCATCTTCTGTTCCATCTCCATCCGTATCTTTGTTTTGGGGGTCTGTTCCAAGTAAGGTTTCCATCCAATCTTCTAAGTCATCCTCGTCAGAATCAGCAGAATCTATTTTTTTAGGAGTTTCAATAACGGATAGAGTTGTGTTCTTTTCGGCAATTTTTTTAGTCTGTTTACTAAATATCCACACCGCAAAAACAGAAGCTAAACAAATAATGAGTATAAAAATAGTTTTTTGAGTCGGAGCCTTCATGAATATGTGGATAATTATAACATATTTAATAATATTAAAATGTTATAATTCTGTGCATAACAGGTTGTTAAATTAAATTTTATGAAAAAAATATTATACAGGTTAGTTTTATCAATTTTTGTTTTTTGCGGAGTATTTAGTTTCGCTTCGGCTCAGTCTAATCCAGCTACAAACTTTACAGGTACACCTTATGTTTGGGGTAACCCAATCATAAATGCAGATGGAAGTGTTTCTGCTGCTATGCCAAATGGATGGGGTTCCTTTGGGGCTGATCCTTTTGACACTTGGGCTGGGACAAATGTTGATAATGGTCAAAAATGGACTATAAACAACAGATGGTTAAGTGATTTTGGTGGTAGAAAAATAGCCGAACTCCTAGGTCTAAATGTTAAAATATACAATACCCCTGGAAGTTGCCCTCTCCAAGAAATTGCTGCAGGAAGAGTGACAAATGTAATTTGCGGTTCAAATTCAGGAAGAAATGTTCCTCCCGGATCGTGGACACTATATGACGGGCGAAACAATAATACCGCTGTCACACTTGAAGCTTTTGCAGATTGGTTCTTGATTGGTAGAGACGATATAGCCAAATACGCTTTTGAAAATCTATGGAATCCAAAATTTGAATGTTATGGAGGATTAAATACTATACGTTATATGATGACCTATAGATTAGGCATTGACGGCACCGTTAACTTAAATATGCCACTTGATGAAATAAAGAAAAATGTAGAAAATTCTTCTTGCCAAACTTCAACATCTCAAACACCTACAACACAGCCGATAACAAACACGGGTTCTACTGGCGGAAGTAGTACTACAAACTCATCTGTCGGTTCAGATACTCCTGTAAATCTAGCCAGAAAACTGGTAGATTCTCTGTTTGATGACTTCAACAAGTCAATGGGTTCAATAGGTAGTATTGGTTTGAATACAAATACTGGTACACAAACAACTACAGGTGGTACAAGTGCTTCTTCTGGTACAAATTCAGCTTGTTATGTTTTCAACTCAGATTTAAAGCTTGGCAGTACAGGTCTAGATGTTACAAACCTGACAGCCAGACTTGTTGCAGAAGGACTCCTATCTTCTCAAAGTAATTCATTCGATCAAACAGTTTTTGCTGGAGTAGTGGCATATCAAGAGAAGTATACTTCTCAAATACTGACACCAGTTAATTTGACACAAGGCACTGGTTATTTTGGCAAAAGCACTAGAGACTACATGAATTCCAAGTGTACAAGCACCACAAATACAGGTTCTACAAGTGTAAATACAGGCAGTACAGGAGTTGTTTTTACTCCTCAAGTGTATACACCTCTAGTTTTTGAAAAACCATTAGCTAGCAAGGTTCCAGCGTATTCAACATCTTGTGCTTTGTGGACATCTCCAACTGGTGTAACTCAACAGGACTCAAAGTTTTATTTGGGAAGTGTCTTGAGATCTGCGAGTCAAGGTGAGTATTACAGAGGTTTTTGGTACGATAGTCCAGAAGTAACATATGTCGGAGGTGTAGCTACTGCTCCTACTCCTATATATTTTGGAAATATTGGGTTTAATCCATATGAGAAAACATCAGGGATAAATTCAGAAGACAATCTTCTTTTGAAGAAAGGAGACACTTGGATTCTTACAGATCAAAAAATTTCAAAAGTTGGACATGAGAAAGTTTTGAGTTTACTTGGAGTATCACTCACTGCACAGCCCGGAGAAGCAACAGATCTCAAAGATATAAGAGCTTATAATCCAGCTTCTTTCTATGGAAATGCTTACACCTGGGGTATGGCCCAACGCTTTATGAGATGTGAAGACGAGTTTGCCAGATTCCTGTTTATAAACAGAAACAGCGAAGAAGTAGGAAAATATTATGGGTATGCTGTTAATAGTGGATACAACAGCCCAGAAAGCTTTATGAGTAATGTAAATACTATAAAGAAATCTGAAGGTGTCACTATAACTTCTACAGGAACTACTCAAACAAGTACCACTGGTTCTACACAAAAAGTTGCTCTAACTGCAAAGCAAGTTCAGGATATTCAGAGTCAAATAACAGTACTTTTGTCACAAGTTAGTCTTCTTCAAGAACAATTAAATCAACTGAAATAGTATTAGACTAGTTTACGAGATAGGTTTATCCAATCTTCCAATAAAAGATTTTCCGGTCTAGTTTTAGGATTTAGATTTATTTCGGAAAAAGCTTGCAAAGCCTTCTCTTTTGAAAACACTCTTGCCAAATTTGGTAGGAGCTGTTTTCTTTTATGAGCAAAGCCTAAGTGTAAAATTTCAAAAAACTTTTCACTATCGAGATCTTTCGATTTGCTAGAATCAATATCTTTTATATGCAAAATAGCAGAATCAACTTTTGGTTTTGGTAAAAAAGAACCCTTGGAGACAGTCCTTATGTAAAAAGGTTTTCCATAAAATTTTACACTTATAGACAAAAGACTTTCTTTTTTATCTTTTGCCACAATTCTTTCAGCTACTTCTTTTTGAACAAGTAAAACAATATCTTTTGGTTTATTTTTTGTTTCCAAAAACTTACGAATAATTTGCCCTGTTATGTAGTATGGAATATTTGCTATGAGTTTGTAGTCCTCTTTCAAGGTCTTTTCTATATCAAACAAAAGGATATCTCCTTCCAAAATATTTAGTCTTTTTTGTTTTATTTCTTTTTTAAACTTTTCTTTTAAAAAAGGTATGAGCTCTCGGTCTTTTTCTACACAGAAGACAACTGCTCCAGCTAGGAGTAAAGATGAGGTCAAAATACCTTTACCCGGCCCTATTTCTAGTACAACATCACCCTTTTTTATGTTAGAGGTTTTTATAATGTCTGACACAGGGTAAGGTGATATTAAAAAGTTCTGTCCAAGAGATTTTTTAGGAAGCATATTAAACTATAAAACCATTTAAATAGTTAAAAGTCAATACTATATAGAACTTTATGACTTTTTAGGGGCTGTGAGCCATAGCTTTCCTTTTCTGTATATTCTTCTGGTATGTCTTCTAGAAATTCTGATGGAGCATTTATTTGGGTTGTTCCAAAAATAGTTCTAGTTTGGGCAAAGGTCAAAAAGAGTTTCTTCTTCGTTCTGGTTACAGCTACATAGAAAAGTCTTCTCTCTTCTTCAGAATCTTCTCCTGATTTTTTGGATTCGTTAAATCTATTATGAGGAAATAGGTCGGCTTCTAGACCGCAGACAAAAACATAATCAAACTCTAAACCTTTTGAGGCATGAACAGTCATTAGGTGTATTCCCTCTTTGGTTTCATCTATGTTGTCTTGGTCTGAAACAAGAGCTCCATCTGTTAAAAATTGGTTTATAGCATCTTCTGGAGGCATTTCGTCATAATGGGTAGCTAGAGAGACGAGCTCCATAATGTTTTCCAATCTTTCCATATCCTCTTCTTTTTTCGTATCGTACATTTTATCTAAACCAGATTGGGTTATTATAAATTTTATTGCTTCACTTGGTTTTTGGGTAGTTAAAGTTTTTTGAAATTCAGAAAGGAGTTCTCTAAATTGTTTTATTTTTATTTTGGTGGAAGGAGGCAATGCCCCTTCTTCGTTGTTTAATATTTTGTGGATAGTAGTCTTTCCTATTCCTCTAGGTGGAACAGAAATAGCTCTGACAAAATCACTTGTTGTTTCCCCTAAAATAGATGCTTTTATATAAGCAAAAACATCTTTAATTTCTTTTCTTTCAAAGAATTTTGTTCCAATCATTTGATAAGGAACATTGTAGCCAATGCAAGCTTCTTCCAAAGCTCTAGATTGAAAGTTTGCTCTATAAAGTACGGCTATTTGGTTTGGTGAAACTCCGTTATTTATCAAATCCAAAGATTTGAGGGCTATAAAATGAGCTTCATCTGTTTCATTTCTGGCCTGAAATAAGCCTATATTTCCACCGTCTTCATTTTCTGTGAAAAGTTTTTTTGGTATTCTAAAGCTATTTTTTTCAATAATTTTATTGGCGACCAGGAGTATTTTTTTGGTTGATCTATAGTTTTGTTCTAGAAAAAAAGTTTTTACCTCTGGATATTTTCTTTCAAAATGGAGCATATTTTTTATTTGAGCTCCTCTCCAGCTATATATATTTTGGTCTGTATCTCCAACAATACATAGATTTCTTAGCTTTCTAGCAAGCAGTTCAACTATCTCATTTTGAATCTTATTTGTATCTTGGTACTCGTCTACATGGATATATTTATAGAAATTTTGATATTTTTCTAGTATATCCTCGTTTCTTTTAAATAAATGAACTATTTTTAAAAGTAAATCATCAAAGTCCAAAGCTTTTTCTTTTTGAAGAACCTTTTCATACAGTGTCCACACATTTTTTGTAGCTTCACTTAAATAGTCTGAAGATGTTTTCTCTAGATATGAAGACAAATCATTCCCATTATTTTTTTCGTTTGAGATTATGTGAGAAATTTTGTCCACATACTCTTTTGGTTCTAGACCAATGCTTACACAAGCGTCTTTTACGGCTTTCTTTTGGTCTGTTTTATCAAAAATAGTAAAGTTTTTAGATACATTTAGGGCGTTATGGTTTTGTCTTATTATTGATACTCCCAGCGAGTGGAAGGTACTTATATGAGGTTTTGTATTCAGGTTCAAGTTATTTTCTTTCATCAAAGAAAAAACCCTCTCTTTCATTTCTTTAGCTGCTTTATTTGTGAAAGTTATGGCTAGTATATTTTCTGGAAGGACACCTTTTTTTATAAGGTGGAATATTCTGTAAGTTACAGTTTTGGTTTTACCAGCTCCTGCTCCGGCAACTATACAAACAGGTCCTTCGGTGGAAAGGACGGCCTCTTTTTGTTCATTATTTAGAGATTTTAGATATTCCACTGGTCAAGTATATCATACGGATATTTTCCCTTCGCTGTGGATTGCTTGTTGATTTATATATAAATATCTATATAATGTATCCTGTACAGATAAGGTTTTAGTTTATAGTATATATGGCTATAAATATACTGAAATTCAGAATATTGTTTAATTTTTAACTTATTTTAGAAAATAAAAAGGATCCAAATCCTTGCGACGGTCTGAAAAACATTCAAGGTCTAACTAAGGCCGAGAAGGGATTAAGCAATCATTTGGTGAACATAAAGGCACGATTTGCGTTTTTCTCTATATTTGCCTTATCCGCAATAGTACCTCTTTCTGTGGAAGCGGGTTTTTTTTCTGTAGTAAAAGATTTATTTTCTTCAAATGTTTCTGCCTTGGAAACAAATAACCCAAACTCTCAAAATATGGCTCTTTTGCAGGCAGCGGTAGCACCTTTAGCTTCTTCTACTTCAGAAACCGTTTCTATAATAGATGAGTCATCTCTTTTTTTAGAAGCTCATACACCCTACGATAGTAAAGAATATGTTTATAACAACGGACAGATTAGTGTTTATGTTGTTCGTGAAGGAGATAAGCTTTCAGATATAGCTAAGATTTTTAATGTAAATACGAATACAATTATTTGGGCAAACGATCTTAAGGGAACCCAAATATCCCCTGGACAAGAGCTTGTTATACTACCTATATCAGGTATAAATCATACCGTTAAGTCCGGAGACACTTTGCAAGGTATTGCCAAAAAATATAGTGGTGATCTAGAAGAAATACTTCAATATAATAATCTAGCAAAAGATTCAAAAATAGCTATTGGGGATAAGATTTTTATACCAGATGGTGAAATATTGGCTGTAAGTACTAAAACCACAACATCTTCTTCAAGCTTTTATACTAAAACTTCATCTGGGAGTGTTTCTGTATCAGGTTATTTTATAAGACCTATAGTTGGAGGAGTAAGGACTCAGGGAATACATGGTCATAATGGAGTAGATCTAGCTTCTTATTTGAATGCCAAGATTATGGCCGCGGCAGACGGAGAAGTCATTATTTCAAAAAACTCAGGATGGAATGGGGGTTATGGTTCTTATATCGTTATTAAGCATTCAAATGGAACTCAGACTTTGTACGGCCACTTAAATAATACAGCAATAAGCGTTGGTCAAAAAGTAAGCCAAGGTGATACTATTGGATATATGGGTAGTACAGGAAAATCTACTGGAATACATTTGCACTTTGAGGTTAGAGGAGGAAAAAACCCCTTCTAAATAAAAACTTAACAGTTTGGCGAATTCCGTTGTTGGATTTCAAAAAATAATTTTCACCTGCGCATCCAAGGCAGGCTCAAATCATTTTTCTTATCCGCCTAGGACTTCATCCAAATTGTTAAGTTTTTCGTACTTCGAACTGAAACAAAAATCCTAAAGATTATAAATTTAATAATTCAAAAAATTATGAAAAAAACAATACTATTAGTCATATTAATTCTTGCAACCATTTTTTCTTTGGGTTTTTGCTTATATCAAAACAAAAATAATTCAAAAGACAACAGGCAAAAAGAAATAGTAAATAATAATTTAATTTATAAAAATGAAGAGTTTGGTTTTACTTTATACCTTACTAAATCATGGGAAGGTTACACAGCTACATCCGGCCCAATAACAGAAGGCTCTGGTAAAGGCACAGGTTTTGAGGTTGTGTTGCGTAATCCAAATTGGACAGAAGAAAATCCCACAATGGATATACCAATTCAGATATTTACTAAAGCGAGGTGGAGCGAATGGGAGTCAAATAATTTTGCAACATATCCTACAGCAGCGCCTATTGGCCCAACGAAAAGAGGAGAAAATGAAAATTATGTTTTTGCTACTGCTCCTAGATACAACTACAGTTTTTTACCTGGTTATGAAGAGGTTGAAAATATTATCAAAACTCTAAAAGATTTTTAGTACTACAAATACTTCTTTGGTCTGTATTGTATAGCTTCTAAAATATGACTTTCTTTTACTTCGTCGCTTTCGTCCAAGTCGGCTATTGTTCTAGCTATTTTTATTATGCGATGGTAGACCCTGGCAGACAGGTCTAGTTTTTTAGCTGATTCATTTAAAATATTTTTTATATTATCTGAGAGTTTTATATGCTCAATTAACTCTTTTGAAGATAATTCAGCATTTGTCCTGCTTTTTATACCAATTTTACTATGTCTTTTTTGTTGTCCTTCTCTGGCTTTTAAAACTCTATCTTTTATTATCTTTGTTTCAGTGTGTTTGTTTCTAGGGTCTGTTAATTTTTCGTGTTCTATTAAGGAAACTTCTACCCACATATCTATACGATCAACGATAGGTCCAGAGAGTTTTCTTTTGTATCTTTCCAATTGGACCGCTGAGCAAGTACATTCTTTTCCTTTTATTCCATAATTTCCACAAGAGCAAGGATTCATTGTGGCAATCAAAATAAAGTCTGCTGGGTATTTTACACTTCCTTTTGCTCTTGAAATAGTCACAAACCTATCTTCCAAAGGTTGCCTTAAAGTTTCCAAAACTTTTGTATCAAATTCTGGTAGTTCATCTAAAAATAACACCCCTTTATGAGCCAATGTAACTTCTCCGGGTTTCAAATTACTCCCTCCTCCTACCAACGAAACATAAGAAGCTGTGTGATGTGGAGATCTAAAAGGTGGATGTTTTACCAGGCTATCTTGAAGCTCGCCTCCTATAGAATAGATAGAAGTCACTTCCAACATATCGTCAAAAGAAAGAGGGGGTAAAAGATGTGTAAAGGCACGAGCAAGCATAGTCTTTCCTGTTCCAGGAGGTCCATACATTATTATGTTGTGTCCACCAGCTGCAGCTATTTCTAGTCCTCTTTTGGCAGATTCTTGTCCTTTTACGTCAGAAAAATCTATATCTATTTCCCTCGTTTTTTCTAAATCTTTATTTTTAATATGAGGTTCTATGGTAAATTTTGGTATTATTTCATTTTCTGCATCATCTTTTGTTTCATTTATGTGCCCCAAAACCTCTGAAAGATTATCGGCTCCGTATATTTTAATACCTTTTATAGTAGAAGCTTAATCAGCATTTTCTTTCGGTAGAAAGATTTCTGTAAAACCAGAAGATTTTGCTTTCTTGGTAATGGGCAGAGCTCCTTTTATTTTTCTTAACTTTCCATCTAAAGACAATTCTCCTACAAAAAGCCTTTTTTGAGTATCTGCTTTAATATCTCCGGAGGCAATAAGATAAGCAATAGCTATAGGCAAGTCAAAAAGAGGCCCTTCCTTTTTTATGTCAGCCGGAGCTAGGGATACTACTATTTTTTGATTTTTATTTTTTGGAGATTTAAAGCCAGAATTTTTTATTGAAGCAGAAACCCTGTCTTTTGATTCATCTACAGATTTATTTGCTAAGCCAACAATAGAAAAAGAATGTAGACCTTTTGAAAGATCTACTTCAATATCAATTATTTGAGCGTCTAGGAAACTTGTCTGGCTACTGTACACTTTTGAGACGCTCATATTTTTGTTTAGTCATTCATATGAGCCTTGTTTGTCGCCGCAGCAGGATTTGCTTCTAGTCTATCTAGTTCTATTTGTTCTCCAGATACCTCACATATTCCATATGTTCCCTCTTCTATTTTCTTTAGGGCTTTGTTTACTTCCCATAGTCTCGCTTCAAGTTGGTCTAGAATTCCTTTATTGTTTCCGAATTCTTCCATTGAATCAGCGACTTCGTTCATATCTGCTCCTGTTGAACCCATATCCGGCTCAGTAGCTTCCCAATCAGTAGGATTATCTGGGTTTCTTCTCCCTACGGTTTTAAGTTCTTTTTCTAAAGTTGTTTTTTCTTTTTCTAAAAGCTCTTTAAAATGTTTTACATCTAGTTCCATACCCCAATTTTACCACCAAATATATAGTAAATCAATCAATTTTTAGCGTACCATTTTACTGTTTACATATTTTCCAAGTAGGGCGTTGAAAGCGTCTTCGTTAGAGGTGATAAGGATTGTTTCCCTATCTAAAAATGAATAAAGAAATACAGTTTGCCTTTCTTTATTCTTCACTATTCGGAGGTCTTTATTTTTAAAAGACTCATCTTGGAAAGTGTATTCGGAAGTATCCCCTTCTAGATTAAACATAAAATCTAAATCTTTCAAAATAGTTTCTTCCCATTTAAGCATTCCTGAAAAACTTATCCCAAAATCATTGGATTTTAGAATTATAAAAGGAACATTCTTGTCAAAAGAGTATATTCCCACCATATAATCATTTTTTAAACTTCTTAGAAGATTTGGTGGAATAGTTGGTCCGATTAGAGGGATGGTCTTTTCTACGTTAGATGGAATTATATTTTCCATAGAGTCTGTAAAATCTAAAAATAAAACAGAATTTGCCGGCATATCCCAGTCTTTTATTTGAGTTCCTATTTCGGAAACAACACTTTGTCTTGTATTTGTAATGATAGGTTTCTTTTCAGAGAAAGCGACGATTGTCTTATCCGTTTCAGATACCACCTCGGTTCCTCTTGATTGAAAGAAATAAACAGTTCCTATTGTTATTATTCCTAATATAAACAAAGTGATACCTAAAACAACCAGAAATTTGTTTTTAACTTCATATTTTTGGACTTCTTCTTTAAAATTCTTCTCGACTTTCCTTTTTTGTTCTGCTATAGCAATGGTCGCGACAGAAGCATTTGTTTCAGAGATAAGTTCTTGCATATCTCCTTGGTATGTTCTCAGGGCTTTAAGTTTTTGTTTAGAATAAACAGGAGGAGCTGTTTTCGATATATTATCATTTAGATTTTCTACTTTTTCTTTTTCCATAATAAAGGAGCTTATTCTTTATTTTATCAAATTAAATTTATTTAAACCAACTAAAAACTGACTTTGCCTGTCAGTTTTTAGTTTTTACCAATCTATTATTTAGTAGCCTCCTCTTTTTTACCTCTCCTAGGTTGGTTCATTAGGTATTTCTTTGCGTTTTTATCTAAATCTATAAAATCATCACAAACCTCTATAAGTTTAGCTGATGAAGATCTGCCGAAAGAAACTACTTCTACTTGGCAACCTTCATTTATCTTTAAGTATTCTACAAGAGGAACAAAATCTCCGTCTCCTGTTACCAGTATTATAGCGTCTAGTTTCGGAGCCATTTTTATAGCATCTACCGCTAGACCAACATCCCAATCCGCTTTTTTAGCTCCACCTGAGAATATTTGTAAGTTTTTTGTTTTAGTTTCTATACCAGCTTTACCTAAAGCTTCAAAGAAACTTTTTTCTTCACCACTTTCTGTGGTTATAACATAAGCAATTGCTCGTATTAAAAATCTACCAGCCAGAGTATCTTTGACAACTTGGTCAAAATTAACTTTTGCTCCATATATATGTCTAGCTGTGTGATAAAGGTTTTGTGTATCTATAAAAATTCCAACCCTTTGGTTTTTGTGTTTAATTACTGCCATAATGTTTTATTTAATAATAAAATAAGTTTTAATTTACTAAAAATTATATGTTAATAGTACCTCTTTATGCCTCTTAAAACAAAAAACAAGCTTTTCGGCCTGTTTTTTGAAATCTATTTCTTCAAACCTAGCTTTTTTACAAGAGCACTGTATCTTTTTGGATTTTTCTTTTCTAGATACTTCATATGAGTCTTTCTATCAGCCACCATTTGGAGTAAACCTCTTCTTGAGTGGTTATCTTTGTTATTTTTCTTTAAATGAGAAGCAAGCTCGTCTATGCGCTTATTTAGAATAGCTATTTGAACCTCAGGAGAGCCAGTATCGGTGTCATGAACCTGTACTTCCTTGATTATTCTTGATTTCTTTGTTTTTGCAAGCATGTCTGTAGAGAATAGCATAAATGACTATTTTTTGCAATATCTATTAAAAAAGCTTCTTTTGAGATCAAAAATATTGTGCGACACGGTTTTGTGGTATACTTTTAGTAATATGGCTTCTCTTAAACAATTAAAACAACAATTTCTCGAATATATAGAAATAGAAAGAGGTCGTTCTGTTAAAACTGTTGAAAACTACGATAGATATTTGACTCGTTTCCTGGATTACTTAAAGAAAGACTCCCCTTCTGATATCACTGATACCTCCGTCAGAGAGTTTCGTCTTTGGCTAAACAGACAGCCTTTAAAAAATTTAGGAAAACTAAATGAAACACTCAGCAGAAAGACTCAAAACTATTATTTGATAGCTCTCAGAGCGTTTCTAAAATATATGGCTAGGCAGGAAGTCAAAACTTTACCAGCCGAGAGGATTGAGCTGGCAAAAGTCTCCGAAAGATCCTTGGATTTGATAACCGATACAGAGCTCAAAAGGCTACTCTCTTCTCCTTCTGGAAATGATTTAAAGAATTTCAGAGATAGAGCTATACTGGAGCTTCTTTTTTCAACAGGACTTCGTGTCTCTGAGCTGTGTGCCTTACCTAGAGATATAGATCTTCACTCCGATGAAATATCTATTCGTGGAAAAGGTGGAAAGGTTCGTGTTGTTTTCATTTCTGACAAAGCAAAAAGAGTCCTAAAAGATTATTTATCAAAAAGAAAAGATATGGACGATGCTTTATTTATAAAAGTTTCTCTAAATTCTCCAAAAAAGATTTCTAGAAAGGGAGAAGATATGGGTTTGACAAAGAGATCAGTAGAAAGAATAGTAAAACAATTGGCAATAAAGGCTGGAATATCAAAAAAAGTTACTCCCCATATGATGCGACATCTTTTTGCCACAGACCTTTTATCCAACGGCGCAGACCTCCGCTCCGTCCAAGCCCTTTTGGGTCATGCTAATATTGGAACAACACAGATATACACTCATGTTACAGATAAGCATTTAAAGGATATTCATAAAAAGTTTCATAGTAAGGGAGAATAAAACAATTAAGCAGAATAATTGTGATAATATAAAAAAATGAAAATAATTTCTTGGAACGTAAATGGAATAAGAGCAGTTAATAAAAAAGGACTCTTCGTCCCCTTTCTCAAAGAAATAGACCCAGACATAATATGTCTCCAAGAAACCAAAGCCAAGCAGGATCAAAATGAAGTTGATTTGAAAGATTATGAAGAATATTGGAACTCAGCGGACAAGGCGGGATATAGTGGCACGGCTATTTTCAGTAAGAAAAAACCTATTTCAGTTTCATCCAATTTTCCAGAAGACATAGTTAAAAAATATAAAATTGAAAAGGATCAGTACGGAGATCCAAACAAAGAAGGAAGGGTTTTGACAGCTGAGTATTCTGGGTTTTATTTAGTGACTGTCTATACCCCAAACTCCAAAGGCGATTTGAGCAGACTTTCTTTGAGACACAAAAAATGGGATCCGGCTTTTCTAGAATATGTAAATAATCTTGAAAAAAGTAAGCCTGTAATTTTTTGTGGTGATTTAAATGTTGCACATACAGAAGATGATTTAGCAAACCCAAAACAAAATGAAGAAGAGCATGGTTTTACAAAAGAAGAACGGCTTGGAATAGATAAAATAATAGAGAATGGTTTTACAGACACTTTCAGATTATTTACAAAAGGTAATGGTCACTATACTTGGTGGACACATTGGGCCAATGCTAGAGCAAGGAATGTTGGTTGGAGAATAGATTATTTTTTTACTAGCAAAAAACTATTGAAAAAAATAAAAAGTTCGAATATTTTACCTAAAGTCATGGGATCTGATCACTGTCCTGTTGAGTTAAATATAAATCTGAATATATAAAAGACATTAAATGTCCTATATATTTTTTATATAAGACAGTTATCCACAAGGTAGTCCTTTACTAGTCTTTTATGGTTGCTATAATAACCTCAGATCTTCATTGATGTCCGATAAACCCCGGACAAAAATGATATTTGTTCTTTAAAAAGCATAGTGTATAGTGTACTTTTGGCTCTGCAGGGCCTCTACTTAAAAGATTATTTGGTTTTTATTGGTATAGAAGATCAAAATATCCTCATTTTTATCTACTATTTTTAATTTTTGCGATATTGTATCCGTACTAATATCTTACTGAGTAATACTTTTACCCAAACCGTCTCTAATCATTGCGATCCCTAAACTTCGCTCATGATTGAGCGGTTTTTTTTATTATTTAACCCAGTGTTTCTTGCGTATTTCCTTTATCTCCTCCTCATCCAACTCTTCTCTGGTCTTTTTACCTTCCTCACCAAGCTTTCTAAGATCAGTTTCACTCATATTTATAAGCTCCAGTGTTCTATTTTCAAGATAATCCTCTGTATTTTTTGTTGGGTCGTCTAGAACTTCTTCTAGTAGAGCGTGCAGCATATACCCTATTTTAGGTCCGGGTGTTACATGTGTAACATCCATTATTCTTTTTCCATCTATTTTTAACATTCCAACAGATATAGGATCTCTAAGGGCTTCTTCTATCATAGAATGGTATTTTCTCAATCTGTAAGGGTCTTCTTTGGGTCTACCTGTTCCTATTCGGTCACATATCCTTAGATCCATCAGGTCCCATATATTCTCCCTACCGACATTAACAATCATTCTCCTCACAGCAGAAAGGGTTATTTGCTCAGTATCAGAGAAAAACATATGCCATCTAACCATCTTAGATACTTTATCTATTACTTTCTTTGGATATTTTAATCTTTCTAGTATCTTTTTTGTTACACGTGAACCAATGACCTCATGTCCGTAGAAAGTCCATTGGCTTTGTTCCTTACCCCATCTCCTACTGTGAGGTTTGGATATATCATGAAACAAGGCAGACAACCTTATTTCCAAAGGGTATTTTTTATCGGCAGAATGTTGAACAGATCTAAGTAGATGCTCCCAGACATCGTATGAATGGGCCTTATTTTGCTCTACACCAATAGATTCTAATAATTCAGGTACGACATACTCTAGTATACCCAAACTCTTCATTTTAGAGATTCCTAGCATAGGAGAGTTTGACATAATAATTTTTGTAAATTCCTCCCCTATTCTCTCTTTAGATATGTTCTTTAGTAAATTAGAATTCTCTAGAATAGCTTTTTCTGTTTCTTTTTCTATTTCAAATCCTAGCTCAGATTGAAATCTAACAGCCCTGAGTATTCTAAGGCCGTCTTCTTTAAATCTTTCCTCCGGCTTCCCTACCGTTCTTATTATTTTGTCCTTTATATCATCCTGTCCTTTATAAAGGTCAACAAGTTTTTTATCAAGGACAGAATATGCAAGAGCGTTCATTGTGAAGTCCCTTCTTTGTAGATCATCCTCTATATTTTGGCTAAAACTAACTTTGTCAGGATGTCTATTATCTGAATAACCTGATTCTACCCTGTAAGGAGTTACTTCTATAACTTTTAGACTAGGGTCATCTACATCTTCATTCACTATACCAACAGTTCCAAAGTCATTTTCATAAAAAGTATCTTTAAATATCGGAGAAATTTCTTCGGGGGTTGCGTTTGTTGTAACATCCCAGTCTTTAGGTTTTTTACCTAAGATAAGGTCTCTAACACACCCACCTACCAGAAAAGCCTCAAAACCAGCCTTTTCTAGCTCTTCTGTTACATATGAAACCTCTTTTGGTATGTTGAAATTCTTATTCATATCAAAAATAATACTATCATTTTAGCTATATTTTATAAAGCTACTACTAGTAAACCAGTTTGAAAACATATATGATATTAGTATTGCCCCCGTAGCTTAACGGATAAAGTAGCGGTCTTCGGAACCGTTGATCTGGGTTCAATTCCTGGCGGGGGCACAAGACAGAAAAATATGGACTGCTCCATGTTTTTTGATACTTGTGCCGGCCGGAGCCATGTTTTTAACCAGAAAAACAGGCGAAGTGGGGTCGAAAGAATTTTGGTTATACGGAACCAAAATTACTTGTGACCACAAGATCTTCCAATTTTGTTTTTATTTTTTGCTCGTGTATAATAATCAAGTTCGCGGGTATGGTTTAGTGGTAGAACACATCCTTGCCAAGGATGAGACGGGAGTTCGATTCTCCCTACCCGCACAAAATAAGGATTAAAACGCGAATCATTTTAAGACTATACTTTTGTGACTCATTCTCCCTTAGACGTCGAGGAAATTATCTTAGCTTCGGTTCTCCTTACTCAAATGTCCTTTATAATCTTATATTATAATTTATCTCTTATTTCCTAATCTCTTTAAAAAAACCTTTGTTTTAGTCAAATCTCGTAATCTCGAGAACTAGTATTATGCAACATATTACCATATATATGTGGATAACCCTGTGGAAATGTGTATTAAGGACAAGATCTTGAGTTTTAAGACTTATAAGAGAAGCGCTAAGTCTATTAAACATTATATGGCTTTGAATATAGCTTTATCAAAAACAGACAGCCTTTCTTAGTGTCCTTTTTTAATGAAATACATAAGTGTTTCACGTGAAAACTCTAAAGTGTTATACATGAAACTTAATGGCCAATTCCTGGCTTGATTTGCTATACTTTAGGGTAAGTTAAACCTAAACAAATAGTTTCATGTATAACAAGGATATTAAAAATCCAACAGATAGACAGATTGTAGGTGTAAAAGGAGAGGATCTTGCTTGTAAATTTATAAAGGACAAAGGTTTCAAAGTGATAGAAAGAAACTATTATAAAAAATGGGGAGAGATAGATATTATTGTCAAAAAAGGGGAGGTTATTCATTTTATTGAAGTTAAAACTGTTTCCCGTGAAATAGGGTATTTGAATAATAAGGATGAATATAGGCCTGAAGACAATATTCATCCTTGGAAACTACAAAGACTGAGTAGAATAATCCAGTCTTATTTACTAGAAAAAGATGTTTCAGATGAAACAGATTGGCAGTTTGATGTGATTACTGTCTATTTGGATAAAGAAAAAAACCTTTTAGATATAGATATGTTAGAAGATATTATCTTGTAATTGTTATTTATATTATTTATGGTAGACTTCTAATTGTTATATTCGGGGTGTAGTATAGAGGTAGTATGCATTTTTGGGGAATTATTTGAAATTGCGTCGGGGTGTAGTATAGAGGTAGTATTCATGTTTTGGGAACATGCGGCCCGAGTTCGATTCTCGGCACCCCGACCTAGTTTCAAATAATTCCAGAAACATATTATGTTTCTGTGGCCCGAAGGGATGTGGCCCGAGTTCGATTCTCGGCGCCCCGACAAGATGAAAATTAAGAAAATAATGCGCAATTGAAGGAATTTGCTAAAATATAAGCATGCAAATTAAATTTGAACAATTTAATGATAGTAATGAGAACAAAGAAAATATCTTTGAAAAAGTAAGTCAACATTCTATTGAGTTTGATAACGAAATTAAAGAAAATCCTCTATACACACAAGAAGAAATTGAAGCTAGTTTTAAAATTGAAAATTGGAAATTTAATGAAACAGAAATTGTGGCTATCGGTGTAAGTCATGTACCAGAAACATTTCTTTATTTTAGAGATAAAATAGAAGAATCTATTAAAAATAGTGATATCATCATAAATGAATTTGCTCCAGAAGCTCAAGGTGTTTATAGTAAAGGACAAATTGAAGAGTTAAAAAAAATTAGATCAAAATATAATGAAAATTATAATCTAGAACAACTCAGACAAATGTATCTAAAATATGAAAGAGTTTCTAATATGGGGGTTTTTCATCATGAAGTAGAACTCTTGGCCGCTAAGTATGGAAAGGAGATGGCAACAGCTGATATAAGATGGAGTAAGAATACCGAAGGTATATTACAAGATGATTATTTCTTTTCTAAAATGGCAGAAGAAAATGATCAAAAAATAGCAAATTTAAAAAAATTAGGGTTGTATACAGGGTCTATAGCATTGACTCTATCTGGAGTAGCTAAGTTCATTAAAGATTTTAAAGAACCAATTAGCCGAAGATCTTTTTTGGAAGGAATGTTTTTATCTGTAACAGGGCTTGCCGTAGCTGTATCAGCTGATAAATTGACTGAATCTCCTCCACAGACAACAATGGAAAAAGTAGAAGAAGAAAATGTTAATTTTCGTAAAGGTATGATGACTGAGAGAGCTAGAGATTTAAAATTAGCTAGGTCAATTCAAGAATTATCTATGGGAGGGCACAGAAAAATAGCTTTTATTTATGGGGTAAACCACTTAGATTATGTGAAAAGATACTTGGATGATATTTATAATCCATACATAGACACTGAGGACAATCTATATATAGACCCTGAAGAGTATAATTCTATTATAAGTGAAGTAAACTCAGATTCTTTTAAAATATATGAACTTGTAGAAGGTGAGAATGATTCGGAAATGTTTAAGGCTTCTGATAAAATGAAGTGGAGCAGAAAAGAATAATATTTTTGATATTTATATAAAAACTAGTATGACTTTCAAACGTACAAAAGAAAATTTTGTTTGCGAGAAGTGCGGAACCGAGGTTTTAGGTACAGGTTATACAAACCATTGTCCAAATTGTCTTTGGTCTAAACATGTAGACATTGACCCAGGGGACAGAGAGTCTGTTTGTTTTGGTATGATGGAACCCATCAGAATTGAGAAAAAAGGTAAAGAGTACACAATCATACACAAATGCACTAAATGTGGTCTAGAGAAGCCAAATAAGGCTGTTAAAGAGGATAATTTTCAGATGATAGTTCAGATAAGTTCTGAGAATGGTAAAAATTTTAAATAAAAACTTAACAGTTTGGCGAATTCCGTTGTTGGATTTCAAAAAATAATTTGAGCCTGCGCATCCAAGGCAGGCTCAAATTATTTTTCTTATCCGCCTAGGACTTCATCCAAACTGTTAAGTTTTTCACAATTACCATATATCTCTGTCGTTAAAAATTTCTCTAACTAGCACAATTTTATCTATTTTTTAAAGAAGTCTAATTATTTTTTCAATTCATTTATTATAAGTTGTGAAAGGGAAGGGAAGAGTGTTTTTTTGAAAATGTCTGCTGTAGTTTCCATATTTAGACCAAGGAAAGAGTTTAAACCACCAAAAGACTCTTTTAAACTTCTGTTTATATGAGTCATTGTGATAGCTCGTAGGTCTCTTTCACTTGTGGTGTCTCCATCTGAACTTGTAGAAATTAGACCAATAAGTTTACCGTATCGGTCTATTACGGCTCCACCTGAAGATCCTTTTTGTGACAAAACAGTTCCTCCAACTGAAAGTAAATCAATAGTTGTCTCTTTAAATGTAAATATTTTTTGAACAGTTGTGACTGCACTGGTTATGTATAGTCCTTGGATAACAGAAATACTTCCAAGGAATCCGGCAGGGTAGGAGGCTAGTAAGACAGGTTCTCCTTCATCTATTATTTCTCTTGTGTCAGGTTTTATATAATCAAATGAAGGTAGTACGGTTCCATCTATAGCCTTGGTTATTCTAAGAAAAGCAAAATCATATTCGCCTGTGCCTTTAGGATTTTCTTCCGTTAGTATTGATTTGTTTGCCTCTACCCATTCTGGAGAAATATATACTAGCTCAGCTTCGTATTTTGGATAAGCAGGTTCTCCTGTGCGAATAGTACATTCTACAAAGTTTTTGAATTTAAAATCTTTCAAAAGGAAGTATTGTCCTATATGAGCATTTGTAAGGATTATTCCACGAGGATCTATGATAACTCCTGTGCCTGTAATAGTAGAAAGGTCATTTCCATTTGTTTTACACAAGATATTTACGATTGATTTTCTGGATTTCTCATTCAATTCTACAAAATCTCCCGACTCTTTTGTTGAGTTGGTATTTTTTGGTTGTTCTGAGTTTACTGGATTTTGGTTATCTGACGAAGTTTTTTTCGACACTACTTCAATTTTTTCTACAGTAGGTTTAGCTTTATTTTCTTCTTTTGTTTGGTTTTCAGTTTTAACTTTTTCTTCTAAAACTGTGTCTGTATCAAAGGTTTCTTCGGGGAATTCTATCTTCAATTCTTCTCCTACTACAGGTAGGTTTTTATTTACTTCTCTAGGATATATAAACCATACAAGTATAGCTAGAGAAAAAAATAAACTAATTTTTATAAGATTAGTTAACATATTTAGTATTATATCATCATAGAGCCTATCTCCAATCTCGACACAAAAAAGAGCTAAGAATATAGCTCATTAGTTAAAATAGCAAAATTTCCGTCAAAAACCTTCACTTCATCCTTATTGTATATCAATACACTTCGGCTTCCAGTTTGATTTTTGCCTGAAAATTTTGGCATTTTATTCTGATGCGAGATTGGAGATAGGCTCTAAATTGCAGAGGACGGTTTTTTTTGATATATTAACTATGTTTTAAATTTGCGGGTATAGTTTAGTGGTAGAATGACTGCCTTCCAAGCAGTATACGGGAGTTCGATTCTCCCTACCCGCACAGACGAAAGGCACCTTAGGGCGCTTTTCGCTTATGCGGTTAGAGCAAAGCCATAGTATGGCTTTGCGTAGAGAATCGAAAGACGGAGCGGGGTACCCATCGAGCACGATGGGTCGCGAGTCAGGGTCGTGAAAATTTTGATTCGACGGAATCAAAATTATTCCTGACCGATTCTCCCTACCCGCACAAAAACGTACTAGTTAGAATCTGTTTTTGATATAATTTAATAATGATTTCTTTACCTGTTGAAATAAATAGTACTGGTTTTGTCCAAAGAGAAAAAATCAATGGTGCTACTGTTAAAAATAAATGCGGTAGAGATTTTATGTATTACGCTCTTAATTACTATCTACCTAGAAAATTTAACCCTATAGATTGCAGTATAGTGGAAATAGAAAGATCTAATTCGTTTGGTTTTTCTTTGCCGGCATTTTTAGCGTGGACTCAGTTACAATTCTATAAGCTTCCTGGGTTTTTAAAAGAAAATGATCTAGTTCTGAAGATAAATAGTCACATGATAAATGATTTTTTTGATTTTTTTGAATCCATATTGTTTTCTAGGATGACTTACGATAATGCTATCAAAATAATTGAACATAATATTGAAAATGGATCTGCTACAGGAATAGACATATCCCTAGGATTTTTTGGCTTATTGGATCACGTGATGTTTGTGTATGGATATGACGAAGATAATCTGTATGTTTTTGATACTCACAAGGTTCCTCATTTAAATTATGAAAGGATGACTGAAGATAATAGATATTTTATGAAATTAAGTAAAAAAGAAATATTAGAACGATGGAGTATTTTTGGCAGGGTTTGGGAGGTTGACAGGTTACATTAATAGACTCGGTTCCAATTTCATTCAATATCTCACGCATCGAAAAAGATAGAGTCATAATTATAACTTTATTTTTATCCGGACGGGATCTAAGAACCATGGTAAGATTTTAGTATGAATAAAAAAGTTGGTATACAGGGAGGGAAAGGTAGTTTTAACCATCAAGGTTGGCTTAAATATGCAAATGAACACAATCTAAATGATTTTGAAATTCAGTTTTTACATACAACCAAAAATGTCTTATCATCTCTTGAAAATAGGGAGATAGATTTAGGACAGTTTGGAATTTATAATACTTTAGGTGGGTTGGTGGAAGAAACAGCGGCAGAACTTGGTAAATATAAATTTGAAATTACTGATTGGTATAGATTTCCCATCGCTCATTTTCTCATGAGAAAAAAGAAAGCTGGAAACAGTGATATTAAAAAGATAATGGCTCATCCTCAAGGATTTAAACAGTGTAAATTAAATATTCAAAAATTATTTCCAGACTTAGAAAAAATAATAGGAACAGGTGAGATGATTGATCATGCAAAAATTGCGGAGGAGCTATCAAAAGATAAGCTGGGAGACGACATAGCTGTCATTGGCCCAGAAATATTAGCAGAAAATTACGGACTAGAAATTATGGCTAAAAATTTACAAGACGACACTCAAAATTTTACAACTTTTGTAATTGTTCAAAAATACAGTTCTAACATCCTCTCTAAGTCGCACCCTAAATCAAGTGGATAACGACCAATAGACTTTATAAATATAGTTGTTTATAATAAACCCATGAAATCAATAAAAAGTGCGTCTGCCTACTTCTTTATATTTGCAGTAGCAGTTTTATCATTAATATCAATTATGGGAGTTTGGGATGTATTTGGTGAAGATGTAATATGGAAATCATTTAAAACATTAGGTTTACTTGCTATTGTGTCAATGATAATCATAGCGGCAGGTGACCATATTATCAATAGTTATAAAAACAGTAGTGATATTGAAGAAAAACCCAGTCCTGTATGGACCGAAATTCGTAAAGTAACAGTTTTTTTACTGATAGTTTCTGTTTCGATTCTTGCTTTGTTGGGTGTACTATCTATTTGGGAAGTGATTAAAGATAAAGATGTACAGTACAAAACACTTAGTTCTCTTGTAATAATTTCATTTGGTGCTCTTATAGTTATCGTGACATGTAAGAATATGGAAGGAATAAATAAAAAAACTACACCAATCACAATTAATCTTACTAAAGAAGAGATAAATAAATTTTAAGTTATATTAAAAACTCTACCCAACTTAAAAACCCCTATCGGGGTTTTTAAGTTGTTTGTACTCAAATGTCTAAAATTCTTATTTTACAGCATCTTTTAGACCTTTAGCTGCTCTAAATTTTGGAACCTTCATAGATGGGACTGAAATAGTCTCACCTGTTCTAGGGTTTCTAGCTTGTCTTGCGGCTCTTAGTTTTGTTGAAAATATACCAAGTCCTGCAATTGAAACTTCTCCTCCTTTTTTAAGGGTAGAAATAATAGAATCTATAACTAAATCTACTACTTCTTCTGCAGAAACTTTTGTTCCTCCAAGTTTTGCGTGGACCGCTTCTACAATTGATGCTTTATTCATGGTGAAAATTGTTTTAAAAATTGATTAATAACCCATCGACTAATAACTATCTACTATTAAAGTATTATATACCAAGGGTTCTTTAAAGCAATATATTGACTAGTTGTATCTTTTATCGTGCAAATTCTATGATTCTAGATTCTCTGATAACCAAGACTTTTATTTCACCCGGATATTTTAGTTCTTTTTCAATTCTGATAGCAATATCTCTGGCCATTTTCTTTGATTCAAGATCAGAAATCTCTCCTGGGTTAACAAATATCCTTATTTCTCTACCTGCTTGTAGAGCATAAGCTTTTTCTACACCTGAAAACGAGCTAGCTACGGCTTCTAAGTCGGATAATCTTTTTAGGTAGTTTTCTATACTGTCTCTTCTAGCTCCTGGACGGCCTCCAGATATAGCGTCGGCAGTCTGAACAATAATAGATTCTATTGTTTCATAAGGGTATTCTTCGTGGTGAGATTGCATTGCTTTTATAATAGCTTCATCTGCACCAAATTTTTGGAGGATCCTTCTTCCAATTTCTACATGAGTACCGGAAACCTCATGGTCAACAGCTTTTCCTATATCGTGGACTAGGGCTCCAGCTTTTGCCACCATAACATTTGCACCAATCTCTTCAGCTATCATTCCGGCTAAGTGACTCATTTCTATAGAGTGGGCCAAGACGTTTTGTCCGTAGCTTGTCCTAAAATGAAGTCTTCCCAAAATAGAAACTATTTTTGGGTCTAGACCCAAAACACCAGTCTCATAGACGGCTTGTTCTCCTTTTTCTTTTATAATTTTGTTTATATCGTCTTCTGCTTTTTGAACAATCTCTTCTATTTTAGCTGGTTGTATTCTACCGTCGGCGATGAGTTTTTCTAGAGCTACTTTAGCTATTTGTCTACGGACAGGGTCAAAAGATGAAATTGTAATAGATCCGGGTGTATCGTCTACAATAACCTCTACACCAGTGGCTCTCTCAAAAGCTTTTATATTTCTACCTTCTTTTCCTATAACCTTACCTTTTATCTCATCACTAGCTATTGCAACATGGGAAGTCATCATATCTGAAGTTACAGAGTTTGCCAGTCTTTGAATAGATGTAGCTAGTATAGATTTAGCTTTTTGCTCCAAAGTTTCTTCTCCCAAAAGTTCCAGTTTTTTCATTCTGGTCATAATATTTTCCTCGGATTCCTTTTCCACTATTTTAAAGATTTCTTCTTTGGCTTCTTCAGATGACAGTTTTCCAATCTTATGTAGTTCTTCTTGTTTTTGTTTTTCTAGTTTATCAGCATGCTCTCTAATGGTTTTTATTTCTTCTATTCTCTTTTTTATTTCATCAACCTCTTTGTCTATATCTGTTTGTCTATGGTCTAAAAGCTCCTCTTTTTTGATGAGTCTTTCTTCTGTTTTCTTATTCTTTTCCTCTTTTTCTTTTATTTCGCCTCTAGCCTCTTTTATTATTTCCTCGGCTTTCTTCTCAGCTTCTTCTATGATGGTCTGCTCTTTGTCTTTAGCAAGGAGCTCCATCTGTTTTATCCTAAGCTCCATTGAGCCTTTGCGAGACAGAGAGATAAGTATACGGAGATAATATCCTAGTATAATACCGGCTGCTATCGCAATACCCACAAAGAGCATTACTATATTTAATGACATATGTTCGTAATAACTGCCCGTTTCGGATTTTGTCTAAAAACTTATCGGTTTATATCAAAAATTGAATCTTGGTTTGTTTCTGTCTTACGGTGGTTTCTAGATTGGTCGGTAATATCGGTAAAAACTAAAACTGTCAGTTATAAAATTAAAATCAATAATACTTAGACTATACTACAACTAAAGTATCTTGTCTATAATTCCGTATTTTTTGGATTCTTCGGCTGACATAAAGAAGTCTCTGTCTGCATCTTTTTCTATTTTTGAAAGAGTCTGACCTGTATTTTTTGAGAGCATTTTGTATAAATTTTCTCTAGTTTTTATTATATTTCTAGCAGATATCTCAATATCTGAAGCTTGTCCCTCAAGACCCCTAAGTAGAGGTTGGTGGATCATTACTTCAGCATTTGGCAACGCAAACCTTTTTCCTTTTTTACCAGCAGAAAGTATGATAGCTCCCATAGAAGCAGCAATTCCTACACAAACAGTAGAAACATCATTTTTTATGTGGTTCATTGTGTCTACTATAGCTAGTCCAGCAGAAACAGATCCTCCTGGAGAGTTTACATAAAAAGAAATATCTTTTTTAGGATCTTCTGATTGTAGGAATAAAAGCTGAGCTATTACTAGGTTTGCTGTGTGGTCGTCTATTGGTCCATCTAGGAAAATTATATTTTCACGAAGTAGGCGAGAGAATATGTCATATGCTCTCTCCCCAAATTGTGATTTTTCTATTACTGTAGGTATCAACATGTCTTTATTATTTGTTATTTTGTTAAAATTTAATCAATTGTTTACTTGTTAACTATTATATGAGTATAACAGAAAAAACATTTTAGGCAATTTTATATTTGACAATAAATTTTAAAAAGGTTTATAGTTTAGAAGGAAAGGAAAACAATGTCAGTAAGACCTGAGCTTTTTTCGAAGAAGGGTGCTTGTATTACTCAAAAAGAAGGAAGGAGGTGTAGGCGTCCTGGGTGCAACGTCATTTTGAGTATCTACAATAAAGGAAACGAGTGCCACAGTCACCGCTCTGAAGGAATGGGTGACTCGGGAGCAAATCACCTAGGAGGGGGAAGGAGGAAGGTATCTCCTCAGATAAACGGCAACGGGCATCTCTAGAGATCAAGGTCCTTCTATTTTCTATAACTCGGAGTTGTTATACTCCTTGTATTATGCCTGAGGTTGTCACACCTCAGGCTTTTCTTTTATCTTTATTTGACGTAAGCTATTTTTAATGAGATTACATAGGTTTTACATAGATAAACAAATAGAAGGAGAAACTGTTGATATTACCGACAAAGACCTTGTCCATCAATGGAAAAATGTCTTTCGATACAACGTCGGTAGTCAGGTGGTTGTTTTTAATGGCTCTGGTTATGATTATCTAGCTTTTATTTCTAGTCTAAGGAATTTGGGCGCGACCCTGACTATTGTTTCAAAAAAGAAAACTCCAAAAATTTCTAGATGTGTCGGATTAGCTATTTCACTTCTGAAAAAAGAGAACATAGAACTCGTCATACAAAAAGCTACAGAACTTGGTGTTTCTTTCATACAACCTATCATTTCTGAAAGAAGTGAGAAGAAAAATTTAAATATTGCTAGAGCGAAAAAAATAGCTCTTGAAGCTTCTGAACAATCTGGAAGGGGTGATGTACCTATGGTAAACGAGCCTATGAATCTAAAAGATTTTTTAGACAGTTCTTTTTTGTCTGATTTTCAAAATGTAATCGCCCTTCATCCTGAAGGTTTGCTACTCGATAGGGAAGTTATAGATAGAGAAGGATCTTTTCTTATTTTTGTTGGTCCTGAAGGAGGATTTTCTGAAGAAGAAATAAAAATGTTTAAGGATAAAAAAATAGAAATATTTTCTCTTGGATCTCTTGTTCTAAGGGGAGAGACTGCTAGCGTGGCTGTAGCTACTTTGTTTCTTTTGGGGAGGTAAATTATTTTCCTTCCTCCAAAAATTTAAACACAAGCTCGTTGGTCATAAATGTCTCTACATACATTCTGACACGAAATCTTTCTGCATCTTTGTGGTGAGAAAGTATATGTTCCATTTCTTTTTTTATATCTTCCTCTTCTGGTTTTATACCTTGTTCTTTAGCGATTGTGTTTAAGACTATTTGGGATTTTGCTCTTTTTACAGCAGTTTCTTTCCACTCAGATCTTAAATCTTCTTCAGTTTTCTTTATTTGTTTCAGGTATTCTTCTAGGAGGATATTGGATCCAGCTAAGTCATCTTTAAATTGAGCCATCATTTTATCCAATTCTCCTTCTATAATTATTTTCGGCATCTCTATAGTTGCTTTTTCAATTATGTTTTCAAGAAGATTTATTCTTTTCTTATCTTTTTCTTTCAGTTCTTTTTCTTGGACCAGACTTTCTTTAACTTTTACTTTTAAATCTTCTACATCTTTAAAATCACCAATCATTTTTAGGAAATCACTGTTCATTTCTGGTAGGTCTTCCTCTTTTATTTCTCCGTGGCTGTGGTCGTGCTCATGTAAACCTTCATTTTGATGGAGCATTTGGTGATAAACATTTTTTCTGATATTTAAAATCATATCGTCTACTTCAAAATTTGAAACTTCCACTTTTTCTAGTTTTTTGTTTGATTCTTCTTTTGATATTTTTTTGTAGTCAGGCAGTTTTATTTCAGGCATCAAGGCAGTTTTTATTTTAAATTCCAGTGGATTTTGAGGAGCTATTTTTGTGATGGTTATTTCTGGTCTACCTATTGCATCTATGTTGTTTTCCTCTAGTATTTTAGGGTATTCATCATTTAGAGCAGATTCAGCTGCTTCTTCTAGTATTTTCATTTCACCGACTTTTTGAGCTACCACAGATATAGGGGCATTTCCTTTTCTAAAACCATCTATTTCTACGCTAGAGGCTATTTTTTTCAAAGCTTCTTCTCTGGCAGAGTTCATTTTTTCAAGAGTAATAGATCCGACAATTTCAAGTTCTCTTTCTGGTAGGGGATTTAATTTTATATTGGTATAGTTTCTTTGTGACATAATTTTATATTCTAAGTCTAAATACTTGCTCACTTTATAATAATGACCGTTTGTTTGCAAGTATAACAAAAAACACTCATGACGAGTGTTTTTTGCTTTTTTTCTGTAACTAAGATTATTGTAGTTCTGCTTGGCTATTTAGTTCAGCATCAATATTATCTATATTCGTTGCTGACAGGTCTGTTTCTATAGATTGAATACTGTCAGAAGAGTTTGTTTGTTTTATTGAGTCTGACTCAGCAGCTATTTCTTCGTCAGTCATTACATCTTCTGATGTTAGTTCTTGTGCATTTCTTGAGTTTTCTATTTTTTTACCCCAGAAATACAAACCTCCCAAAATAATCAAAGCGATTATTATGATTGTTCCTATTATAGACCCTATAGATGATTTGTTTTCTTCCATAATATTTTTATTACTTATATGATTAATTTGTTGTTTCTACTGTAGATGATGCCTTTAGATAAATTACTGCCTGAACCGTTGCTTGGTGGCTTTCTCTCAGATAATTTTTTGTTTCTTCTGTGAGCTTTTTCATTTCAGAGATTTTTGTTCCAAGAGGTGTTTCTGCTGGAGTTCCTATTTCAGCATTTACAGAATTTTTAAATATTACCAAAGAATCTTTTGCTTCCTGTAGGTTTTCTTTCGCCACTACAATAGAAGCTTCAGCTTTTTCTGTATTTTCTCCATTTTCTTTCATTTTATTTATACGACTTTCAACTCTTCCTATAATATTTCCAAGTCTTTCTATTGTGGCTTCAAACCTAGCTACTATAAGTTTTAAATGACTTTCCATTCTCAATTTTATTAAAGTTTCTCTACTCTCCACTTTATCTTTTTTCACTTCATCCTTTTTTTCTTGATTTTCAGTTTTTCTTTCTTGTTGGTTCTCAGCAAAATCAGCTTTTTTCTGCTCTAGTCGGTCTTTTCTCTCTTGTTCTGCCCTTGCTTTGACAGATGCACTACCACTGGATTCATTCCTAAATTTCAATTCTTCTCCATCTTTAACTTCTGTTTGTGTTTGAACTGTCACATCCGCTTGTGCATAGGTAAAACCGGCATACCCAAACAGTATGAAAGAAGAAATTAATGCATAAGATATTATTATTTTCATTATTTTCGTGCTTACCTGTTAATATATACATTATACACCTAAAAACCCGCAAGCAAAAGATGCTTTACGGGTTTTTTGTATTCTTTTCCTCTTAGTTTATTTAGCTCTTGTAGGCAAGAATAGCTTTTTCAAAGGCTTTTTTAGCAGACTCTTTGTTTTCAAATCCTTTTATGATGACCTCTTTGCCTTGAAGCATTTTGTAAGTTGTAAAATAATGCTCCATTTCTTTTAATATATGTTTATTTATGTCACTTAGGTCTTTTGTATCATTCCATCTTGGATCAGATACAGGCACTGCTATTATTTTTGCATCTCCTTCTCCAGAATCTATCATATCCATTAGTCCAACTGGACGAACCTTTACTAATATTCCAATATCTAATGGGTAGGTTGTTAGGATTATGACATCCAAGGGGTCGCCGTCTTCCCATAGTGTTTGAGGAACAAAACCATAATCAAAAGGTGTATCTTGGGTGGTGTGATAAACCCTGTCTAGAGCGATTAGGCCAGTTTGTTTGTCTATTTCATATTTATTATGAGAACCTTTTCGTATTTCTACTATGACATTCATTTCATCCACTGTTCCAGCAGGTATATCTTTTAGTAAATTCATATTTTTTAATGTTAGTTCACTTAGTATACAAATTATTTATCGAAAAGTATATTATTCGTCTGAATCTTCAGTGGAATAATCTTTTTTTTCTTCTTTATCTTTTATCTCTGACGCTAAAGATTTTATATCTATCTTCCAACCAGTTAATTTGGCTGCTAGGCGGACATTCTGACCTCCTTTACCAATAGCTAAAGATTGCTGGTCTTCTGAAACCTCTATATGAGCTTGTTTTTCAACCTCATCTAGTTCAACAGATAGTATTTTTGCAGGAGAAAGAGCATCTTCTATGAATTTTTTAGGATCTTCTGACCATTCTATGATGTCTATTTTTTCTCCACCTATTTCGCTCATTACTGTAGCTACCCTGACTCCTCTTTGGCCAACCATAGATCCAACAGGATCAATATGTTCGTCTTCTGAGTAAACAGCTACTTTTGTTCTACTACCTGCTTCTCTAGCGATAGATTTTATAACCACAGTTCCGTTGGCTATTTCAGGAGACTCTGTTTCAAAGAGTTTCTCTAGGAATTTAGGGTGAGATCTAGAAAGTCTAAGGAATATTCCTTTTATATTTTCTTCAACTTTATAAAGATAAGCTCTTATTCTTTCTCCTTGACCAAATCTTTCACCTGGTATTTGTTCTTCGTAGGGGAGTATACCTGTGGCACGGCCCATATCAACGAAAATATTACCTCTTTCTATTCTTTGGACTGTTCCGGAAACAATTTCACCTTCTTTTTTTCCGTATTCACCTAAGACAGAAACTTTCTCAGCCTCTCTTATTTTTTGCATAATTACTTGTTTTGCTGTTTGAGCAGCAATTCTTCCATAATCATCATAAGGTTCTAGTGGAAAAATCATTTCTTCACCTAGCTCAACATCCTTTTTTATTCTTCTAGCATCCACAATCATTATGTGGTGTTCTGGGTTATAGATAGTTTTATCTTCCGGTATTTCAACATCATCTTCAGGGTCTATTACTACAGTAGATTCATCTACTACAATTTTAACCTGAAACATTTCAGTTTTTCCTGTATTTAGGTCAAATTTAGCCCTAACAATCTGACCTTTTTTGCCATACTCTTTTTTATAGGCAGTGGCTAGAGCCATTTCTATTGCTTCTATTATTTTTTCTTGTGGTATGCCCCTTTCTTCTTCAAGTTGGGTCAACACAGAGTTTATTACTTTTAAATCAGACATAATATTTTTGTTGCAGACTTTTAACTAACGCTTTCTAATTTTTATCGAATCCTAATTTTTGGTAAAAAATTAGCCCGCCGTTGGGCGAACTTCATATCAAATACCTGTATATATTATCAAATCAGGACAATTTTGTCAAATCACATAATTTTTTTAGAAAGTTATTAATTTATACACATTATTTAAGTTTAGTTTTTGTTTTTTTGATATAATAAAAACAAGATTACATAATATAAGATTTTAGTTTTTTATAAAAATCGAGGACGATGAAAAAACTTAAAATCTGAAAGCACCATGCACATTGAAGAATCACAATTAAAAGATTTTATTTTAGATTCAGGCCTTGTTTCAAGAGCCGATGTTTTGGATGCCGAAAAAAAACATAAAGATTCTGGAGAGAGTATTGGGAAGCTTTTGGTAAATGACGGGAAACTTACTGAAAATGATTTAAGGAGAATGCAAGCTTATATTTTGGGTATTCCTTTTGTTGATTTAAAATTAGAAAAGATTCCTTTCGAGGTTTTATCTCTTATTCCTGAGCCAATTGCTAGAAATCACAATATCGTGGCTTTCAAAAAAACAGACTCTTCTCTAGAGGTCGCTATGCTTGATACAGAGGATTTGACTGCTATTGATTTTGTAAAGAAAAAAGTTGGTCTAAAAATTCTTCCCAGACTGACAGATAGTGAGTCAATGAAGAATGTTCTTTTGCAGTATCAGAAAAGTTTGAAAGCTGAGTTTGGGGAGTTGATACAAAAGGATGTTATTTCTCTAAAAAGTATTCCAGATGAAAATTCCGAGGAAGATGTTTCAGAACAAGATCTCAAGAAGAGGGCAGATGATGTCCCTGTTGTTCGTATTGTAGATACTCTTTTGAAACACGCAATTTTACAAGATGCGTCTGATATTCATATAGAGCCACAAGAGAATGAACTTTTGGTTAGATATAGAATAGATGGAATACTCCACGATGCTATGATTTTACCCAAAAATGTTTCTTCTAGTATTACAGCCAGAATAAAAGTCCTATCTAGTTTAAAGTTGGATGAAAAAAGACTTCCACAAGATGGTCGTTTTAAAATAGATATGAATGGGGAAAAAGTTTCTTTTCGTGTTTCTACACTACCGACTTATTATGGAGAAAAAACTGTTATGAGACTCCTTAGGGAAACCGTGTCAGGCTTTACTTTAGAGGGGCTTGGTTTTCATGGTGAAGGTTTGGAGAGGATACATAAATCTCTAAAATCTACTACGGGTATGATTTTGACTACAGGTCCAACTGGCTCTGGAAAAACTACAACTTTATATACTATTTTGGATATTTTAAATACTCCAGATGTAAACATTTCTACAATAGAGGATCCTGTTGAGTATCAGATGAAAAGAATAAATCAAACTCAAGTTAGACCAGATATTAATTTTACATTTGCTAACGGTATGAGGACTTTAGTTAGACAAGACCCAGATATTATTATGGTCGGTGAGATTCGAGATAATGAGACAGCCTCTCTTGCTGTGAACGCTTCTCTTACTGGTCACGTAGTTCTTTCAACTCTGCACACAAACTCTGCGGCTGGAGCTATACCAAGACTTATGGATATGAAGGTCGAGCCTTTCTTGCTTGTTTCTACAATAAATATAATTATTGCCCAGAGACTTATAAGAAGACTCTCTGATCAAAAAGAAAAATACCAGTTAACAGAATCAGAAATAAAAACTTTGGGTAAATCTGTTAACCTAGACAAAATATTAGATGTCTTAAAAGAAGAAAAAATAATAAATAAATCTGATAAATGGGCAGATGTTTATTTTTGGAGGCCAAAGAAAAATGTCCCAGCTGAAGAATGGTATTTGAGTAGAATTGGAATTCATGAAGTTTTAAAAGTTTCTCCAGCAATAAAAGAAATAATTATAAAGAATGGTACTTCCGATGATATTCAAAAGCAGGCAGAGTCAGAAGGTATGTTGACAATGCTAGAGGACGGTATATTTAAAGCTGTTCAAGGAGTTACAACAATAGAAGAAGTCTTGCGTGTTATATCAGAATAATTTTTATGGCATTATTTTATTACAAATCTATAGATGAAGAAGGAAACACAGTAGAGGATACTGTTGAGTTTGGTAATAAGTATGAAGTTTATGAGTTGATAAAAGATAGGGGAGACAGAGTTGTTTCTGTCAGAGAAGTCTCTAAAAAAGCTTTCTCTTTTAGAATGGAAATCTCTTTGTTTAGTTCTGTTAAGATGCACGATAAAATAGTTTTTGCTAGAAATTTAAGTCAAATGATAGATGCAGGACTTCCAATAACTAGAGGTCTTTCTATTATGGAAAGACAAGCTAAAAAAGGAACATTAAAAAAGACTCTGGCCGATCTTCAGGATTCTTTAAGTAAAGGAAACACTCTGAGTGATTCAATGTCTAGACATCCAAAAATTTTCTCTACATTATTTGTTTCTATGGTAAGTGCTGGAGAAGAGTCGGGAAATCTTTCTTTGGCTTTGAAAAATATCAGTATGCAGATGGAGAAGACATATCTTTTAACTAAAAAAATTAAGGGAGCTATGATGTATCCAGCTGTTATATTTTCACTTATGATTGTCATAGCTGTGCTTATGATGGTTTATATGGTGCCTACTTTGACTGAGACTTTTACAGGTCTTGGTGTTGAGCTACCTTTGTCTACCAGAATAATTATTATGATTAGTAATTTTCTCAAAGGTTATTTTCTTTTTGTCATATTGGGCACTTTAGCTTTAATCGTGGGTCTAGTTCTGTGGTTTAGAACAAATATGGGGAAAATAATGTTGGATACAGTCTCTCTACGTATTCCAATAATAGGTGAGATGGTAAAGCAAATGAATTCTGCTCGTACGGCTAGGACTTTATCATCATTGATTTCTTCTGGAGTAGATATTGTTGTTGCTATAGGGGTTACAAAAGAGGTTATTCAAAACTCTTATTATAAAAATGTTTTGACAGAAATAGAAACCGCTATAGAAAAAGGAGAACAGATTTCCAATATATTTCTTTCTCACGATAATTTGTACCCGTTGTTTGTTGGTGAAATGGTTTCTGTGGGTGAGGAAACTGGAAAGATAGGAGAAATGCTTTTAGGAGTAGCTACTTTTTATGAAGAAGAAGTAGATCAAAAAACAAAAGATCTTTCATCAGTTATAGAGCCTTTACTTATGATCGTCATAGGAACTGCCGTGGGTATTTTTGCTATATCAATGCTTGCTCCAACTTACTCTCTTGCAGATGCTCTGTAGTTTTTATATTTTGGTTTCAGATTTTAATTATGATTAGATTACCAAAAAACAAAAAAGGATTTACTTTAGTTGAACTTATTGTCGGTGTAGCTGTTTTTCTGGTAATCATTGTTTCTGTTTATAGTAGCTACATTTCTATTTTTGATGTTGTGAGGGCTAGTGAGGCAAAGATAGTAGCTACAGATTTAGTAAATGAACAATTTGAAATAATAAGAAATTTATCTTATTCAGATGTTGGAGTAAGTGGGAGTATTCCAACTGGGATTTTGACCTATAGTCAAAATTTAAAAAGAGGAGATTATAATTTTTCTGTTTTGACCACAGTTAGAAATGTTGACGATCCTTTTGATGGTACATTTGGGGGAAGTCCAAATGATCTTTCTCCAGCAGATTATAAACTTGTGGAAATTGAGGTAGATTGTTCTTTATGTAAAAACTTTACTCCAATTGCTGTGACGACAAGGGTTTCGCCAAAAAATTTAGAGACAGCATCTACAAACGGAGCTTTGTTTATTAAAGTTTTTGATGCTTACGGCAATCCTATACAAGGAGCTTTGGTTCATATTGAGAACAATCTTATAAATCCTCCAATTTCTATAGATGATGTTACAAATAATCAAGGTTTGTTGCAGATTGTTGATGCTCCTCCTGGAGCTGAAGCTTATGAAGTGACAGTCACAAAAGCCGGTTATTCTACAGACAAAACTTACCCTACTAGCATACCCAACCCAAATCCTACAAAACCATATGCAACCGTATTGGTCGGGCAAGTTACTCAGGTTAGTTTTGTTATAGATCGTTTGAGCACGATAAATGTTTATTCAAAAACAAATACTTGTTCAGATGTTTCTAACGTTGGTTTTAGTGTTTTGGGTTCAAAACTTATCGGGACTTCTCCAGATATAATCAAATATTCTTATAATGGACAAACAAACTCTAGCGGTTTGAACAGTTTAAATAATATAGAATGGGATACATATTCTATATTACTAAATGATAGTAACTATGACCTGATAGGGTATAACCCAATAGCTCCTTTGCTCATAGAACCAAATAGCACTACGGATCTTAGCTTAATAGTTGAACCAAAAGATCCAAAAACTCTTTTAGTGATCGTCAAAGATAGCGTTACTGGCTTACCTCTCTCTGATGTTTCTGTCAGATTATCTAAAACCGGATTTGATGAATCAAAAATAACAGGACAAGGTTTTAAAGTGCAGACAGATTGGTCTTCCGGTTCAGGCCAAGCTACCTCTACGGATTTAACAAGATATTTGTTATCAGATGGTAATTTAGAGGTCAATAATCCTGCTGGAGATATTACTTTGAAAAAAATATTTGGAGAATATGTTCTTAATGGAGAAATCACTTCTTCTTCTTTTGATTTGGGGGTTTCTAGTAATCTAAATAATTTGTATTGGAACCCAACAGGTCAACCAGTGAACAATCCAAGTGACCCAGAACCTATCCGTGTTCAGATAGCCACAAATAATGACGGTGGAACTTGGAATTTTATTGGCCCAGACGGTACAGGAAGTAGTTATTACACTTCTTTGGATAAAAACTTACATTCATCTCATTCAAATTCACGATATTTGAGATATAAAATAAGTTTATTTTCATCTTCTATTGCGACAACACCAAATATATCCGATATAGCTTTTACTTTTACTTCTTCTTGTACTCCTCCTGGTCAAGTATATTTTTCATCACTTCCAAGTGGGGGATATACCCTATCTCTTTCTAAGGTGGGCTATGAGTCACAAGATGTTTCTGTAGATATTTCAAATAATTGGCAAAGTCAGACAGTAGTGTTAATTCCAAATTAAAATAATGTTTATAAATTTTATAAAAAATAATAAACAAATAAATAAAGGGTTTACTCTAATAGAGCTTTTGATAAGTATTTTTATTATAAGTATTCTGACTGTTACAGTAACCACTTTTCAGAGAGATATCTTTAGATTAAACACTAATTTGCATAATAACTTATCTGCCCAATTAGATTTAAGGCATGTTACAAAAATTATGGTTTCTGAACTTAGAAAAGCAGAGACCTCAAGTGTTGGCGGTTATCCGATAGGAGTCGCAGGCACATCAGAAATTATTTTTTATAGCGACCTCTATGGTACAGGACTGAAAGAGAGAGTCAGATATTTTTTGAGTAATGGAAAATTAAAAAAAGGAGTGATAACTCCTTCGGGTAACCCTTTGGTTTACTCAGTTTCAAATGAAAAGGTATCCACACTAGTGTCAGATATAGTTTCTAGTTCTACCTTACCCATATTTCAGTATTATTCAGAGTTTTACAATGGAAATTCGGTCCCACTGTCGCAACCTGTTCCTATTACAGACATAAGATTGGTCAAAGTTACTGTTATAATAGATAAAGATCCAAATATGCCTCCCGGAGAAATGATAGGAACTTCTCAAGTGAATTTAAGAAATCTTAAAAACAATTTATAAATAAAATGAAAAGCAATTCTTTTAAAAAAAATAAGGGAAGTTTCTTAATTCAAGCTCTTATTTTTGGAACAATATCCATAATAATGATAGGAGCTCTCATAAGTTGGGCTTCTGTAAATATAAAAGCTTCCAGACTTTCATCTAAAAGGGAGCAAGCTCTCCAAATAGCCGAAGCTGGTATTGATTATTATAGATGGCACTTGGCTCATTCTCCTAGTGATTATAAAGACGGAACAGGACTTCCTGGTCCTTATATTCACGATTTTTTTGATAAAAATGGTACAAAGATAGGGACTTTTACTTTAGAAGTAACCCCTCCGCCAGAAGGTTTTACTATAGTAACTATAAAATCTACGGGTAAAGTTGATTCGGATCCTTCTGTACACCGCTCTATTGTTGTTAGGATGGCTATACCATCTTTAGCAAAATATGCCGTAGTTGCTAATGATTACATGCGTTTTGGAGAAGGTACCGAAGTCTATGGACCTATTCACTCAAATGGAGGTATTCGTTTTGATGGGATAGCTTACAATGTTGTATCTAGTAGCAAGACAACTGCAGATGATCCTGACCATACTGGAGGAGAGGAGTTTGCTGTTCATACCCACATCAATCCTCCCCCTCAAACAGGGACAAATGATAATTTCCGCTCGGCTGAAGCTCCTCCAAATTCTGTTCCAAGTAGATCCGGTATATTTGTGGCCGGCAGGATTTTTCCTGTACCTGCTGTAGATTTTGTTGGTCTTACGACGGACATTTCTCAAATGAAAACTAAAGCTCAGTCGAATGGCAAGTATATATCTAGTTCAGGGTCACTTGGTTACCATATAGTTTTAAAAACAAATGGAACTTTTGATGTATATAAGGTGACAAGATTAGAAAATGTTTCAGGATCCTGTAGTTATAGTCAAGATGATTGGGGCATTTGGAGTATAAGAAGCAATGGGCAGACTTTTGTAGCCAATTATTCTATGCCTGCAAATGGGGTGGTTTTTGTTGAAGATGATTTATGGGTAGATGGTATAATACAAAATAAGAGGTTAACAATAGCAGCGGGAAGGTTCCCAGATAATGTAAACAATAGACCGGCTATTATTGTAAATGATGATTTACTTTATACATATTATGACGGCAGAGATGTTCTATCTCTTATATCTCAAGGAAATATAAATGTTGGATTAAAAAGCGATACAGATTTAAGGATTGACGCCGCTTTAGTTGCTCAAAATGGCAGGGTCGGTAGGCATTATTATAATTCAGCTTGTGGTACTGGTTATACAAGAAATTCAATAACTTTATATGGGATGATAGCAAGTAACGGAAGGTATGGTTTTTCTTATACAGATGGTACAGGTTATGACATAAGGGAGATTATATATGACGCAAACCTCTTGTACGGTCCTCCTCCAAGTTTTCCTTTAACCTCGGATCAGTATGAGATTATATCTTGGGAAGAGGTTCGGTAGGCAAAAACCTTCAGATTTGGCGAACTCCTCGCTCCAAGTTTTAGAATTTTCATCACTTTATTTAAATAAAGCTCTTCAAATTATAAAACTCTCACGTCGGATTTCATACAAATCTGAAGGTTTTTATTAAAATATACCGAGATATAGGTTTTGTTGAGTAAGTTGATTTGGCCAATTGTCTGGTATAATTGATAAATATGAAAAAAAGGATAAAAAATCTGATTGTGGGCAACTGGAAAATGAATCCAGTAACAGTTTCTGAGGCTAAAAAGATTGCAAGTTCTGTTAAAAGAGGTGTTTTAAGAGTAAAAAGAACAGAAGTTGTTATCTGCCCTCCTTTTGTTTATCTAGATGCATTAAAAAATATATCTAATAAACAAATAAGTCTTGGAGCTCAAGATATTTTTTATGAATCAGTAGGTTCTTTTACAGGACAAATAAGTCCAATTCAGGTGAAGCAGTTTGGTGTAAGTTATACGATTTTAGGACATTCAGAGAAAAGGAAACTGGGAGATACGGATGAAATGGTCAATAAAAAAGTTATAAGCTCAATAAATTCCGGACTTAAAGTAATAATATGTATAGGTGAAAATTCTAGAGATGCTCAAGGTGAATATCTTTCTTTTATAAAAAAACAAATAACTCTATCTTTGAAAGATGTTTCAAAGAAAAATATAGACAATATAATTATTGCTTATGAGCCTGTTTGGGCTATTGGAGGTAAAGAAGCTATGAGTTCTCAAGATATACACGAGATGTCTATTTTTATAAGAAAAATATTAAGAGAAATATATGGAATACTTGGTGATGATATAAAGATTCTTTATGGTGGGTCTGTCACATTAGAAAATGCAAAATCTATTATAGTGGATGGTTTTGTTCATGGACTTTTAATAGGTAGAGAAAGTTTGAATTATAAAAATTTTGTAGAACTTATAAAAGATATAGAAACTATATAGCCTATGATTAAATACATAGTAGACGAAAAAGATTTAGAGGGAAAGATAATTTTATTAAGACTTGATCTGAATGTTCCTGTTATAGAAGGGCAGGTTAAAGATACTTATAGACTAGAAAGAGTTATAGAAACACTGGATTTTTTGAGAGCTAGAAAAGCAAAAACTATAATAATTTCTCATTGTGAAGGCAAAGATTCAAAAACACTTTTACCGATGTGGAAATATTTGAATGGGTTTTTACCTTTGGATTTTTCAGAAAGTTATTTTACTCCAGAAGCTATAGCAAAGATCACAAAAATGGAAAATGGTGGAGTTCTTCTTTTTGAGAATCTTAGGATAAATCCTGGCGAAAAAGAAAATGATAAAGATTTTGCTAAAAAACTTGCTCAAATGGCTGACATTTATGTAAATGATGCTTTTGCTGTCAGTCACAGAAAGCATGCATCTATTGTTTCTGTTCCGGAATTTTTGCCACATTTTGGCGGAATTCTTTTAAAACAAGAAATAGAAAACTTATCCAAAGCATTTAATCCGAAGAAACCCTTTGTATTTATTTTAGGTGGAGCAAAATTTGATACAAAGATACCTTTGATAGAAAAATATTTAGAAAAAGCAGATACAGTTTTTGTATGTGGAGCTTTGGCTCACAATATATATAAAGAGATGGGCTTTGAAATAGGTAAATCACTTGTATCAGAAGGAGAGTTTGGTATAAAAGAAAAATTACAAAATAAGAAACTAGTTGTTCCTGTAGATGTCACTGTTACAAATGAAAAAGGTGAAGTTTCTTTTAAAAAATCAAACGAAGTAGAAAAAAATGAAACTATAGTGGATGCTGGTATAGAGACATTGGAGCAATTAAAAAACATCATTGCTACAGCACAAACTATCATTTGGAATGGTCCAGTTGGAAATTATGAGATAGGTTTTTCAGATAAAACAGAACAGTTTGCAGAAATAATTTCAAATTGTTCTGGGGAGACAATAGTGGGCGGAGGAGATACTGTTGCTTCTATAAATAAATTGGAACTTTCAGATAAATTTACTTTTGTTTCAACCGGAGGTGGAGCTATGCTTGATTTTCTAGTCAATGAAACTTTACCGGGTATGGAAGCGTTGGAGAGGTAGTCATAAAAACTTCTTTCTCCTCATCACAATTTTGGAGCACGCCATAAGTCTTGCTAGACTTTGGCTCAATCTCGCGCCGTCGCGCTCCGAAGTCTCCAAAATTGTAATGACTCAATGAAGTTTTTATATAACTACAAACTCTCAATAATTTTATTTTTGTTTTCTTCAAAGTTCATTTTGTCTCCAGAAACTTCTGAGTTTGGAAAAACCCAGATATGGGCATGCTCCACTTCATCACCAACTATTTTTGAAAGTATCCAATCTGTTTGAAAAGCTTTCATTTGTGCCTTTGCTATTTTTTTTACAACCTCAAAATATTCTCCAGCATTTGGCACATCCCAAACCCACCTATAGTGTTCTTTTGGTATGACCTGAACATGACTGGGGGATTGAGGGTGAATATCTAAAAAGGCCAAAAAATTTTCATCCTCATAAACTTTATAAGATGGAATTTCTCCTGAAACAATTTTGCAAAATATACAATCTTTCATAATTATTAAATTATAACATATTAGATTTGTGCTAAAATAGACCTTATGAAAAAATATGCTATTCGGAAAGCTGTCCCAAAAAAAGTTGCTGAAAATCTGAAGGCGTATGAACCCTTAGTTCAAGAGCTATTATATTCTAGAGGCATTAAAGATTTTGAGACCGCAGAAAAATTTTTAAATCCAAATTATGAAGAAGATATTCATAACCCTTTTCTTTTGAAAGATATGGAGAAGGCTGTGGGTAGGATTGTTGATGCTATAGAAAAAAATGAAACAATTGCTATTTATGGAGATTATGATGCAGATGGAATTCCAGGTTCTGTTGTGTTCAGTGATTTTTTTAAAAAAATAAATTATCCAAATATAATTTCTTATATTCCTCTTCGCAATGAAGAGGGGTTTGGTTTAAACAACGAAGCCCTAGATTATTTGGTTTCTAAAAATGTGAAACTTTTGGTAACTATAGATTGCGGAATAACAGATGACAAAGAAATAGACCATGCAGAAAGTATTGGAATAGATGTTATTATTACAGATCATCATTTACCGGGAGAAAAAATTCCTAAAGCTTTTGCTATCATAAATCCAAAACAAAAAGGCTGTCTTTATCCAGAAAAAATGTTGTGTGGGTCAGGGGTTATTTTCAAAGTTGTTCAGGCTTTAGCAAAACATCCAAAAATAGATTTTCCAGAAGGTTATGAAAAATGGTTTTTGGATATGGTTGGACTAGCGACCCTGTCTGACATGGTTCCTCTTTTGGGGGAAAATAGAGTGTTGGCTTTTTATGGATTAAAGGTTTTTAGAAAATCTAAAAGACCGGGACTTTTAAAATTACTTTCTCTTGTAAAAATAAATCAAACAACCATTACAGAAGATGATATTGCTTTTATGGTGACCCCTAGAATAAATGCAGCAAGCCGCATGGGTATACCTTCGGATGCTTTCAAGCTTTTATCTACCACAGATGAAGTGGAGGCTGGTGTATATGCAAAACATTTGGATGAAAAAAATAATGAAAGAAAAGGACTTGTGGCATCAATGATAAAAGAGATAAAGAAAAAAATAGAAAATAGAAATGAGGATATGAAACATGTTTTAGTTTTGGGAAATCCAGAATGGAAACCATCTCTTTTGGGTCTTGTTGCAAACAGTTTCTCAGATGAGCATGGAAGACCAGTCTTTATTTGGGGTAGAGAAGGGGTAAATGGAGATTCTATTATAAAAGGATCTTGTCGCTCAGGAGGAAAAATAAATATTGTTTCTCTTATGGAAAAGGTAAAAGATGTTTTTATAGACTTTGGCGGTCACAAGGGAGCTGGGGGTTTCTCGGTTAATGTCGAAAAGATTCATACACTAGAAGATAGACTAAATGAAGCTTTTGTCCTTCTAGAGGAAAATAATGATGAAGAAGAAATTTCAATTGATAGAAAAATATTTTTGGAAGATATAAATTGGAAAACATACAAAAACATAGAAAAATTTTCTCCTTTTGGTTTTGAAAATCCTAAGCCACAGTTTCTTTTGGAAAACATAGAAATATTTGATGTGAAACAATTTGGTAAAGAAAAAAATCATTTAGAAATTAAATTTAAAAAATCAGACAATAAAGATGTCATAGCCATAGCTTTTTTTCAAGGTCCAGATAGTTTTGAAAAAAAATTAGAGAAAGGTTTAAAAATAAACTTAGTGGCTACTTTGGAGAAATCTGTTTTTAGAAATTTTCCAGAATTAAGACTTCGCATCGTAGACATATATTAATTTGTTATAATAATTTTATGATTACAATATTTACAGATGGATCTTCTAGAGGAAATCCGGGTAGAGGTGGATGGGGTAGTATAGTAGCCACAGATGATATGGTTACCGAACTCGGTGGTAGAGAAGATAACACCACAAATAACCGTATGGAACTTACTGCCGTTATAGAAGCTCTGAGCTCTCTATCACGGAGAGAAAGAGAGATGACTATATATACAGATTCTCTGTATGTCCTTTCGGGGAGTACAAGGTGGGTTTACGGTTGGCAGAGAAATGATTGGAAGACTTCTCAAAAAGAAGATGTTTTAAATCGTGATTTATGGGAAAAAATGCTTGTCTTGATAAATAAAAGAATTATAGATTGGCAACTTTTAAAAGGACACTCAGGTATAGCTCCAAATGAAAGGTGTGATGTTATCGCAACTTCTTTTGCTGACGGTAGTCCGGCCGTTTTGTATAAAGGATCGCGTGAAAGATATGGAATAAATTTGACCATTGATATAAAAAAAGAAGGAATAAAGAAAAAAAGTAAATCCAAAGCCTATTCTTATGTCAGTATGCTGGATGGAAATATTCAGATTCACAAAACTTGGGATGAGTGTAAAAGAAGGGTTTCTGGAAAATCAAAAGCAAAATTTAAAAAAACTTCTTCGCCAGAAGATGAGGAGAATATAATAAAAGAATTTAGTGAATTGAGTTTATGATTTTTTCAATAACAATAGGATTTATTTTAGGGGTCTCCTTTGGTTCCTATATATGGATAGGTGCAAGCTCAATGCTTGCGCTTTTTGTTTTAATTTTTTTAATTCTTGTTTACAGAATTTTTGCTCCAAAAGATATTTCAGTTTTTCTTATATGTCTTATTTTATTTATTTCCGGATTTATTTTAGGCCTAACCCGAATTTACTTTTCTGGAGTCTATAAACAATCCGAGCTTAGTTCTTTTTTAGATAGAAAAATAGTAGCCGAAGGTATTGTAGCAGACGAGCCAGATGTTCGGGAGAATAGCACCAGACTTACGGTGAGACTAAGTTCAGTTTTTGATGGGGTAGCTACCACGACAGTAAATGAAAAAATAATAGCTGTAGTTTCTATTTATCCAGAGTATAAATATGGTGATAAATTATCTCTGTCTTTAAATCTGGAAGAGGTAGAAAGTTTTGAAGGCAACGAAGGAAGAATTTTTAATTACCCAGGCTATCTCAGGTCAAAAGGTATATGGTATACAGCACCGTTTACACAAGCAAAACTTATTTCAAGTCAAAACGGTGATTTTCTAAAAAGAAATCTCTTTAAAATTAAATCTTTGTTTACCGCTTCAATAGAAAAAGTTATACCAGAACCAGAGAGCTCTCTTTTGGGTGGGCTTTTGCTTGGTGCAAAAAGATCTCTAGGAAAAGATTTACTTGATAAATTTAATAGAGTTGGAGTTTCTCATATAGTTGTTTTATCTGGTTACAATATTGCCATAGTGGCAAAAAGTATAATGTCTTCACTTTATTTTTTACCTAGACAAATATCTCTTTTGTCTGGAGTTTTTGGGATAATTCTTTTTATTATTCTTTCTGGGGCGGGAACTTCGGCTGTCAGGGCTGGAGTAATGATTCTTTTAGTATTATTTTTGGAAAAAACAAACAGAGAACATAACACGGCCAAAGTCCTTTTTGCCACAGTGGTCTTTATGATTTTATGGAACCCTCTCATTTTAGCTTTTGATCCGTCCTTCAAGCTTTCTGTCTTAGCCACATCAGGACTTATTTTTCTTTCACCCATTTTGTCTAAAAAGTTTTCATTTGTGACAGAGAGATTTGGAATGCGAGAAATAGTTTCTTCTACAGTATCAGCTCAGATTTTTGTCTTACCATATATACTGTATTCCATAGGGACACTTTCTTTTGTTTCTCTGCCGGCCAATCTTTTTATTCTAGCCTTTATTCCTCTAACAATGCTTTTAGGGTTTATAACTGGTATCTTAGGATTTATATCAATCTACATTGCTTTTATTCCGGGAGTTTTAACCTTTTTGCTTTTAAAGTATCAATTATTTATTGTGCAAGTAGCAGACAAAGTTCCTTTTGGCTCCATCACTATCCCATCATTTTCTCCGATTATAGTATTTTTAATTTACGGAATAATTTTCTGGTGGATTAAAAAAACTAGCTCCACTTAGGAGCTAGTCATTTATTTTTTAAATTTTATTTCGCATTTTTGAAATTCTCTTCTACTTTTGACCAATTTAGGTTTTCAAAGAAGTCTTCAATGTATTGTTTCTTTCCGCTTGGTTGATAGTCATAAACAAAAGAGTGTTCCCACATATCAAGTCCAAGTATGAGTGTACAGTCTTGGAGCTGTCCTATATGTTGCTCGTCCACCCAAGTATTTAGAAGTCTTTTATCTTTTCTATCAAAGTAAAGCATTGCCCATCCTACACCACGAGTCGCTGCGATTGATTTTAAAGATGCAAGCCATCCATCAAACGAACCAAAATCTTTTTCTATTTGTTTTTTCAATTCACCGTCTGAAATGGCAGAGGCTCCACCAGAAAGAGAATCAAAATAAATTTCGTGATTTCTCATTCCATTGTATTCAAATCCAAATCTTCTCATTACTTCGGCTAGAGCGTAGGCGTTTTTCTCAGAATCTTCTTTCATTTCTTCTATTTTTTCTAGTATAAGGTTTGAATGTTTTACATATCCGGCATAAAGTTTCAAATGTTCCTCAATGGATTTAACTGAAAATCCTTTCAATTCTCCTATATTAAATTTTTTTTCTTCAAATTTCTTCATATTTTTTTAGGTTAAACTTGTAATACAGTCTTATCTAAATGATAAATTGTCTATATAATATAACATATGAAAGATAGAACCCTCCAAATATTTCGTGGCCTAAAATGGTATTTACTTATTTTTTTAGTTTTTATCAGCTTTTTTCTTTGGTATGTAGCCGTAAATGAAAACAGAGAAGGGTTTTTAACTGTGTCTTTTTTGAATGTAGAACAAGGAGATTCCATTTTTATAGAATCTCCAACAGGTGTTCAGGTTGTAATAGATGGAGGTCCAAATAAATTTATAATGAGAGAAATATCAAAACAAATACCTTGGTATGATAGGAGTTTGGACGCCATTATTATTACCCACCCAGACAAAGACCACTATGAAGGGTTTGCTTCATTACTCGACAAATATAGTGTAAAGGTTGTCATTGAGGCAGGTGCATCTTCCGAAACACAATCGTACACTTTTTTGGAAAAGAAGATCGCTGACAAAAAAATTCCAAAAGTTTTAGCTAGAAGAGGTCAGATAGTAGATATCGGTGGAGGGGCATATATAGAGATTCTTTTTCCGGACAGAGATATTTCAGGTTTAAATTCAAATGATGGTTCTATTGTTTCCAAGCTTGTGTATGGAAATACTTCTGTAATGCTGACAGGTGATTCTCCACAGAGTATTGAAAATTATCTTATTTCTTTAGACAAGGGAGGTCTAGACAGTGATATTTTAAAAGCCGGACATCATGGATCTAGGACAAGTTCTTCGGATTTGTTTGTATCAGCTGTTTCTCCAGAGTATACGATTATTTCAGCAGAAAAAAATAGTAGATATGGGCATCCACATAAAGAAGTGTTGGATATTTTGGAAAAATATAAGACAGAAATACTGGCTACTTATGAATTAGGAACCATAACTTTCATTTCTGATGGTAATAATTTGCGTTTGGTAAAGTAAGCTTATTTCTAACCTTAATATAGAAAATGCAATGTTTTATTTGACAAATGTGTTCAGATTTGCTATAATATATGTGTAAAGGATTGGGAGTTTTTGTTTTCTACTATTTATAAACAATTAAAAAAATAACCGACAGATATTTCTGTCGGTTATTTTTTTAAATTAGTTTTGCTTTTTTTAGTGTGGCGTAGGCTCCGTTTTTTTGGATTGTCTTGATCGCTTTTGTAGAAAGTTCAAGAGAGATACTTTTGTTTAGCTCAGGTATAAAAATCTTCTTTTTTTGAAGATTTGGATATTTTCTTTTCATTCCTGTAGGGTTAAATTGAGTGGCACGAGTTCTGTTCGAGTAGCCACCTCCCATTTTTGACCCCTTATTTGTTATTGGACATGTTTTTGCCATAGTGATAAGTATGTTACCATAAGTGTTATAAAAAGCAAACAATTTTGTACTTATATTTTCAAACCGTCTTAGCTTTTTAATATAACAAAATCCCCATCTCGGTATATGTTTTCTGAAAACGGATATTTTTCTACTGAAAAATTCCTCGTGTTCGTGCCGTCGCGCTCGCAATGTTTCAGAAAACATATACACTCGATGTGGTTTTGTTAAAAAACTCCGCTCTCTCATTATAATTTTAGGGACTTCGGAGCGCGACGGCGCGAGATTGAGCCAAAGTCTAACAAGACTTATGGTGTGCCCTAAAATTATGTTGCTGAGAAAGAGATTTTAAGAGGTGTTTTAATAAAAATATGGACACACAATTTATATTTCAAATAGCCGTACTCATATTCTCAGTTATTATTCATGAGGTTTCTCATGGTTATGCTGCGTATTTACAGGGGGACAACACAGCCAAGTTTCAAGGTAGACTTTCTCTAAACCCTTTAGTTCACTTGGACTTATTTGGTTCTATAATACTACCAACTATTTCCTATCTTTTCGGTGGTTTTATAATAGGATGGGCAAAACCTGTACCTTTCAATCCCTATAATTTAAGAAATCAGAAGTGGGGAGAGGCCATAGTGGCTTTTGCTGGACCTCTTTCAAACATATCTCTGGCTTTAGTATTTGGTCTTCTCCTGAGGTTTGGAATACTGGCTTCTCTAGGTAGTGGTTTTGTTTTTATCGCTACTATTATTGTTTTTATAAACCTTATATTGGCTGTTTTTAATCTAATCCCCATTCCTCCTTTGGATGGTTCAAAAATTTTGTTTTCCCTACTTCCTCGTAATATGGTTTCTGTAAGAAATTTTTTGGAGAGAAATGGTATTTTCGTTCTTCTTTTCTTTGTATTTTTTCTGTGGCAGTTTATGATCCCTGTAGTTTATTTTCTATTTTCTTTCATTACTGGAACAGGGCTATAAATATAGGTTTTTTGGTATTCGTTAAATTCCATTTGACAAATTTTTCATAGTATGCTAGGATATAGTGTAGATATCGAGGAAGGGCGTCGCCGTTTTCGCGCATGCGCCTGGGGGCTTTGATTGGATTACCTGCCCCCACAAATCCTTGAGTGGTCAGCAGATGACCACAACACTCTCTCAACAAAAACCAGGTGAGAGAGAGTGTACGGCAAAATCCTGCAAGCAGTTAACCGGTACTCTTATAAAGTACCGGTTTTTTATTTTACTAAAGTCTTTTATGGGTTGCGAGCCCTTTTATTTGCAAGCACTAGCTTGCATTTTTTTTTAAAACATATTAGAGTATTGTCCAATGTCAACAATCAATCAGTTAATAAAAAGAAAGAGGAGTAAAGCAAAAGCAAAGCCACATTCTGTGGCTTTGACTCGTGGTTTTAATAGTATTAAAAATAGACCTGTTCGTTATTCATCTCCTTTCAAAAGAGGCGTTTGTACAAAAGTTACAACAAAAACTCCAAAGAAGCCAAACTCAGCTATTAGAAAAATCGCTAGAGTAAGACTAAACAATGGTTATGAAGTGACTGCTTATATTCCAGGAATGGGACACACACTTCAAGAGCACTCAGTGGTAGTTTTGAGAGGGGGTAAAGTAAGAGATGTCGGTCTTAGATATACAGTGGTCAGAGGATTGCTTGATGCTACAGGAGTAGATAAAAGAAAAAAAGGTCGTAGCAAATACGGTACTAAAAAAGCTAAAGCTTCTAAATAATATATATGCGAAGAAAAGTAACAAATAGAAATATAGTAAAACCAGATCATATCTACAACTCGGACAAAGTTTCCAAGTTCGTTAACTATGTAATGATTGGAGGTCAAAAAGAAACTGCTAGAAAAATAGTTTACAAATCTTTTGATAAATTAAAAGAAAAAGCAAAGGTAGAGGATGTAATGGAGATTTTTGATACAGCTTTGAAAAATACAGGACCTGTTATGGAGGTAAGATCTAGAAGAGTCGGAGGTGCAAATTACCAAATTCCTCGAGAAGTTAGACCAGAGAGAAGAAACTACCTTTCTATGAAATGGATAGTTGATGCTGCTAGAGCAAGAAAAGGAGTAGAAATGGCTGAAAAACTTGCTGAAGAAATAATGCTAGCCTCAAAAGGTGAAGGTGAAGCTGTAAAGAAGAGAGAAAATACTCACAAAATGGCTGAGGCTAATAAGGCTTTTGCTCATCTTGCTTGGTAAGTCTATTGTCTTTTTGAAAAATTTCTTTGTTGAATACTTCGCTTATTCCCGCGGAGTATTTTTATACACCTTGGTCACAATGCTCATATTAGCCTAGAAATTTTTCAAAAATCCTAATAAACAAAACTTCGTGCCTTGAATTAAAACAAAAACAAACGAAATTAAAAAAGGACTGGGTAAACCAGTCCTTTTTGGTGTCTTTATAAAAGTCCTTCCTCGTATAGGATAGACATGAAAACTTTGGCTGTCTTTCTGCCCATCCCCGGAAGACTACTAAGATTTTTTCCTTTTTTTATGTAATCAATAATATCTTTTATTGTGCAGATACCTCTGCACTGACAAATAAAATAAAAAGGTTTTATACCAAGTCTGCCTGTGTTTGTGCCAAGCAGTGCTATCATCTGCCCGATACTTCTAGTATTACTGGTTTGCCTTAAAAGCCTTTCTTTTGTAAAAAACTCCCACGGGCTCAGATGCCCATACTCCGACAGTGCACTTTTTTTTAGTGTCATAAACTCCTCCAAAATAAAGACTACTTAGATTTGACCAGAAGTCAATAACGTAGTCAAAAACTATATTGCCCCAAAATACATTTTAGTATATAGTGTGGGGTATTCGGAACAAATCTTTTTTGAGCTGAATTTTTATTTATTATTATTTGTCTGCTTAATTTTATGAACAGAGATTATCCATTAGATAGAGTTAGAAACTTTGGTATCATTGCTCACATTGATGCCGGTAAAACAACAACTTCAGAGCGTATTTTGTACTATACAGGTATGTCACACAAGATTGGTGAAGTACACGATGGAGCCGCCGTGACAGACTGGATGGAACAGGAAAGAGAGAGAGGTATCACCATAACTGCCGCCGCTATCACATGTTTTTGGAACCCTACATATATGGGAGCAGATATTTCTTTGAGACATAGATTCAATATTATTGATACACCGGGTCACGTGGACTTTACTGTAGAGGTTGAAAGATCTCTAAAAGTTTTGGATGGTGGAGTTGTGGTATTTGATGGTGTTGCTGGAGTGGAGCCTCAATCAGAAACAGTTTGGAGACAAGCAGACAAATATCATGTTCCTAGACTTTGTTTTATAAATAAACTAGATAGAACGGGAGGATCTTTTGAAAGATCTTACCAGTCTATTTTGGAAAGATTAAATAAAAATGCAGTTAGGATGCAAATTCCTATTGGTGAGGAAGCTAACTTTGAAGCTGTTATAGATCTTTTGAAAATGAAAGCTTATTATTTTGAAGGTCCTATGGGTGTTGAGATTAAGGAAAAAGATATACCAGAAGCTTATTTAGAAGATGCCAAAAAATATAGAGCAGAACTTGTTGAGAAGGTGGTTGAGTATGATGACGAAATGATGTCTGCGTATTTAGATGGGGTAGAACCAGGGATAGAGGCAATGAAGAAAGTTATCAGAAAAGCTACTATAGAAAATAATTTTTTCCCAGTTTTTACAGGAACAGCTTTGAAAAATAAAGGAGTTCAACTTATATTAGACGCTGTTATAGATTATCTTCCTTCTCCTCTAGATATTCCACCAGTAAAAGGTCACGACCCTGTCACAGGAGAGGAAATAGAAAGAAAAGCTTCTGATTCAGAACCTTTTGCTGCTTTGGCTTTCAAATTACAGACAGATCCTTTCGTTGGTCAGCTTACTTTCTTTAGAGTTTATTCTGGAACAATAGAGTCTGGTTCATATATATATAATGCAACCACAGGAGAAAAAGAAAGACTTGGACGTATTGTCAGACTTCAAGCTAATGATAGAGAAGAAGTAAAAAAAGTTTTTGCTGGAGAGATTGCAGCTGCTGTTGGGCTTAAAAATGCAAAAACTTCCCACACTTTCTGTGACGAAAACAATCCTATCATTCTAGATCCTATTAAGTTTGCCGAACCAGTTGTTTCTCTGAGAATAGAACCAAAAACAAAAGCCGATCAGGAAAAAATGGGTATGGCGCTAAAAAAACTTTCAGACGAAGATCCTACTTTCAGAGTGTCTTCTGATAGTGAGACAGGAGAGACTATCATTTCAGGTATGGGTGAGCTACATCTAGAGATTATGATAGATAGAATGAAAAGAGAGTTTACTGTGGAAGCAAATGTTGGTAAGCCTCAGGTAGCTTACAGAGAAACTATTTTGGGAAGTGCTGAAGCTGAACATAAATATATTAAACAAACTGGAGGTAAAGGTCAGTATGGTCACGTAAAACTTTCTATAAAGAGAATGGAAGATTTGCCTGAAGGAGCGAAAATACCCAAAAATGTTAGTCGTTATGATGACTTTGAGTTTATAGATTCTATAAAAGGAGGAGTTATTCCTCAGGAGTTTATACCTGCTGTAGAAAAAGGAGTTAAAGAAGCGATGGATAGAGGTATTGTAGCTGGTTACAAAATGGTAAATATTTCTTGTGAGCTTACTTTCGGTTCTTATCATGATGTGGACTCATCTGAAATTGCTTACAAGATTGCTGCTTCTCAAGCATTTCAAGAGGCCGCTAAAAAAGCTAGACCTGTTATTCTAGAACCTATTATGAAAGTAGAGGCTATAATGCCAGAGCAGTTTATGGGAGATGTAACAGGTTCACTTTCAGGAAAGAGAGGTCAGATAGAAGGTATGGATGAAAGAGGCCAGCTTAGAGTTATTCATGCAAAAGTTCCTCTATCAGAAATGTTTGGATATACTACAGACATTCGCTCTATGACTCAGGGAAGAGGGTCTGTCACTATGCATTTTGATCACTACGAGGTGGTTCCACCAAATATTGAAAAACAGATTATAGAATCTAGAAGTTAATAATAAAAAATCTCCACTAAAAGTGGAGATTTTTTATTGCTTAATAGGTTTAAAGAAGATATTATATTAGGTATATATGCCTAGGTTTTCGTCACAATTTGATAATAAACTAACAGAAGATATTAAACTCGCTCCAGAAGAAACTTCTGAAAAGAATTCTCTTGAAAGAATAGAAACTATGTATGATGGCCCAAAATTTAAAAATCCTTCAGATATAGAACTTGTTGTGGAAGAAGAAGATGTTCATCACCTTTCTATGAACTCACTTGCCGAGCATACCAGAGTGGAGAATAATGAGATAAATGATGGTTCTATAAAGGAACTAAAAAATTATTTACAAATAAAACTGCCAGAAAATCCTTATAAAAAATATTTAGTTTTTGATGCTCAGTATATCAAAGATAGGGAAGGGGCAGAGAAGTTTATAGACAGCCTCTCGGCTGACTTTGTGTCTAAGGAGCAAAAAAGAGAGATGATGTCTATCCTGGGGTTGCCTTTAGAAGAAGGGGTGAAGATTCCTATTTCTAAAATTGAAGAAGAAAAATTAGATTTTAATAAAGGAGACAAAGTTGTTTGGACAGTAAGCAATAAAGTTTACACTGTTAAAAAGATAGCAGGTGATTATGTAATAGTTGAAGAATTGAGCTCCCCCTTACCCTTATTCACAGTAAAAAAAGTGGAGTCAGAATCAGAGCTAGATAATTCTTTTATAAAAACAGTTAAGGATATTGAAAAAGAGTCTAATGAAAAATACGCAGAACAAAAAAAGGAGTTTAATTCTGAAAAGTTACAACAATTTGAAATCCCAGTCTTACCCGATGAAGAAACTAGAGAATCAAGAAGATCTTTTGTTATAGACGAAGAAACAAAAGAGAGTACAAGAGAGTTTGATCCTTTACATGATAGGGGAGTATACCCTGTGGTAGATATATCAAAGGAGGAGCAAGAAAAAAAAGAGCCTTCCTTTGATATTTTGAACAATCAAAGAGAATCAAAAGAAAAGAGTTTAGGTGAAGTAAAAAACTATCTTTTCGATTATATTGAAAAAAGTCTACCAAAATCCGAGAGTATTATTCCTCTACATAAAGGTATTGATTTTGCCAGATCTTTTAATGAGATTAGATCTGAAATAAATGATGCTTTTAATTTAAAAATAATAGATATCGATCAAAAAGATTTGATGTATCACCTTGCTGGCTTGAAAGAAAATGAAGAGTTGAACAAACTTTCTCAATTTGAAATCCCAGTCTTACCCGATGAAGAAACTAGAGAATCAAGAAGATCTTTTGTTATAGACGAAGAAACAAAAGAGAGTACAAGAGAGTTTGATCCTTTATATGATAGGGGAGTATACCCTGTGGTAGATATATCAAAGGAGGAGCAAGAAAAGATTGATTTAGATAAAGTTGGCCAATTTTATACACCAAAAGAGGATATTAATGATAAAAGTGCTAGAGATGAAATACCGGCTGTTAATCCAACTGAGGTTATATCTCCCAAACCTCCGCAGGAAAAACCTGCACAAAAAGAACCTCAAATTTTGGATATAAAAGCTGAAACTATTATAGCTCCTCCTTTTATTCCGGAAAATTCTAAAAAAACAGAAGTAGATGACTTTGAAGAACTTTTTAAAAAAGCTGAACAAATAGATATAAACTTGGATAAAGCTCGTGAGGATTATGCTTCTGCTAAGAAAGAATTCTTGAATAAACACAGGCAGAAGAAAAATGTTTTTGCTAAAGCAATGTTTGATTTGGGTGTAGAAAAACAAATGCCAAAATCAGATGAGATTCCAGAAGAACTAAAAGGTTTAGAGAGAGTATATATAGAAGCAAAAAAAGAGAAATCTAGATATTTGTTTGCTAAGGGTTTAAAAAAAGAAGAAGTTATTTTAACTGGCGCTATTACGGCTGAAACAAGAGAATATTCTTTTAATGAAGATTTGGTTAAAGCCTTAGAGCAAGAGATGGATAAATTCAATAAAGTAATGGAATCTGGCAGGCCTCCTTTGGAGAAGGGAATTTTATCTAAAACTCTGGAAAAATGGCAAAAATTACATCCAGCTACAAGAATAGCTCTATCCTCAACTTTGGTTACAGCAGGAGCATTTGCTTTTGGTGCACTTCCTTTAGCTGGGGTAGCTGCTTATGGAGGATATAGGGTTGCGAGGGCAGCAGCGGGAGCAGCAACTTCTCAATTTGCAGGTAGGGCTTTGCAAAATAAATTTGATAAAAATAATACTAAATTAAAAGAAGGATTTTTAAATAAGTATGGTACTGATATATCAGAAGATAATTTTGCTGAAAAAGAAAAACAAGCCAGAGATTTTTATGAGAGTGAAAAAGACAAAAAGAAAAGACAATTATTGTGGAAAGCGGGTGCTATGGTGGGTGCAGGTATAGGAACAAGTGTCGCTTCAGGAGCCTTACTTCATTCTATTGAAAGTATTAGTGCGGGAGGAGCCAAAGTTTCTGCAGAAAATGTGCCAACTTCAAAACCTTCTATTCAAGCCGAGAGTGTACCTCCAAAAGTAAATATTTCTGAAGTGGCAAAGCCAGAAACTGTTGAAGTAGAGCTTTCATCAAAAGGTTTTATAAAAACTTTTGATGAAATGAAGGGTAAGATTTTGGAAAAATATGGAAATGTAGCCAAAGTTCCAGAAAATCTAAAACACTTCGTAGAAACTCCATCAACTAAACTTGCTGAGGAGTTTGGAATGTATGACCCAGAACACAAATTAAGTGGGGCGGGTCTAAAAGGGGAGTCTTTGGCTTTAGATAGTAAAGGTAATTTAAGTTACGAGCATCTAAACGGAAATAAAGATGTTTTGTTTGATTCACAAAAAGGTCAAGTATCTTCATTTGAAGGTAAGATAATAAATTCTGAAGGAGAAGTTGTGCCAAGGGAATACATTGGCAAGACCGCTCCAATGGATGTGGATATGGATTCTGGCAAAGTCAAAATACCAGATGTTCCACAGGAAAATATTTCAAATATTCCAGAAAATATAGAAACTAAAACAAAAATTATAGAAATAGGAGGTAAACCTTTTTCTTCTTTAGATAATCTTGTCGTAGACAACCACACTGTGGGCTTGGCTGATTTAGAAGGTAAAAAAGTTCTAGTTTATGATAATCAAGCTATAGCGGAAGAGATCTCAGACCCTAAACCAGGAGCATATCCTATGGCTTTAGCTGATAAACTCCAAGAGGGTAAAGTATACACAGAAGTTAGAAAAGCATTCAATATAGCAATGGATAAGATGGTAGAAGGGTATAAAAATGTAGGCTATTTACCGGCCAAACTTCCTTTTGAAGGAGGGGTTATACAAACAGTAACAGATGTCTCAAATGAAATTGGTAAAACAGATTTATATTTAAATGGCAAACATTTTGCTAGTGGAATAATTACAGAAAAAGGATCGCAGGTTTTATTGGATGAAGGAGTGGAAGGCTCTTGGTGGTCTTCTGATAATGTTTACGAGAGAGCACTTAAAGCATCAAAAACTAATATTTTTGAAAATATAAGTCATTTATTAAAAAACTAAAAAAATAATATGATAAATTTATCAAAAGAAGTAATAACTGAATGGAAACTGGGATCTCTCGACCACGATAAGCAGGTGGAGATGGTTGACCGTATTGGTCATATATTGTATCAAGCAATTTTGGTTAGATCTCTAGATATTCTATCTGAAAAAGAACAAGATGAGTTTGATCTTCTTTTAGATGAAGATAACACAACTCCTCAGGATGTTTTAGTTTTTTTGAAAGGCAAAATTCCTACATTTGATTCTTTAGCAAAAGAAGAAAAAGAAAAAGTAAAAGAAGTTATTTTAGCTTAGTCTTTTAGAAGAGCCTTTTACTTGACTATTTTTTGCTTTTTGTCTAATATTGTGGTTACCGCGTCTTTGGGCGCTTATTTATAAGAAACCTTTATTGGTGATAGTTGTCAGAGTATATTCATGTGTTCTCGAGGGCTATACTTTTACAATTATTAAATTAATTAAATTAAATTTTATGGCAGATTTTGATCGTTCAAAACCACACATAAATGTGGGAACAATTGGTCACGTAGACCACGGAAAGACTACTTTAACAGCAGCTATGTTAAATGTATTAGCTCGTGCTGGAGAAGGTTATTCAGCGAAACTAAAAGGAGTTGATGCTATTGACTCAGCTCCAGAAGAAAAAGCAAGGGGTATTACTATTGCTTTGTCTCACAACGAGTATACGACACCAACACGTCACTATGCTCACGTGGATGCTCCAGGTCACGCTGATTATATTAAAAACATGATTACTGGTGCCGCTCAGATGGATGGTGCTGTGCTTGTGGTTGCAGCTACAGATGGTGTGATGCCTCAGACTCGAGAGCATGTTCTTTTGGCAAAACAAGTTGGTGTGCCAAAAATAATAGTATTTCTAAACAAATGTGATATGGTTGACGATAATGACCTTATTGATTTGGTTGAGGAGGAGGTCAGAGATCTTCTTACAGCACAAGGTTTTGATGGAAAAGAGGCTCCTGTTATAAGAGGTTCTGGTCTAAAAGCTTTGGAATCTGCAGACAACACTGATCCTTGGGCACAAAAAGTTTTAGAACTTGCTAATGCTTTGGATACTTACTTCCCAATTCCTGAGAGAGATGTAGAGAAACCTTTCCTTATGCCAGTTGAAGACATCTTCTCTATTGAAGGAAGAGGAACTGTAGTAACAGGAAGAATTGAAAGAGGTACTGTTAAGGTTGGTGAAGAAATAGAATGTGTCGGACTTAAAGATACAGCTAAATATACAGTTACAGGTATTGAAATGTTCAATAAATCTCTTCAAGAGGGTCTAGCCGGAGACAACGCCGGAATACTTCTAAGAGGTGCTAAAAAAGAAGACATTCATAGAGGTCAAGTTTTAGCTAAACCAAAATCTGTGACTCCTCATACAGAATTTACAGCCGAGGTTTATATTTTGAAGAAAGAAGAAGGAGGAAGACATACACCATTCTTCTCTGGTTACAAGCCACAATTCTACATCAGAACAACTGATGTTACAGGAGATGTGACATTGAATGAAGGTGTTGAAATGGTTATGCCAGGAGACACAGTTACATTCAATGTGAAGCTAGTAGCTCCTGTCGCTTTGGAAGAGAAAACAAAATTCGCCATCAGAGAGGGAGGTAAGACTGTGGGTGCGGGAGTTGTAACAAAAATCGTAGCCTAAAGCTTCCAAATTGCCACTTCTGATTTCATCCAAATTATGGAAGTTTTAATAAAATAAAATGGTAACAACAAAAAAGGAAACAAAAGAAAAGACTGCAAAAAAGCCAAGCACTAAAGTAGCTACACCTAAAGCTTCTGCTAAAACAGATGTAATATCTAAACTTCGTATTAGAGTTAGAGCTTATGAATACAAGATATTGGATCTTTCTGTAAAGCAGATAATGGATACAGCTCTTAGATACGATGCCAAAGTTTTAGGACCTATCCCATTACCTACTGAAATAAAGAAATATACTGTAAACAGATCTTCTTTTGTCTTCAAGAATGCTAGAGAGCAATTTGAGATGAGGGTTCATAAGAGGCTCATTGATATCCTAAATCCTACTCCAAAAATTATGGAATCTCTAACAAATTTGAATTTACCGTCAGGAGTTAATATCGACGTGAAAATAATGTAGTTTATTTGTAGTCTTTTTGTTCGATTTCTGCGTTGCTTGTTTTGTTTTCTCCCGCGGAGTATTTTTATACACCTTGGTCAAAAACAAAACTTGGCGCCTTGAACTCAAACAAAAATCCTTACAAATACAAAAACCACCTTCGGGTGGTTTTTGTATTTGTAGGTGGTAGTATCTCTTGAGGAGGTTTTATGTCACAGTTGGTTATTGCATCTTGGAATACTAAAGACGAAACAGGAGACCAGATAACTTGGAATCCTAGACATCAAGTAGGGGAGGTAATAAAAGGAATCACGGATCATTTTGAGAGAGTATTTCCAGATCAAAGGGCTATTGTGGTAGGCATTACTACATCGGAGGAGTGGGTTAATTGTGTCACATCTTTAAATCCTGAGGCTAAACCAGTAGTCGAAGAATCTGCTAGAATTTGGAAAGATAAGTATACTTATTATGTAGTAAAAACAGATTGATTGTTCTTTCAAAAAACTGCCAGTGGCAGTTTTTTGCTATATTAAGTTATCCACAGGTTAGTGTTTGACAATAAAAGCCGAGAGGATTATACTCTAAATGTAGTAATAAAGGTAATGAGTTCTTGAGAAGAGACCTAGGTCACTTCTCTCCACAACTTAAAACTAACATTTCTACAACTGTTCTTTCATCAGATGCTTGCATCTGACACCACATAAACCAACTTTCTTCGGAAAGTTGTTTTTAATTATATAACTATATAGTAAGTATATATAGCCACTTGATTTAAAAAAGGATATCTGATAGTATAGCCAAATCGTCAAAAAAGTTTTTTTGGTGACTAGCGAAGGGCAATGTTGAGGATACCTTTCTCATTACTGTCCGCAAATCGTCACTTAGATTTTTATGAAATTTATTTTAGGAATAAAACAGAATATGACTCAGGTTTTTGATGAGTCAGGAGTGGTTCACCCAGCTACAGTCGTAAAAACTGGAGATATGGTTGTTACTCAGATAAAAACTGTAGAAAAAGACGGTTATTCTGCTATTCAAGTTGGTTTTGGAGAAAGAAAAGAAAAAAACATAAATAAACCTCTAAAAGGTCAGATGAAAGGTGGAAGCTATATGTACCTTTTTGAGATTCCAGTAGAGGAAGGAAAAGTTTATAACATTGGTGATACTATAGATGCTTCTTCTTTAAAAGCAGGTGATATGGTAACAATTTCATCTATTTCTAAAGGAAAAGGATTTCAAGGTGTGGTTAAAAGGCATGGTTTTCATGGAGGACCTCGTTCTCATGGCCAAAAACACTCAGAGAGAGAGGCAGGATCTATTGGTGGAGCTGGTCGTGATGGAGGTCGTGTAGCAAAAGGAAAAAGAATGGCGGGAAGAATGGGTAGTGATAGGATAACAACAAAAAGTTTAACTATTGTATCTATAAACCCAGAAACTAAAGAAGTCTTTATAAGAGGGGCTATTGCAGGAAGAAGAGGAACTGTTGTAGAAATAAAAGCTTAGGTATAAAAATATGGAAAAGACAGAAATAAAAAAAGATACAACTAAATCAAAAACAGCAAAAACTGTTTCTATGGAAGCTTCTTTGTATAATCAATCTGGAAAAGAAGTAAAAAAAATTACTCTACCTGGGTCCGTTTTTGGTCTATCTTGGAATGCTGATTTGGTTCACCAAGTAACAGTGTCTATGCTTTCTTCAGCTAGAAATCTAATAGCTCATACAAAAACTAGAGGAGAAGTTGCTGGGGGAGGTAAAAAACCTTGGAAACAAAAAGGTACAGGTAGAGCTAGACACGGTTCTAACAGGTCACCTATATGGGTTGGTGGAGGTGTTACTCATGGTCCAAGAAACGACAAAAATTATACAAAGAAAGTTAACAAGAAAATGAAAGCCAAAGCTTTGTATACTATACTTTCAGCAAAATATAAAAAAGGACAGATTCTTTTTGTTGACGGACTAAATTTTTCAGAACCAAAAACAAAAGAGGCTGGTAAAGTGTTATCTTCTCTTTCTGGAATCAAAGGTTTTAATGATCTTTTGAAAAAGAAAAAGAACTCAGCTTACATTTCTCTTTCATCTAAAAATCAGGCAACTGAAAAAAGTTTTAACAATTTTGGTAATGTAGAAGTTGATGAAATAAGAAATATAAATCCTGTAGATATTTTGAACTACAAGTATATTATTATTGAAAATCCAGAAAAAGGCCTTTCTTCTATATCAACTAAATTGTCTAAATAAATATTATGAATTCAGACTTATCGAAAATTTTAATAATGCCCCATATTACAGAGAAAGCCACAGTTTCTTCTGAGAATTCTGTCTATGTTTTCAAAGTAGCTCCAAACTCAACTAAAACTCTTATAGAAAAAGCTTTTCAAAACCAGTACAAAGTTAAGCCTTTAAAAGTTAGTACAGTCACAATACCTTCAAAAAAGGTTATTGTTAGAGGTAAAAGAGGAGTTTCCTCTGGTTACAAGAAGGCCTATATTTATATAAAAAAGGGTGAAAAGATAGACATAATGAAATAGGGTAAAGAAATATTATGAAAAGATATAAACCAACAAGTCCATCAAGAAGAAATATGACTACTATAGGATATAGTAGCTTACTTACAAAATCCAAACCAGAAAAATCTCTAACAAAGGGTTATAAAAGATCTGTTGGTAGAAATAATGCTGGTAAACTTACTACTAGACATAAAGGAGGTGGACACAAAAGACTTTATAGAGAAGTAGATTTTAAATATAATAAAATTGATATTCCTTATACTATAAAATCAGTAGAGTATGACCCGAACAGATCTGGTTTCATCGGACTTGCCCAGTACAGAGATGGTGAAAAGAGATATGTTCTTTTACCAAAAGGTGTTTCAGTTGGAGACAAACTTGTAAACTCAGAAACAGCTGAAGTAAAAGCTGGAAATAGACTTCCTTTGAAAAATATCACAGTAGGTACGTTTGTTTACAATGTAGAGATCAAACCAAAAGGTGGAGCAAAACTTGCTAGGTCAGCTGGTAATTTCGTAGAGGTTGTAGCAAAAGATGCCGGGCTTGTTGATCTGAAACTTCCATCTTCAGAAATCAGAAAGGTTAAAGAAACTGCATGGGCTTCAGTCGGAGAAGTTTCTAATGATGAAAACAGGCTTGTAAATCTTGGAAAGGCCGGAAGATCAAGATGGTTAGGTATTAGACCTACAGTTAGAGGTACTGCTCAAAACCCAGTAGACCACCCACACGGAGGAGGAGAGGGTAGACAAGGAAGAGGAAGAAGGAGAGCTGTTTCTAAATGGGGACGACCTACAGGAAAAGGACAGAAGACAAGAACTCCTAAAAAATATTCAAACAGACTTATCGTTTCTAGAAGAAAAGTTGGTAAGAGAAAATAAAACAAAGCCCCCACAAGGGGTTTTGTTTTTGGTATAATCTAGATGTATGGAAAAGCTAATAGAAAATCAAGATAACAAAGAAGCTGAACCAAAAATAGAGGTTGTTTTTGATTATTCTGTAGAAGATGAAAAAGAAAGGGTTTTTAGTACACTTAAAAAATACCATTGGTATAAGGAAAATGGTTATAAGCCCAAGTATCCTAAATTGATACAAGAAAGATTAGAAAAAGATGAGAAGGTAAAAAAGGAAGATATTTTAGAAGCAGTTTCTGCTGAATTTGATCAAGAAAAATATAGAGAAGAAGTGGATTTGATAATAAAAGAGTGGGATGAAATAAAAGATAAATTTTTTGAAAGTTTAAAAACACTAAATCTTCCACTACAAGATAAATATTTTGTATGTGTTACAAAATATGGAACAGGGGGTAGTTATGGGTTACCAAATAATGTTCAACTTAATATTGAACAAAAAAGAGTACTTACTATTACTCTAGCCCATGAGATTGTACATTTAACCATTGAGCCTCTAATAAAAGAGTATAAAATAACACATTGGGTAAAGGAAAGGTTGGTGGATTTAATTATCGATAAATTTTTCCCTGAAAGTAAGAGGATTCAGAGAGATCCGGAAAATTCAGAAAAAGTATCAGAGATATTTGAAAAGTATTTCCCAGATATTAATAAAATTATTATAGAAATATCTAAACCGTAATTTATGGAACAAATTCCAAAAATAGAACAAGAGCAGGTTTTAGAAAATTATTTTGAAAAAGCAGATATTGTTGTTTTGGCTGAAAACTTTCACGGCACTCATGATGAAGAAATCATTTGTGTTTTAGATAAACATTCAGATCAAATAAGAGGTTTATTTTTAGAATTGTCTGTAAGCTATCAATCTTCTGTAGATTTGTATATGGAAAAAGGAGAGATTGATCAAAGTCTAGAAAGGTATTTTTTGGGAGCACAGAAAGAAAGTAAAGATATAAGGGGTATTTTGAAAATGTTAGATAAGCTAAAAGAATTGGGCAAACCGGTTATTTGCATCGATTCTTCTAAGGTTGCTATAGATGAGTATAAAACCAAATCTGAACACGGCTATTATTTTTTAAGAGGTGAGTCACGGGACGAGGATATGTCTGATAATATTAATAATTACTATCAGGAAAATCCGGGCAAATATTTTGTTATTGTTGGTGGAGCTCATGTTGAGGACGGTAAACACTTTAGAACAGGTAAAGATACATTAGGAACAAGATTAAAAAATAATTTAGAAGAAAAATATTTAACTGTATATCTTAAATCTAAGGAATAAATTAGAATAATATGGAAAAAATAAAAATTTATCTAGCTGGTCAGCCTAATGAATATGAAAATAACTGGAAAGAAAATTTTAAAAATATTCCAGGATGTGATATTTATGATTGGGAATTTGATTCTGATCAGGCCTCACCGGATACTTTTTTCCCTGATGATTTGAAAGCTGTTAAAGATTGCGAGTATTTGGTGGCAAATCCTGGTGTTGCACCTTCAGAAGCCACATGGGTAGAAATTGGGTATTTTTTGGCAAATAACACCAATAATCCAGGTGATACTTGTAATAAACTTATAATAATTTGGAAAGAGGAAAGAAATCCAAAGTGGTCTATTGAGTTTATTAAAAAAGCTGGAAATGTAGTGAAAACTGTTGAAGAAGCAAGAGAGAAATTGGTTGAATTAATAAAACAAGGATAAAAATATGGAAAAGTTTAAAGAAGAGAAATATATTCCGGAATCAGTAAGTGAATTAGCTACTGAAATAAGTGAAAAGTATAAAAGCTTGCCGGATATTATGTTGGCTATACAAGAAGGCGTAAACAGTCGCATGAAATCACTTTCATCTACTTACCAGCCAAAAAGTATAATAGAATCAAGATTTACTTCGGCAGAAGAAGTATATAAGAAAGGAATGAAAAGTTGTGGTGCGATTGTAAATATCTCAGCAGAAGCACTTCGTCTTTTGGGTTTTAAAGTTAAACTTATACATGGTGAGACTCTGGACTCTGTTGATCATGCTTGGATAAAAGCTTTAAACCCTGAAACTAATGAATGGGAACAGTATGATTTAACAAATGAAGATTTGAAAGTATCTCAAGAAAATACAATAAAATATGAAGTTGATTCTTGGGAGGAAATACGAGATCAAATAGAAGAAGATCACAGAACTTTAAGGGCTAGGAGAAAAGAAAGGGGATTGTAAAACAAAAAATCACTCTATAGGGGGTGGTTTTTATTAGAATATGGCTCTACTCAGGTATATTTTAATTATTTTTATACAATTTATTTGACAATTTTGTAAGAATATGCTAAGGTATATGTAGAATGGTCTCCTAAATAAGGAACAAAGGAGACTGCCAGGAAAGGACAAGAAGATGACGGTAGTTATTTCGGGTCAAGTTTTTTATTTTAAGACGATGGAAGAATACAGGGAATACTTGGCTTCATTGCGCGAGCGCTAATGCACTGGGCGGCGACTACACCGGCCTGGTGGCCGGCGAATATTTTTCCAAGAAAGGAGGGAAAAGTATGATGTGAATGATCCAAAAGCGTCAATCTCTGGTCAAGGCTCCGGAGTTGTCCGTAAAACCCTCGGATGTCAAAGTATGGGTATAAGGCACCTATTGCGTAACCAATGCAGTAGGGCCTTTTTTTGTCTATTTTAGCTGGAATAAGATAGTCAGAATAGTGACCAAAAAAGGTTTGACATTAAATACTGTTTTGTGTAGTATAAGGCTCACATAAGAGTTTTAGTCTCTTATACATTTTTGTCTGGGGTATCTTCATACCACGAACAATGTGGTTTTTGTTTTGAAAATTAAAATGACAAGATCATCCAAGAAAGGTCCTTATGTGGACGAAAGAGTAATAAAGAAAATTGTAGGAAAAAAACCAGAAGAAACTGGGGTTATTAAGACTTGGTCAAGAGCCTGTGTCATTTCTCCTGAAATGGTTGGATTCAAATTTGGTGTTCACAACGGAAAAAGTCACATTGAAGTTTTGGTAAGTGAAGATATGATTGGTCACAGACTAGGTGAGTTTTCTCCTACAAAGAAATTTACTAAACACGGAGGTAAGATGCAAAAGGAGTTAGAGCAGAAGAAAAAAGAAGCAGAAATAACAGCGGCAAAGGCAGCTAAGTCAGACACTGTTAAAAAATAATAAATTATTATGACAAAAGTATCCGCTACACTTTCAAATTTTAGACAGTCACCTCGTAAAATGCGATTGGTAGCTAATTTGATTAGAGGAAAAAGAGTTTCTGATATTTTGGTCCAATTGGATTTTGTGACTAAAAAAGCTACAAATCCTTTAAAAAATTTGGTTTTATCTGCTGTGGCTAATGCAAAAAATCTTGAAATACCCACAGAAGATCTTATTGTTAAATCTATTACAGTAAATGAAGGTAAAACTCTATACAGGAGAATACCAGCTGCTAGAGGGAGTGCTCACCCTATAAGAAAGAGAACAAGTCTTGTCTATATAGAATTGGGTGACCCCGTTGTTTCAAAGAATAAAAAGACAAAAGTTTCAAAAGAAGAATCAGAAGAGCCAAAAAAGGAAACTTCAAACAAAAAAGGAAAAACAGAAGTTAAAAAACCTAAAGTGACACCAAAATCTGAGGATTCACTTAAAACAAGTAAAAAATAATAATTATTATGACTCATACAGTTCACCCATATTCACATAGACTAGGAATAATAAGAGATTGGAAATCTCGCTGGTTTGGTGTTAAAAGTAAATACAAGGATTTTCTAAAGAGTGATGTCTTGCTTAGACGGTATCTAGAAAAGAAACTTAGAGGAAACTATGTAAGTAATATTGAAATGGAAAGAGGAGAAAAGTTTCTAAGAATAATAATAGAAACATCTCGTCCTGGAATGATTATCGGTAGAAGTGGTGACGGTGTAGTAAAATTGAGAGAAGATATAAATTCTTTTATACGAAAAAATAAACTTTCAGCTGAAGGTGAAATAAAATTAGATGTTAAAGAGATCAGGTCTCCAGAATCAAACTCAGCTATTGTGGCTCAGATGATAGCCGAAGGCCTTGAAAAAAGACTACCTTTTAGAAGAGTTTTGAAACAAATGGTAGAAAAAGTTATGGCAAACAGAGATGTTCTTGGAGTAAAAATAGAACTTTCTGGACGTTTGGGAGGAGCAACTATGGCTCGTAAGGAAAAAATGAAAAAAGGAAGAATACCCCTTCAAACTTTCAGAGCAGATGTTGATTTTACAAAATATGAGGCTAGACTACCGTATGGAGGTTTAGGTATAAAAGTATGGATATATCGTGGAGATATCTTTAATTAATAAAAAGGCTTATGTTGTTACCAAAAAAAGTAAAATATAGAAAATGGCAGACAATGAGAAAAAACCCGGCAAAGGTTGGCGTGGCTACTCGTGGAGCCAGTGTTTCTTTCGGGTCTTTTGGTTTAAAAGCAACAGAAGGAGCTCGTATTAGGTCAAATCAGATAGAAGCAGCTAGAAAGGTTATGTCTAGAGCTACTGGAAAGACAGGAAAGATTTGGATTAGAATATTTCCTGATATGCCTTATACACAAAAACCAGCTGAAGTTAAGCTTGGTAAAGGTAAGGGGGATTTGGCAGGTTACGTAGCTGCTGTTAAGCCAGGAAGAGTTCTTTTTGAGGTAGACGGTGTAACTGAGGCAGTGGCTAGAGAAGCTCTTAGAAAGGCCGGAACAAAACTTCCTTTAAAAACTAAGATTGTTGCCAGATAATACCAAAGTAATATGAAAATGAAAGATTTATCAAAAAAGAATAAAAAAGAATTAGAAGCTCTGGTTTTGGAAAAAGGAGAGGCTCTTAAGGCTTTTAGATTTGGTATTGCAGGAAGTAATGTTAGAAATGTAAAAGAAGGAGTTACTCTAAGGAGAGATATCGCTAGAATCAAAACAGTTCTTACGACTCTAAACAAATAAAAATATGGCTACTAAAGATAAAACAAAAAAGAATATAGAAGTTGGAATTCCAAGAAAACTGAATGGAGTTGTTGTTTCAGATAAAATGAAAGATACTGTGGTTGTAGAGGTAAGTCGTTTTGTAAAACACCCAAAGTATGATAAATATATCTCTACACACAAAAAGTATAAAGCTCATAATCCCGGAAACACAAATAAAGTGGGGGACAAAGTGACAATTGTAGAGTGTGCTCCTATATCAAGAGACAAATCATTTAAGATTATTTAAATATTATGATACAGCCACAAACCATCGTTAAAATAGCTGATAACTCCGGAGGAACAATCGGAAGAGTTTTCAAGGTATTAGGAAGCTCAAAAAAGAGATATGCTAGAATTGGCGAGATGGTTATTCTATCTGTTCAAAAGGCTCAACCTAGAAAGGCTACAAAGAAGAAAGATGTTTTGTATGCTGTGGTAGTTCGTCAGAAAGCTCCTTTCCGTAGAAAAGACGGGTCTTATGTTAGATTTGATGAAAATGCAGTTGTTATCGTCTCAAAAGAGAAAAGAGAACCTGTGGCTGGACGTGTCTTTGGTCCGATTCCAAGAGAGCTTGGAGATACAGAGAGTTTTAAAAAAATAATTTCTCTAGCTCCAGAAGTTGTATAGTAATAAAAAAGTTATGCATATAAGAAAAGATCACAAAGTAATAATTTTAGCCGGAAAAGATAAAGGAAAAAAAGGTTCCGTTATTAAATCTCTTCCTAAGGAAAACAAGGTTATTGTTGGCGGTTTAAATATGACAAAGGTCCACAATAAACCAAGAAGGGGAGGTGAAAAAGGACAGGTTGTAGAAAAAGCTATGCCTATTCATATTTCAAATGTTGCTTTAATGGATCCAAAAACCGGCAAAGCTACAAGGATTGGTAAAAAAATGACAGGTGATAAAAAAACTCTTATTTCAAAAAAGAGTGGAAGTACAATTTAATTCTAGAAGATCATTATGGAAACAACAAAAGAAAAAATAGCAAAATCATTTGACGCCCTTAAAGGTACTTTTGGTTATAAAAATATTGCACAATCTCCGCGCATAGAGAAGGTTGTTATATCCGCAGGAGTCGGCTCTTTCAAAGATAAAAAGAAAATCGATTTGGTTGTAGATAGACTTTCTAAAATTACTGGACAAAAACCTATTAAAAAAGGAGCAAAGCAATCTGTAGCGGCTTTCAAAGTTCGTGAAGGTGATACTGTTGGGGTTCAAATAACCCTAAGAGGCCAAAGAATGAACGATTTTCTAGATCGTTTGATAAATATTGCCCTGCCTCGTACAAAAGACTTTAGAGGCATTCCTACTACAGGTATAGATGAAATGGGCAACTATACTCTAGGAATAAAAGAGAATACAATATTTCCTGAATCTTCAGATGAAGAGTTAAAGGATGTATTTGGTTTGGCAATAACGGTCGTTACAAACCTTAAAAACAAGAAAGAAACATTAGAGTTTTTGTCTCATCTTGGTTTTCCTTTCAAGAAACCAGTTCCAGTAAAAAATGGTTAAGTAGTTTTTAATTGACAGCCGAGGGTCTTCTTGATAGTATGAGACCCGAGGCTTTTAGAAGCTTTTTTATTTATATTTTCATTAGTATGGCAAAAACATCAGTTATCGCTAGATCAAATAAGAAACCAAAGTTTGAGACTCGGGCTGTTAATCGTTGTTTTAAATGCGGAAGAAAGCGTGGTTTTATGAGAGACTTCGGTCTATGCAGGATCTGCTTTAGAGAATTAGCTAATGAAGGTAAAATCCCAGGTGTAAAAAAATCATCTTGGTAAGTCCTAGATCAGCCTAAAGGCTCTTAGGATACTGCTAAAGAACAAATATGAAAGATTCAATCTCAGATATGATAATAAGGATACAAAACGCTTCAGTTTCAAAAAAAGAATCTGTAGTTTTTCCATATTCAAAGTTAAGGTTAGCTATATTAAATGTTCTTTTGAAAGAGGGATTTATAAAATCTTTTTCTAAGAAAGGTAAGAAAGTTGTTAAATATATAGAAGCTGTACTTTCTTATGATGAAGAGGGAAATCCTAGAGTCTCTGGTGTTAAGAGAGTATCAAAGACTTCAAAGAGGATTTACCAGAAATCAAAGGAGCTTAGATCTGTAAAAAATGGTTATGGTATTGCAGTTGTATCTACTTCAAAAGGTATTATGACAGATAAAGGAGCTAAGGCAGAAAATATTGGTGGAGAAGTTTTGTTTACAATGTGGTAAAAGTATAAAAATAAAATTATGTCACGTATAGGAAAAAAAGTAATAAATATCCCACAAAAAACAGAAGTAACTTTTTCTTCAGGTATTTTGTCTGTAAAAGGACCCCTAGGAACTATTCAAAAGACATTTAAGTCAGATATAGACATAAACATAACAGGGGATTCAATAAACCTAGTTCCTAAAAAAATGTCTGTAGAGACAAACTCTCTATGGGGAACATATGCTTCACATATCACTAATCTTATAGAAGGAGTCAACAAACTTTTCTCAAAAAAATTAATTATAGAAGGTATTGGATTTAAATCGGAAGTAAAAGGAAAAGAATTGGTTATGTCTCTAGGTTTTTCCCATCCTGTTATAATCAAGATCCCAGAAGGACTTACTGTAACAGCAGAGAAGAATGTTTTAACTATTTCTGGGATAGACAAAGAGCAAGTCGGTCAATTTGCTGCAGATGTTAGGATATGGAAGAAGCCTGAACCTTATAAAGGTAAAGGAATAAGATATGAAAACGAAGTTGTCAAACGTAAACAAGGTAAGAAAACAGCTTAGTCTAGAATCAATTTAAATTATGAAAAAAACAGAAATAAAAAAAATACAAAGAAACAGAAGGCATAAGAAAATTCGCTCTAAGCTTTCTGGTACAACTGAAAGACCAAGACTTTCTGTTTTTAAGTCTAACAAGCATATATCTGTCCAACTTATAGATGATGAGAAATGTGTTACTTTGGCTTCTTCTTTTTCAAGAGAAGTTAAAGGTAAAAGTCTTTTGGAGAAATCCAAGTTGGTAGGAAAGTCTATTGCTGAAAAAGCTTTAGCTAAAAAAATAAAAGAAGTTGTTTTTGATAGAGGAGGTTTTATGTATACAGGATGTGTGGCCGCTCTAGCAGAAGGCGCGCGTGAAGGAGGGCTAATATTTTAAATAAATTTATGTCAACAACAGAAGAGACAAAAAAAATAGATAACACACAGGAGGTAAAAGTAGTAGATAATTCTGCCGAAAAACCGTCTTTTAGAGGTGGTCTAAGAAAAAACTCTAGAAAACCTGGACCTAGAAGAGATACTAGAGTTAAGCCAGAATTTGATCAAAAAATAATAAGTATTCGTAGAGTTACTCGTGTTGTAACTGGAGGAAGACGTTTTAGTTTTTCTGTTGCAGTTGTCATTGGCGACAGAAAGGGAAAGGTTGGTGTTGGTCAAGGTAAAGCTACAGATACTCCATTAGCTATTGATAAAGCCGTAAGAGATGCAAAAAAGAATATGGTAACAATACCTTTGAAAAACGGAACTATTGCTCACGATGTAGATGCAAAATACTCGAGTTCAAGGGTTTCTATAATGAAGGCTCCCGGAAAAGGTATTTTGGCCGGTTCGTCTGTTAGAACAGTCCTAGAATTTCTTGGAGCAAAAGAAGTTAGTTCTAAACTATTTTCTAGAAGTAAAAATAAAGTAAATAATGCTAAAGCTGCTATAAAAGCTTTATCTAAATTACCTAAGAAATAAAAATATGCAGACACATAATCTTAAAAGAAAAAATAAAAATAAAAAAGCTCGTCAAGTAGGAAGAGGAGGTACTCGTGGTAAAACTTCTGGAAGAGGAACAAAAGGTCAAAATGCTCGCGCTGGACACAAGAAGAGACCAGAAATCAGAGATTTTATAAAAAGAATTCCCAAGATGAGAGGAAGAGGAAAAAATATTAATACAAGTATTCAAGTTTCTTTGTATCCTGTAAATCTAAAAACAATTGAAAGTAATTTCTCAAATGGAGAAGTCGTTAGTCCAAAAACTTTAGTTTCCAAGGGTATTCTAGGGACTTATAAAGGTAAAAATGTTTCTATAAAAATATTAGGAACAGGAAATCTAACTAAAAAAGTTACGATAAAAGATTGTGTCATGTCTAAATCAGCACAAGATCAAGTAGAAAAAGCCGGCGGTACTGTGTTAAAGTAGTCCTATGAAAGATATAATCAATAAAGCAGTAATTGTTTTTAAAGACGAAATAATAAGAAAGCGTATACTATTTACTCTTGGAGCTTTGGTTGTATTTAGAATACTTGCTGTTATTCCTATTTCTGGAGTAGACACAGGAAGACTTGCACAATTTTTTTCTGATAACCAATTTTTTGGATTGCTAAATATTTTCTCTGGAGGTGGCTTGGCCCAACTTTCTATTGTTATGCTCGGTGTTGGTCCTTATATCACAGCTTCTATTATAATGCAGCTTCTTACTATTATGGTTCCTAAACTAAAGGAGATGTATCAAGAGGAGGGAGAATTGGGCAGAAGGAAATTTGCTCAATACAGTAGACTTCTTACAGTTCCTCTGGCTTTAATTCAAGCTTTCAGTTTCATAAAAATACTACAATCTCAGGCTGTCATAGGTGAAATGACCGGTCTACTTTTGGTTACTAATCTCATCCTAATTACAGCTGGTTCTATACTCCTTATGTGGATCGGAGAACTTATATCAGAATATGGGGTTGGTAATGGAGTATCACTTTTGATCTTTGCTGGTATTGTAGCTTCTTTACCATCTCATTTAAGTCAATTTGTGTTTACATTTGATCCATCACAAATACCTTTGTATATAGTTTTTGCGGTTATCGCTGCTCTAGTTATTATTGGTGTCGTTATTATCACTGAAGCTGAAAGACCTATTCCGGTGACTTATGCTAAACAAGTTAGGGGTAATAGAGTATATGGCGGAGCTTCCACATATTTGCCACTTAGAGTAAATCAGGCCGGAGTTATTCCAATTATTTTTGCCTTGTCTATACTGTTGTTTCCTCAGATGATTGTTAGATTTTTGCAAAATGTAAATAATGAAATGTTGCAAAATATAGCGACTACTACACTTAATATTCTTTCAAATCAGTGGTTCTATGGAGTAGCATATTTTCTTTTGGTTTTTATTTTCACTTATTTCTATACAGCAGTCACTTTTGACCCTGACCAAATTTCTACAAATCTTCAAAAGAGCGGAGCTTTTATCCCTGGTGTTCGTCCTGGAAAATCTACTTCAGAACATATCTCTAGAATACTGACCCGTTTAACCCTGGTTGGAGCATCTTTTCTGGGTTTTGTAGCTGTCTTACCTTTAATTATTCAGTATATGACAGGTATTACTTCTATATCTATTGGCGGGACAGGATTACTCATTGTAGTAGCTGTGGTTATAGAACTGGTTAAAAAAGTAGATTCCCAAATCTCTATAAGAGAGTACTAATCATAGTTATTTTTTGGTATAATTTATTTATATCAATTCATTAAATATAGATAATTATGTCTCCACTTACTTTTGTATTTATAGGAAGATCTGGTTGTGGCAAAGGAACACAGGCAGATTTATTGCAGAAAAAACTTAAAGAGATGGATCCGGAAAATGAAATTATGTATTTAGAAACTGGGGCAAGGTTTCGAGAATTCTTGCAAGGACAAGGTTACTCAAACAAACTATCTTTAGAAATATATAAAACAGGCGAAAGACAGCCAGACTTTTTAGCAACTTGGATGTGGGCTAATATAGTTATCAATTCTATTGAAGAAAATAATCACATTTTATTTGATGGTATCACTCGCTCTTTACCAGAAGCTATGACTTTTGCCACAGCTATGGAGTTTTATAAAAGAAAGCCTTACATAGTCTATTTGGATGTATCTAGGGATTGGTCAGAAGAGAGGCTGACTTTGAGGGGTCGTTCAGATGATTTAGAACCAGAACAGATAAAGAAAAGATTAGACTGGTTTGAAAGAGATACTCTGCCGGCTGTTGAATATTTTAAGACTAGCGATAAGTTTAGTTTCATAGAGGTAAACGGAGAGCAGTCAATAGACAAAGTACACCAGGATATTTTGGAAAAATTAGATTGGTAATTATGATAAATATAAAGTCAAAAGAAGAAATAGAAAAAATGAAGGAGGGTGGCGCTCGTCACGCTTTCATTTTATCCGAGGTTGCTAAAAAAGTTTCTCCCGGAGTTACAACTAAGTCACTAGAAGATTATGCTAGGAAGCTTATAGAAGAGGGTGGAGATAAACCATCATTTTTAAATTATACTCCTCGTGGAGCTAAAAGACCTTTTCCATCTGCTCTATGCGTTTCAATAAATGATGAAATTGTTCATGGTATCCCAAACGAAGGAGACAGAATTTTACAAGAAGGAGATGTTGTTTCTCTTGATTTAGGGCTGACTCATAAAGATTTGATAACAGATGGTGCTATTACAATAGGTGTAGGGATTATTTCAGAAGAAGACCATAAATTAATAGAACATTGCAAAGAGGCTTTATATTTGGGTATAAAAGAAGCTAAAGGAGGAAACCATATAGGAGATATTGGAAACGCTATAGAAAGTTTCGTAAGACCGCTTGGCTACGGCCTCTCAGAAGGCCTTGCTGGCCACGGAGTGGGTTATAAAGTCCATGAAGACCCCTTTGTACCAAATGAGGGTAAACCGGGTCAGGGTGAGCTTTTAAAGCCTGGGATGGTTATTGCCATCGAGCCTATGATAACACTAGGTTCTTCTCGCATTACTTTGGCCAAAGATGGCTATACATACAAAACTCGTGATGGCTCAAAAGCTGCTCATTTTGAACATACTATTGCTATCACAGGTGGGGATCCAATAATCCTTACTAAGTAATTTAAATTTAGTAAACTTCTTGTTTCTAAATTTAAAATCTCTTCCTCAGCAACATATAATATATACTTGCGACGCGATTTCACTTCAAAATTTCTTACTCGACAACATAATTTTAGAGCACACATAAAGTCTTGCTAGACTTTTGCTCCGTCTCGGCTACCTGCCTGCGAAGTCTCCAAAATTATAATGAGAGAGCGGAGTTTTTAACATATTCCGAGATAAGAGTTTTACTTAATTTAGATTATATTTTATGCTAATATATTCTCATATGAATCATCCAAAAAAAGAGAGAACTTTAGTTATTATAAAGCCAGACGGTATTCAAAGAACTTTAATAGGCGAGGTTATAAAAAGATATGAAAAAATAGGGTTAAAACTTTCTGCTTTAAAGATGGTTCTTCCAACTGAAGACCAGATTGAAAAGCATTATACTTTAGATCCAGAATGGGGAAGAATAACGGGAGAAAAGAGGATAAAGGCCGCAAAGGAAAAGGGAGAGAAGCTGTGGACAGATGATCCTTTGGAAATTACAAAAATTGTTCTAGAGAATCTAAAAAAATACATGACTTCTGGTCCAGTGATAGCCATGGTTTGGGAGGGTGCGCATGCCGTAGAGCTTGTCAGAAAAATAACTGGAGGAACCGAGCCAAGATCTTCTGATGTTGGTACCATAAGAGGGGATTATGTCTTGGATTCCTACATAATGGCTGATACAGATAATAGGGCTGTTAGAAATATTATACATGCTTCTGGTTCAGTTTTAGAGGCAGAAAATGAGATAAAACACTGGTTTTCTCATACAGAGATTATCAGTTATAAATTGGTTCAGGAGCACATACTTTATGATGTAAATATTGATGGAGTTTTAGAGTAAATTATGCTATAATAGACTCAGGGTTGCATGATTTTTTCTTTCTAACCATTTTTCAGGGAGCTTCATATTAGCATGCAGTGATGAGCTTTTGTTCAGAGGTGTATGTTTGCGAGCACCCACCTAGTGTTTCGCTAGGGAAAATTCATGTAGCCCCATTAAAGAAACCCGTAAGGGTTTTTTTGATAAGTTATATTTTATGAAAACCGAAGGCCATTTTATAATCTGTGTTCTTTTAAGTTATTTTGATATTTCAATTTATCGCGATATTATTATACTAATGGTCAAAAATAAACTTTTTAGAAATACTTTCTGGTTACTCTTTTTTATAGGGGTTTTAAATCTATTTGCCACTTATCTTTATTTTTACTGGACATCTAGCTGGTTTGACATACTCATGCATTTTCTAGGTGGTTTTTGGGTCGCTATGGTGGTTGTGTCTTTATGGACAGTATTTAACAAAAATAAAACTACTTATCCAAAAATATTTACTATTATTTTGTGGGTTACTATGGTTGGGGTCTTATGGGAAGTTTTTGAACTTTGGATAGGGGCAACAGATTTATCTGATGGAATAAATTTTATAAAAGATACTTTGTTAGATATTTTGATGGATATTATGGGAGGTATTTTGGGTACAAAGTATAGTTATTATCTTATGGATTCAAAAAACAAAAATGACTAAAAAACTAGACGTCACATTTTGGGGCGGAGTGGGCACCGTCACAGGAGCCAACTTCTTAGTTGAAAGTCAGAAGACAAAATTTCTAGTAGATTGTGGAATGCTTCAAGGGACAGTGGACTCTGAAGAAGAAAATAAAAAATTATTCCCTTATGATGCTTCAAAGATTGATTATTTGTTTGTAACTCATGCTCATATGGATCATATAGGTAGAATACCTAAACTTGTAAAAGAAGGCTTTAGTGGAACTATTTATTCAACTCCAGAAACAAAGGAAATATCTTCTGTAATGTTTCAAGATGCTTTGAAAATAATGACCAGTGAAGCATTGGACAAAGATAATCTCTTATATAATTCTGACCATCTAAATAAAGCTCTGTCTCTATGGAAGACAATTGAGTATCATAAAAAAACCTCTATAAACGATGATTTTTTTGTATACCTAAAAGACGCTGGACATATTTTAGGTTCGTCTATAATGGAGTTTATTTTTGGAAAAACTAAGTTCGTATTTACAGGAGATACCGGTAACTCTCCAACTCCGCTACTTAAAGATACGGAAAAAATTACAGACGCGACTTATATGGTTATGGATAGTGTATATGGTGATAGAAATCATGAACCTAAAGATGAAAGAGATAGGAAGTTTAAAAGAATAGTAGAGGAAACTATATCTTCTGGTGGGGCTTTGGTTATACCAGCCTTCTCAATAGAGAGAACGCAGGTTATTCTATATCTTCTAAATAATTTAATAGAAGACAAGGTTATAAAATCTGTTCCAGTATTTTTAGACTCACCTTTAGCTATAAAAGTGACGGATATATATAAAAGACTTTCTAAAAATTTTAATCAAAATGTAAAAGAGGAAATAAGCGAAGGTGATGATATTTTCAATTTTCCAAAACTTCACATTACTCAGAGCTCAATGGATTCAAAAGAAATAGTCAGAATTCCGAATCCAAAAATAATTATTGCTGGTTCTGGCATGTCGTCTGGTGGCAGAATAATCCATCATGAAATAAATTTTCTGCCTGACCCAAAAAGTACTTTACTTATGATGGGTTATCAGGCAGTTGGTACTTTAGGAAGAATGATAGAAGAGAGACCTTCTTATGTAAATATAAAAGGGGAAAAAGTAAAAATTAGAGCTAGGATAGAAAATATTTCAGGATATTCTTCACACAAAGATAGTGATCATCTTGTAGAATTTGTTTCTGATACAAAAGATACTCTAAAAAAAGTTTTTGTGGTAATGGGAGAACCTTCGTCTTCAACTTTTTTGGTTCAAAGGCTGCGGGATTATTTGGAAGTAGATGCTGTATATCCAGAGAGAGGGAAGGTGTATGAATTGGAGTACTGATGTTATTTAAAATCTCTTAAATCTTGTTGACTCATTACAATTTTAGGGACTTCAGACTGCGATGGCGGGTGAGAAGTGATGATATCACTTCGCAAGACCTTGAACATTTGTAATAAAATGTGAAAGGTGTACTGCTCCTGTAGGGAGATTGAGCCAAAGTCTAACAAGACTTATGGTGTACCCTAAAATTATGTTGCTGAGAAAGAGATTTAAAGTTTAAAAAAACGCCCGAAGGCATTTTTTTATTTTGTAGGGGCTGTTGTTTTTGGTTTAGCTTCTGTTTTTGGTTTTGGATTCATTGCAGAGTCGACTATTTGTTTGAATGTATTTGGATCGTCCTTTGCTAGAGTAGCTAGGATTTTTCTGTCCAAGTCTATGTTTTGCTTTTTCAAAGCTCCTATTAGTTTACTGTAAGATAACCCCATTTCTTTTAGGGAATATGATATTTTTACATTCCATAATCTTCTAGCAACACCTTTTTTGTCTTTTCTGTGAGCAAAAGAATAAGTTCCAGCATGAAAGATTGCTTCCATAGCTTGTTTTTCTTTTGTACTTCTTCCATATCTATATCCTTTTACCTTTCTAAGGATATTTTTTCTTGATTTTAGTGCGTTAACACCTTTCTTTACTCTTGTCATGATATTTTATTAATAAATTGTTACTCTGTAATAAATCTGGCTCTATCTTTTTTGCTAATAGGAAAATTTACCTCTTTGCTTTTGGCTAGTTGGGCTCGACGAGATTCTTTAGCATTAAAGTGGTTCTGGCCAGTTTTTCTTGCCAAGATTTTACCTTTTTTGGTGACTTTCAATCTCTTTGTAAATGATTTGTTTGTTTTTGTTGTCATAAATTTATTTACTTCTTTCTATTATTATACTCAAACCTTTTGGACTTTTCTTTGCTTCATCTTCCACTCTATATTCTTCAGATATAAGTTTTAGAACTCTGTCCATTCTTTCCTTTAGAAAGTTTATGTCCATATACTTTGTTCTGCCTGGTAGAAATAGATCTATCTTTATACGATGTCCTTCTCTGAGCCATTCAGAAGCTTTTTTGGCTTTTAGGTTTAAGTCGTTTTCTCCTGTGCCGACTTTTACCTGTATTATTTTGACTTCTACTGTATGAGCCTTTGACTTTGCAATCTTTTGCTTCTTATTTTCGTCATACTGAAATTTACCATAATCCATTATTTTTGCAACAGGAGGATTGGCTTTAGGGGATATTTCAATGAGATCTAATCCTGCTTCTCTAGCTTTATCCAAAGCTTCTGAGAAAGACAAAACACCTAGGTTTTCACCGTCTTCTCTCAAAACTCGCAATTCTGAGGCTTGTATTTGGTTATTTATTCTAATATTTATACTCAAAAGCTTTATCTATATTTAATCAAATTCCTTTATAAAATAACATTTTTTTCTATTTTACGCAACCCTTATTTCAGAATCAGGCTAGATACTATTTCATTAAATATTTCGTTAGATTTTTCTTTTGATATAGCTCCTGGAATCTTCAATATTTCATTTACTATTTCTGGGCCTCTTACTCCAGAAAGAGTCTGGATGGAATCATGTGTTATAACCAGAGTTTCGTTTTCTGAGGTAGGGAAGTAATAAATAGTATGACCACAACCCTCAACCCCTTCGTATATAGCAAAACCGCTAAAAGGACCAATTGTTACTTTATCTATAAAGCCGGAATTTTCCAAAAGTTTGCCGTTTGCAAAATTTTCTTCGGGCATATAGGAGCTTAGAGCTTTAACAGTCTCTACTAAAGGAGTGTTAAATCTTTGAATTTGTACACCAAAATCATCTAATCTAGGATAGGCTGTTTCTTCTCCCTCCATATCACAAGCGCCTGTGTTTTCAAACGGTATATTGTGGAATATTGATACAGCTTGGCCGTTATTTATAACTGATAGTTCCTTAGGGTATTTAAAGTAAAAGTTAGTGTCGTTGTATTCGTTATATCCAATTTCTTGTTGTTTTTCTGGCTCTATTTTCTGGTTTTTATACCAGAGACCTCCTCCTAATATGGCTAATAAAATGATTATAAGTATAAATTTTTTCATATGGACTATTATACCAAATAAAAACCTCTTATGAGAGGTTTTTATTTGTCTGTGGCGCCAAACGATTACGTTCGGCATCCTACAAAAATATAGTCGCTAAGCTCGTTATTTTTGTGGAGATGGCGGTATCGAAACCGCGTGCATACAGAAACATAAAATGGTTCTACAATGTATAGTTTATTTTTTGTAACACATATGTACTATAAAATAAACAAAACATACATATATGTTGTCTCTACTTTTCAAATAACAATCGAGACGGTTGTTATTCTAACCTAAAATTTATATCAATCTATTTCCCGTATTAGGTGTCAGGGGATAGACCGTCCCTTAGGCGTTAGCGTAAGAGAAAGCAAAATCGTTTACTCCAAAATATGGAGAAACTGCTGATTTGGCTTTTGAAAATAAGTTGTTTGCACTTATCTTTTCTACCGGTTTAAGGAGTCAGTAGAGCTCCACATTGCGCAGATTATGAAATTCTATATGTCAAAACCTAGCATCCCCAAAATAGAAACAGAATTATTTTGTTGAAGAGCATATTTTTTAGAGCTTCGCAAGGCGGGTAGCCGATACGGAGCAAAATTTCACCAGAAATTTATGTGTACCTTAAAAACATACTTGGAGGAAGAAATAATTCTGTACCTGATTTGAGGTAGGTTTGTCTTGTCAACGAACTTTATGTTCTCTTTCAATATCTCTCAAAGTATCTTTCTTTTTAAGAGTTTCTCTCTTGTCAAACTTCTTTTTTCCTCTAGCTATGGCTATATCTACTTTGATATATTTACCCTTATTATACACCGAAATAGGGGTAATTGTCAATCCTTTTGCTTTTTCTATTTTTTCAAGTTCTATGATCTCATCTTTTTTCAGTAGTAATTTTCTGTTTCTATGAGAATCATAGTCTTTGGGTGTATTGTTTTCTTGGTAAGGAGGTATAAACATGCCCACTAAAAAAGCTTCATTTCCCCGTATGGTTATATGACTACCCTCTAGAGAACCTTGGCTTCTTTTTAAGGATTTTACTTCAAAACCAAAAAGCTCTATACCGGCTGTATAGTTTTCCAAAACCTCGTAGTTTAAGTATATTTTTTTGTTTGATACAAGGGCCATAATGGTTTGTATTTATATAATATGTTTATTTTATAGATTTGACAAATCTGATTTTTTTGATATTATAAAGTTGGATAAGTTGAGTCTCTTCTCGTTGTTGTATCCCCGCTGTGGAGCGGGCTCCTTTCCGGCAACGAGGAGATAGTCCTCCTTAGCCAGCCAGCAGAAGATCCTCTAATCAGGCACCTTCTGCATACCCCCTCCTCGTCGCGACATAGGTCACGGCGAGGTGTGGGGTATTTTTCTTTTAATTTTAACATTTTCGTGTATACTGTCTTTATTATGAGTACTCCAAATAAACCCAAAAAACCGATAAAAATAATAATAAACAGAAGTAGTAAAAAAAATCCAAATAAAAACACTTTGCTTGGCTATATTCTTTATATTTTTTTGGTGTTTCTAATACTTTCTACTTTGTATTCTCTGATAAATAATGACACAAAAAAAATAGATAATATTTCTATATCTGAAGTTTCAAAAGACGTTAAATCTGACTTAGTTCAAAGTGTAAATGTAAGTGGGGATAGCTTGGAAGTTATTTACAAAGAGAGTGAACTTGTCAAAAAATCCAAAAAAGAACCTGGTCAAGCGTTATCTCAAACTTTGGTTAATTACGGAGTTACACCAGAAGAAATGGAAGGGGTTTCTATAAATGTTGAAAATCCTAGTGGAATAGGTTACTGGCTTTTAAATTTAGCCCCAATAATATTTCCAATACTTTTTATACTTGTTTTTATTTGGTTCATAACTCGTCAGGTCAAAGGGGCAGGTATGCAAGCTCTAACATTTGGTCAGTCAAAGGCTAGGATGATAGACCCTAATGATAAAGCTCAAAGAGTAACTTTTAAAGATGTGGCTGGAGCAAAAGAAGCCAAAGAGGAACTCAAAGAGATTGTAGATTTTCTTAAAAATCCAAAAAAGTTTTTAGATATCGGGGCTCGTATTCCTAAAGGGATTCTTTTGATGGGTGCCCCTGGTACAGGAAAAACACTCCTTGCTCGTGCTGTTGCTGGTGAAGCTGGTGTAGCCTTCTTTTCTATTTCTGGTTCAGAATTCGTTGAGATGTTTGTTGGAGTGGGAGCAAGTAGGGTGAGGGATTTATTTTTGATGGCTAAAAAAATCTCTCCAGCTATTATTTTTGTAGACGAGATAGATGCTGTAGGAAGAGTGAGGGGTGTTGGAGCTGGTGGCGGAAATGATGAGAGAGAACAAACTTTGAATCAGATTTTAGTAGAGATGGATGGGTTTGAGCCAAACGAAAAAGTTATTGTTATGGCTGCCACAAACAGGCCAGATGTCCTAGACCCTGCACTTTTGCGTCCAGGAAGGTTTGATAGACGTGTCACTTTGGATTTACCAGATAGAGGAGATAGAGAAGAAATATTAAAAGTTCATGCTGTTAAAAAACCTTTAGCAGAAGATGTTGCTTTAGAGGTAATTGCTGAAAGGACACCTGGATTTTCTGGAGCAGATTTACATTCTCTAATGAACGAAGGGGCTATACTTGCTGCTCGTGAAAATAGAACAAAAGTTTCTCAGTACGATCTTATTCGTTCAATCGAAAAAGTTATGCTTGGTCCAGAAAGAAAAAGCCATATCCTTTCTAAAAAAGAAAAAGAAATTACCGCTTATCACGAAGCCGGTCATGCTTTATTAGCATCCATATTACCTTATGCAGATCCTGTTCATAAGATATCTATTATTTCTAGAGGCAGAGCGGCTGGGTATGTGCTGAAACTTCCTCTAGAAGATAGAAGACTTCAATCCAAAAAAGAGTTTCTAGATGATATTGCTGTTTCTCTTGGGGGATATGTCACAGAGAGAATGCTTTTTGATGATTTAACTACCGGACCTTCAAATGATTTGCAGGTTTCTACTGCTTTGGCTCGTGATATGGTCACAAGATATGGTATGTCTGACAAACTTGGGCCTATAGCTTTAGAAGGTCAAGGAGGAAAAGTTTTGTTTGGAAGAGGTGTAGAGGAAAAAGCTTTCTCAGAAAAAGTAGCGGCTGATATTGATGCAGAAGTTTCCAAAATAATGAAAGAGGCGGAAGAAAAAGCTAAAAATATAGTTACCGAAAACAGAAAGCTTTTAGATTCTATAGCCCACAAACTTATAGAAGTAGAGACTATAGAAAGAGCTGAATTTGAAAACATTCTTATTGTTAACGGAATTACACCAAAAAAGAAGCTTGATATTGAACACCAGGATTAGTTGATTTTGTTAGAGTAGAGGAGTAGTATTTTAAAAGGAAGGAGTTTCTTTTCATATGAGATGCAAAGTGCCTCATTTGGTTGAAGGGGAGTTAGTCCCCTGTGGAGGAAAAATAGTTGAAAGGATTGTAGAGGATAGACTCTCAGAAATTTGCGATTATTGTGGTCGAGAGCCGTCACTTTCTGGGGGACTCATTTTGAAAAGTAAATCCCCAGAACAACTTTCTTTTTCGGGATTTTTCCCGGAACAACTGAGTCTTGGGCTCTAAAGAAAAAGGCCGGATTTGATCCGGCCTTTCAACTACTTACCCCAGTGCCAACGAGGTTTTTCTCCTGTCCTGTAGGCTATTCTAATAAAAGTTATAGTTAAAAGTATCATAGGTATAACTAAAATAAATAGAGCTTCCCGGTCCGTAGAATTTTCATCAAGACTAAAACCGAGGGCTAAAAGGATTACTGTATAAGCTATGGTTATCAGCCATCCTTGCCAAGATGCGGGATACCAACCCCAACCAAATCTTTTGGCTTTAAACCACAGTTTTTTATTTTCTTGTGTTTGGTCCATATTTTTATATTATTTTATATACTTATTATTATACTCTTTTTAATTTTCAATAAATATGATATTTTAATGTGGTGCTGATATTGGATGTATAGGTTTTCCTAAATGGACAAGTTGGTTGATATTATTGCACGCATAGCTCAGTTGGTAGAGCAGTCGTCTTATACACGACCGGTCCCAGGTTCGAGTCCTGGTGCGTGCACACGCAAATACAAAGCACAGCTTTGTATTAAGGACTCGAACAGATTTCCGGTTTACGCTCGCACCAGCGAGTGTCGGAAATCTGGCGCCTAGGATTTTTTCGAGTGACGACGAGAAAAAATTGTAGGAGAGACTCCTGGTGCCTGAGTAATGAAACTGTAAGTTTAGAGTTTTGGTGTATCTATACAACCACGCTCGAACGTATTTTACCAAGAATGTCTGATAATTTCCTTGCTCCGGTGAGGAAAATGATTATCTGATTTGCTTCCGTACGTTTTACCGTTTTACTTGACTCAAGAATAGATATATTGTAATGTCGCGTCAGGTAGTTTTTTAACAAAATCAAGTGAAAGGAGGGGGCTATGGACTCGCAAAGTATCCCTGTTGTGTGGGCTTCAGCCCTCATTACAAGTAACAAAACAACCTTCATAACTCTCGGTAAAGAAGTTGTGGTTGAGATTCCTCGAGCTGTTACTGCACACCTCTTGGAGGTTTGCAATGGAAGCAGGGGGTTTAACGAAGTAATTGATATCTTGTCCCAGGATTGGGACCGAGCATCAATCGAAGGACTTATCGAGGAGTTGTTCCAAAAACAAGTGATTGTTGATGGAAAAACACTTGAAGATGAGTTCTGGCAAACTGTCACGAACCCAATGAGGTTTCCGACAAATGTCAGCGATGAAGATGTGGCACGTCTGGTATCTCAGGCCACTGAAAGGCACCGTGAAGAGAACTTAGAGAGAGCTTATCAACCTTCAAAAAGTGATCTCTTTGAGATTATCGGCCGCCGCAAATCTGTTCGTACTTTTTCTGGAGAGACCGTTGATTTTCAAACTGTCATTGATCTGCTCTGGAGTGCATATGGAGAATGCCTGACGGCTGACGGTCGGTCTCATCGCTCTGTGCCATCCGCTGGAGCACTTTACCCTCTAATGATTCATGTTGGTTTGTTTGCAAAAACAGGCGATTTGGATCCTGGGGTATATCGAGTGCTTTACGATCAAGAAAGTTCTGTTGGCTTCAGGTCTGTCTCAACTGACGTATTGAAGTTCGCTAGATCTTTCTTGAGTCCTGCTGGCATTCAGAAAGGAACTCATGGAGTCATTGTCATTAGTGGTTCTTTCACTGTATCGAACCAAAAATATGGCAACCGAAGCATGTTGTACGTTCCTCTGGAAGCTGGGCATTCCGCCCAGAACATTCTTTTGGAAGCCACTCGTCAAGGTGTTGCAACTCTGGAAATTGGAGGTTTTGTAGACGAGCTCGTTGCTCAGTCTATTGAACTTCCTGATGACTACCAGCCTCTTACTCTCGTTGCTTTTGGTAAAGAGGGTGAGCAAGTTGAGTTGGAAAAGCCTTCGGCCTTGCAAGTTGACTGGGCTATTCCAATAGCCAATGGGTATGCTCCTGGTTTTGCTATAGCCTCAGCTCGTTTATCAGAAAAACGAAGCTGGTCGCACGGTAGAGACCCTTCTCCTGAAATGGCTTTGAAAAAAGCAATTTCTGAAACCAAGGAATGGACTTCTTGCGGATGTATCCCGGAGCTGGCCTGTGCTACCTATCGTGAGTTGGATAATGTTATCGATCCTCGAGAAGTTATCCGATTCCACAAGAGCCAGTACAGGATCAAAGGGTTTCCGTTTGCACAGTTTGATGATGATATGAGGTACAACTGGACAAAAGGATTCGACTTGGATGGTAATGAATTTCATATTCTTGCCGACCATGTCTATTTTCCGTATTTTCCAGAAACGCCTTACTATTGTTTTTCAAACTCGTCGGGATGCGCTGCGCACCCTGATAAGCAAACGGCGATTGAGACCGGGACTCTTGAACTGATTGAGAGGGATGCATTCATCAATTCATACTTTTGCAGACTCGATATGCCAATAGTTTCAGAAGATACCCTACCGGATCATATCCAAAAGCGTATCTATGAGCTAAGGGATGTTGGGTTTGAGGTGTGGATTGTTGATCATTCGCTTGATCTGGCACCTGTGGTATTTGTCATGGCTCAAAGTGCAGAGTGTACTTTCAGCACTTGTGCGTCTTGCTCCAGTTTCGATATCGAGCATGCTGTTAGCCATGCGCTCATGGAAGTGGAGGCCTCTGTTCTTCATCGTCTGCAACATGGTGTGCCCGACAAGATTCGTCCAGACGAGGTCATCTGGCCTAATGATCATGGCCGTCTTTACGGCCAAAGACAATATTTCCATCGTGCGGATTTCTTGGTTGAAAGCCAGAGGTCTGTATCGTTTCAAGAGATAGGGGGTAACACTTCTAAAACTTGGGGCGACCTCCTTGGTTGTTTTGAGAATAAGGGGTGGAAACATTTAGTTGTTCCTCTCGAGCTCTCGGATGACTATGGTGGAAATGGCGATCTGAATATTGTCAGAGTGATCGTTCCTGGCACTGTACAGATGACCTTTGGTAATCGCCAAGAACCCGCTGGAATGAAGCGTTTGTACGAAGTTGCCGAGAGGTTTAGACAAGGTAAGTTGGCTTATGGTCAGCTAACCAAGTTCCCGCATCCTTTCGAATGACCCCAGAGGCGGAAAGCTAAAAACTTTCCGCCTCTTTTATATTTTGCTAAAATGAAGCTATGAGTAAAGATTTATCACAAATTGAATTTTATTTTCCAAGTGGAGAATTTAAGGACAAAGATGAGATAGCGGGCTCAATTGTTTCTTTGATAAAAGATAAAGGAAGCATTGATTATTGTGGATATACAAATATCGATTTGTTAAAACAGGGGTTATTGGATCACATTGGAAATGGAAACATTGAACAGTACAAAGGAATTTCTGAAGAGCAGAAGCTGGAAATAGAAAAAACTATTTCAGAAACTATTGAAAAGTGTAATGAAAAGTTACCTGTTCCAACTAAGAATTTTATTTTTGTTCATCCATATCTTACCACCGAAGATGACAAAGTTTTTGACGGTGTCATGGCTGTAGCAGTTTACAGTTGCGTTTTTCATTTGTTTGTAAATTTGGATGAATACTCAAAAAAGTCCATCGAAAATACTGTCGCTCACGAACTGAATCATACAATCTATTATTACCATCATTACGATGATTTTAGTAACTACACGCTTTTAGATGAAATCTTAATAGAAGGTTTGGCAGAAAATTTTAGAGAGCAGTATTTTCATCCTGAAGTAAGCAAGTGGGCTGGAGCTTTAAATAAAGATGAGGCGTTTGAAGTATTAAAGGGATCAAAAGATATTCTTGAGTCCAGAGATCAGAAAGTGATAAAAGAATTTTTGTTTGGAAATGACAAGTATCAGAGATGGACAGGGTACTCCGTTGGATATTGGTTAGTTAAAGAATTTATAAACAAGAACAAAAATTTATCTTGGGATGAGTTAATGAAAACCAATCCTAAAAGATTTATCGAAATTATAAAGTAAAAAGTGGTGCAACAATCTCGAGAGTTGTTGCACCACTTGAGGGAGCGGGTGGGACACCCGGGTTACTTGCCGGTGCCGCACTTGCCGTTGCCACCACCACCGGAGCTGCACTGTTCCTGACACACGATCGTGCCGGGAAGAGGCTTGTCCTTGGAGATGACTTTCCAAGAGAACTTTTTAGGGTTCTTCATGGCAGTCTCCTTTCTAGAGTTGTGAATGTACAATGTGAAGAACGTCTCCACATCCATTTGTAAATAAATATAAGCTATACCTTAATCCTTGTCAAGAAGAAAATCAGATAATTATTTTTCACCTCGAAGCGAGGACGGCTCGGCAGGAGGTGGGTGGCGGGGCGAGAGCGTACGATTCAGGTTCATATCATTATGCGCGGAGCACGTGTGGGAGAATTGTCAGATATTCTTACTAGGATACGTTCGAGCGTGGTTGTATAGACACACAATAAATTCCCCGGGAGTAAATTTTTTGTACGCACAGAAAGGTGTGGGGCACCTTTCGTCAGGACTCGAAGCCCGATTGAGATATTTTATGATCCTGAGCTTGTCGAATGAGGAATAAAATATCCAATTGGGGTACTGACCCTGTAAGGGTCGAGTCCGGATATGAATTGTGATGAAAAAATTTCGAGGGAGAGATTCCTTGGTGCTTACTAAAAATATGGAACAAGAATCAAAAAAAAAGGGGGGAGTAACCTTGCTTTTTTATCTATCTAGGAAACTCTAACAGCAACTCATCTGAATAATAAAATTCTTTAGCCAAGGAACCAAAACTATATGTCCTGTTGCCGATTTCTATTAAAGCTCCACCAGATTTTGGATCAGGGTTTGGTTTTGAATTAACAAAACCTATATTGTAAAGAGTTGAAAGTATTTCTGGTCTATTTGATATAGGGAAACCAGCTTTTTCCCATTGAGACATTATTTGTTTTAGGTAAATCCCAGCATAAAGATAGCTAAAATAATGATTCCTCTGGTCTGTCATTCTTGTAAATCTTTCTTCTTTTATATTTTCTGTTTGAAAATTCAGTATATTTTCAAATTGTATTCCAAGATAAAAAGGAGACTCTGGATTTTTTAAGTTTTGCTCTACTGTTATAGCGGTATCTTCCTTCATACCCATTACTCCCCAAGAAAATTTCGTTTGGCTACCTAGTATTTTAAGTGGTTCAAAAAATTTTTTGTAAGATTCTCTGTCAGAATTAAACATTCTTAGTTGTTCTACAATAAGTTGAGAGGCGATAAGTCTAGGTGATACTCCGGAAGATAGAGCAGCTCTGTATAAAACATCTTTGTCTTTTAGTAGAGCTGTTTTAATAACTTGCCACTCCTCAGTTTTTTGCCAATAATTGTCGGTATTTTGTGAGTCTATTGTGTTTGCCAACCCTTCCTTTCCGCTTTCCAAAAAAACTTCTCTTTGTCTATCTATGATTCCTTTTGTGTCTGTAAAACCCCACAAAACAGCAAAATAAATAAAAATAAAACTAGCACCTATGATGGCAAAAATGACGAGTAGAATAAAACCTATTTTTTTTAAAATGTTTTTAGACATGAATTGGGATTTATATCACACTTTAAATTTAAATGCCAGAATTGTACTATTCAAAATGTATTTTTTCTCCTAAAGAATTTAAATATTCTAAAATAGTAGGATATTTTGAGAGATTTGGATCTTTTTCTACTATTTCAGTAGCTTCTTTTTTGGCTAACTCAACCATTTTTATATTTTTCAATCCTTCCATAGCAATATCAGAAACTCCCCATTGTTTTCCACTATAAAGCATTCCAGATCCTCTTTGTGAAAGATCAAACTCAGCCAGTTCAAAACCATTTTTGGCTAAAGTTAGAGCTTTCAGTCTTTCTTTCGTCTTAGTGCTTTTACTTTCGGTAAATACATAGCAGTAAGCTTGATGGTTTGAACGAATAACTCTTCCTCTCAGTTGGTGAAGTTGGGACAATCCAAACCTCTCAGCTCCTTCTATTATGATCATTGTAGCATTTGGAACATTTACCCCAACTTCAACTACGGATGTCGCTACTAGGATATCTATTTTTTTAAGTGAAAAATCCTGCATAATTTTTTCTTTCTCAGTTGGAGTCATTTTACTGTGTAATATTGCGATGTTCCATTTTTGGAAAACATTCTTTTTTAGATTTTCCGCCTCTAATGTGACTGACTTGGCAATAATAGCCATTTCTTTTGTTGGATCTGGTTCGTCTATCCTGGGACAAATAACATACAGCTGTCTACCTAGGTTTAATTCTTTTTTTATCTCATCATAAGTATTTTGTCTTTCTGTTGGTACTATTATTTTTGTAATTATAGGTTTTCTACCTCTCGGCATTTGATCTAACAAAGTCAGGTCTAAATCTCCATAAATTGTAAGGGAAAGAGTTCGGGGAATAGGTGTGGCGGTCATAGACAAGAGATGCGGAATAATTTCACTTTTCTGAGTTAATCTTTGTCTCTGGAGTGTTCCAAAGCGATGTTGCTCGTCTATTATTACATAGGCTAAGTGTTTGAAACCAACACTCTTTTGGATTAAAGCGTGTGTGCCGATAAGAATGGGAACTTCTCCGTTTGCTACCCATTTTATGAGTTGGGTTTTAGATATTTTAGTTGCCTCGGTCGGTTTTACTTTGGAAGGGAATATTTTACAGGAGCTTCCTGTTATAAGTCCTATTTTTATAGGTAGGTGTTTAAAGTACTGTATAAAATTTTCATAATGTTGTTTGGCTAGTATTTCTGTTGGTACCATATACGCAGTTTGCAAATTTCCATAGTCTTTGTCTTTCGGTCTTGTTTTTGTTATGGCATAAATAGTGGCGGCCGCTACGGCTGTTTTACCAGATCCCACATCTCCTTCAAGCAATCTAGACATAGGATATTCTTTTTTAAAATCAGAGGTTATGGTCAAAATAGCTTCTACTTGTGCTTTTGTGGGTTCAAAAGGAAATCTTCCAATAAATTCATCAATTGTTTTTTTGTCTGGTTCTATTTTGAATGATTTCTTATCTTGCCAGAGTTTTCTTTGTTTTTGTTTTTGGATTTGAATAAAAAATATTTCTTGGAAGGCAAATCTTTTGCGGGCAGATAGAGCATCATCTTCTTTTTTTGGTGTGTGTATCCAAATAATGGAAGTCTTTAAGTTTGGTAAGTTATATTTTTTTAGAGTCTCTTCTGGAATAGGGTCTTTTATTTCATCTAAAGCTCCACTACTAAATATTTTTTGTATAGTGTGATATATCCAATAAGAGGTTATTCCTTTACTCTCTGGGTAGACAGGGTATAGAGAGTGGTCTTCATGACCTGGACCAAAAAGAGAGTCTCCAACAGCTGTTGGTATTTTTCTGACAGCTTCTATTTTAGGATTACTCATATACAACTCATCTTTTCTTTCGGTCACTTTACCTTCTATTCTAACCAGTTCTCCTTCTTTATGCATCTTGGCTATATAAGGTTGGTTAAACCAAACAACTTTTATATTTCCAGTATCGTCAGTTATTGTCCCTTCGGACATTGGTATTTTTTTTATGAAAGCTTTGCTTGTCTTCAGACCTGAGATGGTTCCAAAAATAGTGGCATCTTCGCCTTTAGTTAGAGATTCTATGGTCTTCATTTTACTAGTATCCCCATATCTCACAGGGAAGTGATAAAGAAGATCTTCTACGGTATTTATACCAAGTTTACCTAGAGCTTTTTTTTGGATATCTAAAAGACGAAATTCCTTTGATAGGGCTGAATCTATTCTCATTGTTTAATAATACTATATGTTTTGGTTTATAAGTAAAAACGAGCTTTTTGAGCCCATTTTTATCCTTTATTTGTTTGTGTATATTCTACCAGTATTATAGCCCCATAGGATCTGTTCTACTTGGTATATCATCAATTATAATTTCAGGAGTTCTGTTTCTATAGTATAAGTATCCTCCTACAATTATTATTACTATTATGATTAAAGCTATTATTTTTTTCATTTCGTTAGAGTTTATAGTTATTGATTTGGTAATTAAGATTTTACTCTAATTATATAATCTAATATATATAATTCCTGTTATAAAGTAAAACTCTAATGGGATAGCAAAAGAGTTTTTAATTGAGAGAAAATTTCTTGGCCATAAATTTTATTTCTTTTTTTAGATTTTTGTTGTCTTTTAGTATGAAAACTATCATCTGAGCGATTTTTTTCATATCTTTTTCTTTCATTCCTCTAGTTGTCATGGCTGGTGTGCCTAGACGTATTCCAGAAGTTTCAGTTGGGGGTTTCTCATCATAAGGCATTGCTTCACGGTTTACAATTATTCCATTTTTCTCCAATATTTCTTCAGCCTTTTTTCCTGTAAGGCCAAAACTCTTTACAGTGTTAAAATTTGTTAAATGAGTCTCTGTATTTTTTGACCACATAGTACAGCCTAATTTTACTAGTTCTTTATGTAGAGTTTTTGAATTCTTAATTACTTGAGAGATGTATTTTCTGAACTCTTTTGTGCTGGCTTCACTTAGGCATTCGGCTTTAGATGCTATTGTTTGCATGTGCGGACCACCTTGGAGTTTTGGAAATATAGCTTTATCGATTTTCTTTGCTATTTCTGTGTCGTTTGAGAGTATTAGTCCTCCTCTGGGACCTCTCAAAGTTTTTTGGGTTGTTGTGGTTATGATATGGGCAAAAGGAGAAGGGTTTTTATGTGCCCCTCCAACTATTAGCCCGGAGAGGTGAGCAATGTCTGCCAAGAGATATGCTCCGACTTCATCTGCTATTTGTCTAAATTTTTTCCAATCTATGGAAAGAGGGTAAGCGCTGGTACCAGCGATGATTAAGTTCGGTTTGAATTTTTTAGCTTGTTTTCTTATTTCTTCATAATTAAATAAGCCGTTTTCATCTACTCCATAATGTTGGAACTGCCATATTTTAGAAGTGATACTTGCCGGTGAGCCGTGTGTTAAATGCCCTCCACAATCAAGTCTAGGAGCTAGAATTTTTTGTCCAGGTGTCAGGATTGCATGATATGAGGCCAAGTTTGCGTTGCTTCCGGAATGAGGCTGAACATTTGCGTATTTTGTTTTAAAAAGTTTTTTTGCTAAATCTATGGCTAGATTTTCTATTTCATCTACAACATCGCATCCAGCATAGTATCTTTTTTCTGGATAACCCTCTGCATATTTTGAAGATAAAATAGAAGACAAATGGCTTCTGACTTTTTGGCTGGGATAATTTTCAGAAGCAATTAGGTTTATTGTTTCATTTTGTCTTCTTTCCTCTTTTTTTATTAGGGTTGCTGAGGTTTCTTTCATACAGAAGTATTATAGCAAAGTTTTTCCTTGAGTACTTTTCATTTTAAATGGTAGTATTCTATAGGAGAGGTGATTTTCTTGAAACATAAAGTAAGAAAACGTCCTCGCTGTCCTTGGAGGAAGGAACAGGGAAGCGATCCGGTCAAAAAAGAAGGACAAGGAGATTCTTCAAAAAATAGCCAATAAGGTTAAAAAAGAGCGGCCGAGTGGTCGCTCTAATTTTATGCTCTATTTTGTCTCGTTATATTTACAACTTCTCCTGTATTTGCATTTATTTCAACCATCATATAAGAATCCGTTGGGCCTAGACTGACTTCTATTTTCCATATATTTTTTTCAAGGATTCTAACTCTGGCTTCTGGCATAGGAGCGTTTGCTTCCTCGGCTACTTTTAGTGCTTTTTGTACTGCAACATATTCTGGCACCTTATTTGTAGAAGGTGTTTTTTCTATACTGATTTTTATCTTTTCTCCATCTCTCTCCAATAGTTTTATAAGGTAGTCATGATAGTACTGTGAATCAGACTGTGAATTAACTGCAAAATGGAATTCATCTTCTTTCTCAGTAGCTGTTAGCTGGGGGTATGTATATTCGTCTTTATTTCCCTGAAAAGATGTGGGTGGTAGTTGTAGATTATCATAACTTAGAGTCAGTTCTTCTACCTCTATACTTTCTCCAGGAAGCATTTCAAAGGGAGTATTCAGAGAGATTTGTTCTGTACTATCGTTCATAGCGTGTTTATTTAGGATGGTTGCTTTTGTTTTGGTAAAAAATAAAACTGTAGATAAAATTACCAAAATTACAAGGATTAAAATTATTAATACTGTATTTTTCATATATAAATTGTACGGGATATGAAATTATTTGTCTATTGATAAGACTTGTATATAAGGTTATTTTATATATTATCTATCGCACCGTATTTTTACCACTTTTAGTGACTTTATGGTTTTTTAAAAATAATATACAATAAATATACTATGTTAGGATTTCCGCTCTGGCTTATAGTAACTCATTTTCTCAATATTATTTTTATGACACTTCTTGTGCGAAGTGGTCTTCAGATTTTAGCTGACCATCCTAAGTTGTATTGGAATGATGATTGTACCCCTGGTACTGAGTGGATAAAATTTGGAAAGAAAGAAATACCAAATGATAAGTTATGGACATCTCATGATGAAGTAGAGTACATAAACCCTGTCCTAGGTATTACTGGAGGTACTCACAAGTTGGGTTCTGCGCGTAGGTGGCATTTTTTCTCGGTCATTCTTTGGCTATCAAACGGATTTGTGTATGTCACTATGCTTTTTGTCACAGGCGAATGGCGACGACTAGTGCCTACAAGCTTCGATATATTTCCAAAAGCATTTTACACATTTACACAATATCTTACTTTTCATTTTCCTAACCCAGCAGAGTTTACCCCTTATGACCCACTCCAACAACTCACTTATTTCGCTGTCATTTTTATTTTTGCTCCACTGATGATTGTTACAGGACTTGCTTTAGCTCCAGCAATTACTGCGCGTTTCCCTTGGTATCAAAAATTGTTTGGTGGTAGACAAGCTGCACGGAGTATACATTTTCTCGGTTTAGTAGGAATTAGTCTTTTTGTTGTTATTCACCTTGTGATGGTCGCACTGGTAAATGGTCCAAAAAATATCTCAAACATCACTCTCGGAGACTCCAATGGTGATTTATCTCTTGCTATTACCATATTTGCTATTGGCATTGCCATCTTTGTTTTCTCACAGTTTTTCGTGACATGGTATACGCTACGCTATGAAAAACGAGTGCAAGATATACTTGATCCAGTTATCAATTTTTTCACAAATTCATTGTTAGATAGGATACCCTCAAAACAACACTATTCAAAAAAGGATATTTCGTCTTATTTTAGAGTAAACGGACTACCGCCAGAAAATGAAGAGTGGAAGTTGTTTGCAGAACACAATTTTAGAGATTGGAAATTGAAAATTGGTGGACTAGTCAAAAATAAAGCAGAGTTTTCACTAGAGGATTTAAAGAACAATTTCACAAAAAACGAACAGATAACAAAACACAATTGTATTCAGGGTTGGTCTGCAGTTGCTGAATGGGCAGGAGTTTCTATGCAAGATATATTGGAGTATGTTGAACCACTACCAAATGCACAGTACATTGTGTTTACAGCATATGATGAAGATGAAAAAGGTCGTCCGTACTACGAGACCTTTACTTTAAAAGAAATGATGATGCCACAATCTTTACTTGCTTATGAAATGAATTATGAGACATTACCGTCTGTATATGGCGCACCACTAAGGCTACGAGCAGAATCTAAGCTCGGTTTCAAGATGGTTAAATACTTACGGTCTATAGATATTGTTGAAAATCTTTCTGGGGTAGGAGAAGGTAGAAGAGGTTATAAAGAAGGAGTAGAGTTATTTGATGAGGTGGCAGCTATATAGTTTACATTTTTTCAAGTACTTCTAAAATAACCACCGCTTCGTTGTGATCCTCATCTTTGGCACCATATAGGATTGTCACTACTTTATGTTTTTTAACAGAGTTTTTAATTTCATTTAGATACTCTTTTTTATCCTTGAGTTCGGCTTTATATTTTTTCTTAAAATCAGTCCATTTTTTGGGGTCGTGATTAAACCATTTGCGTAGATTGGTTGTTGGAGCCACTTCTTTTAGCCACAGATCAAGTTTGGCTTTTTCTTTACTTACGCCCCTTGGCCAGAGTCTATCAACTAAAATACGGAAGCCGTCTTTTTTACTGTATGGTTCATAAATTCTTTTTAAGACAATCATATTTTTTAATTTTTATACTTACTGTAGTTCGGATTTATTGGGTAGATACGCAACGAGTTTCACCGGAGGTTAGCTTTTTGGTTGTTAGAGAGTACTGGGTTATTTTTTGTAGTTGTGGAGTAAAATCTTGTACTTTGATTTCTGTGTATTCTCTACAGTTGGTTTTTGTTGCTGGCGTATTACTTATACTCCAATAAACCAATGTATCTGGCTCTACTAATTTGAGTTCGGCATACATATCTTCATAAACTTTTACTTTTGTTTCTATGTTATATACTTGGAGTTTCCGATTGCTCGGTCCAGTTCCAATATCAAGAACCAAATATTTACCAATTAGTCCAAATACAAAGGTGGCTGGTTCAAGATCTAAAGTAAATTTATTTATTTTTATATACTTAGCACACTGGACTGGTTCTATCAATTCAGAGCGAACAAATACCGATACCTCTTTATCACGACCTGAAGCATCTTGGCTTACTACGGCTAGATAATGGTCGTTTTTATAACATCGTAATCCTGATTCCAAAGAGGGATCTTCGCCCGTTGGCTTTATTATTCCTGAAGATATATCCGGCTTTATATTTTTATTTTGTTTATTTAAAATTAACAAGAAAGAGGCTATCCCTAATAATAAAATAATTATTCCACTTGTAATAAAGGTTTTTCTCATTAAAATCTATTATAAACCTAAATAGTAGCTTTTCAAATTTATTTAAAAAACTGCAGACTATCTTTCTACACCCTCATCGACAATAATTTCCTTGGTAACTTTTTTACTATTTTTAAGTTTGAGAGTAACCAATTTACTATGGGTTTAAAAAACACTTTCCACTTCACAATTATTAAGGGCTTTTAATACCGTATCCCAATTACCATTGGTTTCATCCGTAAAGTTTTGTCCACTAGAAGCTCATTACATCTTTCATAACTAGCTGTATCGCTTTTCGGTAGACATTCTTTTAACTCGTCTGCAATGGACGCCTGTTCTTAGGTGGAGTTTATGCTCTGGACGATGCGATCGATAATACTATCTATATCAAAAGTTTCTCTTTCGCTGGTGCAAGCTTTGTTTTGTTCATCGTCGTAGTTATTGCAATTAGGATATTGTAAAGTAAAAGCAACATTTACAAGCTTATCATTCTTAACAGTGGTATAAGTGTATGACAAATAAACACTGCCAGCCGCACCCTCGTTTTTTATATTTACACAATAAGTTCTATTATCAACCATTCTTTGTGAAGTAATATCCGACATACTGCTCACTTCAAGTGGTGTAGTTTCGCAGAAATATGTCCCATCCTCTATTTTAATAACTGGAGGCCATTCCACGACACTCACATATTTTGCCAACAGTTCTTTTGGATATTGAAATATAATACTTTGGTCATTGGTAGTTGTAATCCATAGTTTGCTAGACTCAGAATCATTATTTTCGGCAATAGTCCAAATTGTATAAAAACGACTATATTGTCGTCTAGTTAAAACAATAGTTTTGTTAGATGATTTATAAAAATATCCCGATCCCATTTGATCCGTATGTTTATATTCCAGGTCTTTCATAAAAGTTTCAACTGCCATGGGTCCGCCTTGGCTCTTGGTTAGATATTTATTGTCTAAGCCAGACAATTTAACAATATCCGACTTACCAAACGTCAGTTGAGTAATACCTTTGATTTGAGGCCAGGGATTGCCTTCCTGAAAAATCACTGACGAGTAGAAAAATACAAAAACACCTAACACTAAAATAATGATAAATATAAGCAGTAAAACTTTTTTATTTTTTGAGGAATGTTCAAAAATCATAATTGATTATTTTTTCTTCTTATTTCTGATTGTGATAACAATGGTAGTGATAATTAAGATAAGACCTAGTCCTTGTAATCCTGGGCTATCATCAAATTCACCAAATACGATAAAAAATACACCCAACAATATTGCCAGAATTTTTGGGATCCAGTATAAAAGTTTATTTTTTATATCATGGTAACTCATTCGTTTGTATTATAGCTCAAAAATAAAAACAGCGACCGTAAAAGTCGTTGTTTTTATTTACAATTTTTTAAGCAGTCGGGTCACAGCCCCGTCGCTATCACTCGGGCCTGCACGATAAAAAATTGTCCTGGCGGAGAGAGAGGGATTCGAACCCTCGGTGCCGGTTAGGGCACGGCGGTTTAGTAAACCGCTGGTTTCAGCCACTCACCCATCTCTCCTTATTTATTACCGTAGCGGAGCCGGATGGATTCGAACCATCGGTACTCTTTTAAAAGTACACCTCTTTAGCAAAGAGGCACGTTAGACCACTCTGACACGGCTCCTAACATATAAAAAGATAGCATATTAATGAGCTATGGTAAATGCAAATACTTCTTTTGCTCCTGCCTCAAGTAGGGTTTTCCTTGCTTCGGACAATGTGCTTCCTGTGGTTACCACGTCATCTATTAAAAAAACATAATAATCATTTATTTTTTTGTCTGCCCAAAAACAACCAAGAAGGTTTTTGAGTCTATCTTCTCTAGTGGAACTTTTACTTTGTTTTTGAGTATCTTTTATTTTTTCCAGCCATTGTGGAGCATATAAAAGTTTATGCTCTGTATCGTAGGGGATTATGGATTTTGCTATAAGTTCGCTTTGGTTGAAACCTCTCTCTGACCTTGTGGTTGGGGATATTGGTATTGGGATCAAAGCAAATTTAGCATCATTGTCAAAAATCAGAATATCTGACATTTGGGCCATTATGAGGTCATAAAATATTTGGCCTATATGCTCCAGTGGGAATGTATTTTCTCTATATTTTAATTCCCATACAATAGCTTTTACTGTAAGGTCTTTGTATTTAAAAAGTGGGTAAATCCATTCTATTTTTTCAAAAGCAGGGCTTTTTGGTAAAGATTCTATCTCTTCTTTTGTCAAAATTATTACCCGTTTGTAGTCCTTTCTTTTTGGAAATATTGAGTCCAGTATTTTAGATAAAAAATCCATTATACTTTTCAACATATATATATTATACAACTTGACCTTATGATATACTAATAGGTAGTTATGGCGAATTTCTTTACTAATTTATTTAAAAAACAGAGTCCAAGTGTTATTGGTTTGGATATTGGAACTTCTTCTATAAAACTAGTTCAACTTTCTCGTAAAAGTGGGAGAGCTGTTTTGGAGACGTACGGAGAATTGTCTTTGGGTCCTTATGCTCACGGTAGTATTGGTGAAGCTACTAATTTGCCTTTAAATAAGGTTGTTGAGGCTATAAATGATTTATTGGTTGAAAAGGAAGTGAATATTACTACTAGGATATGTGGTATAGCTATACCTTTTTCTTCTAGTCTGGTTTCTGTTATAGATTTTCCTATGGTTTCTGCAAAAGAATTGGCAAATATGGTTCCTCTTGAAGCTAGGAAGTATGTGCCCGTGCCTATGTCAGAAGTTACTATAGACTGGTCACTTATTCCTCAGGATAAAAATCCAGAATCAAATCCAAACCAGAAGTTCGGTCCAGATGGTAAACCTCTTCCACCTAGATTAGAAGTTTTGGTTGTTGCTCTCCATAATGGAACAATAGAAAAATACAAAAAGATCGCCACACAAAGTGGTCTTCAAACAGACTTTTTTGAAATAGAAATATTTAGCACAATGAGATCTGTTTTGGATCAAGAGATTACTCCAATGATGCTTTTGGATATGGGAGCAATGACCACAAAAATATATATAGTTGAAAAGGGTATACTCAGGGCTTCTCATACCATAAATAAAGGTTCTTATGCTGTGACATCGGCTTTGGCAAAATCTTTGGGAATATCTTTCACCGAAGCGGAGGTCTTGAAAAGAGAAAAAGGTCTAACAAACATAACTGACAATATAGGGGTAAAAGATATTATGACTGTGACTATAGATTATATTTTTTCAGAAGCAAATCGGGTGATTATCGCTTATGAAAAAAAGTATAATAAAAATGTAAGCAAGGTCGTTATGGTTGGGGGAGGCAGTGCCCTTATTGGTTTGACAGAAATTGCCAAAAAAAGTTTTCAAACAGAAGTCGTTAGCGGAGATCCTTTTTCAAAAGTAATCACACCGGCATTTTTGGAAGATGTATTAAAAAGAACGGGACCTCAGTTTGCTGTTGCTGTTGGTTTAGCACTTAGAAAACTTCAAGAAGTGGAATAAGTTTGTAGCGTTTTATTTTTCTGTATATTATAATTAGTTTAAATTATGGAGCCCAAATTTCAAACATCGTTCATTCCAAAATCTCCGATAAGTACACAGAGAGAAGATCCAATGAAAAAAGGAGGCTCTTTTGATATATTCTCTACTGTGGCCACTTTACTTTTCATTGCCACCCTACTTGCTGGAGGAGCTTTGTTTTTTTATAAGAGAATAGTAAACAAAGAGATTCTTTCAATAAAAGCTGACATATCTGATACCAGAGATGCTTTTCAACCAGAAACAATAAAAGAGCTTATAGATTTCAACAAAACAATAAGGTCTACAAACCAACTTTTACAAAAACACGTAGCCATATCTTCTCTGTTTAATGTTTTACAATCTCTGACAATTAAACCTATTCGTTTTACAGATTTTTCTTATTCTGAATTAGCCGGTCAAATAGTTGTTGATGTAAAAATGGAAGGAAAAAGTTATTCAGCTTTTGCTCAGCAGTCTGGAATTTTTTCAAACCAAGAATTTATAATGAACCCCGAATTTTCTAGCTTTGAGCTTTCAGAAGGTGGAACAATAACAGCTACTTTCAAATCTGTTATAGATCCAGCAATACTTTCATATGAGAAAACTCTGATACCGGTTATTCAGGAAGAAGTGGTGCCAGTTCCACAAGAGGAAACAATACCAGCTAACCAAGAAGAAATATGAGATCAGGATTAACCCCAATTATTATAATAATAATCTGTATAGCTACATATTATCTATATCTCAGTCCTTCTTATGCTGACCTGAAAATGGTTATGGAAGACAGAGATAAATTTGCTGATGTGCTCGAAAAGGCAAAAAATATTTCAACAAAAAGAGATGAGGTTCTTTCGGAATATAAATCTATTCCTGTAGATGATATAGAAAAAATGAAAAAAGTAGTTCCTGTGAATTTTGACGGACCAAGCCTTGCAAATGATATAAATTCTCTTGCTTCAAGATACAATACATCTATTGATTCTTTTGATTATGCCTTAACTTCGGAAAATAACTCTGAGGTTGCACTAGAAGAACAAAAGCCAACTCCTTATCAGAAAATAAAAGTCTCTTTCACTATGGATGCGACATATCCACAATTTGTTAGTTTTCTAAAAGATCTTGAGAAGAACCTTCAATTGATAGATGTTTACTCGATCAAGGTAGTTCCAAATAGTCAGAATGAAGATAGTTCAATATTAGGATTTTCGGTCGAAGCCAACACATATTCACTTCGTTAATTTAAAATAAACATTATGTCATTATCACAAACACAAAAGGCAATCATAGCGATAATAATGTTTGGTTTGTCTGGTTTTATCGTTTACAATTCATTTTTCAAATCTGCACTTATTATCTCCGATAACTCTTTTTCAGAAGAAGATTCAGATAGTCAAGATATTATAGATTTGGCTGAAGAATTTCAAGACATAACTATAAATGCTTCTGTTTTTTCTTCACCACTTTTTAGAAGTTTAAAAAATGCAGATTCCTCTGTTAGTCAAGAAATTCAAGGAAGGGATAACCCATTTGCTTCAATAGGAAAAGGTAATTAGTTTTCTGAATTAAAAAGTTTTTTAGTGCTATAAAATCTTATGGATATATTGAACCTATTAACTCAAAGAGGAAAGATTTCTGAAGTAGAAGCCAAATCTATTAGAAAAGAATCAATAAAACTTGGTTTAACTTTGGAACAGACTTTGGTCCAAAAAGGTTTTTCTCCAAGTGATATTTTAGCTGCTCAAGGGGAATTTCTTGATGTTCCAACTAGAAGTATGGAAGGTAAAGAGGTTTCCGGTAAAATTTTGGAATATATTCCAGAAGAGTCCGCTTCTCACTACCAGTTTGTGCCAATAGGAATACAAGATGGTGTTTTGGAGGTTGGAATGGTTGATCCAGATAACATAGGGGCAAGAGATGCTTTAAATTTTATTTCAGCAAAAATAGAAATGCCTTTTAAGGTTTTTATGATTTCTGAAGAAGATTTTAATAAAATATTTTCTACTTATAAAGGTTTGACGGGTGAGGTTTCCAAAGCTTTATCTGAGTTGGAGACAGAGCTTAAAATAGAAGAAGAAGTAAACAAAAAGAAAGATAATAATAAAGAGGCTTTGGATACAGAAGAAAGTACCGATTCTGCTGATTCAGGAGATTCTGGTAGTAGAGATGGTAAAATTACTGAAGATGCTCCTGTGACAAAAATAGTAGCTACTATTTTGAGATATGCCACAGACGGAAATGCATCAGATATTCACATAGAACCATGGAGGGAAAATGTAAAAGTCAGATTTCGTGTAGATGGTGTTATGAATACCAGTTTGGTCCTTCCTTCTAAACTGCACTCAGCAGTCGTAGCCCGTATAAAAATACTTTGTAATATGCGTCTTGATGAGAAGCGTAAGCCACAGGACGGGCGTTTTACAGCTAGGATAGAAGGAAGAAAGATAGACTTCCGTGTCTCTACATTTCCTGCTTATTTTGGAGAGAAAATTGTGATGAGAATTTTGGATCAAGAAAAAGGAGTTAGGCCTTTGGATCAACTTGGTCTGTCTAAAGGTAATTTAGATAAAATATTGAAAGCTATAGAAAGACCTTATGGTTTAATTCTTATTTCTGGTCCGACAGGTTCTGGAAAAACTACTACTTTGTATTCAATGTTAAACCAAATAGACCGTGAACATCAAAATGTTCTTTCTTTGGAAGATCCTGTTGAATACAATATGGAAGGTATATCGCAGTCTCAAGTCCGTCCAGAAATAGGTTATACATTTGCTTCGGGACTCCGTACTACTTTGAGACAGGACCCAGATGTTATTATGGTTGGTGAGATTAGAGATAAAGAGACAGCTCAGCTTGCTATTCAAGCGGCCCTTACTGGTCACTTGGTTTTTTCTACCATTCACACCAACTCAGCTGTGGGTGTTATACCAAGACTTGTTGATATGGGAGTTGATCCATACCTCATCGCTCCTACTTTGATTTTGGCTATTGCCCAGAGGTTGGTAAAAGGGCTTTGTCCAGATTCAGGTAAAGCTATTCCGGTAGAAGGTGCCATAAAGATGATGGTAGATAAACAGTTTGTTGATCTTCCAGAAAAATATTTAAATAAATTAGAGTTTACAGACTCTGTGTATGAAGCTACTCCAACTTCAGGCTGTCCAAAGGGTACGAGAGGAAGACTGGCGGTCCTAGAAGTCTTTGAAATGGATAAAGAGCTGGAAAGCGTCATATTGAAAAATCCTACTGAGATTGAAATAACAAAATTGGCTAGAGAAAAAGGTATGCTTTCAATGAAAGAGGACGCTATACTTAAAGCAATGCACAAGGAGATTCCTTTTGAAGAGGTAAATACGCTATAATAGAAATATATGACAGAAAATAACGAAGAAAAAAAGGGAATAAAAATATTACTTGTAGACGACGATAGTTTTCTTTTGGATATGTATTCGCTTAAGTTTAAAAAGGCTGGTGTAGATGTTTCAGCTGTGTCTAGCAGTATAAATGCTTTGGATAAACTTAGGGCAGGTGAAAAATATGATGTCATACTTTTGGACATAATTATGCCTGGTATGGACGGTATGGAATTATTGGAGAATATAAGGAAAGAAAAACTTTGCCCAGAAGCTACGATAATAATGCTTACAAATCAACCCGACGAGGTTGATAGGGCTAAGGAGTTAGGTGTTTCGGGCTATATTGTAAAAGCAACAACTATTCCTTCAGAAGTTGTAGAACAGGTATTAGAAATTTATCAAAATAATAAAAATAAATGACATCTGACTATAAAAAAATGATAGACGAGTTGATAGCAACGGTCTTGCAGGAAGAGGCTTCAGACCTTCACTTGGCTGATGGGAGGACGCCTATCATGCGTGTGTCTGGATCTTTAATACCAATATTGAAACACCCTGTACTTTCTAAGTTTGACATAAAGGGTATTATGGATGAACTTCTAGATGAAGAAAAGAAAACCAGATTTCTAAAAGATAAAGCAATTGATTTTTCTTTCCAATACAAAGAACAAGCAAGATTTAGGGTAAATATATTCTTCCAGCTTGGTAAGATAAGTATAGCTTTGCGTCTTATTCCTCATACAGTAAAAACTTTTGCGGAGCTTAGGATACCTACAATACTAGAATCTTTTACTTCTAAACAGCAAGGTTTCTTTTTAGTTGTCGGACCCACAGGTCAAGGTAAAAGCACTACTTTGGCAGCGATGATAGATATGATAAACGCAACGAGGTTGGAACATATAATTACAATAGAGGATCCCGTTGAATATATTTTTGAATCAAAAAAAGCTTTGGTAGATCAAAGGGAAGTAAGGGAAGACACACCGGATTTTGGGCAAGCAATGAAAGATTTGTTTAGGCAAGATGTGGATGTGGTTATGATAGGTGAGATGCGTAATCAAGAAACTATTGCTACAGCAGTGACAGCTGCTGAGACAGGCCACTTGGTGTTTTCTACTCTTCACACAAACAATGCTGCTCAAACTATAGGTCGTATAATAGATTCATTTCCAGGTGAACAACAAAACCAGATTAGAGTTCAACTGTCTTCCAGTTTGCTTGGTATCTTTTCTCAAAGACTTATACCTAGAGTATCAGGTGGACTTATTCCTGCTTGTGAATTACTTATAAACAATACCGCAGTAGCAAATCTTATTAGAGAGAACAGAATTCACGAAATAAACTCTGTAATAGAGACAGGTTCAGAATTTGGTATGATAGATTTAAACAGGTATCTTTCCGAGTTAGTCAGGAGCGGAGAGATAACAATAGAAAATGCATATATGTATTCTCAAAATCCAAGAGGATTAGAGAGAATGATATAATTTATTTATGAAATATTCTTATAAAGCTATAAATCAAAGTGGAGAAAAAACAGAGGGTATAATAGAAGCGCCTGGTGTTGACTATGCTATAAGTCAGTTACAAAAACAGAGTCTAGTCATTGTAGATATCAGGGCCCCAGAAGAAAAAAAAGCTTTTAGTATCAATCTGCCTTTCCTAAATAGAGTGAAAAATAAAGACATTGTTATTTTGTCTAGGCAGATGGCTACACTTTTTCAGGCTCAAGTTTCTGCGCTTAGAATATTTCGTTTAGTGGGAGAGCAGTCGAGCAACGCTTTACTCCAACAACATTTATTTCAAGTAGCAGACGATCTTCAGGGAGGAGCTTCTATATCAAGTGCTCTTTCCAAACATCCAGATGCTTTTTCTCCTTTTTATGTAAATATGGTCAAGGCTGGAGAGGAGTCTGGAAAACTAGATGACACATTTAGCTATTTGGCTGACTACCTAGACAGAACATACGAAGTCACATCAAAAGCTAAAAATGCTTTGGTTTATCCGGCCTTTGTTATAGCCACTTTTATTGGGGTTATGATACTGATGTTTACAGTTATTATTCCAAAAATTTCTGTAATGCTCACAGAGTCTGGTCAAGAGATTCCTATATATACAAAAATAGTTTTAGGTATAAGTGGCCTGTTTTTAAATTACGGTATATTTATGGCCATAGGAGCTGTTATAGTAGGATTTTTCTTTTGGAAATATTCCCAGACTACGGAAGGTGACTATAGGTTGGATGAGATTAGACTTCAAATTCCTTATCTAGGAGATTTGTATAGAAAATTATATCTGTCTAGAATAGCCGACAACCTAAACACAATGATTATTTCAGGTATACCAATACTCAGGGCGCTGGAGATTACTTCTGCTGTGGTAGATAATGCTGTTTATAAAAAGATAATAGATCAGACAGTTTATGATGTGAAAAGTGGAGGTACTTTGTCGGCAGCTTTTTCTCAGTATAAAGAGATTCCTGGAATTATGGTCCAAATGATAAAGGTTGGAGAGGAGACGGGGGAACTTGGAAATATTTTGAAAACTATGGCTAAGTTTTATCAAAGAGAGGTTACTACTGCTGTAGACACTTTAGTCGGTCTTATAGAACCTATTATGATTGTCGGTCTAGGAGTCGGTGTGGGAGTGCTTTTAGCTTCTATTCTGATGCCTATTTACAATATTGCTTCTGCGGGAGTATAAGATTAATATAATAAAATATGAATTATAGAAAAAACCAAGGTTTCACTTTGATAGAACTTCTAGTGGTTATTGCCATCATCGGTATTCTTTCTTCTGTTGTGCTTGCATCTCTAAACACAGCTAGAGGAAAAGGGGCAGACGCAGCTGTAAAGTCAAACTTAAATAGTGTCAGAGCTAGTGCAGAGCTAAGATATGATATGGATAAAGGAACATATGATAATGTTTGTTCTGATGCTACAGTTATGAAAGCCTTGGACACAGCTAGCTATGCTGGATCTGGAGATACTGATTCGGATGCTTGTTTTGCTGACTCAGAAAACTGGGCAACCTCAGCGCCCCTAAAGGTTATAAACCAAGTAGGTCCTTCATCAGGAGTAGATTATTGGTGCGTGGATAGCTCTGGAGTTGCTAAAATAACTGATACAGCACCTACTACAACAGTTTGTCCTTAGTCTATTATCCACAGAGCTTCTTTATTATTGTTTGTATTAAAAGTATAATGTATTTATTCGTTTAATAGACGATCATCCTTCTAAAAAGGATAAAATTATTAGTTTTATTTAAGTAAATTTGTATACAAATTATTTATGAAAAAAATATATAGTCGCGGTTTCACACTTATTGAACTTCTAGTGGTTATCGCCATCATCGGTATCCTTTCTTCTGTTGTGCTTGCATCTCTAAACACAGCTAGAGGAAAAGGAGCAGACGCAGCTGTAAAGTCAAACTTAAACAACATTCGTTCTCAGGCTGAATTAGTTTATGATACTGCAAGTGGTTCTTATTCTGGTGTGTGTACAGACCCTAATGTCATTAAAGGTTTAGATGCCGCTAGTCAAGCGGGGGCAGGAAACACAACAGCAGATATATGTAACAACTCTGGTACAGCATGGGCAGCTTCAGCTCCTTTGAAAACTGGACAGACATGGTGTGTAGATAGTACAGGTACAGCCGGACAAAGAGCAACAGCCTTAGGTTCAGCAACAGTTTGTCCAGCATCTTAGTTTATAGTTTTTTGATTTAAATCACCAAAGACCGGCTTTGCCGGTTTTTGTTTGGATTTTTTATATATAGTTATCACCAATTTTGTTTTATTTTGAGCTGTTTTCGGGATATAATATATATATGGAATCAATTGTTCTACTTTATGTTTTTATTTTGGGAACCATAGTTGGAAGTTTTTTAAATGTTGTAGCTCTTAGATACAACACAGGTATGCCTATAGTTTCTGGTAGGTCACAATGTTTTCATTGTTCATCTACTTTAAAATGGTATGAACTTATTCCTGTATTTAGCTATCTGTCTTCAAAAGGGAAGTGTCGCCATTGTGGAAGCAAAATATCGCCAAGATATCTTTTGGTTGAAATTTTAGTCGGTTTAATATTTGTTGGAGTTCTACTTAGACACTTGTATTATCTACCAATGTACTCTATCGTATTTAACGGTAATTTGTTTTACATCTATTTTCTTTTTGTCTCTTATATTATAGCTTTTAGTTTGCTTTTAATAATTGGCTTATATGATCTTCGTCATATGATAATTCCAGACAAGATGGTTTATTTTTTTATTTTCATATCTTCATTAAAACTTATATTATTTCTAAGCTACAAAATAAATGATATTAATTTGATTGATGTTTTTGATGCTTTATCTCCTTTTATACTCTCAATTCCTTTTTTCCTACTGTGGTTTTTATCAAAAGGACGTCTTATTGGTTTTGGAGATATAAAGCTAGTTTTTGGTATAGGCGCTCTCTTGGGTCTAGCTCTGGGAACATCTTCGGTCATTTTAGCTTTCTGGATAGGGGCAGCTTTCGCTATTGGTCTTTTGGTAATAAATAAATTTAAAAATAAAAACAATATAAGTATGAAGTCTGAAGTGCCTTTTGCTCCTTTTTTAATCGCTGGAACTCTCATTGTGTTTTTTAGTCAAATAGATATTTTTGGTTTAGAAAACTTAATACAACTTCTATAGTATGAAAAAGGGAGAAATCAAAAAAAATAAATATTTTTTATTAAAAGGTTTTACTTTGGCTGAGTTGATGATTGTTATATCTATTGTCAGTGTGATCAGCACCGTTGTTATGTTTGGCTACAGACAATTTAGTGACAGACTGGCTTTAACTTCTGCGGCTCAAGAAATAGCAATATCCATAAGAGAAGCTCAGTCCTATGGAGTCAGTGTTCGCCAGTCCAGCGTCTCTTCACAAGATTTTGATAAGGCTTATGGAATATATTTTAGTATGGATGATCCTTCGTATTATTATATTTTTGTTGATTTAAATGATGACCAGAAATACGAGAATCCCTCCAGCTGTACAGGGGAGTGTGTTTCAAAAACCGAAATAAGAAATAATGTCCATATAAGTCTGGTTTGTGGGGGAGCTTTTGGAGGTTCTGTTTCTTGCCCTTTAAATCCTAGTGTTAGAGCTTTAAATGTTAGCTTTATTAGACCAAATCCTGATGCTAGAGTAAGATTTACAAATAGTGGGGGCAGTTTCTTTGGTAATTCATATAAGACAGGAAGGGTCGAGCTGACTTCTCCACTAGGAAATACAATGAGAGTTGATGTGGAAAACACTGGTCAAATATATATAAATTGATATGAATTTTTACTTCAAACAAAAAAATAAAGGGTTTACTCTGGTTGAGCTTATGGTCTCTGTTTCTATTTTTAGTCTAGTTATGGTTATTTGTATGGGGTCCATAATCACTGTCTTAGATGCAAACAGAAAATCTCAAAATATGAGAGCTGTTATGGATAACTTAAACTCTTCTTTAGAAGGAATGACTCGTACTATAAGGTTTGGGACAGATTATCATTGTGGGACAACTGGAATACTTACTCAGCCTTTAGACTGCACGAATGGAGGTTCCTCTCTGACAGCTCTTTCTTCTGGTGGAGTTTCTACAACTTATTCTTTGTCTGGAGGTAGAATTATAAGAAATGAAGGAGGGAATAATTATTATGTGACATCACCAAATATTGTAGTTCAAACCCTAACTTTTTATGTTTCAGGTTCCGCCCCTTATCCGGGTGATTTAATGCAACCCAGAGTCATTGTTTTGGTTACAGGTTATTCGGGGTCAGATTTAGATACCAGATCTTCTTTTAGTTTGCAGACCACGATGTCTCAAAGAAAAATAGATTTTCAATAATTATGATAAATAAAAATCAAAAAAAGATGGGTATTTTAAGAAAAACAGGTTTCACTTTAGTTGAAACTCTGGTTGCTATATCTATACTAACTCTTTCAATATTGGGTACTTTTACAGCGGTTCAAAGCGGTCTAGCTACTTCTTCTTTTGCCAAAGATCAAGTAACTGCCTTCTATCTCATTCAAGAGGCTATGGAGTATGTCATAAACATAAGGGATAATAACGGTTTAGCCACTTTGTATACTTTGGAAAATGGTGGATCTTCCGTCCCTTGGCTTAGCGGTATGTCAAATGTATCTACTGATCCTTGTTATTTTGGTAAAACCTGCACGATTGATTCTCATCTTAAGCAGATTGCGTCTTGTTCTGGTGGTTTTGGTAGTTGTCCTTTTGTGACACAAAATACTAGCACTAAACTCTATGGCCAATCCACCGGTGGAAGTTTTATTTCTACTAGGTTTAGAAGAGAAATACAGTTTGAAAGAATGAGCGATTATGAAGTTTCTGTGACGGTTAGAGTTTCTTGGACTAGTGGTTCTTTTGGTAAGACAATAACAGTCAAGCAAAGTTTGTTTGATAAAAATTAAGATATGAAAATGATAAATTTTTTAAAACTAAATAAAAAATATAGAAACGAAGGATTTACATTACTTATTTCTATTATAACCACAAGTATTCTTCTTTTGGTTAGTTTTGTTGTTATAAATATATCTCTCAAACAACTTATCATAACTTACACAGGTCAAGCTTCTCAGCAGGCTTTTTATGCTGCCGACAGTGGCATAGAATGTGCTTTCTTTTGGGATGTAAAAAATCCAGAAAATCCCGGGGTCTCTGCTTTTGCCACAACTTCTCCTGGTATTATCAGATGCAATAGTCAGACTATATTAACTAGTAGCCAGACTGTTCCTACAAACCCAAGCCAGTCTAGTAGGATAGGTGGAGGAGGATCGTCACAACCAAATAGTATTTTTTACCTGACTTTTTCAAATGGATCTTGTGTTATAGTGACAGTTATAAAAGATCCCAGTGGACAGACTACTATAAAGTCCAGAGGCTACAATACTTGTGATCTATCTGCTTCTAGGAGATTTGAAAGAGGAACGGAGCTTATATACTAAAGACGAATATGAAAAAGCAGAATATACCTAAAGAAATTATAGAGAGACTGGAGAAACTAAAAAAAACTATTGAGCACTACAGGTATATGTACCATGTAGAGGATAAATCCCTCATATCAGACGAGGCTTTAGATTCTCTAAAACACGAGCTATCTCAAATAGAAAAACAGTACCCAGAGCTTTTAACCTTAGATTCTCCGTCGCAAAGAGTTTCGGGGGAGCCTTTGAAAGCTTTCAAAAAAATAACACATAAAATACCACAGTGGTCTTTTAATGATGCTTTTACAGAAGAAGATATAAAAGATTTTGATGAAAGAGTAAGAAAACTTTTGATTAAAGAGTTTGGACCAAAAACTTCTGCGACATATACCTGTGAATTAAAAATAGATGGTTTGAAAGTTGTTTTAGAATATATACAAGGTGTATTGATCTCTGCTGCTACTCGAGGAGATGGCAAGGTGGGAGAGGATGTTACTGAAAATATAAAGACGATAGAATCAATACCACTAAGTCTCCCTAAAAAAATAAATGTTATTGTGGAAGGCGAAATTTGGATTTCTAAAAAACAATTTGAGCTTTTAAATAAGCAAAGAAAAGATAATGGAGAAGAACTATATGCAAACCCAAGAAATGTAGCCGCTGGTACAATACGCCAGCTAGACCCTCGCATTGTAGCTAAAAGAAAATTAGATTCTTTTATATACGATATTGCAGAGATGCAAGGAGTATCACCCCAGTCCCAAGTAGATGAGCTAAATTTGTTGAAAGAGTTGGGTTTTAAGGTAAATCCCCATATGAAAGTTTGTAGAAATATAGACGAGATTATTTCATTTTGGAAAGAATGGCAACATAAAAATACGAAACAAACATATCAGATAGACGGTATTGTTATAAAAGTTTCAGAAAAAAAATATCAAGATTTTCTGGGTTATACAGGCAAAGCTCCCAGATTCGCCATAGCTTTCAAATTTCCCGCAGAACAAGTGACAACTGTTGTAGAAGACATTTTATTTCAAGTCGGTAGAACAGGTGTAATAACTCCAGTGGCCCAGCTTCGTCCTGTTTCTGTGGCCGGTTCTACTGTAGCTAGAGCAACACTACATAATGAGGATGAAATAAAAAGATTAGATATTAGGATAGGAGATACTGTTATTTTGCAAAAGGCCGGTGATGTTATACCTGATATAGTTTCTGTTTTAAAGGAAATGAGGACAGGAAAGGAGAAAGTTTTTGTTTGGCCAAACTCTATAACTGCTTGTGGCGGAGATGGAAAAATAGAAAGAATTTCAGGTCAGGCAGCTTGGAGATGTGTCAACAAAAACTCTTTTGAACAACAGAAGAGGAAATTTCATCATTTCGTTTCAAAAAAAGCTTTAAATATTGTTAAATTAGGCCCAAAGATTATTGATGTTCTACTTATAGAGAATTTAATTACTGAGTATGCCGACATATTTAGATTGAAAAAAGGGGATTTGTTGCTCTTGCCAAGATTTGCAGAAAAATCTGTAGACAATTTAATTACTTCTATAGATGAAGCAAAAAAAACTACACTGCCTAGATTTCTAGTTGGAATATCTATCCCTCAGGTAGGAGAGGAAACTGCTTATGATCTTGCTGTGCATTTTAAGGATTTAGAAAATATACAAAATGCTAGTTTTGAAGTTTTAGAGAAAATAGAAGGCATTGGTCCTATTGTCGGAAAATCCATAGTAGAGTTTTTCTCGTCAAAAGATAATAAGAAAATTATTTCTAATTTATTAAAGTATGTAAAAATAGAAACATTTGTTGTTTCCAATAAAAACCTTAAACTTTCAGGCAAAACTTTTGTTTTGACTGGAACGCTGAAATCTATGAGTAGGGACGAAGCAAAAGAAAAAATAAAAAGTTTTGGAGGCAAAACTTCTGAGAGTGTTTCAAAAGAAACAGATTTTCTCGTCGCTGGTGAAAATGGAGGGAGTAAATACAAAAAAGCAGAGGAATTGGGTGTACCAATCTTGAGTGAATCAGAGTTTTTAAAGATTCTCTAAATTAAATTCATTTATAAAAATATCAAGCATAATCTTTTTTATTTTGCGAATTATGCTAAGATACTCTTATGATTAATGTTAAAGATATACAGGATTTAGCCAAACTAGCTCGTGTGGAAATAAAAGATGAGGAGGCCATATCTTTGACCAAAGAATTGGATTCTATTTTGGAGTATGTTGGTCAAATAAAAGAAGTGTCTCTAGACCTCCAAAAAGAAAAACCCTTGCTTAAAAATGTTATGAGGGAAGATATTCCTACAAATACATCTAGAGAGTTTACAGAAGATATTCTGGCAAATTCTCCAAAGACAGAAGGAGATTATATAGAAGTAAAAAATATTCTATAATTTATGATTGATTTAAAAAAAATAACTGTAGCAAGTGTTCAAAAATCTTTACGTAACAAAGAATTTTCTGCTAGAGATTTGGCGCAAGCTTATTTAACTAAAATAGCAGAAGTAAATAAGGACATAAATGCTTATTTGGAAGTTTATGATGATGTTTTGAAACAAGCAGATTTTGCAGATAGTCTAATACAAAAAGGTCAAGAAAAAGAAATGACTGGTATTCCTATTGCTATTAAAGATAACTTATTATTTAAAGGTAAAAAGGTAACAGCTGCTTCTAAAATTTTGGAGGGATATGTTGCCCCCTATGACGCCACAGCTATCAAGAAATTGAGAGATCAAGGAGCTATTTTTTTGGGTAGGGCAAATATGGATGAGTTTGCTATGGGAAGTTCTACAGAAAATTCTGCTTTTGGAGTAACTAAAAATCCTTATGATCTAGAAAGGGTTGCCGGTGGATCTTCGGGAGGATCTATTGCTTCTGTGGCAATGGACGGGGCTTTGGCTGCTCTTGGTTCTGACACAGGAGGTTCTGTCCGTGAGCCAGCTTCTTTTTGTGGGGTGGTCGGATTGAAACCAACTTATGGTTCAGTTTCTAGATATGGACTTATGGCTATGGGATCATCTTTAGATGTAATAGGCCCAGTTACAAAAACCGTGACTGACTCGGAAATATTATTTAATGCGATAAAAGGTGATGATCCTATGGACAGCACGACTTATCCAGATGGTTTGTACCCAAAAAGGAAAAATAAAGCAAAAATAATAGGTGTACCATACCATATTTTAGAAACAGATGGTATAGATCCTCTTGTTCGTAAAAATTTTGATGAATCAATCTCCAAATTAAAAGAGTTGGGTTTTGAAATAAAAGATATTTCAATACCAACTATTTCGTATTCACTTTCTGTTTATTATATTTTAATGCCAGCTGAAGTCTCATCAAACTTGGCTCGTTTTGATGGTGTGAAATATGGACTTCATATAGAAGGGGATAGTTTACTAGATGATTATTTAAAAACTAGAGGCCAAGGTTTTGGACAGGAAGTTCGTCGCAGGATTTTAATAGGTACTTATGTCTTATCTGCTGGTTATGCTGATGCATATTACAACAAAGCTTTGATGGTAAGACAGAAAATAGCTGAAGATTTTAGTCGAGCTTTTGAAGAAGTAGACCTCATAGCTACTCCCACAGTGCCGACACCAGCTTTCAAAATTGGAGAGAAATCAAAAGATCCTTTGGCTATGTATTTGGCAGATGTTTTTACTGTGCCGGCAAATATCGTGGGTATTCCTGCCATTTCTCTTCCGTCTGGATTTGTCTCTACAGATACAAAAGATATGCCTGTGGGACTGCAACTCATGGCTCCTCACAATGACGAAGAAAATCTTTTTTATGTAGGTAAAAAATTTCTAGACGAGGTTTAAATAGTGTATAATTTTAGTATGGCTGAAGAACCTAAACCTCCAACAAAACCAGCTCCTGCTCCAGCGCCCGCTCCGGCAAAAAAAGATCCATTTGCGGAGTTAGTTAGTTTGATTGTTGTTATCTTGTTGTTTATGTTTTTGCTAAATGGTTTGATGAACTCTATTTCAAGTAGCAAACTACTTCGTCTCGGTTGGAAAAACTTTACTCCGTCGGGCATTTTACTTTCTCATACAAGACCCATTGCTTCTTTGGCAAATCCAATAGGAGCCAGAGTTGTTAGTATAAAAGAAACATCGGTCTATTCTGCTCCGGGAGAAAATAAAATAGGTACCCAAAAATTTGGTGCTAGAGGTAAAATCTTGCAAGGACCTGTAGAAATAAACGGAGAAAGATATTGGTATGTAGACTATGACGAGGATCCAGATGGCTGGGTAAAAGAAAGTGATATTGCTTACCTAGAGAGTGAACCAAATCTCTTAGAGAGGTTTATCATGAGAATAATGCTTATTGTGAGTGTTTTGAAATTTCTGTCCGTAATAATTTCTGTAATATTTATTATATGGAGTTTTTATATAATAAGAAAGTTGACAGAGGTTAGAGTAAAACAAAGAGCCATTATGTATCCAAGTCTTAAACCAGAAGAGGAAGGTATAAAGAATGCTCAATGGGAGAGGGTAGTCGCTCATTCTGAATCATTAAACGAAAATGATTGGAGGCTTGCCATAATAGAGGCAGACACTATGCTAGATAGTCTAATACAGAGTATGTCCCTTCCAGGAGATACTATGGGTGAAAAGATGAAAGCTATAGAGAAAAGCGATTTTACTACTATTGATCTGGCTTGGGAGGCTCATAAAATAAGAAATCAGATAGCCCATGAAGGCTCCAATTTTATGCTCTCACAAAGAGAGGCTAGAAGAATTATAGAGTTGTACAGAGCGGTTTTTGAAGAATTTTATATAATTTAATTGAGTGAGTATTGTATTTGTGTGGTTTTTGTGATAGAATCTTGTCACTTATTCGTGTAAGAAATAGCGGGATGGAGCAGCAGTAGCTCACGAGGCTCATAACCTCGGGACCCAGGTGCAAGTCCTGGTCCCGCAACAAGTTACGCAACCCCCGAAAGGGGGTTTTTGCGTACTTGTTGTGTGACAGTAAACCACTAGGAGCAGTTTACGTCAGGACTTGCAAGACGGAGCGGGCACCTAGTCAACAGACTAGGTCGCGAATCGGGGAGACAGATAATTTTGTTGCAACAAAATTATCTGTTGACGATGTCCTAGTCCCGCAACTTTCGTTTTTTAGTATTTTCTGCTATCATTGCTTTTATTGTCGGCGTAGTTCAATGGTAGAACGAAGGACTCATAAGCCTTAAACGATGGTTCGATTCCATCCGTCGACACAGTAAATAAAAATAAACATATGAAAAAAATACAATACTACACACTTAGAATATTTTTAATAATGACATTTTTATGTGCTAGTACAATGTTATTTATGATATGGAGAGGTGGTCCGGATGAATTTGATATAGTAAACCGTCTGGCACTTACTTTCTTTATTGCCGGACTGTTTTCTTTCCTTGTTTGGATTACATCTATAGTTATTGAAATAAAGAATAGTCTACTAAAGTAAGTTCTTATATCCCAAGACCATTGATTGTACTGGTGTAATTGGAAATAAATGACGGTATAACAAACGCAAGTGCTAGTAGGGGAAGAACAAAGACAGCTATTGTTATTATAAATGTCCATAGAAAATATTTACGGGTTTTTTCCACGGATTCGTAAATAGCATCAATTTTTATTTCTAATTCTATTATTTTGTTTTCATCTGGTTGCATATGTAAATTATATCATTTTTTTAATTTTTGTAGTTTATTTTGAAAATTTATAATTATATGTATAATGTTAGTGGTTGTCCTATTTACCTACATAGAAAGAAAAGGCAATTTGATAAGTATATAAAAATGCGGTCGTAGCTCAATTTGGTTAGAGCACTCCCCTGTCACGGGAGAGGCTGCCGGTTCAAGTCCGGTCGACCGCGCATCGTTTTTACCCATCTTTTAATCCAATAAAAATTCACATCTTACAGACATGAAGCTATGATATAATTTATGTATGAAATGGATAAAATTTATAAGGATTTTCTTGCTTATTTTGATCATTATCGGCTTAATATTGTTAGCCACCCAAAAGATGTGGGTTCCTAAAGTAGTTGATTTTTTACTATAGATGTAGGCATTAGCAATTCACTTTGCTTGCATTTAAGTTTAAATTATGATATAATAGAGGATAGAGGGTAAAGATGGAAAATATAATTTTTCTTCTTCTTGCTTCAATTTTTGTCGGCCTAGCTTTAGGTCGGCAAAGCCAAAAACCAACGCCAGAAACTTTCAAGCCAATGTGGTTTGAGAAGTTTCTAAACGAAGTCCGCAGATGAGAAAACTCTCTGCGGACTTTTGCTTTGTCTAAATTCATCTTCCTGTTATACTGGTTAAATTATGGTTATATCTGAAGACATAAAGGGTTTTGGAAAAGAACTAACAATAAAAACACTTTTTGGGATTGTTTTTGGTATTTTTCTTGTATACATTTCATTTAAGTTTGTACAGGTAGATATGATTTCTGAGTTTATAGACAGGCTTGGCATATTTGGACCTCTTATTTTAATTTTTGCAAAAGTTTTGACTTTGGTCGTAGCTCCTATAAATGGGACACCTTTTTATATTTTAGGAGCGGCTATATATGGCCCTGTGTGGGGAGCCATTTATGTATTTATAGGGGATATGATAGGAGCAGCTGCTAGTTTTGCTATAGCCCGTACTTTTGGTCGAGGTATTGTTTTAAAATTGTTTTCAAAAAAAGAAGAGGCTCTTATACCAAAAATTTTAGATTCAATGTCTACAGTCAAAGGACTTTTTATAATTCATGTTGTTCTTATTACTTTTCCAGACATTGTAAATTATGTAGCTGGTCTAAGTAAGGTAAAGTTTAGAACTTTTATGTTGGTTCATTTTCCTTTTGCTTTGTTTTTTGCTTTTGCTACCTCTTATGCCACAACTATACTACTCAATATAAAGGGTATCGGCACAGCACCACTTATCGTCTTTTCTTTTGTGGCAGCGGCTTTAGGAATATATTTTCTACAAAAATATGGAAATCTTCTATCGGCTCAAAAGAAGGTAGAGTAGGGGTTTTTGTGCAGTATTTTATGGGTAGTATTTCACTAAAGCCGATGTAGCTCAGGCAGTAGAGCACACCCATGGTAAGGGTGAGGTCAAGAGTGCAAGTCTCTTCATCGGCTCAGTTATTGTCTTTTTATTTTAATAATGGCAAAATCATTAAAGCGTAAAACAGGATAATTTTCCGAAGTAACGCACCCGGTATCAATTTTATATTGGTTCCGGGTTCATTTTTTTGCTATACTCATTTTTTATATGGAAGAATTGAAGAAAGAATTACAAAGTTTGGAGGAAAAGATGGCTCAGCCGGATTTTTGGAATGACAAAGATCTTGCTCAGCAGGTTATTCGTCGTATAGCAGAATTGAAAGCAGAAATTGTCGGTGAAGGTAAATATGATGGAGGAAGTGCTTTAATGACTATTTTTTCTGGGGCAGGAGGAGATGACGCTGAAGATTTTTCGGCAATACTTTTAAATATGTATTTGAAATATTGTGATAGGAAAAATTTTAATGTCACACTACTTCACGAGAACCAAAATGATCATGGAGGTTTTAGAAATGTGACAATAGAAATATCTGGTAAAAGGGCCTACGGAACACTCAAAGGGGAATCAGGAGTTCATCGTCTAGTTAGGATCTCTCCTTTCAACGCAAAGAGTCTCAGACACACATCTTTTTCTATGGTAGAAGTTGTTCCGAAATTTGAAAAGATTTCTGAGATTGAAATTCCAGATGATGAAATAAAAGTAGAGCTTTCCCGTTCTTCTGGGCCAGGGGGTCAAAATGTGAATAAAAGAGAAACAGCTGTTAGGGTTGTTCATATTCCAACAAATATTTCTGCTCAAAGTGACAACCAAAGATCTCAAGCTCAAAATAAAGAAGTGGCTTTGAAAATTTTGTACGGAAAAATATTCAAAGCTTTGGAAGATGAAAGGATTTCAAAAGAAAAAGGAATGTATGTTTCAAAAACTACTCAAATAGAATGGGGAAATCAGATCCGCTCTTATGTTTTGCATCCATACAAAATGGTCAAAGATCATCGTACTGGTGTAGAAATTTATAATGTTCAAAAAGTACTTGAGGGAGACATTGATGAGTTTATAGAGGCAGAAAAAGACTTAAAATAAAGCTTTTTTAATTTTTGCACCATCGGTTTGGATGAGTTATACTAAGAAGTATGATTTACTTTGATAAAGTTTCTAAAATATATCCAGATGACTCTATCGCTTTAGAAGATATATCCTTTACAATAGAACCAAATGAGTTTGTCTCTATTGTTGGCCACTCTGGTGCAGGCAAAACTACTCTAATTAAGATGCTTTTGGCTGAAGAAAAACCAAGTGAAGGTAAAGTTTTTTACGAATCAATAGATGTCCATCATTTGAGAAAACAAGAAATAAATGATTATCGTAGAAAAATAGGTGCAGTTTTCCAAGACTTCAGACTTCTTCCTCACAAAAATGTTTATGAAAATATAGCTTTTGCTATGGAAGCAGCTGGTAGAACAGATGAAGAGATTGAGTCAGATGTGCCTCATGTTTTAGATTTAGTTGATTTAGGTAAAAAAATATGGAATTTCCCTGGTGAACTTTCCGGTGGAGAAAAACAAAGGGTAGCTATTGCTAGGGCTATTGTAAATCAACCAGATGTTATTATTGCTGATGAACCGACTGGAAATCTAGATCCTTTAAATACTTATGATATTGTGCAGATTCTTAAAAAGATACACGACTTGGGTACAACCGTTATTCTAACTACTCACAACAAAGGGGTTATAGACTCTTTGGGCAAGAGGGTTATTACGATGGAGAATGGTAGAATTATTCGTGACGATAAATCTGGTAGATATTTAATATAAAAATGATATGTTAGTTACTATAAAAAGAGTGGTTCGTGCAGGTTTCTTTGGTTTTTGGAGAAATAGTTTTGTCTCCCTTTCTTCAACCTTGGTTATGGTTGTTACTTTGTTTGTTATCGGTTCAACTATTTTTTCTGGGGCCATACTTAAGTCCACATTAGACCAAATAAAAGAAAAAGTAGATGTAAATGTTTATTTTATAAATTCAGCTAAAGAATCAGATATTCTAGTATTGAAAAGTAAGCTAGAGCAACTACCAGAGGTTTTACCTCCTGTTACTTATGTCTCTAGAGAGCAAGCTCTAGAAAATTTTAGAAGTCGCCACGGAGATGATGAGTTTACTTTGCAGGCATTAGATGAGTTGGGTGAAAATCCATTGGGAGCTGCTCTAAATATAAGAGCTAAAGATCCATCTCAGTATGCAAGTATTGCTGAGTTTTTGCAGGGAACAAACATAATAGGTCAAGATGGTAGCGTGATAGTGGATAAAGTTAATTATTATCAAAACAAAAATGCTATAGACCGTCTAACAAAGATAATAAGTTCAGCAAACAGACTTGGTCTGATATTAAATATTATTTTAATCTTTATTTCTATACTTATTACTTTCAATACAATCCGCCTGGTTATTTATATGTCAAAGGATGAAATATCAGTGATGAGGCTTGTTGGAGCTAGTACAGGGTATATCCGCAGCCCTTTCTTTGTGACAGGAGCTTTGTATGGTTTTGTTTCAGCTATTATTACCCTCATACTATTTTACCCAATTACTCTGTGGCTTGGTAAAACTACAGCAGACTTTTTTGTCGGTCTAAATGTTTTTACATACTACACATCAAACTTTGGTCAAATTTTTCTGATTTTGGTACTTTCTGGAGTTGGCATAGGGGCTATCTCAAGTTTCCTAGCTGTCAGAAAATATTTAAAAATTTGATAATTTGAAAAGACGATGAAAAAAAACCATAAATATATATTTGTTGTAGGAGGTGTAATGTCAGGAGTTGGTAAAGGTATAGCTTCGTCGTCCATAGGAAAAATACTTCAAAGTAAAGGGTATAAAGTAAACCCTATTAAAGTAGATCCATATCTAAATGTGGATGCTGGTACCATGAACCCCACCGAACACGGTGAAGTTTTTGTGCTTGATTCAGGACTTGAGACAGATCAGGATATGGGAAACTACGAAAGATTTTTAGAGATGGATTTAGGTCCTACGGATTATATGACTTCTGGCACGATATATAAACATGTTATAGAAAAAGAAAGAAACCTAGGATACAAAGGGAAATGTGTAGAAGCTATTCCTCATATTACAGAGGAAATAATAAGAAGAATTAAAAAAGCAGCTGATGTCCACGAGTCAGACATTTCTCTTATAGAAATAGGTGGAACAATAGGGGACTATCAGAATATTCTTTTCATAGAAGCGGCCAGGACATTGAAAATAAAACAACCTCAAGATGTTATTTTTATAATGGTGTCGTATCTTCCAATACCAGGCTCTTTGGGCGAAATGAAGACAAGACCGACTCAAAATGCTGCAAGACAACTAAACTCATATGGTGTTCAACCGGATATAATAATAGCCAGAAGTAAACTTCCGCTGGATAGTAAAAGGAAAGAGAAAATAGCTATGGCTTGTGCTATTTCTGCAGATAATGTTATTTCTGCACCGGATATAGAGAGCATTTATGATGTTCCTTTGAATTTTGAAAAAGATAAAATAGGTGGAACTATTTTAAAATCTTTGCATTTGCGTGCAAAATCGAAAGAAGAAAATCTAAAAGAATGGAAGAAATTTGTAAATAAAAGAACTAGAGCCAAGAAAGAATTAAAGATAGCTGTGATAGGAAAGTATTTTGATACAGGAGATTTTGTTCTGGCAGATGCTTATGTGTCTGTCATAGAAGCGGTCAAATTTTCATCTTTCTGGAAAGATGCTAGAGCAAAATTAACATGGATAAATTCTAAAGATTATGAAAATGATCCTAAAAAAGTTCTAGAATTGAAACAATACGATGGGATTATTGTTCCAGGAGGTTTTGGTGAATCAGGTATAGAAGGTGTGATAATGGCTATAAATTATGCAAGGGTTAATAAAATTCCTTATCTTGGTCTTTGTTATGGAATGCAGTTGGCTGTGATTGAGTTTTCTAGAAATGTAGTTGGCTGGAAAGATGCCAATACTGCAGAAATAAATCCTAATTCATCTAAGGTGGTGATAGATGTGATGCCAGATCAGAAGAAAATTTTGGAAGATGGGAAGTATGGAGCGACTATGAGGCTCGGTGCGTATAAAGCTTTTTTGAAAGAGGGGACTATAGCTCGAAATTCTTATGGAGTATCTGAAATATCTGAAAGGCATAGACACAGATATGAAGTAAATAACCAGTACGTAGAAGAGATAGAAAAAGCTGGTTTAATATTTTCTGGTACATCTCCTGATGGCAGACTTATGGAAATAGCCGAGCTTCCAAAGAATATCCACCCATTTTTTCTTGGGACGCAATTTCATCCAGAGTTTAAAGCCCGCCCAATGAATCCTCATCCTTTATTTACAGCTTTTATTTCTGCTTGCTTGGGGTAGTTTACAAAAAAGTATAATAATATTATTTTGTATCTAGATCTTGCCGGTCTATACTCAGCCAGTGCCACGGACTCTCCATTACTATGGCACTTTTTTTACAGGTTTGTTAAAATACATATACTGGAATGATTTTAATATCAGAATGACAGATTATTTATTAGTTTAATTATAAAAATATATGGATATAGACAATGAAGAAGAAAGAGTTGATGAAATGAAGGAAAGGCATGAGGAAGAAATAGATGCTGAGAAAAAAAGATTGGAAGAAGAGAGAGAAAGAGATGCAGATGAAGCATCTAAGGATTTATAAAACAAAAGCCCAGGTCTTGCCTGGGCTTTTGTTTAGCCAAACTAGAGGTAATTTTGGCATAAAACTAAATTTGCTTATTTTTTCATTATATGATGTAATAGAGTTAAGAGATAAAAGGAGGTTTTTTCGAGTTTCTCCTCCTTTCATCTCGGCGCCGTATCTTTAGTGTGGAGTACGGCGCCTTTTTTGTTATAATAAAAAAGTGATAGAGAGATTTCTCTAGATTCGCCTCCTGAGCTTCTCTATCATGACACTGGTTTCGTTGAGACGAGCCAGTGTCTTTTTTATTGTAAAAAAGGAGTTTTTAGAGTATTCTGAGAATTGTTTTAATAATTGCCAGATCGTCTAATGGTAGGACTTCGCCCTCTGGAGGCGAGTATCTTGGTTCGAGTCCAAGTCTGGCAGCACCATTTGACACACACATTTTTATATTGATTTAAAGCTGTTGTTCCAATTTCGTACCAGAGGGTCAGCTGCTGTTTTTTAAAAATTACTGAATCTTCTCTAGTGATTTTTTTGTATGGTATGCTATTAATATGAACAACTCAAACAAGAAACAACAAAAAAATATAAAGACGGACTATGGATTGGAGTAGGAATAGCTTTGGGAGTCGTCTTTGGTTCTGTTATTGATAATATGGGTCTAGGTATTGCTCTTGGATTGGCTATTGGTATTGCTGTAGACCAAGCTGCAAAGCGTGAGAAATAGTTATCTTTATCTTATTAAAAATGTAGCAATATATTCGTTCAGCGGAGCATATCCAGAAATCACAAACTTTATGTTTACTGTGGGGGACACAACTACTGTAGCAAATACATATAGGTAGGGATTCCATAAAATAATACTGAGAATACAAAAGAATTGTAACGAGGTATAATTATTGTATGTACTTCACTTATATTTTGGAATGTTCTGATAAAAGTCTTTACGTAGGTTCTACAAATAATCTTGAGAAAAGGTTAGAGCAACATAATAATTCAAAAGTAGGTGCACATTACACCAAAATCCGTCGCCCAGTAACTCTAAAATATTCTGAAAAGTTTGAAACTTTGGGAGAAGCAAGAAAGCGTGAAGCAGAGATAAAGCGCTGGAAAAGGGAAAAGAAATTGAGTTTGTTTTAGTAGATCGTGATGGTCAAAAAAATTTTTAAAATTAGGTCGGAGGTTTGGCTTTATCCAGGAATGTCTGGTTGGCATTTTTTGACTATACCAAAAAAAGAAGCAAGTGAGATAAAAGTAAAATTTGGAAGTTTAAAAAGAGGTTTTGGATCATTACCTGTCTTAGTTATTCTCGGTAAAAGTAAATGGAATACTTCTATATTTCCAGATAAAAAGTCTGAAACCTATTTGCTTCCTCTGAAAGCTAAGGTGAGGAAAAAAGAAAAGATATTTTTAGATGATTTCGTGATTTTCAGTATTAGAGTATTAGGTTGATTTTTTCTATAAAAGGTATTTAATAAGATAGGAAGGAGTCTCAGATGTCTACCAGAGTTCAGTCATCGTCCTATTTTAGGGGGCGCGGGGTAGTAAGGAAACCTCGTAATAAACCTCTAGAAGAGGATTGTAGACAAAAAGATAAGGAAAAGTTCATCGGAGAAGTTGAAGATATTGTGAGGGTTATTAAATCCTCCCATCTCCCGAATAGGGAGGAGGTTTTGAGGGACATTCGTCACATTATATCCAGGATACCTCACACTTGTTTTCGAATTCTCAGGGGAGAACTTCGGCGAGTTCTTGAGAAGGGTACTCCCAGAAGGGGTGAAATATTCTTGGGACTCGAGTCCGTGATGGCCGGTTGGCCAAAGGACTAAAAACAAGGGCTCGCTGTTATGGCGGGCCCTTTATCTATTTTGTGCTATTATTTGGAATGGAGGCTTCATAATGTACAGAAGGAAAAGAACTGTTAGACTCATGGAAGTGAGATCTCTTGTATCTATGCTCAAGAGGTGCTATAGACGTTTTTCGGAAATAAAGAAAAAGGAAAGAAAAATAGAAGCTAGAAAAATTAGGTTTGTTATTTAGTTTAAAGGCGGCCCTCAATTGCGGGCCGCCTTTTTATTATGATGCTAATAGATTTAAGTGTTATAATATAAGAGTGAATTATAAAAAATATATACAACATAATCTTCCAAACATCATTCCGGCACTTATTGTGTTTATACTACTTGGCGGGTTGTCTATTTTTCAATTTTTCAAAATTTCAAGTCTGACAAATAGGGTGTTAGTTATAAATTCTGAATTGGCATCTACAACAAATTTTCTGAGTCAAAATTTTGGCGAAGTCTCTAAAAATATAACAGACTTAAAACAACAGGCCACAGGACTTTCTGACACTCTTTCCAGTACTCAAAAAAATGTTGATGCTGTTAAAAATCAGGTTGGGGGAGTAGAGCAGACTGTAGGAACAATTTCTGGTACAGTTGGAACGTTGGAAAAACTGTCTAAAATTGACCCTGAACTTTTAAAAAAATATTCCAAAGTATATTTTTTAAATGAAAACTATGCTCCAGCTCATATTACAGAAATCCCCACAGAGTATGCTTATAGTTCTTCAAGGACCGAAAAATTCATGTCCGAAGCCTGGCCGTATTTGAAACTTATGTTAGATAGTGCAAAAAGCAATAATATAAAACTTTATGTAAAATCTGCTTATAGATCTTTTTCTGAACAACAATCTCTTAAGTCTTATTACACTGTGACATTTGGTGCCGGCTCTGCAAATTCTTTTTCAGCTGATCAAGGGTACTCTGAGCATCAAATGGGAACTACTGCAGATTTTATTACAACAGGATTAGAAGGCCAGCTAAATGGTTTTGATAAAACTGAAGCTTATAAATGGATGCAGGAAAATGCTTACAAATTTGGTTTCATTCTCTCTTATCCAGAAGGCAATGATTATTATGTTTATGAACCATGGCATTGGAGGTTTGTTGGAGTAAAACTAGCTACATATTTGTATAATAACAAAATAGATTTCTATGATATGGACCAGAGAGATATTGATAAATATCTGGTGAACTTATTCGATTAAACTGGTTTTATGGTATAATGAGGTTATGAAAATATTTTTAAATTGGTTTATAGGAGCTATCGCCATAATGATTTCAGCCTACATTTTACCAGGGGTATATGTTAGTGGTATTTTGGTTGCCTTAGTTTTGGCTGTAGTTTTAGGAGCAATAAATGCTTTCATAAAACCGGTGCTTGTTATTTTGACTTTACCGATTAATATTTTAACTTTAGGTCTTTTTACTTTAGTGATAAACGGCCTCCTTGTTATGCTGGCTTCAACTATTGTTCCAGGGTTTACTGTTGATGGTTTTTGGTGGGCACTTTTGTTTGCCCTTACCTTGTCTGTAGTGAATGCAGTTTTTGGGGCTTTTGGCGGAAGCGGGAGGGACTAATAAAGTAAAATATTTTTGTAAAAGTTTTCTATTAAAAAACAAACCGAACATAAAAATGTTCGGGGCGTTTTTTAATTTGGGAGTGTTACTTGTGGAAGTATCACTCCAGCTGTCATCGAGTCCTTTCCTACAGAAAGGACGGTTTGTATAGTATCAAAGAACACTACGAGGGTGCCCTTGATACCAGAGTAAATCTCTGGGGACAGGAACTTTAGCATAATAATTAACATGCCCCATCCCAAAACATTAAATATTTTCATATCTTTACATCTTGAGAGAAGCGAAGTTATTGTACAGACAAGTACAATAAGCTAGTTAATTACCAGCTACCCCTCTCTTTGCTATGGGCCTTTGGCCGACAGGGAAGAAAAGAGGTTCCGTTTCTAAATTTCAAATAACTTACACTACTATTCTATACCTTTTTCTTAGAAAAGTCAAATGGTTTTTATTTGCCTATTATACCCTATGGGGGTATAATAGGAAGATGAAAGCTGAAATAAAAAAACAATTGGTCAATAGATTGAAAAGAATAGAAGGACAAGTAAGGGGTCTAGAACAGATGGTTTTAAATGATAAATATTGTATAGATATAATTACTCAATCAAATGCTGTGAGAAAAGCTTTGCTCGGTGTAGAAAATATTGTTCTTGAAAATCATTTGTCTACTCATGTTATTGACCAAATCAAGCAAAAAGAAGAGGACAGGGCGATAAAAGAAATATTGAAAGTCTATAAGTTATCTAATAATAAATAATATGGAAAATCATCAACATAATTTAACAAAGGAAAAAGAGGGAGTAATATACATCTGTTCTATGCATCCGGAAATAAGACAAGAAAATCCTGGTATGTGCCCAGAGTGTGGAATGCAACTTGTTCCTGCAAAAAAAGAAAAAGTAGGGACAGAGCAGGGCTCTCACGATAAACACGCTGGACATAGCACTTCAATGTTTCTAAAAAAATTCTGGATAAGTGCAATTTTAACTATTCCTGTGTTGTTGTATGCTGATGTTTTGAAAACTATTTTTAAATGGACATTACCTACATTTCCGGGACTTTCATTTATGCCTTTAGTTTTTGGTTCCATTGTATTTTTTTATGGAGGTTCTATTTTCTTGGCTGGAGCAAAGAGGGAAATAGAAGGTCGTCTGCCAGGGATGATGACTCTCATTGCTATTGCTATTTCGACGGCTTATTTGTGGAGTGTGTATGCTGTATTTTCTGGTGTGGAAACACTATTTTGGGAATTGACTACTCTTATCACTGTTATGCTTTTAGGGCATTGGATTGAGATGCGCGCTGTGTCTGGGGCTCAAGGGGCACTTAGGGAACTTTCAAAACTACTTCCTGATACCGCAGAAGTTATTCGTGATGGAAAAACAGAAAATATCCCTCTTTCTGAACTCAAAGAAGGTGATGTTGTTTTGGTTAGACCAGGAACTAAAATACCTGCTGACGGTGTTATTATGGATGGAGAGTCCGATGTAAATGAATCTATGATGACAGGTGAGTCAAAACCGGTCTTTAAAAAAGAAGGAGATTTGGTGATTGGCGGGGCGATAAATGGAGATGGAGCACTTAAAATAAAAGTTTCAAATATAGGAGATAAAACTTTCCTTGCCGGGATTATGCGCATGGTCTCCGAAGCGCAAGCTTCTAAATCACGACTTCAGATTTTATCTGACAGGGCTGCATTTTATTTAACTATTGTGGCTGTTGGTGGAGGAGTTATAACTCTTATTGCATGGCTCATTGCTGGGGCTGAAGTTTCATTTGCTGTTGCTCGTTTAGTAGCCGTTTTGGTTATTGCTTGTCCTCACGCACTAGGTCTTGCCGTTCCTCTTGTTGCTTCTATTTCTACAACCAAAGCGGCACATAATGGTTTTTTGGTAAAACAACGAATTGCTTTGGAGGCAGCAAGAACAATTGACATTGTTCTGTTTGATAAAACTGGAACTTTAACTAAAGGTGAATTTGGAGTTATAGATATGTGGGCAACTTCTGGTCATACAGTCGATGAGACTCTAATACTAGCAGCTTCTTTAAATGCTTTGTCTGAACATCCGATTGCTAAAGCAGTAGTAAATGAATCTAATAAAAAGGGGCTATCTCTAAAAGAACCTAAAAAATTTGAAGCAATACAAGGTAAAGGTGTAAAAGCTCTAGTAGATGAAAAGGAAGTCATGATCGGAGGCCCTGCTCTTTTGGAAAGTATTGGAATAACTATACCGAGTGATATTTTGGAAAATGTGAATGAGGCTGGCAAGAAAGGTCAGACAGTAATATTTACAATTAAAGACAAAACATTTTTAGGTGCCATTGCTCTAGCTGATGTTATTCGAGAAGAATCCCTGGAGGCAATTTCAAAATTGAAAGAAGTCGGTGTTCGTACTGCCATGATAACGGGTGACTCTGAAGATGTAGCTAAATGGGTGGCATCGGAGCTTGATATTGATGAATATTTTGCTAGAGTTTTGCCTAATGAAAAATCCGAAAAAGTTAAAGAATTGCAAAGTCGTAATCAAAAAGTCGCAATGGTTGGTGATGGTATAAATGATGCTCCAGCCCTAACTCAAGCAGATCTTGGTATTGCTATTGGAGCCGGAACAAATGTGGCTATTGAATCAGCGGGCATTATCTTGGTGAGAAATGATCCTAGAGATATTGTAAAAATAATTAGACTATCTCAGATGACATATTCAAAGATGATACAGAATCTTTGGTGGGCAGCAGGTTACAATATATTTGCTATACCTCTTGCGGCTGGCGCTTTAGCATGGAAAGGAATACTTTTAGACCCTGCTTTTTCTGCAGTTTTGATGTCTGCTAGTACAGTTATAGTAGCCTTTAATGCTGTTTTGTTACGCCGACGAAAATTATAAAAAATGTTTAATAAATTAATAAAAACAAAGTTTGCATTTTCTGTTCTAATTTCAGTATCTATTTTGTGGATATTTATTTTCGGTGTTGTAATTTTATTACAGATGCCTCATGGATCCCATAATTTGAATTGTACATTTAATGTTGGAGAGTATGTTGTATGTCAATTGAATCCACTTGAACATATATTTCTATTGCAAAAAACTTTTGTTTTTAATCCGATTTTTCAATTATTAGCGACACTTTTAGTTGGCTTGCCGTTGTTTGTAGTTTTTATTATAAAAGATCCCCCAAAAAAATTATTTAAAAATTATTCCAGATTTAGAATAATAATAGATTACTATTCATATCTATTTTCTAAAGGGATTTTAAATCCTAAATCTCCATAATTAATTTATTGGTTTGTTTATAAACTTAATAAATTAATTATGGAAAATAAAAAATATATAAGAATATTTTTGATTGTACTGGTTTTAGCTGGGTTTGCGTATGGAGCAAATGCCATATCTAAAAAAAATACTATAGGCAGTAGCTCCTACACAGCCCTTTCTGGTCAAGAAATGATCGTTTATAAGACAGAGACATGCGGTTGTTGTGATGTTTATACAAAATATATGAAGAGAGAGGGTGTCAACGTAAAGGTTGTAGACCTTCCTGATTTAATGGAAATAAAAGAAAAACTTGGAGTTCCTATGGACCTACAAACTTGTCACACATCAGTTGTGGGTGGTTATTTCATTGAAGGCCACATACCACTAGAAATTGTCGAAAAATTATTAGCAGAAAAACCTTACATAAAAGGAATTGCTCTCCCAGGTATGCCATCTGGTTCTCCTGGTATGCCAGGACCTAAAAATTCTGATTGGAAAATATATTCTGTAGGAAATGATGGTGAGGTAGGGGAATTTATGATTTATTAAAAATATGAAAAAAATATTTTTGTTATCAGCTCTTTTTGCCTTTATTCCTAAAGTGAGTCTTGCTCATTGTCCCTTGTGTACGGCCGGAGCAGGAGCTTTGGCTGTCTTGGCTGCTTCTATGGGGGTATCTTCTGTGGTTGTTGGTCTGACAATAGGAGCTTTTGCCATCTCTTTGGCTATGTGGACAAATAAACTTGTGAAGAAGAATTACTTTTATCTTCAAGGTTTTTTGATTATCTCTCTTGTTTTTGCCTCAGCTATTCTACCAATAATGCCTCTAATAAAACATTATGGACCTCTGTATATCTCTTTTTGGGGGGATTATGGGACTATGTTCCATAATACTTATACAATCAATCTGTTTCTTGCAGGGGTGCCTTTGGGAGTTATAATACTACTTATTTCTCCTTATATAAGTAAATCTATAACTAAATACAGAGATGGAAAAGTAATACCTTATCAAGGAATAATAATAACTTTTAGCTTTATAATTGTTATCTCAATGATAATTCAATTATTCTCTTTATGACAGGTTTAATTAGTGTTTTATTTTTATTTTTTATCTTTTTTATCGTTATTAAAAAAGTTACAAATAAAAAATTATGTGCTATTTGTTTTGCTGTATCTAGTACTTGGCTTGTATTCCTGATCCCGTTTTTTCTTGGTAAGTATGTAGATGTCCTGTCCTTAGCTATTCTGATGGGAGGTAGTGCTGTTGGGTTGTTTTACTATATATCTTCTATTGCTCTAGAAAAGTATTATGTATTCAAATTTCCATTTCTTGTAACACTTTTTTGGTTTATCTATTTTGTTTTGTCTTCTAAAAATGGTTTAGGCTTTGAATTTATTATCTTATTGTTCCTATGGTTACTTTTCGGGTTGATTTTCCTAATTTCTCCAAATAAAAAGATTAAAAATATTGCCAAATCTATTGTGGAGTGTTGTAAAAATTGGTAACAAAAAAGACCTTTTTAAAAAGGTCTTTTTTGTTATCATAAGTTTATCATGACAACAATTCTAGTCTCGTCGTCTTCGTTTTATTGGATTTTTCTAGGAAAAAGGCTATAGTAAACAAGACTATAGAAAAGAAGGATGAAGAGATAAAGGAGGAGATTAAAAGTGGAATTTAATAAAAAATATATGGATGCACAAAAAAAGAGTTCTAAAAATTTGGTTATATTGGTAGTAGTTTTTATTTTGGTTGTTTTAGGTTTTATTTTACTAAACAATACTATGTACGGTAAGAAAGAAGGTAATTTAGGAAAAACATATAAAGATGCAGAGTACATTATAGACGGACAAGCTGTAAAACTTTCAGATGGTTATTCTGAAGTTGAAGCAGCTCTAGGTTCAGCTTCAAAAATAATAACTCGTTATTTTGGAAACGAGGTAAAGTATGATTTTGATAAAGACGGTAGAGAAGATGTAGCTTTTCTTTTGACCCAAGAAACAGGTGGAAGCGGTGTATTTTTTTATGTCGTAGCCGCTTTGAATAAAGAAGATGGTTATGTAGGGTCACAAGGTTTGTTATTGGGAGACCGTATAGCTCCTCAGACTACAGAAATAAGTCAAAACCCAAATCATAAAGATGTTATTGTGGTTAATTATATGGACAGAAATCCTGGAGAGGCAATGACAACCTCTCCTTCTTTAGGTAGAAGTATTTGGTTAAAATTAGATATTGCATCAATGCAGTTTGGGGAAGTGGTGCAAGATTTTCCTGGAGAAGCTGATCCTCAGAGGATGACTTTGGGTATGCATGAGTGGACATGGTCTAAGACAAATTACAATGATGGTGAAGAGTTTTTACCAGAAAAACCCTCTTCTTTTAAAATCACTTTTTCAAAGGATGGTAATTTTTCTGCAAAGACCGATTGTAATTCTGTTTCTGGACAGTATGTAGTAAATGGTCAAAATATTTCATTTAGTCAGATGGTTTCTACTTTGATGTATTGTGAAGGTTCACAAGAAAGTGATTTTGTAGGTATGCTAAGTGATGTTTCTTATTATAATTTTACTTCTAAAGGTGAACTTATTTTAGATATAAAATCTAAAAATGGAAGTATGATATTTAAATAAACCCTAAAAAAGGTTGCATAATAAGTATTATCTTGATATGGTTTCTTATGTGGTCGTCTTTGTCAGTTTAACTCTTATATAAAAATTATGGACGAAACAAATACAAATCCATCAATGGATCCTATGACAGAAGAACAAAAGAAGAAAGAAGAAGGGCAAGAAGAGAAAGTTTCCACTGAAGGGATGCCTAAGGCTTCTTCAGAAGAATCTGCTGCATAGTACAAACTAAACTAGTTTAGTCCACAAAATCCGCTTTTATAGCGGGTTTTGTGTTAGAATGAGGTTATAAATAATTTATTAGCTTGTTCACTAAATAAAATGATATGGAGTACACAATAATATTAGTTATATTTTTCCTAGTTATCTCAAGTATTCGTCAGATAAATCAGTATGAAAGGGGAGTAAAATTTACTTTAGGTAAGTTTTCTTCTGTTATGCAACCTGGTTGGAGAATAGTCTGGCCTGTTGCACAGTCTTATCAAAAGGTAGATATTAGAGTAAAAGCTGTAGATGTACCAGATCAAAATGCTATCACGAGGGACAATGTATCTGTCAGGGTAAATGCTGTGATTTATTATAAAGTTTCAGAAGCTGAAAAAGCTATTATTGAAGTTGAAGATTTTAGATATGCAATATCACAATATGCTCAAACTACAATGAGAAATATTGTTGGAGAAGTAACTCTGGATGAACTTCTTTCAAGTAGAGATAAGATTGCAGATAGAATAAGAGAAATAGTCGATAAAGAAACAGATGCTTGGGGACTAAAGGTTTCAAATGTTGAATTAAAAGATGTTAGTCTACCACCAGATTTGGAAAGAACTATTGGTAAACAAGCAGAAGCAGAAAGAGAAAAAAGAGCCGTCATCATAAACTCTGAAGGTGAACTAGCTGCTTCTCAGAATTTAGCAAAAGCCGCACAGATGCTATCTAATACTCCCGGAGCACTTCATCTAAGGACACTTCAATCTGTAAATGATATGTCTTCTGACCAAAGTAATACTGTTGTATTTATGCTTCCTGTTGAGGTCCTGAAGGCTTTAGAAGGCTTTAAAAAAAGTCTTTAATAGAAAAGAATCTTTAGTGTAAGTAAAAATGATATAAATACCTCTCATTTGTAGATTTTCAATTTATGACTATAAGTGGTACAATTGTGTTATGAAAAAAATCTTATACATCGTGATTTTAATTATTATTGCACTTTTATTAGTGTATGTTTTCAAGACTCCAAAGAAACAAGTCACCAGTTTTACTGAGTGTGTCAGTGCCGGTAACCCTGTTATGGAGTCTTATCCTAGGCAGTGTAGAGACGGAGAGAAACTTTTTGTAGAAGAAATTGAAGTTTTTCAATATAAAGATTTACTCAAAGTCGCTTCTCCAGCTTCTGGAGCGAGAGTTTCTTCTCCTCTTATTATAGAGGGTGAAGCTAGGGGATATTGGTTTTTTGAAGCTAGTTTTCCTGTAAGACTCTTAGATGAAGATGGTAATGAGTTGGCTGTAGGAATAGCACAGGCTAAAAGTAATTGGATGGTAGAAAACTATGTTCCTTTTGAAGTAAAAATTGAATTTAGTAATCCTGATTCAGATATTGGTTATTTAGTTTTTGAGAAAGATAATCCTTCTGGGTTGCCTGAAAATGCAGATTCTGTTTCAATGCCCATATTTTTTCAGAATCAATAATTTGATATAATAGTTTTTGTTATAAATTAAAATTAAAAAATGATTAAACAAATTGTTATGTGGCTTTTGGTTATATTGGTTATTGGCTCTATTGGATTTTTCATTTATTCTAAATCCGGCAGTAAGTCAGAAAGTAATGAAGATAAAGCTCGGAATGTAGATACTACTACAGAAGAATCTTTTACTGGTTCAGTTCTGGATTTGGTCAATAAAGGAGGAAATTATGAGTGTACATTTTCTCATACGACTGGTGTTGGTACTTCAAATGGAACTGTTTATATTTCAGGTCAAAAAGTAAGAGGTAATTTTGTCTCAGAGGTCTCTATGGCCAATATGACAGTAAGAAGTTATATGATAAGCGATGAGACTTCCGTGTACACTTGGACAGATATGACTTCTCAAGGTTATAAAGCTCCAGTATCTAAGGGTGCAACTGAGGCAAATACATCTCAATCTTTTGATTATGGTCAATCTTTAGATTACACATGCAAAGGTTGGGTAGTTGATCCATCTGTCTTTGTTCTCCCTTCTGATATTGAGTTTATAGAGGTTTAATTTCCTGGTATATTTTTTGCTTCTTCCCAACATCTAGCTGCATCAGTCCAGACTCCATAATGTTCTATATTTGTTCCATCTACAATACATTTATTTGATCCACCATCTGTGGCTGGATCTATGAGATGATTTAAATTAAGATCAAATTCTTCGCTATGCATAAGAAATTTATAATCTTTTCCATTGGATCCATAACTAAAACCCCAGTGAGAAGGACATGGTTTCAAATCCTTAACTCCTGTAAAAAGTTTTTCTGTTATGAGTTCTGGTATTACAAAAATAACTCCTGGATCACAATCATTTGCCCAGTTGTTTCCTGGTCCAGTTGAGACAGGATAAGATCCGTATTTGTCATAATACAAAGCTAAAGCTTTTTCAACTTCTCTAACCTCTATTAGTCTATGAGAGTCTTTCGCTTTTATTCTAGATGAATTTAAGAAGGATAATATAACAGAAGATAATAAACCTATAACAGATATAACCACTAAAAGCTCTATAAGAGTGAACCCTTTTTTTGATTGAGAATTCATAGGTACATTATAATAGATAAAAGATATAATTTAAATATCTAGTTGTTTAGAGTTGCAATATACATATACATAAGTAGTATATGTACATATGATTGATATTTTAAATAAATTTAGCCAAATAGATTTTTATGGTTGGTTAGGAGATAAAGGGATAATAATATTATCAATATTATTGGTAGCTTTTTTGATCCAAAAGATAGTTCAGAAATTTATTGAGAGATTTATTAGAAGTATTGTACCCCAAGGCACATCTTCTAAAGAAGCAGAAAAAAAGAGAGAAGATACTTTAATCCAAATATCAAATACATCTATATATTTGATTATTTGGACAGTGGCTCTGCTTATGACCATATCGGAAGCAGGGGTGGACATTGGACCTCTTTTGGCTGCTGCTGGGATAACAGGCTTAGCCATTGGCTTTGGAGGACAGTACCTTATAAGAGATATTATATCTGGGTTATTTATAATAATTGAAAATCAATACAGAGTTGGTGATGTAGTTTGTTTCGATAAGACCTGCGGACTAGTTGAAAATGTCTCTCTTAGAATGACAACTTTGAGGGATTTAGATGGAACAGTTCACCATATTCCGCATGGGGAAATAAAAAAAGTTTCCAATATGTCTAAAAATTTCGCTAGGGTAAATTTGAATATTAAAGTTTCTTATTTTTCTGATTTAGATAAAGTTATAAGTGTGGTAAATGCAGTAGGGGAAGGGTTAGCAAAAGATCCTGTTTGGCAAGATAGTATAATAACTCCACCAAAGTTTTTAAGAGTAGATGAGTTCGCTGATTCGTCTATCCTTATAAAAATACTAGGTGATGTAAAACCTTTAAAACAGTGGGACGTTACAGGTGAGTTAAGAAAGAGGATAAAGTTGGCTTTTCAAAAAGAAGGTATAGAAATACCTTTTCCGCAAAGAGTTATTCATAATGCATAAATAATCCTAAAAAGTATATAATATATAGTATATGAAGGATTATTTAGTTAGACTAAGAAATAGGACAATTTCTTTCTTGTACAAGTATTTATTAAAACCAATATTTTTTCTAAATGACCCAGAAGTAATTCATGACAAAATGGTATATCTGGGCAATTTATTGGGTAAGTACAAAATCTCGCGTCTTATAACAGGTATTAGTTTTAATTATAGAAATGATTTATTGAAACAGAATGTTTTAGGGCTAGACTTTGAAAATCCAATAGGTCTTGCTGCAGGTTTTGATAAAGATGCTGTTTTGACTGACATCTTACCTTTTATTGGTTTTGGTTTTGCAGAAGTCGGTTCAATTACTGGAAATTACTGTGAAGGTAATCCAAAACCGAGACTTTGGCGACTTCCCAAATCAAAAGCTCTGGTCGTCTATTATGGTTTAAAAAACAAAGGATCTGAATTTATTTCAAGGTATCTAAGTGATAAAAATTTTAAAATTCCGGTCGGGACAAGTGTAGCTATGACCAATTGTAAAGAGAATTTAAATATTTTAAATGCCATAGAAGATTACAGGAAAGCCTTTGGTTGTTTTGTAGATATAGGTCAGTATTTCACTATAAATATAAGTTGTCCAAATACCTTAGGAGGACAACCTTTTTCAGAACCAGAAAACTTGGAAAAATTACTCTATTCTCTTGATAAGATAGAGACAAACAAACCCATCTTTATTAAATTATCTCCAGATGTATCTTTAGATAAATTAAATACCATACTAGATATTGCAGATAAACACCGAGTCTCTGGAATAATATGTACAAATCTTACAAAAAAAAGAGATAGTCTAAATATTATAGAGGAGGTGGTGCCTCCTTTCGGTGGCATAAGTGGAAAAGTTCTTCAAAATACAGCAGATGATTTATTGGCTTATATATATAGAAAATACAAAAAAAGATTTATTTTAATTGGTTGTGGGGGAGTTTTTTCAGCAGAAGATGCTTATAAAAAGATTAGATCTGGTGCTACACTGGTGCAAATTGTGACTGGACTCATATATGAAGGTCCACAGGTTGTAAGCCAGATAAATCAAGGATTAGTATATTTCTTGAAAAGAGATAGATTTAAAAAAATAAGTGAAGCTATAGGTGTGGATGTAATTTAATATTATAATGTAATTATTATGTCTGATTCAAAAGGTAAAGTAATAGTTTGTGATTTGGACGGAACTTTGACTAAAAGCAAGTCAGATTTGGAGAAAGAGATGTCTCATAAAATCTGCCAAGTCTTAAAGAATAATCGTTTTGCTGTAATATCTGGGGCAGGATTTCCTCAATTTCAAAGTCAATTTTTGTCACAACTAGATTTTTCAAATGAATTAAAGAAAAATTTATTTATATTTCCAACAAACGGAAGTTCTTGCTATACATATGATTATCTCACAAGTGACTGGAGTAAGCTGTATGAAGAAAATTTGACTGAAGAGGAAAAGGAGAGGGTATTTAAGGCTCTAAATAAAGCTATAGAATCTCTTAATATGGATCTTAAAGGTTCTTATGGGGAAATAATAGAAGACAGAGGGGGACAAGTTACTTTTTCAGGTAGAGGACAAGAGGCACCACTTTCTGTAAAAGAGTTGTGGGATAAGGATAAAACAAAAAGACAGGAAATGGTCAAAATCTTAAAAGAAGAAATACCTGAATTTGAAATAAGGATAGGAGGTTCTACCTCTATAGACATTACTCCAAAAGGAATAGATAAGGCTTATGCTATAGGCAAAATACTAGAAGTCCTAAGTTGCTCTAAAGAAGATATTATTTTTATTGGCGATGCTCTTTTTCCTGGGGGTAATGATGAGAGTGTAAAAAGTACAGGAGTCTTGACTATATCTGTTTCTGGTCCAGAGGAAACTATAAAAATATTTGATAATTATATCTAAAAGTTATACACAGAACGGATTTTAGCCCTTATTTTTTGGTTGTGATACAATGTTTTTATGAGTACAGTAAATGTAACCCGACCTTGGGGTTCGTTTGATATGTTTACACACAATGAACCTTCAACTGTAAAACTAATCTATGTTAAAGAGGGTGAGATATTAAGTTTGCAATACCACGAAAAAAGGCAGGAATTTTGGAGGGTTATATCAGGTAACCCAGATTTGACTATTGGTGATGAGGTAAAGACCGCAAGTCCTGGTGATGAGTTTGTGATTTTGGAAGGGGTTAAACATAGAATCGCCGCCCCCAGTGGGGAAGTCGTTATACTAGAAATATCCAAAGGAGATTTTGATGAGAACGATATTGTCAGGTTAGAAGATAAATATAATAGGGTAAAATGAAAAAAGATATCGCCAAAACCAAAAAAATATCTGATATTCCAATGGCGATATTTAATGTTGGTGATTGCGTAGCAATGTTGTCAAAAAAACAACAAGGCACAAAAGAGGTACTCTATATATCAATGAGTACAGACGGAATAAATTTTCATCCAGATTCAAAGAAAGTTACTTTAAATAAAAAAGATAAGAAACAAGAAAACTTATCACATTGTTCAAATTTTTCTATTTCAGGAACTTCAAGGGGTTTAGTAGCAACCTACATAAGAGAAGAGAAAAAGGATAAAAAAATAATCATAGCTTTATCAAAAGATGGTTATGAGTGGAATGTAAAGTCTGAGCTAGATTCAGGAGATTCAGAAAAGGCCACAGTCTTCTATAATGAAAAACTTTCAGAATTTGAAATTTTTAGAGATGGTTTATTTGTCAGAAGGCAATCTTCAAAAAATTTATTAACTTGGAAAAGTCTACCTAGTTTGATTTTTACATCTAGAGGTGGACGCTTTGATGAAGACCCAATAGTTATTATAGGTTCATTTAAAACTCCAAGAGGCGTTCTGGTTTTGTATGATGCTTCTGTGAACCATAATAATAAAATATTATTGCAAATTGGTGCTGTTTTACTTGATAAAGATGATTCTAACAGGGTTTTGTGGAGATCCGATGATCCTATTATTCAGTCTATATTGGAGACTCATAAGAAAGGTAGTCATATAAAGTGCATAGGAGGAATAGTGTTAAATGAAAGAATGAATATTTATTGGTTGGAGAGCCAAGGTTCCATAATAGTTATTTCTGTCCCTATTCTCTTTAGAGATGTTTTAATTCCTCATATAAAAACATCCGATATATTAAAGCGTTGTGTTTCTAACCCAATAATAAAACCTCATCCACATAATGAATGGGAATCTGAAGCGGTATTTAATCCTGCAGTTTTCACTGATGAAGAAGGTGTTGTTCATATTTTGTATAGAGCTATGGGAGGAGATGGAATATCTAGAGTAGGTTATGCCCAGAGCTTAGACGGTGTTTCATTTGCAAAAAGGCTAAATTATCCAGTTTTTGAACCATCCTTGGGTTTTGGAATGGCCGATTCCAAAATGTATAGGGGTCCAGTAGCATATACTCCTGGCTATTATACTTCTGGTGGAGGTTGGTGTGGAGCCGAGGATCCAAGAGTTGTTAAGATTGACGATACTATTTATATGATCTATGTGGCTTTTGAAGGGTGGCATTCTGTTAGGATTGCTATTACATCTATAAGTAATGAGGATTTTAAAAGGGGTCATTGGAAGTGGAAAAAACCTGTACTTATTTCTCCGCCAGGAGAAGTACATAAAAACTGGGTATTATTTCCAGAAAAGATAAAAGGTAAGTATGCAATACTTCATGGAGTTTCTCCTAAAATATTGGTTGATTACATAGATGATCTAGATGATTTTGATGATTCTAAATATATAAAAAGTTCTCCGCCAAAAGGAGGTAGAGATTTATACTGGGACAATAAAGTTCGTGGAGCGGGCCCTCCTCCAATAAGAACGAGATTGGGATGGCTTCTGTTGTATCACGCAATGGATAAGTTTGATCCAAATAAATATAAACTTGGAGCAATGATTCTTGACGCCGGAAATCCTACTAAGATATTGTACAGATCAACAAACCCTCTTCTTTCACCCGATATGCATTATGAAAATGATGGTAAACCAGGAGTGGTCTATAATTCAGGGGCTATAATAAAAGGAGATGATTTATATATATATTATGGTGGGGGTGACAAGGTTATATGTGTAGCAACCACTAAACTAGAAGATTTGTTAGATCACCTAGTCAATTCTCCAAAAGAAACATATAATCTGAAAAAAGTTTCAGAGAAAATGTTATAATTATTCCATAAATGTTTATCGTTAAAAGAAACAAAAAGAACCCACTAATAGGTCCAGAGAAAGGACATTCTTCTGAAGGTTATGCAACTTTCAATGGTAATCCTATAATGGTTGGCTCTAGCATAAATCTATTATATAGAGCTCAATCACTACCAGAGAAGGTGGGTAATGATATTTTTTCTTTATCTAGTATAAGTAAAGCTGTTAGTCGTGATGGTATAAATTTTACTAAAAGGGAACAGTTTATTTTACCAGAAGAGAAATGGGAAAGATTTGGATGTGAGGACCCGAGAGTTACAAAAATAGGTTCTAAATATTATATTTTTTATACAGCCTTATCTGTTTACCCATTTACGGCTCAAGGTATAAAAGTTGGCTTAGCTATAAGCAATGATTTAAAAAAGGTTTATGAAAAGCATTTGGTCACACCGTTTAATGCCAAAGCCATGACTTTGTTTCCAGAAAAAATAAATGGTAAGTATGTGGCCTTGCTTACAGTTCACCCTGATTTACCACCTTCCAGTATTGCCTTGGCTGAATTTGATAAAATAGAAGATATTTGGTCAGAAGATTATTGGAATAAATGGTATAAAGATTTAGATAAACACATTTTAACAATTCCAAAATCGCCAGGCGATCATGTTGAAATAGGAGGTTGTCCTGTAAAGACAAAAGATGGCTGGCTTTTAGTTTATTCAAGTATACAAAATTATCTGAGTTCAAATAAAATTTTTGGTATAGAATGCCTACTTCTAGATTTAAAGAATCCTTTAAAAATAATAGGTAAAACTAAAGGTCCAATTTTGGTGCCTGAAGAACAGTATGAAATATATGGAATGGTCAGAAATACAATATTTCCAAGTGGAGCCATTATCAGAGGAAAAGATTTATATATATATTATGGGTCAACCGACACAACCGTAGCTTTGGCCACAGTTTCTTTGGAATCACTTATAAAATCGATGAAATATCCTCATAAAGAAAGTGGTTTCAGAAGACTAACCAAGGGTCCTTTGATTGTTCCAAGAAAAGATGTTTTTTGGGAATCAAGAGCCATCTTTAATCCTGCTTGTATAGATATAAATGGTGTAATAAGTATTTTGTATAGGGCGATGTCTGAAGATAATACTTCCGTAATGGGAATTGCTTTGACAAAGAATGGAACAAAGATAACTTATAAAGGAGATAATCCTGTCTATGTTCCTAGAGAGTATTTTGAAGAAAAGAGAATTCCTGGAGGTAATTCTGGGTGTGAAGACCCTAGACTAACTCAGATAGGCAATACAATATATGTCTATTATACTGCGTACAACGGTATAACTCCTCCAGCTGTAGCTATGTCCTATATCTCAAAGAAAGATTTTGTAGATAGAAAATGGAATTGGTCTAAACCTGTTTTGGTTACTGCAGATGGGGTAGACGATAAAGATGGATGTCTTCACCCGGAGTTGATTAAAGGTAAGTATATGCTCTTTCATAGAGTAAATAATTATATATGTGTTGATTATGGGAAGACTCCAGCTTTTACCGAAAGAAATTCATTTAAAAATATACCACTTTTACTTCCAAGAAGAGGTATGTGGGATAGTAAAAAAGTGGGAATATCTGCTCCTCCTATAAAAACTAAAAAAGGTTGGATTCTTTTGTATCACGGCGTTTCAGAAAATTCCGTTTATAGAGTTGGAGCTGCCTTGCTAGACCTCAAAGATCCTACTATTGTCTTATCTAGAACGACAGATTATATTTTCTCTCCTTTAGATGAGCACGATTTAACTGGACAAGTTAACAACGTTGTCTTTCCTTGTGGCGCTGTTTTGAGAGACGGAAAGATTCTTATGTACTATGGAGGAGCTGATTCTGTTATAGATGTGGCTGAAATAAAATTAGAAGAAATTCTAAAAATATTATCTTAATTTATCTTGAGTCTATTATTGAAAGACTATATTTTACGCCTATTATCATAAAGGCTCCCATGACCAAGAAAGTATATTGAAGTGGAATAAATTGAGAAGCAATAGTTGTGACTATAGGAGCAACGACAAATGATAAAGGTCTAGCTATTCTATAGAAACCTATTAGATTTGTTTTTTCTTGATTTACTTGTTTAAAGAAGTAGCTATCAGCTGTTATTTCTAAAATACTTGCCCCTACACGGGACATAAATAAAAGAGATGTCCAAATAATAAAACTCTGTGTGGTTATAAAGCCCATAGACATTGTAGCTAGTCCTATAATAATGAGTCCTATTGTCATAAATTCTTTTTCTCCATACTTGTTGTCCGCCAAGTTTCCTACAGGTATTTGAAAGATGACAAAAGGTAAAAGCATTATTGTAAACATAATTCCAATTTCTGACCAAGCAAAACCAATGTTTCGTAAATATATTGGAGTATAAACCACCATAAAAGCATAAAAAAATTGAAGTAAAAAATATATTATAAATATATTGTAAAGTTTTTTTTCACGGAGGTACTCCTTTATAGTTTCTCTTATTTTTATATGTTTTTCGGTTGTGTCTTTATAATCTTTGAAATATCTTTTTATAAAAATATATAGAGGAATTATAAAAAGAAAAGAGGTTGCGTAAACTCTCCAATAAGTATCTTGGATTATGAGGAAAGAGGCTATAGTAGGAGCTATGACTAAAGTTATATTTGATACGGTAAGATAGATACTCCTTATACTTCCGGTGTCTTCTTCTTTTGTAGAGAGACTTTCTAGAAAAATATCAAGGTTAAACAAGATTGTTAGGTTTACTATTTGAGTGATAGTGAAATATAGAGCTATTAGGAAAGGGTTTGAAGACAGAGTTAGACCTAAGATAGATATCATTTCTAACGCTATTCCATATAAAGTTGTTTTATAATTTCCTATTTTTTTTAAGAGCTTTGATATGTTAAGGAGTACGAATATGCTTAAGACTGAACCTATGATATATAAACTACTGATTTGAGTTTCTGTAAAAAACTGATCTAGAAAAGAAGAGTTTATATATATTATTAGGTAATAGTGAAAAGATAAAAATATCTGACAAATAAAAATTACATTTAGTAATTTACTTTGCCTTAAAATAGATACGATTTTTCCCATACAATATATATTGTATCTTAAAAGATATAATTAAAAAAGAAATATTTATTATACTCCGAGTATAACTGGTATGACGATAGGTTTTTTAGCTGTCTTTTGGAATAGAAACCTTCCGACATTATCTGAAACTGTAGATTTTACAAAATCAAAGTTTATAGGGTTCATTCCTCTGGTAGTTTCTTCTACGCTCTTTTTTATTATTATTCTAGCTTGTTGTAATAAGTCTTGTGATTCCCTGAGGTATACAAATCCTCTAGATATAATGTCTGGTGATTTTTTTAATCTTCCTGTCTTAGTATTTATACTTGCAATAATTACAAACATACCATCTTGGGCAAGCATTTTTCTATCACGCATAACAAGTTCTTGGACATCTCCAATAGAAAAACCATCAACCATAACCATTCCACTAGGAGCTTGTTCTTTCAATCTAACAAATTTTGTTCCATTATCTTGGATTTCTAGAATACTCCCATTGTCTGGAACAATTATGTTTTCAGCTGGCATACCAACACCTTTTGCTAAATCTTCGTGTTGCCTAAGCATATAATGACTTCCGTGCATCGGCATAAAGAATTTAGGTTTTATTTTTCTATGTAGCCATTCAAGCTCACCTCTATTTCCGTGCCCAGTAGAGTGAATATACACATCAGATGAACGGTAGTGAATTATTTTTGCACCTTGTCTTGCTAAGTTATCTTTTAGCTTTTGGACAGATTTTTCGTTTCCAGGGATAATAGAAGAGGACAAAAGGATTGTGTCTCTCGGTGTTATTTTGAAATATTTGTGAGTCTTGTTTGACATTCTCATTAGAGCTGCAAACTCATCTCCTTGGGCTCCTGTAGCCAAAGCTACGATTCTGTCCGGTGGATAGTTTTCCATCTCGTCTGTAGTGATAATAGTATCTTTTTTAACATTGAGAATTCCCATATTACGGATAATCTCAATATTGTTTTTCATACTTCGTCCTTCAACCACTACTTTTTTCCCATATTTCTCAGCAATTAGAATTATTTTCATCACACGTTCTAACTGTGATGCAAAAGTTCCAATAACTAATCTTCCTTGGATATTTTTTATTATGTTGTCTAGGTTTTCATGGACTAGTCTTTCTGGTGTAGAAAATCCTGGGTTATCAACATTTGTTGAGTCCATCATCAAAAGCAAAACATTTTCTTTTTCAAATTGCTTGTATTCTTTTTCTTCGGCTTCTGTGGGCACTCCGTCCACATGGTCTAGTTTGATATCTCCAGGAGTCACTAAAGATCCGAAAGGCGTTTCTATTATAAGTCCCATAGAGTCGGGAATAGTGTGAGTCACAGAGAAAAATCTAACTTTTAAGTTTCCCAAAAGTATCTTATCTTCTTTTTCCACGACTTTTATATCAAGGTTTGGAAGGTGAGGAAATTCCTCTTGTCTCTTGCGTATCATTACGCTAGTTAAAGCTCTGGTATAGATAGGTGGGTTTCCGATTCTATCTATTATATAAGGAATACCTCCTATGTGGTCTAAGTGTCCGTGAGTTATTATTACCCCTCTTATTTTGTCTTTCCTATCTTCTAGGTATTTTGTGTTTGGTAAAATATAGTCCACTCCGGGAGTATCATCATCTTTAAATTGGAATCCCATATCTATAACTATGATGTCGTCTTTATACTCAATCATTGTCATATTTTTTCCTATTTCTTCTACTCCTCCTAAGGGAATAATACGGATATTATCTCCTGCACTAGGAATTATATCGTTGGTCTTTCTAGTCATTTTTAAAGGGATGTCTCTTCTAGAGTAAGATCTTTTAGAGGGCCCTCTACTTCTGGATGGTCCAGTGTCTCTTCTCGTTTCTTGCGTATTTGTGTTTTCCATTTTAATAAGATTATTTATAATTTATTTTGTAAATATTTTCCAAACGCTATTTGTTTCTATATACCAATTCTCTATACCATCAAATCTTTCAGATGGTGTTGTTAGTTGTCCGAGTTTAACATTATGTATAGAAGTTGGCATTATATAAATGAAATAAGGTGAATAAAGAAATATTGCTGGTTTATCATTTGATACTTCTTTTGTAAAATCTGTGTACAATTTTTCTAAGGCTTCTGGATCCACAGTACCTCTTATATTTTCTAATATTTTATCTGCTTTTACACTCGTATACATAGAAACATTTAGACCAGGGTCATTTCTTTGGGATGAATGCCAAAAAGGATAAAGGTCTAAGTCTCTTCCTATTATTTCACCAAATAATAAAGAATCGTATTTTCTTGGTTTTATTATATTTTGATTTAGGTCACCAACATCAAATATTTTTATGTCTACTAGAGCGCCTATCTTTTGCCACTCGGCTTGAAGCATTTGAGCTGTGGCTTTCAATTCAGGTGAAGCTGATGTGGATACTGAAAAGGTCAATTTAATTTTCTCTTTTCCGGAAGTTTTTTCTAATATACCATTTTCATCTTCCTTCCAACCGTTTGAAGCAAGTAGTTCTTTGGCTCTTTCAATGTTTGTTTCATCAAAAGTATATTCTGTTTGGTCTAAAGTTTTTGGAGGTATTGGGCCACTTATAGGTTGTCCATATCCACCTAAAACAGTATCTATAATTTCTTTTTTGTTTGTGGCAATATCTAGAGCTTCTCTGACCTCGTTTCTTAGTAATGCTGGAGCTGAGTTTTGGTTTAGAAATACACCGAAAACCCTAGGAAGGGGAGCGGTTTTCAAGTCTCCTTCCGGTATTTTCAACTCGCTTAAAAGTTGTGGACTTATTCCATATATAGATATTACATCTCCTTTTTTGTAAGCATCAGTCAAGTCCTTATCATTTGCATATGTTTTTATATTTATATGTGTTATGTATGGTCTTCCAGAAGCATATTTTTTAAATGAGGTTAGTTTGTATTCCTTAGGGAGTCCTCCGTCACTGTATACAATAGAGTCAACCTTGTATGGTCCAGATCCGACAGGGTTTATATTGAACTGGCTAAAAGGGAATTCTTCGCTACTTACACCGCTCCATATATGTTTTGGTAGTATTCCTATTGTAGTGTTTTGTATAAATGGTGAATATGCTTGTCTAAGTATAAACTCAATTGTCTTTTCATCAACTTTAATAACCTCAACACCTTCCCAGTTTACTCTTCTAGGGCTTTTTATTATAGGATCTTTTGATTTTTCAATAGTGAAAATAATGTCATCTACAGTAATCGGTTGATTGTCATGAAAATACAGATCATCTTTTAGTGTGAAAGTATATGTCTTTCCGTCTTCTGATATTGAGTAGTCTTCCGCTAAGTCTGGGACCAAGTTTCCTTCTGAATCTACTTTCATTAAGCCAGAGTATAAAAGAGAAGTTAGGTCTCTATCTATATCAGAAACAGATAAAAGAGGGTTAACAAATCTCGGATAGCCAACTATTCCTTCTGTGAGAGTCCCTCCATAAGTCGGTATTTTTACTAGATAAGATTCATTTACTCTCCATAACATCACAACACTACTTATTATAAATATAGATATAAATAAATAGAAGATAACTTTTTCTGTAAGAGAAAACGAACCAATAGTCTTTGATATTGTCTCTGAATATGGGATTTTCCACCTTTTCTTTATAATCGCTTTAAACGATTCTTTATTCACAAAATTAATTTATAAAGCTTTCGCTAGTTAATGCTTATAATAGAAGTAAACTGAAAGAGGTTATTGATAGTAGTATAGCTACTACAATAGTTGAAATAAATATAAATTTTTCAGGACCTCTTTTTGTATGTTTTCCAGAAGAAAAACCATCACCACCCCCAAAAGCACCACCTAAGCCTGCGTCAGACTGTTGTAGTAGAATACCTCCAATAAGAAGGAGAGATAGTATAATCTGTACATACGAAATTATATGAGCCGTACTCATGATTTACATAGTATACCTAAATGTCAAAAATAGGCAAATGTTTTATTAGTTGACTAGTAAACTTTGTGTGCATATACTGTTTAGGCATTTATAAGTATTATCAGTCTAACAAATTAAAGGTATGAAAAAAATACAAGGAAAAAATAAAGTTTCTAAGAAAGCTGTAAATATCATGCCTCTTGGAAACCGTGTGCTTATAAAACCTTTTACAAAAGAAGAACTTTCAAAGAAGAATTCTTTCGGCATAATCCTTCCAGAGTCTGATTCAAAGGAAAAATCAGAGCAAGGCAAGGTTTTGGCTGTTGGGCCTGGTTCTTACGATGATGGAAAATTGATACCTGTTACTGTCAAAGTCGGTGACACAGTAGCTTTTTCTAAATATGGTTATGAAGATATAAATCTAGATGGAGAAGATTTATTTTTAATAAAAGAAGATAATATATTAGCAATATTAAAATAAATTTATGGCTAAACAAATAATTTTTAACGAGGAAGCTAGAAGAGCTTTAAAGAGAGGTATAGACAAAGTGGCTGATGCCGTAAAAGTAACGATCGGTCCAAAAGGTAGGAATGTTGTTTTGGATAAATCTTTTGGTGCTCCAACTATTACAAATGATGGGGTGTCTATTGCTAGAGAAATTGTCTTGAAAGATCCCGTAGAAAATATGGGTGCAGAGATAATAAAAGAAGTAGCAAGCAAGACAAATGATATTGCTGGAGACGGCACAACCACTTCTGTCATTTTAGCTCAAGCTATTATAGGAGAAGGTATGAAGCATACAAATATGGGTCTCGGAGTTATGGGAATAAGGTCAGGTATAGAATCTGCTACAAAAGATGTTGTTTTAGCTTTAAAAGAAATATCAAAACCTATAAAAACTAAAGAGGAAATAAGACAAGTGGCTACTATTTCTGCAGAGTCAGAAGAGCTTGGTAAAATAATTGCCGATACTATAGATAAAGTAGGAAAGGATGGAGTTGTAACTGTGGAAGAATCTCAAGTCTCTGGAGTTGTCTCCGAGGTGGTAGAAGGCCTTGAGTTTGATAAAGGTTATATTTCTCCGTATATGATAACCAATACAGAGAGAATGGAGGCAGAATACAAGGATGTTCCGGTTCTTGTAACTGATAAAAAAATATCTGCTATAAAGGATATATTGCCTTTGCTTGAATCTTTGGCTAAAACAGGTAAAAAAGATTTAGTCGTAATAGCTGATGATGTAGACGGGGAAGCTTTGACTACATTTATTTTAAACAAACTTCGTGGAGGTTTTAACATCCTAGCTATAAAAGCTCCGGGTTATGGAGATAGAAAAAAAGATATGTTAGCTGATGTAGCTGTGGTCTTGGGAGCTACTCTCGTCTCAGATGAAGTTGGTTTAAATCTAGAAACTGTAGATATTTCTGTTTTGGGTAAAGTGGATAGAATAGTTTCTACAAAAGATAGCACAGTGATAGTTGGTGGAAAGGGTAAAAAAGCAGATATAGACAAGAGAGTTTCAGGACTGAAAAAACAAATAGAGAAAATTTCTTCAAAATTTGATAAAGAAAAAATGGAAGAAAGAATCGCTAAGCTTTCAGGTGGAGTAGCTGTCATAAAAGTAGGAGCTGTGACAGAAACAGAAATGAAATATCTGAAACTAAAAATAGAAGACGCGGTAAATGCTACAAAAGCCGCTATTTCAGAGGGAATAGTGGCTGGTGGTGGAGTAGCTTTAGTAAAAGCATCTCAGACCGTTCGAGTAAAATTTGAAAAAGAGCTTCTAGCTAAAAAAAGTAAAATTTCTGGAACAGATGAGTATACTATTGGTTATGAAATAATTTTAAATGCTTGTGAAATGCCTTTGAAACAAATCGCTATAAACTGTGGTAAAGGTGATGGCTCAATCATTTTAGAGTATGTTAAAGCTACAAAAGAAAATGGTGGGTACGATGCACTGAAAGACAAAATAGTAGAAGATGTTTTCAAAGAGGGAATCATAGATCCTCTAAAAGTCACTAGAACAGGACTTCAAAATGCTTCAAGTGCTGGGGCTGTACTTCTAACTACTGAAGTAGCCATAGCTGAAGAACCAAAAGAGGAAAAAGCTCCTAATCCAGATATAGGTGGAATGGGGTACTAAATATGTCTAAGGATAGATCCAAAAACAAAAAAATCAAGTATTTACTTGATTTTTTTGTTTATATATGCTATACTAGAGGGTAGGAAAGGTAAGATACAATGAAAAATACTTTTTTCGTTCTTTGTCTCTTGATTTTTTCCGGTCTGGCCTTGGCCGGACCGGTAATTACATCATATGGTGGTGAAAATTTTTTGAATAAAATGACCGAAGAGGAAGAACTTCGGTCATTTTTGAAAAATTTTTCTATAGAGGATCATTTTGGGGTCTTCTACTTCATCACTGTTCCTTTGGACGGCGTTGAGATAGATGACCAAGGTATGGATTTTCAGCTTGTAGGTCAGATTCTGACTAACATAGCTATGCAGAATGTAAGTCTGGATTTAATGACCGGATATAGGGTGGAAGGCATTTATTATTCCGGACAGAAAGAGGTGAACTGGAATAGGAAAAAGAACATGGTCATCACACTGACCAAAATTCGGGAGGAATATTATCCTCCACCTATTCCACCACCTGGCCCAGACCCAGACCCCGGTCCCGGACCAAATCCAGATCCTGATCCGAGCCCAGACCCAGCTCCAATTCCGGAGCCGGCAACTTTCCTTCTCATCGGAGGAGGTCTTCTGGCGACGGCTTTGTTTAGTCGCAACAAAAATAGGGTTTAAAACACTCCCCACATAGACCTCGCGGTAGATTTTGACGTCAGATTTTATCTGAAGTATCAGAGTCACTGCGGGGTTTTCTTTTTCTGTAAAATATCTGGAAATTTATATACACATAATATCCACAATTAAACACTTGCTTTTTTTATTTAAATATGGTATACATACCTGATATAGTTCTTTGAGTATTGAAGAGGGAGATCTGTGATTTTCTAGTGATTTTAGAAATTTTTAGATCCCCCTCTTCAAAAAAAATTCAAATGAGAGGGTAGGAGGAGAAAAATGAAAAATTTTTCAAAGATTCTTTCGTTGTTTTTGGTGATTTTTGCTCTTTCCGTGCCGGCGTTGCCGGCGACGATCAGCTTTCAGTCCGGCGATGGAGTTGGCGAAAGTGTGGATGTTCCACACCTCTCACTTGTCGGCGCCCCGACAGTTGTGTTGAGCTCTGTTCCAGCGGTCTGGGGAACCTTACCGTTAGGTGATTGGGTATCGTATGCCCAGACGGGCCTCAATGGAATTGTGGCTCCGGATACCAGTAGTGTAAGTTCACCAACGGCAACTTTTTACGAGCAGTTTGT
>Ga0172380_10000053_pt1 | contig 245533 bp, 235 predicted proteins | sample Leawe162metaG_FD_119747 | JGI IMG/M metagenome (GOLD analysis project Ga0172380, IMG submission 119747) | Leachate microbial communities from a municipal landfill in Southern Ontario, Canada - Leachate well 162 metaG | ecosystem: Engineered > Solid waste > Landfill > Unclassified | place... | reverse complement strand
GAGTTGTGCGATGTGGCAGGCGCGGTAAGTAATCTCAGGCCTTCTTTAAAAGAATAGCCCCTTCGCATAGCTCAGCGTTGTGGTGAAATGGAACAAGCGGAGCGCGTGACATTTCGCCACAACTCGTTTATATACGAACTTATTGTTGAATAATTGCTGAAATTTGCAGGTTATGCGAAGTTATGGTACTATTCAGTTGTTGCTAACTTATGTGATAAGTGTACCATATTTCGCATGAATCTTCAAGAATTGTTGGGAAAAATCAAGGATGAACTTCGCCTGCGCAATTATAGTCCGCGGACGATTGAGAGCTATTTAGGCTGTCTCAATGAATATTTCAAGGTCGTGAAAATCATCAAGCGCGAACCGGAACTTGCCGTGATTAAAAAATATTTACTGGAAAAGCAAGATCGCGGACAATCATCGCAAACGATCAACTTGCATCTGCAAGCAATCAAATATTTTTATCGGGAAGTTATGAAAAGTAGGGTTGACGTGGATATCAAATTTGCCAAGACGGCAAGCAAGTTGCCAATTGTTCTTTCCAGAAAAGAAATCGAAAAAATGATTGACTCGCTAAGCAATCCCAAGCATAAATTACTCATTTCTGTCTCCTATGGCGCGGGTCTGCGCGTTAGCGAGGCGATAAATTTGAAATTTAAGGATCTGGATTTGGATGAACTTACTATTCACATCAAAGGCGCAAAGGGAAATAAAGACAGAATAAGCCTATTTTCCGAAAAACTATTTTCCCAGCTAAAAGAGCTTGCAGTACTATCAAATGCGAATAGTTATGTTTTTGAGAGTAATCGAGGTGGCAAATTGACCGAAAGAACCGCGCAGAAGGTTTTTGAAACTGCACTTGAAAAAGCGGGAATCAAGAAAGAGGCCACTTTTCATTCACTCCGGCATAGTTTTGCCACGCATCTTTTGGAAAATGGCGTGGATGTGCGGTACGTGCAAGAACTGTTGGGGCATGCTAATATTAGAACGACCCAGATTTATACTAAAGTAACCAATCCAGCGTTAAGAAAAATTAAGAGTCCATTGGAATAGACTAACTTTATGAAAAACATTCGAAATTTCTGCATAATTGCCCACATTGATCACGGAAAGTCTACTCTGGCTGACCGGATGCTGGAAATCACCAAAACGGTTGAGGCGCGCAAGATGAAAGAGCAGTTGCTCGATCAGATGGATTTAGAGCGTGAGCGGGGGATTACGATCAAGATGCAACCGGTCAGAATGAACTACAAATATCAACCTAATCAAAATTCACCTCACCCTAACCCTCTCCTTAGTAAGGAGAGGGGACAAGAAGAATATATTTTGAATCTGATAGATACTCCTGGACACGTCGATTTTGGTTATGAGGTTTCACGCTCACTTGCCGCCGTAGAAGGGGCGGTACTTTTGGTTGATGCGACTAAGGGCGTGCAAGCGCAGACACTGGCCAATCTTTACCAAGCGATTGATCATAATTTGGAAATTATTCCAGTGGCCAACAAAATTGATCTCCCGAACGCCGATGTGGAAAAAACCAAAGCGGAGATTATGCATATTATCGGTTGCAAAGAAGAGGACATTTTGGAAGTGTCGGGGAAAACCGGCGAGGGCGTGGATAAACTTTTGCAACGAATTGTGGAAGTTGTGCCGGCGCCGAGCGGTGATGAAACCAAACCACTGCGCGCGCTGGTGTTTGATTCAAAATATGACATCTATAAAGGCGTTCTGGCTTATGTGCGTGTGATTGACGGGGGAATTTCCGCTGAGGAAGAAATCTTGATGTTGGCCACAGGCGCAAAAAGTGATGTGATTGAAGTGGGCTATTTCAAACCGGATTTTCAAAAAACCCAAAGACTAAAAGTCGGCGAAATTGGTTACATTGCAACCGGATTCAAGAGTGTTGAATACTGCAAAGTTGGTGATACGGTCACACTTTCCAAATTTGAAAAGCAAATTGAAAAACTACCGGGTTATCGCGAAGTTAGTCCGATGGTTTATGCTTCATTTTACCCGACTTCCGGCGATGATTACAATCTGATGCGCGACGCGCTTTCGAAATTAAAATTAAACGACGCCGCTTTTGTTTTTGAACCAGAAAGCAACTTGGCGCTCGGTCGTGGTTTTCGTTGTGGCTTTTTGGGACTATTGCATCTGGAAATTATTCAAGCTCGTTTGGAAGCGGAATTTGAATTGAGTCCGACCATCACAACGCCCGGTGTAGTCTATGAAGTCCAGCTGACCGGCAAAAGTCAGGAAGCGCGTTTGAAGGTCTATTCTCCATCCGAACTGCCTGATCCCTCCACAATTGAGGCCATTTTTGAACCCTACGTCAGTTTGGAAATAATTTCACCTTCCAACTATCTTGGTGCGATTATGGAGATGATGCGAAATACGCGCGCCGAATATCTTGACACGGAATACCTTAACAGCGAACGGATGATTTTGAAATTTAACTGTCCGCTCACTGATGTGATTACTAATCTGCATGATGATCTCAAAAGTGCCACTTCCGGTTATGCTTCGATGACTTATGCGCTTTCCGATTACAGAGCTAATGAGCTGATTAAGTTGGATATTATCATTGCCGAAGAAAAAGTGGAAGCTTTTTCCCGGATCGTGCCAAAAATTTGGGCGCACAGCGAAGGAAAAAGGATCGTGGAGAAATTAAAAGATTCCATTCCCCGGCAGAATTTCCAAATCGCGATCCAAGCGGCGATCGGTGGCAAAGTGCTGGCACGCGAAACTGTCAAAGCTTTTCGCAAGGATGTGACCAGCGGGCTTTATGGCGGAGACATCACCCGCAAAAGAAAGCTTTTGGAAAAACAGAAAAAAGGCAAGAAAAAGATGAAAAACATCGGCAAAGTCGCCATTCCGTCCGAAGCTTTTTTGGCGGTTTTGAAGAAATAATCCGATGTTGTGCTTGGGTCAATAATTTGTTATAATTTTACTATGAGTTTTAAGAAAAGAAACAAGAAAATATATCGAATTTGGGTGGTGATTTCCATCTTAGCCGTGCTTTCTATGGTTGCTTTTACGATTGCGCCAGCGCTGACGATGATGGGTAACTAATACCGCTTAATTTTATGCGCAAGGAAAGTGACAAGGGAAATTCTTGGCTGATCCGAATCATAATTTTTCTCGGCTGTGTGGCGATTGTTTTTGTTTTTTTGGCCATTTCCCGGGAAACCTACCGCAAAAGACAGGTACAGGATGAAATCGGCAAATTGCAAGAGGAAGCCAAACGGATCCAAGGTGATAATATGCGTCTTTCTGAAAAGCTTGCTTATCTGGAAGGGCGAGATTACCAAGAAAAAGAAATTCGCGATAAGCTGAATCTGCAAGATCCTGAGGAAAATGTGGTCATCATCGACCAGGGACTTGTGGCAAAAAAAACCGACGAGCAACCAGCATCAACCGGTCAGGAGGTTCTTATCAAGGAATTAAACCCACAAAAATGGTGGAATTATTTTTTTAAGTATTAGATTTTATGCAAAGAGAGACTGGCGGGAAAAAAATTAAACTGAAGACAGTTGTTTTGGGACTATTTATATTGTTGGTCGTATATCTGATAGTCATAGGCGTTTTGATCTATGGTTTCGGCGTGGACAATCAATTGACCAAAAAAACGTCAGCTTATATCCCATACCCGGTCGCATTTTGGGGAAAAAATATCATAACCGAAGACAAACTCAAGAGCCAGCTCAATTCTGCCCGGATGTTTTATGAAAATCAAGATTTTTCCGATATGGGTATGCGCGTCGATTTTGCTACTGAAGACGGAAAAAAAAGGCTCAAGATCAAAGAAAAAAATATCCTCAATAAATTAATTGAGAATCAACTGATCGAAAATGAAGCTAAAAAAAGAGGAATAATAATCAAGCAAGAAGATATCTCCCAAGCAGTTTCCCGTAAGATGCAAGAATATGGCAGTGAGGATTATCTGAAAGAAAATCTCAAGAAATTATACGGCTGGAATTTGAGTGATTTTGAGGAAAATATCGTAAAGCCGGATATGTATAAGGAAAAGTTGTTTGACAATATCAAAAAGAGCGATTCTTCAATGGCGGCGGCCAAGGACAAGATTGACCTAGTATTGCGAGAATTGAATGAAAAGAAAAAATTTACTGATGTGGTAGAAAAATATTCCGAAGGAGAAAGTGCAAAAAGTGGCGGCGAGCTAGGTTGGTTCACTCAGTCGGAGATGTTGCCAGAAATCGCGCAAGTCGTGTTTGAACTTAAGAAAGGCGACCGAAGTGGAATCATTGAAAGCTCACTCGGTTATCATATTGTGGCAGTGGAGGATAAGAAAATAGAAAATCGGACGGAGAAAGTCCAGTTGAAACAAATTTTTGTGCGCACGGACAACTTCTCGGACTGGCTTAGTCGCTATGTGAAAACGTTTAATATCCAGATTATCTCGAGAAATGTTTATTGGAACAAAACGGATGGCCAGGTGGAATTTAAAAATAAAGAGCTGAAAGATTTTGAAGATAATCTAGAAAAAAATTCTCCCGGCGACATTTCTGTTCTGTTCTAAACTTGTTGCGAAAATAGTTAATAATTAATTTTTATAACTCCGGATAAATTTTCGGAAAAAAAATATTATGCCAAAAGCAAAAGTGAACGAAGAGCTTTGCATCGGATGTGGAACATGCGAAGCGATGTGTCCAACAGTTTTTAAGGTTGAAGACGGGAAGTCACATGTAATTTCTGAGGATTGTGGAGATTGTGATTGCCAAAGCGTGGTCGATAGCTGTCCAGTGAGCGCAATTTCAATGGAAGAGTAAGTTCGAATAGTGAAAAATTTTCTCTGTCCTTTTTTTTACAAAACCAAAAAAAGGACAGGTGAGATAAAATCAATATAAAATAATTTAAAATTTTTCCGGTGTCAAAATCGGCATCGGATCAAATTTAAACTCATATGGATAATCCAGAAAACATCCCCAAAGAGTCACGAGGGGGAAATGAAGTGGCGACAAAAAAAGAGCGTCCCGGACGGCACTCCCCCATATTTTTTATTTCAGTGCTGTTGATCGCCATCGTCCTTTCTTCAATTTTCGGAGCATTTTTCGGTTTCGTCGCGGGCGGTTTCGGACAAAGAATTTTCACCCAATTTTCTCAACGATTTCCTCAATTTTTTCAATCCGGAAATAATTTGACGAAAGCCGATCCAAACTTATCGCGTGAAAAAATTGTCGAGGAAGATTCGGCCGTCATTGACGTAGTGGAAAAAAGCACTCCGGCCGTAGTCAGTATTGTCATCAGCAAAGATGTACCAAAAATCCAAAATTTTTTCGACCCGTTTGGATTTTTTGGCACTCCAGGCACCCCTGATCAAAATAGTGCGGGCGGCAATACGCAAAAAGAGCAGGTCGGAGCTGGTACGGGGTTTATTATCACCGCCGATGGTATGATTGTGACTAATAGGCATGTGGTTTCTGACACTACGGCGGATTACACGGTTGTTACGAATGATGGTACGGAGCATCCTGCAAAAGTCTTAGCTCGCGATCCCGTGAATGACATTGCCGTGATTAAGATTGACGGCAATGATTATCCCACACTTAATTTTGGCGACTCCAACAATCTCAAGATCGGTCAAACTGCCATTGCGATTGGTAATTCATTGGGTCAGTTTTCAAACACTGTCAGCAAAGGTATTATCTCCGGTTTGGGTAGGAATTTGACCGCCGGAGGCGGATCGGGTGGCAGTGAAAATTTAACAGGCATCATTCAAACCGATGCGGCAATCAATCCGGGAAATTCTGGCGGACCACTTTTGGATATCACAGGCAATGTGATTGGGATCAATGTGGCAATTGCACAAGGAGCACAAAGTGTCGGCTTTGCTTTGCCCGCTGCCCAAGTCCAAAAAATTACAGATCAAGTGAAGACAACCGGGAAAATCTCCACGCCCTATCTCGGTGTACGCTATATTCCCATCGATGCCGCATTGCAAAAACAAATCAACCTGCCGTTTGATTATGGTGTGATGGTACTACGCGGTCAGACAATGACTGACTTTGCGGTTATTCCTGGTTCTCCAGCCGACAAGGCGGGTATTGTGGAAAATGATGTGATTTTGGAAGTGAATGGGCAGAAAATTGACGCGAACAATAGCCTCACCGAGCTCTTATCTAAATTTAACGTCGGTGACCAAATCACCTTGAAAGTCTGGCACAAGGGAAATACGAATGATGTCAAGGTGACACTGCAAGAAAGAACACAACAATAAACTATGGATCTTAATCGCTTTACAACTAAGGCGCAGGCTGTTTTGCAACAAGCGCAAGAGCTAGCGATAATCAACAATCAACAGCAGGTGGATGTTTTTCATCTGCTGTTTTCTCTATTGGATCAAGAAGATTCGATCATCCCCGTGATCCTTAAAAAGCTCGAGCTGGATGAAGATAGCATAAAATTCGATGCCACCAAAGAGATTGAAAAGTATCCGCATAATCCGCCCCAAGGCATCAAACAGATCTTTATCGCACCGGAGGTGGTGCTGGTTCTGAATAATGCCGAAATCGAAGCGCGGAAAAATAGTGATGAATATGTTTCGACGGAGCATCTCCTATTGTCTTTCTTGGCGACCAAGGGTGTGGTTCGAGATTTTCTTCTCACACGAGGGATTGCCTATGAAAGCATCTTGAAAATTATCCAAGAATTGCGCGGTTCGCAAAAAATCGACTCGCCCGATCCGGAAAATCGGTTGCAAGCACTCAAAAAATATACGATCGATCTCACGCAACTTGCTAAAGATAATAAGCTGGATCCGGTGATCGGGCGGGATGATGAGATTCGGCGCGTGATGCAAGTGCTTAGTCGGCGGACGAAAAATAATCCCGTACTGATCGGAGAAGCGGGGACGGGAAAGACTGCAATTGCTGAAGGTTTAGCGCAGCGAATTGCTGATGGCGATGTGCCGGAAACGTTGAAAAACAAATCTTTAATGTCCCTCGACCTAGGAATGCTTATTGCTGGAACAAAATTTCGCGGTGAATTTGAGGAGAGGCTAAAAGCGCTTATCAATGAAGTTGACCGCGAATCAGGAAAATATATTTTGTTCATTGATGAGTTACATACTTTGGTCGGTGCGGGTGCGATTGAAGGGGCGATGGACGCATCAAATATGTTAAAGCCCGCCTTGGCGCGGGGAAAATTACGGATGATCGGCGCAACTACGACCAAGGAATATCAAAAGTATATTGAGAAAGATGCCGCATTTGAAAGGCGCTTCCAACCAATCCAAGTCGGTGAACCTTCCATCGAAGATTCGATTGCGATTCTGCGCGGTCTCAAGGAGAAATACGAGGTCCATCACGGCGTCAAAATTACCGATGCCGCCATCCAAGAAGCAGTAAAACTTTCTGATCGCTATATCACTGACCGATATCTTCCAGACAAAGCCGTTGATCTGATCGATGAAGCGACAAGTGCTTTGCGGATGGAAATCGATTCAATGCCGGCCGAGATTGATTCGACTGAACGGCTCTTGCGCCGGATGGAAATTGAGAAAAAAGCTTTAGAGAGAGAAAAGGGAGGGGATGCAAAAAAGAAAATCCGCGAACTAAATCGCAAGCTGGCCGAAATCAGAGAACAAGAAGGCAAGATTCTTTTGCAATGGAAAGCGGAAAAAGAAATGATCACCAATATCCGGAAACATTCTGCGGAAATTGACAAATTAAAATCTGCCGCGGAAATTGCTGAGAGAAAAATGGAATTGGATAGAGTAGCAGAGATCCGTTATGGGAAAATTCCTGAATTAGAAAAAAAGGTCGTGGTGGAAAAAAACAAACTGGATGATTTGCAGAGCAAAGGAGCAATTCTCAAGGAAGAAGTTACCCAGGAAGATATCGCCAAAGTGGTTTCGCGCTGGACAGGCATCCCAACTCCTAAGCTGATCGAAAATGAGGCTCGCAAACTGCTTGAGATGGAAAAAGAGCTAGAAAGAAGAGTGGTTGGACAAAAAGATGCAATATTGGCCGTGGCCAATGCTATCCGTCGTTCGCGCTCTGGCATTGCTGAAAGCAAACGCCCAATCGGATCGTTTATTTTTCTAGGTCCGACCGGGGTGGGGAAGACTGAGCTCGCCAAGGCCTTGGCCGAGTTTCTGTTTAATGATGAAAAAGCCATGGTGCGGGTGGATATGGGAGAATATATGGAAGCCCACAGCGCCTCGAAATTGATCGGTTCTCCGCCGGGCTATGTTGGTTATGAAGAAGGCGGACAACTGACAGAAATTGTTCGGCGGAAACCTTACTCAGTCATTTTGTTTGATGAGATTGAAAAAGCCAATCCGCAGGTGTTTAATATTATGCTCCAGATTCTTGACGAGGGTCATTTGACGGATGCCAAAGGCAGGCGGGTCAATTTCAAAAATACAGTCATTATTATGACTTCCAATATCGGTTCGGATATTATTTACAAAAAAAATCTCGGGTTTCAGGAGGAACGGATAGATGAAGCTGCCAGTGAAACAGAAATGAATCAACGTGTTCTTATGGCACTTAAAGAAAATTTCAAACCGGAATTCCTCAATCGATTAGATGAGGTGATTATTTTTCATCCGATCAGTCGTCAGATGCTCCGTCAAATTGTCGATTTGCAACTGGCAATAATTGAAAAAAGATTGAAAGAAAAACAGATCAAAATCAGACTGACTCAAGCTGCTAAGGATTATTTGAGCAAGAAAGGTTTTGACAATACTTATGGCGCAAGACCTTTGAAGCGTCTCATTCAGACTGAGATAATGAACGAATTGGCAAAAATGCTGATTGAAAGTCAGATAGAAGGAGGAAGCCGCATTAGAATTGACGCTAAAAATAACAAACTTACTTTTGAAATAGCCTAAACTAAGGGCATATGCACTTGCCAAAAGTAAGTTTTTTGCATAACCAAAGATCATGTTTCTGAAACTACGCCCATTATTATCGAGCCTAATTTTTCTCCTTGGATTGGAGTTTGTTGTTTACATCCATTTGAACACAGATCTAGTCTTGATCACCATGGCAGTAATGTTTTTATTTTCTTTGTGGGAGGGGAAAGTGATTGGTAAGAAATGGAAGTTTTCTGTTTTGCCGATTTTTTTCACTCTCTCTTCAACTTCCTTACTATATCTCATCACTCTTAGTTATGAGCAACAGATTTTTATCTTCCTCGCTTCGACGATGTATTATTTGGCACTCTTTGGCGCCTATCGTCTGGGAGAATATGAAAAAGATCAAACTGCGCAAGGCATGAATATGGCCGCCACATCAGCGACGGTCTTTTTCGCTTATGCCGGCGCCTATGGACTTTATCTTAATTTTCTCGTTCCGCTCCATCTCCTAATGCTCTGTTATTTTATGATAACACTGCTTACTAGCTACCAATATTTTTCTATCATCAAAAATAATGACAAAAAAACCGTGCTGATGTATAGTTTTATCATGGGACTTTCTATGATGGAAATCGCTTGGGCGATAAATTTTTGGCCGTTTGGATATTTGACCACAGGGGTAATTGCGCTTATACTTTATTACATGCTTTGGAGTATCGTACAAAGCTATTTTTTGAACATTTTAAGCCAAAAAAGGACAATGATCAGCGTACTCTTTTTTTCTTTCCTGGTCGTAATCGTCCTTTTGACCTCAAAGTGGATCCCAGTTATCTAAAGTCCTAAACGTAATTTATTCAAAATATTTTTTTATGCAAAAAACTAAAAAAGTTTTTATTATCCTGTTTGTTGTGTTGGTCGCGGGGTTGAGCAGTATTGTTGCTAATCGCTATATTTTTCCTCACTTGGCAACCACAAAGCTTTTTGCTAAATATGACTTTTTAAAAAAAACTGCTGCTGATGTGACGGTCATTAATAAAACTGAGCAGGTCTATGTCAAAGAGGATACTTCGATCAGCAAAGTAGTAGGGCAAGCTTTATCATCGGTTGTAAATGTCACTTCCTATGTAGCAGGGGAGAAAAAAAATCCGCTTTTGAAAAATGGCACCGGCTTGATCGTTACTAGTGATGGGCTGATTATGACTTATGCTAGCGCCATTATTGCTGAAAATGCCAGTTATAAAGTGACTACTGACAATAATAATATCTACGAGGCAACATTGCTAGATATTGATGTCTATAGCAATTTGGTTTTTTTGAAGATCAATGCTAGTAATCTTTCTGCTGCTTCCTTTGCTAATTCAGATGACGCGCAGCCAGGAGAAAAGATTATCGCAGTGGGCAATGATTCTCCTGTCTATGCGCCGTCTTTTGCGGCAGGAGTTCTGAGTAGCTTCCAGGCCTATTATAATTTATCAGAAAAAAGCGTCGCTTCTTCGGAAAAAATGGAGGGTGTGTTTAGTGCTGATCTAAATACGCAAGAGCACTTTATCGGAGGGCCAATTGTGGATTATTCCGGACAGATAATCGGGATTACTGGAGCAGTCAGCCGAGACAATCGGGCGAATTTTTTCCAGATCCCCGCCAACAAAGTGAGGTTAGTGATCGACAAGGAAATTAAAAAAGAAATAGCGACGACGCCCGTCCTCGGTCTATCATATCTGCCACTCACGAAGATCTACGCTTCGATTAATAATTTACCGAGCGAAACCGGCGCGCTGATTTATTCCGCTTCCGGGCAACAAGGCTTAGCTATTATCGCGAATTCTCCCGCGGCCAATGCCGGACTTAAAATTGGCGACATAATTACAGCTGTGGCTGGAGAAAAGATCGACGCTAACAATACCTTGCCCGACCTTTTGTATCGACACAAGAAAGGTGAGCAGCTTGAATTGACTATTTTACGCAATACACAAGAAATGAAGATTAATGTCCAATTATAAGTTTTCGAGCTTAATAGTATAAGTCACATTTAATCAAACTATGCAGATCCAAAAAAAACATTATCCAAAAATTCTGCTTTTTTGCACTCTGGTCGTTTATTTTTTTTTCGGCCTTACGCACCTGACAAAATTTGTTTCTTTTGACGAGCATTATTGGCTGTACAATGCGGACAATGATCGGATTCATCAGTATTGGAATGCGATTGCAACAGGAGATTGGAAGGACACGCGGATCAATGACAAGCCGGGAATCACTTTGGCCTATACATCGGGATTGGCATTACTAGTAGACAATCATGTGGTTGATGATCAGGTGGTTTTCACGGATAAGACGGTCAAGATTTTTGATCCGCAAAAGACAGAAAGGATTAACCTTCTTTTCCGCTTGCCCATCTTGCTTTTGACTGGTTTTTTTGCGATTTATTTTTTTTGGATCATCAAAAAGATTACCCAAGATGAATGGCTGGCGCTGCTTGCCGTGACACTGACATATCTTTCACCAGTGATTATCGGCATCTCCCAAATTGTCAACCCCGATTCGCTTTTTTGGGTTTTTGCTTTTTCTGCGATGCTCGCTTATGTCGCTTGGCTCAAGTATTTTGAAAAAAAATATTTTTGGCTCACGTTGGTTTTTTTTGGTCTTTCGATGGCAAGTAAATATGTCAGCATCATTCTAGTTCCTTTTTTTCTTTTTATGCTATTGACCTTCTATCTATTCGAATTTTCCGGCTGGGAGGATAAGCGAGCGATTTTAAAAAAGTTAGTCTTGAAAAACTGCCTGGCCTATCTGGGAATCATTGCAGGTGGTTTTTTGATTTTTGCCATCATGATGCCAGCGGTTTTTGTCGAACCAAAATATTTTTATGAGGGAACGATCGGCTTTCCCGGCATGGCGCCGATCTTTTGGTTTTCAATGTTTGTGACTGCTCTTTTGGCGGGAGATGCCTACTTCAACCACAATCGAGCCTTTCACTACGTATTGGAAAAAATGCAGAGCGTCAAAAAAATTGCGCCCAAGTTGATTGCTGGCATTTTGCTTGCGAGCATTTGTTTCGTGCTGGTCAATTGGATGCTCCGTCACCGACTGATCGATCTGTCTGATATTGCTTTTGACACGAAGCGCAAACCCGAATTTAGCAATTTGCCTCTGCTATATAAATTTATCATGGAGACTGTGCCACTGGCTTTTGCTTCCCTGCCACTTATCCTTTTTTCCTTGCTCTATCTGTGGTCAAAAAATATTTTTGAAAAAATCAAATATGCATACCTGACTTTTATTTTTTCTGCTTTTATTTTTATTTTTTATCTGGCAGTGATTGAACAAGGGCTAGTATTGACGATTCGCTATAGCATCATTCTCTACCCAATTTCCGCACTACTTTCCGCCATTGCTTTAGTAAATTTTTTTGGTGAAAAAGGAGCGCAGAGAGATTCTCGTAAATTTTTAACATTTTTCTCTATCATTATCGCGATCATTTCTCTTTTGTTTATCGCTTCTTTCTTTGAACAGTCTAAAATTATCAGTGAAGCAAATCTACGCGTTTTCTATAATTTTCATCGCATTATTTTTTCTCTACTTGTAGTTATTGCTTCGGTCATCGGCGCAAGGGGAGTTTACATTTTTGCTGGCTGGAAAATGTTTCGCAGCATATCCAATCTCGGAATTTATTTGATTGTTCTCGTTTCTAGCCTAATAAGTATCTGGCTCATTAAGCCTTATTATTTTAGCTATAGCAACGACTTTCTCCCTAAAAAATACATAATCACTAGCGGCTGGGGCTATGGTGGCTATGAATTAGCCCAAGAGATGAATAAACTGCCCAATGCCAAGGATACGACAGTTTGGGCAGATTCTTATGGTTTTTGCGAATTCTACATTGGAAAATGCATCCATAAGATAAAAATTAGGACCGAACAATACCCAATTGATTATTTCTATTCAACCTTGCAAAGTCAGCTGCGTCCAAAATTTATCGGTCCAACCTATGAAGAAGATGGAAAGCCAATTTATAATCTTGAAATTGACGGGCGTTACAAAAACTACGTTAGAATCTTCAAGGCTAAAAAAACAACCGAATCGGATTTGACAGAACCAAGCACAGAGATTACAAACGAAGAAGATATTGAATAATTATTAAGTTAAAATGAATGAGCTTAAAGAGCAAACGACAAACTGGCGCAATCATTTTGATTCTTCTCATTTCGCTCGGGCTATATCTTTCTTTCGGCCTTTATCATATCTCAAAATTCGAAACCGCTGATGAACATTATTGGATATATGATTCGACGGCAGGCAGGATCCATGATTATTGGAAGGCTATTGCCACGAAAAATTGGCTAGGAACGAGGATCAATGACAAGCCTGGCGTGATGCTGGCCTACGTCAGTGGAATTGGAATTTTTTTTGAAGACGGCTTGAATAAGCGTCCCGATGATTCGCCTGATTACCAAAGTGCATTTTCTTCCGTAGAAACGGAAAAGATCAATCGAGCTTTTCGTGTTCCGCTCCTAATTTTCAACGGACTTTTTTCTTTGTTCATTTTTTGGGCCGTCAAACGTCTAACAAAGAATAAATGGTTGGCCCTGACCGCAACCACTCTCATCCTACTCAATCCGGTCATTATCGGTGTTTCTCAGATTATCAATCCCGATGCGCTGTTATGGGTTTTTTCCTTTTCCGCGCTAATTTCTCTCTTGAATTACCTGGAATATGGGAAAAAAATAGATGCCTTTTTGTGCTCAATATTATTTGGTTTTGCTCTTCTGAGCAAATATTCAGCTGTTATTTTTATTCCCTTTTTCTTTATAATTGTGCTCCTTTATCTTTTACAAGAAAAAGAACAAGGGGATTTGGCTAAAAAAGTAAAAAGGCATATGCCGGCATATCTCCTGATTTTGGCGGGATCCTTTGCGGTTTTTGCCATTTTGATGCCAGCAGTGATTATCAGTCCAAGTTTTTTCTATTATGGAACAATTGGTTTCAAGGGGATGGCGCCGATTTTTTGGTCGGTGATCGGGGTAGATTTATTGCTCTTTCTCGAAGCGCATTTTTTGGGAGCGAGATATAGTTTTCTTTTATCTCGCTATGTTAATTTGGTTTTTCCCTATTTACGTAGATTGTTGTTTTTCGTAGTGGCATTTATAACTGGTTTGGTTTTGATAAATTGGTCAATAGGGGACAATTTCCTTTTGATCAAGGGGATGAATTTTGATGCCGGGCATGATTATCCTTTTCGCCGACAGGATTTTTTTGATAAATTGTTCTTGGAAATATATCCCTTAGTTTTCTCGCTGACTCCACTGGCGCTATTGTCTTTGATTGCACTGTGGATCAAGGGCGTATTTGGAAAATTAAGGTATCCGCTCCTAGTTTTTATCAGCTCCTCATTTATCGTTGTTTTTTATGCGGCAGTACTCAAGCAAGATCTCCTGGTCAATATCCGCTATAGTGTCATGCTTTATCCGATCCTGATGCTACTGGCGGCATTTTCTTTTGATGAATTTCTATTGAGTCGGATGAAAAATTCCCATCGATTTGTAGTAGTGCTTCTTGTGATAGTCGTTAGTAGCACAAGTCTTTGGCTCATTAAACCCTACTATTTCAACTATACCAATGATTTGTTGCCGAAAGATAAAATCATCACCGGCGCCTGGGGTTATGGCGGCTATGAAGCGGCGCAAGTGCTAAATGCTTTGCCTGATTCAAAAAATTTGAATGTCTGGTCGGATTATTGGGGCGTTTGCTATTTTTTTGATGGCACCTGCGTCCAAGCGACGGGGTATGATAACTTTACGCAAAAAGCACAAGACAAAAAAATCGATTACTATGTCATGACCAGAAGGGGAGAGATGAGCAATGTTAAGACTTGGAACAAGATAGGCAAAAAATCACTTGGCAAGGCGGTTTGGGAATTGAATATTGATGATCGACCCAAAAATTTTATCCGGATCTATGCGGCTAATTAAAGCGCTTATGGATTTCCTTTTTCCCGCCCAGTTCATCTGAAACTTCAATTGTAATTTTTTCACCATCACTTTCATTCAAGAGGGGAATGGTGCTTTTTTGTCCAGAGACGACAAGGATGTCGGCTTCTTTTATTATTACGTTGCTTTCTCCAGCCATTTCTTTCCAATGGATTTTTTTTGTTTTAGTATTGTTTTCGATAATGAAGGTTAGATTATCAGACTGGGGATCTTCAAAGTAGATTTCCCAACCAGCATCAGATGGCTGGAGTTGTTTTTTTTCAAAATAAGAAAGAAAACAAAAACTGAAAAATAACAAAATAACTAAAGCAAAAATGATTTTTTTTTCACTACTCATCTTATTTGTTGCGATAATAAATATTTATTTCCTCATTGGAATAGACTTGCCAGAAATTATTCAGTTTTCGAAATTGCGCTCCGTCCATTAATTTGTTCACCATTACGAAATTAGTACCCAAATCTGAGTAGCATTTTTCCCCCAATTCCCCGCCCGGATTAGAAATCATGTCGCGCGTACAAAATTCCTTCTTATCGACGCCGTTTTCATAGCGCTCGAAATTTGCCCGATAACTTGGGAAATAATAGTCCCGCATAAAAAATAACTTCACCCAAGAATCAGCGAAAAGATAGACGTGGTCGGAGGCTAATAGATCGGTCTTTTTCATTCTAGTCGCGAGATACTCGCTGGCGTTAAAAGTTTGAAATGTTTTTTTAGCTGAATCGTTCCCTTTTAGATAAATAGTGGTATCAGAAAATCCATCCAGGTTGATAAAAATAAACAGCAGAAGAAATGCGCCGATAATTAATTTTTGGCCAAAAGGAACGAGGAGATTTTTATGAAAATCTTTTTGACCAAAAACAGAAATAAACGCAAACGCACTGATGATTGCGAATGGATAGACTCCATAGTTTGCAACGCGTCCGGAAGGAATAGAGATTTTTACCAGTCCCGGCGCAAGAGAAATAAGCGTAATCACTGAAATCCAACTAAATAGCAATAGAAAAGAATAGCGGGAGATACTTTTTCGCAATGGTGCTAAAAACAGGAGTATGCCGAAAGCGCCCAGCGCAAAACGCGCCTCACCTAAAACATTTCTAAACTGGAGTATTGAAAGTCCGGTATGTTCAATTTTTTTAACTGCGCCAACAACTGTGTTTACGGCACTATTGGTAAGGTACGTTGGGGTATAAATAATAAACACAAAGACTAGAGAAAAGACCAAGAAAGCAAGCAAAAGAGGAGATTGCCAGGATCTTTTTTGGCTAAAAAAAACTTGTTTTGTTTCTTGAAAATTAAACAGAAAGCTAAGTGCAACAAATCCAACGAAAGTCAAAAGAAAAATTAGTCCCGAGAGGTGATGGGTATAAAATAATCCCATTGAAAAAAATAGCGCGAAAAATAAAAAGACACTTTCTTTTTCGCGAAGAAAACGGACATAAAAATAAAAAGTGAGTGGAATGAGTAGGTTGCCAAGGATGTTGCCAATCACTCCTCCACCGACAAACTTGGCTTGAGGAGGATCTATGACAAATAGCGCTCCGCAAAATAGTAGGGCAAAAATAGCAATATTTTTGTTTTGCGGACTTGCTTCGAACAGGCGCAGAGAAAGGATGAAAACCGCCAAAAGACTGAAAATATTTATAAAGAGTAGAACGGAGACAGGAAAAGCAGAAATAAAACTGGCACCAGAAATAAGGCTAATCGCGGTGAATATTAGATGCTCCCCAATGACGAAATCGCTGATTGGTTTGGGCGCATCAATCTGGTAAGCCCCATCTTTCAAAACAATCTCCCTTTGTGTGTAATTTTGAATTTTTCCCGACTCGGCAAATAGCTTTGACCAATACATATGATGGCCCAGATCAGTACTGGAAGATGGTAGATTATTTTGCAGATAAACTGAGCGGATAAAAATAGACAAGAAAAGAATCAGGATAATTAGAAGGGTTTGTTTGAAAGAAAAATCGGAGGAGGCTTTTGTCTCGGCTACTCCCGGTGCTTTTTTGAATCTTTTTCGATAGACTAAAAAACAACTCGCACTAAAAATCAGTAGCGTGATTACTAGGGATGCTCTGGTGAAAAGTATCTCGACTCGAGACATCACAAGCATCAGAAAATCTGTAATGAGAATACTAAGGCCAGTGGCGGCAATAAACCTTTCCAGCACGCCCAATTTTTCTTTGCCAAAAAAAGCCAGGAGCATAAAATAGCCTGGCACAAAAAGCACTAGCGCAATTGTCAGATAAAAACTGATTTGTGATTGGAAGAGTTCTAGCATAATGTTTTTTCAATTTCCTCAAGATAGCGCTGGGAGATTTTTTCCCAAACAAAATTTTCCATGACAAATTGTTTGGCTTTTTTTCCGAATTCTTTGCGAAATTCGTCATCTTCAAGAAGCTCTTTTATTTTTTCTATCCAGGCGTTTGCGTTTCCTGGTTCAACTAAAAATCCATTCCTGCCCTCAATAATCGCATCTTTGAGGCCTTCATGATTGGAAGCAAGAACTACTCTTTCGCAAACGGCGGCTTCGATGGCGTTGATTCCAAAACCTTCCATTGTTCCGTGGACTTTGATATTTGGTGAAACGTACAAATCAGTCGCGTTGAATAATACCAATTTATCTTTCTCGGGAATGTTGCCAATTAGTTTCACTCTGTCTTCAAGATGTAATTCTCGCGCCGCTTTTTGGCATTTATCAAAAGCATTTTCATTTCCGGTAATTGCCGATGAAACAACTCCTCCCGCGGACACAAAGACATAATTTTCAGGAAGCGCCGGCATGACGTTTCTGATGAACCATTCGACACCTTTATGTGGAACGAAACGCGCCACGCGCAAGATGATTTTTTTGCCGGTTAGATTCATGTCTAAAACTTTCTCCATTTCTTGGCGATTAGTTTCTATGATTATCGATTCAGGATTGATGCCGTTGGGAATAAAAACACACAAATCGCGTGGCACCCCCGCTTTCACGGCCTCTTCAATCGTTTCGTTGCCAACCATGATGAGACGATTGAATTTTTTAAGGGAGGGAATGTTGATGCTCCGATATATTCTTCCCAAGATACTTTTCTTTTTAGCAAAAGTCACATCAAGTCCGTGAATGATGGCAATATATTTTTTTCGCGGATAGAAAAATCTCAAGACGATTGCGATTGGAGTGGGGATGCCGTTGCCAAAAAGCGCGACGTCATAGTTGGAAAGAATAAAAAGACTTTTGAGAAATGCCCAAGCAATAAAGATTGGCAAAAACTTTTTTCCGCGCGTGTTGGCAATCAGTTTTGTTTCGGTTATTTTGGAAAGCGCTTCAAAAATTTCCTGATTTTGCCTTTCCAGCCCGCCAAAAGTTGGCGGATAAGAATGGGAAATAAAAAGAATACGTGGTTTTTTCACTGTAGCCATAAGGAAGATACTATTTCTTTAGCCGATCCTTTTTTTGCAAATACATCTGCTCCTCAGTCAGATTGCGATTAGTCTTGATCATGTCAGCGATCAGTGCAAAAATTAGCAGCTGTGATCCAATAAAGAGAAGCGCTGCCGAAAGAAAAAGATAATTGCGATAGGTAGTAATTTGGAAGGTTTGAAAATATTGAATAAGAAATAGACAAAAAACTAAAAAAGATGCAGCTACAAAAGCGAGTCCCGGCACGCCAAAAAACTTCATCGGTCGCACATCACGCACAGCTTTCAAAATTATTTTGGCTGAATTAGAAACGAATTTCCAGACCGATTTCACAATCCGGCTTTCCCGGTCAGCAAAATATTGGACTTTTACCGGAATCCAGGCTAATTTCAAATTTTTACCGATTGCATCAATGATTGTTTCTTGGGTATAGGTAAAACTAACATTAGTAATATTGAGGCGCAAAAGCGTTTCACGGTTATGCGCGCGGAATCCACAAGTCAGGTCATCAATCGGGTAATTAAGAAAAAAACCAATCATCCTGGCCGCCAGGCGATTGAGGTGGTATTTTATTTTTGGCATATCCTTAGCCTCGTGTTTTCCAAAACGATTGGCAATCGTCATATCACACTTTCCAGTGAGTATCGGGGAGAGAAGCTTTGGGATGTCGCTAGGATCAAACTGCCCATCCGCATCGATGTTCACCATGAAATCCGCATTATTCTCTAAGGCGTTTTCTACGGCACGTTTAAAAGAATACGCAAGACGGCGATTGGGTTTGTATGAAACCAATAAATCCACCCCGGCTTTTTTGGCAACTTCGACTGTGTTGTCACTGGATCCATCATCCACTATTTGGACTAATTTCTCAGAAATCTTTGCTCCTTCGCCACTGAGATAGAAATCAGCGGAAAAGCTTTTTCTGATGCGTTCAATTGTTTCTCCAATTTTTGCTTCTTCATTATATGCGGGAATATTAACAATCAGTTTCATTATTTTTTCTTATTAATGATTAATTTCGGATCAGCGCAATTAAAATCACACTTGGCGCCATCAACGCCATTGTGAATCAGCTTGCCCTTGCATTCATCCAGCTTCTTTTGACATTCAACCTTGCTAGCATTGAAGTAGTCCTTATTAACTTCATAGCCAAAGTAATTAAGGACAAAATAGGCGACAACCACCACCCCACAGATCCAAATGATTAATTTTAGCAATGAAAACATAACGTTTTTCGCTTCGCGAACCCCCACTACGAATGGGGGACATGCGAATTATTTGTTTTTTTAGCTTTATTATCTTGTTTCTAGTATAGCTCAAAGATGCTTTTTCGTAAAGCATTTGTGATCGCTCAAAAAATCGGAGCCAGGCTCCGGAGCTCCGGAGCCTGGCTCCGATTTTTTGCTTTGATCAGAAAAAAGTGTGCTATAATTAAATCAGTAGTATAATTTTATTTTAAAAGTTGTGCCTTCATGAGAATCGGAATCAACGCTTCCTTTTGTCGCAAGCCCTACTCGGGTATTGGACAAGTTACAATCAACTTTTTAAAAAAGTTGATTACCGAAGAAGCAAAAAACCTGCCTACCGGACAGGCAGGAATAAAACAAAAAAATAATCTGGAATTTATTCTCTATCTGGAAGAAGATCTGCCAGCAGATTTTGTTTTGCCGGAAAATTTTCAAAAAAAGATTTTTCTGCCCATCTATCGGCGCGATGACTTGATCCGCAAAATCTGGTGGGAAAAATACCTCTTGCCCCGGCGCGTAAAAAAAGATAAATGCGACCTTTTTTTCAGTCTCTATCAATGTCCGACCATTCTCAAAAAGGGGACGAAACACTTAATGCTGGTGCATGATATTGTGCCCAGTCTTTTTCCTAAATATCTCAACAACGCGCGCAAAAGGCAATATCAGATTCTGACTGAGCGAGCGATTGAACAGGCGGACAAGGTGCTGACAGTCTCAAAAAGGACGGAAAAAGACCTTGTGCAATATCTCAATATTACAGCGGACAGAATTTCTACAAGTTATATCAGTGTGGATGAGCTTTACAAAAAACCGGCCACATTGGAAAATAGCCGGAAAGTTTTAAAAAAATACAAATTAAGTCCCGGCTACATTTTTGCCGGCGGGGGAATGGAGATTAGAAAAAATATCGACGGGGTGATTCAGGCCTACAAATTGCTTTTAGAAAAAAATAAAAATCTGCAATTTGTCGAAACAATACCAAGATTAGTGATTTATGGAAAACTGCAACCCAATCTGTCTCTTGCGATTGACGCGGAAAAGTTAGTCAAAGAATTGAACCTGACTAAATATGTCAAATTTCTCGGCGCTGTGCCACAGGAACATTTGCCGGCGCTTTTCAAAAATGCCCTATTTTTTATCTACCCTTCGCATTATGAAGGCTTTGGAATGCCGGTGCTGGAAGCAATGAATCAGGGCACGCCAGTCATCACGGCCAAAAATTCTTCCTTGCCTGAAGTCGGTTTGGATGCTACGCTATATTGTCACGCGGATGACACAAGGGAAGTCTCGCTCGTGATGAAAAAAGTGCTGACCGATGCGCATTTGCGTGACGTCCTCTCACAAAGAGGTCGTGAACGTGCCAAGTTTTTTTCTTGGGATAAGTTTGTGGGGAGGTTTTATAATATAATACAAAACCACTGATTAGCACCTGATTTTCCTGATTACACTGAATTTTTATGTTTTCATATATCAAACAACTAGCAGAAAAACTAAATAACACCAAAACTTACCTAGTTTTAACTAACGTTTTTTTGTTTTTCTTTTTGATTCTATTTAACAATCTCGGCTTGCTTCCGATGAGGACGGGGGATTTCGTTTTTTTTACTGTTTTAGTTTTAGCCTTTGCGCTCTATCGTCCTGGTTGGGCGTTTCTCTTTTTCATCGGTACAATTGCATTGGAAAACATCAATCTCGCTCCGGTAAGACTGGGTTTAGCTGTTCGCCCATATCAACTTATCGGCGGTCTGCTTTTTCTCGCAGTCACAATTCGGTTTTTTTCTAAACACTTGAATTTTAAGTTGACCAGATTGAATTGGTTGGATTATCTAGTTTTTCTTATTCCGCTGGCTAGTCTTTTGAATGTTTTCAATGCGCCAAACACAGGGGTTGGGCTGAAGCTGACATTAGTGCTTATTTCTTTTGTCGCGCTTTATCTTTTAACGAGAAATTATATTCAAAATATAACGGACTTGAAAAAAGTCCTGCCATTTTTCTTCAGTTCCACTTTCGTCATCATACTCTACGGCTTTTGGCAAAACATCCGCTTTGCTCACGGAATCAATTCTTTTTCTGTCATGCCCGGAAGACCAAATGGCACGCTCACTGAACCGGACTGGCTCGGTTTCTATCTTCTCCTAGCCCTCGCAGGAATTTATGCGCTGATTTATTATTTCCAACAAAACACGCAAAAAAAAGAGCAGGCCACTGGTCGCCTCATATTGATTTCAGTTCATGTTTTTTTGATTCTTACTTTTGCACTACTACTTATTTCCGTTTCACGCAGCGCCTGGCTCGGAGTAGGAGTCACAACTGTTTTGTTTGTTTTCTCCATCCTAACTAATTTAAAATTTAACTTTCGTAATTGGCAATGGAAACTGGCAATGAAAATTAGTTTGGGAATAATTTGTACGTTCGTCATTAGTCTCGGGGCGATCTATTTTTTCCATCTGACCACTTTTCAATTATTTAATCGCGCGGTGAGCACTGGAGGAGAACAGAAAATCACGATTGCTTGCGATTCAAATTGCGTACAGACGAGGCAATGCCTCGTCTCTACGGGTGCAACAATTCACGATGTTTCTGAATTAGCACAATACGGTTGCCGCCAAATTAATCTGGAAGAAATTGCAACAGAAAAAAATCAGGGCAAATTTGTGACCGAAGTTAATCGCAATGATCCTAATGTTAGCGTGCGCGCCGAAGTCTATCGCAATAGCCTCTCGCAAATCAAGGCGCATCCAATCTTGGGCATCGGCTGGGCAAATATCCCGCAAGTGCTGGGAAAAGATCCGCGAGGAGTAAATCTCAATTCCAGTAATATTTTCTTAGAAACCTACCTCGGCAGCGGCCTCATCGGATTTTTGAGTCTGCTCATAATTTTAGGCGCAATTTTTATTCGAGCAATCATTTTGTTTTTCAAAGAAACTGACCCAGAACAAAAGACTTTCGCCCTATTTATCCTCGCTTCCTGGACCGGCTTAGTAATTTTCAACCTCTTCAATGCCGGGATAATGCTAGGCTTCTTTTGGGTCTGGCTGGGGATTGCGGGTGCATTAAAATTAGAAAGAAATTAGGGATAATTGATAAAAAATGATGATAATAGCCAAAAAAGAGCAAGACGTGGATCTGATTAAATATTCCAACCAAAAGCTTATTGTAGACATCTGGAATTTTTTAAAACCATACAGATGGCGTTTTTTTATTGCGTCACTTTCCAGATTTATTAGTGATGTTTCAAATCTGTATATTGCATACGGGTTTGCTCTTATAGTAACTTTTTTTAGTAAATACAGTATTGGAGAATCGTTGAAGTATGCTTGGATTACCCTAATTATTTTACTTGCCGCCTATGTCTCCAAGTATGTTTTTAGAATTTTTGGTAAATATCTTGGTTATCAAGTAGCTGAGAGGGTTGCGCTTGATTCTCAAATCGCAGTGATTAATCATCTAGCACTACTTGATATTGCTTGGCATGAAAAAGAAAATGCGGGAAATAAGTTAAAAAGAATCCAAAAGGGCTCTGATGGGTTGGAGCGTATTTTGCGTATGTGGATAAATAATTTAATTGAGATTGGGGTCAACTTTGTCGGTATGATCTTTATTTTAAGTAGGTTTGATAGATTCGTGGGCGTGGCGATGATCGTTTTTTTGACTAGCTATTTTACTGTTTCTTTTTTCCTTTTAAAAAAGGCGTCTTCTGTTTCGCAAGAGGTTGATATTATGGAAGAGGGTGTTTCGGGTTTAATGTTTCAAACCATTAATAACATAAGGAGCGTGAAGGTGCTGGCTATGGCAGAAAGGCTTTTAAAAATTATAAACGATCAAATCACAGAACTTTTTGGTAAAATAAAAAAACGTATTTTTCGTTTTCAGTTCCGTGCTATAAGTGTTAGCTTGTTGACAACATTTTTCAGGATTGGGATAATGGTTTTAATTATATATGGCATCGCGCAGGGAAAGTATGAAGTAGGCATTCTTGTTCTGTTCTATGGTTATTTTGATAGCTTGGTTGCTTCTGTCGATGAATTGTCCGAGACGACACAGGATTTAATTGTTTGCAAGTACGGCATAGCGCGCATGCAAAGAACACTAAATGAGCCGGTGATCATTGATGCTGAAAAAGATAAAATTGAACTTCCCGCGAATTGGAAAAAAATCACAGTCAAAAATTTGTCGTTCGCTTATGGAGAAAACGAGGTACTTAAAAATATTTCATTTGAAATAAATCGCGGAGAACGCATTGGCATGGTGGGACTTTCTGGAGCGGGCAAATCAACACTGCTAAAATTACTACTCAAGGAAAATGAAAATTACCAGGGCGAGATTTTGTTTGACAATTTATCGCTAAAGCAAATCAAAAAGAAATCATATCTTAGGCAAGTCGGAGTAGTCTTGCAAGATACTGAGGTTTTCAACTTTACTTTGCGCGATAATATCACAATTGCCAGCCCAAAAGATCGAAAAAAGCAAGATTTGACCAAGGCACTTGAGATTGCGCATGTAGCTGACTTCACTAATAAGCTTCCGCAGGGACTTGATACATTTATTGGAGAAAAGGGCATCAAGCTTTCGGGTGGGGAAAAACAAAGACTGGGAATTGCGAGGGCAGTGTATAAGCAACCAGAGATATTACTATTAGACGAGGCTACTTCCCATCTGGATTTGGAATCAGAGGAGAAAATTAAGGATTCGCTGCACCAGGTTTTTCAAAAAGTTACCGCAGTAGTAATAGCGCATCGTTTGACGACTATTCGCGAGATGGACAAAATCCTAGTAATTGAAAAAGGTGAAATTATTGAGTCGGGGAGTTTTGATGAATTGTACGCTGCTAAGGGTAGACTGTATGAGTTATGGGAAAAACAGAAATTCTAAAACATTGACGTTGGATTGTGTGTTGAAAACATCGAATGTGCGATGTTAAAGAGTTTTAGGGTTTGAATCCGCCCCCTTCTATTTTTAGCTTGACAAAAAATCAAAATTAGGCTAGTTTACGGGGTTATCTTTATCTAAAGATTTCTACCAAAAACCGCACATTAAAAGGAGAAAGAGATGAACTTGAGCATAACTAAAGTAATCGAGGGTTTAACTGGAAAAAATTCAGCTTCAACAAGGGAAATCGTTAAAGCTGAAGTCGCCGACGTGTCCAAGATGAATCCTGGTAATTTCTTGGAAACAATACATGTTCACAGATTTCTGAAACATATTTTTGATTTCTTAGATTCGTCACCAGATACTTTCAAAGTATCGTCAGTGCTTGGCGGAAGACGTGGTCTCACCGAAGAAGACTGGCGACGCCCGGCTGAAAATATACCAAGTTACAAAGAAGGCTTGGAAAAGCTGTTCAGTCAGGCGACAGATCGATTAGCTTACATCCTGCTTCCCGTAAGATGGCCGCGACACTACAAAGAGTTTCGCGCAGAGGGTTTTACGTGTAGCAGTGATTTGGCGATTGCTATTTTGCCCGAAGATCATCACTGGCACAGAAAGCATACTGTGCACGATATGGTCAGCATAGCTACACACTTCATCAGAGGAGCATTCAATTATGGAGAATTTGGCGTGTTTATCCTTGCGATTCCGATTGTAGAACTTGGTGATTATTTTAAATTCTTCAATGACTGGCATCTTCGATCCAAAGATAGTGTTCACATCCCGCCAAAATATATTGTCGACCTGATTGGTTCTCCCAGCGACAGAGACAAGGCGTTGCTCGAGGTTGTCATGAGAAGCTACTGGTATAAATTGAAGAAATTTGGTTTCAGAGCTATGACAAAATATAATCAAGTTATCACTGACCAAGATTTGCTTCATGGCGAGATCCCAAGAGTGCTCAAAAAGGGCGACATTGAAGTTGGTCTCGGGGACGAATGGCGCGCCCAAGGCACTCTCGAGGTGATACATAGAATCTACATCATCAATGAGATTATTGAGGCCCATAAAGCGAATTCACAGCCACAACTCGATATGCCACCTCTGTTGTTAGAGACTTTCACTGGACGGTTACGCGCACAAACGTGAAAGAAAATGTCCCTCGGAAGGCTTAGTGATTCATCCGAATTCATCAGAAAACCTCAAACGGAAATTCCGCGCGAGGTTTTCATTTTTTAATATAGAAGGTTGAAAATTAGGATGGCTTTGTTTTTATTGGTATAATAGAATAAGTGAGTGAATTAAAAAATAGAAGCTTATGCTGATTAAGGAATCAAAAGAAGAATATCTCAAGGTGATAAAAGAAAATTTTCCAGAAGTTTCTTTTTCGCGTGCCGAACTTATTACAAAAGGTTGGGATAATAATGTGATTTTGCTGGACGATAATTTTGTTTTTCGCTTTCCCAAAAGAGTTGGTTATGATCTCCGTTTTAGGTCGGAATTAAAATTGCTTAAATACCTAGAGACAAAACTAAACCTGCCCATTCCTCACTACGCTTATGTAGCAGAGAATATTCCTTGTGGCGGATATGTGAAAATACCAGGCATTGAGATGCAACCAGAAATTTTTAATCAACTCGAGGAAAAGCAAATTGAACAAATCGCGAAACAATTAGGAAATTTTTTGTCTATTTTGCATCAAACTCCAATCGATTTTGTTAAAGAGTATGGTTTTGGAGAGGCAAGAAGCAGTTATTGGTGGAACAAAGAACAGCTCGGTGATACTTTGCAGAAACTAAAAGAGTTAGTTTTTCCTCGGCTGGAAAAAGAAGAAATAAGCTGGATTGAACATCAGATTGAGCAATATTCTGCAACATCTGCTGGTTTTGAAAATGTAGTCATTCATTCGAATATTAAGCCAGAACATATTTTTATTGATCCAGTGAAAAAGAGCTTGACTGGTGTTATCGATTTTTCTGACGTAGAAATCGCCGATCCGGCATTGGATTTTTCCGGACTCTGGTATTATGGCGATTCATTTCCTGAAAAAGTCCTTTCTTTTTATGCAGGGAAAATAGACGAGGGTTTTTTAAAGCGTTCCAAGTTTTATTATCTCATGCGTGATGTTAACAATATGCTGGAAATTTCGGATGGCGAGAATATGCCGATTACCTTCGAGGAGTCCCAAAAAAAGTTTAACGCTTTTCTAAAATCACCCAAATAGTGCTACAATAAAGAATAAGAACCTTTTATTGAATCTAAATGGTGCGTTCAGTCGTATTAAAGGCAATTATGCAAATTGGCATTGACATTCGTAATATTGGCAAAAAGAGAACCGGCGATGAGGCGGTGTTTTTTAATCTAGTGAAAAATTTGGCGCTGATTGATAGCAAGAATATATATCAACTTTTTACGGACATCTCAGATCAAGAAACTTTGGTGCAAATAAAACAGGATTTGGGCATTAACAGTAAACCTAATTTTAAAATCACTGCGCTTACGACGAAGAATAAGTTCAGTTGGAATTTTTGGACTTTGCCAAAATATCTCCGAGAGCATCCGATTGATCTTTATCTCACGCAATACATTACGCCATTTTTTGTGCCGAAAAAAATTAAAATTCTCACCATCATCCATGATGTTTCGTTTTGCGTCTTTCCTCGGATGATCAAATTCAGCGATCTTTTTTTCTTGCGCACACTGATTCCGTTGGCGTTGAAAAGGGCGGACAAGATAATCGCGGTTTCAAAATTTACCCAAAGCGAAATTATTAAATACTACAAAACCGATCAAGGAAAAGTCAACTATATCTACAACGCAGTCGCGGACGATTTTTTGAAACAAACTCATTCACAAATCGAATTGGAAAAAATTCGGCAAAAATATAGTTTACCGAAAAAATTCATCCTTTATCTTGGGACGCTTCAGCCAAGAAAAAATCTGCCAGTCCTTATTGAGGCTTACGCGAAAATCAAAGAGCAGTTGCCAGAAATGAAGCTGGTTTTGGCTGGCGGAAAAGGGCATAACTATGACCGAAATATTGATGCGATGATTCAACGCTGCACGCTAAAAAAAGATGAAATTATTCTTCCTGGCTTTATTTCAGAAGAAGATAAAAAAGCCATCATGCTCCTGGCGGATTGCTTTTGTTTTCCATCGCTCTATGAAGGTTTTGGCATTCCGATTTTGGAAGCATTTTCCGTAGGATTGCCATGCCTAATTTCTGACATTGCGCCTCATCGTGAGGTAGCCAAGGACAGTGCACTATTTTTCACCCCTAGCAACAGCGCGGATTTGTCGAAAAAATTACTCAAAATCATAACCGAAAAAGATTTGCGTGCTAAATTGTTAACTAATGAAAAAGAGCGTCTGTTGGGCTTTTCTTGGGAGATAACCGCCAAAAAAGTTCACGCTATTTTTGAAGAATTCGCAGAGGATCATATTCTCGCCAACACATTGACAAATATTGAAAAAAATGTAAAATAAAGAGGTTATGGTAAATTTCCTGTTTTGCCTTATCTGAAGCAAACCAAGCGTATTTATTGGGTTTATATAATTAGTTTAAACTACATACTATTTCGCTATCTAGGGCGAAAAATGTTAAAACTGCATGTTTAATTCAAAAGCACAAAAAAATGTTTCCCTAATGAAAAAGCGTTTTTATCAAAAAAAGGGCTTTAAAATTACGCTGGGAATTTTACTCGTCCTTGTTTTGGTGGGAGGCGCCGCTCTATGGAAGGCGGATAGTGTGATTAAGAAGGTTTCCGTCGGAGGTGGAATTTTTAATTCGATCGCACACTCAATTCCTGGCGTGAAAGATGAGCTTAAGGGAGAAAAAGACGGTCGAGTTAATATCGCCGTTTTGGGTATGCGCGGTGAAGGCGTGGTCGGCGGAGGAACTTTAGCCGACTCGATTATCGTGGTAAGTATTTTACCGGCCGAAAACAAAGTTTCTATGATTTCAGTTCCACGCGACCTTTATGTCACTGTGCCGGGCACAGGCGACAAGCAAAAAATCAATGCCGTTCATGCCTATGGTGAAGAAAATGGAAAGGGTAAGGGATTAGAGAATATGAAAATTGCGCTTGGCGATGTTTTGGGAATTCCGATTCATTATGCCGCGAGCATCAATTTCAGCGGATTTAAACAACTGGTTGATGCAATTGGCGGAGTCGACATCACATTGGAAAAACCATTTGATGAAGCGATGCAATTTAATGAGGAACACGTTTGCGATTCTTTTTTTACTATTCCGACAGGCAATTGGCAGAATAAGATTGTCAAAAGCCATCAGACAAATGCCGCGGGCGTGTCCGTTGTTGTGAAAAGAAAAATTCCCAAATACCCACTTTGCACCGCACCGAAAGAATCATTAGAATGCGGGGGAGATTTCAAATTACCAGCCGGCAAGCAAACACTAAATGGAGAGAATGCCCTCTGTTACGTCCGTTCTCGAGCGACTTCCAGCGACTTCGAAAGAGCCAAGAGGCAACAGCAAGTGATCCAGCTTGTAAAAGACAAGATGCTTAGCGCTGGAACACTGACTGATTTTAATAAACTAAACGGAATGCTTAATAGTCTTGGAGATAACGTCAGAACAGATATGCAACTTTGGGAAATGCAAAAAATGTATGATCTCTATAAAACCATCCCGGACGCTCAAATCTATCAAAGAGTGCTGGAAAATTCTGACGAAGGATTCTTGTATCACCCGGAAAATGGCGCGGCCGGATATATCCTTCTCCCGATCGGCGATAATTATGACAAAATTCATGAAATGGCAAAAAATATATTCACTCTGCCAGCGCAATCTGACATTAAGCCAAAATAACGCAAGCAACGCAAAACAAAGCAAGCCCTAAGTTTACTAAATTTATCCGATTCTTCGATGGAACTCTCAATTATTGTCACTAGCTATAAAAATCCTGAACTCTTGAAGCTCTGTTTGACTTCCATCAAAAAAAATTATACCGGCACCGACTATGAGTTGATCGTTTCAGATAGCGCCACGGAAGAGGTGACGGAAACAATGATGCGGGAAGAATTTCCGGATGTGCTGTTCATTCCATCAGCAGAAAATCTGGGTTTTGGCGGGCTAGTGCGGAGCGGTTATGCGAAAAGTACTGGCCAATTCATATTGATTCTCAATGGGGATATTTTAATCAAAAGAAATTCAATCGAGACACTGCTCGAATTTATCAAAAATAATCCCAATGTCGGCATTGTTGGTCCGCAGCTGATTGGTTTTAATGAAAAGCTTCAGCCATCCAGCTTTCGTTTCTATACTCCGCTCACGATTGTTTATCGAAGAACTTTTTTGGGGAAATTTAATTTTGCCAAAAAACACCTGGCCAATTTTTTGATGCAGGACTTTGATCACAACAGCATCAGGAATGTTGATTGGCTGATGGGTTCGGCGCTGATGACCAAACGGGAAGCCATTGCCAAGGTCGGCCTATTAGATCCGCAATTCAAGATGTATTTTGAGGATACAGATTGGTGCCGTCGCTTTTGGGAAAATAATTACCGTGTTGTCTATGATCCCGATGCAAAAATTTATCACTACCATGGCAAGGGCTCGGCGGGAAAAAGTCTCCTAAAAACCCTGGCTTCAAACCGCCTGGCTTGGCAACATATCGCCAGTGCGCTAAAATATTTCATAAAATACGCAGGAAAACCACTGCCAAAAATCAATTAATAATACACACTCAAATGCTAGAACAATTAAACCAAGAAAGGGAAAGCGAAGCAAGCGAACCGATTAAAACATACCCCGAAGATGAACTTGCCAAAAATAGAAAAATATTCAAAAAAGGCCTATTGATTTTTTTTATCGTTGCAGTTACTTTCGCCAGTTATACCCTCGGATTCAGTCGTGGAAAAAATACGGCGCCAGCTGTTACCAAAGATATTTCACTCGGACAAGCTGTTTTAGAAAATAAATCTGCCAATAATGGGGTGGATTTTTCGCTTTTCTGGAAAGTCTGGGATACCATCAAAGAAAAACATATAAACCGCAAAGACCTTGACGCTCAAAAAATGGTCTATGGCGCAATTTCCGGGATGCTGAAAGCCACCGGAGATCCCTATACCTCCTTTTTTGACCCAGAAGAAAACAAAGCCTTTTCTCAAGATTTAGGTGGCAGTTTTGATGGTATCGGAGCAGAGCTAGGCATCAAAGATAACTTGCTGACAGTCATCGCCCCGCTCGACGAATCACCAGCTCAAAAAGCCGGGCTACGGGCTGGCGATAAGATCATAAAGATCGGCGATAAAGTGATTGCTGATATGACAATCGACGAAGCTGTATCGCTCATTAGGGGCAAGAAAGGCACAGAAGTAAAATTGACTATCTTGCCAAATGGCGAGAAAGATACGAAAGAAATTCCCATCGTTCGCGATACGATTGAAGTGAAAAGTGTCAAGCTGGATTTCAAGGAAGGAGATATTGCACACATTGAAATCACTAAATTTGGTGAGAATACGGACAAAGAATTTGATCAAGCGATGAAAACAATGCTAGCCAAGAATACCAGGGGTATCATCTTGGATTTGCGCAACGATCCAGGCGGGCTCCTTGACAGGGCGGTCTCTATTGCTAGCCGGATGATTCCCAAGGGAAAAGTTGTGGTCACTGAAGAGGACAGCTTTGGAAAAAAAGACAGCTTTTTCACTGAAGGCGGGGACAGCTTAAGTAGCATCCCAACTGTCGTACTCATTAACGAAGGCAGCGCCAGCGCTTCAGAAATCTTAGCTGGAGCACTCAAAGACGATCAAGGCCTGACACTTATCGGCGAAAAATCTTTCGGCAAAGGCACTGTCCAGGAGCTCATCGACCTACCACAGGGCTCCAGCGTCAAAGTTACTGTGGCCAAATGGCTCACGCCCAACGGCGATTATATCATGGAAAAAGGCATCAATCCCGACATTGAAGTCAAAATGACTGCCGATGACTACAAAAATGACAAGGATCCTCAGCTGGACAAAGCTATGGAAGTTATCCAGGAAAAATTGAAATAATCCGCTATTCCCAAAATGACGCATCTGCGTTATACTAAAACTATGCAAATAATTCTCCTCCAAGACGTCAAAAATTTGGGCAAAAAAGGCGAATTGAAAAACGTCTCAGACGGTTATGCTCGTAATTTTTTGTTTGCTAAAAAATTAGCCGAAACGGCTTCGAAAGAAGCGATTGAAAGAATCGATGCGCAAAGGAAAAAAGAAAAAATCGCCGAACTGGAAAATTCAGAAAAGACTAAAAAAATCGCAGCTGAATTGAAAGATAAATCATTTGAAATTAAAGCGAAAGGCAAAGAAGGAAAACTGTTTGGATCAATTTCCGCCAAAGATATTGCCAAAATAATCAGTACTTCGGGGTTTGACGTTGCCGAAAAATCGATCACGATGCCAGCGCATATCAAAGAAATCGGAGAGTATGAAATCAAGGTCAGTTTGGCTGGGGGAGTTGAGACAAAGATAAAGCTCGTTGTTTCCAAAGAGGCATAAGTTTTATTCGTTCTATTTTTGAAAAAATAAAAAGTCGCGGGGGAAGCGACTTTTTGTCTGTAAAAAATTAATTTTAAAATACGCGGACCGGGTTACAAACCCGCTCCTGCAAAGGTAAAAAATATGAAACAAAACCGCAAGTTCATATTCATCGTCGGGGGAGTGATGAGTGGAGTGGGGAAGGGCATATCGACTTCGTCGATCGGAATTATCTTGAAGGCGCGAGGACTGAGTGTTACGGCAATCAAAATTGATCCCTACATCAACGTTGATGCCGGCACGATGAATCCAACAGAACACGGCGAAGTTTTTGTTTTGAATGATGGTTATGAAACCGACCAGGATATGGGAAACTATGAGAGATTTCTCAATATTACCCTGCCGAGCGATAACTATATGACCACGGGAAGCGTCTATCAAACTGTCATTCATCGGGAACGCAATTTGGGCTATAACGGTAAATGCGTGGAAGTGGTTCCGCATATTCCCTTGGAAGTGATCGACCGAATTGAAAAGGCTTCGGCAAAAGCCAAATCAGATGTCACTCTCATTGAAATCGGCGGCACGATTGGTGAATACCAAAACATTCTTTTTCTGGAAGCAGCCAGAATGATGAAAATTAAATATCCGGAAGATGTGATGTTTGTGATGGTTAGCTACCTCCCAATTCCCTCGAAAGTCGGCGAGATGAAGACTAAGCCAACGCAATATGCCGTGCGGACTCTCAATGGCGCCGGCATCCAACCGGACGTGATCATCGCACGCAGTGAAACTTTCCTTGACCAAAAACGCAAAGAAAAATTGGGCATGTTTTGCAATATTTCTGAGCGCTATGTCATCTCTGCTCCGGACGCGGACAATATCTATGAAATTCCAGTCAACTTTGAACGCGATGATTTGAGTCGTTTAATTTTGAAAAAACTCAACTTGCCAGAAAACAAAAAATCCAACATGAAAGAGTGGTATGATTTCGTGGAAGGCATCAAATCAGCCAAGGAAAAAATCAAGATTGGCGTGGTGGGAAAATATTTCGGTACCGGTGATTTCGTCCTCTCTGATGCCTATATCAGCGTGATCGAAGCGATCAAGCACGCGGCATTCAAAAATAAATTAAAGCCGGAAATCGCTTGGATCAACAGCGAGGTCTTTGAGAAAGAACCGGAAAAATTGGAGGAGCTGAAAAATTATGATGGCATTATCATTCCTGGTGGTTTTGGTTCGCGGGGAATTGAAGGTAAGATCAAGGCTATCCAATTTTTGCGCGAAAACAAAATTCCCTTTTTGGGACTTTGCTATGGCATGCAACTGGCTGTAATTGAATATGCCAGAAATGTTTTGGGCCTCAAAGACGCCCACACCACTGAGATTGAACGCAAAACCAAAAATCCAGTCATTGACATCATGCCGGAGCAAAAAAAGAATCTCGAAGACCACAACTTTGGCGCTACGATGCGACTCGGCGCCTATCCTGCCATTCTCAAAAAAGGCACAGTGGCTTATGGTGCATACAAAAAACCCAAGATTTCCGAACGGCACAGACATCGCTGGGAAGTCAATCCGGAATATATCAAAAGATTGGAAAAAGCCGGCTTGGTCTTTTCCGGCACTTCACCAGACAGCAAGCTTATGGAAATCACTGAACTACCCCAATCAGTCCATCCATTTTTCGTCGGCGCCCAATTCCACCCCGAACTAACATCCAAACCACTCACTTCCCATCCGTTGTTTTTTGAGTTTGTGAAGGCGAGTTGGAAGAATAAGAAGAAGTAGTTTCTTGCCAGAAGCAAAATACCTGCTGTAATATAAATGTTTCTTAATTGCTAATCAACAAAAAAATATGGAAGGTGATTAATGAATTGCTTAGTTAAGTTACAAAAATAGCAAGTCAAAAATGAACATAAAAAAATTCCGAGTATAATCGGAATTTTTTTATGTCTTAAAGTTGTCTGAACCACATGATTAGCACCTGATTTTCCTGATTGCACATGATTGAATTTCCGAATCAGTGAAATCAAGTGTAACCAGTGCTAATCAGTGGTTCTGATTTTTTTCGGCACAATCTTGTCCGCCACAGAAACATATCTCCTTTGCACGAGCTTGCCTGTGAAAGCACGTACTTTCTTTGTGGAGAATTTCACGAAACCATCCGCAAGTGCGAACAGGGTATCGTCTTCACCTCGTTTGACGTTTTTGCCGGGATGATATTTTGATCCGCGTTGGCGGATGATGATTTGTCCGGTTTTGACTTTTTGATCGCCAAAAATCTTAACGCCGAGTCTTTTGGAAATAGAGTCTCTTCCAAGTTGGGTAGATCCACCTGCTTTACGATGTGCCATAAGTATCCGCGAAAATAAAAGCCGGGAATGTCTAAATTTGTCCCGTGCCAATCCGCAATTAATCTGATATAACTAACAAGATGTATTCTAGCGAACTTATGCTATAATGTCAATGATGGGATATATCAAAAATTTTCTAATCGAACATGAAATGAAACTGGTGCTTTTGACCGGATTTATTTTGGTGGCGCTCATTTCTTTCCAATTTGGCAAAATTGAAGGTAAAAAAGGCCAAACAAAGGCAATTGTGATTGAAAAAACAACAGAAATAGCCAAAAATGACCCAGAAGGTGCCCCAATTGTAGCAGGGGCTGCTACGCCAGAAAGCACTCAAAACCCCACTGAAGCGAAAATCTTAGCCCCCAATTGCGCCTATGTAGGCAGTAAGAGCTCCGACAAAGTACATCTGCCAACCTGCCGCTATGCCAAATCAATTAAGCCAGAAAATCTCGTTTGTTTTTCCAGTCTTGATGATGCCCTGAAGCAGGGGAGAGTGGCGGATAAGAATTGTATTAAATAATAAATTAATTATTTTTTAAAATAAATATTTATGCAAAAGGACAATATTATTGTCATTTCTCTTGGTGGGTCGCTCATTGTGCCTGATGAAATCGATTGGCGGTTCGTAAAAAGTTTCAAGGAAATTATCAAAAAACAAATCACCAAGGGTTCGCGTTTTATCATCATTACCGGAGGTGGAAAATTGGCCAGACGCTATCAAGAAGCAGCCTTGAAAGTGACAGAAAAATTGACTGATGATGACCGCGATTGGTTGGGCATCCACGCGACAAGAATGAACGCGCATTTTATCCGAACAATTTTTCGTGCCAATGCACACCCGGTGATCAACAAAAATCCCAATGATCTTGAGGATTTTTTTAATTTCAAGGAAAACATCCTGGTCGCCGCCGGCTGGCGTCCCGGTTTTTCTACGGATTATGACGCGGTGCTGTTGGGAAAATATTTCGGAGTGACCAAAATCATCAATATGAGCAACATCGATTATGTCTGCGACAAAGACCCGAACAAATTTATAGACGCTAAAAAACTGAAAAATATCACCTGGGCTGATTTTAGAAAAATGGTCGGGGATAAATGGGACCCAGGCATGAACGCACCGTTCGATCCGATCGCCTCCAAACTAGCCGCCGAAGCCAAAATGGAAGTGGTAATCCTCAATGGCAAAAAACTCAAGAATATGGAAAATTGCCTGGAGGGGAAAAAGTTTAATGGGACTGTAATCAGCTAAAAAAGCACTTCTTTAATTTTACCTTGACAATATTTCAAGCTAAGCATACTATTCTAATATAAATTAGAATAGTTTTATAATGGAGTTCAAATGTTGTGCTAAAAATTCAAAAAAAGAGCAGGATGTTCAAAAAACATACGAATTTTTGCGTGCCATTTCCGATGCTAATCGATTGAAAATCATCTGCGTCCTGCAAGATGGCGCCAAGTGTGTATGTGAAATTGTGCCAATTGTGAAGATTTCCGATAAGCTCGTTTCCCATCATCTTAAGCAACTCAAAAATGTTAACCTTTTAACCGAAAAGCGAGAAGGGAATTTTATCCGCTACAACTTGAACAAAAAAACCATCCGAGAGTATAAAAAAATATTTGATCAAATAATTAAATAATCATTTAAGCATTGTGCCATGCAAGCAAAATTATGAACATTAAAATTTTGGGTACCGGATGCCCTAATTGCCTAAAGCTGGAAGCAAACGTCAAAAAAGCGCTTGAAGAACTAAAGGTTGAAGCACAAGTAGAAAAAATTACCGACATTTTGGAGATCATGAAATATGGCGTAATGGGCACGCCGGCACTGGTTATCAATGAAAAAGTGGAAACGACTGGGAGAATACCGGATATTTCTGAAATCAAAACTGTTCTTTCCAAATAATCATTAAAACAAAAAATAATTTCATGAAAAAAAATAATCCTTATCTTTCCTATACAGTCATAGTCATTATAGGCGTAGTCGGAATATTTGCGATAAATTCTTACGCGAACAAAGATAATACTCCGACTGTCAGAAATGAAAAAGGCATGGCAAAAATTGCGGAAGCTGAAAATTTAAAACCGGCAGAAAAAATTCAGGTCTTTCTTTTTCACGCCTCGCAGCGCTGCTCCTCTTGCATCGCCATCGGAAAATATGCCAAGGAAACGGTGGAGCAAGAATTTCCGGAAGAACTAAAAACGGGGAAAATTGAATTTCGAGAAATAAACATTGATCTGCCGGAAAACAAGGAAATTTCAACCAAGTTTAAAGCCACAGGATCAGCACTGTTTATCAATCCAATCTACGATGGACAGGATCATATCAAAGATGATACTCGAGTCTGGCAATTGGTTTCTAACGAGCAGGGATTCATAAGTTATCTTTCTGACAAATTAAAAGGGATGCTTGGAAGCAAAACTTCGGCTCAAGAAAAATAAATGGAATTTCTCAACACATTAATCGATCAATATAATTTTCCCTTGCTTTCCGCTTTTATCCTGGGCGTGATGACTTCCATCAGTCCCTGTCCTTTGGCGACCAACATCACCGCCATCGCATATATTTCCAAAGATATAAAAACGGCCAAACACACCCTCACAAGTGGCTTGATGTACACATTAGGCCGAACTATCAGCTATACTCTCCTGGCAACCCTTATTTATTTCGGGCTTTCATCGTTTGAAATCGCCAAGATTTTTCAGAGCTGGGGGGATAAATTGTTAGGCATAGTTTTGATTATCATCAGTTTTTTGATGTTCGGAGTGATAAAAATTAATTTTGGCGGAGGCTGGAAGCGAGGAGAGAAGATGAAAAGGTGGCTAGCAAACAAGGGCTATTTAGGTGCGCTATTTTTGGGAATGTTATTTGCGCTCGCGTTTTGCCCCTTTAGCGGAGTATTATTTTTTGGGATTTTAATTCCATTGATATTCAACTCAACAGAAAGCTTATTACTACCACCACTGTTCGCTATCGGCACTGGGTTGCCGGTGATTGCGTTCTCATTTATTTTAGCGTTTAGTATCGAAAAAGTGAGCAAGACGTATGACATTGCTGGTAAACTTGAGAAAATACTACGGTATGCCGTGGCGACAGTTTTTCTTATAGCGGGAATTTATTATCTGCAATTTTTAGTTAAATATTTAATCAACCTCTCATGACAAAAAAACCAAACATCTTTATTGCGATAGTGATCAATATTTTTATCACCATTTTCGAGGTAGTGATCGGATTTTTCATCGGTAGCCTGGCACTGGTGTCAGACGCACTGCATAATTTTTCTGATGTAGGTGCATTGAGCTTGAGCTGGTGGGGTGAAAAGGTCAAGGAGCGGGGGAACACCAAATCTAAGACCTATGGCTATAAGCGAGCGGAAATCTTGATCGCCTTTTTTAACTCGCTGGTCCTTTTAACAATTGTGATTTTTATCTTGATCGAAGCGACGCAAAGATTATTCCACCCTTCGGAAATTACCAGCAATTGGATGATTGTCGCCGCATCAATCGCCCTCGTCGGTAATGGAATCGCCACCTATTTCCTGAAAAAAGATGCCCACAAAAATTTAAACCTTAAAAGCGCTTGGCTCCACTCCCTGCAAGATGCGCTCTTTTCCTTGGGCGTAGTTGTAGGAGCGATGCTCATTTATTTTTTTCATTGGTATATTGTCGATCCGGTCATTTCTATCATTCTTTCGATCTACGTAATCAAAGAAGCCTATATCCTCTTGAGGCAAGCATTGGATATTCTTATGGAATCAGTGCCGGACGATGTTGATTTTGAAAAAGTAAAAAGTGCCCTTGAATCATTGGCTGGTGTCATCAATGTGCATGACTTGCATATCTGGCAGACCGATAGCAATAGTCGATTTTTGAGCACTCACCTAGAAATTGAAAACCTGGAAAATGGAAAACGGAACAAATTAATCCTTGAAGCGCAAAAAATATTAGCTGACCAGTTTGGGATAAGTCATATTACGATCCAGATGATGTCCGCCAGCGAAGCGGAAAAATTCGAGCTGAAATGCAATCATTGCAATTAATCAAATAACCAAAAACGATGGATCTATTTTATCCCGTGCAACTTTTCGCCAACTGGCTGACTTATTCTGCGCTAGCCATTGAACCTGGCACACTCTTAGCGTCAGCGGTCAATTTTTTTATCTTCGACACAATCAAAATTTTGCTTTTGCTCGTGGTGATTATTTTCACAGTTTCTATCATTCGCTCTTTTCTTCCGCCGGAAAAAATTAGAACGATTCTGTCACATGAAAAAAAATATGTCGGAAATATTTTGGCCTCGCTTTTGGGGATTATCACACCTTTTTGCTCCTGCTCGGCCGTACCGTTATTTTTGGGATTCGTACAGGCAGGGGTTCCGCTCGGGACAACATTCTCATTTTTGGTCGCTTCACCAATGATCAATGAGGTCGCTTTGGTTTTGCTCTTTGGACTTTTCGGCTGGAAAATCGCCTTCCTCTATGTCGCAAGCGGTCTTATTATCGCTATCCTTTCTGGAATTGTGATTGGAAAAATGAATGTGGAAAATCTGGTGGAAGAATTTGTCTACAAGAATAAATTTAACGGCCAATTCCAACTGCCAGAAATGTCTTGGAATGAAAGGATGAAATACGCCAAAAATTACACTTGGGATATTATCAAAAAAGTCTGGCCCTATATCATCATAGGCGTGGGACTGGGTGCTTCGATCCATGGTTATGTGCCGACGGATTTTCTGGCACAATACGCCGGAGCGGATAAATGGTACGCCGTGCCGCTGGCAGTGCTCATCGGCATTCCGCTATATTCTAATGCCGCTGGCATCATTCCGTTGGTCAGTGCGCTTACAGAAAAAGGTGTGGCGCTCGGAACAACATTGGCGTTCATGATGGCCGTGACCGCACTCTCACTGCCAGAATTTATGATCCTCAAAAAAGTGATGAAAGCAAAATTAATTTTAATTTTTGCTTCTATCGTTGGCGCGGGAATAATTTTTACTGGCTATTTATTCAATTGGGTATTAAACTAGTTTTATGAATAAATCAGGCAAAAAATTTGACGTGGCAGTCATCGGCGCTGGACCGGCCGGAATGATGGCGGCGGGAAGAGCGGCGGAGTTGGGCGCAAAAGTGGTGCTTTTGGAAAAAAATTCCGCATTGGGAAAAAAGCTTTTGCTCACAGGCAATGGCCGGTGCAATATCACGCAAGTTGATCACGATGCGAGAGGCTTTGTGGAAAAATTAGGCAGAAATGGCAAATTTATTTTTTCGGCTTTCTCAGCTTTTGGACCAAATGAAGTAGTGGAATTTTTTGAGAAAAATAATCTACCGACAAAAGTGGAAAAAGGCGGTCGGGTTTTTCCCGTTTCAGACGATGCAATCGATGTACTTTCAGTGCTCACAAAATATCTCAAAGATAATGGAGCGGAAATAATCACAGGCGCGCAGGTATTGGGATTTGAATCTGATGGCAATAAAATTAGTGGCATAAAAGTTGACCAGGAAATAATTGCGGCGGATAAATTTATCCTTTGTACTGGCGGAAAGGCTTACCCCGCCACTGGCTCAACTGGAGATGGTTATACTTGGGCCAAAGAGCTTGGCCATACGATAATCACACCAGCACCAGCACTCGCCCCAATCAAAGTCAAAGAAGATTGGATTTCTGAATTGCAAGGTCTAAGTTTGGAAAATGCGCTGATCAATCTGTGGCAAGACGAAAAAAAACAAGCCAGCTTTCAGGGTGAAATGCTTTTTACGCACTTTGGGCTGAGTGGCCCCATGATTATCGATGCCAGTAAAGTTGTTAATGCGCTTTTGCAAAAGGGCTCAGTTGTGATTGAATTGGAACTTTTTCCTGAGTTTAGTGTTTCCGAGTTGGATAAAAAATTAGTCTTGGCTTTCGAGGAGAATAATCGGAAAGATATTAAAAATTATTTCAGGGAACTGTTATCGCGAAAAATGCTAGATTTAATTTTAAAACTGGCCCAGATTGATCCAGATAAGAAGTTAAATTTTCTTACTAAAAAAGAACGCCAGAAAATCGTGGCGCTTTTGAAATCATTGAAATTTACCATCTCCGATGTTATGGGTTTCGAGTCAGCGATGATTACGAGTGGGGGAGTGGCGCTCAAGGAAATTGACCCCAAAACTATGCGTTCTAAAATTATGGAAAATTTATTTTTTGCCGGGGAAATGATTGATCTGGATGGTCCGACTGGCGGGTATAATCTGCAGATCTGTTGGAGCACGGGGCATCTCGCAGGCTCGAGCGCGAGCAGGATTATTTAAATTTGATCTTCCTATACTTCAACATGAAGAAAATCAAGAAGTAAAAAAATAGGGCGATTGAAATTGAAACAATGAAATAGCCGACAAAAAACGGCGTCAAAATATCAAAGAAAATTGCCTTGGTGAAAAGATAGTCAAAACCCAACGCATAAGCCTCCTTGAAGCTATTCACTAGCAATTGTGGACTGATTTGAAAGGCAAATCCACCAACCACCGTGGCTAGTGGCAAAACTGCTAAGGTTGACCAAGCGTTACAAGAAAACACTCCAGCCATAGCAGAAAGGCGATTGAAACGCAATAGGGAAGAAATCAAAAAGGTGGTCAAGGGACCTTCGCTCGGCATCATTCCAAAAAAAATTCCCAAAGCAAAACCGCCCGCTACTTTGTGGGGTGTGTCGTCAATTAAGAAAAATTCCTTGATCTTTTCTTTGACTCTTTTTATGTAATGAGGCATTTTCATATTTTTCCTTTTTTCACAATCAAACTACTAGTCGTTTTATCTTCAATTTTGGCTTTTTCAATTTCTTTTTTGACATTCATGGGCAACAGTTCGGCAATATTTTTGAGTGCAGTTTTGTCGAGCTTCAAAACCTCCTGCCATTTTCCCAGTGGCGAAAGGATTGCTTGAATTTTTTCCTCGTCATACTTATAGGTGATGCGCAGGCTGCGTGCAATCAGGCCATTCTGACCAAACACTCGCTCGACGCCTTCTTGACCCATGTACGTCACGATGTCTTCTTGGATTTTGGCTAGACGATCTTTGGTGATCGACATGGCTGATTTGAGATCAATGTACTCATCAATCAGCCCGGCGATTTCTTCCGTGTCAAGTTTGCGCAGTTCTTTGAATTTATGCTTCCACATCGGACAGATATTTTGGTAGCCACACCAATCGCAAAGTGGGGAAATTGTCGGTTCGAATTTTCCTTCCTCGATCAGTTTGATCGTTTCCAAGAAGACCGCTTCATTTTCTTTGAGCTGTTCTTCGGTCCTTGAGGCAGTGAGCTTCATGCCGTGTTTCAAAAAATAGAGACTGACTTTAATTTTGTCCAGATGCTCTTTTTCTTGCGGGTAATAGGACAGAAAAGCCGCCAAATAAACCGAGAGTTGCATATCACCTTCGACCCGTTCTTGGGTGGGCATTTTTTTGGCTGTCTTATAATCAATAATTTCAAAACCGTCCGCCGTGCGATCGATCCGGTCAATGATGCCGGAAATGATATGCTTGTTATCCGGTGTTCCGATTTCAATCTGAAAACGTGATTCCAAATTAAGAATATTAAAATCAGCCGGATTATTTTTTTGATAATAATCTTGGATAATTTTCACGCCTTGCACGAAAGCGGCGCGTTCTTCTTCCGGCGAATCAAACACAGCTGGATTCCAAGAATTAGAAAAAAATTCCATCGCTTGCTCGAGAGTCGGAGAGAGGATGCCCGGAGTGTGGATAAATTTCAAAGTGGAATGCAAAATCGTGCCAAAAACCGCCTCCTTGGATTTGGGCGTCTTAATTTTGTCGATTTGCTGATATTTATACTTCAACGGACAACTTTTATAGGTTTCCAGAGCGGAATAGGAGATGCGCATAGAGATTCGTTATTTAGGCTATTTAGCCCCTCCAGTATAGCACAGAAGTTACGGATTTGACAGGATTAGCAAAGGCGCTATAATAAAAGCATAGTAATATAGTATGAATTAACTTGACTAGGCCATGGCCACTGTTGATCAATAGTCGACTCCGCCAAAGCTTCGTCGTACCGCTGTGCAATTTTCCACTAAAGCAGAATATGGCTTGCGAGCAATGGTTGCTTTGGCACGCGCCTATCCGGCACAAAAAAACATCTCGGAAATTTCGCAGGAGGAAAATATTTCTGCCAAATATTTGGAAACATTGATTGGGATGCTCCGTAAAGATAATCTTGTCAAAAGTCAGAAAGGCAAAAGCGGGGGATACACGCTCATCAAAAATCCTAAACTGATTTCTGCCGGAGAGATCATTGAGATTATGGAAGGACCGATCATTTCCAAGTGCGACGGAAGCCATTGCCAAAAAGCGAAGGTCTGCGCTTCCAGTCTTGTCTGGAACAAGCTAGCATATCAAATTAAAAAAACATTATTCGCAATTAAGTTAAGTGAATTAATATAAAATTATTAAAGATATGGCTAAGGAAAAAATATACTTAGACTATGCGGCGACAACGCCCGTGGACACTGAGGTGCTGAAAACAATGCTGCCATATTTTAGTGAAGAATTTGGCAACGCATCGTCCCTTCACTCTTTCGGCCGGAATGCCGCGGACGCCGTTTTTAGTGCACGAGAAAATTTGGCCAGTTTTTTCAAATGCGCTGATGAAGAAATAATTTTCACCAGCGGGGCGACTGAGTCAAATAATCTCGCTATCAAAGGGGTACTCCGCGCATACAATAAAAATGTAAAAAACAAAGGAAAGATTCCCCATATCATCACGACTGTTTTTGAGCATAGCTGTGTGTTCAATACTTGCCAAAAATTGGAAAAAGAGGGGATTGTGGAGGTCACTTATCTTCCGGTCTATGCGGATGGAATTATTAAGACTACGGATCTGGAAAAGGCGATTAAAGTAAACACGCTTTTAATTTCCGTGATGTATGTTAATAATGAGATTGGCACCGTACAGCCGATCGCGCAAATTGGAAAAATTCTTTCCGCCATTAATATTAAGCGAGGGAGTAAAATAATTTTTCACACTGACGCCACTCAAGCGGTCACCTATTTCGACACAAACGTCAAAAGATTAGGTGTTGATCTGCTTTCGATGTCCGCCCATAAGATTTATGGTCCAAAAGGCGTAGGAATGCTCTTTGTCAAAAAAGGCACTAAAATAAGCCAAATTCAGGACGGTGGAGCGCAAGAATTTGCTCTCCGTGCCGGCACACTCAACTCGACCGGCATCGTGGGTCTCGGTAAGGCCATTGAAGTCTTGGAAAAAAACAAACCAAAGGAAACCAAAAAAATAAAAGAACTGCGCGATTATCTAATTAAGAAAGTATTGAAAGAAATTCCCAAGGTCCAACTGAACGGCTCGCGATCCAAGAGGTCGCCTAATAATGCCAACTTTAGCTTTGCCGATGTGGAAGGGGAAAGCCTCCTGCTTTATCTTGATGCCGAAGGCATCGCCTGCTCAACTGGCTCAGCCTGCTCCTCAGGATCACTCAGTCCTTCGCACGTCCTTCTGGCACTCGGACTCAAGGCCGAACAGGCCCATGGATCATTGCGCATCAGCCTGGGAAAATATACGACCAAAAAAGAGTTGATTATTTTTGTTTCCAAGCTAAAAAAAGTTTTGGAAAAATTGCGAAAAGTTTCTGGAGAAATTTTGAAAGAATACTATTCGAAAAAAAATAAAATTTAATTTTTAATTTGCGCAATATTAAGCGTTGACATATATGAATTATTCCAAAGAGGTGATTAGCCATTTCACCGCTCCGCACAACCAGGGAACGATCGAGGATCCCGACGGCGTCGGGATGGTCGGTAATCCAGTCTGCGGCGATCTGATGAAGATCTATATCAAAGTCAAAAAGGATAGCAAGAAACGTGAGGTCATTTCTGACATTAAATTTGAGACGCTCGGTTGCGCCAGTGCCATCGCCACATCTTCAATGATTACTGATCTGGCAAAAAATAAGACGCTTGAGGAGGCGAGCAAAATTAGTCGCGACGATGTGGCCAAGGCGCTCGACGGCCTACCGCCAATCAAGATGCATTGTTCAAATCTCGCCAGCGAAGCGCTGGTGGCAGCGATTGAAGATTATAAGAAAAAAAATAAATAAGCACTTTTTAGTTTTTCAAAAAAATCACACAATAGGAAAGAGAGGATGGATAAAATAAAAAAAATATTTTTGCAAAATAAACTATTTTTATATTTTAATCTATTTAAAAACCACTGGTCCAGAAAATCATTTTTAATGATAGGGAAGGGTGGTTTTTTGATTAGTGGCTGCCTTTCGGGAAATATTGACCGTGTCGCACAATAACACTTTTACGACACGCTAGGGATTTTAAAGTGTAAGTCTTCTGAAAGTTTGCTTGCTTAAATCAAGATAGCTATTTGATATGTATGCACCACCCATTCACATTAATTTGCTCCTAGCGCAATTTTGAGGGTCGTTTTTTTTATGCATTTGCTTTTTTAAAAAACTGACCCCTCTCTTTGATTAATTGTCTAGTTAAAAAAAGAATTAATTATAGATGATCATTTGATCTATTGATACACTACTATCTACGCCCAATTTTCCTACCAGTGATTTTGAAGTGCCTAAGTATAGATTCGCTCCAAAATATGGATCATGGACGATATAATCTTTACTGTCTTTACCCGTGATGACGACGTAGTGGCCACCGCCACGACTGCGTTTAATGTAAACAATTACCGGATTACCTTTTTTGATCTGTGCGTCAACCGTAGCCCATTTGATGTTGCCATGCGAAATTGAAGAAACTAAGCTGATACCTGGTGACCAGGTAGTTGGCCATTGGATCAAATCATAATAATAAATTTTTTGCGAAGCCATCTTTCCTGGATCGATACTTGCTCCGTTTTTACGGAAGACCATCGCAACGGCTGTGACCGCACAACCATATGACTTCATTAAAGTCTTAGAATTGCCGATTTTTTTATTGCCCCAACGAGAATCTTTCTGGGAGAAATACCAGCTAGTCGATGCTAGGTTACTGCTCGGTTTAGGATAGCTACTGACGCTCGAACTGACATCGTCAATATTACTGGCGGCGCTAAAATCAAACAGCTCTTCTTTTTGCGCCTCGACTCGTGCGAGCAGTTTTTTGTATTTTTCTTCTTCACCTTGCGTTTGAACTAGTAGATTGGTTTTTTGATTTTCTGTCGCTTGTAAAGTTTCTTTTTTATCTGCTAAAGTTTCTTTGGCTTTGTCACTTTCAGCTTTTTTTTCAATCAACGAATTTTGACTATCCACCAATTCTTGCTTCGTCTGTTTGATTTCCGTCAAAATATCAGAGACCTTATTGCTTGATTGTTCCATATAATCCATTTGATTCAACACTTCCGAAAAAGCTTTGTCCGCTAGGACAATTGGCAAAACGCCTTGTTGATCATACTCATAATAGGATTGCATAAGACCTGAGAGGATTTTTCTTTGATAATCAATCTTCACTTCATCCGCTTTTATTTTCTCCGCAAGATCATCAATCTGCTGGCCGAGGGTTTCAACTTGACCCTGCGCTTTTTTTAGTTGCGCAAGCGTTGTTGCTTGCTCGTTGTTGATGCTATCCAACTGAGTAGCCAATGCGTCTTGTTGTTTGTTTTTTAGTTTGATTAAGTCTTCGTAGACCTTAGCTTTTTTTTCTAGCGCATTGCAATCATCAACACATTTGTCCTCACAATTATCCTGACTACTGGAGCTGGTTGGATATGCCGCGACACATTTTGCCTCACAAGTATCATCGCAAGAATCAGCGAAAGTGAATTGTGGCAACGCAAAAAATAAAAGTCCAACCGAAAAAAATAAAATTTTTTTATATTTTATATTTTTTCCGCCCAAGGCGGATCCGCCTTGGGCGGAATTTCCTATTCTCATAATTTTCTAAATTAAAGAAAGCGCCGCATCAATTCTTTTTATACTTTCCAATTTTCCCAAAACCCAAGCCACCTCGAAAGGCGATGGGGATTTTTGTGCTCCGGTCAGGGCAGAGCGGAGCGGCCAGAGCAGCTCTCCCCTCTTTTCGCCCGCCGCTTCCAAAAGAGCTTTTTCCAGATTTTCTTTTGTCCAATTATCTTGCGAAATATTTTCTAAAATATTTTTTGATTTTTCCAAATTTTTTTTCAGTTCATCATTACTCATTTCCTTCCAGCGCAAAAGTGTTTTGTCGTATTGCAAATCATCAGAAAAAAAGAACTGATTATTTTCTCCAACATCGCTCAATTTTGCCAGACGGTCACGTTCAACCGTCAGAACTTTTTTGAGAAATTCTGCTGATTTTTTTTCCACTCCGGCACTTTGGAAAAAATTCTTCTGTTCAAAAAATGGCAATGCTTTTTCATAAAGTTCATCAATCGAAAGTTTTTTCAGATATTGCGCATTGATCCAATCGAGTTTTTTCAGATCAAAAACTGCACCAGCCTTGTGCACTTTTTCCAATTCAAATTTTTCCACCAATTCATCCAATGAAAAAATCTCCTGCGTCTCCCCTGCTCCCGGGTTCCAGCCCAAAAGCGCCACAAAATTTATGATCGCTTCTTTGAGGTAACCTTTTTTAATATAATCCTCAACAGCTACATCTCCTTGGCGCTTGGACAGTTTTGTTTTGTCAGGATTGAGCAGGAGTGGTAGATGGGCAAATTTGGGCGCTTCCCAGCCAAAATAGCGATAAAGTATGAGATGTTTGGGTAAGCTTGGCAACCACTCTTCACCCCGAATCACGTGTGTGATGCCCATTTCATGATCATCCACCATATTGGCCAAGTGATAGGTCGGAAAGCCATCTGATTTCATAAGAATTTGGTCATCAATGAGCTCGGTCTTAAAGCTCACCTTTCCGCGCACTAGATCATCGACTTCAATTGTTTCCCCTTCGGGCATTTTCATCCTAATTGTGTAAGGACAATTGTTTTTGAGATTTTCGTTAATTTTTTCTTCGTTAATATTATGCAAACAATAGCGGTCATACATCGGCGCTTTTTTCTCCGCAATCAAATCAGCTCGCATATTTTCCAGTCGCTCTGGCTCGCAAAAGCAATAATAAGCTTTGCCGTCTTTCACTAACTGATCGACATATTTCTTGTAGATTTCTAATTTTTCCGATTGGATATAAGGCCCAAATTCACCCACCTCCAAAATATCTGGGTAATTTTTTGAGCTAACGACTGTCGCTTGGTCATCCGCAATCTCAGTCTGCAAAAAAACACCTTCGTTCCACTTGAGTCCCATCCAGTCGAGCGATTTAATGAGGCTTTGTACCGAACCTTCAACATAGCGCTTCTGATCAGTGTCTTCAATTTTCAAAATAAAATCCCCGCCAGTTTTTTTGGCAAATAAATAATCATACAAAGCTGTGCGCAAACTACCGATATGCACAAATCCGGTCGGCGACGGCGCAAATCTCACTCTGATTTTTTTCATATCATCCATAAAATTAAACCCGAAAATTATTAGGCTGCTTTTTCTTCCTTCTCTCCTTTTTCTTTCTTGATGAATTTCCAATGAACAAGGAGAATCGGCAGAGCGATAATCACCATTGTCAGAGCATCGACAACTTCATTTTGCCTGGCTGGTACGATGCAATTATCTCCCGACTGGTTCTCTTTCCAATTCTCATAATCCCTAAGGAGCGCATCAATCTGAGTCTTTTGATCTTCTGAGGCAGTTTCTTTTGAAATTACTGGCGAAACCGGTGGCTGTTGATTGCATTCATAGTAACTCTTCTTTTCCGCAGCCGGAAAAATATAGTATTTTAATCCGGTATCAATAAGTCTTCCCGCTCCGACTGCTACAAAAATGAGACTGACTAACGCGGCGATATAGAGGTAGCTGGTGCGAATAATCTTACTTGTTTTTGTCATAAGTTTTATTTTAAAAAATTATTTTTCAAGCGTGTTAACTCCCAACTTTTTCAGTGCCAGGTGGAGTTTGTTGAGTGGTAACCCGACAACGGAATAGAAATCGCCTTCAATTTTTTCAATCAGCACTGCTCCGCGATGCATGAGGCCATATGCTCCGGCCTTATCCAGCGGCTCTCCAGTCGCAACATAATCGTCAATCTCTTCCGCAGATAATTTTCTAAAAGTCACCCTCGCTTCATCATAATCAGTGATAACTGTATTATTTTTCGTATCGATAATCGCTAGTCCTGTAACAATTTCGTGGGTTTTGCCGGAAAAATCAGTCAGTATTCTTTTGGCATCAGTAGTGTCTTTGGGTTTTCCTATAAACTTTCCGCCAGAAAAAACGAACGTGTCAGCTCCGATGATAATGGCATCAGCGTAATATTTGGCCACATCTTGCGCTTTTCCCAAGGCTAAAAACTTTGCCAACTCATAGGGGTCACTCATAGCCGACATGTCTTCTTCGTATTCACTTTCTCTTATTTCAAAATCCAGCTTTATCTGCCTGAGAAGCATCTTTCGTCTTTCTGATTTTGAAGCTAAAACTATTTTTCTTGGCATATAAGTATTTTAATCGGAAAAACCACGACCGCGCCCCAGATTCTTTTCAGTCTTTTTTTCTTATGCTCCCAGGGTTGTGGTTGAAAGAGGCGCCAGAGCCATTCCAGGCCAACTGTCCGCAGAAAAACCGGGGCACGCCTGACTTTTCCCGTCAAAAAATCAAAGGATCCGCCCACACCCATCGCTAGCCGTATTTTAGCATCTTTCTGGGAATTGAGAAAGACTTCTTGATCGGGGGCGCCGAAGTTGCAAAACAGGACACAGCGATCAGCAATCAATGAGCAGGAAACAGTATTTTTATCCAAATCATTGCCACTAATTTTCAAATTGGGATAGGTCTTGAGAATAGCCTTTCTTACCTCTGTGAAGGTGTTCAAGCCATCCTTATTTATGACAAGATGAACAGCTAGTTTTTTTTGATTAGCCAGTTTTAATATTTCTAATGTTAAATCGGCCCCGGATACTCTGGATTTCAAATGCCAGCCATGCCGCCAAAAAGCGCATCTGATACCAAAGCCGTCAGCAATATTCAAAGCGCAATTGCCAAGCACTGTCCGAAAACATAAATTATTTTGCGCTTCCAAGATAAACTCAGGATTAACCGTGGCGATTTGGTGAAATTTTCCCTCGTCCAAAAAACTCTCGATTTTTTCCAGTATTTCTTTCCGTGAAAGATTGTCCACCCGCACACCTAGAATTTTGTATTCTTTTTCTGTCATAAGAGTGCCATTCCCGCGAAGGTGGGAATCCAGGTTCCACTAGTTACGAACTCTAGAAAATCGAACTACAAGTGTAGTGAACTTTCTATTACAGCTAGTCTTGAATTTCAATTAATTCGTTTTCTTTTTGTTTTTCGCCTGAGGTGCCTGGATTCCCGCCTTCGCGGGAATGACACAAAAAGCAAGCTACAAATTCTTCAATTTTCTGAAATAATTAACTCTAATTTTAACTAATCTCTTGGCCTGATCCTTACTAAACTCCGTAATAAACTTCGGAATTCTAATATTTAGCATTGAATCCATGAATTTTTCATTAGATTTGGCATCTAAAATCTGTTTTTTGGTATTTATATCCAAACCACTTAACACATCCGCCTCCATTAAGATTATTTCGTCAACATCTTTAATTTCGAATTTTTTATCATGCACCGCCACCAAATGAATTATTCGCGCTTTTTGTTCGTCGGTCAGAAAGGAAAAAATAGCATCTTGCAATAATTTTTCTGTTTTTTTCGCGCCCAACTCCATATGTAATTTTTTGGCGTTTTCAATAATCTCAAAATCCATAACCTGGCCGTCTTTGAATATTTCAGAATAGCCCCAATCATGAGCATAGGCTGCGATGATTAAGACCGTTTCGTCTAATTTTAATTCTGGGTTATGGCTTATGATTTGCTTCAGCCATTCAACAACTTCCAGCGTATGAATCCGATCAAAACCACCACGACTTTTTTCCAAGTCAGGCAGGATTTTTTCTTGGAGATATTTTTCTAGCTTTTTTAGATTCATGACTTTGTGATTTATTTTGCTTTCTTATTTTAGGCAAACATAAAAAACGGGTGATTTGTAAGAATTAAATTCTTTTGATAGTGACCCACGCATTGAATCAGCATCATCTTTGGATAGCTCCCCCATTTTTTTCCGTAGCTCTATTTTGAAACCAGCATTTTCAATTTGACCCTCCACTTCTTTTCTGCTTGCAAGGTGAATAAATTGTCTTTGTTTTAACTTAGCGTTTGGATAATTTCTCTTAAAAAACAGATCTCCAAAATCAACCTCTTCAATTTTAAATCCCAACGATTTTAAAATATAGAATTCAATCCACGCTTTCATCCAAAAAAATAAATACCTTCCCGAGTAATAACGCTCGTGAGCAGTTAGGATGAAATATCCGCCTGGTTTTAATACTCGATATATTTCGCAAAGAGCTTTTTGGCGATTTTCTTTTCCTGGAATTTGCACCCAGCCATTGTTGGCAAAAATTTCCCCGTCAAAATAATTATCATTAAATCTTAGATTGGTTGCATCACCCACCTCAAAATCAATGTTTATTTTTTTTGACGAAGTTACTTTTTTAGCAGTTTCAATCATCTCGGGAGTTATATCAACGCCGATAACCTCATATCCCTTTTGATTCAATGGAATGGCAGTTCTTCCTGATCCGCAACCAATATCAAGTATTTTTGACTTAGGTTTGAAGTATTTATTCACCAAAATCTCCTCGCTTTCCCAAAAACCTTGCTCGGCAACTTTTGCGTATTTCTCTTGGCAAGTATCGGAACCAAATTCGCCAATACTTTCTTTTTTAATTTGTTCTAGGTCATTCATAAATTCTTTAAATTTATTGTCATTCTGAGCGTAGCACAGCGGAGTCGAAGAATCTGCCACAGGTTACCGTCAGTATTGCTATAAATCGCAGAAACTACGATTATCGCGGGTAGATCCTTCGACTGCGTCCGAGTACAGACTCCGCTCGGGATGACAGCTTTTTTATTTTTGCCTAAAATATTTTTCTCTTGTTTGAATTAATCTTTTCATTTTGCACTTACTAAATTCAGTAATAAATTTCGGAGTTTAACTATTCTGTGATAACTTCAACTTCAGGAACCTCATTTGGTTGCCACTTAACATCACTATTCCTTATATACTCAAGTGACTCAACATCAAGCGTCGCTCTGAGTATTTCTTCTTTATCAAGAGAACCTTCGGCAAGCACTACGCGTTTCGGACAAATAATTAGGGCATGACCAAAGGATGGCCACTCTGTTGTATTTTTGCCAATAGTTCCAGGAGCAAGAACATAAACGCTGAACCACTTTGCCAGCGCTTTTAATGAATTAGTCCATAATTCAATAGACCTTTCAGAAACACCAATTGAATACGAAGGAACAAGCACAATTTCAACACCCGCTTTGTATAATTTTTCAAAAAACCACGCAGCATATCGATGAAAAGAATCTTTGCAAACTAAAATAGACATCTTGCCGAATTCAGTATCAAACACTTCGATGGTTTCGCCTGCTATCAATCCAGCATCAACTTCAGGCGGTGTCAAAACCACTTTATCATGAACATGCACCAGCTCGCCATTTCTATTAAAAAGAAACCCTCGATTGCGTAAATCATCGCTAGTTTTAACGATTGTTGCGCCAAATAGATACACGCCGTACTTTTTAGCAATACTCGATAGATAATTCATCGCGTCATATCCATTTTTGATATCCTCTATCTTGGCAAGACAATCTTCGGACAAACCTACAATATCAATTTTTTGTTGAGTTGCTTCTTTTACTAAGCGATCTATTTGTTCCTCACCAATCGATGTTGATTTAGGAATTTTCGCTTGAATGATAGCGACTTTAAGATCTTTTTTCATATAGGTATGTTAATAATTACAAATTTACGCTCAACGGGCAACTCTCAATCAAGACAAAATTATTTTTCCCTTCACCAAAGTGACTGGCCATAATGTCAACCGACTCGACGCCGACGGCAAAAGAAGCTTTTTCATCTACGCGTGGTTTTGAATCCAGTTCCTCCCATTTTTCTTTCCGGATCTTTCCCAAAGTGATGTGCGGAGAAAAAACTTTTTTGGAAGCGACAAAAATTTCCAATTCCTTTTCGATGGCTTCGCAAAGATTTTTTAGCTTATCACTGGCCTTTCCAACCACGCGGAACTCTTGAGGTTTTTCAACGCTCGGAGCAAGGACGATTTTTTCAAATTCCAGGTCAAACAGCTCAATATCGCAGACCGCCTCGCATACTTTTTGGCATGCCTGGGCCACCACGTCATTGTCAATATAGCCCAGAAAGAATAATTCAATGTGTAAATTTTCTTCTTTCGTCCATTTTACCGGTAGATTTTGCCATTTTTCACAGCTTTTAATGAGCCGACGCCTGATTCTGTCGGCTAAATTGATACTAATGAATATCTTTCTTTTCATAATGTTTTCGCTAAATTATCCCATTTGCTCCTTCTAGTTTAGCCTTTTTTACGGGATAAATCAAGCCGTTTCCCAACGCTTTATCTTCGAGAAATATCTTGCTAGAATAGAGAAAAGCTTATGGCAGAAGAAAAGACCCAATTCATCCTCAGCATCACTCCTCTTGTCAGGATTCCCTTGAATCGTGATCAGTTTTTTTATTACCTGGCGGATGAAAAATTGCCGGCCGGAACACTCGTCAGCATTCCCCTGTTTAAAAAAACTGTTGAAGGTATTGTAATTGAAAGCAAAAATGATTTTTCCCGCGTCGGCGGAATGACGCTCAAAAAAATTGAAAAAGTTTTGGAGCCAAATTTTCTCACCAAAGAGCAACTGGCTCTCGCTAGATATATTTCAGAGTATTACGTTATCTCACTAGGAGTGGTTTTGAAAAATTTTGTGCCCAAAAGAGCAAAGTCACGCAATATGAAACCCTCCTTCGCTTCCCCCTGCGCTAAAGCTACGGCGGGCAAGCAAGAAACAAGTGGGGAGAAAAAAATTACGCTAACTGATGAGCAAGATGAGGCGGTAAAAAAAATTACCAAAAAAGGCGCGGATAAATTTTTGCTCTTTGGGCCAGCGGGGTCAGGGAAAACTGAAGTCTATATCCACTCTATTCTGGAACTTAAAAAACAAAATCCAAAAAATCAATTTTTAATCTTAGTGCCGGAAAAAACCTTGACACCGCAAGCCTTGGAAAGATATGGTGCCTATTTTCCGGAAAATGAAATCGCCCTTCTCAGTAGCAATTTATCCAAAGGCGCCTTGTTTTCTAATTGGCAGCGCATCAAATCCGGCGAAGCCAAAATTATTATTGGCACCCGGATGGCTGTTTTTGCTCCATTTCGAAAACTGGCTCTCATTGTAATTGATGAAGAACAAGACATGTCTTTTAAACAATGGGATATGAATCCGCGCTACGATGCGCGAGCTGTCGCGGAAAAATTGAGCAATATTTTTTACAGTAAGCTCGTCCGCGGATCAGCCACACCAAGCGTTGAAACATATTTCAAGACTCAAAATAAAAACTATACGCTCCTAACTTTGAGCGATTCTTATCATCCCAAAAATTCAATCGCACAAAAAGTCCGCAGTACGATCGAATTGGTCGATATGAAAAAAGAACGTTGGGCGAAAAATTATTCTTGCATCAGTAAAAAGTTGCGGAGCGAAATCAGCTACGCTTTGAAAAATAATCTGCAAACAATCCTCTTCATTAATCGCCAAGGGATGAGTAATTTTTCTGTTTGCAAGAGTTGCAAGACTGTCCTCAAATGCCCTGATTGCGACCGCGCTTTGATCTATGGTTCGCGCGAATACAAATGCCCACATTGCGCCTTTGTCGCGTCCGCCATTCCGAATTGTTCCAAATGTCATGGCATTGAATTTCGCAATATCGGACTAGGCACGCAAAAAGTAGAGAAAGAAGTCAGAGATTTTTTTTCCAGTGCCAGAGTTTTGCGCCTCGACTCAGATGGGAGCAAGGAAAAAGATTTCCAAAAAATAGCGTATGAAAAATTTTCCCGCGGAGAGATTGACATTCTCATCGGCACCCAAATGATCACGAAAGGCTGGGATCTGCCTAAAATGGCGCTGGTTGGCGTCATTGACGCGGACAATATGCTCACGCTACCAGATTTTCGCGTCGGAGAAAAAGCTTGGCAAGATTTGGTCCAACTATCCGGCCGTGTTTCTAGGCCGGGCGCCAGATTTCCCGGCCGAATCATCATCCAGACCTATCATCCAGAAAATAAGATTTTGACGCTGGCCGCGCAAAATAATTATTCCGCGTTCTACGACCAAGAATTGCCTGACCGCGAAATTTTGCACTACCCACCTTTCGGAAAAATTGCTAAACTAGTCTTTGAGGATTATAATCAAAAAAGGGTTGCAAGCGAGACAGAACGGGTGTATAATCTTTTAGCTTCAGAAAATTGCGCCGTACAAATCAGTCCGCCGGCGGATGCATATGTATCAAAAATTCGCCGAAGATTTCGCCGTCAGCTAATCCTTAAATTTCCCGAAAAATTACCCCAAGAAATTCTCATCATTCTCAACGCACTTCCGACCGGTTGGGTCATTGATATCGACCCAGCTTCAATCATCTAACCTAAAATTTATAGCTAAAAACATGGCCATTCTTCCCATCGTAATCTATCCTGATCCGCGCCTCAAAAAAAAGACGCAGGAAATAAAAAACCCCAAAGACCCCCTCATTCAGGAGTTGATTTTCGATATGTTGGAAACGATGAAGGAAAATAACGGCATGGGTCTGGCCGCCACCCAGGTGGGAAAATCGCTGCGTCTGTGCGTCATCCGTTTTGAAAGAAAGACCCATATCCTAATCAATCCAAAAATTAAATCCAAATCTTGGGGCAAGGAAATTGCTGAAGAAGGATGTCTGTCTTTTCCTGGACAATTTTTACCCATTAAGCGCTCCAAAAAAGTCAAAGTAGTTGCCCAGAATAAATCAGGAAAACTTATCACTATCGAAGCAGAGGGACTTCTAGCCAGAGCATTACAGCATGAAATCGACCATCTGGACGGAATTTTATACATCGAAAGAGTCTAAATAAAAAAATATAAATCATACAAAATATGCCAAAAAAATCCATCAAGCTCCGGACTGTCTTTATGGGCACGTCTTCTTTTGCCGATACGATTCTTACTGCGCTGATTGCAGAAAAATACAATCTCATCAGCGTCTACACCCAAACAGATAAGAAGGTCGGACGCGACCAAGCGTTGCAAAAGACCGCTGTCAAAATTACAGCTGAAAAAAACAAGATTCCAGTCTTTTCTCCGGCCAGATTTGGAGAGGAAGAAATCAAAGAATTGGCTGAGCAAAAACCAGACCTGGTCATCGTTGCAGCTTATGGGAAAATTCTGCCCCAAGCTGTCCTAGAACTGCCCGGCTTTGGCGCCATCAATGTGCACGCATCACTTCTCCCTCATTATCGAGGACCATCACCGATCCAAAATGCCATTTTGGACAACGAAAAAGAAACTGGTGTCACTATAATGCTTATGGACACTGGCATTGATACAGGCGCGATTCTCAACCAGGAAAAAACCAAGATTGACCCGGATGAAACTAGTTCAGAACTTTCGGAAAAATTGGCCAAACTTTCAATTCCGTTGCTTCAAAAAACAATTGTGCTTTGGGTTGAAAGAGAAATCACGCCAAAACCGCAGGATGATAAACTAGCTACCCTCTGCCAACTAATTGAACGTGGTGATGGAAAAATAATCTGGATGAATGACTCCACAACAATCTATGACCAATATCGCGCATTTTACTCTTGGCCGGGAGTTTTTACTTATTGGCAACGAGGTGACGCCAATATGCGGTTAAAGATAAACAAACTTGCTCTGGGAAATACCGCTACGCTTGGCGAGCATTCTTTGGGAGAAGTTTTTGAGTCGGACGGTAAGATCGCGGTCCAATCTGGAGCCGGAGCGATTATTTTGGAGGAAGTACAACTAGAAGGTAAAAATAATTTAAAGATAAGAGATTTTATCAATGGAAATCCAAAATTCATTGGAAGCGTTTTAAAATAAACTCATGTTTAACTCTGATCAAGGGAAAGAAGAAAAAAATATCAAAGCAATTGCTATAGGGCTATTTCTAATTGCGCTAATTTCGGCCATTACTATCTTTAAGTCAAATTCAGAAAAAAAAACATCTTTTAAAAACAACCAAGAAGCGGCTGTGGTCAAGCCAACAGAGATTGATCCAGCAAAGATCGGAAAAATTACATCAACTGAACTAGCAAAAAAAATTCAGACAAATCATGAGGAATTGATCCTTGTTGATTTTCGTGATACGAATAGCTACAAAAATGAACACATCGTTGATTCGATCAATATGCCTGTTTCTGACATAGCTTCTTTTCCTCAGGTTGTAGCAAAAAACAAGACCTGCATATTGATCCAAAAGTCAGAAGAAATGATCCTTATTGGCGACATAGCCGATATCCTTTCGGCATTAGGTTACACTAACCTTTTCTATCTTGATGGTGGTTTTGAATCATGGAAAAACAATTTCAATCCAACAATTAGCGATGGCGACCAAAACTCTTTCGCTGATCAAGCTAAAGTGAGATATATCACTAGTGATGATTTGAAAAGAATACTTGCTACGGAGAAAAATCTAGTCATTATTGACGCACGAAAAAGCGATGAATTTAGTACTGGCCACATAGCCGCAGCAACCAATATTTTTCTAGATGATATAGAAAAAAGGAGAAAAGAACTCCCCCTGAATAAAACTATTATTATCTACACCGACACCGCCCTAGGAGCCTTCAAGGGCGCAGCAAGGTTGTTCGACTTGGGCTTTTCAAATACCTTTGCTCTTTCTGATGGATTAGACACTTGGAAAACTAAAGGCTATGAACTGACAAAATAATTCCGAATAATTGGAACGGTTCACTTTTTATATCTCTTAGTGCTATTCCACTACTGCCAAGATATCTTCTGCCTTAAGAATCAAACAGGCATCTCCACCCACCTTGATTTCTGTTCCGCTATACTTGGCAAAAATAACTCTTTGCCCTTTTTTAACCGGCATAGCCTCGACTGTGCCTATTGCCAACACCCTCCCTTCCTGGGGTCGCTCCGTATTGGCTATTTCCGGTAAAAAAATCCCTGACTCGGTCTTTTGATCGGCCTTGAGTAATTTGACCAAAACATTTTCGCCCAATGGTTTGATATTTTCTTTTTGCATATTTTTTTCTTGCGTCGCTTCCATTCCTCAACTATCTTCAAAACAGAATTTCCGGAATAAACAACGAAACGCATTAGAGTTAAAAAATTAAATTACCTACATTATTTTTTCGCAATCACATTCCTTATTATCTTCTTTTTTCGACATATAGCTATAAAGAAATATTCCCTGAGAAGCAAAAAGCTTTAAAATTTCCATATTTTTCGGCTTTCCCTCTTCTTTTTCATCATAACCATCCACTATCAAGTAACTCTTTATATTGTTAATTTTTTGAGGTGAAGAGACAACTAAAAATCCATTATGCTTTTTAACGTTCACGTCTTCTTTCATTTCTGTAAGCTCCTTGTTTGGTATGGTTGAACTAATACTATCGGAAAGGCCAACTTCCTTTTCAGTCCTATTTGTCTTTAGATTAACAAATCGGATCACTGACACATTAGCCTTGAGCAAAAAATTAGTAGCATTAATGATGGATTCATATGCCTCTTTCTCCTTTTTTCTGTTCAAGATAGACCGATCAGAAAGACCAAGCGCTACACCCATCATGATGTCCATCTTCCGATTGACCTCCCCGATATAGCTATAAGAGTCAACTAAATCCTTAACTGTCTGATCCATTTTTTTTTGCGTCCTTTCTTTCTCTTTTTTTTGCAGTGCAATCCTTCTTTCATTTTGAACAAAAGTTAGAAAAGCAATCGAACCAAGAATAAAAATCGCCACTTCTTCCGCCCGTTCCTCAACAAGAAATGAAACATTTCCTCGGATGATATCCGGAATCAAAACAGCAACAGCAAATAAAATAGAAAAAATCCAATACATAGTGGCTCTATTATGGTTGATTATGCAGATAGCATTTCCAATAAATAATTCCTCAGTATGTTCAGCCGATCCTGATCATGGATCGACACAACAAGCACCTCCGGGTTAATTTTTTGCATCTCTTTTACTTTTTTGGCAATCTGCTTGGCATCGACCAAGTCAGTTTTGGTGAGCAAAATGATTTCTTTTTTTTGCAAGAGTTCATCGGAATATTTTCCCAATTCTTCTCTAATGATTTTATAGTCTTTTTTGCAATTCTCCGATTCTAAGCTGATGCAATGGACTAAGATTTTTGTTCGTTGAATGTGACGCAAAAATTTCATCCCCAATCCCCTGCCCTCCGATGCGCCTTCGATCAGTCCGGGAATATCAGCAATGATAACACCCTCCATTACGCCTAAATTTGGCTCGAGCGTTGTGAAATCATAATTTCCCACCTTAGCTTTGGACGCGGTCAATTCGTTGAGCAGAGATGATTTTCCGGCACTTGGCAGTCCGATCAGTCCAATATCCGCGATAAAGCGCAATTCGACGAATAGATTACGCTCTCCACCTTCCTTGCCCAGCTCCCTTTCTTTTGGTGAAGTATTGGTCGGCCCACGAAAGAAAAAATTTCCCCGTCCGCCGATCCCGCCACTCGCGACCAGGATGCGCTCACCCACTTTGATAATTTCCAACTCTTCCAAGGTATCTAAATCATGCAACACGCTACCGATCGGCACAGTCAAGATCAAATCTTTTCCGCGGTGTCCTTCGGAATTATCTTTTTTGCCATTCTGTCCATCTTCGGCGTAATATTCTTTTTTGTGCTTGTACTTATTCAACGCCGAAAGATTTGACACGCCTTCAAAATAGACGCTGCCTCCGTTGCCACCTTTCCCGCCGGTCGGCCCAAGGCTCATCTTGACTTTATTGAAAGCCACAACGCCATCGCCGCCACGCCCGGCATATACTTTTAATTTAACTTCATCAGTAAACAAAATATTTTAATCCTAAAAAATTAATCACTTTTTCTTCGGCACCGGATCATATCCACCTGCATTCCAGGGATGACAACGCACGATTCTTTTCAGTCCCAGAAATCCTCCGCGCCAAATACCAAACCGTTCGATTGCCTCGTAGGTATATTGACTGCAAGTCGGATGAAAACGACAGATCCGTTCGGAGATGACATAAGAAAGCGGTCCCTGGTCGAGAGAAAGAGTTTTTTGATAAAGCCTTATAAGCACTAAAATAATCCGTTTCATCTATTCTTATTTAACTCCTAAAAAGAGCGCCTGTCAAGCTAATTTGCCTTTTTTAAGCCAAAATCATACTTTGCCTAAAAAATCAAACTCCACTTCTCTTTCTGGATGAAAAACAACCTCTGTCAAACTTCCTGCTGGCAAATTCCGCAAAAAACTAAGCTCATTGACCCAATCAAAGCTAACCATATAATCAGTAGTATACATGGTTGTTTTTCGCATATCGACCAAACTTTTTTTGCGCAACCAATTTAACGCCTTCGCTACCGGACCAGAGCTGTTAAATTCTTTTTTTCCAAAGCGTACAAAGGGAATCTTGTATTTTTCACCCAATTGGATAACTGTCCTTAAATAAGGAGGAAAATAATGGATATACTCATGTGAACCGATTCCGTCCGGCACTTGACCAAAAATTTCTTCAAATTTTTCAATCTGGATCGCCCATTGCAATCCCACTTTTTCTGGGCTAGTTTTTCCCATCAAATATTTTAATATAAACACGATGGCCCTTCTTATTGGACTTTCTTTGAGTTTTCGATCGCCTCGCCAGTAGCTTGAATTATAGTCAACCAGATGCAAATGGATATCCAACTTGACTCCCGATTTCTTCAATTCCTCCACCTCATCAGCACTTAAATTTTCACTAATCATAACTTCGACACGATCTAATTTTCCCGTCCTCAATGATTTTAAGATATTAACATTTGCTAGCTTACTGATCCCAAAATCATCAGCAGAAAAAATGGCTTTTTTTCGATTTTTTTCATCTAACATAGGCTTAAAAAACTTGTTTTTTAATTATCACTTTCTGACCCAAAATTTGAAAAATATTTTTCTGATAATGCTCGACGAGATCGGAAAAATAATAAACATCTTGCTGGACCTTTTTTCCCTTACCGGAAAAAATCTTTTTTGTTCCTTGTGCAATCTCTTGAGCTGAGCTGATAATCTGCACGTCTTTCCCCAAATACCCCTCGATCATTCTTTTAAGCAAGGGATAATGAGTGCAACCGAGCACTAACATATTTAATCGCTTCTTCTTCAAGTCTTTCAGATATTTTTCCACGACCAGCTTAGTCACTTTTCCGCTCAGCAATCCTTCCTCGACTAAAGGCACAAAAAGCGGGCAAGCCCTGGAATAAACTTTCATAACTTTATCCAACGCTTTAATCTTCTTAGCATATACTCCGCTGCCTATCGTGCCTCTCGTACCAATCACACCAATCTTCAATTTTCTTTTTAAAGACCTTTCTTTTTCAACTCGAGCGACCACAGGATCAATCACGTCATAAAAATTAATCTTGGGGTATTTTTTACGCAAAAAATCAGCGGCAAAGGTTGAGGCGGTATTGCAAGCAATCACGATGTCTCTCGCTCCCCTTGAAATCAAAAATTCAGTGATTTCCACCGCATAGCCCCGGATCACATCCGAACTTTTGTCACCCCAAGGATAGCGCGCCGAATCGCCAAAATAAACAATAGGACAATTTGGATTGGCCTTTTTGATTTCCTTAGCGACAGTCAGACCGCCAATTCCACTATCGAAAATTCCGATCATAAATTTGGCTTTATTGCGATTACTCGACGTCCCCAACTTTTTGCAGATTGATTAGCTTCTGATAGAGTCCACCGGAAAGGCGCGAAAGCTCAGTATGATTTCCCTCTTCCACTACTCGACCTTTCTCTAATACAATAATCTTATCCGCTTTTTTGATTGTACTCAAGCGATGTGCAATCACAATCACCGTCCGATTTTTACTGATCTTGTCCATCGCATCCTGAATCAACCGCTCTGAATAAGAATCCAGGCTTGATGTCGCTTCATCAAAAATAAGGATCCGCGGATTAGCCAAAATTGCCCGCGCGATTCCGATCCGCTGACGCTGACCGCCAGAGAGCTTAATCCCCCGTTCGCCCACCGTCGTCGCATAGCCATCCTTCAGTTGCAGGATAAATTCTTCCGCATTAGCCGTACGTGCCGCTGCCATAATCTCCTCCCTGCTCGCGCCCGGTTTGGCATAGGCGATATTTTCGTTGATACTTGTGTCAAAAATTTCCACCTCCTGCGGAACGATGGCCATAAAGTGGCGAAAGGCATACAAATCATACTCACGCAGATCCTTGCCATCCAAAAGCACCTGCCCGGCACTAGGATCATAATGGCGATAAATCATCCGCACGACTGTTGTTTTTCCGCCACCAGATGGTCCGACCAAGGCAGTCACGCAGCCAGAATCGATGGAAAAATTGACCTTTTCTAAAGCACAATTCGCGCTGTCTTTATAGCAAAAAGAAATATCTTTAAATTCTATTTTTCCTTCAATCTTTTTCGGCTTCAATCCTTTGGGATTATTTTTAATATCTGATTCTTCTTTGGACAAAACGTAGAGACGTTCCACAGCTTCACTAGATTCCATAATCCGGTCGTAAAGTCGCGAAATGCGGAATAATGAAAGTAGAGCTTTTTCGGAAATAGTATAAACAAAGACTATACTACCGATCGTGATTTGACCCTGTATTACCAAATAAACCCCAAAAATTAACACAAAAGCACGACCGAGATCAATCACCAAATTTCGCGCTACGTTATATTGAATTATTTTTCTATATTCCTTAAGTATACTGCTTTTTACATTTCCAGTCGCTCGGGAAAATTGGATATGTTCCCTTAGTTCCGCCACAAAAGATTTGACGGTATTAATATTGATTATTGATTGAGTCATGAGGCTGGCTGCTACCTCTTGCTCATCAAATCTATTTTTACGAAAAGGATAAACTAATTTATTTACTCGGAGCGTGAGCAAGATGAAGGCTGGCACAAAAATCAAAATTATTACCCCAAAATGCCAATTAACCACAAACAGCGTAATGGTGGTGAAAATAATTTGAAAAACCGTCGGTGCAACTTCAAATGAAAAATTACTAAATAATGTTTCAATCTTATCAACTCCTCGTGTCACTTTTATCACCTTGCCACCTGTATTTTCCGCTTCATGATAGCCCAAACTCAAAAACACCATCTTCTTGTGAGCATTGTTTGAAAGATAAGCAATGATGTCCACGAGAACATCAAATATTCGATTGTCCGCCAAATAATCAAGAAAGGAAATCCCTTGATTGATCAGAAACATCGCCCCGACCAAAAGCAAAATATTACTCAATTGAGACGGGTCAAAACTAGTGATTCTGTCAATCACTAGTTTTAGCATATAGGGACCGACAAGGCGAACTACTTCCATTGCCATAATCAAAACAAGCAAACGTTTAATCTGCTTCTGACTCGGCTCCAAGAGTTTCCAAATTCGCTCCCAGAAGCGTCCCAAGTCCATTTTCGGCTGTTTTTCGGCTGTTTTTTTCATTGAATCGGCAAAAAAATAAAGGGTTGCGACCCTTTATTGATTATATCCCAAAAGGACCTTTTTAGCAAGTGGTCTATTTTTTCTTACCTTTGCCGGCTTTCCCCAAAAGCACTGCCACGGCTGCACCCAAAGCGGCTCCGATTCCCGCGGAAATCATGGCGGCTTTTTCTGGATTCTTCTTAGTATACTCCTCAATTTTTTTTCCGACGTTTTCCAATTCTTTTTTGGCCTTAACAATTTCCTTTTCGGCCACTTTTTGCAATTCGACCTTCATCTCAGTCGCCTTGCTCTTGATGTCTTTTGCATCCATATGATTATTTTTTAATAATTAACAGTCCGACGAGGATTGAAAAAATTCCCACAATCGCGTAGCCAATTCCACTGCTTAGCATTAATATCTCATTGATAAAAAGAACTAAACTGATAAGCGCAAAAATGGTACCAACAATAATGAGAAAGGTGCCGATCAAACTTTTTTGAAAGGCCGCAACCATCTCTTCGATCCGGTGTTTGATCTTGTCTGCCAAGTTATCGGCAAAATTTTTGAAAAAACTGACACCCAATCCAGAAAGCATCTCCTGCCAATCAAATCCACTCCCCTCTTTTTTAGTCTTTGTTTTTTTTGTGACTACCATATTTTTATTTTTTAGTTTATTTATTTTTACTTATTTATTATACCACGATAATTTCAGAACGCAAAAATTAATATCAACAGGTCGTGATTAGTTGTAATTTGTCTATCCTCTTTAGCTTTTTGATCCGCGCTTCTTCTTTCGATGCTGTAGAACGATTTTTGAATTTTTTGGAATAGACCAATTTGACCGGACGGCGCGCAGCAGTATATTTCGCACCCAATTTTGTTCCATTGTGCTCCGCGATTCTGCGATCAAGGTTGGTCGTGATTCCAATATATAGCGTCTTATCAACGCATTCAACGATGTAAAGATAATACATTTTTTTATTATAACACTTGCTCACTTTTCTCACTCTTATCCTGTCTGAAATTTAATCTTTGCTAAAGAAGTACTCCGTCTTTTATTAAACTAGCTTTCCCGCTTTCCGTGTAAAAGCAGTTCCACGGCATGTTGCATCGAACCGGCATGCGTGACTTCTCCACCGTTGACAAAAAAAATTTCGTCGGCATTTTCAATCGTGTTAAGCCGGTGCGCAATGATCACTTTGGTCGTTTTTTTCGGCAATTTAGCGATAATTTCTTCCAACAGCTGCTCAGTAACCGTGTCAATGTTGGCCGTTGCTTCGTCTAAGATCAAAATATCCGGACTGCGCAATACCGCTCGGATAAAAGCGATCAATTGTTTTTGTCCCAAACTGATCGCATCCGCGCCTGAGACAATCTGCGTATCGAGCCCTTCCGAAAAACGGGAAAGTAGTTTTGTCAGATGCGCCTTTTCCAATGCCTGCGCAAGCTCAGCACTAGTGCAATTTCCATACTCTTCATTGCCATATATGATATTTTCCCGGATCGTGCCGGTAAAAAGAAACGGTTCTTGCAGAATAAATCCGATTTTTTTTGTCCGCTCATCCGACGAATAACAGCGGATATTTTTCCCTTCCAAAAAAATTGCTCCCGCAATCGGATCATAGAGCCGTGCCATCAGCGACGCAGTTGTTGTCTTGCCGCCACCAGTCGGTCCGACCAATGCATAGGTTTTGCCTCTTTCCAAAGCAAAGTTAATATTTTTCAAAACATCCCTTCCACCTTCATAGTGGAAATTGACATTCTTAAATTCCAATGCTGCTTCCAAGGAAGAGCTTTTTTTCATTTTTTCTACCGGCTCAGTCCCCAAATTGGACTCAAGCGCCAAAATTTCCGCGATGCGATCAAGGCCCGCTAAGGCCAATTGGAGCGACGGCCAGACCGAAGCTAATTGGCGGAGCGGATTGTAGAAATTATTGACATACAGCAAAAAGCCGATCAGCAATCCTACAGTAAATTGACCGATGGAGATGAGATAGATCCCGTAAGCTAAGACGACCAGCTGTGCCAAAGATGAGGCAAGCGTATAGAGCGGATTGAAAATATTACTTGCGATGCCGGCCGAGATGGAAGCAGCATAATTCATTCCGTTCGCTTCTTTGAATTTATTGCGGAAATAGTCCAGCCGATTGAAAGCCACGATCACTTTGAAATTATTGATGCTTTCTTGGATCTCTCCACTCATTCCGCCAAGCGTCCGCAGGCTCTTGAGGCTAGACCGCTTGACCCAAGGAGAGAGCATCTGAGTGCCCACCAGCGCCACGATAGCTGGGAGAAGAGCTACCAGTCCGAGTTTGAAATCGATACTCAAAAGAAAGATTCCAGTACCAATGATCAAAATGACATTGCCGAAAAATTGCATGAGTGCCTGGGAGAAAAATTGATTAAGTTTGTCTGTGTCATTATTGATCCGCGAAACGATATCTCCTGTTTTGTTTTGATTAAAAAAAGCCACCGGCAGTTCTTGCAATTTACTAAAAATTTTATTGCGCAGATTAAAAAGTAAGCGCCGGCCGACTCCCCCCATCGTTTTGATCTGGAAATAACTTGAAGCCAATGTCAAAAGAAAGATAAGCGCTAACAATCCGGAATAGAGCAGCACGCCGTGAAAATTTTTATCGGCAATATAGTCGTCCACGATATGCGCGATAATGATCGGTACGATCAATGTCGCGGCGGAACTGACCAACATCGCAATGATTGCGAGTGCCACCGAACGCCCCTCTTCCTTCATCAATGGCACCAGCCGGCGCCAGGCAGTGGTTAGCACCCCTTTTTCTTTTTCTTTTTCAATATCAGTTTTTGTGAGCGAATAATTCATAACCCGTATATTATTTGTATATTTGTAAATTTGCCGGCCGGCCGATTGGCAGATGCGAGCTTGTAATTTGTAGTTTCATTCATATTGATTCGTACTTCTTTGTGACTGATAGATCTGGACGTATTCTGGCGATGTTTCGAGCAATGCCTCGTGCGTACCCTTGGCTAAAAGCTCCCCCTCCATGATTAAAATGATCTGATCATAATGCTCAATAGAAGAAATTTTCTGCGTGACCGAAACAAGTGTCAGCCCTGGATAATTTTTGGCGACATTATTCAAAATTTTGCTCTCCGTATTCGCATCGACGCGCGCGGTAAAATCATCCAGCAACAATATTTTCGGATTAAGCGCCAGCGCTCGCGCTAGCATGACGCGCTGTTTTTGTCCGCCAGAAAGGCTTGTTCCCCGCTCGGAAACAATCGTATCTAATTTTTTGGGAAGTTTTCCGATAAAATCATCTAACTCTGCGGTCGCAATCGCCTTTTTTAAATGTACGTCTTTCACGGTATTGCTAAAAGCAATATTTTCCCGCAAACTCAGATTAAACATTACGCTGTCTTGAAAAACAAAGCCGATTTGACTATGCAGATTTTCCTTGTCATATTGCTCGATTTTTTGGCCATCAAAATAAATCTCGCCGGATGTCGGCGCAAGCAACCCGGTAAGCAGATAAAGCAGCTGGGTTTTCCCCGCAGCCGTGGGTCCGATAATCGCTGTCTTGCTACCAGCAGGAATAGAAAAAGAAACATCCCTAAGCGCATACTTCTCGCCAAAATTGACGGAAACATTTTTCACTTCAACATCTCCCTTGAGAGAGACTTTCAACCCGCCAGTTTTCTTTTCCACCGGAGCTTTAAGCACCATTAGTATCCGATCATAGGAAGCTTGAGCTTGGGCGATGACATTGCTCATAAAACCAATGATGATGATAGGAAAAATTAGGATCGCAAGGTAACTATTAAAAGCGGTAAAATTTCCCAGCGACATCGCTCCTTGGATGACAAAATGCCCGCCCAAAGCAACGATGACCAGCGTGGCAAGGTTAGTAAAAAAAGTGACGACCGGGATAAGACTAGCGAACAATCCCAGAATTTCCAGACTGACACGCTTCGCTTCCTTACTGGCAGGCAAAAATTTTTGATATTCGCTCTCATGCGAATCAAGCAAGCGGATAAGCGCTGCCCCCAAAATACTTTCACTGATGATTTTATTAAGCCAATCGATTGCTTCCTGTGATTTGACAAATAATTTACGCACTTTACTTAAGACAAAAAAGAAGCTCAGTCCGATAAATGGCATAATCGCAAGCACAGAGATTCCTAATTTCCAATCAGTGATGAGCAATAGCACGGCGATGCCGACAATCAAAAAGATGGATGAAATGATTGAAGAGACAGCGATCGAAACAAAAGTTTTTACCGCGTCGACATCGGATGTCAGATTAGTCAAAAGCTTGGCCGGCGTGGCAGTTTCAATATAGGCATAGGGTTGGACGGAAATTTTGGCCACAAGTTCATCGCGCAAATCGCGCGCGGCCATTTCTGATGCATAGACCTGTACGATGTTTTGCAAATAAGTAAAGACGAAAATGCCTATAGCGATGACGGTAAACTCAATCGCTAAATCAGGGACGGAAAAATGTCCACTGGCATAGGTATCGATCGCCCGCGCAATAATTTTGGGCACAGAAATGCTTAGCGCATTAGCAATAATTGTGAGAATGACAAGCCAGCTAATAATTTTTTTGTAACGTCCAAGCAGACCGAGCAGTGTCGGTGCCAAAATTTGAGGATTATTTTTTTCAACTTTCTTTTTTTTCATCTCAATTAAGCGATTTCGTTTTTCTCGCCAACTAACAAAATCAGCAACTCACGTCGCTACTTTTATAAAACAAAAACCAGCGATAAATTTTCGTAATTTTTGTTGAAAAGCCAGTATTGATCCACCCTTGCCAGGTCCTATTTTTTCTCCCCGATCGTGTCAATCCCGAACAATTTATACAGCGCGCAAAAACCGGTTGCGGCCGTGATAAGCATGACCACTCCTAATACAAAGAGCATACCACTCGTTATGCCAGAGAAGGATAACGCTCCGAGCGCTAGGAAAACAACCCCCAGAATAGCCCTTAGGCTGCGATCCAAGTTACTCTCATTTTTTTGCATATTTTTTAGTTTAAAAATTAGCTCACCTGAATTATACACTATAATTTTAAACAAAGAAATAAGATCTTGTATCGATCTTATTTCTTTCGCTTTATGTGGCATTCATTTTCTCGTTAAGCCAATTATGATCTCACTCGCAGGATAAATCAGCTCATGCTGGGATGTCCGCGACCCATTGAGGGTGAAGACATCATACCCCACAGAGAAGAACCGATGATGACTAGGCCGAGAATGACGCTATTCCAGGTTGCGCCTACCGTTGCCATTGCTAAAAACAAGGGACTGATCAGCATCCAGAAACCCAAAAGACCATTTACCCAACCGACCCACACAGAACTTTCTGCATCCGAAAGCGCAATCAGGGCGAAAATTGCCACTAGGATTCCAACAATAAACGGATTGCTATAGAGCCCTACTGCCATCACAAACGCCGAAGCCATCAGCCATAAACCGGCCACTAAACTTATACCACTCGCGATTTTTACGTTGCTACTCATATGCTTTTCACCTCCTTTCGTTTTTAACCTACTCTTACGCTATTAGTACGATTTATAGTTGGTTTAGGATTAATTTATCAATTCCATCATGCTTAAAACCAAAAAAACGCCGATATTAAGCGTTTTTCAACCCACTATTCAGTAAGTCCAATTTTCAAACCTTATCTGAGAATAGTTTTTATCGCCCTGAATATATTGCCCGGGTGACGATACCCCTTGAGGATCGGGTCAATCTTTTTATCCAGGCCCAAAAGAGAATAAACCGCTATTTGAGCCGATCTAATTGAGTATTCCACCGTAAAAACAATGTCATCCGGTATCTCGCAAAATTGACCCAAAAAGGCAAAATTCTTCGCGCCAGTTGGCACTACACGTGGCCGATCTTTTTTTGACCTTGGAGAAAATTGGCTGGTTATGTAGGGCATTACGCACGGAATGCAAGTAGCCGATCCGATGATTTTGTCCTTTTGTTTCTCAAAACCCAAGTGCCCGATCAGCTCGATCAAAATCTCCTCCCCAGTACACTCGTACATTTCTTTCTTGACAAAATTACCTTTTTTGTCCGGACGCAAACTGTAGCCCCAACAAACATCCACGCCTTTGCTTTGTCCTCTAAAATGTGGCTGATGCGGAATAGTGATTGACATGCCCCAATTGGAAGCGTGAAAAGTCGTTCCTCCTCCAGTTCCCTCAATATTGCCGGTCAATTTTTTCATCAGCGCAAAAAAAGTTTTGTTTCTAAAAGTAACCGTAAATGATTCCCATTTTGATTTTTTGGCGTGATTATCAAAAACCTTAGGCCGGCCGAAATCAGGATCGAGAATAGATATTTTCTCCCAAAAATTCCAAGCTGCGCAGTTTCGCCTTTTTTTTAGTTTTGGCGCTGCATGCATTGATCCGAAACTAGCATTGGTAGTCATCGAGCCAAGGGTGGCGAAAACAATGTCCTCTTCACCGATCAAAATACCCCTCTTCTTTTTGTTTTTAGTGAACAAGATCTTCTTGACCGCCTTTTCCTTTTTAGCAATCTCCATCGCAAGGCCAGTGACAATTGTTTCCTTTTTGAAATTGACGCCTTGGCCTTCCAACCATTTCATGATTGGCAGTACGAGTGAATCATGCTGATTATATGGCGTGTTTTGGATGCACTCCATCGTGTCATAAAAAGGCAAGGCATGGAATGACCTAAAAATATATCTTCTAAATTCCGCCAAGCTGTGCCAAGGCTGAAAAGCAAAAACCGTACTAAATTCAGACCAAAAATTTGTCTCAAAAAAAGTTGCGTCAAAATATTCATCTATCCGCAAATTATCCAAAGTTGCTTCACGCCGCATCAGAACTTTTGACAAATTCCATCTATCTCGCCAACACAACCCAAGTGTATGAGAATTGATAATCTGGCCATTCTCCACCAAGCGCGCTTTGGCAAACGTTTTTATCCTCAAATTATAATTATCTATCTGGTCTTTCACGCTCAAATTTTTATTCTCAAGGGATGGCACGCGAGAAAGCAAGGCATATGTGCACTCGAAAGCATTTTTGGCTAAAATCCTGTGCCCTGTCATAATATAGGCCTTTCCGGAATAATTTCTTTTCGCGTCCAAACTGCCCCCGATCGCGCTGTTCGCCTCCAAGATAGTGATATTTTTCCCTTGGAAACCACCGTCCTTAATCAGATAAACCGCACCGGCCAAAGAGGCAATCCCGCCACCAATAAAATAGGCTTTGTTATTTTTAGTATCTGCTCGCATAGCTATAAAAAATTAATTTCAACGACACATTTATTATAGCAAGAAAAGAAACTATTTGCGATTTTATTCCGAAGCAAAAAAAAAGAATTACGTAATTAATTACGTAATTCTTTTTTGCACGCCATAGTGAAGGACGTTAGAACTATTTTTATTAAAAGAAAGGAATACATTTATATTCCAAGCTTCGATTCCCACACATCAGATTAGGTAATTATGCTATTTATAAACTACTGGCCTTTCTGCATTTTTTCTTTAAGGATTTCTACTAATTCAGGGGAATAATGCTCAGATACATGGCCTGCGTTATCTCTATACTTTCTGAACCACTCTGGATGCTCTGACCTAAATATTTCAGCATTCTTTTGAATTGTTGGGCTCGTTACGCCAGTAAGCTTTGCTACAGAAAAAGCGACAAGCCAGCCATCTGGCACCGACATAATTTCTGTGAAATAGTCTTTTATCTTTTTTACTAACTCTGGGTGATAATACTCCATCTCTAATGATTTCGGATGCCTGAATTTACTAAACCACTCCGGATGATTCGGCCTAAATTCTTCAGCGTAATTTTTTACAGTTGTGCGGTCAACACCCAAACTAATTCCCAGACCTCTAGCAATCATCCATCCCTCTGGAGCTACTCCTAATTTCCCATATTTATTAAAAAGTATTTCTGAAAGCTCAGGGGAAAAATATTCAAATTGTTTACCCATTCGATGTTCATAATATTTAAACCATTCCGGGTTTCCAGCTCTATACTCTTCTGCATGGTTTCGTAAGGTTTCTGGTGATATACCAATTTTTTTTGCTAAACTAAAACCCATTTCCCAGCCATCCGGCGCAAATTCTTTTTTTTCATGTCTTTTGGCTAACATTTTTATTAGCTCAGGAGAATAATATTCTAAGTTCTTCCCATGTGAGTTCCTATGAATCTTTGTCCATTCCGGATTTAAAATTCTTTGTTTTTCTGATTGATCATGCAATGTTTGAACAGTTGTGTTCCATTTTTGCGCTAAAGTATAAACCGAACTCCATTCGGCAGGAGCAATTGATGTTCCGTGGTATTCATTACGTATTTTTTCAACTAATTCGGGAGATAAATATTCAAGTGGCTTTCCTCTATGATTTTTATACACAAAAAGCCATTCTGGGTGTTCGGACTCATATTTATTTATATAACGTTGGATAGTTCTAAATGTCACTCCGACTGAGTCAGCTAGTTGATTCGTAGTCATCCAGCCATCTGGAACAAGCACGAGACTTGCATCTTCCTCTTGGATGATTTTTATTAAATCTGGATGAAGATGCTCGCTTCGCCTTCCCATGGTTCCCCGAAAGGTCTTAATCCATTCTGGATGATCGATTCTATATTTCTCTACTTTATTTTGTATTGCATCAAAAGTAATACCACTCTTTTGAGCAAAGGCATTTTTTGTCAACCACCCTGCCGGTGCCAACTCCGTTTTTTTAACCTCCCTGTAAACGGTGTCTACGAGATCTGGATGAAGATGTTCCACTTGCTGGTTCAGATGATTTCTATAATTCCCAAACCACTGGGGATAATCTTGTCTGTAACTCTCAACATAAGCTCGTAATGTCTGTGGCGCTATACCAGCCTTTAAGGAAAAAGCGGCTAGATTTAGCCAACCATCAGGAACAAGTGGAACTAGTTCTCGCTCATTTAATTTTTTTTTGATCATCTCCACTAATTCAGGACTATAATGAATCGCCACATCGCCCCTCATCGTTGCGTATCTTTTCAGCCAATCAGGATTAGATTTTTTATATTTTCTGACTATCGCTTCAATAGAGCCAGAATTCAACCCAAGCAAAGTTGCTAATTTTACAGGCGTTATCCATCCTTCAGGAGCATCCACTGAACAACCGATCTCTTCGACTAACAAATCTTTAATTTTATTCTTCCAAATTTCCCTATGACCTTCTTTATTTTTATCAGGATATTTTACAACAGACACGATGTCATGGGGCATTGCAGATAGCTCTTCTTTCGTCTTATTCATATAATCCCTCCATTCTTCTTGTTTAGCTTTATGAACAATGAAAGTGGCGTTTCCTTCCTCATTATTAACAAGAACTAATTTTTCGATTGATGGCAAGATAAAAATTAAATAACTCAACTTTCTCATCATCTTGGGATCATTTTCGCCTTCAACCACAGAATATTTCAATCCCAATTCAGCGAGGGTTTCCATGAGTAGTGCTGAGCGAGGAATGACACCTGCCTCCTTGAAACCGTTTCCGCTTCCCGTAGTTATTTCCATTTCAGAAGGTGGCAATATTACTTCGTCCAGCTTCGTGTAATCATCCGGCAAGCTGATTTTTCTATTCTCACTGATTCGCTTTTTGACAAAATTGTCAACACTAAAATGAGCTACTGGAGCCTGACCTTTTTTCGTTTGCATGTAGCTCAGAAATTCCTTAGCATCAAGCAAATCAACTATATCAGTAAGGTGAATTCCCTTGCGAAGAAGTAATGCTAATTTTAGGTTTATTTCATTTTTTAGTTTGTGATCTGCCGATTCAATTGTTGGAAAATTTGGTTCGCCCATCATAATATTGATTTTGTTTTAAGCTCTTTATACATATCAAAACTACCAAGCATTGTTTTTATATTTTAATTCTATCACAAAAAATTCTAACTTCCCACTGCCCTACCAAAAAAGAGGCTCAAATAAGCCTCTTTTTATGTCCTGCACGGGGTGCAGGAATCGAACCTGCGCCAGAACTTTTGGAGAGTCCTATACTGCCACTATACGAACCCCGCGTGTTTATTGCCTTGAAATTTCCCTAATCAGAAACAACATCTCTTGCCTTATTTGTTTTCCATAGTATCTAACGCTAATACATCCCTGATAGTCTTCCCTTATTCTCTTGCCAGCATTCGGCTTATTATAGGGCTTAGTGAATTGCGCTTCTGGTATTCTAGTAACATTCGACCAAAACTTAATCTGCTTTTCAACGTTGTGATAGCTATGCACATGAACTAGCGCTCTAAATCTCTTTTCATCAACACTGAATGCTTTTCTGAAAGTATCAATAAAGTACTTAATAAGCTTCGGATCTGAATTTATAAAAGTCAACTGTGACTTTTCAGTTTTTCCACCTTCGCACCAATAAAGCAACGCACACACAATCTTTAGATCATTTTTTAGCAAAACACATCGACCAATGCTATTTTTAACATTTGCCAATATTTTCTTGTCCTCGCTTACTATTCTTTTTCTAACTGATTCATTCCCTTTATTTCTCCCAACGACTCCCAGCTTGTTAATTCTTTCTTTTGCAATCTTGGATAATTCAACTTCTCTCAGCCACAAGCTTGCCGTGCTTTTCGCTATTCCAATTTTTTCACTTATTTCCCTGAAAGAAAATCCCCGCTGTCTCAGTTCTGTAGCTTTCTTTTTCAAAATATCAACCTTCATAAAAAATCAAACTAAGACTATGAGTTACTTAACATCTAATCTTAGTTTAACAATAATTTGGCCAAATTGTCAAATTACTTCATTTCCTTATGCATCGTATGCTTTTTGCATTTCGGGCAATGTTTTTTCATTTCCAATTTTTCCTTGATCTTCTTCTTGTTTCTGGTTGTGAAATAGTTGATGTTGGCACATTCCAAGCATTTCATCTTTGCCAAGTTTTCTCGTGACATAATGGTATGATAAATTAATTTAACTTGATTAAACCTTCTCTCTTTCTTATTCTCGTGAGCCGTTGTCCGGAATCGGACCGGAGACCTTTTCCTTACCATGGAAATGCTCTACCGACTGAGCTACAACGGCATAAATTTAATGTGGGCCGGGAGGGATTCGAACCCCCGTAGACCGAAATCGGCTGATTTACAGTCAGCTGCGATTGACCACTCCGCCACCGACCCACTTTTTCCGCTACTCACAATAATTCATTCGTGAGCCGAAGATCGGAGTTGAACCGATAACCTACTGTTTACAAAACAGTTGCTCTGCCATTGAGCTACTTCGGCAATATATAATTTCCCCAAACCTTAATAGCGCTACTATTTACAAAACAGTTGCTCCCTGCCTGCCGGCAGGCAGGTGCCACTCCGCTACTTCAGCATATCAAGCGCGAGTTAATTTCACGCTTTTTCTATTCTATCAGCTTCCTAGGATTTTTTCCAGTTTTCTGATCTTATACCGTGCGTTACGATTTCCCGGGTTTAATCTGAGCACTTGTTTGAAACATTCCTTGGAATGTTCCAAATTTTTCACTTCCAGATAATATTCTCCCAATCGCTCATAAGCTTCGATATCTTTCGGATTAGCCGCGATTCTTTCGATGAGCAATTCCTCTAGGCGACTCTTGGTTTCTCGTCTTCTTTTCGGTACCACGACTCGATCACTGATGATCGGACGAAAATATTTCTCCTCTACTTCTTCCTGGATCGCTCGTTGTTTCAATCCTAATCTTTCACGGATATTTTTTTTCTCCGGATCATACTTTCCCACCTTATCAATAATTCCATCCAATATTTCACTTTCATTTGCTGCCGGTTTTTCTTCTCTGCGCTCAAGATTCTCTTCCAACTGCGGTTCAGGATTCGGCCCGTTTTCGACCACCCTTGAATTTCTTTTTTTTCGGATCCCTTCGCCCAAGTCCTTGAGCTTATTTTCTAATTTCAAAAAAACAATCCGCGATTTCTTGACTGACTTTTCCAGCACGACCAGCAAACCTTGTTTTAGTCTTGTCGTCACTTTAGCCATTCCGGTATCCTGCCGGGAATAATCACCCACCCCACCATCGACCGCCCGAAACGCTCGTTCATTTTCCAATTTCTCCTCTCGCTCCAGACGATTGATTTCCGGAGCCTTTTTTACCAAAAAAATAATTATTCCAATAACACTGAAAATGACTAAAATTGGCGGAATAATTTGGTACAACATAAATAGGTTAGTTTTATTTTAACTCTTCTTTTTTGACTGACAGATATTTTCCACTTCGCAATTTCACCTTGACTTCCTGCGTGATTGCGTTCACCTCAATCACTGTGCCATCTCCCTCGACTGTACTAATCGTGCTATACATCTCCGGCATCCCTTCTAACATTTCCCGATAACTTTGCGCTTCATAAGCCAGGCAACACATCAACCGACCACAAGCGCCAGAAATTCGCTCCGTGCCTCTGTGTGCGATCTGCTGGACGCGCGCCATATCGGTCGTAATGCTAGGAATATTATTTTTCGTATTAATGCAACACATCGCTCGGCCACACACTCCACAATCACCCAATTTCCGAGCTTCATCTCGCGAACCGATCTGTTGCATCCGGATAGCTTTCTTGAACTTGAGCGAAAGATTTTTGACCAATTCGCGAAAATCTACCCGGCCGTCAGATGTAAAAATGAAAATGATCTGTTTACCATCTAAGCTTATCCGCGCATCGATCGCTTTCATCGCTAGTCCAAGTTTTTTGAGTTCGCTCTTGCAAAAATCCAACGCCGCCACTTTTTCCTTTTCTTTTTCTAGAAAACTTTCCTTGTCCCTTGTTGTCGCTAGGCGCAAAACTTGCTCTTTTTCTCTTGGACAGTTTTCATGACCATCCGCCTCAACCGTTCCTAATTCATTAAAATGTTCACAGGTAACAACCACGCGGTCACCCGCTTTTACTTTGATTGCGCTTTCGCACATTCGCGGCCCTTCCCAGGAATATATTTTAACAAAAACATCCATCGTATTTCAATCTACTGTTTATAGCTCCATCCGAGTAAAACCACCCACGCGGATATTTTCTCCAATCTTAGCAATCTTTTCTGTAATCAGTGCTTCAATAGTTTGGTCAGGATTTTTTACGAAAGGCTGAGTAAGCAGTGCCAAGTCTTCCCGAAATTTCTTCTCCTTGCCTTCTAGAATTTTTGCCATAATTTCTACCGGCTTATTTTCCGCTTTCAATTGTTCTTGCCAGATATCTTTTTCCTTTTCCAGTGTCTCAGTTGGGACATCTTCTGGCTTCACATATTGCGGATTCATCGCTGACACGTGCATTGCCAAGTCTTTTGCCAACTCCAAAAATTCAGTGTTCCGTGCCACAAAATCACTTTCGCAATACAGTTTTACAATCGCTCCCAATTTATTGTTCGGATGAATGTAGGATACGACCACGCCCTCACCAGCTTCCCGATCAGATTTCTTGGCTGCTTTCAACTGTCCCTTTTTGCGGATAATCTCAATCGCTTTTTCCTCATCTCCATCAGCCTCATCAAGCGCGTTTTTTGTTTCCACGATTCCCGATCCAAGCATTTCCCGAATCTTTTTTATTTGCTCTAAGTTTGCCATAATTTTATTTGTCCGCCGTAGTCCTGAGTACTCTTAGGACGAAGGAGGATCAGTCCTCTTAACTTTTTATTTTTTCACTTCAGCAGCTGCTGCCACTGCAGCCTTCTCAATTGCCACTTTTTCTACTGCCATTTTTTGCTTGGCCGCCAAAACAGTTTTAATCACATAGGCCATCAAAATTTTCAAAGATGAAACGGCGTCCTCATTGGCTGGAATGATATAGTCGATATCACGCGGATCGATGTTAGTATCAGCGAGAGCAATCACGGGAATATTTTTGATTTTGGCTTCCTTGATGGCTAGATTATCCTCCACTACACCAGTCACAAAAATTGCGCCTGGTAAGCGATCCATATTCTTGATTCCACCCATCTTCGTTTCCAAGCGCTCCAACTCTTCGGCAAATTTCATCTGTTCAAATTTGGTGTATTTGCCATATTCTCCACGTTCCAATTTACCTTGCCCGTCACGCAGATACCTTGTTCGTCCAGAAATTGCCGCATAGTTAGTGAAAGTGCCACCCAACCAACGCTCCGTCACATAGGGCATCTCACAACGCTTTGCCGCTGCTTCCACAATTTTCTTGGCTTGCTTTTTTGTTCCCACGAACAAGATCTTCTGCCCGCTCATGATCACTTTTTCCATAAAGGCCAACGCCTCTTTCAACATCTGCGCCGTCTTTTGCAAGTCCAAAATGTTGATCCCGTTTTTCACACCAAAGATAAATTCATCCATCTTAGGATTTTTTCGGGATTTGTGATGTCCAAAATGCACACCATTTTTGAACATCTCTTCCAGATTGATTTCCAATTTCGCAAAATCGAAATCAGAAAAACTGTCGGCCACCTCTCCTGCCGCGCTCTCTTTTCCAGTCCCTGTCGGAACTGAAACATTCTTCTCTTCCATACTATTATTCCTTTAATAATTATACGCCCCTCAAAAGTGAGTTGCGTTTCCGCTATTTTCCGTTAATTCTGAAGTTATTGGCTTAGAATCAGCGTCTTAATCCCCTCGTCTTTCGACTCTTGGGGCAGGACAACGCCCGGAAAATATGAGTTTTTGTACCTAGCTACTATATCAGCTCCCGCACCACTTGTCAATTTCCCAAAGCTGTGCTAAATTTAGCAAGTTAGTGAATAACTCAATTTAACCCAAATTTGCCCAGTTTTAAGAGTCCTAAACGATCAGGCCCCAAAAAAGCCTTATTTCCAACTCTCAAGGGCTAAAATCAGTCAATTTTATGAAAAAAGACATCCATCCTAAGTATTTTCCCAACGCCAAAATCATCTGCGCCTGTGGCAATGTGATTGAAGCGGGATCCACGATTGAAGAAATGAAGGTTGAAATCTGCGCCGCTTGCCATCCTTTCTACACTGGCAAGAAAAAATCCATGGACACCGCCGGCCGCGTCGACCGTTTCAAGAAAATCGCCGAAAAGAAAGCCGCGCCAAAAGTAAAAAAGGAACGCATCCGAAAACCCAAAGCCGAGACCAAGAAAGTAGTTTCGAAAAAGAAGTTGAAGAAATAATCTTTTCCATATTTTCAAAAAAGCCCAGGCAGAAATGTTTTGGGCTTTTTGTATTTTATAAAGTTGTCGGTTTAGTGTCTCCTGACCTGAACCTCCTAATTCTTAGCTAGCTGATTAGAAATAAAAGGTTCAATTCGGGAGAATTGAACCGACAAGATATCAATCTTTTTGTAAAAAATACTGGATTAAAAAATCCCTCGCTTAAGTTGCCATTGGGCAAGCTTTTGAGCGAGGGATTATGCTGAGTAAGGATAAGATTATTCGGTTGTGCCATAAATACGTTCGGCTTCGTTTTGATACCAGCCTCTTATGGCATCTCTGGTTTTTTCATTTAATGCTTCCAAAGCCGGTATCATTTCAGCCAGCCTTTCCTCGGTCATTTTTTCCGAATCATCGTCGGAAATCAGCTCAAACATAGGACCCATCAATAAGTTTTTGACCGCTTCAATACTTATATCCTGCAGGGTTTGGTTGCAAGAATTCAAGAACTCCTTCTTGGTTTGAGTCCTGCGAGTAATCGCATCGGCGTATTTATCGATATGCTCAATGAGCTCAGTTACTGGAGTATTATACTCGTCAGCGAGGGTTTGAAGCACATCGATCAAACTCCAATAATCCTCATAGAGATCCTCAATGCTCATGTCATTCGTTAGATGTTTAACACAATCTTTCAAAGACGAATCTAACAGTGCATATTCCTGTTCATCTAGAGCCTGTCCCGTGAATTTCTCCATACTGTCGTTAATTGCACCTGTGAGATGCTGAACGTCTTTCGCTGAAAACAGTGGCTTATCCCGCGCATTGCGCTTGAGACGTCGAGCGACTAAGCCAGCAAGTTTGTCCGTTAATTTGAAGTGGAGCTCCTTAGAAAAACGTGAAAAATACTCATCATCCTCCAAAGGCTCAATTCCGTGATATTCTTTAATTGCTGCATTCAGAGACATATTTTGTATACGCGCTATTTGCAAACGAGCCCATACAAAGGATTTAAGCTCTTTCAAACTTAACGCTGACCGTTCTCTATTTATCATCTCATTGTTCTCCTTTCTTTTCAATTAACAGCACATTTCCAACCGCCTCCACACAACGTAGAGCTAGTCAGAAAATGACTGTTAATCGGCTAGGTAGTTTTTTAATGTACGATTTTATAGCATGCACCCATTTGAGGTTTTTGTCAACCCAGAAATCTGGATGGGCTTTAGGTAAAGCAAATCTCTCAACGTGTCATTCCCGCGAAGGCGGGAATCCAGGTTCCACGAGCTATGAACTCCAGAAAATCGAACTACAAGTCTAACAAATTCTCTATTTTAGCAAGTCTTGAGTTTTAATAATTCGTTTTTTCTTTATATTAAGTCTGAGGTGCCTGGATCCCCGCCTTCGCGAGGATGACACCTAATCAAAAAGAAACGAGCATATAGCTCGTTTCTGCAAAAATACAAATATAATATAAACCTTTAGCGTTTCGCCCACTTATGGGTCGCTCCGCTCCTTCAAACCCCTCGGTTTGAATAATTCCGCCAACTGAAACCTCCCGGTTTCCGACCCTTCCCCACCACATTGTGCAAAAAGATTTACTATCTTTTTGCCCACTGTGGACTTTTTCTCGCTTTCTTGAGTCCCGGTTTCTTTCTTTCTACCACTCTGGCGTCTCGGGTGAGGAAGCCCTCGGCGCGCAGAACTTTTCTCAGACTCTCGTCAAATTTAATGAGCGCTCGGGAGATTCCCAAACGGATCGCTTCGGATTGGGCGTTGATTCCCCCGCCAACTACTTTTACAGTCACATTGAATTTCTCGGAAAGTCCCACGGAGGTCAAGGCGGATTTTACCGTGTCAGAAAAACGAGCGACAGAAAAATATTCTTCCAATTTTTTGTCATTGACCAAGGTGTCAGTCGGCGTGTCAGTCGGATAGATGCGGACTTGCGCAATGGCGGTTTTTCTTTTGCCGACGGCATAGAGATATCTCCCAGCCTCGGATTTTTCTACCACTGCGTCCTTTTCAATTTTAGCTTTTTTCTTGTCTATCATAGTATAAGTATTAGTTAGTTGTTCCATTGATCGCGTGAGTGTGCTTATCATCGACATAGATTAAAAGTCGTTTCATCATCTTGTCGCGCAGTTTGTTTTTGCAAAGCATGCCATAGACTGCGTCTTTGATCACTTTTCGAGAATCTTTTTCGATCTGATCATTGAGTGTCGTCGCAGTGATTCCACCTGGATAACCGGAAAAACGGTAATAAATTTTTTTCTCCCCCTTGCCATAGGCGATTTTAACATTGTCCGAGTTGGTCACAACCACGAAATCGCCTCCATCGACGTGTGGAGCGAAATCAACCTTGTTCTTCCCTCGCAAAATCCGAGCAATTTCGGTTGCCATTCGGCCAGGGGTCTTATCTGTCGCATCAAAAAGATGATATTTTCTAGTAATCATAGGTTTAGTAGACGAATTCGATAACGGCAATTCTTGCAGAATCGCTTTTTCTTGGCGCTAATTTAATTATTCTGGTATACCCACTGCTTCTTTTCTCAAATTTATCCAAAAATTCTCCGGTCAGCTTTTTCATCGCCATCGCGGGAATATATTTTTTAAGATCACGAACCACAGCCAATTTTCGCACCGGATCCTTGGCTTTTTTGGCCTTATTGATCAGTCGATCGATCTTACCTTTCAGTTCCTTGGCTTTCGCTTCAGTCGTCTCGATCTTTTCGCGCATGATCAAACTGCCGAGCATCGTACGGAACAATGCTTTTCTTTGATTCATCTCTCGTCCCAATTCCCTTCCCTTATTTTGATGTCGCATAAAATTTTAACTTAGTCTTCTCTTAGTCTTCTTTCTTGAGATTAATTCCAAAGTCTCCGATCGCTTTTTTAATTTCCTTGATACCTTTCGCTCCCATTCCTTCCAATTCTCCCACTTGCACTTCGGTCAATTTAACAATATCAGCAACAGTAGCGATATTAGCTTTTTCCAATACATTCAATGTTCTAGTAGAAAGATTCTTGAGTGCGGTCACTTCCGTTTTGGTCACATCTTCAGTGACAACTTCAGCCACTTCCGCCTCAATTGGAGCTTCGACGACTTCTTCTTCGATAACCTCCTCCACTTCTTTGATTGAAGTTAGAACTGAGAATTGATCACCAAGAATCTTCACGGCTTGAGCGAAAGCGTCTTTGGGTGAGATACTCCCATCAGTCGCCACTTCAAGGATAATCTTTTCAAAATCAGTCCGCTTCCCGACGCGCATATTTTCAATCGTATAGTTCACGCGGCGGATCGGAGTATAGATTGCATCCAATGCAATCATGCCAACTTCTTTTTTATCTCTTTGTTGTTGGTCAACTGGTACATAGCCGATACCATTTTCTACTTCCATTTCCATATCAAATTCACCCTTAGCATTGGTGATCGTCGCAATTGGAGCGTCTTTTGTAATCACTTCCACATCCGTCGGACATTTGATCATTCCGGCAGTGATCACCTTTTCCCCTTTCACACTCAGCGTTACAGTTACCGGCTCATCTTTGTGTGATTTCAGGCGGACTTGTTTCAAATTAAGCACGATCTGGATCACATCTTCCAACACATTAGGGATCGTAGAAAATTCATGTTTCACGCCCTTGATCTTGACAGAAGTGATGGCAGAACCTGGCAATGAAGAAAGAAGCACGCGGCGCAGAGCATTACCTACGGTTGTTCCATAGCCCGGATAACAACCATCAATTTCAAACCTGCCAGTCTTTTCATCGACAGGAATATATTTAGGTTTTTGCGGTAACGTTATTGCTTGCATTTGTTTGTAAAATTTAATAATTAGGGAAGATTTAACGTTAGTTTCTTAGACTTAACGCTCTTCCAAATTTTAATTATCGAGAGTAATATTCCACCACCACTTGAGCATCGACGCCTATTCCAATTTCTTCACGAGTTGGAAGGCTGATCACTTTTCCTTCAAGTTTAGCTGAGTCAAATGAGATCCAACTTGGAAAATCTTGTTTATTCTTAAGTGCTTGATCGATATTTTTGAAATAATTCTTCTGTTCCTTGCCAGCTTTGATACTGATCACCTGTCCGACTTTCACTTCATAGGAAGGGATAGAAACCTTGCGACCATTGATAGCGATCAGTCCATGATTGACCAATTGTCGCGATTGTGCGCGGGAAGCGCCAAAGCCCATCCGATAAACCACATTATCCAGCCGGGTTTCCAAGCGGATAAGCAGCAGGTCGCCTGTTACGCCTTTTTTGCCCTTAACATCACTGAAGTGTTTACGAAATTGTTTTTCCAAAACACCATAGATGCGCTTGATTTTTTGTTTGGCTGCGAGCTGGATACCGTATTCACTGCGGTTTCCCCGCGACATTTTTTTGCCGTGGACTCCAGGAATATAGGCGCGTTTAACCATTCCACATTTTGGACCGTTGCAACGGTCACCTTTGAGGAATAATTTTTCCATCGCTCTGCGACATTTTCGACATTGTGCTTCAGTATCTCTAGCCATATGCTCTTTCTAAATAAATAATTTAACGTATCTCTTTAATCTTTATTATAAATCTTGTCCGCCGTATCCGCCGGCTGGCGGAGCAGGAGGATTAAACTCGACGCGGTTTCTTAGCGCGACAACCATTGTGTGGAATTGGAGTCGTATCTTTGATCATTGTGATTTCAAAACCGTTGTTTGCGAGAGCGCGGATCGAAGCTTCTCGTCCAGAACCAACTCCCCGGACAAAAACTTCCAATTCCTTCACTCCATATTTACGCACTTTTTCTGTCACATTCGCAACAACCTGAGTCGCAGCATATGGAGTGGCTTTTTTAGCACCCTTGAAACCCAAAAGTCCGGATGAGCACCAGCCCAAAACTCCGCCCGTACTGTCAGAAATATTGACCAGCGTATTGTTGTAGGAACATTTGACGGTTGCACGGCCTTTCTGCACTTGCCTTTTGGCCTTTTTAACTTTTTTGGCTTCCGGCTTAACTTCTTCGCCAGCTAGAGTGGAAAGAATCGCCTCATCAGAAATTTTCGCAACTGGAGCAGTCGCGTCTTTGGCCTTTTTTTGTTCTGTATCGTTCGTCATAATAATATAAATCACTTTAGTTATACCCGCCTTCGTAATTTACCTACCCACAGAGATTGGATTTACATCTCTTAGTTTGTCCACTGGATTCCCGCCTTCGCGGGAATGACAACTTTTTATTTCTACGTCTTTTCGGTCTTAACACGGCCAGATCCCATCGTGCGTCGCACATTGCCACGGACGGTTCGGTTATTGGTTTTGGTTCTTTGTCCGCGGACAGGCAAACCTCTTTGGTGCCGCACGCCACGGTAGCATCCCACTTCTTTCAAGCGTTTTACGTTTTCGCGTACTTCCAATTTCAAATCACCTTCAATCTTGATCTTTTTCTCGACATAGCTTCGGATACTGTTCTGCTCTTCTTCAGTCAAATCTTTTGTGCGCTTGTTCTTGTCGATTTTAAGCTCAGCCAAAACATCTCCGGCAGTATTCTTACCAACTCCGTAGATATAGGTGAGGGAAATCTCGATTCTTTTATTGTCAGGCACGTTTACTCCAGCGATTCTTAACATATGATGATTTATGAGAATTGATTAAAAGTTTGCTTAACCCTGGCGTTGTTTATGCTTGGGATTAGAACAAATCACAAAAAGCACGCCTTTTCTTTTGACGGTCTTGCACTTATCACAAATTTTTCTCACAGATGCTTTGACTTTCATAGTTTGTATTATTAATCCTAAAATAAACTCTTACTCTCTTTAGCTAGTAAAACCTTTAAAATTTTCACCAGCGAGCTCGTCACGCCGTAGTTCTGAGTACCCTCAGAACGAAGGAGGAGTATTTTCAAATTTTTATTTAAGCCGTTGAACGACTCGACCTTTAGTCAGATCATAGGGACTCATTTCGACTAGCACGCGATCGCCTGGGATAAGTCGGATATAGTTCACGCGCATCTTGCCTGAGATATAGGCCAGAATTTCATGATTATTAGGCAGCTTAACTTTGAAAGTCGCGCTGGGCAAAAGCTCAACGACCACACCTTCTAATTTTACTACTTCTTTGTCTTGTGCCATAAGATATTGTTGGACATAAAACTAAGCATAAAAAAATAGACGGAATTTCTCAAAGCGTCAAAACCAAAAGCATTTTAGCTTTTAGTGATTACCCTTCGAGAAAAAGAGATGGTCCAAGTTCTTGCAGTCTAGATTTCCCTCTATTTGGACTAATATTTAGTTTTGTAATGTCTTTAACTATATTAGCGACTTTTCATTTGCTTGTCAATAGCCAAGCATATTTGACGATTTTACCGTAAAGCATTATACTAAAGACACAAAAATCCGATGAAGCGTTGACGTGGACTCACCAACCACCGAGTTTCTGCCAAAAGCTGGCAAAACAGCTTAACTAAAGTGTCCCGCCTTGGGCGGGGAAATTGAGTGGAACCGCGGAGATTACTTTTAGAAATAAAAGCAACCCGTCTCAAGCATCTGTTTTTAAGTTTAGAAAGGCCATGATAGGCTTTTCTGAAAACAGACTTTGAGACGGGTTTTTTGTTTAACAATGGAGATAGGGCGCGGGTGGTAAGTTATCCTCACCACACTTTATGCAAACACCCTTCAGGACGATCCGAATTGGTTCCCCAGAATCACCCATCTGAACCACGTGGAAAGTTTCATAGGCACCTCCGCGAGACTCTACTTCACCACAACGCGGACACATCCATTCAACGCCAGAGGGTAATTCCATTTCTCCCCCTTTAAAAAGAATCCCAACTGGAATTATCGTCGCCATACTAACACCTCCCTCTTTTATTGATAAACAGATTATTTTTTCAAAAAAACTAAGTCAGTACAAGAATAATTATTAATAACACTAAACAAATCATATGTCAACCGAACAAAAGAACGAAAAAATAGAAATATTGCGCCACTCGACTTCCCATGTCTTGGCGGCGGCGGTTTTGGAAATGTTTCCTGAGGCAAAATTTGCCATCGGTCCAGCCATCGAAAATGGATTTTACTATGATTTCGATCTGCCAAGAACTCTTATTCCCGAAGATTTAGAAATTCTAGAAGAAAAGATGCGCGCCATCATCAAGGCCAATCATCCATTTGAGCGAGCAGAAATTTCGATTGCGGAGGCAAGAGCGGATTTTGAAAAATTGGGGCAATTCTATAAAGTCGAATTGATCAATGACTTAGCCAAAGCGGGCAATGAAAATGTTTCGGTCTATAAGTCCGGCCCTTTCGTTGATCTTTGCTCGGGACCACACTTAGATTCCACCGGCGAAATTCCGGCCGACGGATTTAAACTAACAAAAATTTCCGGCGCCTATTGGCGCGGGGATGAGAAAAATAAACAACTGCAACGGATATATGGCGTCGCCTTTTCCAATAAATCTGAATTGAAAGATTATCTGCATATGATTGAAGAAGCGGAAAAAAGAAATCACGTCAAGCTCGGCAAAGAGTTAAGACTGTTTTCCACACATCCAGAAGGACCAGGTTTTCCATTTATCCATCCCAAGGGCATGTTGATTTGGAATGAATTGATCGGATATTGGAAGGAAGAGCACACAAAAGAAGGTTACCAGGAGATAAGCACTCCAATCATCTTGAACAAGGCTCTGTGGGAAAAAAGCGGACATTGGGATCACTACAAAGATAATATGTATTTTACCAAAATTGATGATGCTGATTATGCAGTAAAACCGATGAACTGCCCGGGAGGAATTTTGGTCTATAAATCCGACCTGCACAGCTACAAAGAATTTCCCCTCAAACTGGCAGAAATCGGGCTGGTCCATCGCCATGAACTTTCCGGAACTTTGAACGGCCTTTTCCGTGTGAGAATGTTTCGTCAGGATGACGCGCACATCTATTGTATGGAAAATCAGATCAAGGACGAGATTAAAAAGTTGATCGGCCTCATCGATAGGATCTATGGAACCTTTGGCCTTTCTTATCACATGGAACTCTCCACCCGTCCGGAAAACTCGACTGGCACCGATGAGATGTGGAAAACAGCGGAAAATTCCCTGAAAGAAGCGCTGGCGGAGATAAAAGCAGATTATAAATTAAATCCTGGCGATGGTGCTTTCTATGGACCAAAAATTGATTTTCACATCAAAGATGCCATCGGTCGCACCTGGCAATGCGGAACGATCCAGCTGGATTTTTCCATGCCGGAAAGATTCGAACTGACCTACATCGGAGAAGATGGAAAAGAACACCGTCCAGTCATGCTTCATCGAGTCATCTATGGCGCAGTCGAACGTTTTATGGGCATCCTCATCGAACACTATGCCGGCGCGTTCCCAACTTGGCTCTCTCCCGTCCAAGTTATGATCATCCCGATCTCTGAAAAATTCAATGACTATGCTAAATCTATCGGGACGCAATTCATTGCATCTAATGTCCGCGCCTCCATCGACGATTCTAACGAATCCCTCGGCAAACGCATCCGCCTGGCGGAAAAACAAAAAATCCCCTACATCTTGGTTGTAGGAGAAAAAGAAATGACCGACGGATCGGTTGCAGTTCGCAAACGTGGAGAAGAAAAGAAGCAGGAGATTTTGAAGGTTGACGAGTTTTTGGAGAATGTGAAAAAGGAAATTGAAGAAAAGAAATAATGCCACCAAAAACCTATTTTATCAAAACCTTCGGCTGTCAAATGAACATCTCGGATTCTGAAAGAATCGCCGGCCTCTTGGAAAGACCTCACCCCAACCCTCTCCTTAGTAAGGAGAGGGGGCTTAAATTAGCAAAAAATATTAACGAGGCAGATTTAGTTATTTTCAACACCTGCGGAATCCGCCAAGCCGCGGAAAATAGAGCCTACAGCATTATTCATACCTTACGAAAATCACGACCAAAAATAAAAATTATTCTCACTGGCTGTCTCGCCAATCGCAAGGATGTTCAGGAAAGATTAAAAGATAAGGTTGATTTGTTTTGTGAAATTAAAGATTTTATAAAATTGGAAAATTGGATCATTAGAAATTGTTTAGAAACCTTGCCTACCGGCAGGCAGGTTAGAAATTCGAAATTAGAAATTTTAGCACAAAAAGATGCTCTTCAGCGCGATAAAAATATAAACTATCTTTCCACTCTACCCAAGCATACCAACAAGCACCAAGCGCTTGTGCCGGTAATGACCGGCTGTAACAATTTCTGCTCCTATTGCGTCGTGCCATATGCTCGAGGACGAGAAGTTTCAAGGCCAGCTGAAGAAATAATCAACGAGATAAAAACTCTCATCAAAAACGGTTGCAGAGAAATAACGCTTTTGGGGCAGAATGTTAACTCATACAATTACTCATCGCGCTCTAAATCCGAAGCCCTAGAAGCTAATGTGGTTTCTACACTAGATTCCCGCCTGCGCAGGAATGACAATAATACAATAACCTTTCCTAAACTGCTTCGAAAAATCGAAAAAATCCCCGGGCATTTTTGGATCCGGTTTATGTCGTCGCATCCGAAAGATTTTTCTGATGAACTCATTGAGACGATTGCTAAATCAAAAAAGGTTTGCGAACACATTCATCTGCCGATCCAAGCTGGATCAGATAAGATTCTTGCTGCCATGAACCGCAAATATACCGCCCAACACTATTTAGGTTTAATCAAAAAAATTCGCACTGCTTTCAAAAAGTTCAAACCCGATGCGCCCTATTCCATCACGTCAGATATTATTGTCGGTTTTCCTGGCGAAACCAAAAAAGATTTTCTCGAAACGGCAAGGATTATGGAAAAGGTAAAATACGACTTGGTCTATTTCGGCCAATTCTCTCCCCGCCCCGGCACAGTCGCTTGGAAATTGAAAGATAGTGTTTCAAAACAAGAAAAATCCCGCCGTGAAAAATATTTGAATGAAATTTTGGCTCGTACGACTTTTGCCAAGAATAAAAAATATGTCGGTAAAATTTTGGAAGTTTTGGTAGACTCAGAAAAAAATGGATTTTATTTCGGACGCACTCGTTCAGGAAAAGATGTCAAAATAATCACCGACCAAAAAAACCTAACTGAGAAATTTGTAAAAGTTAAGATCACTAAGGCTAATATATGGAATCTAGAAGCTCGTTTGCTGGAAAAGTAGGAAATAATAAAATAATTGTCATTCTTGGCCCCACCTCCTCCGGAAAATCTTCCGTTGCGATTAAACTCGCCCAGAAATTTAATGGGGAAATCATTTCGGTAGACAGCCGACAGATTTATCGTGGGATGGATATTGGAACGGGAAAAGTCACAAAAGCGGAGCAAGCACTCGCCAAGCATCATATGCTCGACGTTGTTGGTCCAAAAACTAATTTCAGCGCAGCGCAGTTCAAAAAATATGCAGAAAAAATAATTGCCGATATTTTGAAACGCGGAAAAGTTCCCATCCTCTGTGGCGGCACCGGTTTTTGGATCAAAGCTTTGGTCGATGATGTGATTTATCCTGAAGTAAAACCGGACTGGAAACTGCGAGAAGAATTAGGTAAAAAATCTGCAGAGCAACTTTTTGTGATGCTCAAAAAACTCGATCCGGTTCGCGCGAGAAATATTGATGCTAAAAATCCTGTCCGCCTAATCCGAGCGATTGAAATCTGCAAGACATTAGGCAAGGTACCATTACCGATACGAAACAACGAAACAAATGCGAATCTGCGAACTAATTCACAAATTCGCAATTTCGTAGATTCGGATAAATTCGCCTGCCTGCCGGTAGGCAAGGCAGATTCGCATCGGTTTCATGATTTCCTGCAAATCGGAATTTCCTTGCCCAAGAAAAAACTGCACAAAAACATTGAAAAAAGACTGAAGCAAAGATTCGGGGAAGGGATGATTGAAGAAGTGGAAAGATTGCACAGTGAGCAAAAAATCAGCTGGAAAAAAATGGAAAGTTTCGGCCTGGGTTATCTTTGGATTGCCAAATTCTTACAAAAACAACTCCCGAAAGAGGAGCTGTTTTCCAAAGTCTATTTTTCTGAAAAAGATTATGCTAAGCGCCAGATGACGTGGTTCGGGAAAGATGAGAGAATTATTTGGCTTGAGAAGTATAGTGAGATTGAAAAAAAAGTAGAAAAGTTTATACGTGTCATTCCCGCAAAGGCGGGAATCCAGGCACCTCAGGCTTAATATAGGGAAAAACCAACTATTAAAATTCGAGACTTACTAAAATATAGAATTGATTGCACTTGTAATTCGAATTTCTAGATTCTATTACTGAAGGAACCTGGATTCCCGCCTTCGCGGGAATGACACAGCGACAAAACAACATCAAATTTCTCGCTCACAACTTCTTCCGCAACAGCTCTTCCGCCACTTGCGGATTAGCTTTGCCTTTAGACACCGCCATCACTTGCCCAACTAAAAATTTCAGTGCGTTTTCTTTTCCCGCTTTGAAGTCTGCGACAGATTTTTCATTTTTTGCAAGGACTGCGTCGACGATATTTTCCAGCTCGCCTGCATCGCTCATTTGGATCAAATTTTTCGCCTCAATTATTTGCGATGGATCACCGCCAGTTGCATACATTTCCGCCAGGACTGTTTGCGCTCCGGAAGAACTGATCTTGCCTTCGCCGATAATAGCAATCAGTTCGGCATAATTTTCCGGCGTAATTTTCAAATTTTCTATTCCTTCGCCGTTAGTCATCAGATGCTTTCGCAACTCTCCGACAATATAGTTAGCGGAAAGTGCCAAGCATTTTTCGAGCGTAACGGAAAATTCTTTGCAATCAATTTTCTCCTTAATTTCACTAACGACATTTTCAAAATAATCTGCGAGAGCCGGATCAGTCGTAAGGACTAAAATTGCATCATCGGCGAGAGCATATTCCTCCTTGAAACGCTTCACTTTCTGATCAGGCAATTCCGACAATTTTCTTTTCAGCTCCTTTGCGTATCCTGCATCAAATTGAAATGGCGGGATATCCGGTTCAGGAAAATAGCGATAGTCATGCGCCGATTCTTTCTTGCGTTGAGAAATTGTCATATTACGATTAGAATCCCAACCGCGGGTTTCCTGGACAATCTTCTCGCCTTTTTCCAACGCTTCCGTCTGTCGCTGGATCTCATAAGCAATCGCTTTTTCCACAAATTTGAACGAGTTGATGTTTTTCACTTCCACTTTCGTCCCGGACAGTTTTTCTTCACCTGCTTTGTATAAAGATAAATTAACTTCGCAACGCATATGCCCCTTTTCCATATCCGCGTCCGAAATCTTGAGATACCGACAGATCTGTTGCAACTTCTGGCAAAACACGCGCGCCTCTTCGGCAGTTTCGATGTCCGGTTCCGTCACAAGCTCCATAAGTGGCACACCCGCGCGATTAAAATCAACCAAAGAATAATTCACGCCTTTGGGATGAACCAATTTTCCCGTGTCTTCTTCCAAATGAATTCGTGTCACTCCGATTTTCTTCCCCAAGACATCCAGATGCCCTGCTTCGCAAAATGGCTGGTCATATTGAGAAATTTGATAGCCCTTGGGAATATCGGGATAGAAATAGTTCTTACGGTCAAATTTAGAGTCTAATCGCAACTGACAATTCAAAGCCAACCCAGCCAATTGCACAAACTCAATCGCTTGGCGATTCGGCACAGGAAGCGTCCCGGGTTGCGCCGTGCAAACTGGACAAATGTTGATATTTGGCTCGGTTTCCAATCCGAGTCCGTTTTTGCACGTACAAAACATCTTAGATTTAGTTTTCAGTTCCACATGGATTTCCATGCCGATGACGGGGGTGTATTTACTCATATAATCAAAATTTATTACTGATCAACTTTTTTCATACTAACTGAAAACTACGGATAAATCAATTCTGGCCAAAAAGTTTCTTTTAATATAAAACGCTGTATTTCAAGACCACGGAGTTAGTATTGATCTTCTCAATGCTATTTAGCTTCAACTCTGCATCAAAATCACCCTTAAACAGCGAGAGTCCATCGCCAAATATTTTTGGCTCAATTGTAATCCAGATTTCATCGATTAATTTACGCTCCAAGAAAAGCCCGTTGATAAAAGCGCCACCGCCAAGAATCGCCGACTCATATCCCAAGCCTTCCAACTCTCCAATAACCGCTTCTGGCTCGCCCTTGACCCACTTCACGCCTTCAATTGTTTTTGGGTTTTCTTCCAAAGTGAAAACCACATTCAAACGCTCTTTCAGCGGAGAAGGAAAAGTGAAAAAAGTCTTATCCCCCATGATTACAACACCGGCTTCTTTGGAAGCTTTTTGAAATAATTTTTTATCCTCTCTGCTTGTCCAATCAGGAAAATGATCGCTGGACTTGGCAATTTTGCCATCCAATGTCATCGCCATCATCATTATTACTTTCATAAATAAAATTCTACTTTAAATTTGTTATTTATTCCAATCACTTGATCGATATCTATTCTGCTTCGAATTTGCATGCCAACTATTTACATCACTAAGATAAATTTCCTTAAAGATTTTTTTAGCAGTATTTGTAAACAATTTCGGAGGAATCACTTTCTTTCGCCCCCCTACTTTTGATTGAAAGATTTTTTCATTAGCATCTTTTTGCTCCATCAGCTCCAAATCTATGTCTAGATTATCTGCGTCTTTGACAATTTTTGCTTCAATCGTTTCTCTTTTTTCCATTTCTTTGAACAGTTCCATGAATTCTTTTTCAAAAGTAGTCCCAGCGAGCGTGTCCTGGACTGCTTGTTCTTCATTTCTTTTGACATATTGTCGCGACATATAGTCCACATCCATCGACCGGCTTTCGGAAATATCATGGGAAAGTGCCAGTTTCATTATCCGTTCATGGTTACCCCTTTTTTCTTTCTTGGCGATGAGAAGGGCCAGCCACATTACCCGAAAGGTATGCTCCGTGTCGTTAGCTACTTTGGTCAAAAAAAACCGCTGCCAAGCCCTTTGCATAAATCTCATCCGTCCCACTTCAAACAAAAAATCGATATCCCTTTGCATTGCATTCAACTTAAAGATTATGTATAATCCATATACTAGCACATTTGGACTAGCCAGTAAACTTGTTAAATATTTAACTTCAATATATGCCAACATTTAGTGACATTGTGCCCATGAAGCCCTTCGCGGAAAGAACGCCAGATGAGCAATATAAAAATATGCTCCGGGATGTTTTGGAAAACGGTGTAGAAGCAATTTCTCAGCAAGGCACTAACGCCCTAACCAGAATTGGCTCAATTCCGATGCGCTTTAAGCTAGAAAATGGCTTCCCAGTGATAACCGAACGCAATATGAACCCAACAATGGCCACACTCCCGGTCACAATCTGGCAACAAGCGATTGGCGAGATTTGTGGTTTCATTAACGGCGCTCGGACTGTCGAAGAATTGGAAAAATATGGTTGTTACTGGTGGGATATGTGGTGTACAGAAAAAAAATGCTCCAAGCGCGGTCTCCCCACGGGAGATTTAGGACCAGGCTCATATGGCGCCGCATTTCATGATTTTCCTACGAGCGAAGGAACGCCTTTCAATCAATTTCAACATATCGTTGAACAAATTAAAGAAGAACCACAACTGCGAACGCATTTTATCTCTCCCTGGATCCCGCAATACACAGGACGAGGAAAAGGCAAGACCCAAAAAGTAGTCGTTTGCCCATGCCATGGCTGGATCAATATCCGCATTGTTAATAATAAGCTCACCCTGCACATGATGCAACGCTCAGGAGACACGCCAATTGGTGTGCCGTCTAATATGGTGCAATATGCCGCCCTCACAATGATGCTGGCTCACGTCACGGGCACTGAGGCCTATGAATATGTCCACACCATCTCTGACGCCCATATCTTTGTTGATCAAATTTTTGCGGTAGAAAAAATGCTTGAGCGCGAATCACGACCACTCCCGACAATGAAAATCAATACAGAAAAAACAAATTTATTCGATTTTCGCCGAGAAGATTTCGAACTTTCTGATTATAACCCACATCCGGGCATCAAAGGCATTCCTGTCGCGATATAAAATATTTAAGAAAAATATATGGCCAGCAAAAAATATACGGAAAAAGAAAAAAAGGGTTACCTGGATTTCAATCATGCCAGAACCCCAGAACAGATTGAGCTGATGAAAAAAATTGTGGAAGATGGCGTTTGTCCATTTTGCCCAGAATATCTGCTTAAATATCATCCCAAGCCAATTCTCAAGGAAGGCAAGTGGTGGTATGTTTCAGAGAATATGAGCCCCTATGAAGGCACAAGAGTGCACCTCATGTTTTTCTATAAAAAACACACTAACCTCACCTCCGAAATTGACCCGGAAGCGGCCAAGGAACTTTTTGAGCTGATTGGTTGGGCAGAGAAGGAATATGAAATGGAGGGGGGCTCATTTTTCGTGCGCTTTGGCAAAAGCGAATACACTGGCGGAAGTGTCGATCACTATCATGTCCAACTGCTCGTCGGCAATGCCAAGGGAACTGACGCAGAATATGACAAATTGAAAGTAAAATTAGGCTACAAAAAGCTCCTAAAGTAAACTCGATTTTTCAAAGCACCCTGCCATGCAGGGTGTTTTTGGTTGACAAAAGGATGAATATCCGCTATCCTACAGCATAAAGTTCATTAAGAAATATACGCTCAATTCGTCAATAGATTCATGTTGATTGAAGAGTTTATCATATTTTTAGTTTGTCGGTTTTTAACCCGAGAAGGATTCAAATGTGAATCCGATTATATTGGTCAAAAACATCTACGAAGGAGACACGACATGAAGAAAGAAAATGTGCCCAAAGGAGTTGATTTATCAACGATCCGCTCAAAAAAACAACTCGCAGCAACCCTGTCGGCAGAATGCCCCTGGTGCAAGTCCGATCATGACCAGGAAAGTCCCTTGATCATAAATCTGGGACTCGTAAAGATCAGGTACAACGTTTTTGAAAAACCCTCCAGGGATATGTTCATCATTCACACCGTCAAACACGTTTCCAGGAGAGAATTAACAAAAGAAGAGGCCTTCCAATTGATTCAGGCAGAAATCTGGCTGCTTGACAACTGGCATTGGGAGATTCAAGGATGCAGTATTATCCATCGCGTTAATGGTCTCAACTGCAACGCAAGTTCCGTTCCGGACAAGCATTATTTTAAGATGCTCGTGGCACCAGATGGAACCGGCAGCCCTGTCTACGAAACCTTGTTCAAGGATAACTCACTGGAAGCCGTGGCTCGCCGAAAGGAAAGAGCCGAAAATTTTTTTAAATAAAAAACACTTACAAAAAAGCGAGGATGATCCATGAAACGTGCATTTGAGATGGCAACACCGTTGGCCCTGCTGACGCGTGATGAACTCGGGTATTATCTCGGATTAAACCCCCAAAAACTCACCGCCCTGAAACTTCTAGGCGAGGACACCGCCGAAAACATTGGTACTTTTTTTGAGGCCTTCGTCAAAGGAAACGCCGTGATAATCCAGATGCCAGGTAAAGAGGAAAGGGAGTTGTTGTCCGATTTACAATTCCACCCCGCAAGCGATCATCGCCTGGAAAGAAAAGATTTGGCGTTTTTCGATGTCATGCCCGAAGGAATTTTTTTGACCAAACAAAGCTCAGCGGTTTTCACTTTGATCTGTGAGGCAGGACGAATGTTCTGGAAGCGTGTAGACGGTGGAGAAGACAACGTAGAAGAAATAACGGAAAGTGTTGTCTTTCTATGCAAACCGGCAAAATCGGCATCAGTCCAATAAGCTTAACGCTATATCAATAGCAACCACCACCCCCAAGGATACTTGGGGGCCATTTTTTTAGAAGGTTCTATTTTTCATACGCCACATTCCCCAAATCTTTTTCTTGTGGCAATTCCATATCAACCAAGATTATTTCCACCCCTTTTTCTTTCAAGATGCTTTCTCCATCGAGAACTCCATAGCCGATGTTGTAATAAAGTTTTTTGATTCCGCTGTAGGCGATTGACTTGGCGCACGGCGGGCAAGGAAAGTGGGTCACATAGATGCTTGCCCCCTCAAGACTAATCCCCTGTCTGGCCGCTTCTGCAATAACTGCCGCTTCAGCGTGAATGGCCGTTGAAAGATCGAGATGCATGCCCTTATGAAAGCCACTGCGCGGATCTCCGTTCACAAATGGCATATGTTCTGACGGAACATGATGATTACAAGCAGAAAGAATTATTTCTCCGTCTTTCACAACGACGCTACCAACTCTGCGCCACCAGTCCGAACTCTCTTTCGACGCATCATTAGCCAAAAGCATCAGTTGCTTGTCAAACTTAGCTTGTGAAATTTTTATGTCAGGATTGACGGGAAATTCCCGCACAGTATTGTGTTTATCCCAACGTAAAAAAATTGCATCAAAAATCACTTTTTTATCGGAAAAATATTCCTTAGCAAGGGTGCGCATAATATCCTCGTTAGGCATGATAATTTCCACTTCTTCCTTCTGGAACTGCTCTAGCTTTTTTTCGTCCAAAACTCGCACTTCGTCAAAAACCCCTAGAGACTCAACCGCTTTTTGCATCTTTTTTGGATCAAGAGCGCGAATTTCTTTGTAAAGGTAATCAAATTTTGAAATCAACTCTGACCCAAAAATATAGAGCTGGGCATCTTTATATTTTTCAAAAAAACGCAAATAACCCGCGTGAAGCACTGGGACGTAGGCGATGATTATTTTCTTTAATTTTTTATTTTCCGTGTCCATATTTTTAGTTTATTACTCTTTTGTAGGATCCTTTTTCTTTTTCTCTTCCTTGATTTCACTTAAGGACCGTTCAATTGCTTCAAGAATCCGTGGCGTCAATTTTTCCTCTAATTTCTTGGCAGTTGAAATTTGCAAGCGGCGAATTTTGGCGCTAGTGGAAGTAGTTGCTTGTGGCTCAAGCACGACTATTTTTCCACAAAATTCATTTAATTCTTCCAATTGTTTTTTATTATAAGTTTCTTGGGTGGCGATAAGAACATCCGGCTTCACCATTTTTGTCATTTGCCACTTTGGAGCGTTATGTGGTTTCAGAACAACCAAATCGACATAGCGCAAATGCGCCACCATTTCCATTCTTTCATTTTGCGGTACAATTGGGCGATCTGGTCCCTTTCTGATCCTAATTTTCTTATCATCATCCACTCCGACCACTAAAATATCCCCGTGCTTTTTCGCTTCCATAAAATATCTAGCGTGTCCGATATGCACCATATCCCAAGATCCCATCGTGAGAACGATTTTCATTCCTAGTCCCTTGCAATGGCTAATAGCCGCTTCCAATTCCTCGGGATCCAAGATGCACTTACCGCCGAATAGTCCCTTGGGTTGAACGATTTTTTCCTTTTCAGTTCCCTTTTCTTTCTTTTTCATTTTACGCATAGTCTCTTTGATTAGCCGATTAATCCAGTCCCCCAGAAAATTATTTCTTTAAATCTTCGATAATTTTATCCACTTGATGATATAACTCCAAAAATGTGCTTTCATTATTAACCACGAAATCGGCATAATTTTTCAAATCTTTAATCTGTGATTCAGCTTCTTTTTCATTGTCAGCGACAAACTCCGCATAGGTTTTTTGGGCGTCATCACTGTTTTCTCTCCGCTTAGTAATGCGATGATAACGAGTGTCCAAGTCCGCTTCGATATAGACCAGCTTAAAACCCGGGAGGCTTTTGAGATATTTGATGTCTGCCATCCGGCGCACGCCATCAATCACGATCACTTGATGCACATCCGCTTCCACATCATGACAAACTACGCGAGACAAAATGTCACCGTCAAAATTATCCCGAAAAAGTGTGGAAATTTTTTGCAAATTTTCCCGACTTTCTTCCAGATGCATCCGACGCGCCACATCTCGCAACGATGTTGAAAAGCGATGCGCACTGCCGTTATGCGTCTCTGTGATATGTTTGGCTATCGTGCCTTTGCCACTGGCAATTTCTCCCGCAATACCTAAGATGATTTTCATGAGTTTCATTTTTTACCGTGTCATTCCCGCGAAGGCGGGAATCCAGGCTCCACTAGTTATAAATTACGAACAATCAAATTATGAATCCTCTAACTTCCCTTTACTAACCAGTAAATTCTGTTTTTCTTTTGCTTGAAACCTGAGGTGTCTGGATCCCTGCCTTCGCGAGCCTGCCTGCCGGTAGGCAGGGATGACACAAGAAAGAAAACAAGTATGTAACTCTTCTATTTTACCCCTCTTTCCCGCTCTCGTCAAAAAAGAAAAGGCCACCGAGAACGTCCCCGATGACCCCTTTTTCAAACTTGTCAAATACCTAAATTTTCAAATATTTTCGAATCGCAAACCAGCTACTGAGCGTTCCCAAAAATGCTCCGACTAAAACTTGCATGCCAAAAATTAGGGCGAAATTAGAATAATAGAGGGAAAGCATACTGACACTAGGAATGAGATGATTTGTAAAGCCTTGCGCGGATTTGAGCACGACAAAAAGCAAAAGCATCGAAATGACTGAAGCAACAAAACCATAGATGATACCTTCGAAAATGAACGGCAGGCGGATATAGGTATTGGAAGCACCGACCAAGCGCATCACTTCCACTTCTTTGCGATGAGTGTAAATTGTAATCCGCACTGTGTTAGAAATGATCAGGAGCGAGATTAGTGAAAAAAGTCCCGCCACGCCCAGACCAATTTTGCGCACCTCTGCTACAATGGAATTCAAGCGATCAATTACCTCTTTGTTTTTGCCATAATTGATCCGACTGATATCATCCTTAAAGGAAGCATTTTGCAGATATTGACCAACTAGTTCATATTGATTAGGATCATTGGCTTGGATGACTAGATACGAAAGCAAAGGATTGTCCCCAATCTCATCCAAGGACTGCAAAATTGTCGGCTCGTTGGCACTATTTTTCTTGAAATTTTCCAACGCTTGCTCTTTCGTCACATATTCCACTGATTTAATCTCACTAAAATTTCCCAGATCTTGTTTAGCCTTCAAGATGGAATCTTCCGAAACACTAGCCTTAAAAAAAACGCTGACGTTAACCTTCTCCTGCATATTTTCAAGAACATTGTTCGCCGTGAGGACAATAATGAAAAGCGAGCTGACCGTGAAAAGTGAAAGAAGCATCACACTAACCGCCGCCACACTCAAATAACCATTACGCAAAAAATTGACCCACCCACTTTTGATTGTTCTCCCTAAAGTTAAAAGCATAATATTTTTATTATTAATTCTGAATGCGCCAAATACGCAAGCCTTTCTAACAAATTTTGTATTTTCCTTTGACATCATCACAAAGAATCTTTCCTCTTTCCAAGACAATCACTCTCCTGGCCGCTTTATTCACAATATCCCGGTCATGACTGGCTAAAATCACAGTTGTGCCGAGCTTATTAATCTTCAAAAGTAGTTGCATAATTTCCAAAGAAGACACGGGATCGAGGTTCCCTGTCGGCTCATCAGCGATAATCACAAGCGGCTTGTGTATCAGAGCTCGCGCCATTGCCACCCGCTGTTGTTCACCGCCGGAAAGCTCATGGGGAAATTTATGTTGGCGATCACCCAAGCCGACAATTTCTAAAATTTGCGGAACATCCTCCAAAATTTCTTCCTTGGGGATGCCACAAACCTCCAAGGCATAGGCCACGTTTTCAAAAGCAGTTTTTTTGGGCAATAATTTAAAATCTTGAAAAACCGTTCCAATGCTCCGTCTGTGTGCAGAAATATGCCGCCGGCTGATGCTGTCGAGCGGTTTTTCATTGAAAAAAATTTGCCCGTCCGTCGGAGCCTCTTCGGCATAGATCATCTTCAAAATGGTTGATTTTCCCGCACCGCTCTGACCAACGATGGAAACAAATTCACCGGGGATAATCTCCAGATTTATGTTATCCAGGGCGATATAGTCATCCTTATATATTTTTGAAACCTTATCAAACTTGATCATGTTTATTTTTTATTAACTATCTCCAAAACCTCTTTTATTATACACCACCTTTCAAATATTTCAAATAGCTTTCCATGAACTCTTTCAAATCGCCTGCCAGAACTTCTTCGACTTGCGCCGTTTCCCATTTTGTCCGATGATCTTTGACTAATTTGTAAGGATGGATGACGTAGGAACGGATCTGGCTGCCCCACTCGGCACTGGATTGTTCGCCGCGCAATTTTCTTTTTTCCGCCTCGCGCTCTTCTAGATATTTTTTATGCAATTTGGCTTTCAAAATTCGCATCGCCTGTTCTTTGTTTTGCAATTGACTCCGTTCATTTTGGCAAGATGCCACAGTTCCCGTCGGCAGATGCGTGATGCGCACCGCACTGTCGGTTGTGTTCACGCTTTGCCCGCCCGCCCCACTTGAACGATAAACATCCACCCGCAAATCTTCCAGATTAATTTTCACTTCTTTGATTTCTCCGATAATCGGCAATACTTCCACCACCGAAAAAGAAGTTTGGCGCAGATTGTCAGAATTAAACGGCGAGAGTCGCACCAAACGATGTGTGCCCATCTCGCTTTTGAGGTAACCGTAGGCATACGCGCCCGTCACTTCCAAGGTTGCACTTTTGATTCCCGCTTCCTGCCCGCGCGTCTCATCAACCAGCTTCATCTTGAACTTATTTTTCTCCCCCCATTTGAGGTACATCCGCAAAAGCATCTCCGACCAATCCTGCGCGTCCACTCCGCCTGCACCGGAATAGATGTTGAGAATCGCATCATTATGGTCATATTCACCAGAAAGCAGCGTCTTAAACTCAAGCTCATCTATTTTCTTTTCCATTTCAGTTATTTTTTGCTCCAATTCCTTTTCGTCCTCGGCAGTTTCCGTCATTCCGGAAAATTCCACCAGCTCATCCAACTCTTTTTCCAAAGTTTCAAAATTTTCCACTTCCAGTTTTAATTCTTCTAGCTCTCGCATCACAACTGATGCCTGCTGATTATCACTCCAAAAATCAACGGCGCGCGTCTGATCCTCCAATTCTAAAATTCTTTGCTTTTTTTGCGCTAAGTCAAAGACAGTCCCGAAGGTTCGGGAGTTTAATTTTTAGTTCAGTAATTTTTTTTACTTCGTTTTCCATAATGTTATTCTGCTAACAGTATTGCTAACATTAGCCCGATTCCGACCAAAAAAGCAAGGACTTGCAGAATGCCTTTTTTCGCTTCATTGTGTTTGTGAAGTTCGGGAATCAGATCGGTTCCGGCGATATAAATAAATCCACCTGCGGCAAACGGAACTAAAAAACCTTCTAATCCATCAATCTTCAAATCAAAACTCAGGATCAAGAGCGCGCCTGCCACTGCAGTCAATGCGCTTAGAAAATTCAAAAATAGGGCTTTTTTACGGGTAAAACCGCCATAAATCAATGACGCAAAATCACCAATTTCCTGCGGAATTTCATGAAAAATAACTGCCACGGTTGTCGCGATTCCTACGGGAATACTGACTAAATAGCTCGCGCCGATGACCATTCCATCAACAAAATTATGCAGCGAATCACCCACAAGGATGATGTAGGAAAAAGGGTGTGGATGATCCGCGCAAGGTTCTTCATGGCAATGACGCCAATGAATCACCTTTTCCATGACAAAAAAAACCAAAATACCAAAAAGAATAAAGAGCGAAACTAGAACACTATTTTCAGAACCTTCATAAGCTTCAGGAATAAGATGAATAAACGCGTCACCCATTAAGGTCCCGGCCGAAAGGCTGACGAGATAAATCAGATATTTATATAATTTTTTATGATCGATTGACAGCGTGAAAACGCCGATGAGTGAAATCAGACTGACGATAAAAACTGAAATTAAAGTATAAATCCAAACCATAACAAAATCAAAATTTAAAAATCAAAAATCAAAATGACAATTCAAAATACAAAATTAAATAATTTTATTCATTTTAAATTTTTATCTGTCATTTTTCATTTTGAGATTTGCATTTTTCATTATTCTATTTTTTTAAACAAAATTCTTAATCAATTCTATATGTCCCATCTCCGCCTGCATGATTGCTCCAAAAAATTTCCTAATATTAACCTCCTGAGCTTCTCCGGCAAATTTTTTATATAGCTCAACAGCGTGATCTTCCAACTCAATTGTTTTTTTAAAATTCTCGACGTCTTCGCTGGAACATTCTTCCGGTTTAATTTCCGGCATCGCCATTTTCAAAAGTTTGGTCACGATAATCGCGTGTTCCAATTCCACTTTCGCCAAGCGTTTATACATCTTGATGATCGGATAATCTTTGGCTTGACCGGCCATGCACAGATAGATTGCATTGGCCCGCGTTTCCAGCGCCAATGTTTCCAAAAGATTCTTTTTGGAAAGCTCACTGATTTCCGCTTGCACTTCAGCCACAGGCTCGGCCTCATTGCCCGATTTAATAAAATGCCCCTTCGCCCCACAAAACGGACAATCACTCGGCTTTTCAACACCGATATAAGCATCCCCGCAAATTTCACAGATGTATAATTTCATATGGTTTTTAAAAAAAATTAATTATTCCAACTCCAATTATAGCTAGGAACTTCGTCTGTAGATGGAAAATATTTATCGACCAAATTTTGTGCGATGGAAACAAACCGCCGTTGAGTTTTATCTTTATTTTTTATTCCCTTAGCAACTTCATTTTCGGCAAAGCCCATATTTGATTTTTCGCTTCTTTTTGAAATTTTATTTTTCAGCTTCCAGTCAACTAATGCTTTTGTTGGATCTCCACCCGCATAATACACAATATGTTTTGGCTTAGATTCTGGATGTTGTTGAAAATAATTTTCCCAATATTCAGAAGAAGGTATAGTGTTTTCTGCGAGTCGATAGGGATTCAATTCATTTTCTTGAAAGTGTTTCGTTAAAATTTTTTCATATTCTTTCTTTTCATTTTTTGCACCCCATATATTAACCAATTTTTTGCGCAATTCTTTATCCGCCAAACATTTAGCCGAATCTGTGTTTTTAATTCCATAATCCCTAAACACTTCCTTAATTTTTTCAATTTGTTCCGCTGAATCAAGGCCATCTGCCTCTTCCGCTTTTCTAACTAAATCTTGAACAAAACCTGGTTTTTCACCAAATCTTGCCAATAATATTTCTTTGATTCCTTCTGACAGCTGAATTTCTTTGTTTTGATCTAAATAATACTTTGATCCACTTTCTGCGTCAACCTTTGCATCTTGAGGAATAAACGCGAAACCCGCGTCAAGCGGTAATCCCTTTTCAATATCCGGCCAAATAAATTGGTCATTATTGCTACTGGTTGATGATAAATTTCCAGAAAATTCATACTGAGAAGCAATCATAGCCGAAGGAAAAGCAAAAAAAATCTCATTTCCGCTTTCAGAGCCATAAAAACTATCCGCCACTTCTTCGGTAGCAAGATGAATTGCACTTGAATCGGCAAAAGCATGTGGATCTCCTGTCACTGCCGCGTCAAGATGAACATGTATTCTACCTAATGCAGCATTACGATTCGGACAATCATCAAATTTCAAAAAATTAGCAATAGCCTGCTCCTTAGTGTTTTCTTGAAGAGCAATGCCAACCGCCGATCTAAGTTCTTTTTTTGCCAATACCACATTCAGCGTGTCACTATGTTCTCCAAGACCTTTTTGATGATTACCAAGATTCGCATGATCTCTTACTCCGTGTCTAGTCACATGCGTCAACATCTCACCAGGAAACCGCTGAAGAAGTGTCACATAATCCTCCATTGAAAGTGAAGACAAATGATCTTCTGTAAAATTTTGAGCAATATCTTCCCTGGAATATGGCATTTCCGCCCATTTCTTTTTTTCTTTAGCATAAAAATCAGCAACCATCAGTCTCGTTTCTTCAAGATCCTGCCTACCAGGCATCACTTCTGCGAGCTCATCTTCGATTTGGGATTGTTTGCCAAGTTGCGCATTCAATTCTCCTTTAATTTTTTTGATTGCAAAAAAATCTTTTATTTTTATAAAAAACGACGCACTATTATGATCTTCAACTTGATCGCGTAAGACTTCCAATTGTTTAACGATTTCGCTTTTTTCTTGCTCTTTCTTTTCAACAGCATCCTTATCTTCAAAGTGCTTTTTTCTTTTTTCGCGAATTTCTTGAGCAAGTTGACTTCGTTCTTCCGGAGATTCCTTTTTCGAAAAATCTCTGATAAATCTTGGTTGTTCATTCATATTTTTTTCGTATCAGTTGAATTATTTCCAATTTTATTCTACTATATATTAGTACTGCCAAAAAAGCCATCTTAGCTCAGTTGGTAGAGCGACGGTATCGTAAACCGTAGGTCATCAGTTCGATCCTGATAGATGGCTCCAAATAAACCTTTTATTCCGGCATCGTCGCGTTAAGCACAACATCCACCCGCTTTTCATTGAGCGGTATTTTGTTCACAAAAACCGGTGGCCAATATTCCACTTCGGCTTTTTCAATATTGGAATAAGTTTTCAGATAGTCGGCCAGTTCCTCGCTATTTTTTCCCAAAAGACCTTTTTTTAGATTTGCCAGATCAAGATTCGGTTGCATCACGTTTGAAGCATGCATCTTAATCTCAATAGTTTCCGCCTTAAAATCGGGAACCGCTTTCCCATAATCAATAATCACCGACCCAGCATCGATATTAATCTTTCCATTGCCCGATTTAGAGATTGCAGAATTAGCAATTTTTTTAGCATCACTTTCAAAAAAAACCAACGCACGTACGTGTGCAGAGACCTTAATCTCAAAACTATTAGTCGTCTCCCCTTCTGAATTAGACAAGCGATACACTGGCTCCTCGATCGCGATTGCATCATCCAAAATTATCGTACCAGAATCAGCAGAATCCTTCACTTTTTGCTTGACCGTGCTATTTATTTCCAAAGAAAGCTTATCTTTAGCATCACTGATATCCTTTGCTGTTACGACAGTAACTTCTTCATTTCCATCCCCGCCACCTGACATAGCAACGGAAGATTTAGCATAAATCTTGGCGTACTTATCATTTTCGCTGTTTTTAAACCCGGGGATGGAAAAAGTTGTTGCGCCAATATTATATCCACTCCCCGCCTCGTCGGCTACAACTTCCGCCTCAACTACGCCCGGCTTAACTTCTCCGCTGACGCTGGTTGTTCCGGGAATGGTCACGCCTTGCACCAAGCGAAACACTTTTTGGTCATCCGTCATAAAGCGAGTCGTAGCCACCAATGGCTGAGGTGAAGAACTGAATTCATTATAAATCGTAATTTTTCCTTTGGCTTTTTGATTAGAGGCGTTTTTCTTGCCGGTCGCATTGAACGTTTTTGCCACTTCCTCATCGAACTCCAAAAGCTTTGCCGGAATCTCTGATTTTTCATAATCAATGCCTTCGCTATTCACATTTCCCAAAAGCTCCATATCAACCGATTTGACTTCTTTTTTGGCTGAAATGGTAATGGTCGCCTTAGGAACATACAAATAGGCCACATAAAGCAACCCAGCAGAAAAAGCGATCGCGCCCAAAATTGCCAGCACTCTAAGAAATTTACTGCCTCCACTACCTTTTTGCCCGCCGGCTTTTTCTGAATAATCCGTTTTATTTTTATCGGAAAAACTATTGGCATAAAAAAACTTTTCCAACTGCTGGTCTCGCGGATCGGTCTTTTTTCCCGGCGTGGAATTGTCCGGTTCATCTTGAAGATAATTCGGTCTGGTTTTGCTATAGGGAATTGGAAAATCATCCGTTGCTTCCGGTGGAGGCGTCGAAACAGTCTTTCTCGACATAGGGCGAATTGCACTATTTTGCACACCAAAAGCACCCAGTTCGCCAGCGACCGCCACACGAGTATTTGTCCGCAATGCCACTCTTTTGGGCACAGCAACAGGACGCGTAGCAACCGAAACGTCCATAGAAGAAATTCTTCCTTTATTGGGAAATCCATCTTCTTGACTATCCGATGCTCGATCAAACTCATTTTTTTTATTACTAATTGAATCGCTTGTCAGCACAGGCCTTTCTCCTTTTATTTCTTCCAGCTCCTTCCAGTCATTTTCGCGACTAGTAAAGTTATCTGTCTCATTATTGGATACGAAAAAATCCGCCGAACCGATTTTTTCCAATCTTCTTTTATTATACTCATCGGGATTTTCCAATTCAGCTGTTTCAATTTCTTTTTTCAACTCTCCTTTTTTTGGTTGAAATTTCCGGTTATCCATAGAATCAACAGCCACTTCTTCATAATCATCTTCTACTTTTTGTTGGATAGAAATCCCCGCCTTTTGGATCAAAAGCTTTCCAAGTTTATCTTGAGTGACGATGCTTACCTTCAAACCAAGATTATCCGCCTCCTTACGCAAGAGTTTCAAGTTAACGATGCTTTGGATCAGCAAGGCTCTTTTTGGTACGACAAGTACCGCTTCCGGCGCCTCGGCCTTTCTGAGCTTTTCCACGATCGAAGTTATTTCTTCATCGATGTCGATATAAAATGTCTGATGCATATATGTCTGAACCACTGATTAGCACATGAACGCACTGATTTCACAGATTAAATCATGTGTAATCAGAGTAATCAGTGTTAATCTGTGGTTCTGAATTATTTTTGAATCATTTTCACTGCTCTTCTTAATATCCCTGCCAGCACTTTTTCCTCCCCGACGATTTCCAAAACGAGATTGGCCAACCCCATTGGGGTAATGTCTTGCGGATCGCGAAGCATCCTGGTTTCATCGAAAATATTCACCACATCTTTGGGTTGCAAAAAACTGATCGTTGGCTCTTTGGCAAAAGGCAAAGTCTTGGTCCAGCGAGAAGTCAGAAGCGCTTTTTTGATTCCCGGCAATCCCGAACCACCACCGCAAAGGAATACCCGATTTGGTAACATATCATTATCAGAAAATTCAGAGAGTGACAATTCCACTCCAGACAGCCAAACATTGCAATCATCAACAAACATCTTTTCAATTTTTTCAGAAACATCATCCCCCAACTTTCCTTCCGCATAACGAATTTTGAACGCTTCCGCCTCTTCAAACCCGACGCCCAGTTCCACCGCCAATCTTTTGGTAAAAGCCCGTCCACCCAAAGCAAACATTTTCGTGCCTTCCAGTCCACCATTGCGCACCAGCGCGATATCGGTCGTTCCTCCCCCAATATCAACAAAAATCGCACTGAAATCAACCACATCATCCACGCCCATCGATTTGGCTACGGCATATGGCTCGGCAGCGATAGAAAGCAGATCAAGCTTTAGAGCATCCGCAATCGACTGCAATGCGCCCAAATGTACCATTGGCGCGTATGCATTAAAAACAGAGATGGAAACATCCTTGCCTTGAAAGCCCAAAGGATTGGTGATTTTATAGCCATCAATCCGCACATCGACAATCGCCGCATTGATCAATTTTACTTCAATTTCACTGTGACCGGTTTCCCAAGCCAACTGCTGACGGATACGATCAAAAGCTTTCCACTGGACTTTTTGAATGATATTTTTCAGTTCCGGAAAATCGATTCGCATTTCCGGCTTAATTCGCTCATAGTGCACGGTCGTTGTCGTTCCTTTCACTAGTTCTCCGGCAATCCCCACGATCGCTTTTTCCACTTTTTTGATCCCGGCCATTTTCACCGCCAAATCAATCGCGCGCTGACAATTCTCAATCACGCCGGAAATATCCGAGACAGCGCCACTATGCATATCCTTCAGTCCTTGTCGCGCCCGCCCAACGCCTTTCACGATTCCTGTGCTATTCTCAGAGTCCACTTTGAACACAAGCGCCTTGACCACTTCGGTACCAATATCAAGCGAAAGATAATAATCTGATGAAGATTTTCCAGTACTAAAAATTTTAGAAAAGATTCCCATTGAAAAAAATATTTTTACTTTAACTCCAATGGTTTAATTATAAAACAAAAGCTGATTTATTACAAATACGGAATTTATTATTTAAAGATTTTTGCATCAGTCAAAAGTGCCGAAGCATAAATAGAAAAGACATCAAAAAATTCCAAGTCTTGGTTGGAAAAATCTGGCTTACTCTTGAAACCCAAAAAGATAAATGCTTTTGGTTTGCTTTTCAAGTACAGTGGTAGCAACATGCAATATTTCAACTTTTTATTTGCGCTGAGTTTTCCCAGTGGCAGATCCTTACAATATCCACGCGCGCAAGATCGAGCTTGAGCTAAAACTTTCAAAAGTTCTCGGCTCTGCGCTGAGAGACTTCTGATTTCTGCCGGAGTATAATTTTTTGCATCCGTGGCAGATAGCAACCTGAGCGCGCGCCCATTAACATCTTCGTATTTAAACAATGCCCCAAACCCAGCTGAGGAAAAATTAACCAAAGGACTAAGCATCCGCTCCAGGATTATTTTTTTTCGGTTTTTATAGCGCACAATCAACTGACTAAGTTCAGAAAGAAAGGAGATTCTCCGATTTATCGTACCGGCGTGCTGGTAGGATTCCAGCAGTTGTTCTTCTTTCAATTTCCGATCTGTCACATCATTGCCGACTGACAAAATTCCTTCCAGCTTACCCTGCTTGTCATAGAGCGCGCAATTGCGCCAGACGAGCCAGACCCGCTCGCCGGTTTTTTTAATATTTTCATTTTCATTTTTCGTATAGTGCCCGGGATTTTTGATGATATCTTTCATCATCAGCGCCAAGTCCCGTCCGGATGATTCCGTCTTGGGAATGATAGTGCCTACGGAATTGCGTCCGATAATTTCTTCTTTGCGATAACCAAAAAATTTCTCTGCAAATTCATTAAAAAAGGTGATGTGACCCCGCGTATCCAATCGTAAGATGACACTATTGACATTCTCGACCAATTCCCGATATTTTCTTTCGCTACCAATCAATTTATCCGTCGCATTAAATTTTTCCGCTCCTTCTCCGACTAGCGGAGTCAATGATTCAATCCGCCCTATTAGCTCCTGCGAAAACGCATCTTTCTTGTCATCTGCGAGATGTATTGCTCCAATAATATCCTTTTTACCATAAATCGGAATAAAAGCGACTGAGCAGTAATCCCCCCCCGAAAACATTTGATGCAATATCTATTCTGCTCTTTTCTCTTGCGCCCTGAGATATAGCCCAAACAGTCACCGGTATAAAAAGATTTTCCCTCCGTCTTACTGGAAATAGCTTGGATGCAGACACATCTTTTTCCATCTGCACCAACCACTGGCAAGTTTTGATCAGAACTATGATTAGGATTGGCATAAGAATCATACGGCAAATAACCATTCTGATCAAAAATTTTTATGCAGATATGTCTGCTTCGGGTAAGTTTTTTTACATACTCTAAAACAGCGTCAAAGTAGCTTGATCTAGAATCGGCCCTATTTGATAATCGTAGCAGCTTATTAGTTGTTAAGAGGTATCTTCTCGCCCGATCGTGACTTTGGCGTAATCGCAGACTCGAAACTCCAAAGGCGAGATCATCCGCTAATTCTTTCAAAAGAGCCGTTTCTTTATTGCTAAACGCATCTTGATCCTGGGCATAGATTGTCAGCGCTCCGAAAACATCCCCACTAGCGCCTTTATCCTCGAGTGGCAGTGCAATCGAAGAGGCAAAACCCCTTTTTAGTGCTTCTTTCCTCCAAGGAGCAAGTGCCAAGTCATCCGAAAGATATTGACCGTACTGAATCTTTCGCTCACGAATGGCGCGTCCGGTCGGACCTTGTCCGCGCAATGTTTTTTCCGACCAGCTAATATTGGCTTTCTCCAAATAACCTTCTTCGAAGCCGGTCTGCGCCACAGGAAGAACGTTTTTTTCCAAATCTTGCTCGGCACTACCCACCCAAGCCATCCGGTAACCACCAATTTTCACGATGATCCGACAAATATCCTTGAGCAGTTTTTTTTCTTGTTGAGCATGCACCAGCGCAACATTGCAAGCACTGAGCATTGATATATCTCGATTATGTTTTGCGAGTTCCGCCGTGCGTTCACTTACCCGCTTTTCTAATTCCTCATTAAGTTTTTTCAAATTCCGCTCCGCTTCAATGTGTTTTGTTTTATTATCAGCAACAAACTTATTTTTTTGTTCTCTTTTCATAGCGTTATTCCTACCCCCCGCTAATTTATGCCTTCGAGATAACACAAGATCCGCTCAATGGTAAAAAAAATCATTTCTGTCCAATGTTTTTTCTGGCTTTTAGGTACATCGGAAAAGCAACAAAACTTAAAAGCATCTGGAGAAAACGTCCCAGGATTGCTGCGATGATGATGAGTGAACTGGGCACGCCGAAATAACCGAAAAAAGTGACGTAGGCCCATTCCTTGAGACCGATGTTGTTGACCGTGATCGGAATGGATGAAACGATTGTGATCAGAAAAATGACCGACAGATAATTAAGCACTCCGATCTGCACGCCCAAAGCCTTGAGTAGCACAAAGTTAGCCATGGCCATTCCAATCATCGCGAACAGCCCACCCCAAACGATTGAACGCCCCAGAATGCCATGATCATGCGTGTAGCCTTGCAGTTCGCGAAAGAAATGCCGGATTTTTTCCGGCAGAAAGCGCGCGGATAATTTTTGTAAATATGCTAAATCTCTAATTTTAATAATCAACACATCAACTGCCAAAAAACCGATGATCGCCAGATTGAAAAGCAAAAGAACTCGATTACCCAAAACAAATCGCCAATTCAACAAACTGAAAAACAAAGCTAGAATTGTAGCCGCAACCAGACCAGTCAACCGATCAATTACCACCGTTGACGCCGCCTCGGGATATTTTTTTTCAAGTCGCCCAATCTGATAGGCGCGATAAGTATCCCCGCCGATAAAAGACGGCATAAAATTATTCACAAACGTACCGGTCAGATAAAACTTAAAAAAGTCTCCGAAGGGAGCACGAATTTTTTTGTGATTAGCGAGAATTTTCCATTTGTACGACGAGATCATTATCCCCAAGAGTATCAACGCTAGATAGAGCGCGATCTGCCAGATTTGCACGCGCTGCAAGTTGACCCAGGCTTCTCGCCAGTCAACTTTAAGAATGACCCAGGTCAAAAGCCCCAGACTGACGGCAAGTTTCAAGATAAATTTAGCGAGTTTTTTTGTCATTCTTTATTTCTCAAGTAGTCGGTTCAATTCTCCCGAATTGAACCTTTTATTTCTAATCAGCTAAATTAAACTGGATATTTTCTTATTTCTTATTTTTACTAACTTGCTCATACACCGCAAAATACTGCTCCGCCACACTTTTCCAGCTCATTTTTTCAGCGATTTTACGGCTTTCCATCCCCATGCTTTTTGTCAGTTCTGGATTATTGATCAATTTCTCCAGTTTTTCCGCGATATCATTACCATCCTTAAATTTCACAATATAGCCATTCGCTCCCTCAACAATCAATTCATCCGCTCCACCGGTTGGCGTCATAATGATCGGCATTCCGCTCGCCATCGCTTCAAGCATATTATTACTCATCCCCTCATTGTCAGACGGCAGAACAAACACATCTGATGCCTGATGGTGATGCACATATTCCGTATTAGGATCAACTAGTCCAGTAAAAGAAACTTTATCTTCAATACCGAAATCTTTAACTTGTTGTCTCAACTCTCCCTCAGCGTTGCCTTCTCCGCCGGCAATAGTGAGGCGCAGATTGGGATATTTTTTGTAAATCTTCGCAAAAGCATCAATAGCATAGTTAAAACCTTTTCTTCTAGAAAGCCGAGACGCGCAAAGAATAGTAAAATTCTCATGGGGCACGGGAGATTCTTCAGGCTTAAAAACATCCGTATACACCCCGTTATAAATAACTCCAATTTCTTGGCGCTGATTGCTTTTAAGCGCAAGCTTTTTAATCACCAAGCTATTAGCAATTACCGCAGCGGCCATTTTCCAAATGAACACGATCGGCCACTTGAGGATAAAATAAATCCGCATAAATCGCTCGCTGTAATACGGAACATCTGAACCACGAAGCGATACGACATAGGGCAAGCCAAATTCAAATCTTAAAAGCATCGAAATAAACCCGCACGGCACGGTAAAAAACGAATGAGTCAAATCATAGGGGGTTTTTTCACGTTTCGCTTTTTTAATCAATTTTCTGGCAAAAAAGAAAGCTTTCCACGAATAAACGATTAATTGTTTTTGCGATTGATACATCGCATTTTCTTTATTTTTACCGATTGGCAAACGATGGACATGAATATTTTCGCTCAGGTTGTCTAAATGATATTCACTATCAAAGGAAGAAGTAATTAGATCGACTTCTAAATCAGAATATTTAACATATTCTTTCAATATGTTTTCGGTAGCATGAGCCGCTCCCCCGCCGAGTGGCGGATATTCATAGTTGAAAAATAATACTTTCATAAATTCAAACTATAAAGAAGCACGGCCGATTGAATGATAATCAAAGCCGAGTTCCTTCATCTTTTTTGGATCATAAAGTAACCGTCCATCAAAAACTACCGCCTGTTTCAAGCGCTTTTTAACCTCATCAAAATCAACACTGCGAAACTCTTTCCATTCGGTGATGATAAGCAATCCGTCAGTTCCGTCAAGTGCATCGTACTTACTTTCAAAATAAGTAATATTTTCATTGTCGCCAAAATATTGCGGAGTTTTTGCCATCTTCATCGCTTCGGGATCATGCGCCTGGATCTTCGCTCCGCGAGAAAGTAAATCATTAATAATAGTGATGGCCGCCGATTCGCGCATATCATCCGTTCCCGCCTTGAAAGCCAGTCCCCAGACGGAAAATGTCTTGCCTTTCAAATCTTCGCCATTTTTTTTCACCACCATATCACTCAAGACATGTTTTTGTTTTTCATTAGTAGCTAGTGTTTGCTTGAACATCTCAGCTTCATAACCGCAATCTTTGGCAATTTTTACAATCGCTCTAACATCTTTGGGAAAACAGCTACCGCCGAAACCGACGGAAGCATAAATAAAAGCCTCGCCTATTCTAGGATCAGCGCCAATGGCTTTTCTAATATGATCAAAATCCGCTCCGACGCACGCGCAAATATTGGCCAAGTCATTGCTCAGTGAAACCTTAGCCGCCAAAAAACTATTCGCAGCGTATTTGACAGTTTCCGCCGTTTTCGGATCCATGGCATAGAAACGGCTTTCTCGACGCATGAATGGCGCATAGAGTTCTCGCATTGTTTCAATTACAGCCGGATCATCTGCACCGATCACCACCCGACTTGGTTCCATAAAATCTTCCACGGCGGTTCCTTGCGCCAAAAATTCTGGATTGCTTACCACGAAAAAAGGAATGTTGGATCCGCGCTTTTCCTGCTCTTCCGCAATCGTTTTTTTGACCAACTCGGCCGTACCGACTGGTACAGTCGATTTATCCACCACAATCAAAGGATGGTCGATAATCTGTCCCACTGAACGCGCCACATCCAACACATGACTAAGGTCTGCACTGCCATCTTCGTTGGGCGGAGTGCCGACAGCGATAAACAAGATATTGCTCGCTTTCAAGGCTTCTTCGAAATTAGTCGTATAGCGCAAAGTTTTCGCTTTGAGATTTTTTTCCACCAATTCGTCTAGGCCATCTTCGTGGAGTGGCACTTTGCCCGCACTAAACTGATCAATCTTCTTTTGATCTTTGTCAACACAAATAACTGTATTGCCCATCTCGGCAAAACACGCACCGGTAACTGAACCGACATAGCCTGTTCCAATAATTGCTACTTTCATATATTTTTTCTGAGATTAATTATTAACTTTCAATAATTTCTTTGATCGAATAGTTCATATGTCCTTGACTTTTGTAATAATTCTTGATAAGAATGTCAGCAAGAAGTCCAAAGATAAATAGCTGGATACCGATGAGCACCAAAAATATGCCCATGAGTGGCCAAATTTTGTCGGAGAGCGAAGTGTGAAAAAATATTTTCATTACCGCCATCCAGATCAAAATCAAAAATCCCGCAAATGACAAAACCATACCGCTCCCACCAAAAAGATGGAGTGGTCGGTTAGCATATTTACGCCAAAACCAGATCGAAACCATATCCACAAAACCCTTGATTCCTCTTTTCCAGTTATAGAAAGTTACGCCGTGAATTCTGGGATGATGAGATACTTTCACCTCTCCGACTCGATAGCCCTGCATTTCCAAAATAGCTGGAATAAACCTATGCATCTCGCCAAAAAGATCAATGTCTTTGAAACACTCTCTTTTGTAGGCTTTGAGACTGCAACCTGAATCATGAATCTTGTCCTGAATAAGCACTTTACGCAAAAGGTTAGCTCCCCTGGAAAAAAACTTTTTAGAAAAACTATCCTTGCGTTTATGGCGCCAGCCAGCCACAATATCATAACCTTTTTCCATTTCTTCCAAAAGCAAGTGAATATCCGCCGGGTCATTTTGCAAATCTCCATCTGTAGTAATTATGATCTCTCCCTTGGAATTTTTTATTCCAGCATCAAATCCGGCCGTCTGACCAAACCATTTTCGAAAATTAATCAATTTGAGTGGAGAGAGTCCTTTGCAATTTTCAAGCGTCTTGTCCGTTGATCCATCGTTGATAAAAATAATTTCATAACTTTTCCCCATTTTTTGACAGGCCTCGACAATCCGCCGGTGCATTTCTTTTACATTATCCTCCTCATTGTTTAGCGGTACGATGATTGACAGTTCAATTTTTTCATCCATAAATCGATGAGTTAATAGTTAATTAATTCTTATTGATTATAACACCATCCTTCTCTTCGTGCAATTCAAAAAAGGCCATCGTAGCCGTGAAAATCATCAAGTAATATGCCCAGATTGCGCTGGTTTCCGCCCAATCCTCCTTTTTCGCTACAAGCAAAGCGGCGGTTGCAACGAGCAAAATGATCGCCCCACCGGCCGGAAAGCGACTAGAAATCGGGTGTAGAAGAAATAGTACAAATAAAATGAAAAAAATCGCGTTGGCAATTTCCCATTGGAAATAAAATGCCATCCCGACGGTGAACAAAACCAGTACCGCTTCCAGAAAGATTTTGAGAGAAATTTTGGGAAAAATATTTTTTGACATAGTGATGATTATTTTAATTTCAATTCAGCCGTTATTTTCAAATTCTTAAGCGCAAAAGACTTGCCCTTGCTCGTGTCGCTCGGATCATAGGTAATTTTGAAATAAACCGTGCGCGCCTCTTTTGTGGGAACAATATCCGCATCAAACACTTGTACTGATTCTTCCGTTACAACTGGAACTGTATTATCAGCGACAGCTAAAGAATCTTGCGCTTCTGAAGTATCACTGCTGGAACCATCAACGCTTTCGCCGTTATCAGCTTCAATAGCAGTCGTCGCCAACTCAGAACCAGCCGAAAAGGGCAAATCGACCCAGTCATTTTGATCAAAAGAATAACTCACCTTGACCTTTTTCCAGCCGGCTTTCACTTGCGAAGCGGAAAAATTCAATTTACTGATCGGGTAAAGCATATTTACGGCGTAGCTAAAACTAGCATTATCTTTGGCGGGAGCATAAATAATTTTGTCGCTTTCGCTAAATTCCGTCCCGGCGGACGCCCCAGACAAATCGAACAAATCAACAAATTTCCCTTCGGTCGCATAAGAATACCGGCCGCTGCCCTTGCCCAAATCTTCAATCTTGGCGCCATTGAAAATTTTCATTCCGCCTTCCTGCAACAACTGCGCGCCATAAATTTTGAAATATAAATCACCATCGATCGGGTACATCTCCTTTCCCTTTTTCACTACAGCGATTCCCGCAGAATATTTATCCTCCTTGCTTCCCTTGAGTTCCAAATAATTCTGTTTGCTGACATCGACTTTCGAATTGTCCAGACTGATGAGATAATATTGGTTTTTTTCCAGCATCCCGAACAAGGGAAAAAGAAAAGTGCCGTCAGCTTGGCGATATTTCTCGATGCTACTAAAAGAAAAGGCCGTATCGACAATAACAGCCCCGTCATAGGAAACACTTTCACCGTCATAGTTCACTTTGCGCAAACTCAATGTGTATTGCCGGCTGCCCGAATTGAGATTTTTGTTTATATCAATCTTAAGACTCACGGCGGAAATCACCGAGTCTTTCGCCTGAAAAACTTGCCCTAAAATTGTTTTGCTATCTTTCAGCCAAGGAAAAGCATAATCAGAATCCGTCTGGCTGGCGGTAACTGCCTCCAAATTCGTTTCGCCCACCAGCGTCTTTTTCATCGCTACCAATTCTGCCTGGCTGGTCGCATTGAGCTTGGTGATGCCGACGGCTTTGATGAAAATATTTCCCGCTGAATTGGGGTCCTTTTTTTGAAACAATAGACTGTCAAAGCCATCCGACAAATAGAAAAATACTTCTTGCGGTTGGAATTTGTCAGAAGGAACGAGATTCAGCTCGGCAATCTGACTTTCCTTCTCGGTATAAGTATTTAGATCCATCAGCACCGGCATCGCTGAATCGCTTTTTTCCAAAAAAGTCACGCGATAATAGCCAGAGGGCTGATCTTTAAATATATCATCGACATAATAGTAACCGTTATCCTTTGTCAGTTGCGGTTTTTCCGCCACGGTGCTCAAACATTTCCCCGAAGCGCAAGCTTCAGTCGTTTTTTTATGATTAGCATAAAGCGCCTGATTAATCACAAACACCAACCCCAAAAAAGCCACCACCAAAAAAATGCGCTTATTTATCTTAAGAATATTAATTAATTTTTTCCCAAAATTATTTTGCATTTTCTTTTTTTTGAACAATATTACTATTATGCCTCTTTTCTTTCCAAAAAACAAGCGTCAGTAGCGAAAAAAAGATTGCCCCAAGCGAGATGATTCCGCCCAAGTATAGATAACTTTGCGGGCGATAATATAGGCTCAGTGCTGTACGACCATCATTATCCTTAGCGCAAGCATCAGCTATCTCGCGCGGGTAAATGAGGAATGCATTTAGCCCGGCATCAGTCATCTTGTGATTTTCCACCGGCAAGATCGCTTTTTTTCCCAGCAGCGCATACCAAGGAGTATTGCCACAAACTACCTGCCAATCCGGGTGATATTTTTCCGCAAAATTGACCCGGACCGGACCGTCAAAATTTTTGAGCCTAAAATCCCAGTGCGCCGAATTTTCCAGGGAATAGTCCACCGGCGCAAAAGTAATCTCGCGATGGATCGTCTCTGGCTCGTCTGTCAGATAAATCCGCGGACGCGCCGTCTCGTTTTCAAAAATCGTTTTTTCTCCAAGCCCCAAGTCCAGCTTTTTCCATTCAGGATTAGCGACAAGATTTTTCACCATATAAAAATTTGCTTGATCACTCACGAGATAGCGCACCGCGGACTGTGAAAGCAAGCGCGTGGCAAAATTTTCCGAGAAAAACAATTGATTTTTTTCGTTTCCGCTCGGCTCGCCACCCTGTGCGTCAGCATAGTCCTTAATTTTTTTCCAAAAGTCCCTCCGTGTTTCAATCTCGTTGATCTTAGGACGATAGCTGGAAAAACTCGCCCACATAGAATCGCTCGGATTCCACAGCGTCCGAAAAGATCCGGTTTGCAAGAAAGTATAGTCACGAATTTTCACCTCATCGCCAGCCATTTTTTGTGGAGTGAAGATCGTAAACATCTCGCCGGTCAAGATCGGTCTTACATTCAAGAGAAAAACAAGGCTTGCTCCGAAAAAGACAAAATATTTCAGGAATTTTTTTTGAGCAAAATTTTCAAAAAGATAACTGACAAAAGCGCCGATCAAAATCGCATAGGCCAGGGCGATGGCGAAATAGAACTTGCTCGCTTCGCGAAAGGCATTGAAACCGGGAAAATGCTGATGCAACCAAACATAGGCGCTTTTTAGTGGCAAGGCGTCTTGTTTAGAAAGAAACACAGCCACCAACGCGACAAAAAACCAAAAAACAATTTTCTTGTTTTTGCGTTGCCAATACGCTCCGAGCAATGCCATTAGCGGAATCAGCCAAAAATAAATTGGGATTTTTTGCGTATCAAACCATTTCGGCTCTCCGCCATTCCAAAAAGGATGAAACAGCGTCAACGCTTCTCCCAGATCCAGCGAGTAATTATTCCCCACCAGACCACGCGCCAAAATATCATTACCTGCCAATGATCCCGTCACTGCCGTGGGCATGAGCCAGAAAAGGTTAAGGAGCAAAATCAAGCTAAAAAAGAGTGCCAGCGCCAAAAAATTTTGGCGGAAAAACAGCTTCTTTCTTTCTCTCCCTTTTTGCATAAATAAAAACCAAAACGGCACCGCCAGAATGATAAAAAACAAAATATAAAAAACCCGAAAATCATGCCCGCCAACCACGACACAAACCAACGCTGACGCGATCAGATTTTTCCATCTTCCTGTATCAAAATAACGCCAAAAGAAAAACATCGCCAATGGCGCAAACGTTCCGGCGAGCGTCAAGGAAAAATGCCCCTGGGTGTTTATTGCCAGATAATAGGTATTGCACGAAAAAACCAGCGCCGCCACAAACGCCCCGAACTTGTTTTGCAAAACCTGCTTGGCAAAGAGATAGCTGCATAGCGGAGTGAGAAAGGCGAACGGCCAAAAAATCACAAACTTATCTGCCACATTAGAATCAAGACCGAATGCACCAAAAAAGGCCGGAAAAATTTTCCATGCCCACATCCAAATAAACAAATTCGACCCGCCCAAACTGATTTGCGAATCCCAAGCCGAGTAATGTAAAAAATCGCGCGAACTTTCCGAAAACCAAAACCAATAATCGGCATGGGAAAAAATGCCAAACGACAGCCATTGGTGATAGACAACAGCAGAAATCAAAAGCAAGACCCAGATCGGCCAATGTATTCTCCCCCAAGTTTTAATTTTTTCGAAGTATTTTTGCATTTTTTGATTTCTACAGTAAGCCTCCCAACTTTCCTATTATACCAAGACATCCCTAAGCTGTCACTTTTTGCGCTAAATGCACAATATTGAGATTATAAAAAATAGTTTCGTATTTTTTCTCTTAGTGTCATTATACTGATATAATAACACTAAACTATTTTTGGGTCAAATTTTTTCGCTTTCGCCAATCATAACCCAGATAAACAATACACCCAAGCAACGTCGACAAAGATATTGCCAGCCCGACATAGAAAAGTCGCTGTGGCCAAAACTCCACTACCATTTCAAAGTCGTAGGATCCGTCAGCGTTTTTAATGCATTTAACATTGCCATTGTCACAAATCTGATTCGTATCAATTACCCAAGAATTGGCATAGCCGTTGGCGGTGAGATGATTGGCATTGTTCTCAATCGGACGCCGAAACCAGGTCTCAAAAATATTACCATCGGGCAGATTATCATTCTGAATTGTCCCCTGAAAATTCTTGGACACAAAATCAATATTATATTTTTCAACATAATCCGTCTGCTCTTCGCCGTCCACCCATTTCTTATGCTCAATCGCTTTCTCCCGCATATCCCCCAATGTAGTCACATAACCCTGATCAATATAACTTTGCATCTCATCAACATTAGCCTGATCATCCCCGTTCCCATCTAGGATTTTATAATTCCCCAGCGTGTCATTCCCGCGAAGGCGGGAATCTAGTCTTTGTCCTGGCGAAGCCAAATAGCCCTTCCATCCCTCATTAAACGATTCCGAAAACACCAACGGAAAAACTCCCGACGCACCGTGCACTCGCACTCGATATTTGGTTGGATTGATTTTTTTGAATTCCAATGTTGGCATCATCACCCCACCCTCATCTGCGCAAGGAGCAACCGCATTAGCCTCTTGAATTTTTTTCAACAGGTCTTCTTTTCCAGCGTTCTGTCCAGCCAGAAACACGGCTGAACGAGTTTGCCACTCCAGACCAGAAAGAATATTAGGAAGACTTTCTAGCGGACGGCCAGAAACGAGAGAATTTCGTGGAGTATAAAGATGCGGAAGAAATTGATCTTTTTTTAACTCATAAATCGACAGTTTTCCAATTTCAGTTTTATTCGTTAGAAAACTACTCTCATCCGCTCCAGTCAAAATAGCGTCTTGCCCGATAAAATTCACATCCGTTTTTTTCTTTTCCAGAAAATCGACACCCAGATCACTCCTGGCCACCAAAAACCCCACGCTCCGTGTATTTTCATAATTCAAAAATCGTTTGTCATCCGCAATTAAATAATTTTGCAACTGCTTGTTTAGTTTATCATTATAACTTTCGTCATAGCTAGCGTTATTAAAAAACATTTCCCGAGGAATAAAATAACTAAGTGGCTCTGGCATATCATAATTCTGATTGGACCACTCAAATGTCTGATACCAACTCACAATAGGCATTATCTGTGCTTTACTGTCAATTTTCTTTTTTGAAATATACTCATTGATCTGATAATAGTAACCAGGGATCTCGAATGGTCTATACAGAGGAAAAAGAAAAAAATACGGAATAAACTTAGCTAAAACGAGAATTGCAATGAAAGCAGAAAAAAATATTTTGTATTTTTTTCCCTTCAAAAAATCCAAAATATTTATAGACGAATAAGAAACAAAGACAATAAGAATTGGCAGAATCAAGCGATTGAATTTAAAATAGTCCCTAAAAAGCTTGAAACCTGGAACATGATTCCAAAAGATGCCAAAAATTCCCATAGGATTGTTTGGCCCCAATGAAAAAGTAAAAAAAACAACATACAAAATCCATAAAACAATCAGCTGAATTTTTCTTTTTTGATTCTGGTCATTCTTAATAAAATAAATACTGAAAATTGCAAGCAAAACAAAAATGAAGGAAGCGCCCCTATCGAAAGAAGTGAATACCGCCGGATAAAACTTACCCGCATGATCACCGGTTGTTGAGAAAATAAAATCCAGAGAAGGTCTATTTAAATAGGTAGTAACATAGTTCAACACACTATCCGTGCTCGCACTATTTTCTGAATATTTAGCATAGTTAGATTTTTCAGTAAGTGCTGAATAGGCATTATTAAAAATCCAGTAGCTATTTAGAGCCAAAAATATAGCTGAAACTATTATAATATTTTTTAAAGTTAGCCAAATTTTTATTTTTTCTTTTACCGAAATATTTTTAATAAAAATCTCCACTAGTGAAAAAGAAAAGATAAAAATAATTGACAATAACATCGAATGAAAATCAATTGGAGCGAACAAGAGCACGGCGAGCAACAAAAACAAATAAAATTTATTTTTGGGACTATTCTTGAATCTTAAAAAATAATACACAGACATCACTAAAAAGAGTGTCCCCCAAATAATTGTCAGGTTGGAAATGAGCCAAGTCCTCACCATCTCATTGGCAATTACAAAAAAAGAAATTGTAGCGATGAGCCAACAATAGGAAGTTTTTTGCAAACCAAGAACTTCAATTACTATTTTATAAGAAAAATAGATTATAGCGCAGAACGCCAATACTGCAGAAAATATACTTGTCATTGGAAATCCTGATAATTCGAAAATAACCTTTAACAAATTTGGAAATAATGAGGGAAAGAACACGCCTTGATTATCATTAAAACCTTCACTCCAAGAAAACAGGCTATGATGTAAGCTCTGGAGACTATTTATGCTAAATTGCGTATCTGAATTGCCAAATATGAAATGGTTTTGATAATTGACAAAAAACAATCCCCCCATGAGGATGATAAAAAATAGCTTTATTTTCAGATCTTTTCTAAAAAAACTTAACCCCATAATAGAAAATCAAAGTTTTGATTTATTTTCTTATCTTAAAAGTCATAAAATGACTATGCGTTTTATCTATATTTCCAAACCAAGCTGGGAAAGGAAAATACCCAGCACCTGCAATATCCTCAACCCTGAAATCGTATGCCTCAAGATACTCCTTCAGCCCACGTATATTATAAATTCTAATATGCCCCCAATAATCTATCAACTTCATTTCAGCATGTAAAGAAAAAGGATTTCCTATGCCAGATTTTTTTTTCGAAAAATTAGTCAAAGAAAATATTTGCCACCCCATCAAACTAGAAAAAACATTGCACCAACTGCTTGCATTTTCAGTACTTATTATCGCATACCCTCCTGGCTTTAAAATTCTATAAATTTCCGAGAGAAAGTTGTCTGAATTTGTTAAATGCTCAATAACTTGATTCGCATGAACTACATCGAAATAATTCGATTGCAAATCAAAGGCTCCGTTTAAGTCAAACTTATATACACAAACTCCCCGCTCCTCAGCTAACTTTGCTTTTTTATCAGCTATTTCAACTCCGGATATATCATTAGTTTTAATTTTTTTGGCAATTATTAGAGTTATGTTACCATCATCACAACCAAGATCGACAAACCTAGCTTCACTATTTAATTCGGCTAATTTTATTATATTTTTAAAATTAAAGCTTACAGCTTTTTCAAACATCTTCTCTGCCGTGCTCTTGAAACGCCCAATTATTTCTTGAAATATCATACAATAATTACTTAATTTAATTTTTTAACATTTATCAACTCAAATGCCACCCGAGGAAAATAATAAACGAAGATTTGACTGAAACTAGCACCAAAAAACCAAAATGGTTTTGGCCAAAATCTTATTGAAGTCATAAGATCATCCCCCATTGTGTCACCCTGGACCTCTTGGCGTAAAAATTTCAAACCCGCCAAACCATGACTGTGATATCCGAGTTTTTTCATCTTATCATAATCCCAACCAGATAGATGCATCTGTAATGGATTGTTGTCTACGGCCTTTTGCGCAACAAATCCATTCGGTGAAGAAACTATCACTTTTTTCCTTGCCCATTTTTCAGTTTTTTTCAAAATTTCCATTCCCACCTTTTCGGGTAAGTGCTCCAACACCTCAATCATAATCACTGCATCAAAGCTGTTTTCTGGGAACTCCAAGTCTTCAATTTTTTTATCCAAATACTCACTATGAATATTTTTCTTTTTTGATTTCTCCAGATAAGGAGCAAACGCTTCCACGCCAACACTACGCGTTATGTTTTTGCAATATTGTAGCGGGGAATCCGGTCCGCAACCAAGATCCAAAACTGTTTCACAATCTTCCAACTCCTTCTGTAAATTATAAACCAGGGTATGCAAGACCCTAGAAATAATTTTATTATGGTATAATTTTTGAATAATTTTTTTCATGCATCTTTCTAATTGTTAAACTGGATACTTTTTAGCTGGTCAGCTATTATATTCAATTTATACCAATCAACCAACGGAATCAAAATAAACCTTGGAGTAAGCACTGTCCCCAGCACGAAAAACCAAAATTTCAAATCAAGCACATTTTTTCTTCGCTCTCTTAATAAGATCTTTATTTCTCGCAAAAGTACGCCGGGCTTAGCATAATTTTTCAATTGAACTAGCCCCATAAAATTGGTCAAAATATGCTCCTCTCCCCACTTTCTTTGCTTTTCATATTCTTTTCCGGCAAACACCGTTCGATACATTTTGAGCCACGATTCGGTCGGAGAAAGATCATAAATCGAAGAAACCGATCTGGTTTGACTGTCCATTATTCCAATTGCAACGGTATACTCCTTGAGAAATACACATTTATGTTTTCGCAGAATTCCCGCAAAAGGATAGATATGCGCCGGAAAACATTCATCATTAAAAGGTACTTCTAGTAATTCTCTGCGATAAGCCAACCCCGAGAGCTGACCAACTGATTCAAAAATTTTCATAAACTCCTTTTTGCCATCAAAAATCGAAATGACTTTAGTTTTATTTTCATCATATGGCAAAACCGCTCGCACCGGTTTTTTGATGTCTTTTTCAAACCAAAAATAAGGCCTCGTTACGACACCAATGTTCTCATCCAGGAGAAAGGCGTCATGCGTTTTTCGTAAAGCATCTTTGGCTAGTATATCATCTTGCGCCATCAAAAACAAGATGTCGTTTTGTGCCCGCGAAACAATATTTTGCAGATTAACCGCATAGCCAAGATTCTTTTCGTTTTTATAATATTTAATTCTTGAATCATTGAAAGAATCGATTACTTTTTTAGTTTTCTCAATCTCCTTTTTCGGCTCCGGCGGATTATCGTCGCCAATAATAATTTCAAAATTATCAAAATTCTCTTGCTCCAAGACACTCCGAAGCATAATCCCAATCAAATGAGAGCTTTTATACACAGGGACACAGATGCTAAAACTGAAAGATTTATTATTCGACATTTTCTTGCAATATTCTCAAATGATTAAGAGCGATCGCATTCCAATCATATTTTTTCACAAAATTGCTAGCCTCAACAGCAATCTCACTTCGTTTATTCTCATTATCAAGCATTTCAAGAACTTTTAGAGAAAATAGTTCTACGTCATTTTCTTCCAGTTGTAAAGAAAAATTTTCAAAAATTTCCTGATACACTGACAGATTCCAGGAAATCACAGGCACACCACAAGCCATCGCTTCTGCCACTGCGATACCGAAACCTTCTTCATGGCTGGGAAATAGAAAAATGCGACTGCGCTTGATGATAGAAAACGATTCATCATTCTCCAGAAAACCCAACAGCTCAATATTTTCCCCCAACCCGGCGTCGGCTATTTTCCGTTTCATCTTTTCATTAATCTCGCTACTCCCACCCCCCATAATCGCCAACCGCACCTTTGGTTTTTTTTCGACAACTTTTTTCCAGATATCAACCAAATCAAAAATTCCCTTGCTGGGATTCAATCGAGCCAAAAATGTTGCGTCATATTTTTTCGTATTTTCGCCAATTTTGAGATTTTGAAAATATTCAACATTGATTCCCGGAGTATTAACCGCAAATTTATCCGCGTTAAGTCCAAAACGCACCAATCCATCTTTAATTTGATAATTTATATTTATTATTTTATCGGCGCGTCTGCAAAGCATAAAGGAAAATTTCTGACAATACTGGGCGAAAAAATTTCGCATCTTATTTCCTGGCCGTTTTCTCCAATCAGGATATATATGAAAAATGCATTGAAACCACACCGTCTTTGGATATAGGAGTTTATACAGAAAAGCAGGAATAACATCCGGAAAAAAATCCGATCCTACATAGAGTATATCAATGTTTTTTTTAAAAACAATACTGCTGGCATAAATCGTCCTCAATACATAGTTAAATGGTAGCCAGAGCTTATCAAAAAAATGCAAAGACAGGCCAAATTTTATATTTTTGACATCACTCTCGATGGATTTTTTTCCATCAATATTTGTAATACAATAGACCTGAGCGAATTCTTCTCTAACCCGTTTAAATATCTGAATCATCATTTGATCGCCCCCGCTCATCCCTCGGCCATTATTCCAAAACGCATTTAAAAGAAGAATGATGTTTTTTTTCTTCATCTAATTATTTCTTAGTTAATCTTTCCATATCGGCCTCCATCATCATCTTAACCAATTCCTCAAATTTCACTTGCGGCTTCCAGCCAAGTTTTTTTCTGGCCTTATCCGATTTCCCTTGCAGAGTGAAAAGCTCCGCCGGTCTTTTGAATCTTGGATCTAGCTTGACATATTTTTTCCAATCCTTAATTCCTACATGCTCAAAGGCAATATCCAAAAAATCACGGATTGAATGGGTTTCTCCGGTAGAAACAATATAGTTGTCCGGTTTTTCTTGTTGCAGCATTAGCCACATCGCCTCAACATAATCACCAGCAAAACCCCAGTCCCGTTTACTATCCAAATTTCCCAGTCTGATTTCGTTGGCCAGACCTAGTTTTATTCGTGCGACACCATCCGTTATTTTCCGAGTCACAAACTCAATCCCTCGGATCGGCGATTCGTGATTGAATAAAATTCCATTAGCGCAAAACATCCCGTAACTTTCTTTGAAGTTTATCGCCATCCAATAGGCATATAGTTTCGCAATCGCATAAGGACTGCGCGGATGAAAAGGCGTTTCCTCTGTTTGGATTCCCTCTTCGTGACTGTTGCCGAACATCTCACTTGTTGACGCTTGATAAAATTTAGCGTTTGGAGCAAAGTTTTTAATTGCGTTTAGGAGATATAGAACACCTAATGCGTTTATTTCCGTAGTCAATCTCGCTTGATCCCAAGAAGCACCCACAAAGGATTGAGCGGCTAAATTATACACTTCGTTGGGATTGACGTTTTTTATAATATTAGTCAAAGAATTTTCATCAGTCATGTCACCGGAAACATATTCAATTTTTTCAGTGATTCCCAAATAATCTAAATTGGAAAAATTTGGATTAGTATAGCGTCGAATAAGCCCATAGACTTTATACTCTTTTTCCAAGAGTAACTTTGCCAGATATGGTCCGTCTTGGCCGATGATTCCTGTGATTAGTGCTGTTTTTTTCATATTATCATGTATTGTCTATTATTATACCACCCTACTAAAAATTCACCTAAGTCTTCCCGCTAAAAAAATACCTCCACCCATCCCAAAAACCTCTCCAATAAATTTTCATCAACTCCGGCCGGCCGGATTTTAGCATCAGGAAAGAATAAGCCAAAGGCCAAAACCAGGAGAAAACCAGCATAAACACCAGTTTATGATACCAGGCGCCATAGCGCAAAATGATAATGATTCGGTTGCGCATCAGATAATACGCCTTGTCATTATTGAACTGCCCGACCAGCGTCCTTGTTCCGTGCAGATCTTTTTGGGCAATGTTGTGATAGGTTTTCGCCTCAGGGATCATCCCGCACTTGAAACCGAATTTTCTAGCATTGAACGCAAAGTCCGGTTCCGTATAATCATTTTTCAGTTTTTCATCAAAATAGCCGGCCGTTTCAAAAACGGTTCTGCGCACCAAAAAAACATTCGGCACACCATCGCTGTCAAAAACTTTTTGGGGAGGATTATTTTTTCTGCCAAAAGTCATTCCGGTAAAAAAGTTAATTTCCTGAAAATCCAAATAGTTTTCTTTGTTGTGCCACCAATACATCGCCGGCCCCACAATGCCATATTCCGGATTATTTTCCGCAAAATCAAAAAGTGTTTGAAACATTTTCACGTCTAAAATATTATCATCATCGACAAACACGACATATTTCCCTTGTGTCGCTCGCGCGCCGATATTTCTTGATTTCACCACCAAACAGTTCTGCGGATTGTGGATGATTTGACTGTTTACAACCGACAAATCCTCCGCCACTATTTCTTCCGTCCCGTCACTAGAATTGTCATCCACCACAATCAACTCCCAAGCAATACCCGAAAAATCCGCTTTTTTGATGGAAGCGACGCATGCCAAAAGTTGCTCCTTTCTATTGTAAGTTGTAATAATAATTGATACATCCATAATAGCAAATCCTAAATTTTAGCCACCTCCCAATGCCCACCTTTGTCCGGACCGATGCGACGGATAGCCCCGGATTCTTTCAGTTTGGCGATATTTTTCTCCACTGCGCGAGATGAAATTCCCAGTTTTTCAGCCAGTTCATTTGCGCTTATCTCGTTTTGTTCTCGAATAATATTCAATATTTTCTCCGAACTTTTCTCCGAACTTTTCTCCGAACTTTTCTCCGAACTTTTCTCCACAATTTTCTGGGTAGTTTTCTCCAAACTTTTTCGCCTTGTTTCTTCAAATTCCTTACTTAAAATCGTAAAGCAAAAACCTCCAGAAGCCTCTTCGATAAAAGGTTCTGGCAAGCCATAGTCTTTGATTTGCTCGATAGCACGTTTAACTCCGCTTCCATACCGTTCAATCAGCCCGGCATCGCGAAAAATTTCCGCCACTAGCTTGTTGCGCGGTTTTGATTTTCGTCTTCCGGTTTTTACATCATCCAAAGTTAAATCAAACGGTAGCCAGCCACTATTCCAAAGTTCGAGCTTGTCGAAATAAACTCGGAACTGAGAATGGGTTCCTTCTTGATAGTCTCTGTGAATTATCGCATTGATTACTATCTCTCGAATAGCGTCAATAGGATATTGCCATCGTTCTTCCCGCTGAGGATTGCCCGTAATAATGAATTCTTTCAGAATGTATGTTTTTATGAATTCCATCACTTCATCCACTTCGCTGATCAGATCCTGTCTGATTATCCTGTCTTTCTTGATTGTGATATCGTCCTGAAATAGACCTATCTGGATATCGGTTTGCCGGGAAGGGACTTTCGCAAACAATAGCAAGCTGGCATTGGTCGGATATTCGTTACTATTTTCTTCCACTATTAAGGAATATTTGCGCAAAAAGCTAAAAGCATCACCCAAGTCAATCCCTAAATTTTTTTCGATCATACTCTTGATTTTCTCAATTTTTTCGGAGTCCAAATCATCCAGACTTTTTTCTTTGTTAGGATAAAAATCCCAACTGGAATTTTTTGTTCGCAAATACATCTCCGATATTTCCTGCAAAGTCAAAAGATGATTGCCATTATTCTTTCGCTGATAGAACCTTCCTTTGAAAGACACGGGTTTCAAGGGAAATTCAGCCACCTCAAAGACAACGACTATTTTATTGTCAATTACCTGCTTTTCAATCTCAACGCTCAAAAATGGTTGCGTTTTACTTCTAATTTCGCTAGCCCAACGCCCGATACTCTCCCGATTCAATTCCGTACCCTTGATTTTTTTATCATCAGACACGCCGACAATCACCACCCCGCCTTTACTATTAGCGAAAGCAACCAAACTGATAATCACCTCGTCAGAAAAAGACAACTTTAATTCAACATTGGCATTTTCTCCGCCTGCTATTATCTTTTTTATGCTAATTTCATTCATAAGTTACAATATGACTGTCCCTAATTTATCGCCGATATCCTTCCGGATACCCCGCATACCATTTGCGCAAACTTTCCACGCTTGCGACAAGACTTTTTTTCGGTTTCCACTTCAAGACTCGCATCGCTTTTTTGGGGTTAGCATAAATTTTGGCATATTCCCCTTTTCTGGCCGCCGCTTTTTTTCTTTCCAGTTTCAGACCGAAAATCTTTTCCACTTCACTGACAATTTCTTTCACTGAGTAGCCTTTGCCATTGCCCAAATTGAACACATCGCTTTTTCCGCCTTTTTCCAAATACTTCCAAGCGGAAAAATGCGCTTGAGCCAGATCTTCCACGTCAATATAATCGCGGATCGGCGTGCCATCTGGCGTTTTTACCTTGGCGCAAGTGAAGGCGAACGGTTCGATGCCCAGCGCTCCGCGCACGGCGTTTTGCATCAAAAGCTGAGACGGTTTTTTGCTGTCGCCGATCACTCCATCGCTCGAAGCTCCGCAAACATTGAAATAGCGTAAAATTACAAAACGAAAAGCATGCACCTTGCTGTACCAAGCAAGCATCTTTTCTGTCATTAATTTTGACTCACCATAAGGATTGGTTGGATTTTGCGGATGTTTTTCATCCACTGGAAGATAATTTGTCTCGCCATAAGTCGCGCAAGTGGAAGAAAAGATCAGTTTTTTCACTTTTGCTTTGCGCATTGCTTCAAACAAGTTAAAACTACCCAGAACATTATTTTCAAAATACAGTTCGGGTTGCTCCATTGATTCGTTAACCAGACAGAGCGCCGCGAAATGGATAACGGCATCAAGCTTATGCTGTTTAAACACCTTTTCAATGTCAGCCGGCTGGCGCAAATCACCGCGTACAAAATCCAGCTTACCGATTTTTTTGAGAATTTCCAACGGTTCCCGAAATCCGCGCCCTAAACTATCAAATACCACCACCTCATAGCCTTGTTCCAAAAAAAATTTCACGGCATGACTACCGATATACCCCGCCCCGCCAGTAATTAATATTTTTGTCATATTATTAATTTTAGCACATCCCATCCAATTAATGCACCAGATAATACATTTTTAGCATCACACGAAAAAACCAATTGACCTGCTCCGCCACAAAATCATTCGGCAACGTCAGGATGGCGGTTTGCGTATCCTCCGCCTTTTTGATCGTTTCAATTTCGGCCGGAGAAAACTGAGCCGGAAATTTTAATAGCAAATTTTTCATGTTATTACTATTATTTTTCACCTCACGCGTCCAATAGGATTTTCCATCTACGCGGTGAAAATACTTCGTGCCTTTTACTATGCTAAATTCATACCCAGCTAGAAAAGCTTTGTAACCAAAAGACCAGGATTCAAGAGCGCCAAATTCCGTTTCATAGCCACCAACTTTTTCAAAAACCGCCCGGCGAAAAAGATAGTTTCCGTCCACGACCGGATGAAAGGAAGTTTTGCGCAGGTCGCCAAAGACCATCTTGTCTTTCAGAAATAACCAGTGTTTATAGATCAGATCCAGTCCCAAAAAGTCATAGAAAAAACAGATATTTTGAAAAGTGATTAAGTTGTCCTTTTCTGTCACAGCAGATAACAGTTGGTAGAAAGATTTTTTGTCCAAGTAGTTATCCGAGTCGATGAGAAAAAACCAATCGGCCGTAGCTAATTTGGCACATTCATTGCGCGTAAATCCCCCACCGCGATTTTCCGAATTCTTGCCAATCCTGACATTTTGCGGATATTTTTGAGCATACGCTTTTAGAAGATTATAAGTACCGTCTTTCGAACCGTCATCCACCATACAAATTTCAAACTCCGGAAGTTTCAGATCGATTATTGAATTGACAGTGTCGTCAAGTGTTTTTTCACAGTTATAGCACGGGATAATAAAAGAAATTTTCATTGTTGATTAATAAGTCTAATTAAATTTTCCTCAAAAATATCCTCCCAATCAAATTCCTTAGCATATGCGATTGCATTTTTGCGATACTCTTGCAAAGTTTTTTCATCTTTGAGAAGCGCAATTATTTTCTCCGCGATTTCCTCCTTGTCTTGACTAATCACAAATCCGCAACGCCTTTTCTCAATTTCCCTGGCATTGTGCGCCACGTCAGAGAGCAAAATTGGTAGCCCGCCCGCCAGATAAGCTTTGACCTTTCCCGGATCAGAAAAATTGGTAAAACTCAAGGCGCCACTTTCGTCATATTTTTCGTACAGCGCCACGGCCGCCGCACATTTGGAAAGCATTTTTTCCACCTCGCTATGCTTTTCCACGTAACCCACAAACTCCACGTTCTTTCCTATATCCAATTTTTTAGTTTGCTTTTTTAATGCTTCCAGATAGCTTCCATCGCCGATTACTAAAAACTGAAAATCGGGCAACTGTCCGATTACGGCAGGCACTGCCCTCAAGGCATACTGCACTCCCTGCTTTTCCAAAATATGCCCCATAAACACCAGGGTGTGTTTTTCAATTTGAGAAAAATCCAGACGCGGAAAACGGGAAAACCAAATGCCGATCGGAACGGTGATTTGATTGCCACCGGAAAAGCCGAAATATTCTTTTCGCGCCTGCGCCATCCGCGGAGAGAGATTCCACGTTTCATCAGCATGCCGCACACAAAACTGATCCAGTTTATGATAGAAATAATTGAGAATTTTAATATCAAATCTTTTGGGATTATAATCTATCACGTAGTAGATCACTTTTTTGGTTTTGCCGAAAAAGCGCAAAACTATGCCGGAAAAAGCATTGAGATTATCGCAACCGATAAACAGATCGCTCTTGGGCATTTTTTGCCAGGTCCAAAAAATATTCAGCGCGATGTCGATTGAATAGACCAACAGGGCGAAATTCTTTTTGATCTTACGATACTTTTCTTCTTTTAACTCCCCCTTTTCATAAACCTCATATCCAGAACCGGACAATTTTTCATCCCAAAAAAGCGGATGCCCGATAAACAAAAGCTTGCCGACACTATTATTCAGCAAATATTCCCGCAAATCCTGCGCCGGACCGGTCGCATAGACATGCGTGGCAATGACAATATTTTTAGCTTTCAGTTCTAGCATTATTTTCACGACTTACGCATTTGCCCAAGTCAGCCATATTTTCTCTCTTACTATTTTAACATAACATATCGCAACGTGCCAAAAATTTCAAAATTAGCGTTTCGATTATTATTTTTTACTTATCGCAAGCAAAACCGGACGATTTTTTCGCGGTGTCGCGCCTTGCGAGATAAAAAAAACATACCAAACCAGATCGACCAGCTTAGTGATCAGGGGCAATATGATTTTTTTCAGCAGTTTTCCCATAAACCGCTTATCATCAGGCGCATAAGCCACCAATTCCTCAATCGCAATATTTTTCGCCTCAAATCCGGACAAAAGCAAAACTTCCCGCATTGATTCGGGAGTATAGAGAATTTCGTGGGTGATGTCCGTATAGCGATCATGCATTCCTCCGATAGCATTATTGCCATTGGGAATATTGACGATCAACTTTCCGCCGGCTTTGAGCGCATCTTTCAAAATACTCAAGAACGGCACTATCTGTTTTTTTTCAATATGCTCCACCACATGATAGATAGTGATCACATCAAAAAAATCCGCCCTATCTTTCAGATACTCTTCGGCAGAAATTTTTTCTACCACAAAACCTTGCTTTTCGCAAAAAGCCACGCACTCAGGAGAGATGTCGATCCCCTTGATATTTCGATAGCCCAGCTTGGAAAAAGTATGCAGATTTTGCCCCAATCCGCAACCGATGTCCAGAAACCGGCTTTCCTTATTTTCAGGCAAAGCTGCGCCAATATACTTTTTGTTCCAAAAATAGAGCCGTTCATACTCTTCGTCGATGTTATTTTCCCGCTCCGAAGAAGAATAGATCAGTGACATATAGTTTTCAAATATTTCTTTTTTCGGCATATTGTTCCGCGATTAAATTTAGATACTGCCTGGCAATCTTTTTCGGCTCAACGCATCTGCTGAGTTGCTCTCTCTGCTCACCTGTTTTTATTTTGGCATTTTCATAGTTTTGCATAATGGATTCTATTTTTTCCATAAACTCATTTTCATTATTCTGTTCGATAACAATATTGTCATAATCCGGAAATGTTTTCAGATACTGCGACACTCCGCAATTCCTCGTCACGATCGTCGGCACATTCAAAAAAATCGCCTCTACGGCCGTATAGAGGAAGGCTTCAAATTGGGAGGGTAAGACGACTATTTTTGCGTTTCTGATGATTGCTGAACGCCTCGCCTTCTCTCCAGTGTAGCCAAAAAAAATCACTTGACTATTCCCGCGAAAATAGCTGGCTAGTTTCTCAAGATCAGCTCCTAAGATAACAAAATACATGTAGGGGTAGGTGGCTAATATTTTTGCTATTATTCTTTTCAAAACCTCACCGCCTTTCTTTTTCTGCACGCTTCCATAGAAAAGAAAATACTCCTTGCCTCGAAGATTCTCCGGAAAATCCTCATCACCAAGCTCAACATTTTCCAATGCGGCAGGAAGTGGAGCGATATTCATTTTGGAAAAATCAATGTTCCACAGAAAAAAAGAATAAACACCCATAAGCGAAGAACTGGTTAGAATCACCCGGGCTCTTTTAACAATGAACTTCTCAAAAAAATTCAGAACGGAGCGAAAAATGAAATATTTCAGACCGCGCCTTCTTTCCAAGGCATACACTTCATGACTCGTCCCATGCAACCGCGCGAGATAGTGATACTTTTTTCCCAAGAGCATTTTAGCTAAGATACAATAACCGCCAAAAACTTCATCTTCAATAACATCGTAATTTTGATAATTTTTTAAAAGCCAGCGAGAAGTGGCCCAATGAACGCCTAGCAGATTTTTCCGATTAGCTTTCACCCTAATCACTTCCACTCCGTCTTCCATCCCTCTCTTGTTTTTTTCAAAAGAAACCGCCAACACAGAAACACAGATTGATGGATCGCAACTTTTAATCGCTCTCGCCATCTCGTACACATATGTTCCGATGCCCCCCGCTCCGGTTTCTGGCGGATATTCAGGGGAGATAAATAATATGCTTTTCATAAAAAACATAATTTAGCCTAAAAAATACTTCTTATGCCAATAATTAAAATTAAACACTCGCAAAAGCTTAAAGCGATGATCGGCTTTGCCGTTCATATGTTCGGTGTGCATCAATTTCACATATTCCAGATCAAAAAATCCGTTATCGTGAAATAAATACTCCTGAAATAAATCTTTCAATTCGTTTCGAATCCACTTGTCCAATGGTACACCAAAACCGCTTTTTTTCCTATAGATCAGGTCTTTGTCGAAATATTTGCTCGCCAATTTCTTTAAAACATACTTTTGCTCGCCGTTTCTGATTTTCCAATTTCCCGAAAGCGAAAAAGCAAATTCCGCCAAATCCTTATCCAAAAGTGGATTGCGCATCTCAAGCGCTGTCGCCATTGTCGCCCGATCTCCTTTCACAAGATACCAATCAGGCAATTGAATTTTGCAATCAAGAAATAAGCTTTTATTGATTGCGTCTTTTTGTCCAAAAGTATTTTCATATTTTCGCGCTTCTGCAAAAATTGACTTCAAGCTTATCGGTTTTTTCAATAATTTTTCCGCTTCTTCCGGCAGAAAACTGCCACTGCCAAAAATAAACTGCCTTTGGGAAAAATCTAACCCAAAACTGTCAAGTAATTTGTGATAAGGATTATTTTTAGGGGTTATTTTTTTTCCGATACTCGCCAAAAAACTCAAATAGCGATTATTTTCAATAAACTCTTGCGCTTTGTATTTTGAATACCCCCCAAAAAGCTCATCTCCGCCGTCGCCACTTAAAACTACTGTGATTTTATCTTTGGCAAATTTGGAAACAAAATAGAGTGGAATAATTGCCGCGTCTGCCATTGGCTCGTCCAAATAATCCAAAATTTCCAAAAAATTTTCCCGCACGAGCTGGTCTTCAAAGTAGCAAAGATTATAGTTTATGCCAAGTTTTGACGCCACCCGCTGAGCATACTCCGATTCGTCCGCTTCCTTGGAATTTTTGTAGCACACCGTGAAAGAATTCACTTGCGGAGAAAAATCGGAAAGATATTTCGTGATTAGACTGCTATCCACTCCCCCGCTTAGAAAAACGCCAAGTGGCACATCTGACATTAGTCTTTTTTCGACTGATTTTTTGATCAAATCCTCTGTTTTGGCCAGTACCTCGTTTTCTGAATAATTATTATTTATTTTAATTTCTTCCAGCTTCCAAAAATCGTACTTATTAATTATTTTCCATTTTTTCAGATCAAACTGAAAAGTAGTTGCCGGTTCCAGTTTTTTTATTTTATCTAAAATACTATTAGGCGAAGGAATGTAACCATAAAACAGATATTTTGCCAAAGACAACTCGTCGATCTTTAATTTTTGTTTAATTTCGGGATTTTTAATGATGGCCTTTAGCTCAGATGCGAAGCAAAAAATTTCTTCGTCTAAATAGTAATACAACGGTTTTTTGCCGAAATGATCGCGCGCTAGTGTCAAGAGATTATTTTTCCGATCATAAATAGCAAACGCAAACATCCCCTCAATTTTTTCCACAATTTTTTGCCCAAATTCCTCATAGCCATGAATCAAAATTTCCGTGTCCGATTTGCTTTTCCATTGGTAACTTGTTCCTAATTCTTTTTTGATAGTTTGGTAATTATAGATTTCGCCATTGAAAATTATAGCGACACTTCCATCTTCATTAAACATCGGTTGTCTTCCTGCCTGCGAAAGATCGATGATGGAAAGCCGTCTTTGCCCTAAGGCAAGATTATTAATAAAAAAATCACCCGATTGGTCGGGGCCTCTTTTTTTGAGCGTTTCAAGCATTTCCAAAAACAACTCTCGATTTACCGGAGTGCTTCTATTTAGTTGTCCTAAAATTCCACACATCTATTTTTTTAATGAATTCACCAGCCTTCCGGTAAAAAAATACCTTATTCCATCAAAAAAACCGTCCCAGTATAACCCCACCAAATCAAATCGTTTTTCTCTTAGCATAAACAACGAATAAATCAATGGCCAAACCCAAGAAAAAAATAACAAATAACCGGTTTTTTGAAACAAATTGCCATGTCTAACAATAATCACAGTTCTGTTTCTCATGAGACAATACGCTTTTTGCTTGAACTTGCCTCCTAGGGCGCGCGCGGTTTTATTATCTGCCAGAGTAACATTGTGATATATTTTTGCTTTTTTTAACATTCCGCATTTATAGCCATATCTTCCCGCCCTAAAAGCAAAATCTGACTCGGCAAAGGTTTGAATCAACTCTTCGTCAAAAAGACCACAATTCTCAAAGACCTCTCTCTTGATAAGAAAAGCATTTGGAACGCCATCACTCTCACAAACGGCATGATTTGTTTCGTCAATCATACCGGATGTTTTTCCGGTAAATAGATTAATTTTTTGAAAATCCAAATATTTCTGTTTTGTCTTAAGATAATACATCGTCGGACCCACTATTCCATATACACTATTCGTTAAAGCAAAATCAAAAAGCACCCGAATCATCTCACGATCCAAAATATTGTCATCATCAATGAACAAGATAAATCTGCCGGATGATTTCTCATACCCCATATTTCTCGCTCTCGCTGTCATTTGCTGAACACTATTGTGGATAATTTTTCCATTGGCAACTTCCAGATCCGCAAGTTCGAATTTCTCAGTGCCATCATTTGAATTATCATCAACTACGATGATTTCCCATGTCCCAATATCATGCTGGGAAGCATTGATCGATTTAATACAGCTCAATAATTCGCTTTTCCTATTTCTAGTTGTTATAATGATAGATAAATCCATCTTGTTTATGATTGGCTTAATCAAATCTGTTTCTTATAAAGCGTGCCGGCACTCCTGCGACAATTGAGTATGGCTCAACATTTTTCGTCACAACTGCGTTAGCACCCACAATCGCACCCGTTCCGATGGTCACGCCAGGCGACACAACCACATTCACGCCTAGCCACACATCATCCTCAATTACAACCGACCCTCTCTTTTCTCCTTGAAACATCATAGGAACTTCTTTTTTTTCAAATTTGTGATGGGAAGTTAAGATGCTACAATTCGAAGCAATCATCACATTGTTGCCAATTTTCAGCCCCCCCTGACCGGATATCGTGGAATTACGATTAATTGTAACACAATTTCCCAGCTCAATTCCCGCCGGACTCATCAGATAGCAACCCTTTGCGATAAAAACTCTTTTCCCGATTTTCTTGCAAAAGAGACCCCAAAAAGCCGCACGCATTCTGGCGACTGAAAATACCGTTTCATTAAAAATTTTTTGCAAAATAGCAACCAGCATTATCTGTTTTTTATTCCGATTTAATCCATATTTATTGCTTCCAATTCTCCCGACTCATCTCCGCCTGATTGAATATTCCCACAAATTTGCCCCAAGCATAAACGATGAGTGTCACCCAGCAAGCCGGAAGGTGAAAAAACCAAGCCCTGTCTTTTTTTCTTGAGTAACCAATCAGCGCTTGCCCAAACAAGGGAAAAATCAAAACCGTATAGAGCAAAAATCGCAAAAGTCCCAGCGATGATTCTCCGCCAATTTCAAATTTGCTCCAATCAAACACGCGTGACTTGTTTTTTTTGTGAAAGGTGTAATCCTTAATCCGTCTTTTTTGCTTCCTGATGAATTTGCCAAAATCCGCTTCGCAAAAAGTGTGGATGATGCCAACTTTGACTTTGGCAATTTGAATCGCACCGCACTCGGCGATTTCCTTGGCAATCACGTCGATGTCAAACAGATATTTCCCGGTGTTGATTTTTTGCAAAAAAGCGGTGCGAAAAATTGTGCCGTTCGCGCCGACAGTCGGGATACCAGCCTTGGTTAATTTAATTTTGAGATAATCACCGCAATCAATTTCCTCGTGTGGCACCGCCGTCCATTTTTGGGTCAGATAGTTCCAACGATCATAATTGCCTAAAAATAGGCAGACGGGGTCGTTCATTCCAATTAGCGCGCAGTAACGTTCAATGTAACCGCCTTCACGACGCCAAGTATAGCTGATCGGTTCAGATAGCATAATTTCTTGGTCCGCGAAAGGTGCCACCATTTTTTTCAGCCACCCGGTGTCAGGCAAAAAATTATCCGAATCCAACGTCAGTGCCAGTTCATTTTTCGCCTCGCGCAAGGCCACCGCTTTCCCAGACTCGGCAGTTTTCAAAGGATTAGGAAAAACTTTTCCGCCATACTTTTTAACAATCTCCACTGTTGCGTCAGTCGATCCGCCATCGCCAACCAAAAACTCGAGCCTATCTTTGGGATAGTCCTGCTCAAATAGGCGACGCAAACATTCATCCAGCGTCAACTGCGCGTTGAGCGTCGCCATATAGACACTAATTGTCGGCAAATTATTTTCCATATCTAGCAATTTTCTTTTTTCGTTTTGGAAAAATCAATCATCTTTCCCAGCCATTTCCAGCCGGCTACAAAGAGAAATTTCAAATCACCCCAATTGCGAATGGATATTAATTTCCGCCAGATAAATTGCGGGCTGGCAAATGACTTATACAGCCCCTGCACCAGATCTTTTGCTTCAAGGGAGCTGATCTGCGCTTTCATCACCATTTCCCGCTGGTCATAGTGGGCATAGTCTAGCGTGCGCAATAAATCATTTTCGGCGCAATATTTGTGGAGCGGCGTGCCTGGGTAGGGAATGACGATCGTGCCCTGCAAGGTGTCGACATAACCTTCTTTGAATAATTTTTTGGCGAGTGCAATTGTGCGCTCGGCCATCTCTTTCGTTTCCCAAGGATAACCGATCATGGCTGTGATATGCGGTTCTAGTCCGGCCTCTTTGCACAGCCTGAGTCCCGGCTCAATTTCTTCCACTTTGAGATTTTTGTCGATCCGATCCAGCGTTTCTTGATTGGCCGATTCCAGTCCGAAAAGAATGAAGCGAAAGCCGGCTTTTTTCATCATAGCCCAAATTTTTGGATCGCGAATTCCTGTGATGCGCATATTGCAACTCATCGTAATTTTTTTATTGTACCCTCGCTCAATCATCCCGTTGCAAAAATCTTCCAGCCATTGCCCGATGGGAAGCGAACCGGAATCTTCCATAATTTCCCGCACACCCAGTTTGATCAAATTTTCCACTTCAGCCAGCGCTTTTTGCGCTGACATCGTGCGAAAACTCTTGCCCGGAAAAAGCGTCGTCCAAGAACAGAAAGTACAGCGCCCCCACCAACAATCCCGCCCGCTCATGAGGTATGCGCCAGGAGTATACTTGAAATTGCCATTTTTGTAGGCATACAGTTTCCATTTCGTCAGCTCACGATCGATGAGTGGCAAATCATTGAGGTTGTGCTTGGATAGATCGGCTGGTCCGGAATTAACAATTTTTTGCGCGCCGTCGCGAAACCAAAATCCCCCTTCTAATATCTCGCCATTTTTTAAATGATTCGCCAGATTCAAAAGCATAAAATCATAATCCCCGCTCACCAGCACAAAATCAACCAGCGACTCGCGCAGAGACTCTTCCGGAAAAGCCGTCACATGATCGCCCATCAGGACTATTTTCGCCTTAGGCAATTTGGTTTTGAGCTTGGCAATGATCTCCCAATGCATTTTCACCACTGGTGTTTTTGTCTCAAGGGCAATCAGATCCGGCGCCTCAGCAACTATTCTTTTTTCCCAAGCTTCATAATCCAAACCTTCCGCAATGCCCTCGTCCCAAAAAACGTCATAGCCGTTCTTTTTGAGAAGAGACGCCGCATAAGCGGGAATGACGGGATAGATAAAGGTTGGGGTGCTAAACCACTGAAACTGACGATTTTGACCAAGACAAGCAACGCCCTTTCCTGATTTCAAGGGCGGATAAGAAATAGCGATTTTCATGAGGTCTCTACGAAATACGAGTCCGTACCTACCTGCCGGTGGCTCACCGCCAAAAACTATGGCCGACGGAGCGCAGACAGGCGAATATACGAATCCGCTTTGATCAAGTTATAAATTAAAAAAACGACTTCTAGGTTTCATTTTCTATAATAAACCAAAATGCTATTTTCTCCAAGGCTCTAAAAACACTTACTAACGCATCTTGCTTTTAAGCTCTCGCGTGAAAAGAAAACCTTGCAAAAATCTTGCTCCGTAGACTAGATGTGTAAGAAAAACATACATCAGAGCATAGAGCGCTATCGGTAAATTTTTTTGACGACGCGTGATATCAAAAAGGACAATGAGCATCGCCAGGCTATACATGATCCAGCCCAAAAGATAGAGAATTTCAAAAAAAACAAAAAAATGGCCAAGAATCAGTCCGATAAAAACAAACAGAAAAAAAGCACTGGGGATGAAATAGCGGAATTTGAAGGAAGTTTTGGGATATTTTTTGGCAAAAAATCCGCGATGAATCCCATATCCTCCTATCTGTTTCAAGTGTCGCAAGAGCCCCTCGCGCCGATGATGCCAAACGATCACCGCTGGATCATAAAGAATCTTGTTATTTTCCTTGAGTTTATCAATCACATCCAGACAAAATTTTGTGTCTTCCCCTGGCCAAAAATTACAATCAAAACCGCCTGCCTTGAGAAAGGCGCTCTTACGCACGGTCAGATTGACAGTCGGCCAGTCAGAAACTAGATGTTTTTCTCCCACTGGAACATAGCGCTCAGGAAAGCCGCCAGAAAGTTGACTGAGAAAGACCGCTCCGGAAACTTTTTGCAAAAAACTGTCCGATCCGGGAGTGATCGCCGGACCGCCGACAGCAGCGATACTTTCATCGGAAAAATCTTGATCTAAGATATTCAAAATGTCTTTACGCGGATAAGCATCATCGTCGATAAAAACTAAAAATTCACCCTGCGCATCGCGCACGGCCAAATTTCTTTTCACGGCCGGACCGCGACCACTGCCAATCTGCCTGGTTTTTGGCCAAGCTTCTGCCGTTTCCAGACCTTCGTCCGGATAAATAATAATTTCGTAGTCATCTCGCGAAATCTCCAGAATCTTCGGCACTGATTCGCGAATATAGTCGTTGACAACTTTAACCGGAATGATGAAACTGTATTTTATCAAATTAGCCATTTTTTGAGGTTTACGCACTCACCCTGCTTACTTCCATATTATACACCCACCAAACAAAATTGCGAAACTCTCCGTGCTTATTTTTTCAAATACGCGAGATTCGCCAAAAGCAACTCCTTCCCTTCCGGAGTGACTATTTTGGCAGTGGCAGTTTCGAGGTGCTTTTCCAAAAGCGCGATCTCCAAACTGATTTGTCTCTCCAGTCCCGAAATCAGTGCTAAACGCAGTTTACTATTGAGCGCATAAGCGCAGTTTTCAATCCCCAAAAGGAGCTCTTGGGAAATCTTGAGACTCAGGAGATGGGCGGAAAGAAACTTTTTCTCTGTTTGAGTTTTGATCAGTTTTTGCGCAAAATAGTAATCAATATTTTTTAGTATCGCTCCCGCATCGGTCACAACTTCCACCGAACGTTCCGCTGTTCCGACGTTCCCCGCGTCATCTTTCGCCACGATTTTCAAACCGTGCGTTCCTGGTTTTTGCAAACGCAGATCAATTTCGTTTTTTGCCAAAATTGCATTATCCCAAAAAATTTCCGCCGTAATTTTGTCCGCTTGAGATTGATTATCGCTAAGTGAGTACTCAATTTTAAGCACCCGATCGTTGGGATATTTTTTATTTTCTTTTGGATTCTGAATTTCAACTGTCGGCGCTTCCCTGTCACTATTTTCATCAATCAGTTTTCCCTCTTTAATTTCAACTGTTTTTTCCTCCGTCTCCCCTGCCACAGCCGTGCCAAAAATTTTTGCAGTTGATTCTTCCGCCACCCCGTCGCTACGCTCCGAAATCTTGGCTACCTCCACGCGGTAATCACCGCCATTTCCCGTCCCTTCGGTGATGATTTGATATTCTCCGGTTGACACCGGATCAGGAATAGTGATAAATTCATTTTCAATTCCATTGTAGCCCGTATAATATGCTCCTTTGATCTGATTTATGTCTTCAAGCGGTCGGATCTTTTTCCCTGCCCAATGCAACCCATCTGGCGCGATGATTTGAACGTCGATGGGAGAATACACAGAAACAATTAAAAGATTTTTAATTAATGAATCATCATTTTCTCCAGTTGGCCTAACTCCGGTAAGCAATTCGAGTATGTCTTTTTGCGCTTTTGTTGGAAGATCAACATGCGCAGCATTAATTTCGACATATTCATCACTAGGTATATTTTCACTTTTGGCTGATTCGAGTGGAACGGTTCCGTCTCCAATGCCCTTTGTTAATCCTCTATCTCCAATAAGTGGAATCTCAAAACCAAGAGGGTAACCATGATCCCAATACTTGCCCATTTCTGGAGCGTCAATAACTTTGAATCCAACTATTGTGCCCTCATCACTTCCAGCTTTTCCAACTATTTTATCAAATTCGATATAATTTAATTTGCCTTTTTTCTCTGCACTGTTCAAGTTTTCTAAAAAAATATTCTCAGGATAGTCTAATGGGTAAATTTTATAGACGTCGTCATTCTCAACATCTTGCAAATAATTATACACTGGTAACAATTCTTGCAGTGAAGCGATTGGTCTTTGATGGATATAGTCAAAAAGATCGGCATACTCAGGATTTCTTGCTTCCTGCGCTTCTTGTGTCAATATATGTTTCGTATACATATCCGACAAATCCCAAAACCAGCCATCTCCATCCCATTTCAAATATGCCCCCGGCGCCCCGTTCTGTGGTGTTCCAAGCGTAACTAGTTGATCAATATCATCAGCATAATAATCTGATTCTACATATTCGCGAGCCAGTAGTCCTCCCATTGAATGCGCCACGATGTCCACTTTTGGCCAATTATTTTGCGTTGTAATGTCTTGGATTTTTTGCGCCAGAAGTTTTGCATTTTCAATATTGCTATCGCGCCACTCATAAGGCAACTCAAATAAATCCCTATCTGGGACATACCCATTATCCACAAACTCCTTGTAGAGATTATCATAAGTATGCAAAATCAGATCCATTCGCCATTCGCCATCTTTTTTTTTGTGAACCCAAAATTCCAGGAATAAGCAGCACTGGATCTTGATATTTTTCCTCCGTGAGATGATAGGAGCAGTCAATATTTTCATTGATTGCCTGGAATTCACCATCGCCAAGGTCAAGCACTTTTTCCGGACCAGTACTTTTTCCCCACCAATTGTAGCGAAAATCTGCCATTACTCCATCTTCACCCTTGGAACAAAACACGTCTCCGGTGGCATTGTAAGAAAAAAATGTTCGATTAACTTTCACATCTTCTCCTTTTTCCAGACTAGCCATTATACCCAGATTGTTATCATGGATACGACTTCCGGAAATTCTTAACCTTGAGCCATACCAAGCCATAATTGCCCCAGTTGGACTGTCGGCATAAACAGTACTAACAAATGGATTAAAAAACATCTGTGGCGTATAGCTTCCTCCACCACTAATATCAGCATTCATAATACTCGCTTCTCCGCCATCTTCGATATTTATTGAATAAGCGAATCTAGGATTAGTCTCTTCCGTTTTCTGAAAGATAACAGGGTTTTTTTGTGTTCCCTTCACGAATAATTTTCCCGCCACGTTTAAAGAAGATCTTCTGTCAAATGTCACTTTCACGCCACCTTTAATCACAAGCGTTGCCCCAGCCTCAACAGACACTGTTCCTTCGATGAATTTGTCCGATGTCCATTCCACATAACCCTTGATATCATCCGGACTCTCCTCCTCTCCTCTAACAAAGTCTCTAACGTCATATTTTTTCAATCCGATATTTTCTTTCCCAAAAAACGCTACCTGAAATGGCGAAATTGGTGCTAAGCTTAAAATTAAAGTCAATAAAAAAATACTTATTACTCGTACCCTCTTCATTTTTGTGAGAAATATTTAATTATTAAATATATATTGATTATTGGCCAAATTAAAAGAGCAAAATATCCCAACCATTTCACATCATAAAAATCAAACATCATTGAACCAATGTTCAACAAGAAGCTCAAATTTCCTAAAACTGAAAAAACGACCAACGCTAAAAATTTCTTTTTAGTCGTCGCCAAAATTATCAGCGCAACAAGCACAGACAAACCCAAAAGGCCTAGGCTCAACTTCAAGTCAAATGTTGGATCAGAAAACATACTTTTTTTTGCAAAACTTCCTCCGTCAAAACATTTGCCGGGGAGTTTTTCATTTTAATTTTTATTACGCACTTTATATTAAAAACTTTTTCTACAATTCAATACTCTTGAAATATTCAATCGTTTTTTGCAGACCGGCTTCCAATTGCACCGTCGGCTCCCAATCTAGTTCTTTTTTGGCAAGAGAAATGTCCGGTTTTCGCTGGCGCGGATCATCTTGGGGTAAAGGTTTGAAAATAATCTTGCTTTTGCTTTCCGGAATCATCGCAATCACTTTTTCCGCCAATTCCTTAATGGTAAACTCGATCGGATTGCCAATATTCACCGGGCCGACAAAACCCTGCTCGTTGTTCATCATTTTCACCATGCCGGAAATCAAATCATCGACATATTGAAAACTGCGCGTCTGTGAGCCGTCGCCATAAATCGTGATGTCTTCATTTTTCAAAGCTTGGACGATGAAATTGGAAACCACCCGGCCATCGTGCGGGTGCATATTCGGTCCATAGGTGTTGAAAATGCGAATGACGCGGATCGGCAAATTGTGCTGGCGGTAATAGTCGAAAAAGAGAGTCTCAGCGCAACGCTTGCCTTCATCATAGCAAGAACGGATCCCGATCGGATTGACCCGCCCCCAATAACTTTCCACTTGCGGATGCACCTCTGGGTCGCCATAGACTTCGGAAGTGGACGCTTGCAAAATCCGCGCTTTTGTCCGCTTGGCGAGGCCTAGCATATTGATTGCGCCGTGGACAGATGTTTTGGTCGTCTGCACCGGATCAAACTGATAGTGAATTGGCGAGGCCGGACAAGCGAGGTTATAGATCTGATCAACTTCGACGTAGAGCGGAAAAGTCACATCGTGGCGCAGAAACTCGAATTTTTTGTTTTCCAAAAGATCCAAAATATTATTTTTATTGCCGGTGAAAAAGTTGTCCACGCACAAGACTTCATTTCCTTCCGCCAACAGTTTGCGACAAAGATGCGAACCAATAAATCCGGCTCCGCCGGTTACGAGAATTTTTTTGGACATAAAAAATTTTAAATATTTATAATTTCTAGTTTACCGCCAAACCGGAAGGTCCGGCTGGCGCAATCTCATCACCAAGCTCTGTGGAGAAAGGACTTTCATCCGCTCCAATATCCCAAGGAACGGTGCGCGTATCGCCGTCAATATCAACTGAAAAACTCAAATGAGCATCACTAGCCAAATTCGATCCGGCATCAATCGCTGCGGTGTCAGTGTCATCCAGATGAAAGTCTTCTGCATCCGTGGTCAAATCTGTGAAAGTTAATGTTTGTGAATCAATATTATGGCTGCCCGGAGTATCATCCAAATCGCTTATATTATACTCCGACGCTAAATCAAACGATCCGGTACCACCATAACCGATGCCACAGTTTTGCGCAATATTATTTTTAGCCACAATAGTGCCCAAATCGACTTGAAAACAAACATCCTCGCCACCCAGAGTTGCAAAGGCGCCATAAACGGTGTTGTTGTAGGCATAGAGCGTATTGGACTCACCAATCAGATAAATTCCGCCTTCACTGAAGCCGGAAATAATATTATTCCAAACCTTATACGTTCCCGTCTCAGTTCCCGTAGCCATGATGCCATAGCTGGTCCAGCCTTCCGCTGGTGCTTTTATGATGCAATTACTTATCCTGGTCAGTCCGGAAATGTTGGCCAGGGAAACACCAATCGTATTCCCAGTTCCCATATTATCATCCAAAATTTGCAAACCATCCAGCCAGACATTTGGACCGCCAATATTGATCGGCGGGTCACTCTGATTATCCCCATCAACAGAATGAACTGCTAGCGTATATTTACCCGTCTCACCCCAGACTCCTGCGTGCCGCTGACTTGTGCCTACTTGCGTCGTCAGGTTAGGTGTAAATATTTTAATGAAACGAGTATCATCTGTCGTCCAACCACCAACCATCACGACTCCAGCGCTAACATCATCTTCTGCGTCACCATAACAAGCAATGTTCCATTGCAGATCGCCCGCCACCAAATCATTACCCAGATCATTGGCAGTAGCATCACCTCCAGCCGTCCAGTCATCAAAGTTAGCCACCGTCGAATCAAAAGCTAAACTTTCAATTCCTGCTTCAGCATCAACAAGTGATGTATAGGCACGATAAACACTAACAACCTGCGTAGCGCTGGCGCTATGCGGAGCCCCGCCAGTCGAAGACTGAACGGAAAAAACGGAGCTGGAAGTTCGACCAGTGATAAAAGCCAAATAGACTGTTCCGGAAATATCATATTGCAAAACATCACCTACTCCAACATTATTCGGCATCGCATCAGAAAAAGTTGCCGTTGTGCCGGAAATTGTCACTGTTTCGTGCGTTGTGTTTAGATTGGTAGTATTGGCTGGTCCGACCGAACGATAAATTTGCGTCGCTGCGCTTGCCGAAAAAGAAAAAGACAGACCGCCTAAAAGTAGAAAAGAAAAAAAACATAATTCTAGTACTTTTTTTTGTGTTTCTTTTTTCATCTTTTTTATAATTAAAAAGCTTAACTTATTTGAAGTAATTATACTCCATATTAGACCAAAATGGCAAGTAAAAATACAAAAGGGACTTTTCCGTTTCAGAAAAATCCCTTTTATCGTGTTGCAAAACAAACCATCTTCATGGACAAGACGATGTGCCCACGTTAGACGCAAAGATTATCTTTTTTATCCTTAAGGATTCAAACAGCGGCAATCTTGACACATTTTTATATGAATATGCATTGGCGCTGACAAATCCGATTACACTGCAATCAGGACTAAAATCAGCGCTAACGAGATCGATAACCAAATCTCGATTAAACGTGTGCCACTGACCATCATTGAATAACCCCAACCCGAACGTTGCTATGGTCGCCGTGTGAGAATTAAGCTCGGGATCGATATATTTGTACTGCATCGTAGCGTTTACCGTGGAATTATCAGGAAGTAAAACGGAAAGTATAATCGAGATATAGGGGAGATAGCTTCCCGTCCCTGCCGCTAAAACTTCCACGTACATCTGGGTATTTTTCAGGTCGAGTCCAGTCAAGCTAGTCTTATTTTGACTGGCTGAGGTGGCGGTACCGCTAGTGCCAAAAAGTACTTCTTCGACACCATCGAGTCCATCAATAAGAGCACTACCCCTGACTTTTGTCCAGTTGTCATGGGCACCATTGCCCTCGACAACATTAACAACCAATTCGGTAGAAAAAGCCGACTCAATATTATCACCATAAGCCGTAACGGCGAAATATTGGTTAATGCCCTCCTCAAATTCCATCCCGATATCCGCCAAGTCAATCATTGTGACATTCCCAACATCCACCGGTGGACCATAGACGCCAGACTCCGTTCCGCGATAGAGCTTATAGCCCAATACGGCCGGATCATTGTTTGGACACCACGCCAATTTGACACTAGTCAAAATTGTGGCGCTAGCATTCACCGTCAGTATTGACAAAACTAAAAAAACGACCAAAGATCCAAAAAACCGATTTCTTTTCCTCATGGCTATTTCCTCCCTCTATTTTGAAGTTTTTTGTTTTTTTATGAAAATAAAAAAAGCAGACCTAAAAACACAAGCCTCCTTCTTGTTTTTTTGTTTTTTTATCTTGTTTAGTAAAGAGCCATTTCTTTGTTCAATGATAGTATATTTCCCGCTATAAATCAAGGGGATTCCCCCGTACCAAAATTATTCAAATTTCACCCGCAATTTTTTTCCCAGATACCGCTCATAGTTATCCGGGCTATTGATGTATTGAATGTCAAAATGATGGCTGATGCGGTAGCTGATGAAATAGGATTTCACTGGTGTATCGTCAATAATCACATCCGCCACCAGATGGAAAAATACCCCCAAAGCCAAGGCCAAAAATACAGTTTTGGCTAATTTACTCTTGAGCAAATAGACCAAGAGCAAGAAAATAAGCACATATTCCCAACCATGAAAAAACACATAAATCTTGCCTGATTTCAGAAATTGGTAACCATTTTGGAAATATTCCCATTGCCAATTCCAGCCAAAAGCCAGGAAATAGTCAATGAAATGATCCAGGTCAATCAGAAATCCACCCAAAAAACCGAATGAAAATGCCCAAAACGGCTTTTTCCAAATGCGCCACGCGATAAGACCAGCCAAGAGGCTAAAAAACAAATGGATCGAAAGATGCACCGGTAAAGATAAATTCATAAAAAATATAGCTTAATTTACTTCTTAAGCATAATATATTAGAATTAAAAACACAATGGCACTTAATTCCGACCAGAAAAAATTTATTAAAAAAAATTGGGAAACGCTTTCCTTGGAAGAAATGGCGGCCGATTTGAGTTTGCCGAAAAAAACTATCTTGAAATATCTCAAAAATCATCTGCCAGAAAAAAAATTCCGGAATTTATTCAGTAATAATCCAACTACCAAAGATACGCCTCTTTCAAAAACAAATGACGGCTTTGAACTGAAAACATTCCTTTTGGAAAATATCAACTATTTCATCCTGTTTTTTGTTCTGATTTTTATCAGCTATCTTAATTCTTTCGATAATGCCTTTGTTTCTGATGACATTCTTGGAACACAAAAAAATGCCGCTTTGTCCGACTGGAGCTATCTGCGCTATCTTGCCTCCTGGAGCTTCTTGCCACACTTCATCTTGGTTAAATTCGGACTAATTGCTCCTTTTTATTTTCGCGCCGTAAATATTTTTTTTCACCTTGGATCAACTTGCCTCATTTTTATCATTCTCACTCTTCTGGCTAAAAACAAGCCACTCGCTCTTTTTACCGCCCTGCTGTTCGCCGTCCACCCGATTCTAACCGAATCAATTTCTTGGATCTCCGCTCGTCCCTATGGCCAATATGCCTTTTTCTTTCTCGCCTCATTTCTCCTATACTTGCTCTCTTTTCAATCGATAAAAAATTCAAAAAAACTGCTAGTCTATTCTGGCACACTTTTTTTCTTTGCGCTCGTTTCTTCGGAAAAAGCGGTCGCTCTTTTTGCCATTTTTCCGCTCTATGAATTGGCCTTTGGCAATCTGAAAAAAAATTGGAAAAAATTTTTACCCTTCCTTATTGCTTCTGTCATTTTTACTTCAATCTATCTAACCAGAACGAGTCAAAGATTCTCTGATTTGAACACGCAATATTATGCAGATGCCAGCGGACTGTATAACCCACTGGTGCAAATCCCCGTGGCTATCAGTTCCTACCTTGGCCTCATTTTTTGGCCACAAGGTCTCACGCTCTATCACACAGAATTGACTTTTAACACAATCGGCTATCTCGCTTGCCTTTCTGTCTTTCTTCTTTTTTCCGGCCTCGCTTACTATGGTTGGAAAAAAAATCGCTTTGTCTTTTTTTGGCTTTCATTTTTCTTCATCTCTCTCACTCCAACACTCACTCCGCTCAAAGTTTCTTGGATCGTCGCTGAACGCTACGCCTACATCGGAACACTGGGCATCCTCGCCACTTTCGCTTACTTTTTTACATGGCTCTGGGAAAAATTTCCCCAAAAAAAAGTTTGGCTCTCTGCAATTTTTGCGCTGATAATTTTGGCGCTCTCCATCCGCACGATCGTGCGCAATATTGACTGGGACAATGAGGATAATCTTTGGATTTCCACGGGAAAAACCTCTCCATCCGGACACGTCATCTACAACAACCTCGGCGATGTTTATGCCCGCCGGAAAGATTATGACCGAGCAATTTTAGAATTTAAACGAGCCACCGAAATTAACCCCCGCTACGCCGATGCTTATCATAATCTAGCCAACACCTACCAAGCGATGGGAAAAATAGATGAGGCCATTGCCGGCTACCAAAAAGCGCTGGAACTAAATCCGGCACTTTGGCAATCAGCTCAAAATCTCGCTTCGATTTACTTCACGCGAGGTGAGTTTGGAAAAGCGCATGAAGCAATCAAAAAAGCGGTCGAAATTAGTCCGACCGACCAGAACTTGCAAGCAAATTTAAAGTTGATTGAAAGCAAGTTATGACAGACGTAAATCAAGGATCTTCTCGAAAATTATTTCCGCTTCCTCACGATATACATCGGCCGATTAGTCACTTCAGCGTGGATGTTGGCGATGTAGAGCGCAATAAGCCCAAGACAAACAAGTACGATGCCAATCAAAAACAGAATTACGACCGCTAAAATTGCCGGGCCGGAGAAATAAAGATTATTGGTTATATAGCGGTTAATCATGATGAAAATTCCCAGAAGCCCGGAAAAAAATGTGATAATAATCCCCAGATAGCCAGCCAGCTTCAGAGGAAACAAGCTGAAGGAAATCATGCTATTAAACGCTAGCCGGACCAATTTCCAAAAATTATAGGCCGGAACACCATGGATCCGCTCGTTGGCTTCGAAATAGATATATTCACGCCGAAAACCGAGCCAATCGATCAGCGCGCGCGTCATGCGATTTTTTTCCGTGAGCCGATTGAACTCATCAATCACGATGCGATCCAACAAGCGAAAATCAGTTGCGCGCGTCACAATTTCCATGTCTGATATGCGATTGATCATTTTATAAAACAGATAGGAACCCATTCTTTTTATTAATTTTTCCTTCTTACTTTTCTCTCGCACGCCAACGACAACCTCCGCGCCTTTTTCCCATTTCGCGATAAATTCAGGAATTTTTTCGATCGGATGCTGGAGATCTGCATCTAAAATTATACAAGCTTCTCCGCGACAGCTGTTGATTCCAGCTGTCACTGCGATTTCCTTGCCAAAATTGCGGGAAAAATCCAAAACATTTATCCGAGCATCTTTCTCGGCAATTTTTTCTAATTCCAAAATACTCTTGTCACAACTGCCGTCATTTACAAAAATAAGCTCCCAAATATAAGGAAGTCTGTCGAGTACCGTTTGAATTTTGGCATAAAAAAGCGGAACGTTTTTTTCTTCGTTATAAAGCGGAACAACAATAGAAATCATTTTTTTTCCTGGTTCCATATATTTATGCGGGCTCTTTAGTAAACGAGTTAAAGACAAAAGGCAGCGCGCTGAGCAACGCGACTGTTTGAGCAATAATGCCTATGGCCAGTATAGCAGAAATCGTATGACCGAAAAAGAGCATCGCGCTGGCCGCCGAAACAGCCACAAAGAGCATTCCGTAAACCACCTTCACTCGTTGCAAGGAAAGCAAATATTGCAAAGTCAAGTTCACTAGAGAAAACAGCACCACCATAATCGCAAACCAGCCTAAATAAGCCGAAACCGCGTTATATTTCGCGCCAAAAAGCAAAGACAGAATCAATTTTGGCGCCATAAAATAGACTGCGATAGAAATGACAGACACGATAGTCATCAGAGTGAAGGCCTGCAGGAAAAGTTTTTTTGTGTTGCCATTCTTATGATTATGTTCCGCCGACATGGAAAAAAGCACGGAAGCAATCACGCCGGTCGCAAAAAAAATAATTTTGGAAACAATCGTGAGCGCTCCATATTGCCCCGCAGAAATATCGTCAAGATTATGTTTGGCCAGAACCATATCCAAATTACCCAAAGCATTGATCGCCAGATTACCGAGAAAAAAAGTCATCACCGTAGTTTTCATCGCTCCCAAATTGAGCTCACTGATTTCGTGCTCATCATTTTTTCCGGCCACAAAAATGAATTTAAGACAAATGAGCGCGATAACATAGGTCGCGACAGCAGACAAGAAAAAACTGAACATCAATCCGTTAATTTTAAGTCCGATAGCGATAAAAATCAAAGCGGAAAAGAGCTTCAGAGCACCACCGGCAATCGCGGCCCAGCTTGATTCCTTGAATTTTTGCCAACCGGAAAGCATCCCGGAAGCCCCGGCAGAAAAAAGCGAAAGGAGCATCGAAGTCCAAACAATGATCAGTGGTAGTGTGCTTTCAATATTAAGGAATCGGCTGATAAGCGGAGTAAGGAGAATTGTCACGAGAAAAATCGGTACGCCATATTGCACGACTTTTTTGTTGAAATAACGCAAAAGTTCATAACTCCTTTTTTTGTCATTTTGCGCTTTACACTGCGCGGCATATTTCGTCATCACCATGACAAGCGTCGCCGCGGGAACGGAGATGATCATCATCAGCGAAATGAGCGACTCCGTCTCGCCATAAACCGCCACGCTCACCATTCTTCCCACTACCAAGTGGAAAATGTAATTGAGCACGTTATTCACCATACTGCCGGAAAACAGCACGAAGCTGTTCCAGGCAAAAGCGTTGTTACGAAATTTTTTGAGCATAATTGTTTAACTGCAGTGTCGGTTCAAGTCTCTGACTTGAACCATTTATTTCTTACTCAACTAAGCATCTACAAAAAGTCGCATTTATTTCACCTTGTAGTACTGTTTGTACCACTCCACAAAATTAGCGATCCCCTTCTCAATTCTGGTCGTCGGCTTCCAACCCAGCTTTCGCAGTTTTTTAATATCGGCCACCGTTGAAGGTACATCGCCCGGTTGGATCGGCATCAAATTTTTCTTCGCAATCTTCCTCACATTTTTTTCAATCACTTCAATAAAACGCAAAAGGGTTTCTTCCTTGTCGCCACCAATATTCATCACGCCGTAACCCGTACATTTGTCGAGCACAGTGAGCGTGCCGGACACAATGTCATCAACATAGGTAAAATTGCGACTCATTTTGCCATAATTATACACTTTAATCGGTTCGCCTTTGGTGATCGCATCTGTAAACAGGAACAATGCCATATCCGGCCGACCCCACGGGCCATAGACGGTAAAAAATCGGAGCGCCGTGATGTTAAGTCCGTAGATGTGGCTGTAGGTATGCGCAATGAGTTCGTCCGCTTTCTTGGAAGCGGCATAAGGAGAGATTGGCGTGTCCACCGGATCAGATTCGGAAAAAGGCACTTTTTTGTTGTTGCCATAAACCGAAGAGGATGAGGCAAAAACAAAATTTTTAATTTTATATTTAACCGCGGCTTCCAAAAGATTAAGACTGCCCATAATATTCACATCCGCATATAGTTTTGGATTGAGCAGTGAATTGCGCACGCCGGCCATTGCCGCCAAATGAATCACTTTGTCCAATTTTTCTTTTTTGAATATCTTGTCGATCAATTTTTCATCTCGAATATCTCCACGATAAAGTTTAAATTTATACCCCTTAAGAAATTTTTTAATGCGCGCTTCTTTCAGCGATGGGTCATAATAATCATTGAAATTATCAATAATCACAACTTCATCGCCCCGATCGATCAGCGCCTTCGTGCATGCCGACCCAATAAACCCCGCCCCTCCGGTAATCAGTACCTTCATAGTTTTAATTTATGCTTAAGAAATTAAATTACACATCTTCCATTTTTTTATACCACTCGGGCATCAGGTTAAATATCTCTGCTTGACGCCTGACACCTTCTCGATAATCCATTTGCGGCTCATACCCTAATTGGGTTCTTGCCTTGGTAATGTCTGCACTAGTTGCCACATCCCCAGGATCCGCATCAACAATTTCATACTTTACCGATTCGCCAAGGGCGTCTCCAACTGCATCAAACCAGCTTTTTAGTGGAATTACGTCCGACGTCCCAATATTATAGGCATTGTATCCAATATTTTTATCTAAACACAACAGAAGTCCATCCACCTCGTCATCAATATAAGTAAAATCCTTGGCTGTCTCCAATCCTTTGATTCCATATACAGTCAGCGTTTTACTATTGTGTACATAATTAATAAGCCGTTGGATAAGCATGCCGAAAGGACGCTGTAAAGGGCCATAGATAGGGCCAAAAATTCGAGCAATAGCAATGTTCAGTCCAAAAAGCTTGAAAAACGCATGGCTCAGTACCTCAACCGCAGATTTTGTGGCTCCGTAAACTGACCATGGATAGGACACGCCTTCTTCTTCCTTGACCTTATGATCTTTTTGCCCATAGGCCGAAGCAGTAGAGGCAAACACAAATTGTTTGATTCCAAATTCTTTTGACAATTCCAACAAATTAACTGAACCATCAACATTCACCTGCGTATAGAGTCGGGGTTGTTTTGCTGAAAGTGGGACACCAGCCATAGCCGCCAGATGAATAATCGCGTCTGGCTTGTGCGTTTCGAATAGATTTCTAAGCTTGTCAAAATCAACAATATCCACTTCTTCAAAAACAAACTTTCCTGGCGTGGCATCTGTCTTGGGATAATAGGTAGAAAGTTTTTCGTGCACAGGATTTATTTCTTCAACTTTTGTAAACTCAATAGGCTTATTGGCGGTGAGATTAATCAAGTCCAAATTAAACTCCTTGCAAACGCGAGGATAATATTCTTGAAAATTATCAATTGCAACGACATCATCGCCCCGACGAATAAGCGCCCGCGAGACATAGCTGCCAATAAACCCAGCCCCGCCTGTTACAAGTACTTTCATGATTTTTTGCTGATTTTATTAGTTAAAATTATCATCAAACACTCACCTCCTAATATTAGCCTACTTGAGAAAATATTGGAAGATTGACGAATCCAGTAATCTGTGCTAGGTTATAAAATCAAAACTGTATGGATTGAATATTGCCGACCGGAGAGAAGCCGGTTCTTTGTAAACAACTATAAAGGAGGAAAGTGTATGTCTGTTACCATAATCGAAAATGAATGGATTAAAAACGATGCCCTATTGGAGACAGCTCTCAATAAAATCGTCAAGAGAGTGACACAAACAATGCCACCAACCATCATCGCACTGAAAAAAAATGGCATAACCAACACTAATGATTACAGAATAGTCCGCGAGGATAGAGAATGGCTAATTTCGCTGTTTGGCAGGAAGTTTCTACCTGTCACAGTGATAAAAGAAGTTCTTCTTGTTGTAAGTCGCAACGAGAGTTACCGTGGCTTCGAATGTCACGTAAATCATCCTGACATTTTTGCAATCGTACTCGAGGAAATAGAAAGATTTTATGAGTTAAGCGGGAAAGATGTGGTCGTAATGAAGCAATATCTGAAATAACCCCCTTCGACACTTCCCGCACCATTCTTTTCATTCTCCGGCCGAAGCTACATTTCCTATCCATGGATGTGTAGCTTCTTTATTTTAAAAAGAACTTTTTACAATTTTGACTTTAGATATTTATAATACTCCCAGCTATGGCTATTTTTATTCGTATAATCTTTGAGGGTTTTTTCTCTTGCCCGCTCGCCCATTGCATGACGTAAATTTTTGGCTTCAATCAAACGCCCCAATTTCTCCGTCCATTCTAGCTCATTTCCAGCCAAAAATCCAGTCACGCCGTCTTCGATTGCGCCGCGGTATGTCTGCGTTGCCGCCGCGATTGTGGGCACTTTCATGATGGCAGCTTCAAAAAATTTCAACTCCGAGCGAGCTTCGCAAAATGGATTGCCAATTTCCAGTGGGACAATGTTAATGTCAACACTGGCAATATTGGCAAAATGTTTTTCACGCGGGACAAATGAAAATTGTTTTATTCTATCGCTAAATTTATTAAGTGAGCTCTCGACATCCAATGGGCCCACTAAAAATAATTCTACGTGGCTATATTTTTCCATGACCTGCATAAGCGCTCCTGTTATTGTTGCGAAATCTCGATTGTGGGAATGAGTGCCAGAAAAATAGCCTATTCTGACGGTCCCCTTTCCACCTGAAAATGAAGTTTCGAGAATCTTATCAGCATTTGATAAGTCTTTCTCGGAAAGTTTATTGGAAACAATGAAAACTTGCTTGCCAAGTTCGCGCATTTTTTCTGCCAAAAATGAAGTTGAGACAGTGCAAACTTTCACATATGCATCATTCACAAGCTCCACTCCCAAACCTTTTTCATAGAATTTTTTCATTCCGGCATTGCTGTTTGAGAAAAAATCCTGTGTTTTAATATATTTAGGGTCAAAAACAAGATCATCGGTTTCAAAAATAATTTCCTTTTTTTGTGCTTTTATCCTTTCAACCAATTTGGCTATCTGCGGGATGTTAGTGGTTTTATGAAAAATAAATATTTTGAACCGATCCGCACACTTGGAAAGCGCCGGGTGTTCTTGAACGGTAAAACTGCATCTGAAGCCATGCATTTTGAGTTCCTCCGCGATATGCCGAACTCGATAACGCGAACTATCCCCTACCGCTCCGCTTGAAATGAAAAGAATATCCCCCGATCCAACCGGACGCAACACGAAAAAAAATCCTGTTAAAATCTTTTTCAAGCCACCAAAAAAACCATCCTGCTGAAGCACAGAAAAAATCTTTCCCGTATAGCGGCTAACTACATCATTCATTGTTTTGTTTCTTCTTTAACTTCAAAATTCAAATCGCTATTCATTATCTGTTCTTGATTGAACTCGCCGTCTTTTGTTTTTACGTGGACCTTAACTGGAATATCTGAAACACCGGATTGTTTTTGAATGAGCAGCTTGTAATTATCACGCGGAAATTCAGCCGGCAATTCATATTTGATTTTCACATCAGTCTGTCCGCCAATCAGCACGTGCCCCATGAAACCAATCCAGGATTTGCCAAAATCTTCGCCGGCGCTGATATTGTTCATCATTACCCGCTCCAAAAGCGTGGCGCCTTTGGGCAGATAGAGTCGCATATAGGTGTGATAGTCGCTGGTGCGCCAATCGCCATATGGCGCGGTGTTTTTGTAGAGAATCTCTAGATTGACCGTCGGTTTTTCCGTCGTGAGATCAATGTCGTAGGTGATTTCCCTCTTTATGTAGTAATCGGTTTTCAACGCGCCCATATTAGCATCCACCATCATCAGGTAATCGCCACTCCAATCCTGCGCCATCTCTCCGGTCCAAAAAACACTGGAGGAAAGCGACTGCAAACTTTGATCCTTGAAATTAACCATCACGTTTTTGGATTGAAATTCTTGATGCGCCAGATCGGTCAGCTTGGAAATATTACCTAAAGTGAAAAGTTTGTTAATAATGATCGGCAATAATTGTTTCATGATTGCTTTGCGGTTTTGCGTATCAATATCCGGGTTCATGATATATTGCTTTTCGACCACTTCTTCCAATTTGAGAAAACCGTTATCTGAATTGAGCTCTACGTTGTAACCAGGCACGCTGATTGGTCCGGTCAATTTCAAAATATCATTGAGCACGGTGGCATTGACCGCAATCACGCCATCAAAATCTCCAGTTCCCCGGCCACTCAAGCGATAAAAATATTCGGCCTTAGCAACATTAGTGGGAAAATCCGGTGAGAAATTAGAATCGCGGAATTTCCAATTTTTGAGTTGCATCATCCGTTCGAAGGGATAGGGAGTCGGGATTTTCGCCTTGATCCGTTGATCTAAAAGATTGGCATCTTCGAAATAGGACGAAACGACTTCGCCATCTTTTATTTTAATGATGGCATATTGCCCCAAAAAGCCTCCACCAGGACGCAATTCCATATTGTTTTGCAAAAGAAGCATAAAAGTTTTTGTCGTTCCGTCTTTTTTAGTGAAATTCTCCACTAGCGTATTTAAAACGGACAACTCTTTTTGCTCATCCTTAGTGATCGGCAAAAGACCGGAAATTTTATTCAATGCCGACAAGGTTTTCACGCCAATAATCTGTTTATTGCTTTTCACAAAAGAAAAGATAAAAAAGCAGACTAAGATGAAAACGACAAAAAAACTCAACCGGATCACGTTTTTTTTACGCAGAAATCTTTTTAGGGCTAAAAAGAACCGCACGCGAAAACCTCTGGATCGCCCAGGCTCAAAACTTATTTTTGACATAAAGTAATAATTTTCTTTTTATGATAAAGAGAAAACTTGTTTTAAATCTTAAAAAATACATCCAAAACTCCTGCTAAATATTAGCACTTTTAGTCTAAACTGTCCAACCATGCCAACCAATAATACTTACCTAGAGAATCATCAGTCCACGAAAAGTCCACTTGGTGATGCTGGCGGAGTGGCATCGCTTTCGTTAGAAACATATTCATAGGCGCCGATATCCCAATTAGCGCCTTGCGGACGGGAGACGCCAGCCTTATCGACGATAAAATAGCCCGCCAGACTGACACCATGATCGATGGCGGGAGATCCGCCTTGCGGCTTGAAATTTCCATCAAGTAATGGGCTTCCTGTTCTACTATTCAATTCGAATGTCTCATGCGCTACTTTCCAGGTTGGCAAATCCAACTGAGACCAACTTCCGTTAAGAAACGTCTCTCCCGAAGAGAATAAATTATAGTCAGATTCAGTGACACTACTAGCGCTGGAAAAGGGACCGATGGCTAGTCCGCCATTGTTAAATAAATTATTTTCAACAACCGCGTCGGTGACACCTCCCAATTCTATGGCCGTCACTCCGTCAGCAGAAATGAAGGTATTATTGACAATCAACGCGCCGTCATCCTGCTTCAGATAAATCATGCCATTTGAACAGATTCCGGGGTTAACATCCATGACAAACAAGTTATTATAATATTTGGGACCAATAATGGGCCCTTCGCCAAATAAGGCTGTGGTTGTATTTGTGCCACATGCGCCGTGATAGTAATTATTGTAAATTTTAAGTCCGGTGACTTGAGTGTTTGTGTGTGCAGCAAAGACGTGGGTCAAATCAGTATGGATAGTTGGTGCGCCGCTCCACTTTAGCCCCCGACTCAAGTCATTGTTATATATTTGAACATTTTCAATCGATGAATCCACATAGCCAGACCCGACGGTGATAGCTACCGCGCTGTCGGAAATAGCATTATTATAGACACTAACATTGGCAGAAACTCCGCCATACCAGGAAAAATATACCACTTTATTTCCGTCATGAACCACATTATCATGAAATGAGATGTCATTAAGTACTCCGCTAAATTCAGCTGCCGTTCCATAGGCATTCTCCTCCGTTCCCTCTTCTCGGACATACATATTGGAAAATGTCATATTTTTAACTTCCCAATGAGACGGATTACCGGAAACATTAAGAAAAGTAGAATTGACCGAATTGCCAAGACCAGTTCCATTATCCGTATTTTCAATAGTCCCATTTTCTCCACCATCAATAACTATGTAATTTTTCCCATCGGCATAAATGGACGACAACTCCGCCGTTCCCCAGGCGGCCTGGGACAATTTCGCTCCTGGATCGAAAAAGATAGTTATCACATTACCATCCGATCCACTAGCTTCCACTACCAGAGTTGATGAGATCGTTCCGCACAAATGTACTGTGTCCCCAGGACCGATTTTGCTTTCAGCTTTGGGATTAGACCAATTGCCAGATGTATTAAACCAACTGATCGCATGCGCATTAACACAATCTGCGCCAGTATCAAAGCCGGATGTATTTTGGGTGATATAAAAATCCGCCGCGTGAGAATTTTTCGCCCAGCCGAAAAAGCCGTAGAATATTATTATGACGAAAAAGATTTTTAGTTTGTGTTTATGCATTTTTTGTTTCTATGGCTTCAAGTGAAATAACCTGGATTTTTACTGCAAAAAATCCAGCTTTTTGGCTGACTTAATTATACCACAAATTCAGGAAAAATTCCGGCTGATATTTTTCACGACGCTGATGTTTTAATAAATTTGTTTTGATATAAAATACTAGCGCTCTAACAGCCACCTCCAAAGTGGAATGAATTGAATTTTTCTATCTTTATACACCTCCTCACCATCTTCATCCCAAGTTACGACAACGAGTTTGTTGCAATTAAGCTCCTTGCTTGATTTGACCAAAGCCGACAATTCTCTTTCTTTGGTTTCAATATTTTTCAAGTCGTAGCAAACCTGGATAAGCTCAGTTACTTTATTGTTTTTTCTGATCAGAAAATCCACTTCACCGCCATTTTCATTTATATAAAAATACGTCTCCTTATTTTTCATTTTCAAATCCAAAAAAACCAAATTTTCCAGCATCCGGCCTGAATTGGGAGAATTTTGAAAAGAAATCGCATTTATCATGCCATTGTCGATGCAATAGATTTTTCTCGCACTGTTTAGCTGTTGTTTTAATTTGAAAGAAAAGGGCAAAAGTTCAAAGATTAAATAGGCTTCCTCTAAATAATTGACATAATTTTTCACCGTGTGTGAACTTTTTATTTCAAAAACTTTTTGCAACTTGCGATAGGTAAAGCGAGAACCAAAATTGGAAAAAAGATAAACGGCCAGTTCTTTCAATTCTTTCCCAAATCTGACTTTATGGCGAGGCATGATATCGCGACTGATTATTTTATCATACAGATCTCGCAAATATTGCTTTTTATTTTCAACAGAAAACAGCTCTGGGAAACCGCCTTGTTGCAGATATTCTTCCAGCGTTTTTTTGACAGTGGCTCGATTTTTCGTCAAAAACAAGTCTGTCCCTGAAAATTGTAGGCCTTTTCTTTTCAGAAATTCCCCAAATGAAAACGGAAATAGTTCAAGAGAAACATGCCTGCCAGTTAAATGTGTTGCCAATTCTTGACTGAGCAGTTTGGCATTGCTACCAGTGATCACTAAATTATATCCGGAACGCTTCAGGCGATTGGCAAACAATTCCCAACCTTCGATATTTTGCACTTCATCCAAAAGCAGATATTTCACGTTCGGAGTTATTTCATTTAGCACTTCCAAGAAATCGTTTAAATCTTCCGTCTTGGCTCCGATAAATCTTTCATCATCAAAATTAACATACCCATATTCCTTGCCCCTAAGAATTTGATGTGCTAAAAAAGACTTCCCGCACCTACGGACTCCAATGAGCACCTTGACTAAATTGTTTTTTAGCGCCTTTCTGACTTCGACCTCCTGATCTCGCTGGATGGTTTTAGTTTCTAGCAATTCGGCTATTTCCATCTTTTGCTCCAAAAGGACACTTTTAAGCTGTTGCTTTTCCATAGTTCCTCAAACTAACTGCTAATTATATTGCTCAAATAATATCTTTTTTGTGCAATATATTGCACATAATTACTTTACCCTATCCGCTTTCAACTGTCAAATTTCATCATTATCTTGCCACCAATTAACCACCCATTAGTCTTTCAGCTTTAAGTAACTGCGCTTTAATTTTAGCCCAACCTTATTTGTTTGGCAAAAAGTAAATTTCCCGATATAATAGAGGTGATGAAAAAACTGCAAAATCTCAATGGATATGAGCTTTTTTCCGCCTTCGGAATTTTTGTTTTGGGGTGGGATTTTTTGGCGATTGTCCTTGCAATGCTGCGAATTTTTTATTGGCCGATCTTATTAGCCTATCTTCTCGCCGGCGCCAGCTTTCTTTTTTGGCTCATGGTCAAAAATTACAGGCGCATAATCTCACGTCGATCGATCCCATCACTAATCGCGCTGATAATTATCACCCTATCAATTGTCACCCTAACTTTCTTCACCACGCCCTCTGTTTTTTCCGGACGCGATCAGGGATCATTCAGCGAAGCGGCTATCCGTCTAGCGCAAAACCATCAATTGGAGTTTGACTCGACTGCCTCGCAGGAATTTTTCAAAATCTATGGCCCGGGCACAGCGCTCAATTTTCCCGGCTTCAACTATACTCCCGGCGGAAAATTGGTGACTCATTTTTCTCTAGGCTACATTGCATGGCTCGCCGGTTTCTATGCTATTTTTGGTCTCAGCGGATTTTCTGTCGCTAATGGCGTTTTGTTTTTTCTTTTTTTTTTGTCCTTTTTCCTCCTACTTAAACTCCAAGCAAATACAAGATCGGCTTGGATTGGACTACTTATTGCCCTCAGTACGTTCATTTTTTCCTGGCTGTTCAAATTCACCTTGAGTGAAAATTTAGCCTTGGGGTTCATCTGGTTTGGTGTTTTAGAGCTCTCTCTGTTTTTGAAATTTCGCAACCAGCTTTATTTCCTCTCCGCGCTGGGCGCATTTCTTCTGCTTGCATTCACCAGGATCGAAGCTTGGGCACTGCTACTGATGCTCGGCGGTATTATTTTTATTTTTCAAAAAAACGAGAAAAAACTTTTTTCCAAACATGATCAGAAAAATATTTTTTGGCTGTTGGGTATTTTTGTTCTCACTTTCACCAGCAACCTCATCGTCAACAGCCAGTTCTACCGCTCCTCGCTCAAGGGACTCCTGCATTCTTTCTCCCCCGCCGAAAGTGGTCTTGGCACGCTCAGTGTCCTGACATATTTATTTAAGATTTTCTATTATTACAACCTGCTGATTTTTCTCCTCATCGCCGCGCTCGCTGTCATCTACTTTCTCGCCAAGAAAAACTATCTGATTCTGATGCCTTTTTTTCTGCTTTTGCCATTACTCATCTATCTTGTCCATCCGGGAATCTCCCTTGATCACCCCTGGATGCTTCGGCGCTTTGCTTTTGCCATCATCCCGCTGAGTATCTATTATACCGTTCTAATTATTAACCGATTATTCACCAAGAAAAATTATCTTTTTTTTCTGATGGCCGCTTTTCTTCTATTGGCAAATTTAGCTTTTTCAGCTCCCTTGTTCACTTTTTCAGAAAACGAAACACTCCTTATGCAAACGAAGACACTCAGCGAAAATTTCTCCGCTACCGACCTCGTGCTGGTTGATCGCTTGGCTTCGGGCGATGGTTGGTCAATACCGAGCGGTCCGCTGAGTTTTCTTGGTGGCTTACAGGCAGTCTACTTTTTCAATCCGGATGATCTCGTCAAAATTGACACAAAAAAATTCACTAATGTCTATTTGATCATCCCTAATGCAAGCCTAAGTCTCTACGATAAATCCGGCCTACTGGAAAAACTAATTCCTCAAAAACCCTATAGCCTGAGCAGAAATCACCTGATTGTTCCTGATTTTACAAAGACCGGCGGACTTTCCGAAGAAAGACCAATCGACTACAGCAGTACAATAAATGGAGAAATTTATTTATTGAAACAATAATCCGCACAATTATTCATACATTCGTATAAATTCTTAATTCGTAGAGAATATGCTCGATCTGACCAGGGAAATCAAGCTAGATGAAAAAAATACTTTGCGCTACCGACGCTGGCAGGCTTTTTTCTATGCCTTTTGTTTTGCCAGTGCGCTCTATGTCGCTTATTTCATCTTTTTTCCCACCCAAGAATTTAACTTTTCCTTCACAATGTTAACGTCCAACAAGGGCAATGCGGTCAACCCAAGAACTACTGATGGAACATTAATCACTGACGGAAAATTCTCCGCCGGACAAAAAAGTTTTTTCGACACCTCGCTGGTCGGCAGTTTTTCTAAGATTAAGCTGAGCTTCACGCCAAATAGACTATCCACAAGCCCAGAAAATTCTCACATCGATTTGCGCAAATCCTATCGCGCGTTTCTTTTTCCCGAGGGTAGTCCAGTTGGTTTTAAAAATGGCACATTAGTTAAGCATGAAAACGCTTTCTATCTTATCTCTGCGGGAAAACTGAGAAAATTCAAAGATCGGTCGACACTTTTTGCGCTTGGTTTTTCGGAAAGTGCCTTTATCGATACTGACGAGCAAGATTTGAGCTACACTCCACTGGATGAAGAAATCACAGATACAAAAATTTACCCAGCAGATTCACTCTTCAAAATCGACGACGTTTATTATCGTTCAAGTACTGACGGAAGCTTGGAAAAATTCAGCAGCGCAGGGGCTTTTCACAGTCAGTATGAGGAAAATTTTGCCATCCCCAAAAATGCCGATTTTCTTAATGCTTACGCTGTCGCTAAAAATCCGATCGGTTTTGCTGATAGCTCCCTAATTTCCTATGGCACATCCGCTTTTATCGTCAGTAGGGATAAAATTTATCCGATCGGCGACCCAGATATCTTTCTGAATCAGGGCTATGATTGGAATGATATCATAATAGCAAGCAGTGATGAGCTTTCGCTCTATACTAAAGAAAAATTATTTACGCTCACTAGTGTGCATCCTGATGGAACAATCTTTTTCGCAACAGACACCCAAAAATGGTACCAAATAGAAAATGGGCAAAAGCATGAACTGCCTTCGGAAAAAATTGCCAATTCCTGGCTCAAAAAACATCCGATCTCTGTCCTGGCAAAAAGTCTCGAGGTTTTGGGCGGTTGTGATTTGCAAAAAGAAACTTTCGGTGGCTACGCCTGCCTAATTCCCCTGAACGACACGGAAGATACGGCGGGAAAATACTATGAATTCACTTTTGTGGCAAAAAATGACCTGAAAATTGACAACCTCAATCTGCTCTATGAAAAAAATATGACCATGCAAAATCTCAAACTCGCCCTGCGCAATATGATTTTACGGATAAAGGCTCGTTATGGAATTCAAAGCGCACCATAGCAATGCCACAAAATTAATAATTTTAGGACTTACGCGATTGCCCGAGTCAGCCGGTTTTTCTAAAAAAATCTTGTCTGAGAACGCCTTTTTTCTTCAAAATTTTCCATTGGTTGCCTTTGATAGAGGGAAAATTTTGAAAAGAAAAAAGAGCGTTCGAGTTATTTTTTTAGAAAATCCGACTACGAGGTGAAATGCGTAACTCCTAAATATGCAACATTCTATGCAAATATCCTTGAAACAATTCGACAAAAATACCATTGCAATTTTCTACAAACTCTTGCACGACAGCCTATTCGTGTTGATTATTTTTTTCAGCCTCACACTTATTGCTGAAGCGGTTCTGCCAGGCATCATTATTTCTCACATCGGCTTTTCTAAGATTGTTATTGTACTCCTGCTCAATATTTTTCTGATAAAGTTCTTGGCAGAAAAAATCAGTAATGAAAATATAGCCAAAAAAAATGACGCAAAAAATAAAAGCCTGGCAAAATTTGCCAGCCCTTTCATCATCCTTGGCGCGCTACTACTCTTTAATGATCAACTGGGAATGAACCTATTTCTCAATCTTTTCATCATCCTAATTTGCGGAATCATCGGATATTTGAGTTATCAAATTTTGTTCAACGAGGAATAATCAGGGCTTACTCGTTTGCCGAGATAAGCTTAACTTTTCAAATATTCCAAAGTTTCACGTGCGCATTTTTCCCAAGAAAACTTTTTGATCTGCTCAGCGCCTTTTGCAATCATCTCACTGCGCAGACTCTCATTCCCCAATACCTGCTCGATTTTCTCCGCCAAGTCAGCGGGATTTTTTTCGTCAAAATATAGCGGCGCATCGCCCCCCACTTCTCCTAGGCTCGAATTTAGGGCACAAAGGAGTGGTACACGTGAAGCCAAAATCTCAAGCACGGGAATACCAAAACCTTCGTAGAGTGAAGGATAAACATAGACGCTCGCGCCACGGACCAATGTTCCCATATCGGCAAAAGTCAGTCGACCAGGTGTGATAATATCTTTTCGAAATGGGCTACTCGTAATTTTTTCAAATACACCATCAGACAGCCAAGCCCTTTCGCCGGCGATAACCAATTTAATCTCCGATTTAGTTTTTTTCTTGAACAGATCATATGCCTCTACCAGCACACCCAAATTTTTCCGTGGCTGGATTGCTCCGGCATATAAAAGATATTCCCCTGCGATTCCCATCCGCTCCTTGGTTTTGTTTTCGATTTCCAAATTGCGCAGCACAGCAAACACTTCCGCGTCAAAGCCATGATAGATCACTTTGATTTTTTTCTCGGAAACGTCCGGATAAAACCGTAAAATATCTTTTTTGGTCGACTCGGAAATGGCAATGATTTTATCCGCTTTCCTAAACGCCCAATTCCCCAAAAGATTAAGTTTGAATAAATCTTTTTTGGGGAAATACTCGGGAAAATATTTATAGGCCAAATCATGCGCCGTCACCACAATTTTCATCTTTCCAATGCAACGAAGCGGAATATTGTGCATTGGCATCCAAAGCACTTCTGGCTTGTCACGGCACAGCTCTCCTGCCAACCAACCTTGCGTCCAAAAAACCGGACGATTTTTTTGTTTGATCCTGTAATTGGAAAAATTCGGCGACTTAAGCTCAGGGTTAAATTCATTCTTATGATATAGCAAAAATTCACTGGTCGGATCCAACGCCCCAAAAAATTTCAACATATTATGGATATACACACGCGTCCCATCGATCCGCTCTGCGTCGAGATCCGCTACTTGAATGCCAATTTTCATTTTTTTTAGGACTTACGCGTTTGCCAAAGAGTTGTTCGCACAAGCATTTCTCTTTACACAAAAGGCTAATAGTAAACCAAAATCAAACTGACCGAAATGAGGAAACGTCGCTTTTAGAATAATTCCTTGGTAAATGCATAAGTCCTGATTTAATTCAAATTAAATTAATTCACCTTTTTTAATTTTCCTGGCAAAATCCTTAAAGCCTTCTTGTTTGTCTTGTTCAAACATCGCCTTCACCGCGATTGGCGTTGTGGCCGGTGATTTCCAGTTGTAGATAGATTTCAGGTTTTTGCGCATCACGTAGGCGGTTTTGACCAGAAAATTCGTGTCCCCTTGCACTGGACAAGCGTAGATGTATTCACAAGGATCGCCGCTTTGATTGTAGGTACTTTTGATTTCAAAAGAGATCGGTAGACCCTTCTCCTTCATCACGCGATAAGATTTAACCGGGTTGGGATAGTGGTTGAAATTTTTGTTCAAGTGCTTGATCTCTTCATTTTTGATATTTTTAAGCTGGTTGCTTTCAATCATCACCACCCGCCCTAGTTTTTTGTCATAGAAACTCGCTCCACCCTTTTGGGGCTTGATCGGATTTTGCGCCACGATCTCCATCACCATCGAATAACCCTTCTTTCCTAGATCAAGAGCAAGCGTCAAACTAGGCAGGTCGATCGAGCACGTCAAATAACCCAAGTCTTCGACATTATAGGATAAAAGGTCATCGTGCTTGGCCAGCAGTTTTTCAAAATCTTTATTGGAAATCGATTCGCGTTTACTGGTATTTTTTTTATCCACGCGAAAAACCACATTGTCGTGGATTTTTTGCATGATCAACTGTCCATGATTGTGCAGTCGCTTATTCTTCTCTGTTGTCCGGTCATAATAGAGACAACCTTCTTTGATATAGATACCATGAAAACTGCGTTGGATCATAAAATAAACTTTTTTTGGATCAAGTCCGAAAAAATTGAACCGTTTGAATTCTTCCAAAATTTCCTCGGCTGTCTGTTCATTGAGGATTATGATCGTGCTCTGCTTGGCCAGCACTTTTTTGGGATTCTTGTGATTCCGTTTAGCAATTTGCACCACGTCATAAGCCATCTGAAGCATGTGCCTGTTGCCAAGAGAAATATTCATCAGACTCTTGGGATCCTTGCCAGTCACTTCCAACACTTTTTCTTCTGTGATATTCTCATTGATCTTTTTCGTTTCCTCGTCCAAACGCTTCCCTTCCAATCCCGCTTTCTTAGCTTCACGGATCGCTTCTTGGCGCATATGAAAGACGACTTCCGTCAAGGAAAACTGACTGAGATTTAGGAGGTATTTTGTTCCCAGTCCCAAGCGCGTCGCTTCGCCGGCCGCTGTATGTTCCCAGAGGAATTTTCCGGCTAAAATCGCTTTTTCCGCCGGAAGTGTTTTAATCTTATCATCATCCAGGGTGATAATCTTACTTTGATCGATCGGTTCAAGCTCGTCAAAATTTTCATAGCAGTTGATTGCCTTTTCATCCCGTTTAATATCCTTCAACGTAATTTTTTTCAGATCGGCGTAATAGTTCCTGAGCATCCATTCGATATAGCGGAGAACAGAGATACGATACTCTTCAAAGGAGTCCAGGTGAATCTTGGGTTTTGTGTTCATTAGTTTTATGCTTTTGGGCCTTAAAGGTTAAACGCAGGTTTTTGGCCTGCGTTTGAATTATACAATATTTTTTACTCCGAGTGCAATACAAGCGCTAACAGATATCGCAAACAGGATATTTCGTGCCTCTTTTGACAAAATTCGTTTCCACGTCTTTAAGATCAAACATTTTTTTAAAATAGTTCACTACAAAAGCAGTATCCATCCCATTTTTGCAAGTATAAGCGTCAATGCTGACAAAACCGCGCGCTGGAAAGGTGTGGACGCTAATGTGACTCTCCATAATCACCACAAATCCGCTCCAACCACCCGGGTCTTTAATCTTATTCGATTTGGCAAAATAAATTTCTGGTTCGCTCAAGCGATGCATCCCTAAAAGTTCAGGGAGTTCAGTGAGACTTCGCAAAACCAACTCTTTATCATTCAGCTTTTCAGGATCTCCCTGATATCCGTCGAGCATCAGGTGCTCTCCGAAATTGCACGTGTTTTTCTCTTCCATTTTTACTTAAAATAATTAAACTATTTATAAAATGCTCACGCAGAATACATTAAATTTTAGCTTATGTCAATATTTGCAAATCCCAAAGCTTGGTACTGAGATATTTCTCACCGCGATCAGGAAAAATGACGCACATCCGGCCAGAGATATCGCGCTTGGAAAGTTCCACAGCCGCCTGCATCGCTGCGCCAGATGACATTCCTACAAAAATCCCCTCTTCATTGGCAATCCGTCGCGCCATTACAAACGCTTTTTCACTTTCAATCGTCACAAATTCATCAATCTGACTCTTGTCATAAATCGCCGGCACAATCGCTTCTTCCATATTTTTCAGTCCTTGGATATAGTGGCCTTTTTCCGGATAAGCGCACACGATTTTAATTTGGGGGTTATATTCTTTCAAATATTTTCCCACGCCCATGATCGTACCGGAAGTGCCAAGCGAGGAGACGAAATAATCGATTTTGCCTGTCATATCTTCCCAAATTTCTTTGGCTGTCGTTTCATAGTGCGCGATCTTATTATACTCGTTGGAAAATTGATCCGGCATAAAATATTTTTCCGGATTGTTTTTGACAAGCTCGCGTGCTTTCACAATGGCGCCGTCCGTGCCTTTGTTCTCATCAGTCAATATTATTTTTGCCCCGAAGGCCTCGAGCATTTTTCTTCGTTCCATCGAAACAGCCGCGCTCATTACAATTTCGACTGAATAGCCAAGCACCGCGCCAATCATTGCGATGCCGATTCCGGTATTGCCTGACGTCGGCTCAATGATTGTTTTCTTTTTAGTCAACTCGCCATTTTCAATCGCCACCTCAAGCATTTTGAGCGCCACGCGATCCTTGATACTTCCACCTGGATTTTGCCCTTCCAGCTTGGCAAAGATTTCCAAGTTCTTATTTGGATTAATTTTGTTAATTTTCACCAGTGGAGTATTGCCGATTGTTTCTAGTATATTTTGATATAACATAATTTTAGTGTATAAAAATAAAATCCCGAACAATTTCGGGAGCCAGTGTTAATTCTTTTTTCTTTAATGCGTCAACAGAAAAAAGCCGCTCCCGAAACAATCAAGTGATTCGAGCAACAGCAAAAAGAAACATTGCGAAAAATTTGAGCTTCAAGCTTTTGGGGATTCATTTTTTTGTCTCAAATTAATTACGTAATTAATTACTTACATGAAATGCGTAGCAAAATTGGCTATCAATAGTTTTAATCTACCACAGATCAACGTTTATTACAACAAGATTGCTATTTGTTCAATTTGACGCTATAATACAAAGAGTATCAATCCAGCCCTATGCGCGAACAAATCGAACAGATCAAAGCCGAATATGCCCAAATTGCCCAAGAACTCAGTAATCCTGAGGTGGTTTTTGATACGCAAAAAATGACGCAACTCTCCAAAAAACAGGCCGAACTGAATGAAGTGATGCGCAAAATCGAAGAATTGGAGCTCTTGGAGAAAAATATGCGCGAAAATGCGGAAATTGTCAACAGCGAAGAAGATGGTGAGATGAAACAGATGGCCATGGATGAGAACGTCTCCTTGGCTGGAAAAAAGGTTATCCTGGAAAAAGAATTGGAAACTCTGCTTTTGCCCAAGGATCCACATGACTCCAAGAATGTCATCGTGGAGATCCGTGCCGGAGCCGGCGGTGATGAATCGGCTCTGTTTGCCGCGAGCCTTTTTCGGATGTATTCACATTACGCGGAAAAAAACCGTTGGCAAGTAAACTTGCTCAACTCCCACCAGAACGGCGTAGGCGGATTCAAAGAAGTCGTCTTTGAAATCAATGGCGCAGGGGTTTATGGCAAGATGAAATATGAATCAGGCGTCCATCGTGTCCAACGTATCCCGGAAACAGAAAAAAATGGCCGTATCCACACTTCCACGGCAACGGTCGCCGTTCTCCCGGAAGCTGAAGAATTTGATTTTAAGATTGAAGAAAAAGATATCCGCATCGACACTTTCTGCTCTTCCGGACCAGGCGGGCAATCCGTCAACACTACCAAGTCCGCAGTGCGCATCACTCACATTCCGACCGGCGTGATTGTTTCTTGCCAAGACGAAAAATCGCAACTGAAAAATAAGGACAAGGCGATGAAGGTGCTCCGCTCGCGTCTTTTGCAGGCAGAAGAAGAAAAACGCGCAAAAGAACTGGGAGATCAAAGGAAGTCTCAAATCGGCACCGGTGACCGCTCGGAAAAAATACGCACCTACAACTTTCCCCAAGATCGCATCACTGACCACCGCATCAAGCAAAACTGGAGCAATATCAGTGGAATTCTAGAAGGCAACATCGAACCAATAATTACTGCCCTCCAAGAAGAGGACACTAAGATGAGGTTAGGCAATCTTTAATTTTGTGGCTACGATCCAAACCATCTTCGATGAATATCGGTCAAAAATAGATAGTCTTGACCTGGAACTTCTCATCGCTCACGAACTCAAGCAGTCTCGTGAGTTTGTTTTAACCTATCCGGAAAAAACAGTAACCAGCAAACAGGAAACAGCGATCAGTAAACTACTTGCGAGAAGATTGAGACATGAACCCATTGCGTATATACTAGGACACAAGGAATTTTATGGCCTAGACTTCAAAGTTACAAAAGACACACTCATCCCCCGCCCAGAAACAGAACTGCTGGTCGAAAAAGCGCTGCAAGAAATATCAAACGCCAAAAATGCCCCGTTAAATATCATCGATGTCGGAACAGGATCGGGAAATATTATAATTTCTGTCGCCAAAAATTTAAAAAATAAACAAATAAACTATTTCGGTATCGATATTTCTGAAAAAGCCTTAGCAATCGCAAAGTACAATGCTAAAAAAAATAATTTAACAAAAATTAAATTTATCGAATCAAATTTGCTCGACTGTTTTTTAAAAAACAATGAAACAATAAAACAATTTAACAATTTAATTATTCTCGCTAATCTCCCCTATCTCTCAAAAGAAATCTATTCCGCCACTGAAGCGAACGTAAAAAACTTTGAACCAAAATCCGCATTATTTAGTCCGAAGGCTGGACTGGCACATTATGAAAAACTGCTAAAGCAGATTAGGCTTCTTGCTATTCACTGTTCACTGTTCACTGTTCACTGCCTCCTAGAAATCAGTCCCGAACAAAAAAAATCCCTAGGCATTTTGATTAAAGAAATCCTGCCTTCAGCTAAAATTAAATTCGAGAAAGATCTGGCTGGAAAATGGCGTGTTTGCCTAATCAGTTTGGATTAAAAAATCCTTCCTAATAAACAAAAAACCGCGTGTTAGCGGTTTTTTGTTTTATATCCAACGTTGATATAAGTCCTATGTTGACAACTTGCCAAACACAGAACGTTCCCCGAACGAATCGGGAAATCACACTATAAAAAGACTATTTTTTCTTCTTCTTTGTAGCTTTTTTCTTTGTAACTTTTTTAACAGTCTTCTTTACAGCTTTTTTTGCTGCTTTTTTCTTTGCTGCCATGTTAGTTCACCATCCTTTCTATTTTTATTTTTTTCCAAAGTTTCTTATTTGAAACTCTCTGAAATATTTTTTAATGATTTTGTTTCGACCTTTGTTTTTATGAAAAATATTTTTTAAATTTAAAAAATATTTTTCATAAATAAATTATATACCACCACTAAAAATTATGCAAGAGTAAAAAGTTATCCACAGGCAAATATTTTTTTATTTTTAAAAATAAAAAAAACAAATTACAACAGGACTTACGCATGCGCCAAAAAGTTGTTCGCACGTTCATCTCTTTTAGCATCTCAGCCCTCTGGTAAACCAGCAAGGGAAAACCAAAATGAAAAAACCGTGCTTTTGAGAATAATTTTTTGGCGCATGCGTAAGTCTAACCCAAAAAAGATTCGTCATAAAAAAATATTTATCTGATCTTTAAAAAAAATAAATACTCCAAAATTTATCCGCACATTTTTGTCATTTATACCAGAACCTAAATAGCCAAAATTGTCTAGTTGACGCCCTTCCCAGCTTTGCTAAAATTTAGTATTAGAAACCCGCTTCAACGAAAGCACATTAAAAACTTAAACTAGAAAGGAAGGTGAAAACTATGGAATCCAACCAAGAATCGAACGACAACCCGAACAAGGAAGAAGAAATGGCTGATGAATTTGGAGACTCCCCGACTACGGCAAAGCAATGGTTTCAGGATAATTTGAGGATCATTGTCAGTATTCTTGTTGTTGTTATCATCGCCGCCGGAATCTATTCTTACTCTAACCGCGCCCAAAATGTCGATCAGACAGAACAGACTCAACAGAGTGACATTCTCAAGGATTTGGCAAACAATGCCGGTACGGAAGAAAAGACAACGCCAAGTGACAATACTGCGACTTCTAATGCGGATAAGACAACTAAGACGTCTTCGGTAACAACCAGCCAGGAAACTGACCAATCTTTTGTCGAAACAGCCGGTAAGGGAGATGGAACGACCAAGCTTGCCAGAAAAGCATTGGCAGATTATTTGGAAAAAAATCCTGATTCCTCACTCACCCCAGAACACAAGATCTATATTGAAGATTATCTGAGAAAAAATGTAGGTCATAAGGGAGGAGTAAAAATAGGAACATCAGTAGAATTTTCCAAAAGCCTAATTTCCGACGCAATCACGAAATCCAAAACTCTAACTGCCGGGCAACTCAAAAACTTGCACAAATATGCCGTCAGAGTGCCATCGTTATCCTAGATTTAAAAAAACCGATTTTATTATGAAATAAAATTCTACTGTTCTTTCCTTATAAGTCGAGTATATCATTACTCCCTTTTATAAAAACATAAAATCCCTCGTGGCCTCAGCGCCAAAAGGGATTTTATGTTTTTTAGGAGTTACGTATTTACCCGAGTCCAAAAATAAGCTTTTTTATTTCAATCCTTTCTTGCGTCAGCTAATCGCCTATTTATCAAAAAAGAAATCGCTAGCATGATAGAAACTGCCAGGACAAGCGTGATGCTTTTGCCAAAAGTTCTTGTGTTCAGTGCGACAATGGCGATTAGCAGGGTCGCTAGATAATAATAACTTGCAATTTTTCTCTGCGACCAGCCAATCTCTAAGAGCTTATGATGTAAATGATTGTTATCCGCCCTAAAAATCGACTCACCTCTTCTCAGGCGCTCACCAATAACCCAAACAAAATCCACCAGCGGAATAGTTAGAACTAAAATAGCGGTGGCAATTTTTGTTCCGGAAAAAATTGCCAAGACAGCCAAAGAAAGCCCCATAAACATCGCTCCGGATGTGCCAGCAATGATCCGCGCCGGATTAAAATTAAACACCAAAAAACCCAAAAGCGTTCCCAAGAGGATACTAGAAATGATCGCTACCGGTGGCTGATTAACCTCAGGTTTGAAACTAAGGATAAAAATTGTCCCGACTGAAATCAGGCTGATTCCGCCCGACAATCCATCCACCCCATCTATCCAATTCACAGCATTAATCACAAAAACGATCCAGAAAACGACCAGCAACAGTGAGAAAAAAACCGTGCTACCCAGATTCAGATTGATCGTCCCGCCTACAAAAGGATTAGTCACATAGTAGATCCGCACCCCAAGAACAAAAACTAAGACGGAAATCGCCATCTGAAAAAACAACTGCGTTTTCCAGTAAATTTCTTTGATGTCGTCTCGCACACCCACCAGCATGAGGACGATTGAAGCAAACATAAAACCGAACAGTTCCGGACTGATGACCAAATCGCGATTGAAAATGATAGCTAGATTGAAAGCCAGTACCATCGCGATTCCTCCGATGCGATAGACACCTTTTTTGTGAATGTGTCGCTTGGCCAGACGTTTGCCCCAAGGAATTTTTTTGGCCAGCGGTAAAATAACTACAATAAGAAGAATAGTGAAAAAAAACGCTTCCAGGAATGGTACAAGATATTTTGGCATAGACCAGCATTACTGATTAACTTTCTGATTTTTTATTTTCACGACTTGCGCATTTGCCCGAGTCAGCCGTACTTTTTTTAGAAAATACAGTTGTGAGGTTAAATGTGCAACTTCTAAATTTTATTTTTTGCGCATTTTTTCCGTCACCCAAAATTCACCGAAATATTTTCCCAGAAGAATCCGAGTTTGCGAATCAATTGCCGGAAAAGATCCGAGAAATGGAGCAATGACTGGAACCAGTACCCACTGTAAAAGCATATAGATATTTCTCCAACGCGAATATTTTGCCGGGCGTGGCGGAAGCAAGAGAAAGCTCAAAGACATCGAAACCGCCAGACCAAGCATAGCCAGAGTCATTAGATAACGGGTATAGATCGGTAAATTATGCGCCAGCACCTGCTGATTAAAATCGTCTCCGCCTAAAATCAGCGGGAGCCAACCAAGAATTGCCAAAATTAAAGCCGAAGTCGCCCAGGAATGATGCCCCTCCAGCATCTCAAAAGCAGTTCTAAATTTTTGGCGAAAACTGATTTTTTTATTCGGTCCGATCGCCCGCATAATGACCGGGAAGTTCTCGATACCATAAGCCCAGCGTCTTTTTTGTTTATACTGATTGACGATCGTTTTCCAATAAGTTTCCGCCAGAACCGCATCCAAGGAAATCGGCAGATAGACCGGCTTGACCCGGTAGTCCCCGTTATAATAAGTAAAGCATTTCCAATAGATGATCGAGTCCTCACTGATCATATTCACCGGCCAAAAGTTAACTTTGTGGAGCGTATCGAAAGGTTCACTGTGGGAAGAAAAAGTGACCATGCCGTCTGACCGGGTACTTTGAAAAATGTGCCAAAAACTCGAGCCGGTCACAATCACCCGCACAAAAGCGTTCGTATCCCAAAGATTGTTGTGGTACATCGGGAGCGGTTGATAACTGCGTTGCAAGCGCTTTGGGTCAGTGATATATTCATAAGTCAGCGCGGCAAAATATTCTTTGTGCGCCACGCTATCACAATCAAAATTGGAAAAAATCACCCGCTTGAAATCAACCTTTTTTTCCTTCAAATAATCCGCCAGCTTGCGAGCGGCATAAGTCGCATTAGACCCCTTAGCTTTCATCTCATCATCGCGCACCTGATGAGTCGTGACAATGAAGTCTCGAAAAACTCCGGCGAATTTTTTCGTGAGATAGTCCACTTTTTCTTTGCGCCGCTCGGCATTTTCCCGTTCCTCGGTTGCCAAAAGAATAATGATCTGCTCGTTGGGAAAATTCGCCTCCTCGATGGCTTGAATTGACGGCTCAATCACATCGGCCGGCTCGGTCGCCGTCGGCAACATCACCACGTGCACAATTTCACGCCAATCCCAAATCTGATCGTTGATCTTTTCCAGCGATTCAACTTCTTTCAAATAGGTTTTTTGCTGTTTCAGTTCTCGTTTCAAAATTTTCACATCCCGCCTTGTCATTCCATTGCGTTCACGCAAACTGTCTTTCATCCGCAAGATCCGTGCGTTGATCAGCTCGCGATAATTTGCAGGATTACTGATGTTTTGACAGCGTTCCCACCAATCAATTCTGATTCCCGCCTTCAATTTTTGATAACCCTCGACAGAATAATAAGCGATAAAAATTGTCCGCAGAATCCAATAGATGTCAAACGTGATGATGAAATAAGCCACCCAATCCGGCACGATAAAAGAAAAGGCAAACATACCAATAATAGTCACCCAAGTCAAAGTACCGGGAATTACCTCAAGCATCCGCTGTTTTTTCCGCTCACGCGGGTCTTGAGTTTTGGGATCAGGAAATACAAACATAGGACAAATTGACTTTAATAGTTAATAATAATGACACTAATTGCGGAAATAAGCAAGCTCAGCTGTACCATCAAAGCCGCCAAAAGCAAAACGTAGCTAGCAATCCGCTCTTTTTTGACATAGAAATAGAAAGATAATAAAACATTGATCAAAAGAACAATAAAGCCGATGGAAGGTAAGAGGAAGACTTCCCGGGAAGCACCGATCGAATCAACGCCGAAATAAACATTATAATGCAAAATGATCGAACTGCCCGCCGGGTGAGAATAAAATTTCAAGACTGACCAAATGACAAGATTAAAAAAAACTCCGAGGAAGAGCAACCACAGAACAATCCGGCTGCGGAAAAATTCTTGGCCAAAAAAAAACTTGATTTTTCCATTCAAGCTTTTTCCCTCAAAAAATTTTAGTTTATTTTCAGACATTGTTTGTTTTCAAGATCTATAATTTTCTTTTCGCGATAAATTGTTTCAGTCCGGTGATTTTATTAATTACCTCCTCATTCGGCCCTTCGAGAAATTCTAGGATAAATTTATCGAGCATATTCAAGCGATACTTAAATTCTTCCATCGTCATGAGCACAAAACTGATCTCTTTACCAATTTCCGCCTCAAGCGCGCCCATCAAATTTTTCAACTTCGCCTTGCCAATGTCATCACCGACAATAATCATGTCAGCTTTGCTTTTGTGGTAGTTGATGAAAATACCACTAATCACCGCCAACTTTACATTGCCAATTTTTGAAATCTTTTCCAAACTTTTGCACTGGGGAGAAGTATTGGATTTGGCAATCAGATTTTTCAGTTCCGGATAAAAATCAAAATTCTGGTTCAAGCGATAATAGAATTTGCCTTTTTGGGTGTTTTTGATGACAAATTTCACCCGCACAAACATTTCCAATTCTCGCCTGATTTTTGCCCCTTTGAGCATGTTTCTCCTGGCAATTTCCGGCGAATCAAACGGCACATCGGGATTTTGCAAAAAAAACCGAAGCAACCGCGCCCTTTCTTTGGAACCGAAAAGACTCTCTAAGATTTCAGACATTTTAGTAGGATTATTTAAAGATTAAGTTAGCTACTAATCTAATTATAGCTTTTGGAAAGAAAAAAGCAACCCCGAAAAATTCTTTCGCAATTTCGGGGCAGGCCACTACCTGAAGTTGCTTATTGGTGGTGTAAAATCCTAAACCTCCTTCCACAGCTTATTCCTCCATTCTAAATTCTGCCGGCACAAAAGCTCCTCGGCGCGCTCCGGTTCCGCCATCACTTCTTCCACAATTTTCTCCATCCGCATGCCTTGCGAACCTTTAACAAGAACAACATCACCCGGACGCAAAATTTCTTGCAACTTCTTACCCGCTGACATTGGATCGGAAAAAGCGTAAATTTCTCCGGCAAATTCATGTTTATTTAGCTCGTCCACGGCAAATTGCATCCTTTTGCCCACCGCCAAAAAGATATCCCCGCCAACCTCCAAGAATTTTTTCGCCAACATCCGATGATCCTCTTCCGTACTTTTTCCCAATTCCAACATATCCCCTAACGCAACAATCTTTCGCGCTTGGCACATCTCTCGCAAAACTTCCAGCGCCCCTTCAGCAGAAGCGAGCGAAGAATTATATGTATCATCAATGATGAAAGAATCTTTGATGCCTCGGATCAGATTCATCCGGCCAGACGGCAGGGAAAAATTCTCCAAGCTCTTTCCGATTTCTACCAGATTGAGACCTAATTCGATTCCGACGGAAACTCCAGCCAGCGCCGCATAAATATTATGCTTGGCTAAAATATTATTCAGACGCAGTGGCATTGTTGTGCCCTTGTAATTCAGCTTGAAACTTAATCCGCTGATTGAAGACGCCCCGCCCTGGCGGGGTGTCTCTACAGCAGACATATCGTCATTTTGATTCAAAAAAACATCCAGCGCCCGCGCATCGGCATTCTCCTCAAATCCGAAGGAAAAAATCCGCGCGACTACGCCTGATTGGCGCGGATTCTCTTTCAGTTTTGCCAAATATTGATTGTCACTGTTTATGATTGCCACGTCCTTTTCTGAAAGTGCCTTTGCCAGCGTCGCCTTTTCTTTGAAAATGGCTTCGATGTTTTTGAAGTACTCCAAATGACTGGAGGAAATTTCGGTTATGACGGAGATATCCGGTTTGGCAAAATCAGTCAGATATTCCAGATCTCCCGGCCGATCCGCCCCCATCTCTAGGATTAAAATTTCCGGATACTTGGAAGGAAAAATCCAAAGAAATAGCCAGCGCAAAATTACACCTAGCCATTTGAAAAATGATCGCTTCCCGCTTTCCACGCCGATAATCGTCAGCGGAACTCCGATTTCATTGTTGTAGTTTTTTTCACTTTTTCGCACACGAAAGTGATTAGAGATCACAGAAAATATCGCATCTTTGGCGGAAGTTTTTCCAATCGAACCAGTCACCGCAATTATCCGCGGCTGATATTTTTTGAGGATTGCACTCGCCATAAACCGCAACAACTTTTCCAATTGCGTCTTTTTTCTGGTATCTTTTTCGCTGGAATTATTTTTTTTTGGTTTTTTGTCCATCTTGTTTATTATTTCCAGAAGTTAAAGTAACTGCAGGTACTGGTGCTGAAGGCTCAGCTTCTTCCAACTTTTGGTCTTGCTCATTTTTGATGAAAGAATTTTCCAAAGTATGCGTCTGATTAAACTTGTCCATATCTTTTTGCGAATATTCCTGGGTCGGCTCGATATGGTAATACTCAAGCAAAAATTTCATCAATTCTCCAAAAGTCGGCGCCGCGCTAGATTCCGCCCACTCCACCGCTTTCGGATCATCCAAACGGACCAGCATGGTAAATTTCGGATTATCCGTCGGAGCAAACCCCGCAAAAGACCCGATATTCATCCCGTCTTCATATCCTCCGCTTGGTCCGACCACCTGAGCTGTTCCGGTTTTTCCTCCCACCAGATAACCCGGAACATCCGCCTGTTTTCCATGTCCGTCCGTCACCACGCTGCGAAGCATCTGAGTAGTTTCATAGGCGCTCTGCTGAGAAATGACCCGACGGACTTCTTCAGGCGCTATTTGCGTCACACTGCCATCATCATGCATCACCTTATCAATAATCTGCGGTTTCAATAGTATCCCGTTGTTAGCAATCGCATTGTAAGCTGAAATTAATTGCAACGGGGTCACCGTAATGCCTTGTCCGAACGAAGCAGTGAAAAACTCGATGCTTCTTTTGGGATTTTTCAGATTAGTTAGATTGCCGGATACTTCGGCATAAATATCCGTTCCGGTCAGCGAACCAAAGCCGAATTTTTTGATATAATCGGCAAAAACCTGATTGCCCATCTGCTTTTGTGCAAAAATCACTCCAGTATTTAGAGATTTTTCCAATACTTGCGTCATCGTCTGCTTACCATTAGCTTTGAGATCGGAATTCTTGATCGCATACCCCGCTTCCGTGACAGTTCCCGTATCGACATAAGTCGTGTCAGGACTGATTTTTCCGTCATCAATAGCGGAGGCCAATGTAAAAGATTTGAATACACTGCCACATTCGTATGGGTCACTCACCGCCAAATTTCGGAATGCTTCCATATCTTCCACCTTGGCATATTCGTTGGGATTGAATGTTGGAAAACTGGCCATGGAAATAATCTTTCCCGTTTTTGATTCCATCACGATAATTGCTCCTCTTTTTGCCTCAAATTTTTTTACTGCCGCTGCTAACATTTTTTCTGTTTCGTACTGAACGCTATGATCGATCGTCAAGACCAGATCATTACCGTTCTTAGCATAAGCAATGTCCCGATCTCCTGTCGTGATCCACCGCCCAGAAGCATCCTTATTCTGGAACAACTTTCCGCCTTCGCCTTTGAGTTCCGATTCGAAATATAGTTCACTGCCATATCTTCCTCCAAATTCATCATCCCTCCAGCCGACAAAACCTAAGACGTGCGAGGCCAATTCTCCGGCCGGATAATAGCGAAATTCTTCACTGGACAGATGGACACCCTTCAATCTTAAATCATTTAGAGCTTGGATCTCTTCATCGCTCAGTCGATGCTTCAAAACTTCATACATATCATCCTTGTCACTGAATTTACCAATCAATTCGTTCCGGTCAAGACCCAAAACGGCTGCCACCTTTTCACTGGCAGTGTCCACATCTTCAATTTCTTTCGGCACGGCATAGGCCATCTTAGTTTCTTTGTTGACCGCCACAGGATATAGCGCGTCTCGATCTTTGAGAAAAATCTCTCCCCGCTCCGGAACCAATTTTCGAAAAAGAGAATGTTGATTGTCCGCCAAGGCAGTATAGTAACCGTAACTTTCGACCTGTAAGGAGTAGGCCCGGGAAATTACCAGGATTGTAATAATAACTATTAAAAAACCCAGAGCGTTTATTCTTGGATTTTTTAAATCTTTCCCAAGAGAGCACCGGGCACCGATTCCATACTTCCTTTTCCTTTGCACATTGGCCATCTTTATTTCATCTTAGTGCGACAGTATTATTGACTTCTAGATAACTGACATTAGCCGGACTAACCAGATTGAAATCAGCCGCGGATTTTTCAATCACATACATCGATCGCAGTTCCATCTCGCGGATCTGCATCTGCTTGTTCTCTTTTTCCAGCTCAGCAATCCTGTTTTCCAAATCGCGGATGTCATAGCCCTTGACTGCCAAATCATTGACCTGGAACAAATAATAGGCGCACGACAGAATCACGAAAAAAGCGACCATAAACCCAGCACTAGCCAGTCCGATCCGGATACTGCCCTTTTGCGCCGCAAAAGACGATGTCCGCGCAGACCTTTCTTCAAGCGGTTTTCCCAAGACTTTCTCGCGAGAAATTCTACTATTATGTTTATTGATAATAAGAATTTTTGCCATTTTTGTTTTTTTATCCCCCACCACTTTTTTGCTTCTGGATCTATCTAGCCCAGAAATTGTTTTCCAGTTGTCCAAAAGCACGTACTACCATTTACTTTTTTACGCATGAAGTGCGAGCAAAAAAGTGGTGGGGGATGAATTTTTGATTTTATTTTCCAATCTTCTCACAAACCCGCAGTTTCGCGCTCCGCGAACGTGGATTATTTTCCACCTCTTCCGGACCGGCCACAATTGGCTTTTTGGTGAGTATCTTTAAATTTGCCAAATTGTCACAAAGACAGACGGGAAAATCTTGTGGACAAATGCATCCCCTAGCATTTTTCCGCAGATGTTCTTTCACGATTCTGTCTTCTAGCGAATGGAAGGAAATTACCGCCAACCTTCCGTGGGGAGCGAGAGCTCCGATTGCCGAGTCCAAAAACTGATCAAGGCTATCCAATTCTTGATTAACTGCGATTCGGAGCGCCTGAAACGTTTTGGTCGCCGGACTGATCCGGCCATGTCGATATTTGTCTGACACGTGACTACCGATGATTGAAACCAACTCCCCGGTTTTTTCTATTTTTTGCTTTGCCCGATATTCAATAATTCCTTTTGCGATGCTTTTATAAAATTTTTCCTCTCCGTAGTCGCGAATGATTCTTTCCAAATCTTCCGGCGCATATTCGTTCAGTATTTTCTCCGCTGTCAGTTCCTGAGTCTGATCAAAGCGCATATCCAGTGGCGCGTCTAATTGCTGAAAACTAATCCCCCGCTTCGCGTCCTCCAATTGATCAGAAGAATAACCGATGTCCGCCAAAATCGCATCCGCTTTTTCAATTCCTATTGCCTGTAAAATATCTTTCAACCCAGAAAAATTCTTGTTAACTAAATAAATGTTTTTAAATTTGAAAATTGGGATTTGGAAATTGTTTTGGATCTGCCAGCTGGCGGAGGAAATTGGAAATTCCGCGAACCGCTCTATTGCTTTAATATCAGCATCCAAAGCAATTAGAGTTCCCCTACTACCTATAATTTTCAATATCTCGCGGCTATGCCCTCCACCACCCAGCGTCGCATCAACCACCACCGCACCTTCTTTTAAATTTAATGCCTCTATACTTTCTTCCAGCAAAACTGATTTATGGATAGTCATTGATTTTAATATACCCCCAGCTTGCCCAACTGTTCGGCAATCTCGTCAGTATTTTTCTCAGCATTTTTCTTATACTCATTCCATTTAGTCTCGTCCCAGATTTCCAAACGGTTATAGATTCCGGCAATGATCACGTTCTTGTCGAGACCGGCATATTCTTTCAAATAATCCGGAATCAAAATCCTGCCCTGTTTGTCTGTTTCCACATCTGTCGCCCCTGCCAACATCAACCGCACAAAGCTACGCGTACTCGACTCTCCCACTGGAATTGCTCCGAGCTTTCCCGCTAATTCTTCCCAGACTTTCATCGGATAGATAAAGAGGCACTTGTCGAGTCCTCGCGTCACCACCACTTTGTTTTTCAGTTCACTGCGAAACTTACTTGGCACCGCCAATCTTTTTTTCGGATCAATCGAATGTTGGTATTCGCCGATAAACATAATTATTTTTTCAAAATCCCCACTTACCACCACTTATATGAACGACAAATCTATTTTACCCCACCAGCTCTCACCCGTCAACACAATTAGCAAAAACTAAAAACACCGAAACTGAGCCTTTTTTCAAAAAGTTATCCACAGGATATCGACAGAAATCAGTAGCACGCTTTTAATAAGCCGAAAAGTTAGGTTCTCTTAAAGATAAAAAATAACTAAAAAAAGACCACCAAAAAAATATCAACAGTCCTGCTAAAAAATTTTGCTTGCACTAAACTTCTAAAAAATGTATAATTAAATCACAAAATAAAAAAATTAAAACAAAACCCAGATGGAAGAAAAAAATATTCAAGATGATAATAAAAACGCGGAAAAAATTCAGGCGCTCCGCGATATGATTTCCGCCGCTGAATCAACTTTACAAGGAGCCAAATCGATGCTCTTGCAACTCGAAGGTAAAAAGAAAGCGGGACGTCGCCGAAAAACAGAAGATGCAGATGACAACGAAAAAGTGATCGAAGGCACTTTTGACGGACAAATTATGCAGGGAACTGACGGCAAGCAATATCCTGTCCCCGCCAACTACGCTTCCAAATCAAAACTGGTCAAGGGTGATATGATGAAACTGGCGATCACCTCTGACGGATCTTTTATCTACAAACAGATCGGACCGGTCGTACGAAAAATGGCCATCGGCACAGTCAACCAAGATATGGATGGTAACTATTTTGTCGTGGCCGACGGCAAGGCTTATCGTGTCCTCCTGGCTTCTATCACTTACTTTAAAGTTGAGCCGGGCGATGAAGTTACTTTAGTTACGCCTCGCGATATCGACTCCGAATGGGGCGCAATTGAAAATCTGTTGCAAAAATCGCGTGAAAAAGCAACACCTAAAAGAGAGGGTGTTCAAGATATCGGCGGATTTCGAAAAATCGATGACATCTTCAATGAAAAACCAAAAAGCACCGAACCAAGCGCAATCGCAACAACGCCCGAGATAAATACCAAGCCTGCTAGCGATGAACCGACAGTAATCGATGAGTGGATGCCAAACCTGGACGAACTGCGCAAAGAGCTAGAAAGTAAATCTAACGAATAATTCATCCCCCACCACTTTTTCGTTTTTGGGTAATTATTTACTTTGCACTATAAGCTGTTAAAAAATAATAAACTAAAACAATACTCTCCTGACTACGTCGCGAATGCGAACGAAAAAGTGGTGGGGGATAAAAAAATATGGAAGAAATCCAAATGACGAAAAAAGACGTCTTGTTTGCTACTGGCGCCGGACTGCTCATCGGCCTGCTACTATTACCGACACTCGCCGCCGCCAAACCCGATCTCTATGCTAAAATCTCCCTTTGGATCGTGCCACTTTTTCTCATTGCCACACCATTCGGATTGACTATCGCCTATTACATAAGCAAAAAAATTGCCGTCATTTGGCAGATAGCAAAATTCGGCGTGACCGGAGTTTTGAATGTTTTGGTTGATATGGGCGTTCTTTCTCTGCTCATCGCTTTTTTCCGCAATTCTTTCCAGATCAGCGCCAACGATGCCGTCTTTTCCGTCCTCACATTCTACTCGGCCTATAAAGCGATTTCTTTCATCGTTGCCAACATTAACAGCTATGCTTGGAATAAATATTGGACCTTCAATCAAACCGGCGAAAAGAAATCGGAGTTTATGCAATTCTTTCTAGTTAGTATTGTTGGTTTTATCATCAACGTTGCTGTGGCTTCCCTCGTCTTTCATCTTGGCAACCCCTCCGGCGCCCTTGCGCAAGGCCAATGGGGACTGATCGGCGCCGCAATGGGCAGCATTGTCGGATTGGTTTGGAATTTTGTGGGTTATAAATTTATTGTTTTTAAAAAATAGTCTTTTTTCCGCCAAAAATCCCGCCCAACCGGCAGGATTTTTCTTTTTGTCAAAATGATATATAATAGAACTATGGAAAAAAGCACTCCACTGACAAGCGAACAACAAATAAAAATTGCCAAAATTGCCAAAAAATTCCATTTAAAATTGGTTATTCTTTTTGGTTCTTTTTCCAGTGGAAAAAATCGAGCAGACAGTGATATGGATATTGCTGTCTTGGGATTAAACATAGCTTCTTTTGATGACCAACTTTGTTTGACAAATGAATTCTCGCAGATTTTTCAAAGTAACGTTGACTTAACTGTGATCAATAGTGCCAATCCACTCCTTAGCTTTCAAATAAGCAAAAATGCAGTGCTACTTTTCGGAAGCCAGCAGGAATTTATGAAATTCAAATTATATGCGTTTCATATGTTTAATGACTACGCGCCGTATTTTCAGATGGAAAAAAACTTGAATAAAAAAATAATAAACGCATATGCCAATCGATAAAGAACTCATCACAAGAAAAATTACTTTTATCAATAAAGATCTTTCTGAACTGAAAAAACTAAACGCCCTATCGCTAAAAACATATTTGAGCAAAGCTGACTACGAAGTGATGGCAGAGAGATACTTGGAACGAATCATCGGTCGAACAATTGACATTAATTATCATATTTTATCCGAGCTGGAAAACCAAATTCCAACTGATTATTACAATTCTTTTATTGCCCTGGGGAAAAAGAAATATCTGCCGTCAAAGCTTTCTGAAGCATTGGCTAATTCCGCAGGACTGCGAAACAGACTGGCGCATGAATATGACGAGATTGATGAAAAAAAAGTTTTTGCCGCCATCAACTCTTGCCTCAAAGACGTTCCGAAATATTTGAAAAATATTGTAAAAGCTTTGAATTTATAGAAACAAAAGAGGTAAAAGATGGCTGATAGTAAAACGAAAAAATCAACACCGGTCAACACTGGTCGTTTTTGTTTTTAACAATAAAAAACATCAATTGCCAGCAATATTTTCCGGTGGTATAATATCCAACAGGGGTGCCAACTTGGCGCTCTAAATTTATGTTAAACGCATTATGTCTCAAACCCTCTACCGCAAATATCGCCCCAAAAACTTCTCCGAAATCATCGGTCAGACGCACATCGTGCGGACGCTTTCTAATGCGATCAAAAATGACCGTGTCGCTCACGCCTATCTTTTCACCGGACCACGTGGTACCGGCAAAACCACTTTTGCGCGGATTTTTGCCAAAACCGTCAATTGCCAAAGTAAATTGGACGGCAACGCTTGCGAAAAGTGCCCGGCATGTCTCGCCATCCAATCTGGCCAATCACTGGATATCATTGAAATTGACGCCGCCTCAAACACGGGCGTGGACAATATCCGCGAATTGAAAGAAACGATTGCCCTGCCTCCGACGCTTTTGAAATACAAGACCTACATTATCGATGAGGCGCATATGCTTTCGACCGGGGCGTGGAACGCGCTTTTGAAAAGCCTTGAAGAACCGCCCGCTCACGTCATTTTTATTTTAGCTACAACAGAACTCCATAAGGTGCCTGCCACGATCATCTCCCGCTGTCAAAAATTCGATTTCCCCCGCTGGCCAATGGCGGACATCATTGAAAAATTAACACTTATCGCCAAGGAAGAAAAAATCACCGTCGAAAAAGAAGCTCTGGAAATGATTGCTCTGTCCGCAGAAGGCGGAATGCGCGACGCTGAATCACTGCTCGGACAAATCATCGCCCTGGAAGATCAAAACATTTCCGCCAAAGATGTGGAAGAAATTTTGGGCACCGTGGACAAAAGTTTCATTAGTGACGTTGCGCAAGAGATTATTTTCAAAAATACAGGGAAAGCAATCGCTAAAGTCAACGAGCTGATCGCCGGTGGCTATGATTTACAAATTTTTAATAAAGCCCTGATCAATCACTTCCGCCAACTGATGCTAATGAAGATTGATGAAAACTTCAAGACCTATTTCACACGCGAACTGACCCAAGATAAGATTGAAAAACTGATCGCCCTCGCTCAGAAAAGCGAACTCTCCCAAATCGTAACCACCATCGATCTGCTTTTGGTTGCGCAAAATAAACTATTCTCATTTTTACTTCCGCAACTGGCGCTGGAAATTGCCATCATCAAAGCGACCCAAAAAATTCAAGCACCAGAATTGCCACTGGCAAGAGCTACTCCCACAGCAAGAATCAGAACCGCTCCCCTTTCTACGCCCGAAAAACAAACTGAAGCCGAATCATCTCGACCACAACCAACCAAAAGAGCAGAAATTAATTCCGCAGTCAACCTGGATACGGATATGCTCAAGAGCCGTTGGAACCGCCTGCTAGTTGAAATCCGCCCGCACAACCATTCCCTCTGCGCCCTCCTGACTAATTGCCAAATTAAGACCACCGAAGGCAACGTCATCACCCTCGCCACGCCCTATGAATTCTACAAGGAAAAACTCGACGATCCGCAGAACAGATTGACAATCGAGGAAGTTTTTAGTAAGATTTTAGAATTGGCCGTTCGGATCCAAGTCGTGGTCGACAAGACCCTGGCGCCGGTCCAAAAATCTTCGGCCGATGAAGAACTCCAAGAGGCCAACGAAAAAGAAAACACCGCCAACCACGAACAATCCTCGCTCCTGAGCTCCGCAATGGAGATTATGGGTGGGAAGATTGTGGAATGAGAAATTATAGACTTAAAGATGGGGAGTAGCCCCCGCCTTGACGGGGCAGGCAATCGGTAAGGCACCCCGCCGCGGCGGGGCATGCGAAGGTCCAAATTCTACCACCCCAACATTATATACAAAAAAATATGACCTTTTTTGTTTATATTCTTAAAAGTATTAAAGATACTAGGCTCTATATTGGTCAAACTAATAATCTAGAAAATAGACTATTGAGACATAATAGCGGAAAAGTCACTGCTACAAAAAACAGAAGACCATTTACTGTAGTTTATAAAGAAGAATATCTGAGCAGAACCGAAGCAATGCAAAGGGAAAAATATCTAAAATCACTGAAGGGAGATCTAGAAAGAAAGCTAAATATAAAATTTGAAAATTAAATAAATTGCACTCAAAGTTGGGGAGTAGCCAAGTGGTAAGGCAGGGGCCTTTGAAGCCCCCATGCGAAGGTCCGAATCCTTCCTCCCCAACCTTGTGTACAATATGAAAAGGATAAGGCACCCCGCCGCGGCGGGGCATGCGAAGGTCCGAATCCTTCCTCCCCAACAAATTCCAAAAAATAGCATCTAAAAGTGCTATTTTTTGTTTCATATAAGCTAAAAATTTCAACTGGTTGCTAAAATCATCCTTAAATCCTGCCATAATATATTTTGCTTTATTTAAAGCATTATTACTATATTTACTAACTTTCGAAGCTGATGAAGTATTTTTGGGGTTGACAAACAAAAAAGAATGTGCAAATATGGTCTGTTAGCTCTTTAAAACATCGGGAAAATGAGATGAGCATTTTGAGCGTTTCCGCTAGCTAGCGGATTTTAATACTCAAACTGCTCGTCTTATTTTAGTGGACGACCATTCGCCATTTTTGGCAAAATAAAACTTCAATGCAAAAGGAGAAAGAGGAATGGACGAAAGAATGCCCAATTTTTTAAAAGAACTGCTTGAAAGCGATGAATTACTCGGCGGAATGCGCGAAGGCGCAATGTTGGGTGGCCTGTTTGAGAGTTTTCTTAAGACAACACCCAAAACAGCCGGAAATATCATCGCAGATGCCAAGGTCGCCGGGAAAAAGGTCGAGGTGGAACATCTCGCCGAAGCTGTCCAGCATCTCACGGCAAAAATTAACGAGGTAACGGAAGCCACAAAAGCAAAAGAGGGCGAGTTCCGGGAGACCATAAAATGCCTCATGGAAGACCTCGCTAATTCAGAAGAAAGAGCCGGTAAATTGGGACGAAATCTATCTCAGGCGGAACGGGAAGTCAAAATGGCCACCGACAAAAACGCCCAGTGCATGAAAATGATCAACGGCGCCAAAAATATTCTGACCCTGTCCAACGGGGAAACCCCGGCCACGGATACAATCGATCAGCTCAAGGATATTTTTCGCCTCGCTAAGGCAGCTCCCCCATCCGATGGCACCAGTTCTCTTAATACAGAACTTTCCGGCGCCTCTCAGCCCGCCACCACCGAAAAGGGATTTCCATTTAAAGGAAAGGCCTCCGGCGCATCCGAGCCTGGAAAATAATCCCACCTCCGACAGCACCTTACTGATCTCGAAGACATCCTAGCTCGGCCTAAGAAGCCGACTAGGGAAAAGCCCTCTCATTCATAACTAATGAGATGGGCTTTTTAATTTCCCAACCAACACCTTTATTCTTTCAATTTTCCCCTCAACAAGTCCTTTATTCTCCAAAATCCAATCATATGTTAAACTAAACTGGTTGCGGGTCTTATCCTCAACTCCCAACATTCAGTAAATCAGGCTTTTTTAAGCCTTTTTTGTTTGGTGCGATTGACAAAATGGCTATTTGGGTGTATAATCTAAAATTACAGAAAAATCGGACAATAACCGCTGGAAATAATTTCAACCAAACAGCACATTTAAAAAAGGAGCTCATCATGAAAAGAATTGTAACCGCATGCGTATTGGCCGTTTTTTCCCTAATCATCGTCGCTTCCTTTGCTTTCGCCGAGGAAACATGGAGAAAAACAGTTCATCAGGACAGTGATTTTTGGAGTGAGAGTTATGGCATGAAGCTTCCAAAAGCTAATTGTCTGATTTCGGTCTCGAAAAATGGCAAAAAGATCAGTGTCAACGCAATTGATTATGACCATTATGGCAAAATGCTTGGCCAAACAGTCATAATTGATTCAGAAAAAAAGACTATCAAGACTTACATGCATGAGGTAATGGATGATCAGCGCTTCATCAGAAGTGATGCGCATGGGTACGACATATTTTATGTCAAATATCTACCCCATGCGAAAAAACTTCCGCCTGAAATCCGTGCCAAATTTATAGGACAATGGGGTATTGAATAATCCCCAACCAAAAAAGGAGGATTAAATGTACCTAGAGACATACTGTATAAAGGATGGGGAAATCATCAGCGCAAGAATTAATAGCATTGCTAATGATTTCCAAGCCGAGGGTTGGATTTCTTATTTATATTTTGATCCTCGCGTCCCTAATAATTTTTTTAAGTGGGTTTTGTGTGACGAGAAAGGTATCCGTTGCACCTGGGAATGCAAGAATTGCGGATTGCCAATAATCACCCAAAAGTCTAGTCGATTCTCTGGAAGCTGGGAAGAAGAACCAGCTAAAGATGAATTGGACTAGAAAAAACAAACCACTAGATTTAGACCCCGCCAACGTACTCGATACGCTGGCGGTTTTTTTATTTTCTAAAACCATCTTCCAATCGGGCTGGTTTTGTGTAATGATATAATTGATATGTTACCTAAAATTTATGCATTATAAACATAAAATTTTTACGGAAAATGAAGTGCGCGGGGAGCATTTTTCTGATTGTCAGTTTTCGGCTTGTTCCTTTCCGGGAATCAATCTCAAGTTCACCACCTTTGGCGGTTGCACTTTCAATGCTTGCGACTTATCTTCGATCAACTGCGAAAGTACCGGTTTTTCTCGGTGCGCTTTTCCGGAAAGCAAATTGAGTAACCTAAACTTTTTGGCTGTCAAATTCACTGATTGTGATTTCTCGGGCGCGATCATGCAAAATTGCGTCTTTGAAAAACGCCCTGGAGCAAGCAATTCCCTCGCCAAAAAATTCGCTCTCGCCTCTTGCAAATTCGAAGAAGCTGATTTGTCCGGCAGTGTCTTTTTTCTTTGTGATCTCACGGGAGTGAGTTTCAAAAACGCCAAATTGGAAAAAGCCGGATTTGAAAAATGCCTCCTCAAAAAAGCTGATTTCACAGGTGCAACCATCGCTGGCACACATTTCACAGACTGCGCAATTGAAAAAACGATTCTAGATTTCCAAGGCTTCATACATTTTGGGAATTCGTATGGGTTTGAGTTGAATAATTAAATCTAAAACAAAAAAGGTGAGGAACTTGAAAAAGTTCCCCACCGTTAACTACAAGAGATTACTGGCTAGCTCGGACAATTCCGAGCGTTCACCTTTTTCTAGATTGATGTGGGCGTAGAGTTTTTGCCCACGCATTTTTTCAATTAGGTAGCTGAGTCCGTTAGACTGGGTATCCAGATAGGGATGATCGATCTGGAAAATATCGCCTGTGAATACCACCTTCGTATTCTCACCCGCACGGGTGATAATAGTTTTGACTTCGTGAGGCGTCAGATTCTGGGCCTCGTCAACGATAAAGTAGATGTTCACCAGACTACGTCCACGAATGTACGCCAGGGGTGATATGAGCAATTTATTTTCGGTCAGTAATTTATTGATATCCTCCCGCGATGATTCGTTTTTGCCGAAATGGGATTTGATAACACTTAAATTGTCAAACAAAGGTTGCATATAGGGATCCAGCTTGGACTGAATATCCCCAGGGAGATAGCCGATGTCTTTATTACTAAGTGGCACGATCGGCCTTGCCAGAAAAATCTGGCGGTAATTCTTTTTACGTTGCAGAGCCGCAGCCAATGCCAGGAGGGTTTTCCCGGTGCCGGCTTTTCCGCTGAGCGTCACCAGTTTAATGTTATCGTTAGTCAGGGCATCCAGGGCAAAGGTTTGCTCCGCATTGCGTGGATTGATGCCGTAAGCGAGCTTTTTATCGATCCAACGAAATTTCTGACTAAAGGCGTCATAAACAGCCAGAGCAGAGTTGCTGCCATTTCTGAGGACAAAATATTCGTTGGCCACGGGCTCTATTTCCAAAGACAGCTCAGACGGATTCAGCTCAAAAGGTGGTTCGCGCAACTTTCCAAGTACGCCTCCCGGAATACCTTCGACAAAGCGTTTTCCGGTGTAAAGTGTCGAAATGTCCTTTATCTGGTCGCTCTTGTAATCCTGAGCCACCAGACCAACGGATTTTGCCTTGATGCGCAAGTTGACGTCCTTAGTGACCAGAATGACCTGAAGGGATGGATTCTCTTTGGCGAAGCAGTAGGCGATGTTGAGGATATGATGGTCGGGTTTGGATTCCGAAAAACTCAGAGCCAGATCATCGTGAAATTTCCTTTCTAGTTTGACGCTGATTTTTCCCAAGCCCGGTCCGATCGGCACCCCGCCGTTAAACAGATGTTCGCCACATAACAAATCAAGCGTACGGACAAATTCTCGGGCATGATAATTGATGATTTCACTACCTTTTTTGAATTGATCAAGTTCTTCAAGAACTGTGATCGGGATGATTACATTGTTTTCTCCGAAATGATAAATGCAGGCACTGTCGTGGAGAATGACGTTGGTGTCAAGAATGACCGCTTTCTTTTTTCGTGGTGACATTCTTTAATTTCCTTTCTTTTTTATTGTTAAACAACTAAAAAATCCGCCTCCTCACAAAATCGGATTTGGATTTCAATAAACTCTCCTTGCCTCTAAGCTAGCACACCAATAGGAAATAGCAAGTAGCTCAATTGTCTTTTTATTTTCCGCTAAAATATCAACTTAAACCTCACTAAGTCAACTTTCAAAAATTTATTGAATTTTACCATTACGCAACACTCGCGGCTTTCGCATAATAAAGAAAAGTGCTACAGCAAAAAGCGCGCCGAGCGTGTCAGCGAGCATATCTTTTTGCGCGTCCCAAATGTCTCCTTGACTTCCCAGATAAGCTATGCCCGCTTCAGGGTTAGCCAGCGCTGCATAAACCCACTCGACCAATTCATAGCTCATCGCGATTGTGGCAATGGCAAACACTGGATAGGTAAACAGCAAAAAATTATTTTTGACCAATTTTTCTCCCAGCAACTTTTCCGCGATGGGAAAGGCATACAAACCGACAGAAAAATGAGCAATCCGATCATAATGATTGCGGGTAAAGCCGAAAAGGCTAGTCACCCAATCAAAAGGCACGAGCGCAAATGTCCAATGGCCACCGATCGTGTGCAGATAGATAAAAATTGCCATCATGGCATAGGCCAGATTGGAAAAGCGAATTTTTTGCCAATAAAAAACCAGCATGACCGCCAACACGATCCAAACCGTCAAATTTTCCACAAACCACGTCGCCCGATCGATTGGATTGAAGGCTAAAATCGTAAAAAGCAATCCATAACCAGCCAACAAATAAAGAGGAAATTTCGATGTGTGTTGTTTTTGTTTTTTTGGCATTTTTTTAATTTAATAAAAATTATTACTTCTAGCTATCGCGACGCGAATCATTGCACTAAGTATATCATGGCAGGATTGTTTTGGCACGAAATCGCTAGATTTGAAAAATACTTTCCGATGCAAGAAACGCTAAAAAAATCAACTTTTTCCTTGATCTGTGCTAGAATGGTTAATAATTACTAAAGTATCTATGACCAGATTTTTAATCCTGCTTGGTATGTTTTTTGGCTCGATGCTCGGTGGCTATCTGCCCGTACTTTGGGGCGACAGCGCTTTTTCTATGACCTCAGTCCTCACTAGCACACTTGGTGGCATTTTGGGCATTTGGGCCGGATACAATTTAGCTCGCAGGATTGAATAACTTCTCTATTTCCCCGGTAGCGCACTCTTTTTTAGATCAACATGACTGCGAATCATAATTCCATCCGGTAAGGGTTTTTCCGGATCAATAATTGCGGGATTGAGTTTTCTGAGAACATTAAGCGTTCCTGCAGGCGCCAAAGTTGCTAGTGTCAATTGTGGCTTTGGATTACGCACAATTAGCTCAACTTTTGGCATAAGTTCACCTTTTTTATTGAAGCCTTTTTTCTGGCGAATTTGCGTTGCCACGTCTGATCCATACATTTTTACCAAGCCAGAGAGAACATCACCTTTTTTAGTTGTGTATTTTATGAATGGCTTTTCCTGAACAACCGCCACTTCTTTCCAGGGGCGAGGTAATTTAGGCTCCTGATTTAACAAAGATTTTCCAGTTTCCTTTTCTCTTTTTTTAATAACTGCCAAAACGGCATAAAGTTTGGCGGGATAGTTGATGTTTTGGGAAAAACCATCGACGTGATAATAGAAATTTTTTCGCCGATTTTCTTGTGTCGGAGGAATGATAATTTTATCCCCCACTTTAATCTTATCCCCCACTGCCAATTTATTCATCGAGGCCAAGGTTTTTTCCTCCAAGCCATACTGCTTAGCGATTGTCTCCAAAGATTCCTTATTTTTTATTACTTCGTGCGTCAGCGTGATCGCAGAGGAAAGCTCTTTTTTTAACCCCTCTATTTTTCGTCTTAAATATTCCAAAAAATTTGGATAATTTAATTTTTGATCGCTGAACTTTTCTTCTTTAAATTTTCCAGCAAAACCGCCATTGTAGTTAGAAAGCGCTAAGTCCCAATTATGATCCATTTTATTGTAGAGCCTAAGCAAAAATCGCGCCGCCGCATTAGCACTTTTTTCAGGATCACGCCTTTCATCAAAATTTTTCTCCTCGCCTTCGTCTAATTTTAGACCGTATTCCCGAGCAGTCTTTTCCATAAATTGAAACGGTCCAGCAGCGTTAGCGCAAGATCTATCCGTCAATCTCCAATAGGACTCCGGGATTGAAAGATAAAAATAATTCCCAAATTCGATCAGAAATTTAGTTTTTTCCACCCCGCTGATTTTTTCGCGTCGGCAATAAGCTTCACCCTCGGCCATAAAAACCTCTTTTGCCGGACCTTCCCAGTTTTTCATATTGAAAAGCGCCTCATCCAAATCTCTTTTTTTATCTCCTTCATAGTAGCGTTTTTCCCAATTTTTCTGTATTCTCTCAATTTCCAGCGGTCCTAATTTTATCGGATTGTGAGAATCAAAATTGACCAAGTCGCGAACCGTGACGGCGTCTTCTTCTGGAACTTCTTTTTCGGAATTTCCCGAAGCATTTATTTCGATATAATCAATATGCTTTTCTTTTTCAACTATATCCGAAGTTTTTTGGGCAGATATTTTTTCCACTCTGGCTTGGTAGTACTTTAGCAATTTTCTAAAAAAACCGACAGTATTCTCAACCCTCTCCTTTTGCTGACTAACATATAGCAACGCGCCGTTTGCAGCAAAAATGGCCGCGCCAATTTTAAGCAATTTCCTCCTTCCTAGATCGATTTCTTCTTTTTTTTGCCTATTTTCAAAAGCACCTTTCATGGGTGCTTTTTTCATTGCTATTCTTTGCTCGCCCAAAATCCTATTCGGTCTTTCCACGATTATTTTTTCAAAACAAGTTTAATTATACTCTTTTAGTTGCGCTTTAAATTCCAATGCATAAATATCCCAAAAAGCGACAAATAGAGACATTATGATCGGGCCGACGATAAAACCGGAAATGCCAAAAAGCGCAATCCCTCCCAGAGTGGAAAAAAGAATCATCAAAGGATGCATCTGTGTATCACGCCCTACCAGCTTTGGCCGGATAAAATTGTCAATCATACTGATTACCAGCCCGCCGATCAAAAGAATGATCAGTCCTTGGGTGAAATAGCCAAAAACTAGCATCAAAATTCCCACCGGAAGCCAAACCAACCCCGATCCGATCGAGGGCACGACCGAAGCAACGGTCATTAGAATCCCCAAAAGCACAGGCGAAGGAACGCCCGTAAATGCAAACAGTATTCCACCCAAAAAGCCTTGAATAAGAGCGATTATAGTAGTGCCTTTGATTGTCGCGCGAGTAATCGAATTGAATTTTTCAATCAACACTTTTTCATACTTATCGCGCAAAGGACTGAGTTGCATCATTTTTTTCACAAAACTTTTTCCATCGATAAAAAGATAGAACAAGGAAAAAAACATCACAAAAGTCACAAAAACAAAGTGCGCCACTCCATTGTAGGTGCTTTGCAGGATGGAGAGGGTATTTTGCGAAAGGCTCTTCACTCCCAACATGATCGATTCCTGATTGACATTTTTTTCCAGGTCAAAATGCTCCAAAAGAGGAACGGCTTTCAGGTTTTGCCCCAGGGTTATGATCATTTTTTGAACTCCATCGGGATCAAGGCTAAAATTATCCAGAGTCACTTGGATTTCATCCACTACCAAGGAAAGCACGACTAGTACCGGAACAACGATGAGGAGAGCAATGAGCAGGCAAGTCAAAAACGAGCTCGCGCCTTTCTTTTTTAATCTTTTGAGAAAAAAATTATACAGCGGAGCAAATAGATGCGCAAGAATAGCTGCAATCAAAAAGGAAACTAAAAAGGGTTTAATGACAAAATAGGTCAGAACAGAGATGCTGGCCAAGACCAAAAAGAAAAAATAGACATTGTAGTTTTTGAATTGCATAATTTTTATTTCAACACATCAAACTAAACTTTTCAAAAGCTTATTCAGACTCATTGTTGCCACGCCAACCACCTTATCCGCCCCGCCATAGTAGACGAACAGCCTAGCACCTATCGCTACCATTCCGCAAGGAAAAACGACATTTGGAACCACACCCTCTTTTTCATAGTCCATTTCCGGCTCCAGGATAGGAAATTTGCTCCTAGCAAGCACTTTTTCCGGCTCATGTAAATCTAGTAGCGCCGCCCCGATCCGATAGACACTATTTTCTTCCGACACACCATGATAGAGCAAAAGCCAGCCTTTCTTAGTTTTCAAAGGGACAGTATTGATGCCGATCTTTTTGTCATCCCACATCCCCTTACGCGGCAAAAGGATCGGATTTTGCTCCAATATCTTTCCATCCGTAAAATCCAAATCATCAAAAAAATTAATATCGATCGACGGTTGGATGCGATGAAAAATGACATATTTACCCCGCACTTTTTCCGGTAAGATGCAGACATCTTTATCATCATAACCAGGCGGAGAGATCAGTTTTGATTTTGACCAATTCCATTTTTGAGCGACAAAATCAGCCAGACTGATCGAAGTCAAGGCGACACGAGGAGGACTTTTCGCATCCACCGCCGTATAGCACATATAGATTTTGTCGCCAATCTTGGTCACACGCGGATCTTCACATCCGGAATTTCCGCCCTGCATCTTTTTCTCAAACGCCTCTTTTGGAGCGTAGATGGGTTTTGGCAAACGCTTGTCGATATGAAGTCCATCAACACTTGAAGCATAACCGATAGACGATGTATCATCAGCAGAAGTTGCGCGGTACAGGATGTGCGTCATGCCGTTTTCTCTGATTGCCGCTGGGTTAAAAACAGCCTTATTCTCCCAGGCGTGTTTTTTGATCGGTTCCAAGATCGGATTGCCCTCAAATCTTTCCAGCAGATGGTAGTTTTCCCTTTTTCCCAACATTTCCGCAATCAATTCAGATAGCTCACAACTAGCGACGCAACAAGTCGAATCTGCCGCGCCATAATAGATCTGCAGTTTCTTCCCTTTGACCAGCGCGCCCGAAGGAAAAACAATATTTGGCACCTTGCCATACAGCTCATATTCTTCTTCCGGCACCATCATCGGCACCTCTGTCCGTCCTAAAATTTTTCGCGGATCATCAAGATCCAGAAGTACCGCTTCGATCCCGAACACTTTTTTTTCTTTTAGATAATTTTTGATGTAGGAATAGATCAAGAGCCAACCATCTTTGGTTTTAATCGGTGGAGCGCCCAATTCGACATGATCATCTGGATTGCGTTGCAAAGGAACGGTATGGTTATCGAGAGAACAATACCACGCATTCCAATATTCCTCTGACCAAAGATCTTCTTCTTTGTCAAAAATTGCCAGAGCAATCTTGGATGGCGGACGGTCAGTGTTGGCGGTGAGTAGCGCCGCCATTTTTCCCTTTATTTTAGCGGGAAAAAGCGACATCGCCTTAGCATTGAAAGGTGTGATATGATGTTTTTCGTCGACTTTTTTCAGATTTTTACTAATCGCCAACCCAACACTGATACCATCCGGGCCGAAAGGAAATGTTGATAGCGCGGTGTAGAAAATATAGTATTTATTGTTCAATTTGACCACGCGCGGGTCCTCACAACCAAAACGCTCCCAATCAAATTCAGGAGTGATGAATTGACGATGTTTTTTAAAGTGCATCCCATCTTCGCTCGAAGCATACCCGACAGAAGAAACTTCCAAAACTACATTGCTGTGCAAGATGGGCGATGATTGCGCGCGGTAAAACAGATGAACACCATCTTTATTTTTTATCGGGCAGCCATTGAACGCACCCTCCGCCTCCCAAGGATTGCGACTTTCTCCGATCAAAATTGGATTTTCCGACGAACGATTGATGATAAGCATATTTTTTATTAAGTTAGGCCACTGCCAATCGGATGAAAGGCGCGGTTTTTGAAGAATTAACGAGCGCGGAAAGGAAGGAATCCATCGAAGTGGTCGCTACGCAAGTGAATTTATCTGCCCCGCCATAATAGACAAAAATTTTTCCATCCTTTATGACCGAACCGCAGACGTAGACAACACCAGCTTTCGAACCTTCATTTTCATATTTTTCTACCGGCTCCAAGATCGGCTGAACGCTGCGATGAAGAATTTTCTCCGGATTATTGTAATCCAAAATCATCGCACCAACCTTATAGCGATTAGGGTCGCGCTTATCCATCGCGTGATAGAAAACCAACCAGCCATAATCCGTCTTGATCGGTGGCGCACCCACTCCGCGCAAAATATTATCCCAGCGTTTTTCATCTGATTTGTTGTTGTGATAGCTGGTGATCGTTATTTTTTTCTTATCGAGCGAATCAAAATAATCGATTAGGATGTTCGGTGAAATGCTATGGAGAACTGCAAATTTGCCTTTAATTTTTTCCGGAAAAACCACCCAGTTTTTCTGGATCTCACCCGGCTTGGAAATCAATTTGGGAATTTTCCAATTCCAATTCTTGGCTAGAAAATCCTTGACCTTGATCGAAGTCAAAGCCACACCTGGCGGGCAAGAACCGTTGAAAGTGACATAAGTCATATAGATCCTTTTTCCGATGACAGAAAGCCGCGGATCTTCACAACCGCTCCAGCTTCCGCCAGAGCTATAGGGATAGACTATATTCTTTTTTTTCGTTCCGCCATTTTCAAAAGGCTGCATCGGCGCGTAGACCGGCTTTTTCAATCTCTCATCAATAGTGATTCCGTCCTTGCTTGAAGCATAACCCAAAACAGAAATTCCCCGCTCACCTAAGGCGCGATAAAGCAGATGCACCTTACTGTTTAGAAAAATAGCCGCAGGATTGAAGGTCTCACAACATTCCCAAGCATGCTCTTCAATCGGTTTTAAAATTGGATTATTTGCATGTTTACATAAGCTTATTTTTTCTTGGAAATCTACTTTTTTTTGCAAATTATCCTTCAATTTTAAAGCTCCTCTCACAGGGTCTCGAAAAAGCAAAGATCGCGTAATAGAAATGGCTTTCAACTCTCCGGCAAAATCCCAATAAACCAAAAATTTTCCGTTTTTATAATAACTACCAACAAAATCAATCTCTCCGCCCTTCCAATCCTCAGGCTGTTTCCAAATCGGCTTTTTCGAACGCCACAATATCTTGCGATAATTATTTTTATCCAAAAGCACAGCGCCCAAGCTCGTCTTGCCAGACTTACTCAGCGCAACATAGGTCAAGACCAATCCTTCTTTGAGCCTGACCATGCCAGCGACAGAAACGGATTGGCTATCAAAATATCCCGCGCGAGCACGCAAAAAAATGGAACGCTTGATGCTCCATTTTTTTGCGTCGGGCGAACTGGCGATACGAATAGAACGCTCTCCAAAAAACATCAGGTATTTTTCTGCCGCCACATCCGCATTGACCACTGCGCCACACTGTTTGACTTTATTGATCGGTCCGACCTTTTTCCAATTCAGACCATCGACCGACACTGCCCCTGCCGTCTGCCCAGACCCATTTTTTGGGCAATAAGAAAGGAAATAACCATCAGCAATTTTTGATATCCTAAAACCTTTTTTGACGTCAAATCTTCCGCCCAGATTGAGGAACTTATTTTTAAAAGATACTTTTTGTTTTAAGGGGAAAAAATTTATTCCATCCAAGCTCCATGAGGCCCTGATCGGATCATCTTTCCCACTTCCCTTCCGATAGAAAAGATAGGCCGTTTTTTCCACTGCCGAAAGAGAAAACCAACTGACTTTGTCATGGCTATCCATATTTTTATTTTATCTATCAAAACCTATAATCATATTTTAACACAAATAAAGAATCTAGTAAACGAGCTGCTATCATTCTTTTTTCTCCTAAGATGTGCTAAACTAGAACCAACCAAAAAATATCTTTTTTAAAAAATGAACTACCACTTGCACACGACCTCACTAAAAGCCTGGGATGCGATGATTCGCGCCATCAACAGTGCACAAAAATCCATCTACATCGAGATGTATATTTTTCTCGATGACACCAAGAAAAGTCACGATTTTATCGGAAAGCTGAGATCCAAAGCACGCGCAGGAGTGCATGTTATTATTGTGGCAGATGCGTACGGCAGCAAAGAACTAAAAATAGAAATTGCCAATACGATCGCCAAGTCCGGCATTGAATTTATCTTTTTCAGCCACTGGCTCCGTCACATTCACCGCAAAATTCTTATCGTGGACGAAAAAATCGCTTTTATCGGCGGAGTGAATATCGGAAAAATCTATAAAAATTGGACTGACTTGCAGTTGGAACTGCGAGGCAGAATCGTCAAAAAACTTTTAAAGTCTTTTGCCTATACTTATGTCATGGCTGGTGGGAAAAATAAAAAGATTCTTGGCTACCGCGAAAAAAAACTGGTCGGAAAATTGAAATTTTGGCTTTTGGAACATTGGCCAACCAGAAATATCTACACGCTCAAAAAACATTACGTGGAAAAAATTTCAAAAGCTAGTCGCTCGATCCAGATTGCCACGCCCTATTTCACGCCTCCGCGCTGGCTCATTTCTCTTTTAGATGATGCTGTCAGGCGTGGCGCCGTAGTAGAAATACTAATTCCCAAAACAACTGATCATCCTCAGATTATGAATCCGCTCAACTATCGCTATGTAGATGAACTTTATTCTTTGGGAATAAAATTCTACCTTTCCAAGACGATGAACCACTCTAAGCTACTCATCATCGACGAAGAAGAAGGCCTCATCGGATCCCAAAATATGGATCTCTTTTCCTTCGGTCTCAATTCCGAAGTGGGCGTTTTTTTCCGCGAAAAAAAACTACTCCAAGAATTGGAGCAGGTTTTTGAAAAGTGGAAAAAACAGGCGACTAAATTTGAACCGAAAAAATACAAGATGCGAACCAGCGATTACCTTGCTCTCGCGCTACTGAAAATTTTTCGTCCGATTCTTTAGCTATAGGACTTACGCGTTTGCCAAAGAGCTGTTCGCACGAGCATCTTTCTTTGCGCAAAAGACTACCAGTAAACCAGCAGAAAGCTAGCCAAAATGAGGAAACGTCGCTTTTAGAATAACTTTTTGGTAAACGCGTAAGTCCTAAACTACTTTAATTTTGTCCTAGCTCTTGTCCAGCCGACTGCGTCGGTCTGATTTGGATATTTTCAGCCGCAATACTGCCATCGGGACTGCTGGCTCCATTCACCATCACATCTTCGCCAACACTCAAATCAGAGGCCGAACCAGGGGTTGTTTTTCCGATTGTCGTCGATCCGGAATAATAGACGATCTTTGATCCGCCGTCCCGAGTTTTAATAGTGATGCTCGTATCGTCTTTGGCAATGATCTGGCCGTTGGAAAAACCGCCACCAGGCCCTGCGCCATTGGCCATTCCACCAGGAGTTCTTTGTCCACGTTGTCCGCCCGCCACGCCTCCATTCGCCCCTCCGGGAGCACCCGCACCATTATTCATTCCCCTATTTTGACCTTGGACAAATTGAGCAGTTCCCTTTGTAGCCTTGCTCGTTCCATAAAGCATTCCGCCATAAAACATTCCGCCGGAGACAAGAATAATCACGCCTGCCATTGTCATAATATGCTTTTTTTTGTCCATACTTTTTAAAATTATTATTTGATTACGCTTTTCGAATTTTAAATTTAAAATTATAAATTTTAATTCAAATCTAAATTATTTAATTTTTAATTTTAGTCATTTGATTTTGATTTCAAATTTAAAATTTAGACTTGAAAATTTATTAGCTATTCATATCGCAATGCTTCTATTGGGCTTAGATTAGCAGCTCTGCGGGCAGGATAAAATCCGAAAATAATTCCCACACCGGCCGAGACGCCAAATGCCAAAAGAATCGTTGAAACGGAAACCTGTGTTTCAAGGCCGGCGAATTTTGTCACAGCGAGCGCCGCCAGCCAGCCGAGCAAAATGCCCGTCGCCCCACCAAGAAATGTCAACACTACCGCTTCCGCTAAAAATTGCAAATTAATGTAAAGTTTCCGGGTGCCGACAGCTTTGCGCAATCCAATTTCGCGCGTCCGTTCAGTCACGGTAGTGAGCATCATATTCATAATTCCGATCCCGCCGACCAAAAGTGAAATACCGGCAATCGACGCCAAAAGCAACGTGAAAGTTCCGGTGATGCTTGACGCGGTTGCAATAATATCCGCTTGGTTAATCGTACTAAAATCCGCTTGAGTCGGATCACTTATTCCATGTCGCTGCAAAAGCAAATCTGTCAGATCGCTCTGAACAGTTGCCAAAATAGTCGAATCCTGCGCCGAGACACTGATTGAAGTCACATAAGTATTGCCGGACAAATAATGTTGCTCGGTTGAAAGTGGAACATAGACTGCATCATCGGCATTATTAAACCCCGTCCCGCCTTTTGACACCGTGAGCCCAATCACCTGAAAATCAATATTTTTAATCCGGATCGTTTGGCCGACCGGATCAACGTCTGCGCCAAACAAATCGTCTCGCGTTCCAGGACCAAGCACGGCTACCTTGGCAGAAGTCTGCTCTTGATAATCGGTGATAAACGTCCCGGAATCGATTGCCACATTGCGAACAGTAGTATAGTCCGGTACGGTTCCGGTAATCTGCGTATTAGTATTATTGCTTTTAGCCGTGACTTGATAGCGATGTGAGTCTTCTGGCGCCACCGCAACAACACTTTGCACCTCACTCGCAATTGCTTTTGCATCATCCAGTGTCAAAGATTGGGCGCTTCCCTGACCGGCGCTGACTCCAGCGGTCCGTTGCGCCCCGGGAGAAACAATAATCAAATTAGAACCGATGGATTGGATCCGGCTTTGAATTGAGGCCTGCGAGCCTTGACCAATCGCCACCATTGTGATGACAGATGCGATTCCAATCACGATACCCAAAATCGTCAGTCCGGAGCGAACCTTGTTCCCAGCCAGCGACCAGACAGTTTCTTTCAATAAATCGATTAGCATATGGTTACGGTAAAAAATGATCCTTAGGTATATTTAACACGTCCTTCTCAACGACTCCATCGCGGATATGGATTATGCGATTGGCACAATCCGCCACATCCATCTCATGAGTGATAAGAATGATTGTATGTCCCTTTTGGTTCAATTCTTGGAATGCTTTCATCACTGTCGCGCTGGTTTTTGTGTCCAAATTTCCTGTTGGTTCATCCGCTAAGATGATGGACGGATCGTTCACGAGAGACCTCGCAATCGCTACTCTTTGCATCTGCCCGCCAGATAGTTGATTAGACAGATTGAAAAATTTCCCCTCTTCCATCCCAGCATAACTCAAGCATTCACGCGCCTTCTTTTCCCTCTCCGCCTGAGATTTTTCGGAATACAGCATCGGCAACATCACATTACGCAGAACTGTCGTCCTTGGAAGCAAATTAAACGATTGAAAAACAAACCCGATCTTATTCCGTCGCAGATCCGACAATTCATCGTCGTTCAGCTTAGACACTTCATGCCCATCCAAAAAATATTCCCCTGTCGTTGGCGTATCCAACGCACCCAAAATGTGCATCAGAGTTGATTTACCACTGCCAGATGGACCGATGATGGAAACAAACTCGCCTTTTTCAATTCGAAAAGACACGCCGCTTAGGGCGTTAGTCTGCATATCTCCATTAGTATAAGTTTTAACTAAATTTTTACATTCAATCATTATGTTTGTTTCAATTATCGTCCTCCACCACCCAGTCCAGGAATTCTCACCCCGCCAGCGCCAGAAGATCCAGAGGTCGATGTACTAGTCGTCGCGCCAGGGTTAATTGTCCGCGTGACCACATTGTCCCCTACGGACAGTCCGCTCATAATTTCTGTGTCCGTATTATTCACCGCTCCAATCTTCACACTTGTCTGCGTCGGGTTAGTTTGTCCATTATTCAAAACTTCCACATAATTTCCGCCACCACCCGCCTGCGTTTTCACTGCACTGTTAGGAACAATCAGCACATCTTGTTTGACGCCGGTAATAATAGAAGCCGAAACACTCATGCCTGGCTTAATGCGCTCATCGACCGTATCAAAACTAAGTGTTGCATTATAAGTCACCACACCTTGCGTGATTGTTCCCAATGAATCCATCTTTTCAACTTTTCCCGAAACACTAAGTCCATTAATGGCATTAAAAGTCATCATTACTTTTTGGTCAAGCGCTACGTTTGGCACATCCACTTCATTGATTTGCACTTGCGCCTTAATCGTTCCTAGATCACCAATAATCATCGGCACACTCCTTGAGCTCCCCGATGAAAGCTTAGAAAGATCGTCTCCGTTTTTAATATTAATCGCATTGACTGTTCCGTCGGAAGGAGCAACGACAGTTCGCTTCGCAGCATCAGACAGCGCACTCTTGTATTTCGCTTGAGAAACGCCAATATTCTGCTCGGCTGCTTCCAGCGATACATTAGCTGCCTGAAGATCATTATTTAATATCCGTTCTTTTACGTCTCCTGAAGTTCTCTTGTCATAAGCTTGCTTGGCCTGTTTCTGAGAAGACTTAGCGGATTCAACAGATTTTTGCGCCTGAAGATAGGAATTATAGGCGCTCGAGACGCTGATACTAAGTTGATCATTTACAATCGTAAAAAGTGTCTGCCCTTTTTTGACCTGATCACCGATATTGACGGCGAGATTAGCAACTGTTCCGGTAATCGTTGGATCGATATTGACGCTTTGATCGACGACAACATTGCCACTGCCGGAAATTGAAGTGGTCAGCGTGCCTTTTTCAACAGCAGTTGTTTTGTAGGTTACCGCCGTACTGGTCGTATGTGTTTTTTTGTACCAATAGTAGCCCCCAACAACTAAAATTACGGCAATAATAGCGATGTAGGTTTTTTTCATTTTCATGGTAATTAATTGTTGTTAGTATTATCAGCAGAAGCTGGGCTATCAATATTAGCAGGAGCCAGATTATCCCAGAAAACTCGAATCAGATCCGCATTAACTGCACCCTGGTCATTAGGAGCTCCCATCACAACGATTTGTTCATTGGCCCTAAGATCAGTGATTTTGATGTCGGAATTGCGATCTTTGATGATTGTTTTGTCTGTCACAGTGACCGTATTCTCCTTACTATCATGATCTTTCACAATTAAATTACTGCCCGAAATTGAAATGATTGTGCCGGCCAGTCCATGTGCATTGCGAAAATCCCGCCCCTCAACATTGCGAGGGATATCCATCATCCCGCCACAACCCCCGATTAAGCCATGATCACAATCGGGAACATTTCTAAATCCGGCGCCCATGAAGTTCCGTTCGTAATTCTGACCCCATTGGTAGGAAAATCTTGCCTTATGCAAGCCCACAGCAACACCGCCGGCAAAACTGACCAAAACGATCAGCGCAATGCCGATGATGCTAGCGGCTAGTTTGAAATTTTTTGATTTGACTACTTCTTTCGTATCCATATGTTTAATAAGAAAATTTATGCTTGCAACAAGCTTTATTAGTAAAATAAAAATTAGCGGAAATCAATAGGATAAAGACCGGAACCAAAAATATGATCGCATGCACAACCGGAAAGGTTTCCAAAAGAGAGAGTAGAAACGTATCCCAATTCGCTAAAACGACCGCGACATCGGAAAAGGCCAAGGATAACATCACCCAAAATTCCGACTGAAAAAAAGCCTGTCCGAAAAAAATCCCCGCAAGCATCGCGAGAAGAAGTGAACTGCCCAATCCAACATAAGAAAACACCAGCTGTCTTTTAGCTCTTCTGGTCTTTTCTTTTTTAATCCGGGAAAAAACAAAGCCAGCAAGATTTACTGGCGGGTTCATTTCACAGATTTTTTTGCAGAGTTGAGTTAGTTTCTTTTCCATATTGGCGTTGTTTTGAGACTTGCGCGTTTAGTGTCCTATGAAAAAATGAAAAAACATAGAACAACTTCGAGCCTGCTTAGAAAGTCTGTTTTTCCGCATAGAATCCGGTAATCCGGGGCGGAAGGGCTCTCTAAGCAGGCCCTTAAACGCGCATGTCTCAGTAGCTATACGATGATAGATTGATTATGGGTGCAAAAATATATCTTTCAGCGCACTGAGCGCTCTTTGATGGCGACTTTTGACCGTATTGTAGGGTAAATTAAGCACATCAGCAATCTCCGAAAGGCTCAGATCGTCTTTGTAGCGCAGAAGAAGCAGTGTCTCATATTTTTTCGGCAGCAACTTGAGTTTTCTCTCTAACTCTTCTGCTGATTGTGTTTTCGCCAAAATTTCATCCGGCAAAGGCTTGTCTTCCGCCACTTCATCTAGTCGATTATACCCTTCACTATTTTCAAACAGCTTGAAGGGCAAAGTTTTTTTCTTTTTCCAATAGTCTCGCGCACTATTTTTAGCAATTGTGAAAATCCAAGTCTTGAAACTCTTCTCAAGATCAAATTGTTTGATGTTTTTCCAAGCCTTGAGAAAAGTTTCTTGAGTCAGGTCGTCCGTGAGCGGTGCGTCGCCTCCGGTCAAGCGGTAGAGAAAATTATAGACCATTTTGAGATAGCGAATAACCAAAAACTCAAAAGACGCGTCATCCCCCGCCAAAAAATTCTCGATCAATTGTCGGTCATTTTTTTCTTCCATAAACCATACATTAGCACAATTGAGACATAATTTCAAAGGCAGATTTTGGGAAATAAAAAACCAGCGACTTATCCATCCCTTCGGCTGGGGTCGCTGGGCACACTTGCAAAGAAGTGCTCATTTAAAATCAAACTTCGTCGGCGGAGGATTAGCCCCATTCGCGATGAATTTTTCGGCGCAGTCAGCGCAAAGTGGCAATCCCGCATAAATATATGACGACGGCTTCATGCAGTGCAACTCAGTTTTAGGCGAAAATGTCATGCAGGGATTAGCCGGAAGAAGTTTCTCAACTATTTTCTTAAAGTCACTAATAACCCCGGCGTTGATCTTATCGTTCTCTTTCGAAATTTTATCACGTTTCCTGCTGCGCACAAACTGGATGAGAATGACGAGTAGCAAAATTCCAATGGTGATTTTCACGATATGTCCTCCTTTTGATGATATTGCTAGGTGTTGTAAAGTTTTTGTTGTTAGCGATAGGTCAAGAAACTGAACCAAGTGAAACAATGTTGTTATTTTTTGCCTGATAAGCGGAAAACAATTCTTCCCGTGTGATAATCACTCGCACATCAGGAACATGCTTTTTAATATTCTCTATCCCACCTTCCTGGCGATCGACGAGAATAACAACCGCCGCAACATCTAATCCATCGGCTCGCGCCCGTTCGATGGCTTTGATAGTGGAACCACCAGTTGTTGCGACGTCATCAATTATAACAACAATATCGCCCAACTCTACGCCGCCTTCAACCCACCTGACGATACCATGGTCTTTTTGTGTTTTACGGATCGAAAGCGCCTTAATAGACCGTCCATTAATCTCATAAGTATACGCGGTCGCCACAGCTATGGGATCTGCGCCAAAAGTCAATCCGCCAATTCCAGTCAGATTTTCAATATCAGAAACTGCATCAAAAACCAATTTGCCAACAAGAATCATTCCGCGCGAGTTCATAGTTGTCGGCTTGCAATTGATATAGAATTGACTCATTTGACCAGAAACCAGTTTGAAAATTGGTTTTTCGCTGAATTGGAAAGATTTTTTTAGGAGCATATTCAGCAATTCATCTTTTTTCATCTTCGTATTCCTTTCGTCTTCATGACTGATCCTGATTTATTGTTATTTTTCTGACAGCCTATGCAGAAAGCATACCTGCCGCACCATTGAGGATTGAAATTATTTTGTTTGCAATTCTTTGGCTTTCCCTTTTCCTTCTTTTCATTTCTCGGTTTCGGCATAAGCTTCCTATCCTCCTTTTAATTAAAAAGTTAATGGAAATATATTCGCCATCACAAACAACGGAAAAATTAGTCACGTTATTTCAAATTGTCAACGAACTACCAAAAAATCCCCAAAAGGGATTATTTTACCAAAAACGAACTAACCCTAAAATAGCGGGAATTTGGGGATTAGTCAAATAAAAGTGGAAAAAGATGAAAACTACAGCAAACCTATTTTTCCTCTAATTTCCTTACTGCCTTGGGCAATTTTTTATCCTCCGACTTCAACTTTCGCTCTAGCTTTTTCACATCCTCCTCTGGTGGCAAATTTTCCGGCACGATACCGCGACTCTCTAGAGTTTTTCTAACACTCTTATTATTGGTAATATGTTCATTAGAAATATCTCCCTCTGTCCGCATATTTTTATTTTTTGCATTAAAAATTGTGATTTCCGTCGCAAAATCTTTTGCCTTCAGAAGAATAGTCGGCATAAAATCTGCTAGTGGTTTATTATTTTTGATATTCCACCTTATCTTCATCTCCTGTGTTGTTTTACCAAAAAGTGCCTTGTCTCCATTACTTCTAATAAAAGCAAAATTTCTATTATCCCCTGTTTGCTCAAAAATAACAATTGACAGTTCTTTTTCGGTTTCCGAAAGTTTCTTTCTAGCTTGCACTCTTTCTGATTCCGAAATTCTCCGCTCAATTATTTCCAATTTCCGTGTTTGAACCGCAAAATATGTTTGTGCGAAAGCAATTTCTTCTTTCTTTGGATCGCCATTTTGTGCGACGAGATAACAAGCATAGCGAGTCAATACAATATCAGCAATTTCTCTTTGCCCACCCTTACCAATATTGATCATTTTGTTGACGTCAACAAAATGATCGGAAGCGCTCTGTTGAGACATTTCACAAGCTATTTTTGCCCTCATAACCACACTCTCAAAATTACGCCATTCATCATATCCAAGCAATCCTTGCAAATCACGAGCTAGCCAAAACTCAACACCCTTTTTCTCATGCGCGCACTCCTCAAAATTTTTATGCAGTTTTGTGATTGTTTGTTTTTCCATTTTAATTAAAGGTATAAACCCCGTGGTAAGCCCTGAACCCTATTCATGGCAAGCCATAGAGAATTTACTCAAAATTAGCTCGTCCCGCGCTCCGTCGGCCATAGCCTTTGGCGGCGTGCTACCGAAGCTTCAGCGTAGGAGGATTAAACTTAATGTTTATGCTGATATTATATCATCACAAGAAAAATCAGTCAAACAAAAAAGAATAACTTTTTCAGTTATAAGCCAACTAGCGCTTGGCTGCTATCCACTATTGATTAGCTATTCATATTTTAGCGCGTCAATCGGATTCAGTTTCGCCGCACGCTGTGAAGGATAAAGCCCGAAGAAAACTCCGATCGCCACACATACCCCGACAGCCAAAAGAATGGGATAGAGCTGAAAGATAAAAGGAATTTTGATAAAAATAGAAGCGATATAGGAAAAAATTTCTCCGGTCGCCATTCCGATAAATCCTCCGGTGATAGTCAACACTACCGCTTCAATTAAAAATTGAAGCAAGATGTCATTTTTTCTGGCGCCCAAAGCTTTTAGGAGTCCGATTTCTTTGGTTCTTTCCGTAACACTTACCAGCATAATATTCATCACTCCAATCCCACCCACAAGCAGTGAGATGCCGGCGATTCCGGCTAGCATCGCTGTTAATGTGCTTGTTATACTGCTTAATTTTTCCTGCATTTCTTTGGAGCTGGTAATGTTAAAATCAATATTGTCCTCATCAGTGATTAAATGTCTTTCCATTAATGCTTGTTTTATTTCTGAAGTGGTTTGATCGATTAAATTGGAATCTGAAACTGACATCTGAACCATTTGAACATAATCTTGCCCTAAAATAATTTTCATAGCGGTGGTCACTGGAATGTAAACAGCCTCATCCGGATTGGACATTCCACTGCTTCCTTTGGCCACGGTAACCCCCACAACCCTAAAAAGCTGTGATTTTATTTGGATAACTTGACCGGTTGGATCAGATCCTTCACCAAAAAGCTCCGTAACAACATCCGGTCCGATAATGGCCACCTTGGAATATAGGTTTTCATCTTCTTCACCAAAAAGTTCTCCATAGTTAACAGTGATAGATTGCATATCAAAATAACCGGACGAAACGCCCTGGACTGTCGTATTCATATTTTCCCCATTTCCAATTACCTGTGCGCTAGTTTGGACTGAAGCTGAAACAGCGTTAATATTGGAAAAGTCATTATTATCTTTGAAAAATTGAGCATCGGCATAAGTCAAAGTTTGCACATTTCCTCCACCTTGGACCGGTCCTTCCGATTGGCTTCCGGGCGATATGGACAAGAGGTTGGATCCCATTGAAGAAACCTCCGAAGTAATCGATGAAGTGGCTCCATTAGCAATGGAAATAATCAGAATAACCGAAGCGATCCCAATCACGATTCCCAGCATCGCTAAAATCGTCCTCAGCCGATTATGCCGTAATGATGAAAATGAAATATTAAATGCATCAAAAAAACTCATACTTTTTATAAATTCTAAATTAATCCGTTATTTTTGTCCTCGACAATCAGTCCGTCTTTGAGAGTAATCGTTCTTTTCCCAAAAGCGGCAATGTCCGGTTCGTGGGTAATCAAAATAATCGTTTTTCCTTCCTGGTTAAGCTCCTGGAAAAAACGCATTACGTCATGAGAAGTAGCGCTATCCAAATTTCCCGTCGGCTCATCGGCCAAAATAATTTCCGGATCCATTACCAGTGCCCGAGCAATGGCCACTCGTTGAATTTGACCGCCGGAAAGCTGATTGGACAAGTTATCTATCTTATCCTCCAGATGGACTGTTTTTAGGGCGGAGAGAACCCGCCCTCTTCTTTGGGCACGAGGGATTTTTCTACTATAAATCATTGGCCTTTCCACGTTATTATAAACGCTCACTCTGGGGATAAGATTAAACGACTGGAACACGAATCCGATTTTTTCATTTCTCACCTTGGCTAGCTCGTCTTCGGTGTAGTTGGTAATATTCAAATCGTTAAAAATATATTTTCCCTCTGTCGCACTGTCCAACGTTCCGATAATATTCATAAGCGTTGATTTTCCGGAACCCGAAGGTCCCATAATAGAAACAAAATCTCCTTCATGCACATTAAAAGAAACTCCCTTCAAAGCTTGATATGAGGCACCGTCACCCATGAGATAGTTTTTTTTGATATTTCGAAGAGAAATAATCAATTTTGATCGTGGCATGCTTTAAAAGATAGATTTTTTAACTGGCTAACTATTTAGCAGTGGATGTCATGGCAGCATCCGAAAGCGAAATCACCATTCCCTCTTCCAGGCCACTGGTAATTTCCACTTGTGATCCACTCTTGAGACCGGTTTTAACTGAAACGTATTCGAAAACCTGCTTTCCTTTCGAATCAGTTTTTGCCACTTGCACTCCTTTCGCGTTTTGATACGGTTTCAAGGCTTTACTTGGAACAACTAGCACATTTTCCCGAGAGTTTGTTTCCACAGTAACATTCGCTGTCATTTTGGGTAACATTCTTTCGTCTTGATCAATAACGGAAAGGTAGACGTTATAAGTAATCACACCAGACTCTTCCACCCCAAAATCATCTATTTTTTCAACTGTTCCGGAATACTCTTTGTCTGAAATGGCATCGAATTTAATCGTAGCTTTTTGCCCTAGTGCAATTTTAGATCTTTCCATTTCATTAATACTGATTTTCACTGAATATCCGGAAAGATCGCCGATAACTAAAACTGGAGAAGCAATCGTGGTGGATGTCACGGTAATATCGGAAAAATATACGACATCGCCGACTCGGACAGATAAATTACTAACTGTTCCGGCAACCTGCGCTTTAATCGTGGCATTTTGCGTGGCATCGTAGGAAAGTTTAGCTGCCTTTACATTGGCTTGACTAGCATCAATTGCAGTCTGGGCATCGTCATATTTTCTTTGCGAAGCACTAAGCGCGCTTTCTCTGGCAGTTACAGCTTGTTTCAAGGCCGTTTTTTCTTTGGAAGTATAATCATCATTAGTTTGCGGATTTTCATCGTGATCTTCTTGATATTCACGATCAACTTTGGCGTCCGTCAAAGATTTTTTATCGCTAAGCACTTGGGCATAAGCACTTTCCTTGTCTTGTTGAGATTTTTTCAAATTATTAAGCGCGGTCAAATAGCTCGCATAAGCCGTCGCTTCTTCTTGATCAGTACTGGTTGATTTTACCTTAAACAGTTTTTGCCCAGCTTGAACCGAATCCCCATTTTTTACATAGAGTTCCTCGACCACTCCATTTGAAGTGGAATAGACACTCACCTGCGCGGCCTGAACATTGCCCGTTTCCATAATGGTTTCGGTGATGTTTCCTTTTCCAACGGTATATGTTTCGATTGGATCGGCTTTTTTTCTGAAAAAGAAAAACCATGCCGAAAAAATGATAGCAAACAAAATCACTACTGAAATAAATTTTCTTGTCCCGGAAGACGTCATTTTTCTAAATATTTTTTTCATATAACAAACATTTTTTAATAAATTACTCGCTGTTATTTTCCAAGCATTGAAATTATTGCGCCGATAAGTTATCTTCCTTGACTGAGTTTATTAAGTCATCAATATTTTTGAGAGAATTGCTTGCTTCACTTTTAGTTTTAATTGGGGCATTGGTGTTGGTTGGTTGATTGCTCAATGAATCGTTTGCGCCAACTTTTTGTATCGCGTTTTTTTGTGCACACATTAGCGCCGCCTGTTCATTGATTTGCTTATCCACCTCTTGCCGATCAATCCAGGCAATAATACCTATGATTAGAATGATTAAAATAACGGAAAATATCAGGTATAGTCTATTTTTGTTTCTTTCGCTTATATTTATTTGCATTTTATTGTGTTATTTTTTCAATGGCAGCGCTCAAACTATTTCGAAGCGTACCATAAGAACTAACTAAATCATTTATTGTTGTTTTAATTTGCGCTTGATCATTTTGGCTCGCCGCGGAAGCAGCCCCGGATGTGTCAGTTTTGCTATTAGTTAAGGCTTGGGCATATACGTCAAATGTACTCAATACGGTGGTGGCTTTAGTTTTGAAAATTTCAAGATTACTTTTTATTTCAGTGGTATCTATACTTTTTGACTTTAAAAATTCAATAATTTTTTCAACTCGGCTCTCTGCTTGGATAAACTGCTTTTCCTTCTCAGCCCGCATTCTAGTTGCTCTTTCGATCTTTGCATCGACATCACCTGCGACCTGAGTAGTATTGCTTGGTTTTACTGGCGTTGCATCATCACCACCTTTTAAAACAGGTGGTTGTTTTCCTGTTGCACCTGAAGGTGGCTTCATATTTGTCGCATCACTCGGAGACATGTTCTTAAATTTATCAATCATTTCTGTGCATTGTGCTTTAGTTTGACCAGTCCTAGAAACGCAATCCTCAACAGTTGGCGTTCCCATGCCCGTTGCAGCTAAAGACGTTAACGGAGTGGTAAGAGATACCAAGGCAACAAGTGAAACTTTGATACTATTTTTTTGTTTTGATTGCATAACATTAAGCCATGCCTATCTTTTAATAAGACGGCATATGAATTGATTGCTCGTTATTATTCTATAAAATAAGCACCCTCCCTCTTTGAGTGCCTATATAATTTAATACGGACAATCAAAAAAAAGTTTGCGTTGTTCCACCAAAAAGACCTTACGTAAAACAGCAAGGTCTTTATAAAAATCGTGATTCCCAGCATAGCAATTAAAAGGGTGGCGGTGGCGGAAATCCATTTGGAAATTGACCGTCTTGACCAAGCGGTGGCATTAGACCTCTCGATGGTTCAACATTCCAATCAGACGGAAAGCTTCGCATCGAAAGAGCATGCATCACAAATTCCCCCGTCTTTTCACCAATAATACCAATTTTTTCACCAGCGACAAGCTCTTTAGCACCGCTTCTTTCTGTTTTTTCATCGAAAATTATTTTCCATTCTTCACCGCTAAAACTTCTCAGCGTGAAACTATCTTTTTCCATTCCAATTATCTCGCCACCAATGAGACCGTCCCCCGGTCTCATCCAACGACCCTCTCTTGGACTGGCAATTCCTCTAAAAAACGGCGGCGCATTTCTGGAAATCATTCCACTCATCTGATGGTCTATCCTAAGAATGTGCCCAATCGCTCCCAGGAATGAAATCAAAAGCACAATAAGGCTGGTGATAAAAAGCGTACTGCGTCGATAACCCTTGGCCGTTTTTCTAAAAGCCAAAACACCGAAAAGAAGCGCTCCAAGAAACAGAAGTATCCACAAAAAAGGAGCGGTAATAAAATAGAGGAAAAGAAATTTTCCTAGTCCTAGCTGGAGCAAAAATCTGGGATCTTCGTCGGCTACATTCAAGATCGCCAACAGAAGAGAAAGCGCGCCGAATAAAATCATAATACTCATCAACAGCCAAAACAAATAACTCTTCCAGCGCAACTTAAATCTAGATTCCGGAACAATCTGTCCTTTTTTTATTTCTGCTACGATTTCTTTGGAAATATTTTTCATAATTTTGAAACTTATTAAACTTTACGCACTTATCGCGAAATTATTCACAGCCTTGTTTTTTGGATGTGTCAAACTTCAAAAAATTAACTACCTAAAAAATTAGACCGGAATAATTCCAAGACGAGAGCGTAATACCAAATTTACAATAAATTGAGTTTGAGATGTGCAGCATCGAGCAATTTTTTTCTTCCGCGACTAATCAGAGCCGCCACGGTTCCTTTTGGTTTCTGGATAATATCCATAATTTCGTCATAGTTTTTGTCTTCCAAGAAACGCAGAATCAAGACTTCTTTATACCGATAGGGCAAATCATCAATCAGCTCTTGCAGAATTCGCACTTGATCCTTGTTTTCTATCTGCGCTTGAATATCAATGTCCGCTTTGAAAAATTTAAGCGTGTCGTCTTCCTCAAAAAAAACAGTTTGCGGACGGATCTGCTTTTTACGAATAGCATCAATCATTGTATTTCTGGCAATCTGGTAAATCCAAGTCGAAAATTTCAAATCACCATCAAAGATGTTCAAGCTCCTATAAACTTTGATAAAAGTTTCCTGAATGATGTCTTCAATATCTTCATTGGAAAAATAGGAACTGCGGCGAATATAGAGAAAAAGCCGTTTTTGATATCGTGACACCAATTCGCCAAAAGCATCCGGATTTTGCTTTGAAAGCTCAACCAATTCATTATCAGTTGCCACTTTACTTGTTTTTAGCATCTAATTGCAAGCTATCGGCTTAATAGTGTCCATAAAATATAATACGTGAAAGTTTTCTATTGTTTGCTCTTTCATTCTCCCCTGACTAAACTTGACTATAAATATAGGCTTGCTTCAACAAAAATACAAGTTTTAGACTTCCTGGAATCGATCAAATTTACCCAAATCTCATTTAGTGCTATCATAGGACTATAACTATTTGGAAAAATTATTATGCTCACAATTTTAGTTGTCGTTTCTCTTGTTTTTAACCTGGCCATTTTGGCTTTGCTTTTTCTGCGCAAATCTAGCGATAATTCCGCACTGATCAAAGATAGTAACGACCGAATCGGACGCGCTTTGCGCGAAGAAATGTCGGCCAATCGGACGGAAACATCTATTTCCGGCAAAGAAACGCGTGAAGAAATCAGAAAGTCAATCAAGGATTTTGGCGATTCACTCAATCGTCAGGTGTTCACCCTCACTGAAACACAAAACAAAAATTTCAGTGTTTTTTCCGACAAACTTGGAGAAGTGATTGAAAAAAATGACAAACGGATGGAATATGTGCGGGAAACGATCGAGAAGCGCTTGGAAAACATCCAGAAAGACAATAGCGAAAAATTGGAAAAGATGCGCGAAACGGTGGACGAAAAACTGCATGCCACTTTGGAAAAACGCCTTGGAGAATCTTTCAAGCTGGTAAGTGAACGACTGGAACTCGTGCATAAAGGCCTAGGTGAGATGCAAACACTGGCCAGTGGTGTCGGGGATCTTAAAAAAGTCTTGCAAAATGTCAAAACGCGCGGAACTTGGGGTGAGGTTCAACTCGGAACTCTTTTGGATCAAATTATGACCATCGAGCAATACGAGAAAAATGTGGCAACCAAAAAAGATTCCAACGACCGGGTTGAATTTGCAATAAAGATTCCTGCCAAAGATGAAAAACTGAAAAACATCTGGCTCCCGATCGATGCTAAATTCCCCTTGGAAGATTTCCAAAATCTCATCGACGCCGAAGAAAAATGCGACATCGCGCTCATTGCTTCTCTGGGAAAAGCACTCGAGGTGCGCATCAAATCCGAAGCTAAAGACATCAAGGAAAAATATCTCGACCCACCTTACACGACTGATTTTGGAATATTATTCTTACCGATCGAGGGACTTTATGCTGAAGTACTCCGCCGCCCAGGTTTAGCCGACACCTTGCAACGGGATTTCAAAGTAATTGTCACCGGACCAACGACCATTGCCGCCATCCTTAATAGTTTGCAAATGGGTTTTCGAACATTGGCGATTGAAAAAAGATCCAGCGATGTTTGGGCAACGCTCGGCGCCATCAAGACCGAGTTCTCAACATTTGGCGATCTGCTCGATAAAACCCACAAGAAATTGCAAGAAGCCAGCAATACTATTGAAAGCGCATCAAGAAAAAGCCGGACTATCGAAAGAAAACTCAACAAAGCCCAAGAAATGCCTGTGCCGGAAATTGTCAAAGAGTTGCCGTTGGGGATTGAGGTGGAAGAATAAATTTATCAAACGATACACCCAAGCCCTATTGTGTCATTCCCGCGAAGGCGGGAATCCAGGTTCCACTGGTTATGAACTCTGGAAAATCGAGCTACGAGTCTGATAAACTCTCTACTCCAGTGGGTCTTGAATTTTAATAATTCGTATTCTCTCCATTTTTAGCTTGAGGTGCCTGGATCCCCGCCTTCGCGGGGATGACACTAAGGAATATGCAATTCGATAATAAAAAATAATTTTAAAAAACCATGGATCCCCAACTCGAACAAAAACTCGCCGAGCAAGACCAAAAACTCGACAAAATTTACGCCTCGATCGAAAAGATGCGTAAATATTTTCTCTGGACAATGATCATCACTATCGCCACTATCGTCTTACCGCTTCTCGCCCTTATCGCTGTCATTCCTTGGTTTTTGAGTGTGATGGGTAGTGCTTATAATATTCAATAATATTTATCTTCCGTGTCATTCCCGCGAAGGCGGGAATCCAGGTGCTTCTAGTTTCAAACTCTAGAAAATCGAACTGCAAGTCTGACAAACTCTCTATTTCAATAAGTCTTGAATTTTAATAACTCGTTTTTCATTATCTTAAGCCTGAGGTGCCTGGATCCCCGCCTTCGCGGGGATGACACATAAAAAAGCCTTGGAATAGCCATTTCAAGCGATCTTGTTTGACAAAAAGGCAAAACTATGCTACACTTATTAATCTAGTTTCGGATAGTTTTTTTACTCAAACAACAAGAAAAAGGAGAAAAGCAATGCTATATTGGACAGGATTGGCAGTAGGTTCACTCAGCCTATTGGCGTTTTTATTTATGGCAGAAGCGGACAAGAAACTCTTGCCATGGTTATTTTGGTTAACTGCTGTAATCGGGATGTATTGCTATGGTCTCGGCTCCCAAGACATTGGTCAAAAAGGAGTCTATAGAAATTTAGCCCGAGAGGTGGATTTTCAGCAAATTCCAGTTTCAGGCCAAAAGGATTTCGTCGTAATAGCCCAAATAACTTATGTTGATGGTAAAATGGATCAAGTAACTATTGTCCACAATACCACCAAAGCACTACCCACCAACAACGAATCCAGAAAATAAAACCACTTTTTTCATAAGCACAAAAGAAGCCCGAAGCGGAACACCGCCGAAGGCTTCTTTTCATTTTTTACGTGATATCAAACCACAAAAAATCCACCCTCACGAGTGGATTTTTCTTATTCTCAAATACTAGAGAAAAATTATTTCAAAGTCACAGTTGCACCGGCTTCTTCCAGTTTCTTTTTCATTGTTTCTGCGTCAGCTTTGGAAACTTTTTCTTTGATCACCTTTGGAGCGGCGTCAACTAAATCCTTGGCATCTTTGAGTCCTAGGCCAGTGATTTCTCTTACAGCTTTAATCACATTGATTTTTGATGCGCCAGAAGCAGTCACTTCCACGTCAAATTCAGATTTCTCTTCAGCAGCAGGAGCGGCATCACCAGCAGCAGGAGCGGCGGCCATCATCACACCAGCAGAAGCAGAAACTCCAAATTTCTCTTCCAAAACCTTCACCAGTTCAGAAAGTTCTAAAACGCTCATAGTTTCAATCTCAGAAACGAGCTTTTTGAATTTTTCTGGAACCTCAACGTCCTTTTTTTCGTCTGTCATATGTTTATTAAAAAAATTAACTAATTAACTATAAATTATTTCTTCTCCGCCACTGCTTTCAAAACTCGCACGAATCCGCTCAAATTTCCAGACAGTACTCGGACAAAGTTCGAAACAGGCGCGTTGATCGTTCCCACAAATTTCGCGAGCAACTCGTCTTTGGATGGCAATTTGGAAAGCGCAATCACTTCATCCGTGCTAAGCATCTTTCCTTCCAATACTCCCCCAGTCACTTTCAATTTGTCATTCACCTTGGAAAATTTGCTCAGAATTTTGGCGGCTGCTACTTCATCTTTCGGAGAAACTGCGATAGCAATCTGACCTTCCATCTTGAGCACATCCGCTTCGATGCCGGCATTCTTGAGAGCAATGTTGATCAAAGTCTTTTTGACCACTTTGAGACTCACCCCTTGGGCGCGGAGCTCTTTTCGCAAAGCCACCATGTCTTTCATGTTGAGTCCCTTGAAATCTGAAAAAACTACCGCTTTGGCGCCCTTCAATTTTTCCGATAATTCAGAAACAATTACTTCTTTTTGAATCTTCGTTTGCATATGCTTGTTTTAGTAAATTAAAAACTGCGGGTCTGCCGCAGATGAGATCGAAAAAGCGCACTTTTTCGAATTTTCCTCAATAGGACTTATGGTTGCCTATCATCTGCGGAAAAATATTTAGATATTTTCTCTATTATTCAGCCTTCACCTCTTCTGTTTTTTCAACTGGAACTGCTTCGGCAATAACCTCCTCTTTCTTTTCAGTAGCTACTTCTTCAGCTTTTGGAGCAACCGCTTCAACAGGAGCTTCTTCGGTTTTTGCAGTCGCCTCTTTTTTCGGGGCTTCTGCCTCAGCAACAACCACTTTCTTTGGCAACTTCACTACCCTTTTCTTTTCTGAGATGACACCATTTTTGACCAAAAGGTTATGTACAGTGTCTGATGCTAGCGCACCTTTTTCAATCCAATATTTGATCCGATCAGTTTTGAGCACTGTTTCTTTGGAATGTGGATTGTGACTACCCAAAATTTCCACGTGCCGTCCACCTGGAGCAACTGTGTGTTCTTGAAGCATTATTTTGAATTGTGCCGTATTTCGTTTGCCGGTTCTTGCTAGTCGTATGGTCAGCATAGGATTTTGTCTTTAATAAAAACCAAAAGCGTAAAATAACGCTTGTTTTCACATAATTTAGGTTACTGAGATAGTTTAGGGGTTTTTGAGATATTTGTCAAGACAACGTCAATGTAGAGACGCAGCATTGCTGTGTCCCTATAATGTTAAACCTATTTCTATTTTTCCTGAAATTATGCTAAATTATATAGAGTAGACGAATTGCTCTCACCTTTTTAATATGACTAGAAAAAAAACTGACAAAAAAATACCTCGATTGGAACCGCAATTCCATAATGTTATGGTCTGCAAAAAAACTGACTGCCGACCCTTCTTGGAAATATTGGTCGAGAAGCCGGAAAATATTTCCCACCAGAACCTGGGAATTCTGGCTGGCATTTTTCAGATCGATGATCGCAGTGAAGATTCCTCCTATGTCGTAAATTACCTGATTTCTATCATTAAAAAGGAGTATTTTTCCCGCGCCAATCGCGGATCAGTTGAAAATTTTGAATCGGCCTTGCACAAAGCTAATCTGGCGCTGGCGAAATTAGCCACACATGAAAATGTCGGCTGGATTGGGCGTATTAATGCGATTTGCGCCGTGATCGAAAAAAACAACCTCTTAATCTCCCAGACTGGAAATGCCTCGGCTTTTCTTTTGCGCGGCACAACACTTATGGAGATAACAGAACTTCCCGATGAAAGCATCGACTCCAATCCCTTGAAAACCTTTCAGGATGTCATTTCTGGAAAGATTGAAAAAAATGACAAACTGATCCTTACTACCAAGGAAATCTTTGATATTTTTTCCTTGGAAGAACTCAAAAAAAGCGCCCTCAAATTTTCCCGGGAAAATTTTCTTCAGTTCCTGAATACTGCGCTTGTCAATGAACTTGACCAAGTTGCTGCACTTGTGGTTGATATTGATGAAAAAATTGAAGAACCGGTCGAGGCGCCGGTTGTCAAAAAGATCGAGGAAGTGAATGTCTTTAGCCAAAATGCTTTCCGCAAAGAATCAACCCCGAAAGAGTTAATGAAGGAAAGGGCTCAGGAAGAATTTGTATTGCAAGAAAGACAAGCAATAATCCGCGAAATTAAGGATGAGCGCAAGGATTTTGTCGACCAAAAGACTGGGCATATCTATATCAAAGAACCCGAAAGTGATGCGATTGAAAATCTCCCCCAAAAAACAACCATTGATTTTTCCGCCTCTCTAGAAAAACTCTCCGCCTTAGCTTCCGCCAGTGCTAGATTATTATCACAAACAGGCATTGGCGCTAAAGAAGCTTCTTCTGCCTTTTGGCAAAAAAGCCGAGCAAAAATTACCGAAATTCGCACGCGAAAAAATGCAGCTTCACTCAATGCTTTGGAAAAAAGGATGGAGGCACAGATCCGAACAGAAAAAGAAGCTGAAAAATCAGAAATGACAGAACGCGAACCTGAACGATTGGTCATTGAGAAAATAGACTCAGAAGTGCCGCGCGCAGCTGAAACAAAAATTTTATTGGCCCAAAAAATAAAGACAGCCTATACGAAACTAGAAAAACTTGAAATCAAAGCAAAAACCGGAGCATTGCTGAAAAAAACAAAACCAGGAATAGAATGGCTGAAGGAACGCTCCGCTGATGGATTAATTTTGATTTTGCAAAGACCGACCCGGATCACGCTTAAGCTAACTGCTAGTTTAAAAAATAAATGGCATGAGCACAAAGCAGAAAAATCCGTCCGCATCGCTACGCGAAGCGTTGCGGGCGGGCCTGCCCACAATGCTACGCCCGCTCGCAGCGTTGTAACAACATCGGGCGAGCATAGCGTTGCCGGCGGGCCAGCAAGCGATACTGCAACCGCTCGCGACGTTATAGTTACATCAAGCGAGTATAGTGATGCGATCCGACCTGCCATGGACATAGCTCCAGGTGCGGACGAAATTATCCCAGCCAATAAGATAAGATATCCCTGGGAAAAACCTCTTTCTAAACCAGTTTCATCGGATGCCATAACCACCAAAATGGCCACCGAACCACCGAAAAAACTTGCTCTTTCGCCAATTCTGCGAAAAACCCTTGAAATCGGCCAGGCAGTCAAGCTAAAAAAAGTCCTGCCCGATTTTTCGCGCCTGAAGCAAATCATCAAAAACCTTGACCAAAAACAAAAAATTTCCGCCCTAGCCATACTATTGCTATTGCTCATCGTGCCATATTTGATTGTAAAGTGGGAGAATAGACCAAAAGAAAAACCGGTCGTTGCTACAGAAGCACCTGTCGTCGCTGTGCCGCTGGAAAAAGATACGAATGTTGTCCGTATCGAGAAATCGGATGAAGTTTATTCGGGAGATGTCGCAAAGATCATCAATTTGAATGGAAAAATTTTCGCTCTAAAAAATTCCGCTGTTGTTGATATGGAAAACCAAAGGGAATTTTCCCTTTCGGCTGATTTTCAAAGTCCGGATCTGTTTCTTGGAATGGACGATCTCAATTTGATATTTATAATCAAAAACAACCAGATTCTTTCTCTTTCTCCAATGACCGGAAAATTTCAAAATAATAATCTTAATTTTTCGACCGACGGAAAAGTGGTTGATGCTAAGACTTATTTGACCTATATCTATCTTCTTGATGCAACAAACAATCAAATTTATCGTGCACCAAGAGCAGACGGCGGCTTTGGCGAAAAAACGGCTTGGGTAAAGGATAAATTAGATTTATCCAAAACAAAAAACATGGCAATCAATGAAAATATTTTTGTCATCGACGGACAAAATATCTTGAAATTGCTCCGTGGCAAAAAACAAGCCTTTTTACTGGAAAGCACTGCGACGCCAATTGCGCCAGACAGCCTTTATGCCCAAAACTCCGGCACTGTTTTCTACATTCTCGACAAAACCAATTCGCGCATTCTGAAACTCGACAATGATGGTAAAATTCTCGCTCAATATTACAACACTAACATCAAAAATGCCACTGACTTTTCTGTGAGCGAAGAAAACAAGCTAATCTACATTTCAGACAAGAGTGGAGTGAAAAGCTATAGAATTGAGTAAGATATAACTACAAACACAAACTACGCAAACTAAAAGACACTTTCAACTCATGAAAGTGTCTTTTATTTCCATCCTTAAGCGTATTTCTTAAAACCTCGTTCGTTCGATAATTTCTTGGTTGACGATATGTCTGTCCCGACCATAGGTTAGGCGGGACAACTCTTTGATTGCGTTAGCGATTTCCTGATCCCCCTTGGTCGGTGGAAAACCTTGGATATTAAACGGCTTAGTCAGGACGCCATCAATCAAAATCTTGGCAAAACCTTTGTAGTTATCCACATTCACCAAATCATCACGTGAAAATACGGGCGCTACTTGCTTTTCCAAAAATTCCGCATCTTCCGGACCGACCCGACAAAGGATCATCGAACCGATATTGCCAAACACCGCCTTAGATATCTCTTCTTTGAGCTGAGCGATAAACTGATGAGCGATGTTGAGGCAGAGCCGATATTTTCGCGCTTCGCTGAGGATTTGCGCGATGGAATTGGTCGTCACATTCTGAAATTCATCCAGGTATAGATAGAAATCCACTCGTTCATCTTCCGGCGTATCCGTGCGCCCTAGCGCCGCCATAAGAATTTTTCCCACAATCACCATGCCCAAAAGCCGCGCATTGATTTCACCAATTTTTCCCTTAGAAAGGGCCACGAGCAGAATTTTTTTATTATCCATGATGTCTCGAAAATTGATCGTGCTTTTCTGTTGAGAGATGATCGGGCGCATCATATCATTGGAAATGAATGGTGTCAGCTTGGAAGTGATGTAGGGCACCATATTGGCCAGCGCCGCCTCACCACCGGCCTTCTCTGCTTCTTTCGTCCAAAAATCCACCACCGTTTGATTGGTACATTTTGACAGTTTCATCGCCCGAAATTCCTCATCTGCCATCACTTTGGAAATCTCCATCAGCGTCGAACCAGACTCCGGATCGCTCATCACGAGAAACATCGCATTGCGCATATACTGCTCAAACATCGGCCCACCAGTCGCTTTCAAATCATAGAGTTGATCAAAAATCCCGATCATCTCATTAATCACAAACGTCATCTGTTCCGGATGCGACGGATCACACTCTAGCATATTAAGTCCAAACGGCCGCTCTACGTCGGATGGATCAAACACAATCACATCCTGAGCCCTTTCCTTCGGGATGCAAGCCAAAATATCCTCAATTGCATCGCCATGCGGATCGATAAAGCAAAACCCCCGCCCCTCCTTTGCATCCTGTTTTGCCATTTCTTGCAAGATAGTAGTCTTACCAGTTCCGGTCTGACCGATGGTATAGAGATGCCTTCGACGATCATTCTCCGTTAGGCGGATATTAGTTTTTGCTCCCCTATATTCATTAAAGCCAATCAAGATTCCTTCCGTAGGAATTCCGATCGGTGGCGCCGACGCATTTGATTTGAGCCATTTTATTTTTGGCGCTTCCGTTGTGGAAATCGGGATATGAAAAATACTAGAAATCTCCTCCACCCCCAAAATCATCTTTTCTTCCGATTTGAAATTACGAAAGATGAAATCAAAGGCGATCACCTTCTTATTCTTTCTTTTAACTTGGAAACAATTAACATCGCCATTTTCATATTGCGCAAAAGCATTTTCCATATGGGCCAAAATTTCCTGCGCCCGTTCGCTCGTTGCTGCTGAGGCAACCAAGCGGATATTTGTTTCAAAGCCAGTCTTTGATGCTTTCTTTTCGATCCCCTTCACTAGCTCCTGTTCTTCTGGTGTCAATTGAACTGTCTTCTTGTCCCCCAATGGATCGTCTTTTTTGGCCGGAGTAATAACAGACAATGCTGCCGATCCCAGTTCAGTCCCAACTTTACCCATAAATGACTTATTAACATCACGAAGACGCTTGCCTTGTTGCATTTCATGTGCGATGCGCCGGCCCTCCGCCCGCCAAGCCGTTCCGGCTGGCCGTAAGACCAGCTGGATCGCCGCACCCTCACTGACCGCATCGAGCTTGCTCAGTGCGTTGGCAATCGCATTCAAAGGATCCATCTCTTGATTCTCGTAGGTCCGGATTGGCAAGGAATAATCATTTTTCAACTTGATGATGGATGCCTCCGTCTTACTGCCGGGATAAAAAATATTAAAATCAGTCGTTTTCTCCAAAGAAGCATACGGAAAAAAACTATGGATCTGTTTTTCAATATTTTCCCGAAATTTTCTCGGCACAGCGATAAAAAAAACTATTTCTTCGCTCTTGGAAGAATTAGCAATTTCCAGCGAAATCGCCGGCGAGCCATAGAGTATTTTCTTGAAAAAGCCTCGCGTATCACGGATCGAGGAAAAAGCAGTGAGCATCTGTTCCATCGCGCCAATCTCCCCTTTCCAGCTTTCACCTTCTTTTGTCTTTTCTTCTTCGCTCTTGTTGATCTTGGAAACGCGAATCACGTCCAGATCCAGATTCATCGATTGGTTGATCTGAGCACGAAAACTCAAAAAGCTAGATGCAACGAGCCAGGCACCACTAATGAGCGTGGCTATGCCGGAAATTAAAAGGCTGATATTGATTAATCCTGAATAATCCATTTGTTTTTATTTTCTATTTAATTTATGCTTCCGTAATCATTCCCTTCTTAACTAACGCGTCATGGAGATCCGTCGCCAAAAGTCGGTCATGCAACTCGTCCAGAAGATAATTCTCCTCCATATGCTGTGCCACTTTCACGGCGTGCACAATACCCTTCGCCTCAGCCATCTCTACCAATTTAGTCAACTTGCTTTCATAATCAGCCTCATCATTGGCAATTTTTGCATCAAGTGTTACGTCACTCTGCACTGCGGCAACGGGACTTTGCACCTTAGCTAGAATTTTAGCATAGGTATCGTCTTTTTCCATTTGCCCTTCTTTTCTTTCCACTGCCTCCGGTGTCGGCGCGATATTGGGCATCTTGGATAGCTCTAGTTCCGGCGCTAATTTAATTTCCAAATCATTTTTCGGCACGCTTGGCATGGCTGACTTTTCCACGCTAGCACTGCCCTCAATAAACTTTTTTTTCAGATCCAAGTCACCTTCCTCAATTGGTTCAAGCATAAACTAAATTTTAAATTTGAAATTTTAAATTTGAAATAAAATTTAAAACAACAAATTTTTAAATTATAATTATTTCATTTGGTCATTTTAAATTGAGAATTTTTATCCCACTTTTTTCATCTCTTCCTTAAAAGCTATGATAATTTTCTGCACCATTTCGTCATAATTCACTACTTTCTCCTTCAAGAACTCGCCGATCTTTTCTGGATCATTTTTTTCATCCACCATCTTTTCATAGGCCTCGCGATCCGTCTCGCTCAATTTTTCCATCGTTTCCACAAATATTCGTTTCAAAAGCACTTCAGTCATTTTAATCAAAATTTCTTCTTGCTTATCCTCCGGAAGGCTGGATAGCCCCAATTCCTCCAACAGTTCTTTTTGCAATTGCGCTTGGTCTGTCATATTTTTGGTTACCGCCGAATAATCCGACGAGTACAATTAATTTTTAAATTTAAATTTAATGCTTATGAATGTTTAGCATCCAATAGACTGACCCCACCAGATTCTAACATTTTGTCAATCATTCGAAACACCCACTTTTTCATACTCTCGCCATTAGTTGCTTCGGTTATACCCGAACCAAAACGCCCCCCAACATAGTCAATCAATTCTGTAATTTTCGAATTGTGATCATAACCGGCATCAAGATAGTCCTCGGCATTCATATTGCTAAAAGCTTCAAACGATTCAGCCACGTTACCACCAAGAATATTGTTAGCAATGTTACCAAAAATTTTCCGATAAGCCTCATTAAAGTCTTCCCCGGTCAGATTTCGCGCTTCCACAATTTGGTTAGCAAGATCATTGCCCCCACCTACATGACTGTCGAATATGCTGGCTATTTTTTCAATGTTCAACTTTTCAGTTAGGGGCATTTCGATTCCTTGTGCATCAAGCCGATCACTGATTTGACTTTCTAACTTGGAAAACTTTGCCACATCATCACTAGCAAGATCACTTTCGATACTATCAAGACTGGCAGGAGACACATCCCTGTGGTCCGGTATGTTGTTGGGATGACTTTCCATAGAAGAAAAATCAGCGACTGAGTTATCCTTGCCTAGTTGCGGGCTATTGACATTTTCGTATTGACTTTCTATGTCAGCAAAGTCAGCCGCACTGTTTCCTGCGCCTCTCGCACCGTCCCTAAGATTACTTTCGATGCTTTCGAGATTGCCAGGCGAAACATTTTCCGTTGCCCTATTCATAGTATGCTCACCCATTATTTCGCTGTTATATCCTCGACTGATTTCCTCCTGCGTTGCTGCCGCGCTTATTTTCGCGTCTACTGCTGCCGCGCGACCTTCGCTGCCTACAATATGATTATTAAACTCTCTCTCCCTTGCTTCATTTTCCATCTGGGCAGTTATCGAATCCATTCTAGCATCATTCAACGCTACTCCTCCAGCGTGCGAAATGTCAACTTGCGGACCAGCAATGCCTCTGAAATTTGCAATGTTACTATTATCCAGATTGTTTGGATCGATACTAAATCTGATAACTTCTCCTGGTTTAACGAGATTTAATTTTTCAAGAGTAGTTTGACCATGACTCTCCTCAATAAATCTAAGCACCATTCTGTGTGCATATTTTCCTGCCTCGGGTTTGGGGATTTTTAATTCTTGCATTCTTTTGATAATCTCTCGCTCAATACTAGAACCTTTTGGAATTTTAACATCACCACTATCAAAAAATTCATGGCTTGGAGTTGGTTCTCCCGCTTCAGCATTATGAAATCTATCACCATCAGACGCGCCTGCATGGGCCGGAGCTTCAGTTGGATGTAATGGAGCCTTGTCAGGTGTTGAAGTACCCTGAAGATAATCTTTTTCAAACTTATTCGCAGCACCCTTAACCTTATCAGCCATCTCATCATACATACCCCCTATTTTTGATGCTAATTTTGATGACGGATGATTCTTTAATCCATTTTCGACTGAAGAACTAGGAGCTCCTTTTGGTCCAAATTTTTCATCCATTCCAAACTTCTCTTCCATCCCATTGGCCGATGAACCAAGCTTCGAAGCTGGTGTATCTCTTAGTCCGTGCTCACTAGCACTAGTCCCACCGGATGAGCCAAAAGGATTATGCGCTTTTATACTCTCAATTCCAGCGCCAACAATTCCACCAACTCCCGAACTTTTCCACAGATCGGTCGCAACATCTTTTACTTTCCCAAAAGTCTCAGTGTGACCAACCCAACTAAAACCCTCTCGCAAAAGAGTCGCAGCCGCTCCTGAACCCACAAAAACACTCACGCCAGCCCCAAGCAACTTCCTTCTCGTTGCACCATACTTTTCATCCTGCAAACTCTCATGAAAACCCCTCATCTCGTTACCACAATATTCGTTGAGTGCCTGAAGCTGTTCTTGCCAACTGGCTTCCGAATTTTCCAAAATAGCCCCTCTGTTTTTTTCCGCTTTTTGATTGACTTTAGTTCTTGACCGCGATTCTAGACTCGTAGCTATTCCGGCACCAAGCGCTGCTCCACCAAGCCACCTCTGAATTCCTTTAGAAACTGCCACGGCTGATATAACTCCAACGGATCCAGAAAATGCGCCGACACCTCCCAGGGAAAGAAGGACGATTGAAATAGCTATTTTTTTCTTTCGATCCATTGTGCGGTAATCATTAATCCGCTTAGCACTCCAGTCTAGCGCCCCCTTCCCCAGCCTACCCATCTTAGTTTCCGACCACGCCTCCGTCCGCGCGTCCGTCCGTGCTCCCGCTAAATCAAGCTTTTCACAAACGCCAAAATAGGTGGCCATATCACCCATCTCTTTTTTCATTTCCGTTATCCTAGCGGCCTTTTCTTCCGGTGGTAAGGCATCAATGTTGGCATATTTATCCCGCATCATTTGAATTTGCAGGTTTCGCAACTCATTTAATGCCCCTTGATACTGTTGAAAGGCAAAATTATCTTTGGCATTCGTCGGCATTTGCTCATTTTTTAATCCCAATACACCCTTAATTTTAGAAAAGAGCGTTTCTGAATTATAATCGGCCGTTGCATAAGCCTTTCTTTTTTCCGCCACCAAGGATTGAAGCAATTCTAATTGTTTCTCTTGCTCCGTCATCGCTTCTGTTTTTTCAGTTTCCTCGGCATGTCCCATAACAAAAGCGTCTTTATTTTCTCCAAACACCCTACCCCCCGCCGCTGCTCGATCCTTATGCTTTTCGTTGGTTCCTGCGACTTCCGGTGTCTTCTTCTCGCCAAATACTCTGCCCATCGTTTTTTTCTCCCGCTCTTGAACCGCCCCGCCCAAAACAGCTGCCTCTTTTTTTCTTTTAAGCGTTTCCCATGTTTCTATTTCGTCCGCCTGTTTTGGATTATCTGCAATTTTACCAACTACACCGACTTCTTCGATATCAATCTTTTTTTTGCTTGATGTTCCCGCTTCACTTGAAGGCAGCTTATCAATAAAGCTTGCTTGTAATTCACCATACTCGTCATCAGTGAGTTTTTTTTCCGATACGCTCGTCCTCGATTCTGGCGTTACGCGATACTCAAACTGCCCTTCGCCCACATTATTCTCAACATACGCATCACCTTCTTGATAAATTTCCTTTTTTCTCAGCTCAAGGTCTTCGGCGGAAAGATTTTCAGCACTAGAGTTACTGATTTTTTCCAATCTCTTTTCTCTTCTTTTTTTTTGTTTTTGCATCTCCGCGTCTACTATTGCGGAAGGATTTTCAAGTTTCATTTTAAATATGATTAAATGATTAAATATTTTGATTATTTACCCACTGGATAGCCATTTTTTCAAATTCGGGAAAATTACTATTATTATATGGACTATTTTTCTTAAACACTTCGCTCGTAAAAACATCATCAAAAGTTTTTCCTGAAAAATACGCGCCCATTGCATTCAAGCATTGTCTGTTTTCCGGATAACTAATATCAAATTGAGCTTTATATATTTTCATTACAGTATCAACATATATTTCTTTTGTTTCCGGACTGTTTAAAAATTCTGGATCATTGATCACGGCTATGGCACTCTCTTTCCCATCCGCATTTAAATATGGCATTATTTTCTCTTCCAGTTCGGAAGGATATAATTTACTCCTTTTCATCAAACCCTTTAATTTTCCATCGACCGTAGCAAATGTTTCATTCTCAAGATATGACACTCTAGCCCTATTTAGGCCCAAAAGCTTCAGCATCTCATAGTCAGAATTAAAAGGATCGCGACTCACCAGAGCAAAATCGGTCTTTTTTGGTATTCCCAGATGCTCATGACCAACAACGAAATCAGTTCCGTCAGTAATATTGATCATATCTGGACGATTTTTCAACATCGCCTCAGAGAAATTACTCAGTCTTGCATTCGACTCTTTTGCGTCATATTTATCTTTATACATATGAATACTACTGTCTCTAGAATCCTGCGTCATGAATCCCATCAGATTCTTAGTGCACCCCGTAAAACCAAACTCCCCATGCATCTTTGGTCGAGAAATATTAATTATCCCTCCAAACCCATCCAGCTTCTTTGTTTGAAAACTTTTACCTCCTGCTTCAATGGTTTCATTTTCCAACTCTTCCAGATTAATCAGCTCAGCGGTAGAGCCAAAATCATATCCCAATTTGCTTCTATAGATCTTTTGCAAATCATCCCAATTTCTTCCTTTTTTCCCCATCGTAGAAGGAATATCGCCGACATAAATCTTTTTCGGTCTATACTTGCCTATCATCTCGATAATTTTTTTTACGGTTTCAGGGGCAGTGCAAGCCTGAGGACTATCAGGATCAACAAAATTGACCTTCAGCAAGACATCTTTATCCTTGTAGCCCTCCAGAAGTTCCTGATTGTTTTTTTCGAATTCAGCAAAAGCTGTTTCCAAATTTTTTTCTCGACCCAGCAGTTCCGCATAATACACTTTACCTTCTTTGATCATTTCGATCTGCTGTTCCTTATTTTTGATGTCAAATATTTGCTCTGGGATGCGTCCATCGGGAATAGCCTCCGAGGATGTTTCGGCGACAGGAAAAACCGCATCGTCCTTTAATTTTTTTTCCAACTGCTTGGGTGCACTTCCAAGACTGCTTCTGATTTTTTCAATTACCTGTCCCACTCTTTTGGAATCTTTAAAGCAACCTTCTTCTAGCATTTCCTGCTCGAATAATTTCCAATACCGTTCAGTTTCCGTTATGATTGCACCAGCAACTGCCTCTTTTTTATAGCCACATCGTCCAACATAGTCTATTCCTGTGATGAATTTTAGCATATACCTGGCATCTTTTTCATATTCCGCCATGAATTTCAGTTCTTTTTCAGAAAATTCTTGCTTTTCTGCTTCAATAATTATTTTGTTCTCTTTCGTTTCTTTCACGTTTTTTTGGCATTCTAGCAAAAAATCAATGGCGATACGGTCTCTGTTTGGAGCGGGTTTTGGGGGTAATTTTTTTATCCTTTTTTCGAGCGCTCTATTGAGCTTATCTCTCTGACTAAACATCGCTTCCAGCAAATCCTTAAGCAAAACTCCCATTTCTCCTGCGGTTTTGCGCAAATCATTTTCCGTCAAATTATTCCTATCAAAAAGATCCAGCAACTCCTTACTCTTTTCATCCAATTCTATTGCTTTTTTCAATGCTCCTTCGATCTGAAAATTTTCTCTACCAGCTAGTTTGCCTAAAATTTCTTGCAAGAATCTAGGATTTACTGGTTCACCATTCCCCCCGCCGTTAGTCAGTAAGTGTCCACGCACATTTATGCCCTGGGAAAATCCTCCCGGAATAGACTCATCATTCATCTCGCGTCTAGTGGAAACATAGAATTTATTTTCTTGTGGTGACCAAGTAATCAACGCTCCATATCCTCCCTGAAAAGCCGTTAGCTGTTTTGTTACATTATCCCCGCTTATTTTATTCTGCCATTGCATCTTACCGGACTTCTTCATGGTATCAATCAATACTTTTCCAAAACGATCATCTCCCGTATCAACCACAAAACCACGCTTGCCCAGTTTTGGAATCTCTTTTTCTCCATTGTCTTTTTGCTCCTTTAGGCGATGGCTAAATTCAGCCAGAGTTTTCGCTTTCCCATCCTTAGGATTGATAAAGGTGTGGCTTTTCAAATAATCCATCTGAAGGCTTTTATTTGGATTTGTGCCTTTTTTTATCAACTCCAAAACATCCTCTACGCTCATTTTTGAAGCTAAACCATAGAGGTTTTTATGATAATTTGCATAAATCTCCCCCTCTTCTTCAGGTGTAAAATTGAGATTGTCAAATTTAGTAACAAATTTAACATAATTATCTAAATAGGCTTTTTGGTCATCATCGAAAAATTTTAATTTGACTAACGCTTTATAGAGGAATTTTGTAGCTGACGTGTCACGCGTTGATTCTTTGCTATGATGATCATAAGTAACGCGCTTACCCTTTTCTTCGGCAATCACACCATGTTTTCCTGAAGTATCACCAATAAGTCCACTATCAGAAGCTTCTCCTGGCGCCACAAAGTTCACTTTGCTCCTATCCACAGACATTCCAGCTAACTCTAAAATTTTCAGAAAGCTCTCACCGTCTAAGTCAGATCTTTTTTCTACATATATTTGACCAGTTTTCTCATCAAACCTAATAAGCCCATGCACCGTAAATTCGCTCCACAGCTCACGAGAAATTCTTTTAAAATTTTCAATTCTTTCTTCCTCTGTTTTCGCATTCAGTTCGTCATAAGTGCGACCGGAACTCTCTGGTAAATCTTCGAATTTTCGAATCGTGTGCCTCGCCGTTGCTCTGGTCGGATCTGTGTCTTTTTGCTCAGCTGCACTTTCACCAGCAACTGCAACGTCTGGATCTTGATCGGGGCTAGTTTCTTTTACATTATTAATCATTTCTCTACCGCTAGTCTTTTCATTTTGCTTAGATTTTTTTCCTTCAACACTTTTTCTGCCAACTATTTTTTTTCTGCTAATTTTTACGTTTTTTGCGTTTATTTTTTCCTCCTCAGTGCGACTCTCCCAATCTGATACATATTTACAAAATTCTGCCACCTCTGCATCCAACTTTCTCGCCTTTTCAAGCACCTCACTAAGCTTTGTCCGACTTTCTTTCGTTCCAGAATATTCTAGACTGATCTCCTTAGTTTTACGTTTCAATTCATTCCACTTACTTACCTGAGAAGCTTCTTTTTCATCTATGCGTAAACAAGACAGGGAATTTTTAGCCCTATCCATATATCCGAAAGCTTCCACACGTTTGCGCAAATATTCATCACCCAATTCTGCAGTATTTCCCTTTATTTGATTTGGATCAGACTTCTCCGCCATGATTAAATTTTATTTTTTACTTGCCTAAATTATACACCAAAAAAACATTTCCCGCTACCAAAAAAAAATCACTTCGCTGTGGATAACTTTGAAAATATGCTATACTAAGTTTACGGCATAATAAGTAAAAAGTTTTTTTAATTTTTAACTCTGGCTTGCCAAAAATAATGGACAAAAAAAAGATCGGGATCTATGTTATGCTTTTTGCGATCGTCGCGCTGGGATTCTTTTTGCGTTTTTATAATATCAACCACACTCCGCCCGGCGTCTATCCAGACGAAGCCGTCAATGGCATCGACGCAGTTAATGCTAACAATTCCGGCCACTATGAAATGTTCTACACCGCCAACAATGGCCGAGAGGGACTATTTATGAATCTGGTCGCGCTTTGTTTCAAACTTTTCGGCATCAGTGTGATGTCCCTTATACTGCCAGCGATTATCTGTGGCACACTAACCATCCTTGGCACTTATCTACTCACCAAAGAACTCTTCGCGCCCTTCTTTTCAGCAGAAAGAAAAGAGCGTATCGCTCTTATCGCCAGCTATTTGGTGGCTGTGTCCTATTGGGCGATCAATTTTTCCCGTATTTCTTTCCGGGCAAATATGCTTCCACTAGTTTTGGTTTTTGCTTTCTATTTTCTTTTTAAAGGTCTGCGCACGAAAAAATGGTGGGATTTTGCTCTGGGTGGACTGGTTTTCGGCATCGGCCTTCATACCTACATCGCTTTCCGTATCGCACCAGCCATCCTCATTGTAATGCTTGTGAGCTTTTTGCTTTCCCGTAAAAGTTTTTTAAAAAATTATTGGAAACAGATTTTGATTTTCATCGCCCTTACAATGATTTCTGCCGCTCCGATCCTTTATACTTTCTACATCCATCCCGAATATCTTGAGTCACGCAGCGCCTCTATCTCTGTGCTTTCTCCGGAAATGAATAATGACCACCCCCTACAAGCTTTTTTACGCAGCCTTTCCTTGAGTCTGGTAAAGTATAATTTTTGGGGCGACCAAAATTGGCGCCACAACTACCCCCCCTATCCAATCTTGGATCTAGTTTCGGGCATCGCTTTTCTCTTCGGCTTTATTTATTCCCTCATCCGTTTATTTCACCTGCTTATCAAGCGCGTATTTAAAAAAGAACGCGGTGAAAAAATGAATCTCTATATGTTCTTAATTTCCTGGTTTTTCATCATGCTTGCGCCGGAGTTTATGACCGCCGAGGGCTTGCCCCATGCACTGCGCTCCATCGGCACCCTCCCTGTCGTTTTCATCTTTTCTGCCATCACAATCGATTACCTTATTGAACACACCAAAAAATATTCCTGGCTTTTCCGCGGAATCTCAACCTTTATCATCATTTCACTATTGCTTTTCATTGGACTCTTCAACAGCATCAAATATCATATCTTTTGGGCTTCACAACCAGAAACGGCCCGTTCTTTTGAGAATGTCTTGATGGACGTATCGGATTATCTCAAAACCTTACCGACCAAAAAAGAAAAATTTGTCGTGGCGGAAAGCATGCAAAGGATCCCAATCATGCTTTTCAACCAGGATATGCCCAATTTGGAATTCGTCTATTCCGGACAGATCGAATATTTGGAACCAAAATCTGACGATTTTATCATCATCCTCACCGACAAAAATGATGACGCAATCAATTATTTGGAAAACAAATTCCCCACACTTGAGCTAAAAGAAACCAAGGATTCCTATGGACTGAGCTATTACACGATGGAATAATTTTTTAACACAAACAAAATGCAAAAATTCCTGGAAAAAAATTACAAACTAATCGTGGGACTGATTCTTGCCTTCATATTTATCGTCTCCGTGCTCAATGCCTGGTGGGACACAGCTATCTTTGATGAAGACGCCCACATCCCCGCCGGCTATTCTTATCTAACGATGCATGATATGCGCCTCAATCCGGAGCACCCACCACTTTTGAAAGACCTCGCGGCCGTACCGCTTCTGTTTATGCATCTGAAATTCGACACGACCCAGAAATTCTGGACCACCGACATCAATGGACAATGGGAAGCTGGTCATAATCTGTTTTGGCAAGAAGGCAATAATCCCGATCTGATCATATTTTGGTCACGCATCCCGATCGTGTTATTATCCCTCCTCTTCGGCCTGTTCATTTTCAAATGGGGCAAGGAACTCTCCGGAACATTGGGCGGACTTTTGGCACTCACGCTCTATGCCTTTGACCCCAATATTTTGGGCCATAACCACTTCGTCACGACTGACTTGGGCATTGCTGGATTTATGATGATTTCTTTCTACTACTTCTTGAAATTCATCAAAGAACCGACTTGGAAAAATGTTACGATTGGCGGTTTTTTCTTGGCTATAGTCCAGTTGACAAAATTCTCCTCCATCATGCTTTTTCCGATTTTTGGACTAGTAGCCATTATCTATCCGCTGACGAAAAAATTTGATGCTTTCGAAAAACATCCCGCCTTTTTCAAATTAAAAAAACTGGGAGAATACTTAGGCAAAAGCCTCATCGCTGTTGCTTTTTCCCTTCTTATCGTTTGGCTATTTTATGCTTTTAATACCTATAAAATACCGGAAGAAAAATTAGCCGAAACGATCAATTATTATTTCAGCCCGACCGATATCAATATCAAGAATATCTATACTAACAAAGTTCTATTAGCACTCAATCAGAACACACTTTCTCGCCCGCTCTCGGCCTATTTCCTCGGCATCGCCATGGTCTTCAAGAGAGTTTCCGGTGGCAACGGTGCCTACTTTATGGGCCAAGTTTCCGGCACTGCTTTTCCTGCCTATTTCCCTACAGTTTTCGCTCTCAAAGAACCACTCATTATGCTCATTATGATGCTTTCCGCTCTCCTGATCGCTTTTTGGAACAATCTCAAAGCCCTCATCGGACGCTTCAAGAAATCCGCCGAAAATTTGCCCTGGCTCACGGCTTTTCGCGATTATCTGCGCCACAACATTGACCTTCTGGCGATGTTCTTCTTTATCCTGCTCTATACATACATCAGCATCACCGGTAATCTCAATATCGGCTTTCGCCACCTCTTTCCTGTCTTGCCTTTCGTCTATATCCTAACCGCCAAAGTATTGATTGATTTTTGCCAAAAAAGACCGACCGCTTCCGGAAAAATAGTTTCCCTCTCGACTGTGTTTGTTTTTTCTGCGTTACTCATCATCGAAACCGTCACCGCCTACCCATTCTATATGTCCTACTTCAACCAGATCGCCGGCGGACCAAAAAACGGCTACCACTTCGTAACTGATTCCAATGCTGATTGGGGGCAGGACCTGAAAAGGCTGCGGATTTGGATCAATGATTATAATTCTTGCGCACAAGTTTTATGCGATCCTAACCAAAAAGTCGGTTGCCCATCAAATTGCTATTCGATCGCCATGCCATTTCCAACACCCGGAATTCCGATTGACAAAATCCGCGTCGACTATTTTGGCGGAGCGGATATTAAATATTACATCAAAGATCAATATGTGATGTGGTATGACTCCAAGCGCCCGCTGGAAGCCGGCTGGTACGCCATTTCGACTAATTTTCTCGAAGGCAGTATCTATGACAAAACAAAAAAGGACCAGGATAGTTATCGCTGGACCCAAAAATTGCAACCCGTCTATCAAGTCGGCACTTCTATCCTCATCTATTATGTCAGCCCGGATGATTTGAAAAATCTAAATTAGTCTTTCTTTTTCTTCTCTCCTTTCTTATCGTCTTTCTTCTCCTCCGAAGTAGGATTGGCTTCGGCCTCTTGCGTCTGCTCAACCCCATCTTTGAATTTATAGAACACTTTATTATCGATGCGCAGATCGATATATTCCAGCTGGCTTCTTTGCTCTTTTTCAATCTTATGCTCCAAAACAGTCATCAGCATCAATAGTTCCTTTTCTATCCCGACGCTCTCGCTGAAATAGATCTTCCAACCTTCTTCTGTTTCTACCTTGAGGTCCCCTGACATCCGGCTCGGAGTTTCATATTGACGCTTTAGTATTATTCCCGACTCTTTAGACACCCCGCTACCCAGATCCAATATGAATTGATAAAAGCTATCTTCCAAAGGATTGTCATTCACGCTGACTTGTGCATTGCCCGTATCAATAAGCGTAATCAGATTTTCACTGGCCAACTCCTCCTGGTCAAAATTATCAGCCGGATAAGCCTCACCTCTTTCGTTTATGACATAGCATTTTTCCGAACTGCACAGTAGCATAGTAAAGATTCTTTCTTTGACAGCTATATTAATCTCATCAGGAAATTTTTTCTCGATCATAACGCTCTCTATGCGCTTAAATTTTCCCATCAATTCTTTTGAGATATTTTTCTTTGAAAACAGGATCAAATTATTTTTTTCCACCAAGCCCAGGTATTTTCCGCTCAACTTGTCATCGACCACCCTCCTGACCGAAGTCTCATCCAATTTATCCAATCCGCTTATCTTAATTTCCGTAATATTCAAAAAATCCGCAAAAAACAAGGCGTGGATCAAGGTTGCCAAGAAAAAAAACGCTGCCAGATGATACAGCCACCGACCGGATGATTTCGACTTCCCTCGTTGCAGAACAGTTTCTTGTCTGCTCTTTTTTTTGTTAATTATACTAATCATGAAAAGCTAAAAAACTAGGATTAGATTTTCTACCACCAGACGCACATTGGAATTGGTATTTTTAATTATTTTCTCACTCTCTTCTATTTTGTCGATTAGCTTCAGTGCTTTTTCGGGGTCGATGGACAGAAAGTTCTTTTGCCCCAGGACCGCACTGCGAAGAAGGATAATCCAGAAATCCATTTTTTCCAAAAGCGCCGGGGTGTTCTTACTCAAAGCTTCCGCAAGAAATAATTTATCGTTGCCAGAAGCGGAAAATATGTCACGCAGTTCTTGGACGATTCCTCGTCGCTCTTCTAGTTTTTTAATGTCACGCAAAAAATCTTTCGCAAAACCAGGCCGCCCCAGCGACCAAAAAATCAGTTCGTCCTTATTGGAAAGATCAGATGAAAACAACTCACCCAATTCCTCATCAGACAAAAGCTTAAACCGTTTAATCTGGCACCGCGAGATGATTGTCGGCAATAATTTCCTTTCGTCTTCCACCACAAGGATGATTATCGTATGCGCGGGCGGTTCTTCAAGAATTTTCAAAAGCGCGTTCTGTGCCGATAGATTCAGCTTCTGGGCGCTACGGATAATTGCTACCCGATAATTCTGAAAAGCAGCAGTCAGACTGAATTTTTTCTGCAATTCCTTGATTGCCTCCAGCTTTATCTCTTTTTCCTTGATGACTCCGTCTTTTTCTTCTACTTCCGGCTCAATGACCAAAAGATTCTGATTTACCACATCCCCCGCTCCACCGGTCAATTTTTCCGCCAATTGCCTGGCCACCAAAAACTTCCCCAGACCTTCCGGCCCACAAAAAAGATAGCTCTGCGCCAGATTTTTTTTCTCAAGTGCCCGCTCCAATGATTCGATTATTTTTTTGTTACCAATGATTGGCATAAATACTTAATCCGTGTCATTCCCGCGAAGGCGGGAATCCAGGTTCCACTAGTTTTAAATTCTGGAAAATCGAATTATAAATCTTCTTGCTTTATGTTTCAGTTAGCTCCACGTCCAATGGCTCGTTTTTCCATATACCAAGCCTGAGGCACCTGGATCCCCGCCTTCGCGGGGATGACACAAAAGCTAAACCTAGCCAATTTTGCTTTCGATAAACTCGCTCAATTCCCTTTTGAACCGCTCCTCGCTAAACTTTTGCGCGCTTGCCTTAATTATTTCCCTGTCATAGCTAACTTCATTTTCCCGAAAACGGCGCACGCAATCGGCAATCAATTCTGGGGTTGCCGAGTCGAAAAATTCTCCAGTTTTTCCCTCTTGGACAATCTCTCTTATTCCGCCCTTTCTAAGCGCCAATACCGGCACACCACATAACATCGCCTCCACTGGGGCGATCCCAAAATCATCCAATGCGGAAAAAACAAACGCCCGTGCGCCGGCATAAATCTTGGGCAATTTTTCATCCGGCTGAAAACCGAGAAATTTGATATTCTTTCCTGCAATCGATTTTAAATATTTTTCCTGATCGCCCGTCCCAACTATCACCAGTGGCAATTCCAGTTTATTAAACGCTTCGATTATTGCGTCAACTTTTTTATAAGCCGAAAGACGCGACACAACCAGAAAATATTTTTTTTCTTTCGCCTCAGTTTCGCTAGTTGTGTTAATGGAAACTGGTGGATAGATTACACTAGCTTCCCGGTTATAATATTTCTTAATCCGTTCTTTGGTATAGTGCGAATTGGCAATCAAAAATTCCGGTCGGTCGGCGGCGGCAAAATCCCACATCCGGATGTAGTTCAAGATGAAACGTGTAAAAAAATTGACCGCTCGGTTCTTTTTCTGCTGGCGTAAATATTCCCCATTCATATCCCAGACAAAGCGCATCGGGCTGTGGAGATAGGCCACGTGAATCGTGTCCAGACGCGTCACAATGCCCTTGGACCACGCACCGGAACTGGAAATGACCAAATCAAAGTCGCGCAGATTGAAAGTTTCCGGCGCCACCGGCAAAAACAACAGCAACCATTTTTTCCGGCGAAGCAAAAACTTTGGCAGTTTTTGCAAAAAAGAAGTTTCCACTTTTTTCTCTTTGAGCCACTGGGGGAAATTTTCTCTTTCTGCGAACAAGGTATAGATTGGCGCCGAAGGAAATATTTCCGCAATAGATTTCAAAACTCGTTCCGCTCCGCCAAATTCCACCAAGAAATCATGGACGATGGCAATTTTGAGGTTTTTTGTTTCGGTCATAAGCATTCTCTACGAATTACGAATTTATACGAATGTACGAATATTTATTTATCTAATAAATCCACCTCATCCGGCCTCCGGCCACCTTCTCCTTGGTAAGGAGAAGGGTTTTCTTCAACATTTTTCCCCAAACTAGAGTTGCACCGCATTCAGTCCCCTCTCCTTACTAAGGAGAGGGTAGGGTGAGGTGGGTTTCAGTAATTCTAATTTTACCACAAACCCCCATATTTTGCACTCAAACAACAAAAAAAGACCTTTTTGGGTCTATAAAATAAGTTACCCCGCTTAAGTAAGTTGCTTGACAATGCAAGCTACTTTTAAGCGGGGGTGTTCGCTACTCAGCTCAAAAAAATTCCTATGGCCCTGTACGAGATATTAGGACGCGTTCGCGGAAATTGAGCTGCACTGCGCCGGATTCTTCACCATTTTTTTTGCTCCCGCCGCGGGGAGCACGTCCATAGCGGCAAACGTGATCTGCAGGGTGCGGGAAGCTCCCACACTGGAACCTTTGTTAAAAATCATAACAGACCTCCTTTGGAAACATACCAACACCAGCACATCGATACTGGCGCGAGCACGCTTCCGGCTCAACGGTCAAAAGGGATCGGCTACGGCACACAGTCCGGCGCCGAAGGTTTCCCCGCAACATGCCCGCCCATCAAGTGGCGCGGGAATATTCCGACGGGGCAATGCGTTTTGTGTGCGAGGCCTAATCCTCGCTGTGAAAAAGTACTATGATAAGAGTTGCGACTTATTTTGTCACAAGCTCCGCCCCAACCAATAACTGAGACCTGCTCAGTGTTCTACCTGCTGGCGCATAAACTCCCTCCTTTCCTGGTTGTCAATATTCAAATCCTACAACACCCCATTTTAGTTGTCAATAGTAATAAATAAATGTCATCCTGAGCTTGTCGAAGGATCTGCGTTCGATAATTTAAGTTTTACAAACATAAAGTAATCCCCAAATAACAAAAAGTAGATCCTTCGACTGCGTCCGAGTATGGACTTCGCTCAGGACGACACTTTTTTACTCTGTCAAAACCGTCGCAATCAGATCTGCGCAGTTTTTCCAGCTGAAGCGTTTGATGTTTTCGTAGCCTTTTCTGACCATTTCTTTGGCCATTTTTTCATTCTGGACCAATGTTGTGATAGCGTCAGCAATCATTTTTGGCTCCGCTGGATCGACCAAAAAAGCACTGCCATCAGCCACTTCCGGCAATGAGGAAGAATTGGAAGTGATGACCGGTACACCCTGGCTTTGTGCTTCCAGCACAGGCAACCCAAAGCCTTCATAGAGCGTCGGAAATAGAAATACCTCGGCGTTTTTGAACAACTGCCATTTCCGCGCGTCTTTTACAAAACCAGTAATAATAATGTCCGTTTTATATTCCGACTCTGCGATTCGTTTTTTAATCTCCTCTTCGCCATAGCTAAACTTTCCTCCCAAGACTAATTTGTGTTTTGCGCCAGTCTGCTTTTTGAACAGATCATATGCCTCAATGATTCCTGTGATATTTTTACGCTTTTCTAGGCGCCCGATAAATAATAGATAAGGTTGCAATTTTTTTTCTTCCTGATCATTTTCCAGATTCAACTCACCGGTCCTATCTTCATAGCCTTCATAGACAATATTGATCTTTTCCTCCGGAACTTCATAGAGATTCATCAGATCGCGCTTAGTGTTCTTGGAAACACTGATGATTTTTTTCGCCCAGCGGCAAGAATTCTTGATCGAATAGCGCATATATAGCCGTTCAAAAAAAGAATATGCTTCCGGCATAATCTCATATTCTAGACCATGGATGGTTACGATGGTTTTTTTCGGATGGATCAGCGGAGCCGTATGCGCCGGGATAAACAGGACGTCAATCGGATGAAAAAACATTTCCAGCGAGAGCCCGATCTGAGTCCATAGCCGCGGACAATGGATTTTTTTGATCTGCCAATTAGAAGGTAACGAAAAATCCACCTCTTGGTAGCTGCGCAGATATAAAACGACTTGATGTTCTTTCAATCTGTCTCGCAACTGCCTGATCACTTGATAGGAATATTCCTCAATTCCCGTTCTTTGCAATAAAAAAGCCCGTGAGCCATCGATGCCGATTTTCATGATTTTATAATTTTATAAATTTATTTTTGGTAATATTTATATCCCCTTCTCCCTCCGGGAGAAGGTGGCCCCGCCGCGGCGGGGATGAGAGAAAGGGCTTTTGATAAAGTTATTACTTTCCTACGTGGAGCATTTTTATTTTTTAGCAATTACCCTTGCCCTCACCTGTCACGTACTCGTGACATCCCTGCCTACCGGCAGGCAGGCTATCCCTAAGGGCGAGAAGGAATACTATTTACTAAGCATCATTGTCCGCTTATACATATCCAGATTTTCCAGTGCGATCCCAATACCTTTGATCACGCAATACAGCGCGTCATCCGCCACATAGCAAGGCACCCCGATCGTTTTAGTGATCAGCTGATCAAGATTGCGCAAAAGCGCTCCGCCCCCGGAGAGCACCATCCCTTTGTCCATAATATCCGCTGCCAGTTCCGGTGGAGTTTCTTGCAACACTTTTTTGATCGCATTGATCACTTCTCTCAGTTCATCTTGGATCGCTTCCGTCACTTCATTAGAAGACACACGTACTGTCCGTGGCAGTCCGCCGGTGAGGTCGCGTCCCCGCACATCCATATAATCTTCTTTGACTTGCGGAAGCGCGGAACCAATTTTAATTTTTACCTCTTCCGCTGTTCTGTCCCCGATGGAAAGGCTGTATTTTCGCTTGATATAGTCCGCAATCGCTTGGTCGATCCGATTGCCGCCGACGCGCGCGCTGTGGGCTGAAACCACTCCTCCCAAAGAAACTACCGCCACTTCTGATGTTCCACCACCGATGTCAATAATCATATTCCCGGCCGCATTGTTAATGGGAATTCCCGCCCCGATCGCCGCTAAAATCGGCTCTTTCACCACATAGGCCATTTTGGCTCCGGCGCGAATGGTTGCATCAATCACAGCTCGCCGTTCCGTCGAAGTTACTCCGGCCGGGATGGAAACCATCACTTCCGGACGAACAAGTCGGAACCGACCGCTGACTTTGTTGATAAAATACTTGAGCATCGCTTCAGTGATTTTGTAGTCGGCGATTACGCCATCTTTCATTGGCCGACTCGCGACAATCGTATCAGGCGTCCGCCCGAGCATCTCCTTGGCTTCATTTCCAATCGCCAGAACCTTATTCTCCAACAGCGAAATCGCCACCACCGATGGTTCATTAGAAACAATCCCCTTCCCGGGAACAAAAACTAAAACATTAGCGGTGCCAAGATCGATTCCGATTTTTCGTACAAGCATACAATTTTCCTTATTTCAACTTAATATATTTTCCAGCTAAATAATTCTTCACCGATTCTCTGGTTGGCTGAGCTAATTTTTTCGGCAGCTTTTCAAGAGCAAACCACTGCACGTCGTCAAATTTATCCGGTTCCATATTTCTCGCTGTTCCCTTTTCCACATCAGCCAGATAATTGAAACCCACCCAATGCTGTTTATCCTTTTTGATGATGTGATCACTGTGTGGAAGATAGCCCCAAATTTTGATTGTGATTCCTGCTTCTTCTTTCGTTTCACGCTTTATCATATCAATCACTTTTTCGCCATATTCCACCTCTCCACCTAATTTATTCCAACAACCAACTTCGTTTTTGGAATTCTTTCCCCGCTTCATCAAAAGCACTTCTTTTTTAGCATTAAAAATCAAGACTCCTCCGCCTACTCCAATATAATTTTTTCCTGATTTTAATTCCGTTTTATTCATTTGGCTTAGTTTTATTCTTTTACTCTTCGAATATCCGCCCCAATCGATTGCAATCGTTCTTCTAAATTTTCATAACCCCGATTGATTGAATAGACATCATGTAAGAGTGACTTTCCTGGGGCAGCCAACATTGCCACTAAAATAATTGCTGCCGGCCTGAGTGCTGGCGGACTCATCATTTCAGCTGCCCTAAAATTGATCGGTCCTTCGACATAAGCTCGGTGCGGATCCAAAAGGGAAATTTTTGCCCCAAGCCGATTAAGATCCACAAAATAGATCGCTCTGTTTTCGTAAGACCAATCATGGATCAATGTCCTCCCTTCCGCCACGGAGACGATTGGCACAAAAAAAGGAAGGTTGTCCATATTAATTCCTGGAAAAGGCAATCCGTGCAATTTGTCCTCAGGCGCTTTTAGTTTTGACGGCGATATCTCCAAATCAATTAAATTCGTTTTTTCGTTTTTGGCTTTATAGGACTTGAGAATCGTATATTTTTGCCCCATCTTTTCTAGCTTCAAAAGTTCCAGTTCTAAAAATTCAATTGGGCATCTTTCGATAACCAATTTGCTCTTAGTGACAATCGCTGCTGAAATAAAAAACATCGCTTCAATCGGATCTTCACTGATTTCATAGACAACATCTTTATTTATTTCAGAAAGACCCATAACTTCCAGCGTTCCAGTTCCAACTCCCTCGATTTTAACGCCTAATTTTTGCAGGAAAAAACAGACGTCTTGCACCATATAGTTAGCCGTCGCCATTTTTATAATTGTTTTTTCCGGACTTTGGGCGGCCGCAATCAAAGCGGTTTCCGTCACAGTATCCCCCGATTCATAGAGTACAACTTTTTTGGCAGGTTTGAACTCCTGACTATTAATCTCAAAGCCATCTGCTACTGGTTTAATTATGATACCAAATTTTTCCAAAGCAAAAAGGTGCGGTCGGATCGTCCTTTCTCCCAATTTACACCCGCCAGCCTGAGGAATGAAATATTTTTTTGACCTCCCAATCAAACTGCTAATGAGCATAATTGCGCTTCTGGTTTTCTGCGCTGCCTCTCGATTTATCTTTTCTATTTTTAAATTTTTCGGTGGATTCAAAGTTATTGTTTTTCCCTTGCGCAACACCTCGATTCCGATACTTTCCAAAATCTCAACCCAACGGTTGACCTCCTCAATTTGAGGAACATTTCTTAGAGTAGTTTTTCCTTTGTTTATCATCGCCGTCGCCAAAAGAGCCACGGTGGCATTTTTTGAGCCATTGACTGAAATTTTTCCTGAGAGCTTTTTCCCACCGATAATTTCAAATGTTTCCATAAGCTTAACCTTAAATATTACCGACTTGCCATACTATAACTATATACCAAGCCCGCTCTTGAGGCAACCTTGACCATAAAAAAACGTATCCGCCGAAATGGACACGCCTTTTATAAAATCATGCTAATCCTAAAATCAAAAAAAAATTATGGTTCAAGACTTACTCCATCACCCGTTCATAATTATCCGCCCAATAGAGCACTTTTTCCCCATAATTCACACCCTTAGAGTCACAATAACTTGCCCAATTACCGCCCGCCAGATAGACACAATAGGCCTTCGCTTCGGCGGATTTTTTGTGTTGTTTTACGCCATCAACCTTTGTCAGCTTGAGTGCCATTGCCACGACCCCATCCGTCAAACTCCACGGATCCGGTGGATTATTCCCCGTCACTGACGCAATTGAACTCTTATACCCCGCCCAAGTATCCGACATAAATTGTGCCACACCCATCGCCCCACCAGTGCCCGTGTACCCGCTCGGTGGGCAAGAAACCTTTCTTTTCTTCCATTCATAATCCAACTCACTACAAATTGTTTTGAAAATTCCCAAACGATAACTGCTCATTTTACTCTTATCCGCCGTACAACCGCCAGTATACCTTCCCAAATTAGATTCTACTACAAGCACCCCCAGGAGATAGTCTTTGCGGATTCCAGTCTTTTTCGCCGCAAAACTAGCTGCGTCAATCACGTTTTTGAAGCTGACCGACTCAGAAAGCAAACTAGAAAGTTCGCTTTTTAATTTATCGATTTTAGCATTAAGCTCAGACAATGTCGCCTGCGCCTGATTGATATCGGTTTTTATTTCATATTGTTGTCCCTGCTGGATGGTAATCAATTTTTCGTGATCCTCTTTTTTGGCGCCAAGTTCATTTTGCGCTTGCTCGACATCTGCCTTGTTAGTCTTGATTTCGCTCAGCGTGCTGGTTATTTTATCACTAACATTCAACGTCTGATCAAAATCACCCGACATACCGGCAATATGCACCCCACCCAAAAGCAAATTAGTCAATGGATCTTGATCGGCATAATAGGCTTCTTGCATATAGTCTCTCAGCATCTCCCGATTCAGCGCGATCCGCTTTTCAAGCTCTGTCACTTCCGCTTCTTTGCGCGCGATCTCCTCTTGCGTTTTTTGTAGTAGCGTCTTTGTTGTTCCTAGTTCCGCATTCTTTTTTTGCAGAAGAATTTGAGAGGCACTCAGAGCCTTTTCAACTGCTTCTTTTTTATCTTCCACTTTCTCAATATCATCTTTAATATCATCAGCGTCATCAGCTGCAAAGGCAATATCTCGGAAGCTTCGCACGTCAAAAGCAACCAGCCATAGGACAATTAAGAATATTACCAAATTTTTTGTCTTTTTTTTCCAAGTCATATTAAATATTATAGCAACTTTTTTCAAAAAACAAAAGCGCAAAAAAACACTCCACCTTTTGAGCAGAGTGTTTTTGAATTTGCCTAATTTCACATCTACTTTCCTTTCTTTTCCTCTTTCTTTTCTGTGCCCGCTTCTGGCGCAGTCTCCTTGACTACTCCAGCGACCTTAGTCACGTCAGCTTCCACCTTAGTTTCGAGCGCGGACATCTCATCTTCCGATCTTGGCGGAGCAACAAGCGCCACCACAGTTTCCAAATCGATGCTCAGTTCGATTTTCTTGGAAATATTCAAATCTCCCAAAGTGATCCGATCGTCAAAAGTCTTGAGGTTCGAAATATTCACTTCGATGCTTGATGGCAGATCGGCCGGCAAACATTTCACTTCGATCGCATCGATATTCTTCACCAATACACCCCCCAGTTCTTTTACAGCTGGCGCTTCACCAACATATTCCAATTCCACTTCCGTTTCAATTTCTTCGTCCATCCGCACCTGGAAAAAATCGATGTGGATATAATTATCCCGCACCGGGTCTTTTTGCGTATCATAAATTAGCACGTTGCGATTATCCTTCTCATCAATTTTGAGATCAATCACTGTGCTTTCTCCCGATTTCTTGATCAAGCGTTTGAAATCCAGGAGCTTTACCCAAATATTTTTCCCGGGAATTCCCTTGCCATAAACCACGGCCGGAATCAGACCTTCTTTCCTGCCCTTGTTAGTCTTGCGACCCAAAACATCTCGCGTTTTTGCTTCTAATGCGATTTTATCCATCTTGTTTTCGCTCTACCCACCCCCGCCATAGCGGAGCCTCTCAAGCGGATTAATTTGATTAAATTACGCCAAACTTTGCCTAAAAGGACAATATTTCAGCACCGTGTCCCGCCGTAGTCCTGATGAAATCAGGACAAAGGAGGACCAAATCAGTTTAGCACAAAAACCGGTTTCGTCAAACTTTTATAATTAAACATATCCTCTCCTAAATATTCAAAAACACCTAACTCTTCCTAGGTGTTTAAAGAATAAGCTTTCCAATGCTTAATTTATGGCTGAGGCAGATCTATCAGTTTCTTAGTGTCATCTGGCAATTCAATCTTCATAACGGTTATATCTGAAGCTTTTTTCGAATCTTCATAATAGACAACTTTCGCCAGCTCTCCCACAGTAAGATCTGATAGATGACCCGCGAAAGTCTTTCCCATATTAGTACTCACTGTAACTGGAGTGGTGTCACTGATACCGACTGTGAATAATTTATCTGCTAATTTCAAAGTTAGGCTTTTTCCATCCACACTATCAAGCAGACCCATTTCCGTCTTCGTGCCGGGTTTTTGTTCTTGCTTAACTAATAAATCCCCTGAATTTGTAGGGACAGATTGACCGTCCTGTATGGTGGAAGCATCAGGAGATGTAGGATTTCCCGAGTTTTCAGAATTAGCAGGAGATTGGTTATTATCCGTCACCAGAGCTTTATCAGAATTTAGTGATGCCTTCTTATTACTCAAACTTTGTGCGATAAACAAGGCTCCGCCAAAAAGTATTATGAGAGCAATGATGGGAATAATGATTTTTTTTCTATCCATATTTATTATTTATTTATAAATTAATTG